>JAANMY010000011.1_pt1 | contig 189425 bp, 135 predicted proteins | sample 7279691 | NCBI WGS metagenome assembly JAANMY01 (sample SAMN14094543, study PRJNA606508) | bioreactor metagenome | isolation source: A lab-scale SPAN reactor treating ammonium-rich wastewater day 388 | place: Ireland: Galway | collected 2018-02-07
GGCCGCGGCTGAAGAGCCGCGGAAAGGGGGTTCACTCTCAGAAGTCGTCCTCCGCCCGGCGAAGCTTCAATGGGGCCGCGGCTGAAGAGCCGCGGAAAGTGGGCGATCGCCTCGGGCGAGGTGCGGCTGCACGCGCTTCAATGGGGCCGCGGCTGAAGAGCCGCGGAAAGGCCATCGACATACACGCTGCCGACGCCGTCGTCGGGCTTCAATGGGGCCGCGGCTGAAGAGCCGCGGAAAGCACGGGAGGCGGGGGTCGCGTGGTACGTGAAGCCGGGGCTTCAATGGGGCCGCGGCTGAAGAGCCGCGGAAAGTCAACGATCGAGGCGATGTAGTTGGCGACGCGAGAGCTTCAATGGGGCCGCGGCTGAAGAGCCGCGGAAAGACGGGCGCGCGTGGACTGGCAGCGAATCTCAATCGGCTGCTTCAATGGGGCCGCGGCTGAAGAGCCGCGGAAAGGGCGGCACGCCGGCGAACCTCGACGGCGTCACATCGCTTCAATGGGGCCGCGGCTGAAGAGCCGCGGAAAGCCACGCCCCCGCGCTGGCCTGCGCGGCCGCGGCGGCGCTTCAATGGGGCCGCGGCTGAAGAGCCGCGGAAAGGTTGCCGAGACCGGAACAAGCAGGACGACGAGCGAAGCTTCAATGGGGCCGCGGCTGAAGAGCCGCGGAAAGCGCGACGAGCGCGGCATCGCCTACGGCGAGGTCATGCTTCAATGGGGCCGCGGCTGAAGAGCCGCGGAAAGCCCATGAGGCCCGCCCGCCCGCCGCTCATGCCAAAGCTTCAATGGGGCCGCGGCTGAAGAGCCGCGGAAAGGCCCCCGCTGCGAGGGCGCAGTCGGCGACGAGTAGCTTCAATGGGGCCGCGGCTGAAGAGCCGCGGAAAGCCGGGCGACCGGGCCTGGTCGAGCGCCGTGGCGACGCTTCAATGGGGCCGCGGCTGAAGAGCCGCGGAAAGACGAGTGCAGGCGTGATATGGACTTCGGGCTCTGCGCTTCAATGGGGCCGCGGCTGAAGAGCCGCGGAAAGTGCCTGCCTCGGAAACCAAATAGGATCAACGGGTTACGGTCAGGTCCGCGAGTGCGCGTCGGAATGGTTGTCTGGGACTCTATCGTGTGTCCTCTGAATCGGTCCGAACCCCTTATTGCCAAAGAACTTCGAGCACGCCCTGGGACCCCTCGCGCCACCTTCACGCTCGCGGTGATGGCGGGCGAGCCTTCGCTCGCCGGGCCGTGGTTCAGATCACCACCATACCACTTTCCGGTTCGGGAAGGGAGGGCCCGAGGGTGGTCACGGTCTCCCGGACTTCCTCATCGCGCCCGCCGAGGTCGATGATCAATACCTGATCGGCCCGGAGGTCCACTTCGGCGCGAAGGTCGTTCTCCATCCGAACGCGATCGATGTCGCGGAGGACACAGTAGAAGACCGAGAACTGCCACGGCTCGCCGTAGGCCTTCATCAGTCGGTGCACCTTGCGCAAGCGCTTGGGGTCGCGCACATCGTACGAGACAAGGAAGCATCGTCGCATCGAGGCCCTCCGGGGGTCAGCGCGTGGTGAGGAAGGCGAGGGTGGGCACCTCGTCGAGGAGCCAGCCGGCGACCAGGCGGGCGTGCAGCATGAGCATTCGGCGGTAGGAGAGCCGGTAGTCGAAGGTGGGGTGGGTCACTTCGGTCGCCATGCGTCTGCCCCAAGCGTCGAAGAAGGCTCGGCGGCCGTGGTCGGTGAGCGCGCAGCCGGCGGCGGTGTCGAGGAAGTGTCCGGGACCGACCTCGCCGCGGTTGATCAGCGAAACCGCAACAGAATCGGCGATGAGAGGGCGGAAGGGCTCCATGAGGTCGAGGGCGAGAGCCGGCCGGCCCGGCCGCGTTGTGTGGTAGGCCCCGATGGAGGGCTCGAGGCTCGCGGTGCGTAGCGCCGAGACACACTCGTGGGTGAGCATGCTGTAGGCGAAGGAGAGGAGCGCGTTGACCGGATCGGGAGGGGGGCGGCGGCGGCGGCCGTGTGTGTCGAAGCGGGCGGAGAGGGTGTCATCGCGGATCATGGCCGGGAAGTGGCGAAAGTAGACGGCGGCGGCCTGGCCCTCGTGGCCGAGGAGGGCGTCGATGGCGGGGGCCTTGGCGGCTTCGTCGGCCTGTCGGGCGAGTTCGTCGAGGGCACTGCCCGGGGTGCCCTGGGCGTTGCGCATGAGGAGGGTGCGCTGGTTCGAGATCTTCGCCGCCACGATGGCTCGTGCGAAGTCCAGGCGCGATTGGGCATCGACGAAGCGCTGGGCCTGGCGGCTTTTGAGCGCGGCGCTGGTGGGCCCGGGCGCATCGATCCAGGCGATGCAGCGACCGGCCGCGGTCATGAAGACGATCGGGGTGCCGTGATCGGCGAGCACGTGGACGGCCTGAGTCGAGACCTGGACGTGGCCCACGACGGCGAGCGACTCCACCGAAGCGATGGGCATGTCGCGGACCAGAGCGCCTTCACGGTCTGTGAATCGCAATGCGCTGCCCCGGATGCCGATCCGCACGCCCTCGGTCTGGGCGACGATGTGGATGCCGTCGTCTCGCGGCGGCCAGATGCGGCGGGGGGAGGGCGGTTCACCGGCCGGCGCACCTCCGATGGTGAGGGCGATGCGGCGCTGGTGGTTGACTTCGTCGGGCAGGCAGATGGGCTGGAGGGAGCAGCGCGGGCACTTCGGGTCGTCCACGAGAGGAAGCGGACGGGCGCCCGAGGCGGTGCGTTTGGCGGCGGCCAGTTCTCGGAGCGCATCGGCGCGGAGTGCATCGTCTATCGGTACTTCGAGCCGCCGGCGCTCCGTGGCGTAGTAGAGCACGGCGTGCGGGACGGTGTATCCGGCCTCTTCGAGCAGGATCACCTGAAGGCCGAGTTGCACGCGATCGGTCGGCCAGGGCTCGACGCGAGTGAGAGGTTGCTGGCCGGGTTCCAGTTCTTCGTCGGCTTGGGCGCCGGACAGGTCGAGGTGTCGAGGGCGGCCCTTGCGATACTCGACCGGGACGGCAATGCCGCCACGGTGCGGTTCGCCGGCGATCTCAGTGAGGTCCAGCGTCGCGGTGAGTTCGAGGCGTTCGCTGGTGAGGGCGAGGGAGCGCACGGAACGGGGGCGGTCGGGGTCGTCGGCCGTGGCACCGTCGTCCGGGGCCGCTGTCGAGGAGGAGTCGGCTGTCTCGCCGGGCGTGTTCTTGTCGCGATTGGCTTGTGGTTCTGTCCGCTTGCGGCGGCCGGCTCGGGCCGGTGCATGGCTCGCATCGGCGGGTGTCGTGCTGGGGCGATCCACGCGGGTGTGGATGCCGCGGCCTGCCTCGGTGTCGGCGGAGGGAATGAAGACGCCCTCGACCTGCATGTAGTAGAAGAGGCGCGGGCAATAGGCGTGCTCGCCGACATGTCGGGCGGGCCAGAGGACGGGGCCGTCGGGGGCGACGGACATGAGAGTGAGATCGGGCGGAGTGGGGGCGGGGATGAGCGGGAGGAGGCGCGCGGGCGGGGAAGCCTGTGCGTGATCCTGAGCAGGAACGACTGCGCGTGAGTCTGAGCCGCCGCGGCCGGGGAGATATTCACTTGTCAAGGAGGGGGGGCGGTCGTCAAACGGCCATCGAGGGGGTGAAGTTGATCTTGTGGAGTGGGGGAGTGCCGACCTGTATCCGGCTTGATCTGAAACAGGCTTCGATGCCCATCGCACTCAGCCGACGGTTAGCCAGTGACCTGCCAGTCAAGAGATCGAGCGTCAGGAGCGATCGAACGACGTCACTACTCAACGGATGACTCCACAGGGGCCACGTGAACATCCAGTCATCGTCGATGCGGCCGAACCCCGTCGTCGCCAGGCCTCGACCTGTTGGTGCCGAAGGGAGCATGGAGAGTCCGCGGTAGGCCAGGAGGTTCGCGGCCCAGTTGGTTTTCGCTTTGTCTTTGCCGCCGCCGGGGTCATCCCACATGGTCGCGTACCGGCGGTCCTCGGCCGGATCCCAACGCATGGAGAGTTGCTCGTCCTCATGGGCCCATGGTTCAAAGAGCGCCCGCTTGATACGCGCCGCATCGACCTTAGAGACGAGTTGTCGCACCGTATCGAGGAAGTACTGATGTCCCGACCCTGTGATGAAGCAAAACGGAGTCGTGTCGATCTTCTCGGTTTTGGCGTCAAAGCACCCGTCGCAACCAAAGGACGCCATCAGGTCCGCCGCAACACGGTCACTTGAAGATGCTTCTTCAACAATCTGCTGTACTGCCTCTCGAAACTCGGCGCGGGTCGCAGAAATATCCTTGCCGAGTGCAAGATCGGGAGATGGAACAGCCCTTCTCAATGCCTCCAGCCAAACTCGCCGCGCGTCGTCGAGCTGGCTCTGGAGAGGTGTCAGCTCCTTGTCCTCGGCTTCCTTCCGCTCGCTCCTACCAAGGCTGCGATTCTTGATCTCGTCACGTTTCCCTTTGACCAACTTTTTGGCCTGATCAGACTTCTTGACCGACGCTTCCCGCTCTTTCTCAATGCTCTCATCGACCATGAAACCAATCTTGAGCGCTGTGCCGATGGTCTCCACCAACTCATCCGCAGTCGACCACGGATCGCACTGGATGAACGGGCGATGGCCGCCCGAGGAACGCGCCCAACGCAGCTTCACGCATCGTTTTGGCCACGAGTCGGTGAGCGTGCGGAGCGTTCCCAGCGCCGCCAGGAACGCAAGCGGGTTGCTGCCGTCGAGGCCCGAGAGCGGTAAGTCGTCTGGCTCTCTAGTGGATTGGTTCACCGCATCGTCTCCTGTGCAGCGGCGGCGATCGATGCACGGCCATCGGATGAGGACTCGCGCGCCTCGCCCGGCTTACTGCACGCCCAGTCGGCCAAGCGGAGGAGGGCTTCGAGGTACGGCAAGCCCCACCAGCCGTAGCGACGTGTGAGCATCCAGAACCGCTCGGCGACGCCGCTGTCGAGGCGCTCGAGGCCGGTGGCGCTGGAGGTACGCAGCGGGTGGCCGTTGTGGTTGAAAGCGAGTTCTTGTGGTCTTGGATCCTCGATCACCGGCGCGAATGGGCGGCAGTATCCGTGGTGGGCGGCGATGAGATGCAGGACCAGGTCACGCTGCGTTGCGTCGAAGTCTGCAGGCAGCGCGCCGTCGCCTTCGGCCAGCCGGACGGAGGCAAGCTCGTGACGGGCGCCGGCGGGAAAGCCTGCGCGATCGCGGAACGCCAGGAGTTCGCGGCGCGACCGCATGGGCACAACGGACTTGGCATAGAGCGTGGCGCAGGCCGCGGCACGGCTCGCGTTCCCGCCGTGCAGCCACGCCTGGAATCGCGGATCGGCCTTGCCGGCGTCGTGGAGTTCTCCCGCGAGTTTGATCGCGGCGTGGGCTTTGTTGACGCCCGACCGCTCGGCATTCGTCCCCGCGACCGAAGCGACATCGCGGCAATGGTCGGCGAGCGGATACGGCCGATCCGACGCGGCCTCCCATGAATCCTCAGGCTCGATGAACGTCGGATCGAAGCGGTGGAGGCGGCGCTTGCCGGTGAGAACGATGCCGCCGGTTGGGTGAGGCTCGATATCGAGGCGGTTCTTCTTCTCGTTCAGCAAGGCCTTGATTGCCTCAACCAGCCATTCGCGGCGAGCTTCGAGCTTATTGCTCTCGACAGCGGCGATCTTCTCCAGGGCGTCACGAACGTCTTTCTCAGTGACTGATTCAGCATCGGCAGCATCGTTCGAGCGGGCAACGAGCGACTTCACAATCCTGGCGATCTGAGCATCGGGGTCTGACGGCGCGTCAGCATCTTCGCTCGCACCGGCATCGGTCTTGATCGGCTCGACCTGATAGAGCGCGGGCACCAGTCGAACGATCGCCTTGTCGCGGGAGCGCTGGAACGCCTCGTCGCCGGCATCGGTGATCCGCGGCGTGCCATCGTCGTTGATGGGGAAGTCGCCAAGGAATGCGGCCTCAATCTTCTGGTCATTCGTCGTGATGGGGACGACAAACAGATCGTTGGGAGTGGCTCGTTCGCCGCCGCGTACGACGGACGTTTCGCGGGCGTCCGGCCCGCGCCAACGCAAGGCGCGGCGTCGTGCGGGCGTTGAATCAGCGTTCTCGTCGTCCGCCTCGCTGGAGTCTTCGACCCGCTGACCCTCTACATCACTGGATGTTTCGTCGGTCGCCTCGCCTCTGAGCCAGCGCGTGAAGTCGCGCAGCCGCACCGACAGTGCTTCCGACGATGAGGGGGGGCAGAGCGAGACGATCTCGGCCCACAGTTCTTCGTTCTCTTCACGCGACTTGGTCTCGTCCCATTTCAGATCGGCACGGAAGACCACCTGGACCTCCGGCTCGCCGCGTTGCGGGCCGTGGAGGAAGTACGACAGGTCGGGATCGGGCACTGGCCGCGGCGAGGTCTGGCACCACATGTCGAGGTGGGCCGGAAGGAGCACGGCGGCATCCGGAGAGGGGGCGTTCAGCGCTGCGAGGTCGTTGCGCTTGGTGTTGGGGTCATTGAGTAGCGCGTCGAGCGCCGCCACGCCGAAGTCGATGATCTTGGCCGCCGATGCGGAAGCGGGCGAGTCGCTCCCCTTTCCTTTCTTTCTTCCCTTCTTCGCGCGCGGTTCATCGCCGCTTTCGGGCGGCTCGGTTGGGTTGGGTGTGACGATCAAGGCGTGCTCGCTTAGCCACTGCCAAGTCTTCGCCAGGCTGTTGCCGTAGACGGGATCGGCCTTGGCTTCCTCATCCACAGGCTTCGCCTGGTCCTCGCAAACAACAATGACGGCTTCGGCTTTGTCTCGCGCCGCGACGCGGTTGAGCCGACCGAAGCGCTGACGCAGGGCGTCGAGGCCGGCGCACTCGGTGACGAGGGCGTGGAAGTCGAGATCAGCGCCGACCTCGATGGTCTGCGTGGCGACGACGAAGGTGGGCTTCGTCTCGCCACCTTCTCTGTTCGAGTTCTTCGAGAGCAGCGGCTCGATCTTTGCCATGATCGCGTCACGGTCCACCGGGCGCATGCGGCCGGTGAGAAGGATGACGTCGGGCGTTTCGTTGATCGCCTGCTGCCTCCGGGACTCTCTTGTTGCCGCATCGGCCTCCTTGTCCGCTTCTTCGAGTGCCTTTCGGCGCGGCTCGCCGAGCGCCCTAGCGATGTCGCGAGCCGTCGCCACGCGGTTGACGATCACTCCGACTGCCCGGACATTTCCGGTTTGAAGCCGCTTCGCTTGCGCCACCAGCTCCGTGACGAGTCCGTCGCGCCACTTTGCCCCCTTAGCCTTGTCGGCGATGACCAGCCGGGCGGGCTTTTTCGCGGCGATGCGCTTGCCCAGAAGCCCCTTGGGATTGCGATCTTTCTCGTCTGGCTCGAAGATCAGTGACGCAGACCTGGGCTGTTCCTTCCTTCGACGTTCTTCGTCGTCCAGAATCTCCTTACCGGGCGTCGCCGTCATCGTGACGAAGTGGAGCGGCAGAGCGAGTCGATCCTCGGGCTTGTCCGTCCAATCACGGTACTTGCGGACCAGCGACATCGTCTGGTCAAACGGCCTGGCGCAGTGGGCTTCGTCCAGCAGGATCAGCGAGTCGTTCCCGACCAGTGCCGCGTGCAGCGGCTTGGACGAGTCGGAGACACCATAGCCGCGGAAGAGCAGGCGGCTGCCGACCTGATCCACCGTGGACGTGATGACGGTGGGCTGGAGCGGCGAGCGGACCCAGGCGGACTCGCGGTACATGCCGCCGCGGAGGGCGTAGACGTCGAGAGGGCGACATTTGCACGTCCATTCACACTCGCACCCCGCGATGCGCTTCAGAGCGCCGGCGACGCGCCCGAGCACGCCACCGTTTGCCTTACCGAGCTTTTCTGCGAGTTCCTCCGCGTGGTCGTACGCCTGATCTACCACCACGCGCCGATCGACGACGAAGAAGATGCGACGCGGCGCGGTGCGCTTCTCCGGCGTCCGCGAAGCCTGACACGCCAGAGCGAACACGGCGATGTCGATGCACGCGGTCTTGCCCGCCGCGGTCGGGAGCGCGATGCAGCGGGGCCACGGCTGAGCCGATGGCTCCGCGTCGCCGCACACGCGCCTTGCCAAACGTTCCTGCCAAGGGAATGGCTCGATGGGCTTGCCATCCTTGTCCTTGCCGTACAGTTCGATGAAGAAACCGCGGAAGTCGTCGGGGCCGAGCTGACTCATGCCTCACCCCCTTCGTCGCTTCGATCTCGTGGCAGTGGACGGCACAGGCCATAGCCCCGGTAGCGCCCTGCTCCCAGCAGCACCGGGCCGACGACGGGCGTATCGAATCGGATGACGGCGTGCGTCTGACGCTTCTTCGTCCTATCCTTCCGGAGCATCCGGGGCATGTGCCCGGACGCGGGCACCCCGACGAAGTGCGATGCGGGCCGGGCCACGACCTCGATCGGCCGCGGCAGGCCGATCCGCATACACGCCTCGGCGATCATGCTCTCGACGTCCTCCCAGTACTGCTTCGCCTCGGTCCAATACGTCGCCTGTTTCTCGGCTCGAACGGCGGGCGGATCGTCTGCGGTCCAAGTCTTCTTCGGATCCTTCGGGTGGCGATCGAAGACGATGGGCGTGACCGTCGCCCAGCAACAGGGATCGATCTTGTTCTTGGGACCGAGGGCGAGCGCTGTCCAAGTGTTAGCATCGAGTGCCTTGCGATAGTCGTCATCGTCGCGTGAATACACCTCGTCCTGCATCACACGCCACACGCCCGCCCCACCCATCTTCAGTTCGATCTCCGTGACTTCCCCGGTCTCGCTATCAAAGAGCAGCGGAGCCAGGCAGCGCTGCTCCTCATCACTCACGCCCCGCGGCACAACGATCGCCACGCCCAGCAGATGCCCGCGCGCGTGCTCATGTCCGACATCGGCGAGCGGGATGAACGCGATGTGCGGCTCCTCGGACCGTTTGCCGTCGGGCGAGGGGGCGTGCCCGCTGATCCACTCGGGCGGCGGTTGTACGGAGCACCGGCTCATGATCACGCCCCGCAGCGCCTCCGTCAGTTGCAGCGTGCTCTCCAGGCCAAGACGTGGGCCTTCGAGGCGGCGGAGGATGAGGAGGTTGGGGTCGAAGACAGAGTCGGCGCGAGACTTGTCAGATTCGTTCTTTCCTGGAGGATCGCCGTATCCCTGCCAGAGCGCTGCGCTGGGGCGCAGGCCCGCCTTGTATCTCGATTCCAGGTGCTCCAGCCGCGAGTCGCCGGAAACCCGCAGCCGGTGCTTCGCCCCCCCACCCCCCGCCACGCCGTCAACAGGAACGAGCGTCACCGGCGGGGGCTTCGGCTCGACCCACACCTGCGCCAGCGATGCAGAATGCCCGATGGACGTCACCTTCGCGCTCAGCGACGCCAGCGCGTTCTGGTGCCGCCCGGGAATCTCCGCGTCCCAGATCAGATGGACGCGCGGCATGCCGTCGGCGGCGTCATCAGGGACATGCGGGATGGCAACGGGGAACGAGCGCGACTGTCGACTCCGGAACTCGGGCAGCAGCGCGAGCCCTTTTCCTTTGGCATCATCGAGATCGCTTGCAGACTCTCGCGCGGCGATTCGCTTTGCCAACGCCGCCTGCGTGTCGTTCTTGGGGCGAGCGATCTCCGTGTCGTTCACCGGCACATAGCTCGTCACGATCTCGCGCTGCTCGTGATCGCCGACGGCCATCGCCGGCGCCGGCAGCGACTGGAGCCATTCCAGCGCTGCGCGCTCCTCCGCTCCACCTTCGGTCTCGAAGTGCGCCGCCACGAGGGCCATGAAGACGCGGTCGGGGTGCGGGGGCCACTCGGCCCGCTCGCGATCCGAAGGGTGCGTCGCCATCGCCCAGCCGTTGAGGTAGCGGATGCCGAGGGCGAACATCAGCCTTCGCCTCCTTCATCGCCGCCGCCGGTCGCGGCGGAGAGATCCTGGCTCTTCTTCACCAGCGCCACGAGTTCCGGCGAGGGCGTGAGCGTCAACTCCTCGTCCATCCACGGCAGCCCCGCTCCCTTGGCGGCCTTCACAGCCTGGCGGAAGAGTTCCACCGCCTCTGCCGCGCTCAGCGCGAACCGCTGGGGCTGGCCGGATGGGGGGCCGAGCAGTTCCCACTCGTAGCCGCTCGTGGGGACGAGCAGGCAACGCGAACGCAGGTCGCACCCCTGCTCGCGGGTGAGCGTTGCCGCGCAAAGAGCCAGCGCCGCCAGCGCCGTGCGTGCGGCGTAGTCCACCTTCGGGTCGGACGGCTTGCTCCCCTGAAGCGGGAATCGCAACCGTCGCAGAGCAGGCAGGGAGAGGACGGTGGTCTGGAGGGCTTTGTCGAGGGTGACGCCGCCGTGCTGCAGATCCTTCGTCTTTGGGTCTTTTATGGACGGTGTGACATTGCCGTGATTGGCCACAGAGGGTCGCCCAGCATCTGGCAGTTGCGACGTCAACTCCGATGCGTCCTTCCACGACTCGTCGGCCAACTGATATTGGAGCGTGGGTTCGTTGCGGCTTGTCGCTTTCGCGACATCGAGCGTCCGTTTTCCACTCTTGCCCAACAGCACCGGCAACTCGTGCCAAGCCTCCTTCTTGTTCACCTTGCCGTAGAGCAGCACCTTGACCTTTGGCTTCTTCTGAACGTCGCCGTCGATTGCCGCCTCATCAGGATCCAACGTCCAACCTCCGTCAGACCGCCGGAAAATCGGCCCGGCATTCCGCTCGATCTGCGCCGGATCGATCCGGCTGCTGGTCTTCACGCCCGTCTGCACGCCGATGCCGACGATCTCGGAGACCAACGCCCGCTGGAACTTGGCGCCCAGGCCGCCCTTGGGACCGGTAGAGTCCCACATGCCGAAGACCAGGGCCGTTGGGCAAACGTTGAAGAGTGCCGTGGCGTTGCGGATGTCCACGTGGTCGAGCGCCGCGCCGATATCTGACTTGCGGAACGGTTTGCCCCTGTGCAGGCTGTCGCGCAGGAGCGCGTCGGCGATGCGGTGCGGGGCTTCGAGGCTGGTGATCTTCAGCACCTTCTTGAGCCGTTCTTCCGCTTTCTCCGGCACCGGCGCCATCGCAAAGTCCACCGTGATGACCGGCAGCGGAAACCGCCCCCCCTCCTTGTCCTTCTCGGGATGGCCCTTTGCCCGCTTCCACGCCTCCAGCAGCGCGAGTTCCATCCTGTTCGCCTGCGACTGCACCGAGTCGAGCAGCACGCAATCCACCGGCTCGGCGTGCCCGGGCAGTCGCCGCTTCTCCATCGCGTACTTGCCGCCCTCGTACGTCGGCGGGAACACCTTGTCCCCCGCGCCGCCCGCGGGCTGGTACTCGGTGACGCAGCGGAACGCCGCGGCGGTGGGTGGGCGACCGTCACTCCCGCTCACGGCTTCGCTAAGGGTCTTCAATTCAAGCGGGACAGTCCTGGATTCGGTGGTGGACGCCATAAGTGGGCTCCTTGGGTCACAGGTGGGGGTGGGTCAGGCAGGCAAACCGGTTAGGTGGGGGGGGAGCGAAGCGGATGGGGCGAACGCCACCCGCCCCCCGTACCGCATGTTGTATCCTAACACATTCCGTGTTCCGATGCTTCTTCCGCGCCGGCGGCCGTTCTGCGGCACGGAACACGCGATTCTTGGCAGCACTCGCGCTCGCGGAAGCTCGAAATCGCTGACCGACGACACCAGTGGCTCGATCGACAGTCGCCGTCGATCGGTCTACGCCTCTTGTCGAGGGGCCTACGGCCGTCGTCGAGGGTTCGACAAGAGTCGTTGAGGGTTCAACGACTCTTGTCAAGGATTCAACAATCGTCGTCGAAGGGGATACGGCTCCCGTTGAGCCTTCCTTTGCTCTTGTCGGGCCTTCTTTTGTCGTTGTCGAAGGGTCTGCGAGGGCCGTCGTAGGGGTGGCAAACGTCGCCGAAGGCCCTGACCGGGTCGAGTTATGCAGGTGTGACATCATGCAGAGCCACCATTTGGCCCCGGCGGTTCTTGCGCGTCCCGACAGCCGAATCGCCATCCCACAGGTGCTCGAGGTACGGCCGGAGGGACTTTCGGGCGCGACATGCCCACACATCAGCGGTCTTACGACTGATCCCGCGGCGGGCCGCGAACTCGTCGAGTGAATCCCGAAGCCACGCCCACAAAGCGCAGCGATGGTCCGACCGGAGGTTCGCTTGTCGTAAGGCGCGTTTGATGTGCCGCCGGAGGTCGTGCCGGATCGCCACCTCGTCCACCCGATCGGAGTGAGCCTCAGGACGGGTACGCATGAACTCAACGTCGCGGGCGGCCCGGCGGTTACAGGCGCGCTCACGTTCCCTGATGAGATTCTTGAACGATTCGACCGTGTAGGATTCGGGGTTCGCATGAGTCGGCACCGGATGTCGCGACAACTTCAGGAACAGAGCTTTGAGAAGGTCGTCGGCACTCTGCCGCACTTCCTCGCAGGCGGAACGAGCGGTGAGGCGACGCAGTTGAGGTGCGAGGCGGGTCAGGAGCGATTCGATGGGAACGGCGATCATTTGGCATCTCTCATTGGCGACGATGGAGCGGTCCGGGAACACCTACTCAACGCCGCCGAATCGTACTCGGCTACAGGAGAATGTTTGACCTGAAACGCCCAGTAACCTTGACGCTCTGCGTCGCTCAGTCTACCATCGCTCCGTGGCGATGACCAATCCACCTTCGGTCAGAGAGTCGAGTATTCCCAGACCCGCGCCGGCTCCGAGCGCTCGGGCAGACGGATCGCTCTGGACTTGGCCTGGCCGTCGATGTCCACGATCACCTCGGCGGTACCGGGTGGGAGCAGAACTGGTGCATCGAAGTACAGACGGTCGCCGCCCACCTGGGCCACGGGGATATGCGAATCACCGACGCGGAGCGATAGCCGCACCCGGGCCGAATAGCCACCGCTGCCGGCGCCATTTGATCGAGACGCCGTGATGGACCCGTTGGATGAGGACATTCTGCGTCGATCCCAGGAATACGCCGAACGGTACGCGCTGCACCTTGATCGTAGGCTCGGCTTCGGCAAGGACGGGACCGTCTGGGAAACGGATCGACAAACGGCATTAAAGGTCTTTCGCCACGCGGACCCGATTCGGCGAGAGGTTGCGGCGTATGCCCGGCTAGCGGAGCGCGGAGTCCTCGATGTGAATGGGCACCGCGTCCCCCAGGTCGAGCGAGTGGATGATGGATTGCTCGCCATCGAGATGACGATCGTGCAGCCGCCCTTCGTGCTGGACTTCGCCAGCGCGTATCTCGACCATGCCGCGCCGGAGTTCCCCGAAGAGGTGATGGAGGAGTCGCGCACTCGCAAGAGCGAGGAGTTTGGTTCGAACTGGCCGAGAGCGGCGGGTGTGCTGGCCGCGTTGCGTCGCCTTGGCATCGACATGACGGACGTGCATCCTGGCAACATCGGGTTTGGTGATGATGGCTGACCACCGCCTCCGCGGCTGACCAGTCGCGGCCCCATTGAAGACTGGGCGTTTCGGGTCAGCATGGTTTGTACTCCGTCTCTTCCGCGGCATCACAACCGCGGCCCCATTGAACCGCCGTCATCCGACGGTGCCGGCGGTTCTTCAAATCACCACCATCCCGCTCTCGGCCTCCGGCAATCCCGGCCCCATGAACGTCGAGGATTCCCGCGCGGCCCGGCCCCATGAACGTCGAGCATTCCCGCGCGGCCCGGCGCCGCGTCGAACTCCTCGTGCAGGCGCGGCAGGTCGGGGAGGGCTTGGCGGGCGGCCTTGATGAACGCGGGGTCGCGCAGGGTCTCGTAGGTCACGCCCTTGAAGACCGCTGTGATCCTGGCCTCCGCGAGCATCGACCGCGCCGAGCCGGCGAGGCGTGCGAGCGCATCACGCAGCGCTTCGTCGATGGAGAAGCCCGGGAGCCTTCCCCTCCATCGGGGCGGGGGTGAGGCCTTGACCGCGGGCAGGAGTGCCGCGTGCAACAGCGCGAGGCGTTCGTCGATCATCGCCTGCATTTCGGACTGCCGCCGGGCCCGGATGCCGGCGAGCATCCGCGAGAGGCGGTTGACCGCCCAGATGAACTTGCGCTTGTCAGCCGCGCGGATCGCCTGGCCGTACCCGGGGAGCGAGATGAGGTACTTGCGGGCGATGAAGTCGCGGATCCTGCGGACCTGGGGCACCCAATCCACGGTCTCAGCGCCGTCCAAGAGCCGGAATGAGCTGCGCAGAAGCCGCTTGGCCTCTTCATCCACAAGACCGATGAGGTCCGGCGGGATGGTCAAGGTTCGGCGCGTGGGCAGGCAGCCTTCGAGGCGGAACTCGACGAACTCCAGGCGCGAGGTGAAGACGCGGAGGGCACGCGCGAGGTCGAAGGACTGGGGCGGGATGGCCTTGAGGTCCGCCGCGACCTCGCCGATGCGGGCGCGATCGGCCTTGTCGAGGCCGATGGCCTGTTCGCGACATCCCTGGGGACCGATGCCGAGGTCGCGTGCGAGGCCTTCGGGCGTGCCGCTGAGCCGGATCGCGTTGGGCCTGGGTTGCTTGGAGTTCCCGCCCGCCTCGACGAGAAGCGGGGTGGGAGCGAAGACGATGAGATCATCGTCGACGATGAGCAGCCCGAGCCTGACCCCCGGCTGGCGGCGGAGCATGGTCCCCAGCCCCGCCGCGGTGCGTTCGAGGATCGCCAAGGCCTCGATCGTGCCGTAGCCGATGCGGAAGACCTCGGGATCGACATCAAGTACGATGGTCACGGCGTCCGGGCCCAGCGCGGGCCATCGATCGGCCAGGGCTAGAGCGATGGGCAAGCTGATTCCCGGCGCGACGAGCACGATCCTGCGATGGGCCTGCGCGATCAGGCGGGTGAGCACTCGGTCGTCGATGCTTGTAATGGCCTGGGCGTTCAGCGGGAGGCTCCTTTGGGTCGTGAGCGGTACGGCAGGCGGCCGAGGTCGTACGAGGACGCAGCGCGATCGGCCGCCAGGGCCCGGTACGCCGCGGTGGTGAACCAGCTCGCATGGCCGAGCATGTACTGGGCTTCTTCCACGGAGCGTCCGGCGCGAATGAGGGAGATGGCGTAGGCGCGGCGGAGGTCGCGTGTGGTGAGTCCGGCGTGGCCGGCGCGCTCGGCGATGCGGCCGATGATGTCGTAGATGGCCTGGTCCGTCATGCGGCGGAAGCGGATGAGGCCCGCGCGATCGACGGGCAGGAGCAGCGGGCCGGGCCCAGGGGGGCGAACCGCGAGCCAGTCCGCCACGGCGCGACGAGCGGCGGCGGGGAGGTCGATGAGCCGGTCGTACTCGGGCCTCTCGCCCCGGATGTGGAGTCGGCCCTCGGCAAGATCGAGGTCCGCGAGATCGAGTCCGGCGGCCTCTGAGCGGCGCAGGCCCGAGCACAGGAAGATCGCCAGCAGGGCGGCATCGCGCCGGCCTGCCGCGCTCGGGTCCGAAGCGCAGGCGAGGAAGAGATTTCGAAGGATGGCGGTGCTGACCGGTGTGGAACGATCGGCCCGGGATGGCTTGATCTGTTCGAGGCCGGCCGCTCCTTGAAACACCGATTCCTGCATGAGGCCCATGTCGCGTGCGGCCCGTAGCGTGCCGCGAAGAGCCGAGAGCATCTTGTTGGCGGTCGCGGGCGCGAAGCGCTCCTTGAGTTGAGCCCGCAGGGCGATCGTTCGTTCGCGCGTCAGTCGTTCCCAGCGGAAATGGTGCGGATCGGGCGATCCTCCGGCGATGATGGCGGCGATCGAGGCAAGGGCTTGGTGAACCGTCCGCCTCGATCCGGGACCGAGCCCGCCGAGGTAGCGAGCGGCGGGCGAGCGGCCGATCTCGCGACCAGGATCGATCCACGTTCGGTTCGGACGGGATTCAGGCACGGGGGGCTCCGGGTGGGGGGGCCACGGGCATTCGATCCCCATCGTCGAAGACCAGTTCCCGCTCCGGCCATCGGAGCGCGGCCAGGCGGCAGGTGTAGGGCCCGGTCGTTCGGCCGAGCTTCCGCTCCGCCGCCCGCCCGCCCACGGAGTAGTCGATGCAGATCGCCGCGCCGCGGCCCAGCATGGAGTGCAAGGGGTAGCACGAGAGCAGACCGTCGTCTTTCTGGAGGGCGGAGAGAGGGATGCGCCAGTAGTGGCCGAAGACCACCGGGATGGCGTCGTCGTAGGTCTCCCACCAGGGATGGCGGGCCTCGTGCCGCACCTTGCCGCCCGCGAAGAACGGGGCGGGCGCGCGGACCTCCGGCCCGGAGGTGATGAGCTTCATCGGGTTCTCATTCTGATGGGCGAGGTTCACGGCCGTGCAGTCGGGCTCGCCCGCGTATCGCTCCCGGATGCGAGCGCGGTGATTGGCCATCGCCTCCGCCGGCCCCGGGGCTGAAGCGACTTCTCGCAGCGCGGCCGCGTGCCAGCAGGCATGGACAACGCGGAGGTCGTCGCGCTCCATGGCGAGCGGCTGGGCTCCCAGAAACGCGAGGATCTCGTCGCGCTCGCGATCGGAAGCAACGGGTTTCTCGTGGGGTGAGGGGCCGTGGCCGAAGAGCCAGGTGTTCTCGCGCTTGCGCAGGCCCGCGAGGGCGTTGAGATCGTGATTTCCGAGGACGGTGGAGGCCCGCCCCCGGTCGGCGAACTCCGCGATGCGCCGGACCACGCCCGGGCTGTCGGGGCCGCGATCGATGAGGTCGCCCAGGAAGACCATTCGACGGCCATCCGCGTGCGAGCCGTCGGGGCGGTAGTCGAGGTGCCCCAGCACCGCCTCCATGGCGTCGAGCTCGCCGTGGATGTCGCCGATCAGGTCGAGCGGCCCATCGGGGAGGCGGTCGAGGGGCCTCCAAGGGCGGGGCGGCCTGGCTTCGGGCCCGGCTGGGTCGAAGCCGGCGGGAGCCGGACGATCGGACGCGTGGTTTCGGACGGCCTCCATCGGGCACCTCCGGCCACAGTGTAAATCAACATTCTCAAAAGTCAAACGGAACCATTGTACCGCTGTCACCGTCACCCGGAATTACTCGGCGCGGGCGATCACGGACCGTCGCGGGCTCCTCGGGCTTCCCGCATCGATGGCGTCAGTTCGGCGGACGAGCAATGCCATGGACGCCAACACGATCGATCCACAGAGTGCCGAAGGTCGAGTCGCCATCCCGCCGTACGCGTGCATGCAGCTTGCAGCGTGCGGGAGTGTATCCGCCAACTTGCCTAGCTCATCCGTTCTGGCCACCCTCGCATACTGCTCAAGGAAGTCGACGACCGTCCATGCTCCGGCGCCCGATTCCTTCACTTCAGGAATACAGGTCCTTCCGAGCGCGATATGGCCTGTCAAGTGCTCAGTAGGTGCCTGGCCCCGAGGTGGCGGGGTCGCCTGGTCGGTCGTGGGCTCCGGCGGAGCCGGCGCAACCCGGCGAGGCGCCTCGGGGGCCTTCCGCTCGCACGCGACATGGAGCGCCGCCGCGCGTGCGCTTCACCGCGGTCCCAGATGGACAGGTCCTCCAGCAACCTCGCCCAGTCGATGCCCTTCACGCCCTTCGCGTGCGGCACGCGCCCATCGCACGCCTTTGCGGCGCCCTCCTGCGCCCATCGAAGATGAGGCTCGATCGCGGGCAGGGGCGAGCAGAGCAGTGCAGCCGTCTGAGCCGGTGCAACGTTGTAGGCAGTCAGTATCCGAAGATCATCTGATTCCTGGCCGAGTCTACGCCGTAGATGGCCTGCGCCTCATAGCCGTAATCGCGCCAGGGGTTGGAGCCAAAGCCGCGGCCTCCTGATCCAGAGCCGACCCCCATAGCCATCCCCGCCGCCATGCCCACGAAGGCGCTCTGCCACAGCGCCTGGCGGCGGCTCTTTTCCGTGGCGCGGAGGGCCGATTCGGTCGAGTCGAGCCACCTGGCGAGTTCGAGCTGGGCCCATCCGCCATGACCCAGCGCCATGGAACGCTCGAGCGATGTGCTTCGTGGATTTGACTTGAGAGTTCCCCAGTAGTCGATCTCTTCGGGGGCGGCGAGGACGAGGATGGCCTGGAGTGCCTCGCCGTCGGGAGGCGCATCCCCTTCGAACTTGATGTCGGGAACATACACCAGGCCAAGAAAGGCCTCGTAGAGTCCGGCGTCTGGAGCCTCGACGAGCGCACGCTGCGCGTATTGCACGGCCTTGGCGCGGAGCGAAAAAACGGATGTGCCCGGGGGTGCATTGTGAACCGCGAGCGCGTGCACATGGGCGAGTGTGAAGAGAAGGTAGTCGTCGTGCGGGCTGATGCTGAGCCGACCCTGCAGGAGCCGATTGACGTGCTCGAACCCCCCTGCAAGTGTCAGGCAGATCGCCCATCGGTTCAAAAGTTCGGCGTTGTAGTCGCTGATCGAATCCCAAGCGACCGCGAATCGCCCGGCGGCTTCAGCAATGCGATCTTCACGCTCGTGAACCAGACCCTCATCGATCAGCCGCTCGAAGGCTTGACTACCTTCGGCCCACTTCACGACCCTGCCTTGCGACTCCAGTTCCGCGCCAGCTCGAGTGAAACGGAGGGTCCACCAGGACTCATCGGTCCGCGTCGAGGAGAGCATAAAGACGGAGTTGGCGTCCGTGAACGTGTGCCCGTTGATGCTCAGCAGCACATCGCCTCGCTGCAAACCCGCATCCTGCGCCGTGGAGTTGGGCGGGACCTTGGCGACCTTGAGCGGAGTTTCGGAGGAGTTGTCATACAACAGGCCGAGATTCACCCACTCGTCGAACGGGGTGGGTAGCGAGATCGGTTCCTCCGGTGTCGGGATGGCTGGATACACCCGCGGGGAGGCCGCATCGGGACAGGCGTCCGCCCGGGCTCGCCAGCGGGCCACGGCTTCCGGCGCGGCGGCGTTGGCTTCGTAGAGGTCAGCCAGGAACCGGAACACCCACTCCGGATCGCGATGGTCGAACGTCCAGGCCCTGTTACCGGCCATCAGGCAGGAGTGGACGGCTTCGGCGTGCTTGCCCGTCTGTGACTGCGCCACCGCGAGCCTCCACCACGCGCCCGACTGGGTCTGTCCAAAGATCGCGGCGTAGTTGAGGTTCTCGGAGGCTTCGGCCCATCGTCCCTGGTCCGCGAGGGCGCATCCGAGCTGGAAGTAGGCCTTCGCGCGGGCGCGATACCAGTTCAGATCGGCATCGGGGAGATAGGGAATCGCCGCTCTTGCGAGGCGTTCCCGCTCCTTGGGATCCGGGGCGAGCGAGGCACGCCAGGTCAAGATACGGACATCGTTCTCCTCGGCATCGAAGCGTCGGAGGAGTGCGTCCGCGTCGGCGTGCTTGCCCTCCGCCGCCAGCCGCTTCGCCATGGCAAGCGATGGGCCGAACGCTTCGGGGTGTGCCTTCACGTAGGCTTCGAGCAGGGCGGGAACGAGCGACGTGTCGGTCTTGCTCGATCGCACCCGGTCCTCACGCCTTGTCGTCTTCTCGAGCGAACTACATCCGGTACAGACAACAAGAACAAGCATGAAGCAGAAGGCCGCCCTGCATGTTGATACGAGTCGCATCTGAAACGCTCCGGAACTCAGAACGGCGGGAAGAGATCCTCTTGTCAGGCTACCGTGAACGCCGGTAGTACGCATGAACGATCGGGCCCTTGATCATCAGGACATCGGTCGCGCGGTCCAGATACACCTCCATGGGTTTGCCATGGTCCGTGGGAAAGCCACCCCATTCTCCGTTGAGCAGGATCGCGTCGCGACTCTTCTGCCATGTCCCTACGTAGATCTCCGGGCTCGACCTGACGATGATCCGACGCCATGTGCCGTTGGCACGGATGGCGAGGACCTCCGAGCCGCTTTTCGAGTCGAAAGCGATCCGAGTGCCCGTCGCCCGAGAGGCTCTTGACCCTGAGAGTTCCGGGTCGAACCTCCACTCTCCTGTGTACCCGTTGCCGGAACGAAACACGGCCAGCGAGATCGCGAGGGTCGCCGCGACGATGGCTGGCACACCGAGGAACAGACCGAGGATCCGTCGACGACTTGCCGAAGACCTCGGCGTCACGGCTTTGGCGTCAAGCAAGGCATCGGAGTCGGCTTCGGCATCGTGCGTCTGAGTGTCCTGCATGTGCGCTCCAATCCAGTGAATGATCAGCAGATGGCCCGCTTGCCCGGAACGGGGTCATGAAGAGTTCAATCGAGATCGACGTGCCACGAAGTCTCGTGCGCGCCCATGTCCACTATCGGGCCCGATCCGACGCCCTTGTTGGGAGTCAGGGGATCATCAACGAACCTGGGCACACCCGCGAGATCCCTGACACTGCCTGCCGGAACAAGGAAGTTGGAGCCCGAATCCACGCACGGGGATCCCAGCCAGAGGCGCAGGTCCTCGTCACCCGTGCCCGCAAGACCATCCGCGCCCAGGAGCGAGAAGAACTTGGGGTCGAAGCCGTGGTTGCCGATGCCGCCGAATGCGCCGTTCCACCCCTGAATGCAGGAATAGTGGACGACGAGCGTGCTGGTGCTGCCTTTGCCGAGGTTGGAGGCCTGGGTGGGTCCGCCGAAGCTCGGCCGGTTGTCCGAGAGGATGCTGTTGGTGATGGTGAGGCTGCCCCCACCATGGACGAAGACGCCGCCATTGGATCCGTTGACCATCGTTCCCAATCCGTTGGAGACGATCGAACAGCCAGCGATGGTCGCTGAACCTTTCTGCACATAGACCGCTCCTCCGAGGTCCGAGGCCTTGTTGCCGACGAAGAGGCTGTTCGTGATGAGGGAGTTGCTGTCATTGAGAAACATCGCACCACCCTGCGTTGCCTGGACGGTGTTCCCGATGAACGTGCACCGATCGACGATGGTCAAGCCGCGGAGGCGGTAGAGGCCGGCTCCCTTTGCAGTGATCATCCGCCCTTCGTTTCGCAGGAACTGGCACTCTCGAAGCGTCAGGACGCCGTCAACGACGTAGAGGCCCGCACCGACGGCTCCACCGCCCGGAGGCCCGGAGTTCTCGACGATGAGGCAACGAGTGAGCGTCGGGCTGCCGCCGTTGGACATCATGCCGCATGCGGCCGTGCCGAGATTCCTTGCGATCGTGCAGTTCGTAAGCGTTGGGCTTGCGGCGAAGAGGAGGAGGCCGGCCCCGGGATTCGCCGGATCGATCAGCCCATAGCCGCCCGTGATGATGAGGCCATCGAGCACAGTGGTCGGCCCCACACCCGTCGCGCGGACAACATGGGCGGAGTTCTCGGTGTAGTTGACAAAGCCCGGGGTGTCGTTGCCCAGGAGGTCCCCCGTGAGAATCGTTGGAAACTTGGCGGGATCCCGATCATCAGGAGAGCCGCCCGGGCCGAGCCCTCGGAATCCGCCGCGGATGGCCACGCCATCGACCAGGTGGAACGATGCGAGTTGATCACCGGGCGTCTGGCCAACACCCTGATCGGGCTTGTGCGTGCCTTCGGACACACGCAGCTCGTGAATGGTACTGCCCGGTGCTCGGGCAGCCACGAGCGCGTCCTGGAGCGTGGGGTAGGCATCCTGCCAGGAGGTTCCGATCCCAGAGCCTGTCGCGCGAGGATCGACGAATCGGATGTCGGCTCTGGAGGTCGAGGCCACGAACAGGGTCACGGCGCAAGCGATCAGACGCATACGCCACATGGGCAATGTCGTACGTATGCCCCCAGAGACGCGCCGGTTGCGAGGTGCTCTCCCTGTCGCGCGCCGTCCGCGGCGACTTTGCACGGCACGAGAAGTCGGAAGGCCTGACAACCGACGATCCCATGTGCTCTGTGCCATGTCGCGCAACAGCGAGGGGAGATGGCTCTCAGGGAGCATCCCGGCGACGCGAAAGGCCCCTGCGTAGTCGCAGGCCCACGCACGAGCGATCACGACTTGTCGGAGCACTCGCTTGTCTGGCCCTTCAGAGAGCGACGCCCCGATGCGGAGCGCATCGGTGATCTCGCTGTGGCGGGCGTGAACTAGCGCGGCATAGGTGAGGCACGCCTTGCGATCGAGCGGATGTTCAGCGATGTTCCCCATCCGTTCAAGTTCACGCGCGATTCGACGAGAAGCGCCATGGTTTCCAGCTTCGTGCCACGTGACGGCAACCGTTGCGAGCGCCTCAGCGGTTGAGTGTTGTCGGGAGTCCCGGGCGTGGGCCTCCGCCTCGCGGATCAGTTCATCACGCCGCTCGAAACCGCCCACGATGTGATGCGCCAGCGCGAGCTGACACGGCACTTCAACATCTTGCCAGGGCCCATGGCGTTGGATCCCGTCGAGCAACAACTTCGCCCGGTCGAGATCGCCCACGATCGTCCAGGCCGCGATCAGATGGATTTGATCGCTCAATTGCGCTCGAGAGTCGGCCTCAGCCGCATCCAGCATCATCTGAGCGGCCAACCGATGGCCGGAGTCCAGCGCGTGGAGTGCGGCCCTCACAAGGGTGGAAGCACGCTTCCCGTACGCCGAAAGAGCGGCCGAAGCCTCGACCGCGGAGATAGCATCGCCGACCCCGGCGTGCGCGAGAACGACCCCGATGGCACCGAATGACGCTGAGGCAGTGCCCGCGGTAACGCTCGCATCCTCCTTTGCCTGGGTGACATTGCCGCGGAAGCCCTCAGCAATGGCAAGGGCAGCCCTCACGCCGGGCTCGGCGTGGCTGCGCTGCGATGTCAGGAGCATCCGGCGCGCGCCATCCGTGTCGCCAAGGTATGCCCTGGCCGTCGCCAGATCCTCAACATCAAATGGCCTTGGATTGGCCCCCATCTCCTTTTCTGCACGGTCGATTTCAGCGAGGAGTTTATTTCGGAAGCGAGCGTGTGAGGAATCATCCTGCGATTGAGCGAACTCGGCCTTGGCTGCTGCAGGCGACGTTGCCTTCGCCATCGCGCGTGCCGGCAAGTGGGGATGAAAGGGTCGATCCGGGCCGAGCCGATCCAACTTCGCGAGGTAGCGCTCCGCAGCCTGATCCGCTCCGCGGTCGTACGCACGCTCCGACCTCCGTTCGAGGATGGATTCACGGGTGTGTCCAAGCGCGTTGGACATGATCGCAGATACGAGAAGGGCTGACGGAAGCCACCTCGCGCCGATTCCAGCGACAGCGGAAAGCAGCACGAGCGTCGTGAGCGCAACACATGCAAAGAGCGGCCCGAAGCCGATGACACCCGCAACGCCAGGGCCAGTGTGCCCGATCCACGCAGCGACGCCGTCGAGGTGGAGCCACTCGACGATGCCGAGTTTGTTCTCGAGCCACATGACAGGGTTCGCGACGTTGTAGGCCCACGCGGGCACCACGCCACCGAGGACCCAATCGGTCACCAGGAGCAGAGCCGTGCCTAGGACGAAGATCAGCGTCCACTGGATCATTGCTCCTGCCCATCCCGATTCAGAGTCATTCATGGCAACCGTCCTTTCCTTCTGAGATCTGGCCGGTGAACCGTCATGCCCTTGAAGTGGTGTTCGACACACCATGCCAACCCATCAAGAAAGCCTCCATCGCAAAGGCCACGCGCCAATGACCGATGAGGACTCGCCAAGGAACACGCCGCAAAGTGCTTGCGGCGACAATGTCAGCTCCATTGCGAAGCCCACGGCGCGATTGCATTGGGGTTGAAGCCAGGGCAAGATATCCACAAACTCTTGTAAAACAGAAGTATGCGGCCAGACAGGTCGCCGATCAGCAGGGCCACACCTGCGCAAGGCTGCTTCCCCTTGAGGTATCCTGCGTGAATGTCCGGCTCATCGGAACAGCCTCGAGAGTTGCACCCCAATCGCGTCGAAGGTGCGGCTCGCCTGACCCCTGTCTACGACCGCCTTCGCCGTGCGGCTCAAGGCCAGCTCGACCGCGCGCCCGACGAACGCACCCTACAGGCCACCGCCCTTGTCCACGAGGCGTACCTGAAACTCGCACAAGGTGGGCACTCGCTCCCGGATGACCCCGAGCACCTTCTCGCCCTGTTCATCCGCACCATGCGGCACATCGTCCTCGATGCGCACCGGAAACGGGCCCGCGCCAGGCACGGGCTCGGAAAGCGCCCTGCTTCGCTTGAGGCTGTCGCCCCGCCGCAGGATTCGTCGTTTTCCTCTCTGGACGACCTCGATCCGGAGGCGTTGCGAGCCGCCCTGGAACGCTTCGAGCGGGAGGAGCCCAATGAACTCCACAAACTGCAAGCCTTGGAACTCTCGATCTTCCATGGCTTTACGACCGAGCAGGCCGCCGAGATCCTCGGCGTGGACGTTCGTACGGTCCAGCGATACACAAAGGCCGCGCGCGCCTGGCTCTACAACGCCCTTTCTCAAGGGAAGTAGGTGGAGGACCACCAATGCCCGATGAACCCCGTCCCTTCCGCAGCGCGATGGACATTTTCATCGCCGCGGCAGAACTATCGGGCTCGGCCCGTGAGTCGTATCTACGAGAGGCATGCGGCCAGCATGCCGACCTCCGCGCCCGGGTCGACGGACTCCTCAACGCTGACCGCGCAATGGGTGGGTTCCTCGATCCTGTCGCCTCCACTCGCCTTGCACCGGGAGATCGACTAGGGCGCTATGAGGTGCTGGAGTTCATCGGCCGCGGCTCGTTCGGGGATGTCTACCGCGCCCGTCAGACCTCACCGGTCGATCGGATCGTGGCGATCAAGGTCCTCACCCGGGCCGACCCGGAGTCGGTGACCCGGTTCGAGTACGAGCGGCAGGCGCTCGCGCTACTGGAGCACGAAGGGATCGCTCGCCTGTACGATGCGGGCGAGGACCCCTCGCGGCGGCCGTACCTGGTGATGGAGTACGTGGAGGGTCGCCCCGTGACCCAGTGGGCCACGGAGGCCGGGCTCGCGATCCCAGCGCGGCTGGAGCTGTTCCTTCGGGCGTGCGAGGCCGTGCAGCACGCGCATCAGCGGGGCTTCATCCACCGGGACCTCAAGCCCTCGAACATCCTGGTGGGTGGGGAGGTCGGGAAGCCGGTGGTCAAGGTCATCGACTTCGGCATCGCGCGGATCGTCGAAGCGCCCGGACATCGCACGCCGACGCTCACGGAGGTTGGCCAACTGCTGGGGACCCGCGAGTACATGGCCCCCGAGCAGGCCCGCGGCGAGGGTGCCCCCGACACGCGCCGGGATGTCTACTCGCTGGGCGTCGTGCTCTACGAGCTGATCTGCGGGGAGATGCCCATCGTCGCCGGCGATGACATCCTCGACTGGCTTCGCAAGCTCGCCGAGGAGAGCCCCGAACGCCCGAGCGTGCGATTGGCCAGGAGAGCCGCACGGCGCGGGCTCGAAGCGCCGAAGGTCGAACGACCTTCAGGAACCCGCGCCTCCCCGATTCGTGAGCTCGACTGGATCGTCCTTCGCGCGCTCGAGAAGAATCCGGAGGGACGCTACCAATCCGTGGCCGATCTGGCCGCGGACATCCGTCGTTTTCTCCGTGGCGAAGCACTCCAGGCGGGCCCGCCCTCGGCGGCGTATCGGCTGAGGAAGCTCGCGAGGCGACACTGGCGGGGAATGGTGGTTTCGGCCGCCGGTCTGGGACTCCTCTTGGTGCTACTTTCCGTTCAGTTGCAGTCCCGGCAACAGAGGATCCAGGCTGAAGCGAACGAGTCCCGAGTGCGCGCCACCGCCAGGTTCCTTGGTCTCGTCATGTCCGACCGAGTGCTCACGGCCAGGTCGAGCGTTCCGATTCGAGGAGGAGATCTAGCGCTACCCGCCGCCATGGCGCGCGCGCTTCAACCCATGGAACGCTGGTTTGACGAGTCGCTCAACTATCGTCAGCAGGTCCGTCGTCAGGCCATCGATAATGCACTGACGCTCACCGATTCGGACTTTGGATCCGATAACGAGACCCGACCGACCGTCTTGCACCACTTGGGCGACTTCTTCCTTCGAGAGGGTTCGCTGGCGCAAGCCGAGGAACTCCTGAGCCGAGCATTCCAGCTTCGCCGAACGAGTCTGGGCGAGAACAACCCCGCGACCTGGCAGTCCGCGCACGTTCTGGCGATGCTCCTTGACGAACGGGGCGAGCTCGATCGAGCCGCCGCCCTCGCGCGCGAGGCGATGGAGCACCAAATGCGGTTGCTCGGGGCGATCCACGACGACACGCTCTCGACGACACTCCTCTACGGGCTCATCCAGGCCCGCCAGCCCGGGCACGCCTCGGAAGGGCTCGCGCTCATGGAGCAAACGCTCGACGCCGCGCGGCGTGCGTGGGGGTCGGAGAGCAGCCGGGTGGCCATCCTGGAGAGCAACATCGCGGGGCGGTACAAGTCGGCGGACCGCCCCGACCTGGCGTTGCCGCTCTACGAGCACGCGCTCGCGGTCCTTCGCGCGATCCTGGGGGAGGACGATCCCGAGACGCTCTCGGTCGGGAGCAATCTCGCGGGGCTCCACAGCCAGACGGGCGACCCTGCCCGCGCCCGCGAGATCCTCCTCGACATCGTGCCGCGCTGCATCGCCGTCCTCGGCGAGACGAACCCGCAGACGCTCCGCGCGATGAACAACCTCGGCGCGGCGAGCGAGCTCGTCGATCGGCTTGACGAAGCCGAGCGCTGGTATCGCGCCGCGCTCGACGCGCAGCGCGCCATCCTGGAGGCCAACCACCCCGACGTGATCACGACCATGAGCAATCTCGGCATCGTCCTCTTCAAGCGAGGGACGCCGGAGAGCCTCTCGGCAGCCCGCACGCTCATGTCGGAGGCTCGCGACCTCGCGATCGCGCGCTTCGGTGAACGGAACGCCCGCACGCTCCAGGTCCTCAACAACGAGGCGATGGTGCTCGATGCGCTCGGCGATCCCCGCGCCGGCGAGGTGTTCAGGAAGATCGTGGATGTGGCCGCCGGCGTGCAGGGCGAGGCCCACGTGAACACGCTGATCTACATGAGCAACGCCGCAGCGTGGTTCGAGATGCACGGCGACCTCGAGGCTGCGGCGACCCTCTTCGAGCGGGCGGCGGAGGTGTCGGCCCGCGAACGTGGCGAGTCGGACTTCGCGTCGCTGTGGGCGGCAATGGACCTCGCGATCTTCCTCCGTAACCGCGGCGAACACGGGGCTGCGCTGGCTCGCCTGGATCGAGTTGTCGTGCTCGCTCGCGAGGCGGAGGTCGAGGCTCAGTACCTGGGCGTTTTCCTCACCGGGCAGGGCAAGACGCTCCTCGCGGCCGGTCGGGCCGGAGAGGCGCTGTCCGTGCTGACCGAGGCCGAGGCCCTCCTGGCCGCGGCGCTCGGCGAGGAGAGCCCCCAGCTCGCGAGCACGCGGGCGGCGCTTGATGTGGCGCGGGCCAAGCTCGGCGAGCGGCCAACGCCATAAGGCCGCGGCGCGACAGTGAGGTGCGTTGGCCCTCGGCACCGGAGCCATGGACACTGGGGTGATCAGCCCGATGCCGTTGAGCGGGGGTGGCGATGGCTTCGGGAGCAGAGCTCGGCCGCGGCACCGCCGTCTACCTCCTTGCAAGGGTTGCGCGCCCTGCCACTCTCACGGCCGGCCCTTCCGAGTATCGCGTTCTCAACCCCATCGAGTCGAGCGCCGCTCACCCCAAGTATGGCCGCATCACCTCCGCCGCCCGCCGGTCATCGCCCGCCGCGGCGAGCGTCTCGGCCTTCGCACCGGCGATCACCCGTGCCGCGATCTCCACCGCCGATTGGTCGGCCCGAGCCACCGCCCCGTGCCCCGCGGCGGCCCGGCCCGGTGCGCTCCGTCCCCTTCCCCTCCGCAACTCACTGCCCTGGCCCCGCCCCGCCCCCCGCCCGGCGAGCGTCCCCTCCATCTCGACCATTTCGTCGATGGCTTCCAGCAGCCGCGCCCGGGTCGCGGAGAACAGCACGACCCGCCCGGCGAAGTACTCACGCTCGATGAGCTCGACCGCGGCAGCGAGCGCTTGCAGATGGCGACGCAGGCGGGCCGCGAAGGCAAAGGCGAGGTCCAACTCCTCCCGAATCGCCGGGCCATCCTCGCCGTGCTCAAGCCTGAGCCACAGGTATTGGCCCTGCGACCTCAGCACGAGCCGCAGAAGGCCCAGCCGATCGAGCGCTTCGAGCGTATGCATCTCGCACGCGCACGCCAGCCGGGCGAGAAACACACCCTCGCGGGTTTCGCTCCGTAGAGCACGCCCATGGTCCCGCTTCTCCTTGCCTTTCATCCGCGCACTTACCGACGCTTGGATCTGGCCAGAGATGGTATCGGCGGGCGAGATGTAGTCCGGGAGCGACCGGCAGTACTCGAAGATGGACTCGTGCCGGTGCATGTCGGCCACCATGGCCAAGACCACCTGAAGCGGCGAGAGGCGCGACGCCGCCCTGACGAGCCGCTTGGCGTGCGTGCGGCTCATCGCGACTCTCCCCGGGTAGGTCCAACTTCCTCCTCGACCTCCTCATCGTCGGCATCCGCGTCGATCCTCCGCCCGGATAGGGGCCGATCGAAGGCGGAGCCCGGGTCGGCTTCTTGCGCCGCCACGATCCCCTCCAGCGCGGCGAGCCGTTGCTCCAGCTCCGCGGCCTCGATCCCCCGGATCATCGTCGCCGCGAGGTAGCCCACTGTGTTGGCGATCCGCGGATCGACCCGCCCCTTGAGCAGATCCCAGATCGTACTGCCCAGCAGCCGGGTCACGTCAGAGACGGTCTCCAGCGGCGGCTCGGGCCTCTCCTCCGGCAGCACCGCCATCCGCCTGCTGCGCTCGACTCCGCCGGCGCGACGGGCCTCCGCTCGCTCCGTGGCTCGCTCAGGGTCGTGGAAGAGGCAGAACGTGGACCCGGGGAGCGCGGCGGCCGCGCAAGGCTCCCCCTTGATCGTGATGCCATCGCAAGGATGAGCCCTCGCGTTCTTGCCCGTACCCCTCCCCCCCTTGCTAGCTAGGCCGTGGCCGCGTGCGGCTGCCCCGCCGGGCCTCGTACACCCGTTGGGCCGCTCTTGCCCGTTGTGGCTGGGCCCAGCATTCGCGCCCTCGCTCATGGCCGATCTCCCAGTTTGCCCCGCGTCTCGCCGCCCGCCGCCCTCACCATCGCCACGATGCCCGCCCGCACTGCCGGGGGTACGCTCGACCAAGCCGCGACCACCGCCGCCAACTCGGGATCGGTAGGAGGGGTGACCGGGGCCGCCGGCGAGCCCGAACCGCCCTGTTTGTTGCCGGATTTGCTGCCGCCCGATACCGAAGCGGGCGTTTTCTGCTGGGATTCCCGCGGTGGTTCGAATCCACCCGCGCCCATTCACTTGATTCATGCCGGACCTCGACCGGGAATGATCGAGCGACACCAGCCGCTCGCCCAGGGCTGCAAGACACCCCGGGAACTCCTGCCCGGCTCCTCCTCCACGAGCATGGGATCGAGGATGCTTGTGCAAACGGCGACGATCTGCGACTCGTTTCCATTACACTCGCGTGGTGGATGACGCGACGAAGATCCTCGAACGGATCGAGGGGGGCGCACCCGGCGCGGCGGAGGAGTTGCTGCCGCTCGTGTACGGTCAACTCCGAGCCATCGCCCAACAGGCGATGAACGGGGAGCGGCACGACCACACGCTGCAGGCCACGGCGCTGGTCCACGAGGCCTACCTGCGGCTCGTCGGGCCTGACCAGGACGTTTCCTGGGCCAACCGCGCCCACTTCTTCAAGGCGGCCGCGGAGGCCATGCGACGCATCCTGATCGAGCATGCCCGGTCGCGAGGTCGGATCAAACGTGGGGGAGACGCCGACGGGAGACCACCCCGACGGGTCCCGATCAGCGTCCTCGACCTGGCAAGGGCCCCCGATGAGCGCGAAATCCTGACGTTCGACGACGACCTTCGTCGCCTGGAGTCGGAGGATCCGCAGGCGGCGACCATCGTCCGGCTCCGCGTGTTCGCCGGCCTGACGGTCGAGGAGACCGCCAAGGCTCTTGGCGTGTCCCCCAGCACGGTGGATCGCGACTGGTCCTATGCGCGCGCGTGGTTGTTCGAGGCCAGGAAAGAACGAGACTGACGGGATCAACCTCTCGATGAGCGAAACATCGAGCCAACTGAAACAGTTGTTCGCAGAGGCAGTGGGACTGCCCGCGGATCGCCGCGCCGCATTCCTCGACGAACGGTGCCGAGGGAACGCGGCCCTGCGTGATCGGCTTGAAGCCCTCCTCGCGGCGCAGGACGATATCGGTGAGTATCTCGCGAGCCCGACCCTCGGGGAACGCACGATCGGGGTGTCCGCGGAGGGCTGGCCCAAGCCGGGGGGAGTGGTGGGGCCCTACCGGCTGCTGGAACTCATCGGCGAGGGGGGCTTCGGCATGGTGTACATGGCGGAGCAGCAGTCGCCCATCCATCGTCGCGTGGCCCTGAAGGTGATCAAGCCTGGGATGGACACGCGTCGAGTCATCGCACGCTTCGAGCAGGAGCGGCAGGCGTTGGCGATGATGGACCATCCGAACATCGCCCGGGTGCTCGACGCAGGCGCGACGCCCGAGGGAAAGCCCTACTTCGTGATGGAACTGGTGAAGGGCGAGCCGATCACGACCTACTGCGACACGGCGAACCTGACGACTCCGGAGCGGCTGGACCTATTCATGCCCATCTGCCACGCGGTGCAGCACGCCCACCAGAAGGGGGTCATCCACAGGGATATCAAGCCAAGCAATGTGCTGGTGACCTTGCACGACGGGAGACCCGTCCCGAAAGTGATCGACTTTGGGATCGCCAAGGCGACGCAGGGTCGCCTGACGGAAATGACGCTGTTCACCGCCCATCGGGAGATGATCGGTACGCCGGAATACATGAGCCCGGAGCAGGCGGAGATGTCGGGGCTGGACATCGACACACGGACAGACATCTACTCGCTGGGCGTGCTGCTATACGAGTTGCTAACTGGGACGACACCGTTCGACGCGCAGGAACTCCGGGCCGCGGCGTACGACGAGATCTTGCGTGTCATCCGGGAGGTCGATCCTCCCAAGCCGAGCACACGGATCTCGACGCTCGGGGACCAACTCGCGGGAATCGCGGCGCACCGTCGGACGGAACCTCGGAAACTCGGCGCGCTGGTCCGAGGCGACCTGGACTGGATCGTGATGAAGGCGCTGGAGAAGGAGCGTACCAGGCGGTACGAAGCGGCAAGCGAACTGGCGATCGACGTGCAGCGGCACCTCCTCGGCGCCGCGGTGGAGGCCGCGCCGCCGAGCGCGGCGTACCGGGTGAAGAAGTTCGTAAGGCGCAACAAGGGGCCGGTTGTGGCCGTGTGCGTGGTCGCAGGAGCGCTGCTGGCGGGGATAGTGGGGACCCTGTGGCAGGCGAGGGTCGCCATGCGCCGCGCGGAGCATCTGAACCAGGTCGTCGAGTTCCAAGGTGCTCTGATCGCTGGGATCGAGGCGGATCGCATGGGAATACGGCTTCGACAGAGCATTGTCGACCGGAGGCGTGCCGTGATTCAGTCAGCGCCTTCGGATGCAGAGGTCGTCGAGGAGAGCATCCGTGAACTCGAACGCTCTCTTGCAGGCGTGAACTTCACCAGTGTTGCGTTGGAGGCGCTGGACGCGGGCACGTTTGAGCCGGCTCTCGCTGCGATCACTTCACGTTTCAGCGAGCAGCCGCTCGTGAAGGCGAGTCTGCTCCAGAGCCTGGCCAACGCGACACGAGAGATCGGATTGCTTGATCGTTCAGCGTCGGCGCAGATGTCGGCTCTCGCGATCCGACGCGAACTGCTTGGTCCTGAACACCACGATACGCTGGAGTCGGTCAGCAACGCAGGTTTCCTGCTCTGGTCGCAAGGCAGGCTGGCTGAGGCCGAGGAGTACCATCGCAACGCGGCGACTGGACGCCGGCACGTGCTTGGCAATGACCATCCCGACACCATGAAGTCGCACCATGACATCGGCGTCTTACAGGCGGCGCGGGGGAGGTTGACCGAGGCCGAGGCCACATACAGAGAGGTGCTGGCCGCACGGAGGCGAATCCTGGGAGAGACCCACCCCGATACTCTGACTTCTATCAGTGCTCTCGGCCGAGTGCTCTACACCCAGGCACGGTACAACGAGGCTGAACCCTACTATCGATTGGCCGCGGACGGATTCCGGCGAACGCTGGGTGCGGAGCACCCTCGTACGTTGACGGCCATTGGCAATCTTGCGAGCTTCGAGCTTGAGATCCATCATCGACTCGACGAGGCCGAGCGTGGATACACAGAGGTTCTGGAGATCAGGCGACGTGTGCTGGGTGATGACCATCCGCACACCCTCAACTCGATCTATAACTTGGGATACTTGCTTCAGGAACGCGGCAGGTACGACCAAGCCGAACGATGCCACCGCGAAGTGCTCGAGAGGCGCCGCGCCGTTTTCGGCCCGCTTCATCCTGATACGCTCACCTCATGCCACATGATGGCCGTGGTTCTCCAGCGACTGGACCGGCTAACGGAGGCGGGGCAACACTACCAGGAGGCGTTGGAAGGCCGGCGTCTAGTCTTGGGACGCGACCATGCTGATACACTGGCCACCGTCGGCAACATCGCCCGCCTGTATCAAGCGCGAGGCGAAATTGCTGAAGCAGAGCGTTGGCATCGAGAAGCCCTCACGGGCTATCGTCGCGTGTCCGGTGACGATCACAGGGACACCCTCAGTGTGATGGGCAATCTGGGAGCCTTTCTGATGGAGCAAGGCCGGTTCGACGAGGCCGAGCCGCTGCTCCAAGACACGATGGCCGGGTTCCGACGCGCTTTCGGCCCCGAGCATCCCAACACATTGGTGGCCGCAGGGAACGTTGGTGCCCTGCTTGAGGCTCGGGGTCTCTGGGCGGAGGTAGTCTCCTTGCTTGAACCCCTCGGACCCCGTTTCCGCGCCGCGTTTCAGGGGGCAGACTCGCGAAGGCTCGGGGTGTTGCTTGCCAGGCTCGGCGCCGCCCGCTTGCGCATGGGGTTCGACGAAGAGCGGTTCCGCCGTGCTCGCGAGGAACTCCTCGAAGGTTATGCCATTCTCAGCCACACCCGCGGGGACAGCCACCCCGAGACCGTTCGTTGCACTCGCGCTCTTGCCGACCTTTTCGCCGCGTGGCACACCGCCCAGCCGGAACTGGGTCACGAGGTTAGTGCGGCAGAATGGGCAGCGAGGATCCCCACGAAGCCGTGACGTGGTCCGGGCGGCCCCGTCGCCTGGGGTCTGTCGAGCCGGTTCGGCAATGGACCCCCGACGCTCGGGGGCGCGACCGGCCACCGGACCCCAAGAGGGAGAATCTCATGAGCGCAGCACCGTGCCTTGTCGTCTTGGCGGCCTTGTCGTTCGCGGCCTCCGCCGCGAGTGCGCAGATCATCTTCAGCGACGACTTCGAAAGCGGAACCGACGCCAAGTGGACCCGCATCGATCTCATCGGAGGGACGAGCTACTCCGCCGCGGGCGGGCGGTACCAGTTGGAGTCGGTTCCCCTTCCGGCCATTCCCTTCACCGTGGCGACTGGGTCGGGAATCTCTGACTCGGTCACGAGCCCGTCGCTCTTTGCCCATGGACGCTTCCGAGCATCGTTCCGCATGGACAACGCCGAGACGAGCGTGACGTTCGCGATCCGCACGGACGCGGCCGGGAGTATCGGGTATGCCCTCTCGATGAACAACATCGAGAACGGCATCGGCATCTCCATCCTGCCCTCGACCACGAACACGGTCTGGGCGCCGTTCACAGTCGAAGAGGGCGTCGAGTACATCATGGAGGCCTCGTTCTTCGGCACATCGCTCGGGCTCAAGGCCTGGGCCGCTGGGGACCCCGAGCCCCTCCTCCCCCAACTGACGCTCTCGGACTCGACCTGGCTCGACGGCGGGATCGCCGCGCTCGCGATGTACAACAACGGCCCGTCGGAAGGAACGGTGCTCTCGGCGTCGTTCGACGACGTGACCTTTGCCGTGCCTGCCCCTGGGCCTGCCACCCTCGCCGCCGCGGGCCTGCTTGCTCTGACGATCCGCCGTCGGAGGTGATGCGAGCGTCAACATGCGGCCGGGGCCGTGCTCCCGCGGGAGGGCGCGGCTTCGGCCGCTTTCTCAGGCTGATGCCCGCACGGTCGCCTCCTCGACGATGGCTCAAGGGTCGAACGATTGGCCTGCTTCATTCGTGGAAAAGGGCAGGAGAAGCGGAGAGGGGGGGATTCGAACCCCCGATACGGCAAGCCGTATACTGGTTTTCGAGACCAGCCCATTCAACCGCTCTGGCACCTCTCCGTGCGATTCGGCGGCGGGCAGAGTGTAAGCCCCGAACGGCTGGGTTTCTCGGCGGAAGGGAAAGCCCGCCGCGAACAAGCCCTTGCGGCGGTTGCGCGAAGGGTTGTTCAGGAGACGAAGCAGGGGTATGTTGGAACATCGAACCGTCTCGAACGACAACCCGTCAGCGGCTGAAGAACGCGGTCGTCACGCTGACCTCACGCGGAGGCCCCAAGGCGGCATCGGTGCGAGCGATCGCGCGCGAGGCAGGGGTGACCGAAGCGGTCGTCTATCGGCACTTCTCTGATAAACAGGCCCTGCTCGACGAGGTGCACTCCGAGATCATCGAGGAGATGATCGCCCAGAAGCAGCGTCTTCTGCGGACGCCGGGGACCGCGTGCGAGAAGGTGCGAGAATGGGTGCGGCTGAGTTACGAATCGTTCGACCGAGACCCGCACGGGTTTACGACAGTTTTCCTGCACGCGCCGAACGATGAACGCGGGAGGAAGGATCGGCGGCAGTCGGAACTGTTCTTCGAAGTTCTTCGCCGGGCCAGGAAGTCTGAGCAAGAGGCAACGCTCGCGACAGCGATGTTCGTGTCGATGCTGCTGACCGTCCCCCGCCTGATCAACGCGGGCGAGGCCGAAGGACCTGCCGGGAAACACGCCTCACGTGTGGGCGAGGCGGCGTGCCGTATGCTTGGTCTGGCGTGACGGGTCTGGTCAGGGACAGGCACGTGCGCGGAGGTCGATGAGCCGCTTCATGACGGGAAAAAGGGGCGCGGCGGCGTTCGGAGAGGCGAAGCCCTCTCGAAGCGTGGCGGAGATCGTGCGGAGCTCCTCATAGGCTCGGAGACGGTCGGGGTCGGGGCGGAAGGTGCGGGAGGGTGCGGGAACCATGGCCCGCTGGGCGGCCTCGACTGACGTGTGGGCAAGGCCTGCAACGGCACCAAGGATCGCGGCGCCAAGGGCGCACGCGTGGGGGGCTCCTGCGAGATCGATGCGACGCGCGGTGACATCGGCATACACCTGCATGACAAACGGAGATTTCTCCGCGATGCCGCCGCAGGCCACGATTCGCTCAACGAGCACGCCGGCGCGGGTGACGGCGTCGATGATCTCACGGGCGCCGAAGGCCGTCGCCTCGACGAGGGTTCGGAAGACATCGGCCTGCGAGGTGCGCAGCGAGAGGCCGACGATGAGGCCGGAGAGGAGAGGGTCCATGATTGGCGATCGGCTGCCGTTGGACCAGTCGAGGGCGAGGAGTCCGGTGCCGCACGGGCGGAGGCGTTGCGCGGCCTCGGTAAGACGGACGAGCGCGCGATCCGGTGTCTCGCCTGAGCCTTCGGAAACGAACCGGGCAAACCACGAAAATAGGTCGCCGACGGCAGGCTGCCCGGCTTCGATGCCGAGCATGCCGGGAAGAATGCTGCCCGGAACGATGCCGGCAACCCCGGGAATCAGCCCGGGATCGGAGGGGGAAACGAGGCAATCGCAGGCACTGGTACCGAGGATCTTGACGAGGACGCCGGGGGCCACACCGGAGCCGATGGCGCCGGCGTGGGCGTCCAGGACGCCGACGGAGACGGGCGTTCCGGCGGGCAGGCCGACGCGCAACGCGAGTTCGCTGCTGAGTCCGGCGGCAGGGGTGCCGCCCGGTTGGGCGGGTGATGCGAACGACTCTCGGAAGCGAGAGAGCCCCGGATGGAGGGCGTCGAGAAACTCTCGCGCAGGCAGCCCTCCCCAGGAATCGTCGTAGAGGCCCTTGTGGCCTGCGGCGCAGACCCCTCGCGCGGGCCGTTTGGTTGTGCCGGTGAGGGCCGCGACGATGTAGTCCGAGAGTTCGATCCACGCCGCCGCGGCCTCGGCGACGTTCGGGTGTGTCCTGGACAAGCGGAGGAGTTTCGACCAGTACCACTCGGAGGAGTACACCCCACCCGAACGAGAGAGATATGGAAGCCCCGACCGGATGGCGTCCTCGGTGATCTCGGCGGCCTCGGCGTGGGCAGAGTGGTCCTTCCAGAGCCAGGCGAGGGCCGCAGGCTCGGAAGCGAACTCGGGTCGAAAGGCGAGTGGTGTCCCATTGGCATCGAGGGGCAGTGGAGTGGAACCTGTGGAGTCGACTCCGATGCCGGCGCACGTTCGGGGATCGAGGGTCGTGACGTGTGAGGCGTGGGCGACGACGCCTCGAAGGGCATCGAGGGTTCGATCGAGGAGATCGCCGGGATGTTGCCTGGCGATGTTGGGATCGCGGTCGTCGGAGACGATGCCCTCGACACCCGCGAGGTAGGGATGCTCGACACAGGCGAGGATGGCGCCGGATTGGGTGTCGACGCAGAGGGCACGGACGCTTGAGGTTCCGAGGTCGAGACCGATGCTGAAGGATGGGGGCGAGGGGCTCATGGCGAACACCAAGAGCAGAATAAGGGATCGTGGTCGCGTGCGGCGGGAGCATGGGAGGCGTGATAGGCTGCGGATGCCCTGCCCGAAGTCGATGAAGCGGTGGGGCGGAGGTGATTCGCATGAGGGGCATGTGTCGCTGGATGATCCGGTCGTTTCTCGCGGCGGGGGCGTGCCTTGCGACGGCCTGCGGTGAGAAGGAGGGCACGCCGTCGCCGGATGGACGGAAGACCCGCGTGGGGTTCTCGCAGATCGGGGCCGAGAGCGACTGGCGGCGTGCGAACACGGAGTCGATCAAGGCGGAGGCGGCGGCGAGGGGGATCGACCTTGTGTTTTCTGATGCGCAGCAGAAGCAGGAGAACCAGATCAAGGCCGTGCGCGGCTTCCTCGCGCAACGGGTGGACGTGATCGCGCTCTCGCCTGTGGTGGAGACGGGGTGGGAGCCGGTGCTCAGGGAAGCGAAGGCGGCGGGAATCCCCGTGGTGCTGACGGATCGAGTCGTGGACGTCTCTGACCCGTCGTTGTATGTGACGTTCATCGGCGCCGACTTCGTGGAGGAAGGAAGACGCGCGGCGAAGTGGCTGGCCGAGGCGACGGGGGGCCGAGCGCTCATCGCGGAGTTGCAGGGGACGCCGGGCTCGGCGCCGGCAATCGATCGGAAGAAGGGGTTCGAGCAGGCACTCTCGGAGTTCCCGGAGATGCGTGTGGTGAAATCGCAATCCGGCGAGTTCACTCGGGCGAAAGGCCGCGAGGTGATGGAGGCCTTTCTCAAGAGCCCGGAGGGGCGAACGATCACGGCGCTGTATGCGCACAACGACGACATGGCGATTGGGGCCATCCAGGCGATCGAGGAAGCAGGGCTCAAGCCCGGAGAGGACATTCTGATCGTGTCGATCGATGGCGTCCGGGCGGCCTTTGAGGCGATGGTGGAAGGAAAGCTCAACTGCACCGTGGAGTGCAATCCGCTGCTGGGTCCACAGTTGTTCGATGCGGTCGAGCGGATCATCGCGGGCGAGATGGTCGAGAGGAGGATCGTCACGCAGGCCGGGGTCTTCGACCGTTCGACGGCAAGCGAGGACATCAAAGCCCGGAAGTATTGACCGTCGCATGACCCTCGGGACCGGGCAAGGCGCGGGCAGCGAGTCGGGGCGGGATCGCTCGCCCCTGCTGTTGGCGACCGGCATGCGCAAGCGGTTCGGAGCCGTGAACGCGCTCGAAGGCGTCGACCTCGTGGTTCAGGCGGGCGAGGTGGTCGCGCTGCTGGGGGAGAACGGTGCGGGCAAGAGCACGCTCGTGCGCTGCCTCGGCGGGGCGATCGCGCCCGACGATGGCGAGATGCGTCTGCTTGGGCGGGTGATCCGGCCACGCTCCGCGCACGAAGGCGAGCGGCTGGGGATCGCGACGGTCCATCAAGAAGTGCACCTGATCCCGCACATGACGATTGCGCAGAACATCGCGCTCGGGAGAGAAGAGACGGGGTGGGGGGGGCGAATCCTGTGGGCGAGGGTCCGGGAGCGGGCGAGGGCGGCTCTCGATCGGCTCGGTGTCATGGTGGACGTGGACCGGGAACTGTCGTCGTGCCCGGTCTCGATGCGTCAGTTGGTCGCCATTGCGCGAGCGCTCGACGTGCGTGCCAAGGTCCTGATCCTTGACGAACCGACTTCCAGCCTCGAACGCCCGGAGGTCGAGCGGCTCTTTCGTGTCCTGCGCGACTTGCGGGCCGCGGGGCTGGGCATGGTGTTCATCTCGCACTTTCTAGGTCAGGTCTTCGTGATTGCAGACCGCGTGGTCGTGCTCCGCGACGGGAGGCTCGCGGCAGAGGGCCCGATCGGTGCATTCACCCGCGAGCGCCTCGTGTCGGTGATGATCGGGGGGACGGTGCGCACACGCGACGCCGGGACCGGGCCCGGCCCGGATGGGGCGGGGGTGATCCTGCGCGCGAAGGCCCTGCGCCGGCAGGGCGCGCTCGAACACGCGGACCTCTACGTCCGGCGCGGCGAGGTCGTCGGCCTTGCCGGGCTGATGGGATCGGGACGCACCGAACTGGTACGGGCGCTCTTCGGCGCGGAGCCGGTCCAGTCCGGGGACGTGCACTGGCACGGGCAGGCGGTCCGCGTGCGGACACCAAGAGCCGCCATCCGGCTGGGGCTCTCGCTCTCGCCCGAAGATCGGGCCCGCGATGGCTTGCTGAGACGGCTGAGCGTGCAAGACAACATCGTGCTCGCGCTGACCGCACGCCGAAGGGGGCTGCGGCGGCTTTCACCGCGGGAATCAAGGCGGCTGGCGAGGGATCTCGTGGAACGGCTGCGGATCAAGGCCGCGTCGCTGAACGCGCCGGTCGATTCGCTCTCGGGAGGGAACCAGCAAAAAGTGCTGGTCGCACGGTGGCTTGCCGCTCGCCCGGAACTGCTGCTGCTCGATGAGCCTACTCGGGGGATCGACGTGGGCGCGAAGGGAGAGATGCTCGAGCTGGTGGGCACGCTGGTGGCCAAGGGGCTCTCGGTCGTGTTCGTGAGTTCGGAGCTCGACGAGGTGGTGGCGGTCTCTCACCGCGTCGTGGTGATGCACGACCGGCGCACCACGCTCGAGTTGGCCGGGGAGGCGATGACGGAGCGGGCGCTCGTCGAGGCCATCTCCACGGGTTCGGGCCATGCATGAGGGCTTGCTCGGCACGGTGTCTCGCCTCCGATGGACACTCCTCGCGCTCGGAGCCCTGCTGCTGCTCAACGCGCTGATCACGCCCGGTTTCTTCGGCGTGGGTGTGCGAGAGGGGCGCCTCTACGGCGTACCGATCGACATCCTGAGCCATTCGGCGAGAGTGGGCATCATCGCGCTGGCGATGACCCTTGTGATCGCGACGGGCGGGATCGACCTCTCGGTAGGAGCCGTGGTCGCGGTCTCGGGCGCGCTCGGCGCGTGGCTTGTCACGGACGCGGGTGCGCCATGGCCCGCGGCGATGCTCGCTGCCCTGGCCGCCGGGCTCGCGCTGGGAGCGTGGAACGGCGCGCTGGTCACACTTCTCGGGCTCCAGCCCATCGTGGCGACGCTCGTGCTCATGGTCGCGGGGCGCGGGATCGCCCAACTCATCACCGGCGGGACCATCATGACGTTCCGGAGCCCGGCGTTCGAGTTCCTGGCGGACGGCGCGCCGCTCGCGATCCCGATGCCGATCTGGCTCTTCGCGTTCGCGGCGACGGCGATCGGGTTGGGCGTTCGACGAACCTCCCTGGGGCTCTTTGTCGAGTGTGTGGGTGAAAACTCCGAGGCCGCCCGCCTCTGCGGCGTGCCTTCTTCCGTTGTCCGGCTCGGGGTGTACTCGCTCTGCGGGCTGTGCGCGGCCCTGGCGGGGCTCATCGAGTGCGCCTACATCGATGCCGCGGACGCCAACAACGCTGGCCTGGGGTTCGAACTCGACGCGATCCTGGCGGTCGTGATCGGGGGGACGGCACTCTCGGGTGGGCGGTTTCTCCTGAGCGGGACGGTCCTGGGCGCGATCCTCATCCAGACGATCACGAAGACGATGTACATGCTCGACGTGCCCGCGGAGATCGCCCCCGCGCCCAAGGCCCTCATCGTGCTGGCGGTGTGCGTGGCCCAATCTCCCTCGCTTCGTGCACGCCTGTCGCAATGGAGGGCACGGCCATGATGCGGCGGTTCTCCCGGCGGCACGTGTCCACGCTCGCCTCGCTCGTCGTGCTGCTCGTCGCATTCGCGTTCGGCAGCGCGCGATACGACCACTTCGCGAGCGCTCTGGTTCTCCGGAACCTGCTCGTGGACAACGCCTTCCTGGGCGTCGCGGCCCTTGCGGTGATGTTCGCGATCGTGCTGGGGGGCATCGATCTGTCCGTCGGCTCCGTGATGGCGTTCACGGGCATCTTCGTCGCCTGGCTCGTCGCGGAAGGGTCGGTCCATCCCCTGGCCGCGTTCGCCCTCGCCCTGGCGGTCGGCACGGCGTTCGGCGCGGGACAGGGGGTGATCATCCATTCGCTCCGGCTGCCGGCGTTCCTCGTCACGCTTGCAGGGCTCTTCCTCGCTCGCGGAGCGGCGTTCGCCGTCCACCCGCAGAGCCTTGGCGTGAAGCACCCGTTCGTCACGAGAACGCTCGGCGAGTCGCTGGCCCTGCCCCTCCCCTTCGGAACGCCCGCGACGACGCTCCCGATCCCGGTGCTGATCGCCGCGGTAGCGTTTATCGTCGCGAGGTTCGTGTTCGGCTACACGCGGTTTGGGCGTTCGATCCACGCCATCGGCGACGACGAGGCCGCTGCATCGCTCATGGGCGTGCCGATCGCAAGAACGAGGATCGCGACGTACTCGATCTCGGGGTTCCTCGCATCGCTGGCCGGCATCCTGTTCGTGCTCTACCAGGAATCGGGCGACCCGGCGTCGTGCCGGACACTGGAACTCGATGCCATCGCAGCGGTGGTCATCGGCGGGACGCTGCTTCGCGGCGGCGTTGGGTCGGTGGCGGGAACGGCGATCGGCGTGGGAATCCTCGGGCTGATCCAGACGATCCTCGTCTTCGAAGGGACGCTGAGTTCGTGGTGGACCCGGATCGCGGTGGGGGGGTTGGTGCTGGCGTTCATCGCGCTGCAACGCGGGCTCGGACGGATGGGGGACGGCTCGGATCATTCGCGTTGAGCAATGAACGGCAGCCCCAGGCGCAGCATGCTTCGTCAGTGGCCGTCGGCGAAGACCTCGTCGAACAGGCGCCGCATGTGGTCCCAGGAGCGAGCATCGGCCCGGGCGTGATAGGCCACGCCGGGGATTCTGAACGCGCCGGCGGCAGGGTTCGTGAAGGAGTGGACCGCGCCGGAGTAGGCGACAAACTGGAAATCAACCTTCGCTTCCCGCATCTGGGTCTGGAAGCCGTCGATCTCCTCCGGCTTAACGAAGGTGTCGTCCGCGCCGTGGCAGATGAGGACGGATCCGCGGATGTTCTCGTTCGTGCTCGGGTCCTTCGCCGCCAGGGTGCTGGTGTGGAAGGCGACGATCGCGGCAAGAGGGGCGCCGGTTCGGGCGAGTTCGAGCGCGACGGTGCCTCCCATGCAGTAGCCGATCGCGGCGAGCCGCTCGGCGTCCACCAGGCGGTGGGCGCGGAGGACATCGAGCCCTGCCCTTGAGATCTCGACAGCCGCGGGATCCGCGTAGAGCGCGCCCGCCCACTGGCTCGCCTGAGAGGGATCGCTCGTGACTTTGTCCTTGCCGTACATGTCCAGGGCGAAGGCGACATAGCCGAGTTCGGCGAGTTTCATGGCCCGCCCGCGGGCGTAGTCATTGCATCCCCACCACTCGTGGCAGACGAGAACGCCGGGTCGTTTGCCTTCGATGGCTTCATCAAAGGCGAGGTAACCGCGATAGGCGGTCCCCGCGTGGGTGTACTCGACGACCTCGACGATGACCTTGGCGTGGACGGGCCCGGTGAGCGCAAGGAAGGCAAGGAGCGTGATGAAGAGTCTGCACATGGTTGGATCTCCGATTCAAGGCTTGGCGTCAAAGTCGCGGATGCGCCTGATGAAGTCGTCGGCGAGGTCGTTGGGAACGGGGATCGACAGATTGTACTGCGTGAGGCGCCATCGATCGGAGGCCCGACGAAGCACGCCGCTGCCCCGGCAGACGCCCATGTGCTCGGAGTCGAGCAGTTCGTCGAACCATGCGACATCGCCTCGGATCTCGATCCGGCGGTCACGCGGGATGAACGTCCAGGCCTTGCCCTTGCTGAAGTAGGGCTCGCAGAACGCGCGGAATGCCTCGACGGTCCATCGCTCGGAGGCGTCGGTGCCCATGAAGACGGCCGACTCGTCGAAGTGAGCGAAGTAGCGCTCGAGGTCGGCCTCGGCCGCGGCATCATGCCAGTCATCGAGGACGGCGACGATATCGGGCTCGTGATCCACCGCTGCGGCCTGGGCTTCGGGCCAGGGATGCCCGAGCCAGGAGGCATAGGTCGCCTTCTGGAGTTCGCTGGGGGACTTCAGGCGGGCGAGCCTCCAGCGCGCGTTGGGACGGGCATCGGCGGTGAAATCGACGGCGAGCACCTCGTCCCTTCTGGCCACCATGAGCGAGAGGCGATCGCCCGGACCGACCCGATCGAGCACGGAGGTCGGATCGCTCCCACGTGCCCTGAACCCGTTGATCGAGAGGATCTCGTCGCCGGAGTTGAGGCCGGCAGCCCAGGCTGGTCCGTCGATCAGGACGGAGGTCACGGAGACGATCCCGCCCTTGTCCTCGAGGTTGAAGCCGAGATACGCGCGCTCGTCGCGGCGTTCCTCCCCTTCGTCGGGCGAGTTGGTTTCGAGGGAGAGTTCAAGCCCGGCGGCAAGGAAGGCGGCCTCGAAGGGCATGTCGGCTGTGGAGTGGACGCAGACGTCGAAGACGTCGTCGAGGGGTGTGCCGGCGAGTTCAGCGGCGAGACGGCGCATGTCCGCCTCGGTGAACCCGGGGCCGCCGAGCGGAAACTCCCTGTAGAGCGCTCGCATCACCTCGTCGAGTGAGGCCCGGTTCTGGCTGCGAGAACGGATCTCGAGATCGAGGATGAGCGAGGCGAGCGCGCCCTTGTCGTAGAACGACACGGTGGTGTTCACGCTGTCGGGGTTGGGCTCGCTGAACTTGATCCAGGCGTCGAAACTCGACTCGGCGAGGGTCTGGACCTGGGCGCCGGGACGCTGCCTGATCGACGAGACCTGGCCCGCGAGGGCGTCGAGGTAGGCCTGCGGCTTGTTGATGCCCGTGCGGGCGAGGACGAGTTTGTCGTAGTAACTGGTTGTTCCCTCCGCGACCCAGAGGAGGTCCGTGTAGTTTTCGCGGGAGTAGTCGTAAGGGGCGAGCCCGGCGGGCCTCAGACGCTTGATGTTCCACGTGTGGAACATCTCGTGGGAGACGAGTCCCAAGAATCGCCGATAGGCGGATTCGGATCGGAACGAGCCCCGGCCGGTCTGCATGACTGTGGAGTTGAAGTGTTCGGTCCCGCCGCCCGCCGCGGGGGTCACGTGGACGATGTACACGTATCGGTCGTAGGGCATGTCGCCGAAGATCCTGGCCTGCTCGCGAACGATCTTGGCGAAATCCTCGGTCATTCGCTCCTCGTAGCGACTGCGGTTCCAAGGGCCCCAGACTGCGATCTCGTGCGGGACGCCGTCGACGTCGAAGGCAAGGAGGTCATGAGAGCCCACCTCGATCGGGGAATCGACGAGGATGTCGTAGCCCGGGGCGAGGAGGACCATGGGGTCGTCCCCCGCGGGCGAAAGGCCCGTGGCGACCCGCCAGCCCTCGGGGGCCTCGAGGCGCACAAGCGCAGGCTCGTCGCGTCGCGAGGGGTCATGGACAAGGACGCTGCCCGGACTCAGGAACGCGTGTGAGGCATCGACATGGCGCGTGCGGTCGGCGAGCGAGTTTGCGTAGACGCTGTAGGAAAACGTCAGTTCATCGGTCCCTCCGGTCTCGATCCTCCATGTTGATTTGTCCACCTTCGCGACGGGCAGGGCACGCCCCTGGCCGGTCCGGGGCGAGCCCGAGACCGCGGCGGCGCCATGGATGGTCCCCGCGGGGTCGAGCACCTGGTAGCGCCCCGGCCTCCACACCGGGAGCGAGAGATCGACCGACTCGCCCGAGACACCCCGCAACACCACCGAGACCCGCAGGGTCTGGGTCTGGGGGTCGTCGAGGTGCAGGATGTACTCGACACGGGGCTCTCCTGCGAGAAGCCTGGCGAGCGGTGACCTCGAAGCGCCCGAGGAGGCGCACGCCGCCAGCGACATCGCGAGCACCACCATCACCGCCCCGAGCACGTTCAACATCGGCCCGACCTCCCTTTCAGAGACCCAGATCGCCCGCGCGAGCGCGGATCGCTTCGATGCAGACACGCGTGTGCGCCTCGTCGTCCAATCCCGTGAGTCGTTGCAGTTCGGCCGCGCCCTGGGCGATGTCCTCTCGGCTGACCGCCGCCGCGAAGGCCTTGTCCTTGAGTTTCTTGCGCACACTCCTCGGTTCGAGATCGGCCAGGCCGTTGGGCCTGACCTTCGCGCAGGCGACGATGAAGCCCGCGAGTTCATCGACGGCGAAGAGCGCCGTGGCCATCGGCGACGCTCGGGGAGTGCCGGTGTACGGAGCGTGGGCCAGGATCGCGTCGAGGATGCCCTCGCTGACGCCCAGGGAGCGAAGATGGGACACTCCCACGAAAGGGTGCTCCTCGCGAGAGGGGTGCTTCTCATAGTCGAAGTCGTGGAGCAGGCCGGCGACTACCCATGGTTCTGGGTCGGCGGGCGCGAGGCGCTCGGCGTAGGCCCCCATGCAGGCGGCAACGCACTCCATATGGACACGGAGAGCGGGCGAGGCGGTCCACTCGTGCATGAGGGCTCGTGCGCGGGGCTCGTCCATGGGTGGGAGTCTACCGGCCGCTACCATCCGGGGCACCAGGGAGGATCCGATGCCGAGCACCGTGCGCTGCGCGCTCATCCAATCCACCTGCGACCGTCCCGCGGAAGGCCCGTGCCCCGACCTCCGGGACCACCTCGTCGAGAAGCACGCGGGGTTGATCGAGCGGGCGGCGGGCCTGGGTGCGCAGATCTGCTGCCTGCAGGAACTGTTCAATGCCCCGTATTTCGCAGCCGAGCAGGACGCGCGCTGGCTCGACCTCGCGGAAGAGATCCCCGACGGCCCGACCATGCTGAGGATGCGGGATCTCGCGAAGCGGACGGGCATGGTCCTGATCGCCCCGATCATGGAACGCACCATGCCCGGTGTCGTCTACAACTCGGCCGGCGTCATCGACGCGGACGGCGCGTTCCTGGGGGTCTATCGCAAGCATCACCTCCCGCACTGCCACCCGGGGTTCTGGGAGAAGTTCTATTTCACACCCGGCGACACGGGCTACCCGGTCTTCCGTACGCGATTCGCACGCGTCGGGGTCTATATCTGCTACGACCGGCACTTCCCGGAGGGCGCACGCGAACTCGGGCTCGGCGGGGCCGAGATCGTCTTCAACCCTTCCGCGACCGTCGCGGGTCTCTCCGAGCATCTCTGGACCATTGAACAGCCTGCGCACGCCGTCGCGAACCAGTACTTCGTCGGGGCGATCAACCGGGTCGGGCGCGAGCGGCCCTGGAACATCGGCGAGTTCTACGGGTCGAGCTACTTCTGCGACCCCCGCGGACGCATCCTCGCCCGGGCGTCGAGGGACAAAGAAGAGGTGCTTGTCGCCGATCTCGACCTCGACATGATCGAGCAGGTCCGACGCGTCTGGGCCTTCTATCGCGATCGTCGGCCCGAGACCTACACCCGCACCTGCGGTTCCATCCGGCCCGCGCCGGACTGCGGCGGTGTGGCGGAGGATGCCGAATGAGTTGGCCACTCCCTCCCAAGGCGCTCGTGGGGATGGTGCACCTGGGGGCGCTCCCGGGTTCGCCCGGGCATGCGAGATCCATCCGAGACCTCGCCAGGGCTGCGGTCGCCGAGGCACGTGTGCTGGCGGAGGAGGGCTTCGATGCGATCATGCTCGAGAACATGCATGATCGCCCGTATGTCAACGCACCTCATCCACCGGAGACCGTCGCGACGTTCACACGGATCGCCGGCGCGGTGCGGGATGCACTGCCGCACGCGAGGCTTGGAATCCAGGTGCTCTCGCTGGGGCACATCGAGGCGCTTGCCATTGCGCACGCGGTGGGGGGGGACTTCATCCGGGTCGAGAACTTCGCCTTCGCCCACATCGGCGACGAGGGCCTCATGCCCGATGCCACGGCGGGTCCCCTGTTACGCGCTCGACGGACGTTGGGGGCAGCCTCGATCGCCCTGCTCTGCGATATCAAGAAAAAGCATGCCTCCCACGCCATGACGGCGGACCTCTCGCTGGCGGACACGGCCAAAGCATCGGAGTTCCTCGGGGCGGATGCCGTGGTGATCACCGGGGCCTTCACGGGCGAACCGACCAGCCCGGACGATGTGATCGAAGCAAAGAGGGCCTGCGGCATCAGGGTGGTCGTCGGATCCGGGGCGACGCCCGACGACGCCCCCGACCTCCTCCGCCATGCCGATGCCCTGATCGTCGGTAGTTTCATCAAGCGTGGGGGGGTATGGTCAAATCCTGTCGATCGACGCCGATGCCGCGTCCTCCGCCGAGCCTGCCCGTCGCCTCGGCGAGCGCAAATGCGCGGCGAATAATCCCCGCGCATGGACACGCTCATCCGCGGCGGCACCATCCACACACGCAATGGCCCGGAGCCCTATGACGTCGCCATCACGGGCGAACGCATCTCGACCGTCGCCCCCGGAGGGAGCGTCGTCCCCGGCAGGAGGACTCGCGTCATCGAGGCCCACGGGTTGGACCTCCTCCCCGGCGTGATCGACGTCCACGTCCACCTGGCGCTGCCGTTCTGCGGCACGGTCTCCTGCGACGACTTCGACTCGGGATCGAGCGCGGCGCTGGCCGGTGGCGTCACGACGCTTCTGGACTTCGCGATCCCGTCCCAGGGACAGACGCTCACGCAGGCACACGAGACCTGGCTCGCCAAGGCGACAACCTCGAGGGTCGACTTCTCGTGGCACCTCGCGTTGACCCGGCAGGAGCACCTCCGGGAGATTCACGCGATGGCCCACCGAGGCCTTCCGACCTTCAAGGCGTTCATGATCTACGAGGAAGAAGGGTGGGCGGCGGACGACGCGATGCTCTTCGAAGCGCTCGAAGCCGTCGCCCTCGCCCGGGGAATGCTCCTCGTCCACGCGGAAAGCCCGCGCGTGCTCCGCCTCCTCATCGAGCGGGCCCACACGCCGGATCGGATGCGCCGTGAGGGCGCAAGGCTTCACACGCTCACGCGGCCGAACTTCGTCGAGGCCGAGGCCATCGAGAGGGTGATCCGCTGGTCGCAGTCAACGGGTGGACGTTTGTACATCGTCCACATGAGCACCGCGGAAGGAGCGGACCTCGTCCGCGCCGCCCAGGCCAGGGGCGTGCCGGTCCTGGCCGAAACGTGCGCGCAATACCTCGTGCTCGACGATCGTGTCTTCCACACCCCCGACGGCCATCTCTTCGCCTGCTGTCCGCAGGTGAAGAAACCTGCCGACATCGAGCGCCTCTGGAAGGGCCTGGGCGCAGACAACCTCAGCGCGACCGACCGCGAGCCCGAGATCTGCATCGTCTCCACCGATACCTGCTCGTTCACCCGTGAACAGAAGGGCATGTGGTGGGTGGGCGACGAGCGGACAGGCTACGGCGACTGGACACGCATCCCCATGGGGCTCCCCGGGCTCGAGACGCTCCTGCCCATCCTCTACACGCACGGGGTCGCATCCGGCCGCCTCTCGATGGCCCGCCTCGTCGAACTGCTGTGTATGAACCCGGCCCGCTTCATGGGGCTCGGCGCACACAAGGGCTCGATCTACCCGGGATTCGACGCCGACATGGTGCTCATCGATCCCGCGGCTGAGAGAACTGTGGACTGGCGACAGATGCACAGCCGCTGCGACTGGTCTCCCTACCAAGGGATGCGGCTTCGTGGCTTCCCTCAGACGGTGCTTCGCCGCGGCGAGTTCGTGGTGGAGGAGGGCCGAGTCGTCGCGCCGCCTGGCTCGGGCAGGTGGCAACCGAGACACCTCGGGTGAGGATCTCCCTCGGCCGCGCTTCCGGGAGCCCATGACAGACCTACGACTGGTGGGCGTTGTCGTGGGTCACTTGGGCCGACTTTGTGTCAGGCAAACCGCGCGGGAGACCACGACGAAGGCCTCGCACGATCGTATTTTACATAACAGGTATTATAGGACCTTGCATCGATGAACAGAAACGGCGATCGGTCGGTGATCCGTAGCGGCCCTCAACGGCCCCCCAGATGCTGGCGGACGGCATCCATGACGCCTTCAAACTTCACCAGGTCGCCTTTCCCCTCGCTCCCTCGCTTCTTGACCTCCACGCACCCCTCCGCGAGAGCCTTGTCACCCAACGTCACGCGAACAGGAAACCCGACCAGGTCGGCATCCTTGAACTTCACGCCCGGCCTCTCGTCGCGATCATCGATCAAGACGTCGATGCCACGCGCGGAGAGGTCGCTCGCGATCGACTCCGCGCGGTGGATGTGTTCCGGTTTGAGGCACGTGATGACGACCTGGTAGGGCGCGATTGCAGCGGGCCAGATGATGCCGTCGGCATCGTGAGACATCTCCACGCAGGCGGCGAGCGTGCGGGAGACCCCAAGGCCGTAGCACCCCATGATGACCGGGTGCTTCTTCTGCTGGGCATCCAGGACAGTGAAACCCATGGCGTCGGAGTACTTCGTGCCGAGTTTGAAGATATGCCCCACCTCGATGCCTCGGGTGGCGACGAGGGTGCTCCCACCGGCGCGTGGGGAAGGATCACCGGGGAGGGCGTTGCGAATGTCCGCAACCTTTACATAAGACGCATCGCCCAAGCGTTCCCCCATCGCGTCTTGCCACCGGAAGCCCTTCACATGGTGGTCCTTCTCGTCCGCACCTGTCGCCCAGACTCCCGGGGTGGCGGCGTCAGGATCAACGAGCACGAGCGCGCCTGCGAACTTCTTCGCCGCCAGGGGGCTGACGTATCCGATCGTGAAGCCGGCTTCACGAGCCGCCTTCTCCTCGGCGAGGACGATGCTTCTCCCACTTGCGCTCCGAACCTTGCCTTCGTTGACCTCGTGGTCGCCTCTGACGACGGCGAGCACCCATCCGCCCCCCTCGTCCGTCACGCGGAAGACGATCGTCTTGAGCATGTCTCGCGGCGTGAGTTTCAGGAATGCCGCGACCTCGTCGATCCCGGGAAGCCCGGGCGTGTGGACGCTCTCCGCTCCCCCACTGCCGGCCTCGCCCCAGGACCAGGCTCGTTCACCGATCTCGCACTTTTCGACGTTGGCGGCGTATCCCGAGACCGGGCAGCGGAGGATGGTGTCCTCGCCGCTCGCGCAGTTGACCATGAACTCGTGCGAGGCCGAGCCCCCGATCGGGCCGGACTCGGCCTCGACAGGGGTGAAATCGAGCCCGCAGCGCCGGAGGATGTTCGAGTAGGCGCGGTGCATGGCGTCGTACGTCTCGTTGAGGCCCCCGGGACCATCCACGCTCATGTGGAAGGAGTACGCGTCTTTCATCATGAACTCGCGACCGCGGAGGAGACCCGCGCGTGGCCTTGCCTCGTCGCGGAACTTCGTCTGGACCTGGTAGAGGTTCAGCGGCAACTGCTTGTAACTCGTCACCGAGCCCTTCACGAGTTCGGTGATCGTCTCCTCGTGCGTCGGCCCCAGCGCCGCAAGGTTGCCCTTGCGATCCTTCACTCGCATGAGCAGGTCGCCGTAGGCCTCGTCTCGTTTTGTCTCGCGGTAAAACTCGAAGGGAACCAGGACCGGCATGAAGAGTTCCGAGGCACCGGCGGCGTCCATCTCTTCACGCACGATCGCCGTGATCTTCTTCATGACACGCCACGACATGGGCAGGTGGTCGTACACACCCGCGGCAACCTTGCGGATGAACCCCGCGCGGCTGAGCAGGACGTGGCTCGGCGTCTCCGCGTCGGTGGGCGCCTCACGCGTCGTCGGGATGAGCGTCCGTGACCACCGCTGGATGTCCGCCTGCATCGCTTACCTCCTGTCGGGCATGATCGTGGGGGCAAGTCTATGGCCGCCCCGCACACCCGCCTGACCGGCCGTCAGAACCGGATCGGGAGCCCGTCCTTGCGATAGGTCTCCAGAAGGAGTTCGGCCTCTTCCAGCGCACGATCGAGACGGCGAGAGGCGTCCAGGAGCGATCGATAGAGATCCGGGTCGCGCAGGAGCATCCCCGCTGTGCCCTCTCCTGTCCTGATCTCCCCCGCGATCTTCTGCACCTCGTCGGCGGCGCCCTCGATCGCCGCGAGCGCGCCCGCAAGCCGCTCGCTCGCCTGGACCAGTTTCTGCGAGGTGCCTTCGATGCTCGCCCCCGCGCGGACCGCCTCGGCCTCGAGGGTCTTCGCCGCGGCACGCCACGCGTCGAGGGTCTCTCGCATGGACGCGATGAGATCCGACGCCTCCCCCACCGCTCGCGCCGCGTCCTCTCGCATCGCGGGGTTATCAAGCCAGGCGTCCGCGTGCGAGAGCACGCGGTCCAGACGCGCGATCGTGCTCGCGAGCGTGGCGGGGGCACCCGCGTCGACTTCCTCGGGCGTGCGCGGGGCGAGCACTCGTTCGACACCGTCGCTCACCTTCACGAACGCGGCCGTGAGTTCCTCGAACGTCGCCGCCGCCCGCGTGACGAGGTCGATGGGGGCGGCCAGCCGCTGCCCGATCTCGTCGACAAGAGTAATGGCCTTCCGCTCGATGATCTCGCCGGGCGTGACGAAGACGACAGGGACGCCCGGGCCGGGCCTCACGGTCCCGAGGTCAAGCGTGGCGTCGCCCGCGAGGCTCCGATCGAGGAAAGCCTGAAACTCGCGCGGGATCCGCCGGTCGCCGTCGATCTCGACGCGTACGAGCACGCCCGCGCCGGGCCCCTCCGCAATGCTCGTCGTCCGGACACGCCCGACCGCGACGCCGTCGAGCGTCACGGGAGATCCCGGCCCGAGCCCGCGGGCCGTGTCGAGTTGCAGGTCGAATGAATATCGCTCGGGCGCAAAGAGGTCAATCTCGCCAAAGACCATCAGCATCCCCGCGGTGCCCAGCACCCCAACGATGGCGGTCGCCCCGGTGAGGAAATCCCTGGTAAAACGCTTCATGGATCCTCCACCTCGTCGCTGACCCCTTCGAGAAACCTTCGCACTCGTGGATCGGGGTTGGCGACCAGTTGCTCGAACGACCCATCGGCCACGATCTTCCCGTCCAGGAGCATGATGACCCGATCCGCGACCTTTCGAGCGGACACGAGGTCATGCGTCACGACCACACCCGTGACCCCCAGGGCACGCTTGAGTTTAAGGATCAGGTCGTTGATCCCGTCCGCGCGGATGGGGTCCAGCCCCGTCGTCGGCTCATCGTAAAGCACCACTCGCGGCTCGAGCACGATCGCTCTGGCCAAGGCCACACGCTTGCGTTGCCCGCCGGAGAGTTCGCTCGGGAGCCTCGACCCAACGTTCCGCAGCGAGACCATCTCCAGCGCGCGACGCACCTTCTCCGATCGTTCCTCCGCCGACATCCGCCCGTGCTCACGCAAAGGGAACCCGACGTTCTCCTCTACCGTCATCGAATCGAAGAGGGCGCCCATCTGGAACAGGAGCCCCATCTGAAGGCGCACCCGGCCGAGGTCGCGCTCACGAAGGCGGTCGATCCGCTCGCCATCGAACCAGACCGAGCCCTCGTCGGGCCTCAGCAGCCCCACCATGTGCTTGAGGATCACCGACTTGCCCGACCCCGACGGTCCGAGCACCACGGTCGTCAGCCCGCGCCGGATCTCGAACGTGACCCCGTCCAGGACGAGGTTGTCGCCGAAACTCTTGCGGACGCCCTCGAAACGGATCACCGCCTCTCCGCCCGCGTCCGGGACAGGAACCGACAGCGAAACCTCCGACGCGTGAGTCATGCCCCTAATAATCGTCCGCGATGACCTCGCCTTCCACCACGATCCTCCGCGACACCCTCCTCCGACCCGGGTCGAAGTACGACGCCCACCTGCTTTCACTCCGCCACCGCGACGGCGTCGAGGAGGAACGTGTCATCGTCCGCCACCCAGGCGCCTGCGTCATCGTCCCGGTGCTTTCGGATGGCCGGCTGGTGCTCATCCGGAATCGCCGGGTGACCCTCGACGCCACGATCCTCGAGTTCCCGGCCGGGACCCGTCGGCCCAACGAGGACCCGGCCTCCTGCGCGCGTCGAGAACTCCAGGAAGAAACGGGCTTTGAGGCCAGGGCCCTCACGCCTCTGGGCTCGTTCTTCACCGCCCCCGGGCTGACCGACGAACGGATGTTCGCGTTTCTCGCGGCGGATCTCCGCCACGTCGGGGCCTCCCCGGAACCCGACGAGGACTTGGGCGTAGAACTCCACAGTCTCGCCGGCGTCTGGTCGATGGTCGATTCCGGACAACTCATCGACGCCAAGTCCATCGTCGCGCTCCTGCTCGCCCAGCGGCGCGACGGCCTCCACGGAGTCCTCGATGGGACTTGACGATCGCGGCTACTCACGGGGCTCCTCCGGCGGCCAGGGAAGACTCAGGTCCTTCTTCCGTCGTGTCTTCGGCGACGGCGAGAACCCGCTGGACTGGGCCCTTCCGCTCTACACCGCCTGGGGAATCCGCGTCCGCATCCACATCATTTTCGTCATCATGATCGCCGCGGACCTCATCCGTGCGATCCCCAGCGACCGCATCGGGTGGCTGTTCATGGCCGTAGGGCTCTCATCGCTCTTTCTCCTCGTGCTGCTCCATGAATATGGGCATTGCCTGGCCTGCCGATGGGTCGGAGGCGAGGCCGATCAGATCCTGATGTGGCCCCTGGGCGGGCTCGCCTCCTGCCGCCCGCCCGAGACATGGAAGGCGAACCTCATCACCACCCTCGGTGGCCCGGCGGTCAACGCGGCGCTCTTCCCGATCCTCGGTGCCGCGGTTTTCGTGATCGGGCCGGGGTGGTCCTGGGTCTTGTTCAACCCATTCGCGCCATCCGTCGTCCTTGGCGACCCGGCGATGACGCTCTGGAAGATGCCCCTCTGGTGGTTCCACTACATCAACCTGCTGCTCCTGGCCTTCAACATGCTCCTGCCCATGTACCCGCTCGACGCCGGCAGGGTCCTGCAAGAACTTCTCTGGTCCCGCTTGGGGTACCGACGGGCGACCGAGATCACCGTCACGATCGGGCTCGTCGTCGCCGTCACCCTCTTCATTGTCGCGATCACCGCCCGCGACGGCGGGGGACGACTCGTTGCCATTGCCCTCTTCGGCGGGATCACCTGCTGGATGGAGCGCCAGAGGCTCCGCTTCGCGGCCTCCGGCGGGGAGTTCGAGTTCGCCGCATCCCTCCAGCCCGACAAGCCGGCACGCGAGCCCTCCCGCCGGCAGGCCGAGCGCGAGCGGCTGCACCTCGAAGAGATCGACCGGATCCTCGCCAAGATCGCACGCGAAGGGATGGGCTCGCTCACCCCTCGCGAAAAGCGGGCGCTCCAGAAGGACACGGCCCGTCGCCGACAAGGGTAATCTTCACCCCAGGATCCCGAGGAACCCCGATCGATGGGCATGGCCGATCGTCACTACGCCAGAGAACCCTCCCGCGCCCCCCGAACGCTCATCCCGTTCAACACCTGGCTCATCATCGCCAACATCGCCGTCTTTGTCTTCCAGGGGTTCCTCCCGCGGAAGATCCATGCCGTCTTCGGGCCTATCGATCCCATCGCCTTCTATGGGCACTTCTCCACCTACCAGGGCTTCATGCGGCTTGAGGTCTGGCGACTGGTCAGTTTCCAGTTCATCCACGCCAACCTCCTCCACCTCGTCTTCAACATGTTCGGGCTCTGGGTCTTCGGCGGGCTCGTCGAGGACCGCCTCGGGTTCAAACGCTACGCCGCGTACTACATCGTCTGCGGCGTCTTCGGCGGCATCGCCTACCTCTTCCTCAACCTCCTCGGGAGCGTCGTCGGGCTCAATCTGCCCGGGGTCATCGTCAACGATCCGCAGACCCCGCTGGTCGGCGCCTCCGCCGGGGTGTTCGGCGTCATCATGGCGTGCGCCAAACTCGCCCCCAACGAGCGCGTCCAGCTCCTCTTCCCGCCCATCCCCCTGCGCCTGAAGACCTTCGCCTACGGCTACGTCGCGCTCGCCGCCCTCAACCTCCTCCTCGGCGGGCACAACGCCGGAGGTGATGCCGCGCACCTCGGCGGTGCGATCGCGGGGTTCTTTTTCATCCGAAACCTCCACCTCCTGCACGATTTTTTCGACCTCACGGGCGATTCTCGCCCACCACGACCTTCTCGACGCCAGGCTCGTTTCGAACGCGAAGTCGATCGTGTCCTCGAAAAGGTTCGCCGTCAGTCGCTCGCGAGCCTTTCCCCGCGTGAACGCGAGATCCTCCGCAAGGCGTCCGAACGCGACCGGGGGGCTTGACTCCCCATGTCCGATGCCCCCATCCGTTTCGAGGTCTTCGCCTCCCTCGGCGATGCCAGGGTCGGACGGGTGACCACGCCCCACGGCTCCTTCGATACGCCCGCCTTCATGCCCGTGGGAACTCGCGCCTCGGTCAAGGGCATCCTGCCCCGTCTGCTCCGCGAGACCGGGAGCCAGATCCTCCTCAATAACACCTACCACCTCCTCCTCCGACCAGGCCCCGAGGTCGTCAACGCCCTCGGCGGCGTCCACGACTTCATGCGCTGGAGCGGCCCGATCCTCACGGACTCCGGCGGGTTCCAGGCCTTCAGCCTCTCCCACCTCAATCGGCTGACCGACGACGGGGTCGCCTTCCGATCCATCGTCGATGGCTCCGAGGTCTTCCTCTCGCCCGAGCGCGCCGTCGGCGTCCAGAACCAACTCGGCGCCGACATCATCATGGCCTTCGACGACTGCCCCCCCACGACCGGCGCGACCCGTGATCGGGTCCTCGATGCTCATCTTCGGACGATCCGGTGGCTCGATCGCTCGATCGCCGCGCACAAACGCCCGCACGACCAGGCCCTCTTCGGGATCGTCCAGGGTGGGCTCGATCTCGACCTCAGGGCCGAGTCCGCCCGACTCATCGCCCAACGCGGGCTTCCGGGCAACGCGATCGGCGGGGTCGCCGTCGGAGAGACCTCCGCCCAGATCGCGAGGGTGGTTGCTCACACGGCCCCGCTCCTGCCCGCCGACCGCCCTCGCTATCTGATGGGAGTCGGCTACGAGCGGGACATCCTTGCCGCCGTGCGCGCAGGAGTGGACATGTTCGACTGCGTGCTTCCCACTCGCAACGCCCGCAACGCCAACGCCTTTACGCCGACCGGGCAGATCCGCCTCCGCAACGCACGCTTTGCGCTCGACCCCCTGCCCATCGAGCCCGGGTGCGACTGCCTCGCCTGCGCGGGCGACGAAGCGTCGCCGGGCGGGTTTGCAAGGGCCTACCTCCGCCATCTCTTCATGGCCGGAGAGATGCTGGGGCCCATCCTCGTGACCCTCCACAACCTGCGCTACTATCAGCGGTTCATGGCGGACCTTCGGAGGGCCATCCTCGCCGGCGACTGGTCGTCGCTCGAAGGACGGTGGCCCGCGGCCTTCACCCCGCCGCCTTCTCGTGAGATTACCGAATGACCAACCCCAAACCGGCCTTCCTCACCCTCGCCCAGAACGGCGCCACCCCGCCGAACTTCAGCGTCCCCGGGAGTTCTGCCGAATCGGGCTCGACCCTCGCCCCGGGTGGTCCCACCCAGGGCGGGACCCAGTCGTCCCAGCCCGGAGGGTTCAACCCCTTCATCCTGATCGGCGTCCTCCTCGTGATGATGCTGCTCATGACGAGCCTCTCGTCGAGGCGAGAGCGCAAGAAACGCGCCACCCTCATGTCCGCCCTCAAGAAGCACGACCGGGTCCAGACCTCCAGCGGCATCATCGGCACGGTGGTGGAGATGAACCCCGACGACGTCATCCTCCGCGTCGACGAGAGCACCAACACCCGCATCCGGTTCGCCAGGGCCGCCATCTCATCGATCATCAAGCCCGCCAAAGATGCCGCGGATAGCAAGGGCGACCTCGAACCCAAGCCCGCCGCGAAGTCCCTCACCTCCTGAACCCCGACGAGCCCCCCCACGATGCGGCATTTCATCCGAAACGGCATCATTGTCCTTGTAGCCATCGTTGTCTCCCTCTGGGCCGTCTATCCGCCAGAGGAAAAGATCCGCTTCGGGATGGATCTTTCCGGCGGTGTCACGCTCCTCTACCCCGTCCAGATCGAGCAGGGAGAGAACGCCGACGACGTCTTCTCCGGCATGATCCAGGTCCTCAAGGATCGCATCGATCCCGAGGGCAAACTGGGCATCACGATGGTCCGCCAGGGCCGTGACCGTCTCGAAGTCACGATGCCCTTGCCCTCCGAACGCGTCAAACGCCTCAAGGAGAAGTACGAGACCGAGTTGCACGCCTTGCAGGACACCCCCCTCACGGGTGACCTCCTCGATCTCGCCGTCCGCGCGACCCCGGAGCAGCGAGAGCCCGAGTTCCGGCGCCTGGCCGGCACCGATGTCTCAGGCCCGCTCGTCGAGCAGCGTCTCCGGCTGCTGCGCGAAGCCGCCGAGGCCTACGACGCCGCCGAGATGGCTCGCGCAAGGTACGAGGAGGCCCGGAAGGCCGGGCTCGACGACGGCCTGCTCGACACCCTCATCGAAGCCGCTGGCGCCGCCCGAGAGTCCTACGACGAAGCGAGGCGCGCGGTGCTTGCCTCGGTCATCCAGATCGAGGACGTCCGCCGGGCGCTGGAACTCGACGACCGCAGCCGAGTCCTCCCCGCCGCCCGGGGGCAGCCGATGCTGCGGCTGGACAGCCCGCGCAAGAAAGCCCTCGACCGGATCTACGCCGGTCGCAAAGAGTCGTCGGACCCCGCCGATGCGATCGTCGCGGCGCAGTTGGACAAGGTCCTCGCGGCGCACGACGAGTACAGCCTGAACCGCAAGACCCTCGACGACCCCTCGGACCTCAAGCGGCTCCTCCGCGGCGCGGGCGTGCTCTCCTTCCGCATCTCGGTCGACGTGGGCAAGCACCCCGAAGAGGCCTCCCTCCGCCGACAACTCCGCGAGTTCGGCCCGCGCGGCGTGAAGTACACCGAGTCCACCCAGGCTCGCTGGTTCAAAATCAACAAGGTCGACGCCTGGTACAAGGACGCGGAGTCCATGCGGAACCTCTTCGAGGATCCCGCGGCCTATTTCGCGCAGTACGGGGGCTCGGGGTTCGTCGTGGACACGCACCTCGACGAACTCTACATGCTTTGCTGGGATGCCCCTGGCAGCCGCCTCACCCAGGACGAAACCCGGTGGAAGGTCAGCGGCGCTCGCCAGGGTGTCGATGAGATCGGCCGCCCATCGATCGTGTTCCAGATGGACCCCCCGGGCGGGCGGGCCCTCGGCGAACTGACCGGCGCCCACGTGGGCGATCAGATGGCCGTCCTCCTCGACGACCAGGTCTACACCGCTCCGAACCTCAACGAGCGCATCAGCCGGAGCGGGATGATCTCGGGCGAGTTCTCCCGCGAGGAGATCGCGTACATCGTCCGGGTGCTCTCCGCGGGCGCCCTCCAGGGCAAACTCGCGCCGGAGCCGATCTCCGAGAACGTCATCGCACCCGAGTTTGGACGCGACAACCTCGAAGCAGGGCTGCGCTCGGGCGTCTACGCGTTCATCGTCGGGGCCGTCCTCATCGTCGGGTATTACTTCTTCTGCGGCGGGATCGCCGTCGTCGCCCTCCTGGTCAACGCCCTCCTCCTCATCGGCATCATGGCGATCGGCCGCGCGCCGTTCACGCTCCCCGGCATCGCGGGCATCATCCTCACCTTCGGCATGGCGGTCGACGCCAACGTCCTGATCTACGAGCGCATGCGCGAGGAGATGCAGTCCGGCAAGGACCTGCGGACCTGCGTCCGCCTCGGCTACTCCCGGGCCATGTCCTCGATCCTCGACGGCAACCTCACGAACCTCATCACCTGCGTCGTGCTCTACTACGTCGGAACTCCGGAGATCCGCGGGTTCGCGCTCACCATGAGCATCGGCGTCGTCACCACGCTCTTCACCCAGCTCTTCATCACCCGCTATGTCTTCGACCTCGGAACCGAGGTCTTCAAGTGGAAGCGGACGACCATGCTCCCCGTCGCCGTCCCCGCCATCACTCGGGCGCTCTCCCCCACCGTGGACTGGATCCGCCTCCGCCACGTCGGCTACGTGATCTCGATCTCGCTCTTCGTCGCCGCCATCGCCCTCATCGCCATCCGCGGCGAGAAACTCCTCGACACCGAGTTCCGCGGCGGAACCTCCGTCACCGTCACCCTCAGCGAAAACCCCGACGGCTCCCGTCGAACCCTCAAGCGAGAGGACGTGGCCTCCGCCCTGCGAGAGGCCGTCCCCGCCGACGCGGACCTGGGCGTCCGTGCCCTGCGAGAGGCCGACGTCATCGTGATCGATCCTGAACGCGACGGCATCACGTCGTCCAGGTTCACCATCAAGTCCCTCGCCTCCAACGGCACCCTCGTGCGTGACGCCGTTGTCCGCGCGCTCGCGGACGACCTCGACTCCAGGCCCGGCCTCCGCTTTGCCGGCGCCGAAGAGGTCGAGGGCGTCCGGGCCCCGATCCATCGCATCGTGCGCGCTCAACTCGGGTCCAACATCAACCGTCCGGAGATCCCCAACAACGTCCCCCAGTTCGTCGGCGGCCTCGCCGTCGTGCTCGATTCGATCGATCCGCCCGTCGCCCTCGACGAGTTGCGAGACAGGATCACTTCCCTCCGCAACCGGCTTCGTACCCAGCCGGAGTTCTCCTCGTCCGCCTCCCGTGTCATCCAGGTCATCCCCATCGCCGGCAACGAGCAGGCGATGACTTCCGCCGTCGTCGTCGTCCGGGATCCGGACGTCCCCTCCCCCACCGACTCCGAGTGGTTCGCCATGCGCGACGGCGAGTGGCGCCTCATCCGCACCGCCCTCACCGAGACGCAGACCGATCTCACCATCGAGGCCTTCTCGCCCGCCGTCGCTCGCGTCTTCGTCGCCCGGGCGGTCGTCGCCGCGGCGATCAGCACCCTGCTCGTCATCGTCTACATCTGGGTGCGGTTCAGTTCTCTCCGGTTTTCGCTCGCCGCGATCATCACCACCCTCCACGACTGCGTCATCGCCGTCGGGTTCATCGGGCTGGCAGAGGTCGTGTGCGAGGTCGCGCCGGGCCTTGCCGCCACGCTCAATCTCCAGCCCTTCCGCCTCGATCTCACCGTCGTCGCCGCCGTCCTCACGATCCTGGGCTATTCCCTGAACGACACCATCGTCGTCATGGATCGCGTCCGCGAGAACCGCGGCAAACTCACCTACGTCGACCGCAAGACCGCCAACGACTCCGTCAATCAGACCCTCAGCCGGACCCTCCTCACCGGCGGCACCACCATGTGCTCCGTCATCATCCTCTACTTCATGGGCGGCGAGGGCGTCCGGGCCTTTGCCTACACCCTCGGCGTCGGCATCCTCATCGGGACCTATTCCTCCATCGCTGTCGCCGCCACGTTTGTCTGGGACCGTTCCTCCGATCGCAAGCCCTCCGGAACCGATCCCGCCCTGGCCGCACTCGCCTCGGCTCCGACAAAGGTCTGACCCTCCCCTCCCGGCCTCGCCCGCTCCCCGGACGACCGATGCGCTAGGATCGGTGCGAGGATCGAGCCCGCTTGGCCGATAGTTCCACCATGGATTCGGGAGTTCGTCACGATTCGATGGTCGATCACCCGGGGAGGTTGGCCCTCGCCCTGTTGGTGCTCGTCGCGATCGCGGTCGCGGCCTATTGGTGGTGGGACCCCATCCGTGACCCCGCCATCCGGTTCGATCCATCCTCCGCGGCCCTGCCTCGCGAACGATCCGATGACGGCGCCGCGTCTCTCGAACCGGTAGGGATCCGCCAGTCGACCCCGCCGCTCACTCCTCCGAGACAGCCCACTCCCGCGCAACCCGCTCCAGATGGGCCGCGACTCGCCGCAAAGCCCGAGTTCCGCGAGTACGTGGTCCGTCGAGGCGACACGCTCGAGGACATCGCCCGCCGGGAACTGGGCTCGGCCCGTCACGCCGCGGCGATTCGACGCGCCAATCCCATGAAGGACACCTCTCGCCTGAACGCGGGGGATGTCATACGTATCCCTCTCGACCCCGCCAACATCCAGGGGAAGGAGCCTCCCGGCCCCGCCGCACCCAAGGATGCCATGCCCGGCGAGTACGAGGTCGCCAAGGGGGATTCCCTCTCAAAGATCGCGGTGAAGTTCTACGGCAGTTCGAAGTACGCCGACCTCATCTTCAATGCCAATCGAGGCATCCTGAAGAACAAGGACTCCGTGCGGGTCGGGCAGAAACTCGTCCTTCCGCCCAAGCCGCACTGAGCCCAGAAACCGCCGCAAACGCCGGCAAGCCCGCGGGCCGTCCGTACCCAACGCATACAGGCCCGACCGTGGTCAGCGGTCGAGCCCGCACGCATCTCGCGAGGAGAGAGATGATGATGGGTCAGCGGCGTCGGCGGGCAAGCCCGAGTGTCGCCAGCGCGATCGTCACGAGCGCTCCGGGTCCCGGCACGACCTGCCCGCGGATCTCTCCGCTCGGGTGAAGCGACGTGTGGATGTTGACGTACCAGAGCCCGGCAAGCAGGTCGGCCTCATGGGCCTCCGAGATCGAGGTCTGCCCGACGATCGGGCTCTCGAGCCCGCCGAAGTTCATGAAGTCGATGACCGGGGGCGCATTCTGTCCCGGCGGTGCGGCGCCATGGAAATGTGCCGCCACGGTCGGCGCCAGCAGATCCTGGTAGGAAATGTTCCATTTCAGGACATTCGTGTCTGAATCATACTCGACGAGGCCCAGCCCGCTGCCCGGGGTCACCTTGGGCGGAACTTCCTGCGACCCATCCAGATCAAACTTGAACTTGAACAGGTCGGCGCTGGCCACGCCTGCCGCGGCCATCACTGCTGCCGCTGCGAGAACAATCGTTTTCATGCTCCGGCCTCCAGCGGGGCAACCTCTCCGCGACACGGCCCCGCATGCCGCGGGCGGCCACGTCGGTCACTTCCGACGCTCATCTCAGTTATGAGACACAATGTCCGACCCGGCCACCAGACCATGCACGATTCGTACGATTTCCTCGCACTACGCAACGGTTTCGGCGCACTCTGGCCAGCGCAGCCTTTGCGCGTGGCTCGCCTCTCCGCACCCCATCCCTACACTCTGCCATGCTCGAACCGGAGTTCTTTCGCCGGAAGTGCCTTGTGGGCCTCGATTTTTCGTCGTACGTCGCCTCGGGCACTGCCAGACAGCAGGAGACATGGGCGGCGGCCGCCTCTCGGGCCTCTCTCACCGAGGCTCAACAGTCACTCATCCAAGGCTTTACGCGAGAGTTGAACGTCCTCGTTCTCTCTGGGCTCTGGTGCGGCGACTGTGTTCAGCAATGCCCTTCTTTCGACCTCTTCGAGCGGACCAACCCCCGGCTCGTCAAGGTCCGCTTCCTCGACCGCGACGCCAACCTTGACCTCGCGCGCCCGCTCATGATCTGCGGCGGGCTCCGAGTCCCCACGGTCGTGTTCCTCAACGAGGACTTCGAGTTTGTCTCCATCCTCGGCGACCGCACCCTGGCACGCTATCGCACGATGGCTGCGAAGCATCTCGGACCATCGTGCCCCCTTCCAGGCGCGGACGTGCCCGCAGACGAGGCCGCCGCGACCAGGCAGGACTGGCTCGACGAGTTCGAGCGGGTCCAGTTGCTCCTCCGTCTCAGCCCGAAACTCCGCGAACGCCACGCGGACTGACCCCCGCTCCGGCCCCTACGCGCCCTTCGACCTTCCCCTCGCGTTCAGGATCGCCTTGATGAGGTCCTCGGGCACGGGCTCACACTCACGGCACGCTGTTCTCCCCAGTTCCACCGCCTTGCGATAGCACTCCATGTACTTCGCACAGCAAGGGCAGGCCAGGAGGTGTTCCTTGAACGCGGCCGCCTGTTCAGCGGGCAGGTCGCCCTCGACAAAGTCAATCAGGAAATCGACGATCTCACGGCAGTTCACGGCGCCCCTCCCCCTGCGCCCCGCGCTCCTCCGCTTGCCGCCAGGCGGCGCTCGATGAGCGTCTTGAGGGCCTGCCTGGCCCGGTGGAGCCTCGTCTTGACCGCGTTGGGAGTAATGCCCAGGTGCACGCCCGTCTCCTCCGTGTCCAACCCCTCGACGTCCCTCAGCACAAGCACCGCGCGATAGGCATCGGGCAGTTCATCGATCAGTTCACGTACCATCGCGTGTCGCTCTCGCTCTTGGATGATCGAGATCGCGTCCTCGTTCCACCCCGAGCCGGGAGAGATCGTCAGCCCTCGGTCGTCAAAGACAGGAATGAGGGGTTCGATCGACCGCTCCCCTCGCGTTCGCCTCGAACGCAGCCGCATGAGGGCCGCATTCATGACGATCCGGTGCAGCCAGGTCGAGAACTTCGCGCGTGAATCGAACCGCTCGAGGGCCTTGAACGCCGAAAGGAACCCCTCTTGCAGGGCGTCCTGCGCGTCCTCCTCGTTCGCCAGGATCCGCCGGGCCATCGCCAGGAGCCGCGGCGACTGCGTCCGGACGAGGTATTCGAACGCGGACGCCTCTCCGGACTTGAGCCCGGCGACCAGCACGGCTTCGTCGGCGTAATCCGGCATTGGGGGAGAGGGTACGCTCGCTCACGCCGCCGGGTACGCTGCCATGTACCCATGCCTCACGCTTCGAAGCCTCCAGCCGTGCTCGCCGAGCAACGTCGACTCGACGACAATCGCGCCCGACTCGCCAACTGGAAGCGATGGGGTCCCTATCTCTCCGACCGCCAGTGGGGTACCGTTCGAGAGGACTATTCGCCCGAGGGCGCGGCGTGGACCCATTTCTCGCATGAGCAGGCCCGTTCTCGTGCCTATCGCTGGGGCGAGGACGGGCTCCTGGGCCTGTGCGATCGCCAGTGCCGCCTCTGCTTCGCCCTCGCCCTGTGGAATGGCCGCGATCCGATCCTCAAGGAGCGTCTCTTCGGGCTCACCGGCCCGGAAGGGAACCACGCCGAGGACGTCAAAGAGGCCTATTTCTTTCTCGATTCGACGCCCACGCACGCCTACCTTCGCGCGCTGTACAAGTATCCTCAGGCGGAGTTCCCCTACGAACGCCTCCTCCGTGAGAGTCGTGCCCGCGGGCGGGCCGACGCAGAGTTTGAACTTTCCGATACCGGCGTGTTCGACGACGACCGCTACTTCGACGTCCTCGTCGAATACGCCAAAGCCGCACCCGACGATCTCCTCGCCCGATTCACCATCACCAACCGCGGGCCCGAAACCGCACGCATCGACCTCCTCCCCACCGCCTGGTTCCGCAACACCTGGTCGTGGGGGTGCACCCACGAGGGCTGCACCATCAAGCCCGCGATGTGGCTCGCCGACAAGGGCGTTGTCGCCTGCGACCACCCCACGCTCGGCCGCGGCCACATCGCCTTCGAGCGCTCCTTCCGCGAGATGCTCTTCTGCGACAACGAGACCAACTTCCCCCGGGTCTTCGGCGTGGAGGGGCCCACGCCATACCCAAAGGATGCGTTCCACGACCGTGTCGTCTCCGACCGGGCCGAGGCCGTCAATCCCGCCCACCGCGGAACCAAGGCCGCCGCGTGGTACCGCCTGGACCTCCGCCCGGGGGAAGCCCGGACGTTGCGGGCCCGCCTCTTCCCTGGAGGCCTGCCGGAGGACCCGCTCGGCGGCGCGTTCGACGCGATCGTTGCCGATCGCCGGGCGGAATGCGACGCCTACCACGACGCGCAGTTGCCGGCCGATGCGACGCCTGAGGAACGCAGGGTCGCCCGCCAGGCCGCGGCGGGCCTCCTGTGGAGCAAGCGGTTTTACCACTACGTGGTGGATGACTGGCTCAAGGGCGACCCCGAGCAACCCCCACCCCCCGCGTCGCGCCTGAGCGGTCGAAACGCCGACTGGAAGCATCTCTTCGCCCGCGATGTCCTGCTCATGCCCGACCCGTGGGAATACCCGTGGTTCGCGGCTTGGGATCTCGCCTTCCATGCGGTTGCCGCGGCCCGCCTCGACCCTGATCTCGCCAAGGAGCAACTGCTGCTGTTGCTCCGCGAGTGGTACATGCACCCGAGCGGGCAGATCCCCGCGTACGAGTTCGCGTTCGGCGACGTGAACCCCCCTGTCCACGCGTGGGCGTGCTGGAGGGTGTACAAGATGACCGGCGAGCCGGGCCGGCGTGACACGCTCTTCCTCGCTCGCTGCTTCCACAAACTGCTGATCAACTTCACCTGGTGGGTCAACCGCAAGGATCCGGACGGCCGCCACCTGTTCTCAGGTGGGTTCCTGGGCCTCGACAACATCGGCGTCTTCGATCGTTCGCGTCCGCTCCCCACCGGCGGGCGGCTCGAACAGGCCGACGCGACCGCGTGGATGGCGTTTTTCTGCGGCACCATGCTCTCGATCGCCCTGGAACTCGCCCGCAGCGATCCGGCCTACGAGGACGTCGCATCCAAGTTCTTCGAGCATTTCGTCTCGATCACCGACGCGATCAACACCCTTGGCGGTACGGGCCTGTGGAACGAAGATGACGGGTTCTACTACGACCAACTCCTCCTCGCCGGCGAGTGCGTCCACCTGCGCCTTCGGTCGCTTGTCGGGCTCGTCCCGCTCCTGGCCGTCGAGGTGATCGATGAGCGCCTGCTCGACTCCCTCCCCGGGTTCAGCAAACGCATGCGATGGTTCCTCGACAACCGCATGGACCTCGCCCGCCACATCTCGTACATGGAGCCCGAGTCGACGCACGCCCACCGCCTCCTCGCGATCCCTTCGCGCGAACGTCTCGCCCGCGTCCTCCGCTACGTCCTCGACGAGCGCGAGTTCCTCGGCCCCTTCGGCGTGCGCTCCCTCTCTCGCGCCTACGCCCGTGAGCCCTACGTCTTCCGATACGACTCCCGCGAGTACACCGTCGCCTACGAGCCCGGCGACTCCGCCTCGGACATCTTCGGGGGCAACTCCAACTGGCGAGGGCCCGTCTGGTTTCCCACCAACTTCCTTCTCGTCGAAGCCCTCGACCGCTACGCGTTCTTCTACGGTACGTCGTTCAAAGTCGAGTGTCCCGTCGGGTCCGGCACGATGCGGACGCTTGCGGAGGTCGCCCAGTTCCTTCGTCGTCGGCTCGCTGGTCTCTTTCTCCCCGACGAGCACGGCCGACGGCCCTGCCACGGCGACGACCCGCGCTTCGCCCGTGACCCCCACTGGAAGGACCTGATCCTCTTCCACGAGTTCTTCCACGCCGACTCAGGACGCGGCCACGGCGCGAGCCATCAGACAGGCTGGACGGCCCTCGTTCTTCCGATCCTTCGCGACATCGCCCGAGGCCGCGAGGCAAGATAACCCCGCCTCGCTCGCATGGGTTGTCAACCCCGGATCCACCCCTGACCGATCCCTCTGGTCCGGGCCTGTCTCCGGGCAAATTGACTCCGTCCCGACAAGCCCCGCGGGTAGACTCCGGCGAAACCATGCGAAGGTTGCTCAACACGTTTGCTCTCGTTGTGCTGGCCGCCCTGACCGCGGGGGCGTGGCTCGGCCGTCCGATCGACTCGCTCGATCGGCCCGTGGTGTGCGGAGAGCCCGATCCCCTCGCCGCCGAACTCGACCGCCGCCTGGCGCACGACGTGGCCCCGATCCTCGCCTCGTTCTGCCTCGGTTGCCATGCCGGTGACGAGCCCGAGGCCGACCTCGCGCTCGATCAACTCACCGGCATCGAGCCTGCGCTCGCCGGCGGGTTCGACCTTCGACTCATCCGCGAGATGATCTCGACTGGCGAGATGCCTCCCGCACGAAAACCCCAGCCCACCGACCATCAGCGCCTCATCCTCACCCAGTGGATCGACGCCGCACTCGAGTACATCCCCCCCACCGCAGCGGTTGATCCCGGGTGGTTCACGATCCATCGTCTGAACCGCAACGAATACCGCAACACCCTGCGCGGTCTCCTCGGCATCGATCCCGCGGATGCCGACCTCGCGGCGCGCTTGCCGCAGGACGACACGGGCTACGGGTTCGACAACATCGCGGACGTGCTGTCGGTCTCCCCACTCGCCGTCGAACAGTACCTCGCCGCCGCCGAGCGCGCGATCGACCTCGCGCTCGGGCCCGTTGTTGAGTTCGGCGATCATCCACGCTCCCTCCGCCCGATCGAAGGCCGCAACGGCCAGCCCCTCCCTCGAGGCGGGTTCATGCTGTATTCCAACGGCCCGGCGTCGGCCCGCTTCACCGCGCCGCTTGCGGGCGAGTACATCGCCCGCGTCCGCCTCTGGGAAACCCACGCCGGCGACGAACACGCTCGGGCCAGCATCCGCCTCGGGCGCCGCTCGCTCGAGGAGTTCGAGATCAGCGGCACGCGGGGCTCGCCCCAGGATGTTGAAGTCCGCTTCCGCTCCGAGCCGGGCGAGCACGAGATCGCCGCCCATTTCATCAACGACTATTACGTCCCCAACGTCGCCGATCGTAACCTCGCCGTCGAGTCCATCTCGGTCGCAGGGCCGCTCGATCCCGCGACCACCACGCGCCCGACGGCGTGGTCGGCCGTCTTCGCGCCCGCCGAGACCGAGCCGACAGACGAGGGGCGTGCCCGCGCGATCCTCCATGCCTTCGCCACGCAAGCCTATCGCCGGCCCGCCACCGACGACGACGCCGCCCGCCTCCTCCGCGTCTATCGAGCCGAACGCGACGAGGGCCGTGGCTTCGAGCCCGCCGTCCGGGCCGCCCTCTCCGCCGCCCTGGTCTCCCCCAACTTCCTCTTCCGTAGCGTCGCCCAGCAGGATGCCGCCGATCCGCGAGCCCGACACACGCTCGACGGCTTCGAGCTCGCCAGCCGCCTCTCATACTTCCTCTGGAGCAGCATGCCCGATAAGGCTCTCTTCCTCGCCGCGGCGGACGGCACGATCCTCTCCGATGAGGGCCTCGCCTCTCACACGCGACGAATGCTCGCCGATCCACGCGCCTCGGCCTTTGTCGACAACTTCTCCGGTCAGTGGCTGCAACTCCGAGCGCTCGACTCTCTCGCGATCGACCAGGCACGCTTCCCGGAGTTCGACGAGGCCCTCCGCGCCGACATGCTCCGCGAGGCCACGCTCTTCTTCCGCGATGTCCTCCTCTCGGGCCGCAGCGTCCTCGACCTCATCCACAGCCGCGATACCTTCCTCAACGAGCGGCTCGCCCGCCACTACGGCATCGATCTCGTCTCGGGACCCGAGTTCCGCCGAGTCACGCTCCCGGATCGCTCACCCCGCGGCGGCGTCCTCACCATGGCCGCCGTCCTGACCCTCACCAGCAACCCCGCTCGTACAAGCCCCGTCAAACGCGGCCTCTTTGTCCTGGATCAGTTCCTCGCGGCTCCGCCCCCACCGCCCCCCGCGGATATCCCGCCCCTCGAACAGGCCGCCGGCCTCCCGCCCGACGCAACCGTCCGTGAGCAACTCGCGGCCCACACCGCCGTCGCCTCTTGCGCCGCCTGCCATAATCGCCTCGACCCCATCGGCCTCGCGTTCGAGAACTTCGACGCCATCGGGCGTTGGCGCGAAACCGAAGCCGGCCGACCCATCGACGCCTCGGGCATCCTCCCGGGCGGCATCCCCCTCGACGGCCCGCATGACCTCAAACGCATCCTCCTCGAACGCGACGATCAGTTCATCGAGGCCCTCTCAGGAAAGATCCTCGTCTACGCCGTCGGCCGCGGCCTCGAACCCTTCGACCGCCCCGCCGTCCGTCGCATCGCCCAGCGCACGCGCGATCACCACGACACACTCTCGGCCCTCATCGAATCCGTCGTCCTCAGCGAGACGTTCCGAACCTGCCGCGGAAGGAGCCCGACCCCATGATTCACCAGCCCCTCTCACGCCGCACCGTCCTCCGCGGCCTGGGCGTCTCCATGACCCTGCCCTGGTTCGAGTCCCTCGCCTCAGCCCAGCGCCTCCTCGCCCTCCCGGGTACGCCCTCCGCACCCGTCCGCCTCGCCTTCATCTTCATGCCCAACGGCGTGAACTACGACGCCTGGGCTCCCATCCCAGGTTCCTCTCCCACCGACTTCGCCCTTTCTCCCACCCTCGAAGCCCTCGCCCACGTCCGTCAGCACCTCAACGTCTACACAGGGCTTACCCTCCAGAAGGCCCGTGCCAACGGCGACGGCCCAGGCGACCACGCCCGATCCTCCGCCTCCTTCCTCACCGGCAGCCAGGCCCGAAAAACCGCCGGCAACGACATCCGCATCGGAGTCAGCATCGATCAGGTCGCCGCCTCCGCCATCGGCTCACGCACAAGGCTTCCTTCGCTCGAACTAGGCTGCGAATACGGTCCTTCCGCAGGCGGGTGCGACTCGGGCTACTCCTGCGCCTACTCCAACAACATCTCCTGGCGAGACGAGACTACGCCCATGGGGAAGGTCATCGATCCCGCCGCCGCCTTCGAACGCCTCTTCGGCGATGCGACCCAGGCCGCGGCGGCCGAGGAGCGACTCACCCGACGCCAGAGCATCCTCGACTTCGTGATGGAGGACTCCGACGCGCTCGCCCGACGCCTCGGCTCCGCCGACCGCCGCAAACTCGACCAGTTCCAGACCTCCGTGCGCGAGATCGAGCAACGCATCGAGCGTGCCCGCGCCGACGCCGAACCCCAAAGGCTCCCCGATGTCCCCGCCCCCGCGGGAATCCCCGAGAAGACCAGCGAGCACATCGACCTCATGTTCGACATGCTCCTCCTCGCCTTCCAGACCGACACCACACGCATCGCCACGCTCATGCTCGCAGGCGACGGGAGCAACCGCGCCTTCCCGGAGATCGGCATCCGCGACGGCCACCACCACCTCTCCCACCACCAGAACAACCAGGAGATGATCGACAAGATCCGCCTCATCGATCGCTTCTACGTCGAACGCTTCGCTCGCTTCCTCGACCGCCTCGCATCGACACCCGAAGGCGAGGCCTCCCTCCTCGACCGCTCACTCATCCTCTTCGGCGGCGGCATCAGCGACGGCAACCGACACAACCACGAAGACCTCCCCATCCTCCTCGCCGGCCGCGGCGGCGGGGTGGTCTCCACAGGCCGCCTCATCCGCAACCGCCGCGAGACACCCCTGTGCAACCTCTACCTCTCGATGCTCGACGCCGCAGGCTGCCCGCAGCCCTCCTTCGCCGACAGCACCGGCCCCCTCGCGATGTAGCCGCCGAGAGCAGCCGCGCCGAACCTCACGGATGCAATCCGGCTGCGCCTTGGGCAACACTCGACAACGCTCAATCTGCGATGTCTCGCCGTTCAGCAGAGCGCTCGATCATGGAGAGAGAGAGAGAGAGAGAGAGAGAGAGAGAGAGAGAGAGAGATTTGAACTAGTCCTGCCTCGCAGTCATTGTCTTCACATTCTCGACTCGTCCGTACCAATCAAGCAGACGGTGATCAAGCATTTGTGAATTCCAGTGAAGCAGCACTGGGGCCATCGCCTCGGTGCGGGGGCCTACAGAGCATGCCCAGTACACTCCGATGACACCGCGTTCCTCGAGCCGGCTCGCCTGATTCGCCACGGTGGCACAGACAGCATTGAACGAGGGGCAATCGGCCTCGTGATTCCAGGCAAGGCAGAGGACGACGGGCAGAGCATCCGGATGCTGTCGGCTACTCTCCTTGAGAAGCCTCTCGAGCTTCTCGGTCGAGCGACTAAAGCGAGCTCCAAGATTGACTACGCGAAAGAGAGGGGTACCGATCGGCAGAGGATCATGCGAGACATAGAGCCCGAACCTCAAGGTAGATCCGTGCTTATCCGTGTATTGGTAATCACCCAGATAACTGGGGCGGGGTTCTGTGATGATATTCAAGGAGAGTGCTGCGCGATCATCGAGAAACTTCGCAAAGCGTCTTGCGTTTGGATCACGCCTGTCGTTTAGAGTGAAGTCGCGAATACTGATCTGGATTTTTTTGTTTCTCAACTTGGCCTGTGCGTCTCTGAGCCAACGAAAGAGCCGATCCCGACCCCCTTCGATCTCGTCAGAAGGAAAGACCGTCTTGCACTCCACAGCCGCAACGAACACATCGCCGACATGTAGATGCCAATCCGGCGTGGTTCCACGGCTTGTTCGCTCTGGGGGCTTGCACTGAAGGCCACCGAGTTCGAGTTGGTGCTTGTACCACAACTCGACGTGGGCAGCATCTCGATCGCGAGGCTTTCTCGATCTGAGACGAGATTGGTACTCGCGCCGTAGGGAAGCAGGCAACCCATCTAGAAGTTCATCGCTCGTGTTAGTGACACCTCTTGTCTGCAGGAGACGTTCAAGAGGCGTGCTCAACCAGCACGGCTCTGCAATCGGGGTGGGCGGATTCGAACCGCCGACCTTTTGACCCCCAGTCAAACGCGCTAACCAAGCTGCGCTACACCCCGGTCGGCCAACAGTAGGCCCCTCGCCCTCCCTTGCCAACTCGCCCCACCTCTCGCCTCGCTCACGAGGCGCCATCGCCTCGACTCTGCTCGAGCCTCCCGCCGCCTCATACCGTCGATGCCGCCCGCCCGTACGCCTTCAGACACTTCTCCGCCGCGACCTCCCACGTCAGCCGGTGCAGTTCCACGCTCCCATGCTCGACCATCGTCCGCCCCAGCGGCGGGTGCCGAAGCACCGCGATGATCTTGTTCGCCATCTCGTCGATGTCCCAGAAGTCCACCTTCAGCACGTGCGTCAGCACCTCCGACACCCCCGATTGCTTCGAGATGATCACCGGCACGTCGTGCTTCAGCGCCTCCAGCGCCACCAGCCCGAACGGCTCCGACACGCTCGGCATCACGTAGCAGTCCGCCATCCGGAAGACCCGCTCCACGTCCGGCCCGCGCAGGAATCCCGTGAACAGCACCTTGTGCCCGATCCCCAGCGATGCCGCCAGCTCGATCATCCGCGTCGCCATGTCCCCCGACCCCGCGACCACGAACTTCACGTCCTCGACCTTCTCCAGCACGCGCTTCGCCGCCTGGATGAAGTACTCCGGCCCCTTCTGCATCGTGATCCGCCCCAGGAAGAGCACGATCCTGTCGTTCGGGCGGATCCCCTCCCCGGGTTGCGGCTGGTGCCGCTCGTCGTCGATCCCGTTATACACCACGTCCACCTTCGACGGGTTCACCGCGTACCTCGTCGCGCAGATCGACTTCGTGTAGGCCGACACCGCGATCACCCGACCCGCCGCGTGCATCCCCCGGCGCTCGATCTCGTAGATCCTCCGGTTGATGTTGTCCCCGGAGCGGTCGTACTCCGTCGAGTGCACGTGCGCGAGCCAAGGCTTGCCCGTCACCTGCGACAGGGCGCTCCCCGCGGGAAAGGTCAGCCAGTCGTGCGCGTGGATCACGTCGAACGCTTCCCGGTGCGCCACCGCCACCACCAGCCTTGCGTACCGCTCTGCGTCCCCGACAAGGTCCGATCCGTACGCGTGTCCCGTGTTACTGAACGTGATCGAGCCCGGCGTCGATGCCGCCACGCCCACGATGCTCGTCGCATTCCCCAGCGCCGAACCGCCGCCCTCTTGCTCGCCGACCGCCTCCCACTGGCCTGTCGCCACGTTGAACGCCGGATACGGGCTCGTGAACGACGCCGACACCCCGCGGAACACGGTGTGCGAGAACTCCCCCTCGGGGTCCTCATCCTCCGCCTCGACCGGCCCCGTGACCCCGGCCACGCCCGACACGCGCGTTCGAACACGCTTCCCGTGGTTCATCGGCGAGAGCAGTTCCACGTGCGAACGCTGCGCATCGACCGGCTGAGGCAGGATAAACAGGATCCGGTGGCCCAGCCTGTCCAGCGCGCGCGTCAGCCCGAAGCACGCCGTGCCCAGACCGCCCGCTATGAACGGTGGAAACTCCCACCCGAGCATCAGGATCCGCATGACAGGCTCCGTCGCCCTTCCCTGGTCGCCGAGTCGTCCGTGGTCAATCGTCCTCGCCGGCGGACTCCATGTCCCCGAGCCTGCGGAAGCACGCCTCGTACGCCGAGAGCGCCACCGCCGCCTCGCGTGCCGCGGCCTCCGTCTCCCACCGATCGGGCCCGATCGACAGCGGCGTGCGGAAGGTAAAGAGCAAATCCTCCGACCGGAAGTGCTCGCACTTCACCCCGGGCGTGCCCCCCAGTTCCTCGAGTTCCTCGTCGATCAACGCCTCGACCGAATCCCCCGAGTGCAGCAGGTCGGTCTCGATCGACTCGCTCAGCCAGCGGTCCGCCATCACCAGCGAGATCCACAGCCTTTCACCCTCCACGAACACCCTGTAGGACGCCGGGGCCGCCGAGTCTTTCGCGTGGCACACCACCATCCCGTCACGCACCGAAACCGGACCGAAGACCCCGCTCGCCCGCGCGAGGTCGGCGACTCGTCGAAGTAGAGATGTCGGGCTCGCGGCGGTCACGCGGGGGGTCCTCAAGCGGGGCTCCTCGATGCAGGGATCCGACTGTAGGCGCGGGCGTTCGACATGCGGCGGTCACCCGGATACCCTCTGGCACCCTGGCCCGGGTGGCGGAACTGGCAGACGCGCTACCTTGAGGTGGTAGTCCTGGCAACGGGGTGGAGGTTCGAGTCCTCTCCCGGGCATTGATCGCAACCGAGGCCTTACGCCTCGGTTTTTCTTTCAGCCTCACACGCCTCCACGGAGAACCCTCCATGCTCCGATTCCTGTGCGCGCTCTCGATCGGCCTCCACGCGTCCTCTCTCCTCGCGCAGCCCGGCGAAGGACCCTCACGAGTCGACGGCGGCGCGCTCATCGCAGGCCCCGTCCCGCTCATCCCGCGAGAGGTCTTCTTCGGTAACCCCGACCGCGCCATGGTCCGCGTCAGCCCCGATGGCAAGTGGATCTCCTTCCTCGCCGCCGATCAGGGCGTCCTCAACGTCTTCGTCGCGCCGGTCGACGAACCCGCCAACGCTCGCCCCGTCACCAGGGACCGCGCCCGTGGCATCCAGGAGTACGTCTGGTCCTTCACTCCCGACCTCCTCCTCTATCTTCAGGACGTCGGCGGCGATGAGAACTGGCGCCTCCACTCCGTCAACGTGGCCAACTCCAAGGACACCCCCCTCGTCGCGCAGGATGGCGTCCAGGCACGCATCATGGGCATCGAGCCTTCCCGCCCGAGGCACGTCCTCGTCGGCATCAACGACCGCGACCCCCAGTTCCACGATGTCCACGCCGTCGACATCGCCAACGGCCAGCGCGAACTCGTCCAGGCCTGCCCTCCCGGGATTGTCGGATGGGTGTTCGACCGCAACTGGAAAAACCGTCTGGGCATGAGCCTTCTCCCCGACGGCGGCGCCTCCTTTGTCCGCGAGGTCGACGGCCAGTGGAAGTCCATCCTCGACATCGCCTCCGATGATCTCCTCACCACCGGGCCCATCGGCTTCGCCGCCGACGCCCGGACCCTCATCATGCGGGACAGCCGCGGCCGAGACACCTCTGCCCTTTACTCACTCGACACCACGACCCTCGAACGCAAACTCCTCTCCGAAAACCCCCACGCCGATCTCGACGAGATCCTCCTCCACCCCCGCACCCACGAAGTCCAGGCCGTTGCCTACAACCGCCTCCGCTCGGAATGGGTCGTCCTCGACCCCGTCCTCGCCCCCGAGTTCGAGGCCCTCGACGCACTCGGCGATGGTGAACTCCGCATCCTCTCCCGCACGCTCGACGACAAGACCTGGGTCGTCGCCCATCTCGACGACGACGGCCCCGTCCGCTACTACCTCCACCGCCCCGGCTCGGGCAAGCCCCCCGTCTTCCTCTTCAACAACCGCGATGCCCTCGCCTCCCTCCGCCTCTCCCCCATGTTCGCCGACGTCATCCCCTCTCGCGACGGCCTCCAACTCGTCAGTTACCTCACCCTCCCCGTCTGGACCGTCCAGGCCGGCTCCGCCAGGCCGGCCTCCCCGCTCCCCCTCGTTCTCCTCGTCCACGGCGGCCCCTGGGCTCGAGACACCTGGGGCTACAACCCCCTCCACCAACTCCTCGCCAACCGCGGCTACGCCGTCCTCTCCGTCAACTTCCGCGGCTCCACAGGCTTCGGCAAGTCCTTCACCAACGCCGCCAATCGCGAGTGGGGCGCCAGGATGCACGACGACCTCATCGATGCCGTTGATTGGGCCATCGCCAATGCCATCGCCGACCCCGACCGCGTCGCCATCATGGGCGGGTCCTACGGCGGCTACGCGACCCTCATCGGCCTCACCTTCACCCCCGACAAGTTCGCCGCAGGCGTCGACATCGTCGGCCCCTCCAACCTCGTCACCCTCCTCGAAACCATCCCCCCCTACTGGAAACCCCTCCTCTCCCTCTGGCAGGCCCGCGTCGGCGATCCCACCACTCCCGAAGGCCGTGCCTTCCTCGATTCCCGTTCCCCCCTCAACCATGTCGACGCGATCCGAAAACCCCTGCTCATCGGTCAGGGCGCCAACGACCCGCGCGTCAAGCAGTCCGAGTCCGACCAGATCGTCGCCGCGATGCAGCAAAAAGGCATCCCCGTCACCTACGTCGTCTTCCCCGACGAGGGCCACGGCTTCGCGCGGCCAGAGAACAACATGGCCTTCTTCGGCCTCACCGAGAACTTCCTTGCCGAGCACCTCGGCGGGCGAGCAGAGCCTCTGAGCGACGCCCTCGAACGCTCCTCCGCTCAGGTCAAGGCCGGCAACGTCCCCAAGTGACGGCGAGCCTTCCCCTCCTACCCTCCCCCACTCACCCCAGCGAGGACCACCCATGCCCAGTGTGTTCCCCTTCCGTGCCGTGCAGTACCAGCGTGGGACTGGCGACGTCACCCCCTTTGTCGCGCCGCCCTACGACGTCCTCGATGAGAAGGCCAAGTCCGCCCTCCTCAACCGAGACTCACGAAACGTCGTCGCCATCGACCTCCCCCACACCCCCGCCAAACAACTCGGCCCGCCCGAGGCCTACGACCGCGCGGCCTCCACCCTGCGCGCCTGGCATGCCGATGGAACTCTCTCACGGCGATCCATCCCCGCGCTCTTCGCCTACCGACAGACCTTCGACTTCGCCGGAAATCGCTACCAACGCTGCGGCATGGCCTGCACCGTCGAAGCCGTCCCCTTCGGGCCTCGCCGCGGCGGAGGCATCCTCCCACACGAGGAGACCTTCTCCGGCCCGAAGGAAGACCGCTTCGCCCTCATGAAAGCCACACGCGCCCAACTCTCCCCCATCTTCGGCCTCCACGCCGACGAGCGCGGACGCGCCACCGCTCTCATCCACGATGTCATGAAGTCCAGGGACCACGACCTCCACGCCACCACCGAGGGCGGCGTTCTCCACGAGGTCTGGACCATCGATGATCCCCAGACCATCCGCGTCTACTCCCAGGCCCTCGAAGGCGAGGACATCTTCATCGCCGACGGCCATCACCGCTACACCACGGGCCTCAACTACATCTCCCACCTCGAATCCCTCGGACCCGTCGGCCCCGACCATCCTTCACGCCGTTGCATGATGGTCCTCGTCGGGATGTCCGACCCCGGCCTTGCCATCGGACCCACCCATCGTGTTCTCGGCGGCATGCGCTCCTATTCCATTGATGCCTTCCTCGCCGCCGCCAAGGGCATCCTCTCCATCCGCGAGGTCGAGTCCGACCTCATGCGCATCGAGCATGCCATGGCCGCCGCCCAGGGCGAGAACGTCCTCGGCCTGCACGATTTCACCACCGGCCGTTGCTTCATCGCCACGCCCACCGACCCCGATCCTCTCGCCTCTCGCTTCTCCTCCAAGCCCCGCGCGTGGCGCACCCTCGATGTCGCCCTCGTCCAGTACGTCCTCGTGGAAACCATCTGCCAGCCCAAACTCAACGACGGCGAGGGCGTCAAGTGGGCCTTCCCCCACTCACTCAACGAGGTCCGCGACATCGGCCAGGGAACCGAGACCGGCTCCGGCGGTGGCAAGGGCTTCGCGCAACTCGCCGTCATCGTCCGCCCTACGCCGCTCCAGGCCGTCAAGGACATCAGCCGGGCCAACGAACTCATGCCCCAGAAGTCCACCTTCTTCTACCCCAAACTCGCAACGGGCCTCTTCATCAACCCGCTGGACTGACCCTCTCCTCCCCGTTCCTCGCCAACTCGAGAAACGCAGCGACCGTTGTCGCGCTCTGGTTCCCGACGAGCCGATCGATTTCCGTGCCCGTGGGAGTCAGGAGCACCAACGTCGGCAGCCCCTGCACGCCGAGCCCGGACGCGGTCATCGCCCCCTCCGACTCTCGCCTCGATGCGTCCAGCACGACGGGCACGACCAGCGCCCGCGCGAGTTCCTCTACCCGGGCGTCACGAAGCGCCCCTCGCTTGAGATCCTGGCAATACCCGCACCAATCCGCCGTCACGAATACCAGGATCATCTTCCCTTCGTTCGTCGATCGCGCAACCGCCTCGTCCAGCGTCACCCCCCCGTCGAGCCACGCCGGCATCGTCGCCGGTCCGCCCATCGAGACCTGAAACACCACCATCCCCAGCACGATCACCATCAGCAGAAGCAGAGGCTTGAGCGTCTTCTTCACGGGTGTCCCCTCCCTTCCAGCGCATCGATCAGCCGCTGGATCATCTTCCACGCGTTCAGTTCCACGCCGACCGCTCGATAGTCGCCCCTCGCCAGATGCACGCTCACCGACGACGCACGCGACGCCGCGTGCTCCCTCGCCCACGCCTTCCAGCGTGAGACCCCCTCCTCGTCCGACGAGGCCATCACTTCCTCGACCTCCAGCCGCGCCTCCATGATCACTTCCAGGAACCCGTCCGGCAGAGCCTCCGTCGCCGCCTCACGCCCACCCCCAAGACGCTCCACCAGCGCCCTCGCCCGACGGAGGGGGTCCGACAGCACTTCCCTTGCCTCGTTCAACCCCGCAGCGGCCTCCACCCCCTCTTCCCCGGCATGGTCCGGGTGCAACGATGCCGCTCTCGCAAGGTAGGCCCTCTCGATCATCCCCGCGTCAAGATCAAGCCTCGCCGGCAACCCAAGCAGATCGAACGGGTCCATCGACACAGCCTAGCCCGCGATTGACAGGGCCGACAGGATCGTCCACGATACACCCCGAAGGAGCCCACGAGTGCCCAAGCACATCGGCATCGTCGCCGTCAGCCCGGAGGGGGCCGCCCTGTGCTACCGGCAGATCTCTCGACAGGCCTCCAGGCTCGCCCGCAATGGCGTCCATCCGCGCGTCACCCTCCACAGCGAGCCCTTCGAGGACTACCTCGAAGCCCTCAGGAAACTCGACTGGATCCGCGTCGGCGAACTCCTCCTCCGCAGCGCCGAAATCCTCGCCCGCGCCGGCGCCGAGGTCTGCTTCTCTCCCGACAACGTCGTCCAGCATGCCGTCCACCTCGCTGAGGTCGGATCCCCCATCCCCTGGCTCATGATGACCGACCTCGTCGCCAGACGTGTCGAGGCCGACGGCCGCCGCACCGTCGGCATCATCGGGACCAAAATGGTCACCAGCGGATCCACCTACCAGACCCACCTCGGCCTGCGGGGCATCCGCGTCCTCGCCCCCGAGTCCGCCGAGGCCGACGCCCTCGATTCCATCATCTACAACGAACTCATCTTCGGCAAAATCCTGCCCGCCTCACAGCGGCAGGTCCTGGGCATCATCCAGCAACTTGCCGGTCGAGGCTGCGAAGGTGTCATCCTCGGGTGCAGCGAGGCCCCCCTCCTCGTCACCCCCGAAAACTCCCCGATTCCTGTCTACGACGCCGCCGACATCCTCGCCGAAGGCGCCGTGAGACATTCAGTGGAGTGACCTCCCACCCCCGGGAACCCATGCTCCAGCCCAAGCGAACAGGATGCCGCGGTTGCGGGTGGGGGCCTGATCGGGTATCCTCGTGCCGCGGTAGGGTTTTGCACAAGGGTTCTCAGTTCGGAAAGGTCGGCACTGGACGCGCACCACATGACTCTGGTATGCTGGCTAAACCGGTGGTCGGCATGGGCTTGCCGTCCGTCGGCTGCGCTTCGTCCCGCAAGAGGAGCGATGGAGCGCCTGTGGCGGAACAACGGGAACGCATGACGCCCACCGACCCGCGTCCCCTCCCCGCCATCCCCTGGAACGGATACCTTTGCGTTCGTAGACACTGGAGCCTGTCATGAGCACTTGGCATCGGCGTGCAAGGATCGGAACCCGGAACCTCCGCCACGGAGCCCGCGCGAAGATCGCCTCTCTCCTCGGTCGAAACGGGCACGCGCCAAGGGCCTTCCTCGCCGTCGAGGCACTCGAACAGCGGACCCTCCTCGCCGGCGACGCCATCCCCGATTTCTTCGAGGTCTTCGGCCAGGGCGCCTCTCCCGTTGTCATCAATCTCGATGTCAACGGCGAGGGCAGCGTCACCACCGACGCCATCATCGACGATCCCCTCGACGACGACATGTTCGAGTTCACCGTCCCCGACAACGGGAACGGGACCCCCGACGAGCCCGACTTCGTCACCATCTGGGCCGACACCGCCAACGTCGGCGCCACCACCCTCGACTCCCGCGTCAGGATCTACGACACCGCGGGCAACCTCCTCTTCACAGGCGCCAACTCCGGCCTCCTCACCGGCGGCTTCAACAACATGGGCTGGGCCGGCCTGATCGCCACCGAAGGGCAGACCCTCTACATCCGCGTCTCCGGCGACAACAACACCACCGGCGCCTATGCCATCCGCGTCGATGCCCTCTCCAGCGCCTTCACCCTCAACGCCACCACCGGCAGGGGACAGGCCGGCGGGACCATCGCCGCCAACCGCCTCGGCGATGACAACATCTTCAAGATCATCACGCCCGACGACTCCATCTTCGACTCCCTCGCCACCATCAACGCCACCGCCAATCCCGCGGACCTCGACACCCGCCTCGATATCTACGACGCCCAGGGCCAACTCCTCGCCTTCGACAGCGAGACCGGCCGCCTCCAGAACGCCTTCACCACCGTCCGCTCGACCGCCGAGAACACCTTCTACGTCCGCGTCCGCAGCGACGAGTTCACCGCCTCCAACCCCACCTCCACCGGCGCCTACGTCCTCGTTGTCGACGCCGCGGCAGATGGCCTCATCGTCGATCCCGTCTCACGACAGGTCTTCGACAACGACGGCCTCGCCGACGGCTTCGACACCGACCACTTCTCCTTCATCGCCCAGGGCACCGGCCTCACCATCATCACCGTCGTCGGGATCCCCCTCCCGCCTCTCCCCGATCCCGCCCTCCGCGTCTACAACGACAACGGAACCCTCCTCGGCTTCAACAAACTCGGAGGCGCTGCCGAGATCCAGATCCAGCTCACCGGCGGCGAACGATACTTCGTCGTCGTCGAAACCTTCGACAACGCCAACGGCGGCGCCTTCGGCATCTGGATCGAAACCAACCACACCTTCAACTCCGCCACCCCCGTCGACGACCACGCCAACACCCCGCCCGCAGGAACCCTCGACCAGGTCCGCCGTGCCTTCTTCAACGCCACGCCCATCATCTGGTCCGATCCCTTCCTCTTCCGCGACGGCAACGACAACCCCATCGCCGAGCGAGGCTACGTCGTCCAGGGCTTCGCCCGCGGCCGAATCCACCAGGCCGGCGACACCGACCTCTTCTCCTTCATCCCACCCGTCGACATGCACGGGCACTACGAGGGCGACAACGGCGACGAGGGCGACGCCCTCTACGTCGGCGGCGCCGGCGACTTCACCATCAAGGGCAACGAGACCCGAAACTTCCTCGGAATCTGGGACGCCGCCGACTGGTGGCCTGTCGGTCCCGAGAATCCCAACGGCGCCATCCGTGCCGCCATCTCCTTCGATCCCGACGGCGAACAGGGGCCCATCCTCCCCATGCTCGTCGTCGCAGGCGATTTCACCGAGATCGGCGGCCTCCCCATCAGCCACGTCGCCGCCTGGCGATGGAACCCCCTCTTCGGCCAATGGGAATGGATCGGCCTCGGCGGCGGGCTCGACGGGCCCGTCCACGCCCTCACCGTCTTCGACGATGATGGCGATGATGGCGACAACCCCATCTCCCTCTTCGCCGCCGGTGAGTTCACCGGCCACGTCTCCCGCTTCCTCGTCGATCCCGTCACCGGCATCGGCAGCTGGGGCGGCTTCGGGATGAACCTCGACGACAACGCCTACGCCCTCACCGTCTGGGATCCCATCGACTACGACGACGAATCCGTTGCCGATCCCATCCTCGTCGTCGGCGGCGCCTTCTCCCAGGGCGGCGGCCTCATGAAGTACAACGCCATGGACACCGGCGTCGCCGTCCTCGATGTCGACGCGGGCGCAGGAACCGATGGTGAAGTCCGCGCCCTCGCCGTCTGGAACTCCATCGTCAACGACGAAGAGTTCCCCCAACTCGTCATCGGAGGCGACTTCGCCAACGCCGGCGGCGTCGCCAGGTCCAACATCTCCCTCTTCCACTACGGCATCGATCCCGCCGTCGCTCCGAACTCCACCTACCCCGCCATGGGCGCGGGCCTCAATGACATCGTCTACGCCCTCACCGAGTGGGACCGCGACGGCGATGGCGATGACTTCCTCCCTGAACTCGTCGCCGGCGGCGCCTTCACCGCAAGCGGCGGCACGACCCTCAACCGAATCGCGTCCTGGTCAGGCGGCTGGGCCGCCCTCGGCACCGGCATGAACGACGAGGTCCACTCCCTCCTCGCCTTCACCGACGACGAGTACGGCGTCTCCACCCTCCCCAACCTCTATGCCGGCGGCGATTTCACCAACGCCGGCGGCGAAGACGCCAACCGCATCGCCCAGTACCAGTTCAACGAGTTCCTCGGCGATTGGGAATGGCTCCCCCTGGGCGACGGGTCGACCGACACCGTCCTCGCCCTCGCCAACTTCAACGACGAACGCCCCGAACTCTGGGACCGCAACGATGTCCCCTCCTCCCGCCTCCAGATCGTCGTCAGCCCCACGACCGAGTCCTTCCTCAACACCTTCCTCACCGTCTACGACAGCAACTTCAACGTCATCTACACCAACGACACCATCTCACCCCCCTTCCCCGATCCCTCCGGGATGATCGATCCCTCCCTCCAGACCCCCGCCTTCTTCGGGTCCCCCTTCACTGGGATCGAGGTCCACGGCGGCGAAACCTACTACATCGAGATCTCCGGCGTCTCCGGCACCGGACGCTACACCCTCTCCATGCACGCCGATGCTCTCGCCCCTGACAACGAGCCCGATGGCATCCACGACGACACCATCTCCCAGCAGGGCGAAGTCACCGACGCCGGCCTCTGGGCCGCCGCGCCGGAGATCAGCCTCAACTCCACCACCGACGGCGACGGCAGAAACTGGACCGCCAACCCCCTCTCCGCCTACAACGCCCGCGTCTACGAGCCCACCCCCTCCGGCTTCCAGGTGGTCCAGGCCGACGAACTCGCCCAGATCGAAACCATCGACGACACCGACCTCTACCGCTTCCGCGCCCCCGTCACCGGCACCGTCGAGATCCGCCTCGCCACCTTCGGCATCACCGACCAGAACTTCGAACGCATCATCAACCTCCGGACCGGCGCCGTCGACGCCACCCAGACCGACGTCACCATCAACTCCTACCTCGACGGCATCCTCCGCGCCTTCAGCAACGACTTCGAACTCATCACCGAGAACACCACCAATCCCGCCATCGAGGGCGAGTACGACATCTCCGATTCCGGCTCCTTCAACCGCCAGTTCTTCCGCCGCGATCCTCGCGTCGTCTTCTCCGTCGTCGCCGGAGAGGTCTACTTCGTCGAGGTCTCCAGCGCCCAGCACGCCGCCCTCCTCGCCGATCCCTCCACCGTCGATTGGCGAGTCGCCACCGGCGCCTACGAACTCCTCATCAACGCCGGGCCCAACCTCCAGTTCATCGACGACCATCCCAACGATCCCACCTCACAGGCCACCGTCATCCCCATCAACAACGCCCTGGGCTCCGGTTCCGTCACCGGCATCATCTTCGATTCCCTCCCCACCAACCCCGACGACTTCGACGCCTTCCTCTTCTTCGCTCCCGCCGACGGCATCGCTCGGATCACCGTCACCCCGGATGTCGGAACCTCACTCCTCCCCACCGTCGGTGTCCTCGATACCAACGGCGTCTTTATCACTTCCGGCAGCGGCGTCCTCCCCGGCCAGCCCATCCAGGTCACCGTCCCCGTCAAGCAGGGCGAACGCTTCTTCGTCGGCGTCGGCGGCGGCGGCGGCAGCCAGGGCGCCTACACCCTCACCGTCTCCGAGATGCCCTTCGCCGACGACTTCCCCGATGTCTCACAGTTCCTCCTCGCCCACGAACTCGAAATCCTCGATTTCCTCGGCACCGCGTCCGCCTCCGGCCGCCTCGAGCACCCGGGCGACACCGATATCTTCAAGTTCCGAACCCTCGATTTCGATCTCGCCACCATCACCGTCGAGAGCCTCTCTCCCAGCCTCAACCCCTTCATCCGGATCTACGAGGTCAGCGAGGATCCCGCCGGGCACCCCGTCCTCCTCCAGGTTGCCTTCAACGACAACATCAGCCCCACCAACCCCAACGCACGCGTCATCTTCCCCATCACCGCGCCAGAGCGAACCTCCATCCCCACAGGCAACACCTACAACTATTACTACGTCCTCGTCTCGGGCTCCGACCCCGACACTCACCGCGGCGACTACCTCCTCTCCCTCTCCGTCTCCCCCACCGACGACCACGCCGATCACCTCCAGGTCCCCTTCGCCACCTTCGTCGTCGTCAATCCCGGCGACGGGCTTGGTGTCGACGACGGCAACATCGAGATCACCGGCGATTCCGATCTCTTCTCCTTCGTCGCCCCCGCGGGCGGGACCGCCTTCGTCACCGTCGGAACGCCCGGCGAGAGCACCCTCCGTCCCCGCATCACCGTCTACGACCCCACCTACACCGTCGTCCTCGATACCGCCGACGGGACCGACTTCGCCCCGCCACTCCAGAGCAACGCCTCCGTCTCCTTCCCCGTCCTTCGCAACGGAAGGTACTACGTCCTCATCGAGGCCGTCGGCGCCTCCGCCAACGGCCGCACCGATATCGGCACCTACGCCATCTCCATCACCGCCCCGACCATCGACGACCACGCCAACGAGGGCGAGTTCACCCTCGCCACTCAGATCGCCCTCTCCCCCAACACCGGCGACGGCCAGGCCACCGGTGTCATCGGGACCGTCCTCGATTCCGACCTCTTCTTCTTCAACGCCATCGCCGACGGCGATGTCACCGTCACCATCGACACCCCCTCCAGCAACCTCATCCCCCAACTCCGCGTCTACTCCTCCACCGGGACCCTCCTCACCACCATCGACGGTATCGATTCCGACACTCCCATCGTCCACACCATCGTCGGTGTCGTCGAGGGCGACCGCTTCTACCTCCTCACCTCGGGCCTGTTCCTCACCACCGACGGCTACACCGTCACCGTCGATGGTCCCGCCCCCACCTCTCCCCCGACACCCGATGATGACCACGCCGATGCCGGCGAGTTCAGCCTCGCCACCTCCATCATCCTCTCGGCCCTCAGCGGCAACGGCTCCGAGTTCGGCAAGATCGACACCGCCGCCGACACCGATCTCTTCCGCTTCAGCACCCTCCGCGCCGGAAAGGTCTACGTCCAGGTCGTCACGCCCGCAGGGGCGCTCCTCGATACCTCCGTCCGCGTCTTCGCACCCGATTTCTCCGAGATCGCCTTCGATGCCACCGGCATCCCAGGATCCAACGCCTACGTCGAGTTCAACGTCGCAGGGCCTAACCAGACGTACTACCTCCTCGTCGACGGCCTCGGCGCCGGGACCGGGTCCTACTCCATCCGCGTCGATGCCGAGCCCGAGACCTTCCACCTCTTCTACCCCGAGGGCTACAGCCACAACCAGATCCGCGAATACATCTCCCTCTCCAACTCCAACCCCTTCAGCGTCGACTACCAGGTCACCCTCCACTTCGCCAACACCTCCCTCGCCCCGCTCGTCGCCGCTTCCGGCACCCTCTCTGCCCTCTCTCGCGGCGGCGTGACCATCAGCGACGGGCCCAACGGCCGCCTCGCGGGCGTTCCCGTCAACGAGCCCTACGCCGTGGTCGTCACCTCCAACCACCAACTCGGCGGCGTCTTCGCCCACTACGACTTCCTCCTCTCCCTGGGCGAGGCCATGACCGAGATCACCTCAAACACCTGGTCCTTCGCCAGTGTCAAGCGCGTCCCGGGCGTCATCAACGACTTCTTCGTCGTCTACAACCCCAACGCCACAGAGGCCGAGGTCACGCTCACCGCCTACAGGGCCGGTGCCGCGCCCGTCGTCCTCACCCAGACCCTCGGCGCCTTCCGCCGCGGCGGGTGGGATGTCAACGCCGAGAACACCCTTCCCACCGGAACCTTCGCCGTCATCATCTCGTCCAAGGCCGCCAACTCCGGCGACCCCCATCTCGGCGTCGTCGCCGGGCTCAGCCACTACGACACCGGCTCCAACCAGGGCTTCACCCTCTTGGGCGATCCCAACGGCGGCAACACCGAAGGCGTCATCACCTCCCTCACCCAGGGAACACTCGTCGCCTCCGAGGTCTCCATCTTCAATCCCTCCACCACCACCGCCACCGTCAACATCGTCGGGAACTACATCCGCGCCAACCTCCCCAACTCCTTCCGCTCCGTCCAGGTCGCCCCGCGGAGCACCATCACCGTCACCGGCACCCAACTCGGGTTCGTCGCCAACCAGCCCATCGGCCTCGCCTACACCTCCAACGTCCCCGTCACCATCTCCGGCGCGCAGACCCAGTTCGGCGACGGTGATGCCACCCAAGCCGCCACCGATGCCGCCCTCGGTTGGTTCTTCGGCGATGCCTTCATCAACGCAGGCTCTGCGGGCGTGACGTACTTCGAGACCCTCAGCCTCCACAACCCGACCGCCGCCAACCTCCCCGTCAGCGTCTTCATCTACTTCAGCGACGGCACCCAGACCAGCACCGTCGTCAACGTCGGCGCCAACGACTACGCCGACCTCCGACTCGATCAGTTCGCCGGGATCATCGACCGCGGCGGGCTCAACTTCTTCTCAGTCGAGGCCCGCGCGGCCAGCCCCTTCGTCGCCTCCTTCACCCACTACGACCTCTTCCTCGGCGGCGGCTGGACCACCAAGGGTGCACCCATCGGCCTCCCCACCAACCTCACCCTCATCTGATCCTCTCTTCCCCATCTCCCCCAGCGCCCCTCCAGGGCGAGGCTCAACGCCTCGCCCTTTTTCTTGCGCCCCCCCAGCCCCGCGCACCGGCACCGTTGCGCGCGCAACCACGCCGCTTGGTTCCACGTGGAACATCATCGTCACACTCGATCAGTACGCCAGCGTCTGTGTCACGCTCTCGACGATCCGACCCGGATCCGGCAGGTATGCCAGTTCCAGTTTGTAGTACGGCATCATCGTGTCGAACCCGCACACCCGCTGGACCGGCGCCGACAGGTGCAGGAAGCAGTGCTCCTGGATGCACGTCGCGACCTCGCTTGCAAACCCGCACGTCTTGGGCGCCTCCTGCACCACGACGCACCGGCCGGTCTTGCGCACGGACTCGATCACCGTGTCGAGGTCAAAGGGCGAGATCGTCCGCAGGTCGATCAGTTCCACGCTGACGTCGTCGGGAAGCGAGTCGAGCGCCTCCAGGCACTGGAAGACCATCGCCCCCCACGAGACGATCGTCAGGTCCGTTCCCTCGGTCACCACCTTGGCCTTGCCGATGGGGATGACGTACTCCTCCTCGGGGACCCGCTCACGGAAGGAGCGATAGACGCGCTTGGGCTCGAAGAAGACGACCGGGTCCGGATCCCGGATCGCCGCGGTCAGGAGGCCCTTGGCGTCGTGCGGCGTGCTGGGGATGATGACCTTGAGTCCGGGCGTGTGGGCGTAGATCGCCTCCGGGCTGTCGGAGTGCAGTTCCGGCGCATGGATCCCCCCGCCCCACGGGACGCGGACGGTCAACGGGACGGTGACGGCGCCGCGGGTCCGGGTGCGATACCGGGCGGCGTGGTTGACGAGTTGGTCATAGGCCGGGCCGAGGAACCCCTCGAACTGGATCTCGGCGACCGGGCGCATCCCGGCCATGGCCAGTCCGATCGCGGTGCCCATGATGCCGGATTCGGCCAGGGGCGTGTCGAAGACACGATCGGGCCCGAATCGGGCATGGAGCCCCTCGGTGACGCGGAAGACCCCGCCGTTGACCCCGATGTCCTCGCCGAGGCAGACGACTCGCGGGTCTCGCTCCATCTCCTGGGCGAGGGCCTCGTTGATGGCGTCGACGAGGGTGAGCCCTTTCTCGTTCATGGCGTCGGTTCGCGGCATGGGATCGTCCTCTCCAGCGGTCGTCAGGGGTGGGCCCCCGGTTGGGGTTGTGTCCTTGTCAGCGAACGGAGGCCTGATTCGAGAGCCCGACCTGGGATGGATCCTGCGCCAGGCTCGCGGTGCGGAGGGTCTGCTTCTGGCGTTCGAGTTCCGGAGGGAGGGGCTGGGCGAAGACGTGGTCGAACATGTCGTCCGTGCCGGGCTTCTCGATGCCCTCGGCGGTGCGGATGACCTCGGCGACGGTGGTCTTGGCCCGCTCCTCGACGTCGCGCTGTCGATCGCTCGTCCAGAGGCCCTTGCCCTCGAGGTATCGACGGAGGCGGATGAGGGGGTCCTTCGACTGCCAGGCCTCGAGTTCCTTGACATCGCGGTATCGGCGAGCGTCGTCGGCGGTGGTGTGGTCGGCGAGGCGATAGGTGACGGCCTCGATGAAGGAGGGACCGCCGCCGGCACGGGCCCGTTCGATGGCCTCCCTTGCCGCCTTGACGACGGCGAAGAGATCGTTCCCGTCAACCTGCGTGGTAGGCATGCCGTAGGCGATGGCCTTCTGGGCGATGGTCTCGGAGGCGGTCTGGACCTCGCGAGGGACGCTGATGGCCCACTGGTTGTTCTGGCAGATGAAGACGAGGGGAACCTGGAACGTGCTGGCGAAGTTCATGGCCTCGTGGAAGTCGCCCTCGCTCGTGGCGCCATCGCCGAAGAAGGTGACGGCGACGCGAGACTCCTTGCGGAGTTTGAACGCCCAGGCGATGCCGGTGGCGTGGAGCATCTGCGTGCCGATGGGGATGCAGAGAGGAAGTTGACCCACGCCCTCGGGGATGGCGTTGCCGCGCTCATCGCCCATCCAGTGGAGGAGGACGTAGTGCATGGGAAGCCCGTGAAGGAAGAGCGCGGCGTTCTCGCGGTAGCACGGGACGATGAAGTCGGTGCCCTTCACGGCGGCGTGCCCGACGCCGATGGCGACGGCCTCCTGCCCCTTGTTCTGTGGGTAGGTTCCCATGCGGCCCGAACGCTGGAGTTTGAAGGCGACTTCGTCGAGGTGGCGACAGAGGACCATGAACTCGTAGAGGTGGGTGGTCTCCTCGTCGGAGAGGATGCCCTGGGCGAGGGCAGGATCGAGGCGTCCCTCCTCATCCATGACCTGGAGGTGTTCGATCCTGGCGGTGTAGACGGTCCTGATCGGCATGGATCCTCCTTCCGAACGTCTCGGGGTGCGGCAAGCGGGGAGCGGTCCCCGGGGCCGCGGAAGGCCCGAGAGAATACAACGGGGGACGGGGTCCCGGAGAGGTTAGGCGCGACCGGAAGCGGCCCCTGCGTGGACGTTGGCCTCCTGGGCCGTGGGATGGGAATCGCCCGGGAACTGCTTGATGGCATCCTGGGGGTTTGTGCGACCGGAGCCGCGTGCATTCTGCGACCACTCGGGGATGACGAAGTCGGAGTTGGGGAGCGTCTCGGCATGGGAGAGGGCGGCCTGTGCGGCGGTCCGCATCGTGTCGTCCGGATTTTCGTGGAGCGCCCGGAAGGCGTTGAAGATCTCGAGTTCGGCGAGGTCGAAGAAGTGGATGGCCGCGGTCTTGTCGCGTTCGAACTCCGGCCCGCTACGCCGGCGTCGCAGGTCGCGGTCGAGGCGGCTGAGGGTGCAGGCCCAGGCATGGAGCCAGATGGCGGCATCGGCGATGCGGGCCTGGACGGCCTGTCGATCGATGATGGCGGCGTCGTGGACTCTGGAGGCGAGTTTGAACTGGTAGGTGTGCTCGCGGACGAGGCGGCTGAGACGTTCGGCGAAGGGGCGGAGGGAAGGATCGACGGAGGGGATCGGGGGGACGCTGCGACGGATGCCAAGGAAGACCTCGGTCGCGAGGGGGAGCGCGGCACGGACGACGGCCGGTCGGAGCATGCCCCTGGAGATCCGGGCGAGGTTGGAGAAGAAGGAGGCGGAGGCATCCCAGCCGACGATCTCCTTGACGCCCAGCATCTGTTCGGCGAGTTGCTTGCCGCCATAGGCGAAGACGAAGGACTGCATGACCTCGTTGGCGCCCTCGACGATGAGGTTGATTCGCGAGTCGCGGAAGATGCGCTCGATCTCGTTCTCGGTCATGTAACTCTCGCCGCCCATGAGTTGCATGGCATCGTTGACGACGCGCCAGCCGAGTTCGGAGTTGACAACCTTGCAGACGGCGGTCTCGAGCATGATGTCCTCGTCGTGGCGGTCGAGCATGCCCGTGGAGGCATAGAGGACGGCATCCATGGCGTAGACGAAGGCGGCCATGCGCGCGATGCGGAGACGGACGAGTTCGAAATCGGCGAGGGGGCGCTTGAACTGGAATCGGGTCTGGCTCCACTTGATGCCCTGTTCCATGGCGCGGCGGGCGCCGCCGAGCATTCCCGCGGAGAGGGTGCAGCGTCCGTAGTTGAGGCAGGAGAGGGCGACGTTGAGGCCCTTGCCCTCGGTATGGAGGAGGTTGAACTTCGGGACGTGGACGTCGTTGAAGCGGATTCGTGCCTGCCACGTGCCGCGGATGCCGCACTTCGAGCGGTTTTTCTGGAAGATGTCGACGCCGGGCATCTCCGGGTGGCAGACGAGGGCGGAGATGCGGCCCTTTCCGTCGGGCGTTTTCTCACGGGCCATGACCGTGAAGAGAGAGGAGATGGCGCCGGAGGTCGCCCATTTCTTCTCGCCGTTGATGACGTAGGTCTGCCCATCGGCGGACTTCTGGAAGGTGGTCTCCTGGCCGCCGGCGTCGCAGCCGACGTTGGGTTCGGAGAGGCAGAACGCGCTGAGCCACTCGGTGGCGAGTTTGGGAAGCCACTTCTGCTTCTGCTCGTCGGTGCCGAAGAGTTTGATGGCCCCGCAGCCGATCGAGAGGTGGGCGGAAGTCAGGACGGCGGTGGACCCGCAGGAAGCGCCGAGGCGTTCGAGGACGCGGTTGTAACTGGTGATGCCGAGGCCGAGGCCGCCGTACTCGCGTGGGATGGTCATCCCGAGGACACCGATCTCGAAGAGGCGATCGACGACCCAGCGAGGGATCTCCTGCTCCTGGTCGATGAGGACGGCGGGGTGGTCGGTTCGGAGATAGCGATCAAGCGAGGCGAGGAGGTCCTCGCAGGCGCGGTGCTCTTCGGGGGACTGCTCGGGGTAAGGGAAGAGCAGGTCGTTTCGGAGGCGGCCCCAGAAGAGGTTCTTGATGAACCCCAAGGAAGAGGGCTCGGGCCCGAGGAGGCGTTCGGCATCCTCGATCATCCCGCGGTCGCGCTCGGAGACGCCCTTCATCGTTTTCAGGTCGGCCATCGTGAAACTCCCTGGCTCAGGGTTTTGGCCCGGAGGAGCGGGCGAAGAATGCTCGGAGAGCCTCGATGCTCTCGGGGGTGTGTCGGAGGCGGGTCAGTTCGCGGCGCTCCGCGGCCGTGGCGGCGCTCCACCCGCGTGCGAGTCCCTCATCGACACATGCGGCGACGGCGGCGGCGGCGGGGGTCGGGGGAAGATCCGGGCGGACGGCATCGAGCGCGGCGAGGGCGCGGTCGGAGAACTCGGGGCGCCCGATCCACCTCGACGGCGCGCCGTCGCGTTTCGTTCGAGTCCCCCTGTGGGCGACGACCCAGCGTTTGGCGGTGGTGAGCAGTTCGGCCGAGGAAGGGGCGAGTGCATCGAAGAGGCCGGCGGCCGCGGCTTCGTCGTAGGAAAGTGTCTTGCCGACGGCGGTCCGACGGATGGCTTCGGCGGGGTCCATGCGGGCCGGGAGGAGGTTGGTGCCTCCCCAACCTGGGCAGAGGCCAAGCCCGGCTTCCGGGAGGCCGACGGGATAGGGCTTGGGGGCGGGTGCGGCGATGAGCGCGTCGGCGTGCATGGCGAGCTCGAGCCCGCCGCCGAGTGCGGCGCCGTTGATGGCGGCGGCGGTGGGCCCCGGGATCTCGGCGATCATGGAGAAGACCCTGGCTCCGAACTCGAGGTAGCGGAGGAGTTGGTCGTCGGTGTGTTCGCTGATGGTCTTGAGGTCGGCGCCTGCGACAAAGACGCGATCGGATGCGGAGGCGATGACGACCCCCCCACCGCCGCGATCGGGGAGAGAGGCGAGGGTGGCTTCGAGCCTCTGGAGGAGGTCGAGATCGAGGACGACGACAGGCTTGCCCGGCTGCTCGAGTCGGATCGTGAGGACGCCGGCGAAGTCGCCGTGCTCGTCACGTTCAACAGGAAGCGGGGTGGGCATACACGGTCCTGGGGAGGCAGAAAACAGGGAGGAAACGGACGAACGACATAGTAGGCGCAGCGTCTTAGGTGCCACGGGTCCTACGGAGCCTTGCCTGGGCTTCCGGGCCTGCGATGACCCTGGCGGAGAGATCGGCGGCGCGGTCGATGAGGGCGTGGTCGGTGGATCCGTCGAGTTCGTTGAGGAGGGCCTTGGTGGCGCGAAGGGCGTGCGGGCCACCCCTTGCGAGATTGGAAGCGAGGGCATCGACCGCGGCGTCGAGGAGGTCGAGTGAATCGACGAGGTGGGTTGCGAGGCCGAGCGCGTGGGCGTCACGACCGGACATGAGCCCGCCGGCGAGGAGGATCCGCCGCGCGGGGCCTGGGCCGACGCGTCGGACGACCCAGGGCGCGACGACGGCGGGGCAGACGCCGAGATCGACTTCCGGGAACCCCATCTTGGAGTCGGCGTGGGTGAAGGCAAAGTCGCAGACGCAGGCGAGGCCGCAGCCGCCGCCGATGGCGGCGCCGTTGATGCGGCCGACGACGACGCAGGGCAGGGCGCGGAGGGCGAGGGAGAAACGTCCGAGGCGGGCGAGGAGGCGGGGGGGGGCATCGGGGTCGTCGAGGACGGCGCGAAGGTCCATGCCGGCGCAGAATGCCTTGCCTTCTCCGGTCAGGACAAGGACGGTGACATCGGAGGGGATGCGGGTGATCGCGTCGAGGAGGGAGTCGAGGAGAGCGATGGAGAGGGCATTCCGCGCGTCGGGACGGTTGAGGGCGAGGCGTGCGACGGGTCCGGCGACATTCAGAAGGGTGAGGTCGCTCACGCTGCGAGTCTATGGGAGACGGTGGCGGCGTGCCGGAACCCTATACTCGTGGTCCAGGAGGGTGGTTCATGGGCGTCGATTCGATCGGCAGGCTGAGGGAGAACATCTCCCGGGTGTTCCTTGGGAACCTCGAGGCGGTGGATCGGTTGATCTGCTGCCTGTTGGCGCGGGGACACATCCTGATCGAGGACGTTCCCGGGGTGGGGAAGACGGTGCTGGCGACGGCCCTTGCGAGGAGCATCGACTGCGAGTTCACGCGGATCCAGTTGACGCCGGACCTTCTTCCGAGCGACATCCTCGGGGTGAGCGTGTATGACCGGGAGTCGGGCGAGTTCGTGTTCAAGCGAGGCCCGATCTTCACGAACATCCTGCTCGCGGACGAGATCAACCGGACGACGCCGCGGACGCAGGCGGCGCTGCTCGAGGCGATGAACGAGGCGACGGTGACGGTGGACGGGAGGACGCTGGCGCTGGAAAAGCCGTTCATGGTGATCGCGACGCAGAACCCGTTCGACTTCGAGGGGACGTATCTGCTGCCGGAGAACCAGCTGGACCGGTTCCTGATGAGGACGAGCCTCGGGTATCCGGACCCTGAGGTGGAGGCGAACGTGCTGGACCTGAGGCCCGGGGGCGCGCGGCTGCACACGCTGGCGCCCGTGCTCACACGCGATGAGTTGCTCGCTCTGCAGGCGATGACGGACCGGGTGCGGGTGGAACGTTCACTGAACCAGTACATCGTGGCGCTGGCGAACTCGACGCGCCGGAGCGACGAACTCCAGGTCGGGCTCTCACCCAGAGGGGCGCTGGCGCTCGCACAGGCGGCGCGAGCATCGGCGGTGATGGACGGAAGGGACTACGTTGTCCCCGAGGACATCCTCCGCAACGTGCTGTCGGTCGCGACCCACCGGGTCATCACGAAGAGTTACTCACGCAACGGCGATGGAGACCTGGCCGAGCGCGTGCTGCGTGACGCGATGCGTGCGGTGCCGAGCCCGGCGTAGCGGGCTCGGGGTGGCTCAGGGCTGTTGCGGGGGGATGGTCTCGACGGCTCCGCCTGAGGCGGCCCACTCGGAGAGCCCCCCGGCAAACCATCGGACGGCGGGGTACTTGTTCCGGATCAGGCGTTTGGTCATGGCCTTGGCGAGCGCGTCGGAGGGGTTGTCGCCGTAGACCACGAGAAGGGAGTAGCCCCGTAGACGAGCGGAACGAGGCGAATCGGGGGGGAGGTCGGGGATTTCGAGGTGGATGGCTCCGGGGATGCGGGCAGCCTGGAACGCACGGGTCGGCCTGGGATCAATAAAGACAACTCTGTCTGGAGATTCGTCGAGTTGAGCATGCAACTGGCGGGCTTCGGCCAGTGTCATAATTCGAATGTCGGCATCGCTGGTTCCGGCTTCACATCCCGCCAACGCCAGGATCGAAGCGGTAAAGAGGGCAAGAACCGAACTTCCAAGGCGTTTGGTCATACAATGGGGACGGTAGCGTGCCCGTGGGTTCTTCGCGAGGCCACACTTGATCCATACGACGATGCAAGCGATTTCGACTCTGGGGATCGTGGCCAGTATGCCGCAGCCCGCGGAACATGCTCGCGTGCAACTTATTGCAGAACAGAAGGTTGTGGCGTCTGGAGCGACCACACACATCGGGTTGCTCTTTGAGATCGACCGCGGGTGGCACCTGTACTTCGACGGGATGAACGATTCAGGCTTTGCGCCGCAGGCATCGTGGAAGGCCCCCGAAGGCGTGAAGATGGGCGAGATCCTCTGGCCGGCACCGAAGCGATACACGATGCCCGGGGACCTTCTCGACCATGTCTACGAAGGGCGGCTGCTGCTGATGGTGCCGGTGGAAATCCCGGAAGAAGCGGCGTCAGGTACGCGGGTGCGTATCGAGGCGGAGGTTGACTGGCTGGTGTGCTCGGATGTCTGCCTGCCCGGGTTCGGGGAGGTGTCGATCGAGTTGCCGGTCGGTCCCGCGCAGGCCGGGGAGCATGCGAGCGAGTTCGAGAAGGTCAGAGAGGCACTTCCCAAGCGGGTCGCGGAGGATACGACGGAGGTGGCGTGGAGATGGTCGGGGGATGTGCTGGAGATCCGCACGACGAAGGCGAAGCGGACGGCGTTCTATCCACGCCGCGGGTCGCGCAAGCCGATGAACTTGTTGGGGGATGGGGAAGCAAAGGGGAGCACGCTGAGGCTGAAGTTTGAGCGGCCGACCGCGGAGCGTGCGAACGTGGAGGGGATTCTGGAGATCGAGGATCAGGACGGCGGGTTCGGATGGTTCGACCTGGAGGTTGAGCCCGGGAAGAACCTGCCGCGGGCATGACGTCTCGAGTCAACGTCAAGAAGAAGGAGCAACACCATGATGAGTCTGACGCGTAAGGGCCTGGTCGGCATTCTGGCGGCGGGCGTGGCGATGTTCGGCGCGGTCGCCGGGGCGGTGCAGGTGCAGCCCGACGGCGGCGCGGTGAAGCCTAAGGCGAAGGTCGGGGAGAAGGCCCCGGAGTTCAAGTTGGTGGACATCGAGGGGAAGGAGCACAAGCTCAGCGAGTACACGGCGCAAGGGAAGATCGTGGTGCTGGAGTGGTTCAACGCGGACTGCCCGTACGTGAAGAAGCACCACGTCGACAACAAGACGATGGCGAACGCGTACAACGAGTTGAAGGACCAGAACGTGGTGTGGCTGGCGATCAACACCGGCGCGGACGGGAAGCAGGGCGCCGGGCTCGATCGGAACAAGAAGGCGAAGCGCGACTACAAGATCGAGTACCCGATCCTGCTCGACCAGACGGGCGACGTGGGCCGGTCGTATGTCGCGAAGACGACCCCGCACATGTACGTGATCTCGGAGACGGGCGTGCTGCTGTACGCCGGGGCGATCGACAACGATCCGAGCCCGAGGAAGGTCGGGGAGATCATCTACCCCGTGCAGGCGATCAAGCAGCACAAGGCCGGCGAGACGATCACCGACCCGGAGACCGAGGCGTACGGCTGCAGCGTGAAATACTGAGCCGTCCGGGATACGGATGAACCACGAGGGCTCGGACGCAGGTCCGGGCCCTTTTTCGTGCGCGTCGGGGTCAGGGAAGGGCGGGCTCGGCGTCGGATTCGTCGAACGCACGGAGGCCACCTGCGAGGAAGGCGTCGAGAGCGGCGTGGACCTCTCCGGGCCCCGGGGCGAGGCGGACGGCCTCGCGGAGGGGTCGGCAAGGGCCGAGACGCTTGGCGAACCAGGAGATCCGTCGGCGGATCTGGATCATGGCGTCGCGGTCGCCGCGGTGCTCGCGCAGCAGTTCGAAGTAGCGGCGGATGAGACGGATCTTGTCGGGTCCAGAGGGCTCGGCGGGGAGGGGAAGGCCCTGGAGAAGGGCGTGGGCATCGCGGAAGATCCAGGGGGTGGAGAGGGCGCCGCGGCCGATCATGACGCCAGCGGCACCTGTTCGACGGAGCATGTCGAGGGCCTCCGCGGGCTCTCGCACATCGCCGTTGGCGATGACGGGGAGATGCCCCCGGACACGATCGACGACACGGGCGATGCCCTCGTGGAGGACGGAGCCGGAGAACTTCATCTCGGTGGTTCGGCCGTGGACGGTTACGGCGACCACGCCCGCGTCGGCGAGGGCGAGGGCGAGGTCTGGGGAGCAGGCACGTCCGGCGAGGTAGTCGGTCGTGGACCAGCAGAGCCTCATCTTGCAGGTGAGAGGGACGGGGGCAGGGGCGGAAAGGAGGGTGGCGTCTCCGAGGCGGGAGGCCCAATCGGAGGCGGAGAGGGGGCAACGGTGGAGTTCCTGAACAACACGAGCGACGATGCGAGCGGCGCGGGGGAGGTCGGTGAGGAGTTTGCTGCCGCCGTCTTTCTTGGTGACCTTGTCGACGGGGCAGCCCATGTTGATGTCGATGACGGTGGCGCCGTGCTCGACGGCCCAGCGTGCCCCCTGGGCCATGATCTCGGGATCGGACCCGTAGAGTTGCATGCCGATGGGCTTGTCGAAGGGGTTGGAGCGAGCGAGGTCGAGGCTGGTGGCGGTGCCACGGAGGAGGCCCTGTGGGCTGAGGAGGTCGGTGCAGGCGAGGCCGAGCCCGCCGAGTTCACGGCAGATCGTTCGGAAGGCGAGGTCGCAGTAGCCTGCGATGGGGGCGAGGAGGAGGGGGGATCGGAGACGGATCGGGCCGAGGGCGAGCGGGACGGGGAGCATCGAGGAACGGTAGAGCGCAAGAGCAGAGCGCGTCGGCGGGATGTGCTATCGTCCCCGGCGTGTACCAGGCGCTGCTGACGCGAAGGTATCTGACGAGCAAGGTGATGCCGCTGCTGGCGGTGCTGGCGGTGGCGTTGTGCGTGGCGGTGGAGTTGATCGTGTGGTCGGTGATGGGCGGGTTTCTTGCGACGCTGGTGGGGACGGGTCGCACGGTGATGGGGGACGTCGCGATTGTGTGGCCGAACTCGGGCTTTGCGCACAGCGAGGACCTTCTGGAGCGGCTGGAGCAGGACCCGGAGATCGAGGCGGCTTCGGCGCTGATCGAGACGTTCGCGTTGCTGTCGCTGCCGGATCGGCGTCACGAGACGGTGATTGTGCGCGGGGTGGACGCGGAGACGTTCGACGCGGTGACGGGTTTCTCCGGGGCGCTGTGGTGGAGGGCAATCGATCGGCCGCCGGAGAAGGACAAGGCCCTGGAGGACTGGCGGTACTTCAACCCCGCGGGGCTGAGGGAGGCGTTGGGGCGGGCGGGATTCTCGAAGGGAGACGCGGCGCGGTTGGCGAAGACGCCCGCGGAGGCGGCTCGGGCGGTGAGGGCGAGGGCCGGGGTTGGACGGGCGGTGCTGGAAGAAGTGGAGCGGGAGGTGGAAGCCTACGCGAGGCACGCGGCGTTCTGGGGGTCGATGCTGGAGGACGGTCGGAGGCTGGCGGAACGCGACGAGACGAGCGGGGAGGTCCGGCCGGCGGCGGTGCTGGGGATCGAGGTTTCCGGGTTCAACATCCGCAAGCCGGGCGGGTGGTTCGTGCCCGGCGCGAGGCGGTCGCAGCGTGCGGACGGGCGAGAGGAGTGGGTGCAGACGTTCCTGCCACGGGATGAGGTGACGATGATGGTCATGCCCATCGACGAGCAGGCTCGAGGGCTAGACGTCGTGGCGAGGCGATTCCCTGTGGCGAACGAGTTTCGGACGGGGTTCTACGACGCGGACAACCGGGTGGTGCTGGTGCCGCTGGCGACGCTCCAGACGATGTTGAAGATGGGGGCCTCGACGCGGGTGAGGCCTCTGGAGGACCCGTTCGGTGTGAGGGAGGAGGGCGGGAGGGCGAGGTTTGTGGAGTCGGACGTGGTGGGGCCTTCGGCGTCACGCGTGACGAACGTGATCGTGAAGGCGAGGGAGGGCGTGGGGGAAGACCGGGCGAGCGAACGGTGTCGGGCGATCTACGCGAAGTTTGCGTCGGCGCACGAGGGACGGGTGCCTTCTGCGGAGGCGATCATCATCCGGACGTGGCGGGAGCAGAACGCGACGTTCATCGCGGCGGTGGAAAAGGAGATCGCGCTGGTGATGGTGATCTTCGCGGTGATCTCGCTGACGGTGGTGTTCCTGGTGCTGTCGATCTTCTGGGCGATGGTGAACGAGCGGACGAAGGACGTGGGCGTGCTGCGGGCGCTGGGTGCGAGCCGGGCCGGGATCGCGTGGTTGTGGCTGAGGTATGGGCTGGCGATCGGGACGGTGGGCGGGGTGCTGGGGCTGGTGATGGCGGGTCTGGTGGTGTGGAACATCAACCCGATCCACGAGTGGATGGGCGAGGCGCTGGGGATCTCGGTGTGGGACCCTCGCGTGTATCACTTCGCGCGGATCCCTGCGAAACTGGAGCCTGTGCGAGCGGCGATCATCGGGGTGTCGGGCGTGGCGGCGAGTGTGCTTGGGGCGTGGTGGCCGGCGTGGCGGGCGGCGCGGATGCACCCGGTGAAGGCCCTTCGATTCGATTGAGGAAACGAGATGATCGAAGCGAAGCACGTCTCCAAGACCTATCGGCTCGGGCGGGTGGCCGTGCCCGTGCTGCGCGGGGCGTCGCTGCGCGTCGAGGCCGGTGAGTGGGTGGCGATCCTGGGGGCGTCGGGCTCGGGGAAGTCGACGCTTCTGCACCTGCTGGGCGGGCTGGATCGTCCCGACCGCGGGGGTGGTGTGGTGGAGTTCAAAGGAAGGGATATCGGGCGGAGCGGGGCGGGGGAGATGAACCGGTACCGGTGCCTGAGGGTGGGGTTCGTGTTTCAGTTCTATCACCTGCTGCCGGAACTGACGGTTCTGGAGAACGCCCTGCTTCCAGCGATGATCGCGCATGGGCGATGGGGGTACTCGTCACGGAAGCGGGCGCTGAGGGAGAAGGCCGGAGCGATCCTGGGGATGTTCGGGCTCGGGGCGCGATTGCGTCACCGACCGGGGGAGTTGTCGGGAGGGGAGCGTCAGCGGGTGGCGATCGCCCGCGCGCTGATGAACGACCCGGACGTCCTGATGGCGGACGAGCCGACGGGGAACCTCGACCGGGAGACGGGCTCGAAGATCCTGGACGTGATCGCGGAAGCGAGAAGGGTGCGCGGGCTGACGCTGATCCTGGTGACGCACGATGGGGAGGTGGCGTCGAGGGCAGGCCGGGTGGTGCATCTCGTGGATGGCCGGGTGGCGTGACCCGGACAACCCGCGAACGATCCGAGGTGGACTGTCCAAGGCCGAAGTAAGGCGGTACTATCCCCGGACGCCCAACGGAGGCCGAAGTGTCCGTCGTTCCGACCAGTTCAACATCTTCAGCCGATCTCGTGTCCACGACGGTGACGCTCCGCGGCGCCACGGGGTGTGACATCGTGGCGCGGGTGGTGGACCAGGGGACCGGGCGTCCGATCGTGTTCCTGCATGGCCTCGTGGGGCTCAACGACCACTGGGAAGAGGTCGTGAGGCGGGTTCGGGACAGGACCCGCTGCATCATGCTGGAGATCCCGCTGCTGGAACTGCGAGGGGCGGACTGCTCGGTCGACGGGGTGATGGCGCTGACGGTGTCGTTCCTGAAGCAGGCGCTGGGGGGCGAACCGGCGGTGCTGGTAGGCAACTCGTTCGGCGGGCACGTCGCGCTGCGGGTGGCGCTCGATCACCCGGACCATGTTCAGGCGCTGGTGCTGGCGGGCTCCTCCGGGCTCATTGAGAAGACGATGGTGAAGGAGATCACGGTCCGCCCGAACCGGGACTGGCTGGCGCGGAAGATCGGGGAGTTGTTCCACGACCAGTCGTTCGTTCGTGAGGCGGACCTGGACCGGGCGCACCGGGAACTCTCGGATCGGCTGGGGGCGAGGGCGATGGTGCAGTTGTCGCGGTCGGCGAGACGGAACCACCTCGGCGACCGGATCTCGCAGATCAAGGCTCCGACGCTTCTGGTCTGGGGCCGGAACGACATCGTGACCCCGCCGGAGGCCGCGGCGGAGTTTCTGCAGCGGCTTCCCAACGCGCGGATCGTGTGGTTCGACCAGTGCGGGCACGCGCCGATGATCGAGAAGGCGACGGAGTTCGCCGAGGCCCTGATCGAGTTTGAGGCCGAGCTTCGTCGCCACGAGCGGTAGGAGCATGGCCCCGATCGGACCGAGACCGAATCCTGCGTGGACCTCCCTGATCGGGCGGGGGCTTTCGGCGGCAATGTCCCGCCGCGCCAGCAGGCTGAGCGACCTGGGGTACTGGTCTCGCGAGAGTGGTCGGGTGCAGCGCGAGCAGTTGCGGAGGCTGTTGCGGCTCGCCTCGGGGACGGAGATCGGGCGGGCCCACGGGTATGCCCGGCTCGCCTCGCTCGACGACGCGTCGCTCCTTCCCGCGTACCGGAGCGAGGTCCCCATCGCGGACTGGCTTGGGGTGCGGGAGCGGGTGCTGCGGATGCGGGATGAGGGAGAGGCGGATGTGCTCTGGCCCGGGCGGGTGGATCACTTCGCACAGACAAGCGGGACGACCGCGGGGGACAAGTACATCCCCGTTTCCCGGGAGATGCTGAGGTCGAACGCACGGGCGGCCCGGGACATCTTCGCGCACGCGAAACGGTTCGGTGTGGACCTGGCCAGGCTGACGCGCGGGCGGTCGCTGTTCCTCGGTGGCTCGACGGACCTGACGACGAACGAGCACGGGATCCGGACGGGCGACCTTTCGGGCATCGTGACGCCGCTGATCCGCTGGCCGATCTCGCGGATCTATTCGCCCGGGCCGGAGATCGCGCTCATGAGCCACTGGCCGAGCAAGATCGAGGCGATGGCACGTGCGACGCTGGGGCAGGACGTCCGGATGATCTCGGGGATGCCGAGTTGGGCGCTGGTGCTGATGGAGCGTGTGGTGTCGCTCGCCAGGGCGCGCGGAGCGGCGGCGGAGACGATCCGTGACGTGTGGCCCAACCTGACGCTGTTTGTCCACGGGGGGGTGAAGTACGCGCCGTTCGACGCGCGGATGCGGCAGATGTATTCGGGCAACCCGGAGGGCGCCGACCTGCCGGCGAGGCTGGAGTTGTACCCCGCGAGCGAGGGGTTCATCGCGATGCAGGACGAGCGGGGGAAGCCCTCGCTGCGGCTGCTGGTGGACAACTGGAACTTCTTCGAGTTTGTGCCGCTGGGGGAGATCGATTCGCCGAGCCCTCGGGCTTTGGCGTGCGACGAGGTGGAGAAGGGGGAGCGGTACGTGGTCGTGCTGAGCACGTGCGCGGGGCTTTGGCGGTATGTGCTGGGGGATGTGGTGGAGTTCGACACGATCCCCGCGCGGCTCACGGGAGGTGCGGGGGAGGGGCCGCCAAGGCTGCGGATCGTTGGCCGACACCGGCACTTCATGAACGCGTTCGGGGAGAACATCATCGTCGAGAACATCGAGAACGCGGTCGCGGAGGCGGCGCGTCGGACGGGTCTGATCGTGGGCGAGTTCACGGCGGCGCCGGTGTATCCGGGGGAAGGCCGCAGGCCGGGGCTCGAACTGGCGTTGGAGGTGAAAGGGGAGTGGGCCGGGACGGGGGTGGAGTCGCTGCGGGAGTTCCGCGAGGCGTTCGACGCGTCGCTGAAGTCGCAGTGCGTGGATTATTCGATCAAGCGGACGGACGACGTGGGGATGGTCCCCCCCACGGTCACGCCGCTGCCGCTGGGAACGTTCCACCGCTGGCTGGAATCGCGGGGAAAACTGGGTGGGCAGCACAAGTGCCCGCGGTGTGCGAACTCTCGGGACGTGATCGATGCGGTGCTGGCGAGCCGGGCGTGAGGCAGGACTCGGGCGTGAGGCCTACCCTGACACCCGGGAGGGTGAGGACCACACGGAGCACTCGGCGATGAGTCAGGGAACGGTCCAGGCCAAGCCGCGGGGCGTTGTCGCCGCGGGATGCGTCGTGCTTGAGCGTTGTGCGGGGATGGTTCGAGGGCTTGACGACAGGGCATATACGACGCCGTCGGCGAGGCTGGCCGGGGGAACGATCGGGAAGCACCTTCGGCACGTGGTGGATCACTTCCGAGCGGCCCTGGAGGGGAGGGAGGCGGTGATCGACTACGACCACCGGGCGAGGAACGTGCCGATGGAGAGCGACCGCCAGGCGGCGGTGGCGGCGATCGGCGGCGTGGTCGAGGGGCTGGAGAGGCTGACGGATCGTGAGCTGTCGGCCCCGGTGCGGGTTCTGGCGATGCTGACGGGGGACGGCGCGGAGATCGAGTTGGGATCGACCCTGTGCCGCGAGTTGCACTTCGCGATGCACCATGCGATCCACCACCAGGCGATGATGCGCTCGATCGCGGAAGAGTTTGGCGCGAGCGTGGATTCGGAGTTCGGGAAAGCGCCGTCGACGGTTCATTTTGAGCGCGGCGGAGGGTAACGGGGCGTGTGTACGGCGTCGATCATCGCCGTCCCCGGTGGGTTCCGGCTCGTCACGAACCGGGACGAGCAGAGGACACGCCCCGAGGGCGAGGCCCCGACGTGGAGGGCGTTGGCGGACGGGGATGGGCGATGGATCGGCCCGTCGGACCCGACTGGGGGCGGGACGTGGGTCGGGGCATCAGATCGTGGGTTGGCGTTGTGCCTGCTGAACGTGAACCCCGGGCCTGGGACGCCTCGGGGGAAGCGAACGCGCGGGGGGCTGATCCCGTGGCTGATCGGTTCGGGGGACGCGAGAGAGGCCTTCGAGAGGTTGGAGGACGCCCCGCTTGATGAGTTCGCGCCGTTCCGGCTTGTGGGGATGGACGTGGGGAGCCCGAGGCTGCAGGAGGCCTCGTGGAAGGGAGGGTGGCTGACGACGCGTGTGATCGGGTCTCCACCGGCGTGCTTCGTCAGTTCGGGACTAGGGGATGAGGTGGTGGCGGACCGCCTGCCGCTCTTTGCGTCGATGGTGGGTCGAGACCCGACGCCGGGGTCTCAGGATGCGTTCCAGCGACATCGGTGGGTGGATCGACCTGCGGTGAGCGTGCTGATGTCGAGGCCCGAGGCGAGGACGGTGTCGATCACGACGGTGGAGGTGACGGGGGAAGGGGGGCGGACACGGGTCAGGATGCGGTACGAGGCGATCGGAGAGGCTCTCGGGTGAGGTAGGATCCACGCGTGAGGATCCTGGCGACGAACCCGGACGCGATGGGAGACTTGATCCTGCGGCAGCCGTTGTACGCGGCTCTCGCGGAGGCGGGCCACCATCTGACGCTCGTGGTTCACGCGCGTCATGAGGCCCTCGCAAGGCAAGTGGCGCCGGGAGCCGACGTGGTCACGTTCGCGGAGAACCCGTACCGGGCTCGGTTCGAGGCGTGGAGTACCCGTCTGGACGCGCTGGCGGTGCGCGTGCGGGAGGTCAGGCCGGATGTACTCGTCGTGCCGGCCCATCAGTGGACCGCGGTGGACGCACGGGTCGCGAGGGCGTGCGGCGCTGGGCGGCGGGTACGGCTCTCGGGGCGGTCGTTCGCCGAAGCAATGGGCTATCCGGCGATCCCCCTGGACGGGTTTGAGGTTGTTGAAGTCGGTGAGCACACGGCCGAGACGGCGAAGCATGCGGCCCTGGCGCATCACCTGCTAGGCGATGGGGTCGTGCTGGGTGAGCCGCGGATCGCCGCGGATGAGGCGAGCGTGGAGGCCGGAGGCGAAGCGCTGGCGCGATCGGGGATCGAAGGGGAGGCGTTCTGGATTGCATGCGTAGGCGAGACAGAGGCGACGCGGGTTCGGAACTGGAAGGCCGAGCGATGGGCGGGCGTGTTGCGGGCGTGGACGGAGGAATGGCCGACGAGGTTTCTGCTCGTGGGCACGGAAGAGGAGCGCGGATCGCTGGAGGCGATCGCGTCGGGGTGCGGCGCGTGCGTGTGGGCCGGCGGGGTTCCTGACGATGCCCTACGCACGTTGATCGGGCTGTGCTCGCTGGCCCGTGGGTATGTGGGAAGGGACACGGGACCGATGCACCTCGCGGCGGCGATGGGAAAGCCTGTGCTGGCGGTCTTCGGTGGGGGGACGTTTCCGCGGTTCCTGCCGCGGGCGAACCCGAGCGTGTCGATCACGGTGGGCGTGCCGTGCGCCGGATGCGGGTGGCACTGCCATCTGAGCGAGGCGGTGTGCATCGGGGAGGTGCCGGAGGAGGCGGTGCGCCGGGCGGGTGATCGGCTCGCGAGAGGGGAGGTTGCCGGTCGCGAGGTCGAGGTGCTCCCCGCAGGGGAGGCGATCCTGACGCGGATCGGCGTGGAGAGCGCGGAGGTCGTTCGGACGCTGAGGCGAGAGGCAACGATCTCGCAGAGGCGAGCGATCGAGCGCGGGCGGGGCGCGGAAGCGAGCGAGCGGGAAACGTCCCGGGTCGGGGACCCGGTCGAGGCCGCGCGACGCGAGGCGGACGAACAACGGGAGCTCGCCGGGGAGCACGCGCGGGCGCGGATGCTCCTGGTCGAGCGGGTCGAAGAACTGGCGATGCTGCTCGCTCGAACCCGCGCGGGTCAAGTGGGGGATGCGGCGGGGCACGGCGAGGTTGCCGCTGGGACGCCTCAAGGAGAGCGGGTCGCTGAACTCGAGGCCCGACTGCGAGATGCGGAGGCACGGCTGAGGCAGTTGGCGGTCTCACGGTGGAGGCGACTGGGGCTGCGGCTGGGGGTGGTCCGCACCCATCCATGGGAACGCGCGGGGGACACGCGTGAGGAGTGACGCGCTCACCAGCGGGCCTCGGGCGACGGCCGCGGCGATGACTCGCCGGCACGGGCGCGTGGTGCTCTACGCGGGGCATCCTGGGCTGCTTGACGCGGTTGTGTTCGCAGCGATGGAATCGAGCGGTGAGCGAGGGCAAGGGGCGCAGGTCTTCGTCGCGGACGAGGATGGCGAAGCACGGCGTGGAGCGGAAGAGTTCGGGTATGCGGACCGCGTGGTGCTCTTCCCGGGATCGGTCGATGACCTGCTTCGTTCCATCGCGGTGGAGCCGACGCTGCTCGTGGTGATGCCCGGGGGGAGGGCGCCGAAGTTCCTGTCGAGGCTGGCGCTTGGGGCGGTCGTGCTCACTCCGGAGGACATGCCGGGGATCGAAGGGCTGGTCGAGGTTCGGCGTTCCTGCGGGCTCGTGGAGTCTCGCGTGCCCTGCGCCGCTGGGGTGGGGCCTGGGTTGCCGGCGAAAAACTATCGTGGACTGGTCGCGGCGTTTTCGGCAGGTGGGGAAGGTGAGACTTCGAGCGCGAGGCGCGAGGCGAGGGACGCGCTCGCCCCTGGCCGGCACGTGCGGCGCGGCGTCGGCTCTTGGCCGTTTGTTCGATCCCCGGGGCCCGCACTGCCGCGGGTCATGCCCTCGGGACGGGCCTGGCCTCGGATCTCGATCGTGACGCCGAGTTTCAACCAGGGTCGATACCTCGAGGAAACGATCCTGTCGGTGGCCAACCAGCGCTACCCCGATCTCGAGCACATCATCGTGGACGCGTGCTCGAAGGACTCCACAAGCGAGGTGCTGGCTCGGCATCGGGCCCGGCTCTCGGCTGTGATCGTCGAGCCCGACGAGGGACAATCCGACGCGATCAACAAGGGCTTCGCACGAGCGACGGGAACGATCCTGACCTGGCTCAACAGCGACGACATGCTTGCGCCCGGCGCACTCGCGGCAGCCGCACTGGCCCTCGACGATGGTGGCGCGGACGTGGTTGCCGGGATCTGCCGTCTTCACAAGAACGGCGAAGTGATGCGGGAGCACCTGACGTCGTGCGAGGATGGCCCGCTGCCGCTGGACGACTTGCTCGATCTTCCGGGTTGCTGGTTGGCGGGGGAGTTCTTCTATCAGCCGGAGGTGATGTTCACCCGGCGGATCTTCGACCTGGCCGGCGGGCACGTCGCGAGGGACGCGTACTACTCGATGGACTATGACCTGTGGGTGAGGATGGCTCGGATCGGTGCCCGTCTGAAGGTGATCGCTCGCCCGATGGCGCTGTACCGGCTGCACGAGGGGCAGAAGACCGCGGTGCCGGAGGGGTATCAGTCGGAACTCCCCCACGTTCGTGACCGGCACCTTCGGTTGCTCGGGCGCGAGGCTCGCCAGCCGCGCCCTCGCGGGCGGACCACGCCGCTCCGGGTGGCGTTCTTCAACGACCTGGGGTGGTCGTTCGGCGCGGGGATCGCCCACCGGCGGCTGGCGACGGCGCTGACCGCACTGGGGCATGAGGTGCATGCGTTATCGGCGGCAAGGCCCGACCCCGTGCACGAGCCGGGGGCTGTCTCGGCCTCGGCACTCGTCGAGCGGTTGCGGATGATCGGTCCGGACCTCGTGGTGGTCGGGAATCTTCACGGATCGCCGATCGAAGGCGAGGCTCTCGGCGCGGTCTGCGAGGAGTTCGCGACGGCGTTCGTCATGCACGACCTCTGGCTGCTCTCGGGACGGTGTGCCTACCCGGGCGCCTGCGAAGGGCCGATGCGCGGGTGCGACGAGCGTTGCGACTGTCCGGGGGCGTATCCGAGGCTGGACCCGGCCCGGGTGAACGCGGAGTGGGAGCGGAAGCGTTCGCTCCTTCTGGGCGAGCACTCGCCGCTGCTTCTGGGCGACAGCAGGTTCGTCGCGGAGGAAGCCGGGCGGGTGCTCGCGGCCGACCCCCGTGTGCCCGCGGGCGCGACGATGCCCGAGATCGATTGGATCCGCTACGGATTCGAACTCGACGTGTTCCGCCCGCGAGACCGGGTGATGTGCCGCGAGTTGCTGGGGCTGCCCCGAGACGCCTTCATCATCCTGACGGCCTCGGCGTCGGTGCGAGATCCTCGCAAAGGCATGGAGCACCTCGCACAGGCCCTGGCGAGGCTGCGGCTGCCTGGGGTGCTCGTCGCCGCTGCGGGCTGGTTCGGGCGGGACGAGGAACCGCCAATCCCCGGGATGCGTGCGATGGGGTACATGGAAGACCCGGTGCGGCTAGCCATGCTCTATTCGGCGGCTGATCTCTTTGTCGGGCCGAGCCTGGAAGAGGCTTTCGGCCAAGTCTTTGTCGAGGCGGCGGCGTGCGGGACGCCCAGCGTGGGTTATCCCGTCGGGGGCGTGCCGGAGGCGATAGCCGACGGTGTGAGCGGGCGGGTCGCCGCGCGAGTGGATCCCGAAGCCCTGGCGGATGCCATCGAAGAACTGCACGACGACCCCGAGGCGAGGGAAGCGATGGGCGCATGGGGGCGACTCTGGACGGAGAACGAGTGGTCGATCGAGAGCGCCGGGGTTCGGTTCATGCGGGTGCTTCGCGGCTCACGCCTCGGCGAGAGGCTGGCGCTGGGGAGGCGCACGTCGTTCGCCATCCCCCGGCCCGGGCCGCCCGAGCCGGTGATCGTCGCGCGCGGCTTTCCTGCATGGCACCCCGGGGAGGGCTTCGGTCGATGGCAGGGTGACATCCCGAACCTGAAGATTCCGAAGTCGATTTGGGCGCACGGGCCCATCGCGTCGTGGGAGCACGACTCTCCACGGGAAGGCACGGCGAGGCTGGTCGTCACCTATCGCTGCTGGATCGACGGGCAGCGGATCAGACTGGCACGCCCGCCCGAGACGCTGGGCGAACGTGTGGTCGAGAAGACCGAAGACCTCGCGGACCGGAGGCTGGAGTTCGAGGTCAGGCTTCGAAAGGGGACCAACCGGTTCGAGTTCCACTTCCACAAGTGGTATCTCGGGCTGGAGGGTCCGCCGGTGGCGATGCTCGTGACGTCGATCACGTTTGATGCGGCTGAGTGAGGGCGATCATCGGCCACCGAGCACACGGCTGGTCTTGGCGTAGGCCACGCCAACGATGAGCATCAGGAGCCCGAGGCCCAGGACGCTGAGCGTTCGAGCGGCGAGGGAGACGCCGACGAGATCGAACGCGACGGCCTTGAGCGTGGCCACGCCCAGGAGTGCGAGCCCGACGATCCTCGCCGGGGCGGCCCGGAACCAGAAGCCAGCGACGAGAAGGGCGATGGCATAGACACCCCACCAGATCGAAACTGCGGCGGCGTGGGCGGTCGAGTCCTTGAAGGTGATTTCCGCGACGCGTGCGGCTTCGAACGACGTCGCGACGAGGAGGACCCCCGCGGCGAGGGCGAGGCCCACGGGGGTGAGCCGGAGGGCCTGGGCCGCGGCACCGCGCGGCGGGGCGACTCGCTTCCACACGACGACCGAGGTGAGCGAGGCCAAGAGGGCGAGCCCGAGCGCGGGCTGGAGGAGTGGCGCGTGGTGGCGGGGATCCCACCCGTGGAGATCGACGAAGAACGCAAGCCAGAGGACGATCGAGGCTGCGCTCAGCCAGCATGCGTGTACGCGAGGGAGAAGCCTCGGGAAAGGCACCACGCCCGCGGCGAGGGCGAGCATGATCGACCACGCCGAGATGGCGTACGCGTCCGTGCGTGCGGACGCTGGGGCAAGGAGCAGGAGAATCGCGGCGGCACCCGCGGCAAGCGGAGCCAGGACGCGACGCGCGGGGGCATCGTTGATGAAGGGAACATCGGCGTCTTCGTCATCGAGGCGACGCTCCCACGCGAACAGGAGCGCGGCGGCGAACCAGCCCAGCGCGGCAAGCGCAACCATGAGCGACCATTCGCTGAGGTGGAGGCCCAGGAAGCGGACGCCGTCGGCGTGCATCAATGTCCATGCGTCGTAGAGGAGCAGTCGCGCGTTGGCGATGGAGAGGTTGAGGAGGCCGAACGCCCAGATCCATGGCGAACCGATCCAGCGACCCGCGGCCACACCGGCAATGCCCAGGGCGATCCAGGCAATGACCTCGGCCGAGCCGCTCAGCGCGATGGCAAGGGCGATGATCCCGAGGGCACCGGCCTGGACAAGGAGCCCCGCGCCAAGGCGTTGGGGCTGCGTGCGTGGGAGGTCGCGGAGGAGGCGAAGATTCCCCGCGAGCGCAAGGCTGAGGCCTGAGGCCGCGACGGTCCACCCCGCGGCGGGGATCCAGTCGGGAAGGTTCGTCAGGCCATCGGCCAAGAAAGTGGCGAGGAACGCGGCCCAGGCGCTGGTGACGAAGGAGCACCAGACACCGAGCCATGTGCTCGCGGAGCGCGGGCGGGTGCCGCGGCGCGAGGACCAGAGGAGTTCGCCATGGACGAGCCCCCAGGACGCGATGAGGAAGACGAAGCCGAGAAGGGGCGCATCGGTGCCTTCTGCGAGGATCCAGACAAACCCGAGGAGGATCGTAAACGCCCAGGTCATCCATCGAGTGGCGACGAACCAGCCGCCCTGTCGGGCGCTGAGGAAGAGTCCGACGGCCTGGAGCATGAGCCAGAGCGCGGGAAGGGCCCTCGGGTCACTCTGCGGAGCAATTACGAGGAAGGGCGCGGTGTAGCCTCCGAACAGCGCAACGATCGAGACGCCGACGAGCCGGGCACGAACGCCGATCGCCATTCCCAGCGCAGCGCAGGCAAGGAGGAGCACGAGCGCCACGGGCGCGGAGAGGAGGTCGTAACGGAGGAACGCACCGGCGATCGCGACGTAGACCGACCCCAGGCCAGCGGCGTTGAGGCCGAAGGCTGCCCAGGCGTTGATGCGTCGGCGCAGGAACTCGCCCGCGGCGAGGAGGATGAAGCCGAAGGCCGCGGAAGCCAGGCACTTGATCGTGGCTGGTATCGCCTGCATCCAACCCTGCTGGACGGCGAGTTGGACAAAGAGTCCGACGCCGATGATGACGACGATGGCCCCGAGGACGGCATACCAACGCCCCCCGACGACTCGCTCGATGTTCGGAGTCGATTTCGTGCCGGTGGGCGCGGGCGAGGGAACGGGGAGGATCGCAGGCTTGGGAGAGGGCGGAGGGGGTGGCTCGATGGTGATGGGGGCGGTCGGAGGCACGGGCTGGGCAACGGGAGAAGGGGTGGCCGAGTCGAGGCCGAGGGCGGCTTCGACGCGAGCGAGGCGGCGTTCGATGGAGTCGAGACGGTCCTGGGAGTGGAGCATGGGGAGCACCTCCGTGGGGCGCTCATTGTTAGCATGTGCTAACAATCAGTCAAGACCGGTTTGGAATTCTGGCGGAGAAGACATCGAGGGTGGAGTTGAGCCAGACGGGATCGGGGAGGGAGTATGGACGGAACTTCTCGGACGTGCCGAGATCGTCATGGGCAAGGATGGCGCGGTGACGGCCCAGGGAGCCCGCGGCGGGCGAGTCGATCAGGGCGGTGGAATCGGCCCCGCTCATCTGCAGGAGGACCCTCGGGGCAAACTCGCGGAGGGTTCGCCGATCGACGGCGCGTTCCAGGGCGATGAGGGTGTCGCTCCAGAGGATGACGTGCATGGAACGAGCCGGACCCTCCCGGAGGAGCGCGGCGAGTTGATCGGGCGGTGACCCGGCGGCTTCGATCGAGAAGTCATCGGAACGGCGGAAATCGCGGAGCCGTTGGACGCCGAAGACCACGACGAACGTCGGGGAGGCGGCAGGGTCTGACTCGCGTCGTTGGAGTTCGGCCGCGAGTTCGCGCAAGGCCTGGGCGAGGTGGCGGGAACCGATGACGCGTCCGCCGAGGCGATCCACGGGCGTGGCGAGCGAGGAGGCGCGGTCCTGGGCATCGAGGAGCACGATCTCCGGATGTACGGTCGCCTGGAGCGAGAGGAGCGAGGCGAGGACCATCCCCGCGGCGAGGGGCTCATCCTGCCCGACGATGAGGAGGTTGCTGCCCCCCTGGGGCTGGAAGGAAACGTGCGTCGGGGGCTTGATGGAGATGGGCTCTCCGAGCCAGGCGATGCCGGGCGCCGCGGGGACCGGCTCGGCGCGGAGGGCGGAGGCAAAGGCGTGGTTCTCGGCGAGGTCAGCGGGGCGATTGCCCTCGAAGACAAGGGGCGGGACGCGTGGGGCGGGCATGGCCTGACGGACGCGCTGGAGGGCGAGTTCGCGGGCGGGGTCGTCGAGCCAGGCGACCTGGAACGGGGAGTTGCCTTCGACGAGCCCGGAGGCATCGTTGTAGATCGCCTCGCCCGGGCGGGAGAGCAGGCGCGGGGCGCTGTTGTCCTCGGACATGATGAGGAACGCATCGGCCTCGGAGCATTGCAGGGCGATGCGGACGCCCATCTGACCCATCGTCGAGCGGGCGAGCGAGTACGCCCCGGAGAGCGTTTGCGAGCCGAGGACGACGTGCATGCCGAAGGCGCGGCCCTGGCGGACCAGGCGGTCCAGGAGCAGGGAGGCTTCCTGGGCGAGTTTGTCGTCTTCGACAAAGAACTCCTGGAACTCATCGACGATGAGGACCACGCGCGGGAGGGGGCCAGCGACGGAACGGAAGGCGGCGAGGTCCTGCACGCCGCGCTCTCGGAAGAGCGAGCCGCGCGAGGAGAGTTCGGCATCGAGGCGACGGAGGACGCTGAGGCCGAACTCGCGTTCGCTCTCGACGGCGACGACGCGGGCGTGGGGAAGGGCGAGCGTGGCGTAGACCTTGAACTCGACGCCCTTTTTGAAGTCGACGAGGTAGAGTTCGACCTCGTCTGGGGAATAGTGCAGGGCGAGCGTGGTGATGAGGACATGGAGCAGCGTGCTCTTGCCCGAGCCGGTGCGACCGGCGACGAGCGCGTGCTGCGCGGTCCCTCGGCCCAGCACGAGGTGCTGGAGTTTGAGGGCACCTGCACGCCCCAGGGGGATGCGGATCTCGCGCGAGGCATCGCCCTGGCCGAGTGCCGCGGGCTCGAGGAGTTCGTAGGGGACACGGACGCGGGAGGCGTCCTGAGAGAGCCTTCCGACCTCCTGGAGGAGACGGGTCTGGGCGGATTCAGGGGGCGGAGGATCGATCACGAGGGTGTGCGAGGCGAAGGGCTCGCCGGACCACTCGAAGCGATCGTGGCGGCGGCGGAGCACGATCGAGGTTCGTTCGAGTTCGTCCATCGGGATCGCGGGCCCTGGCCGGAGACGGGGATCGCACGCGATAAGGGTGAAGACACCGCAACGGGGGCCGCTGGATGCGATGCTTGCGAGGCGCTTCCCGGCGGCCTCGGAGATGTTGGCGGGGAAGTCGGCGATGACGAGGAAGCGGTAGGGCTCGGCGACCTCTCCGGCGGCTTCGTTGTAGTCCTGGATGGTGGCGAACTGGTTCCGGAGGTATTTCTGGATCACGTTCTCCATGTGCTCGGTGAGGTCGCCGAGGCGTTGCTCGATGTGACGGGGCTCGGTCCAGATGCGTTCGCCGACGAGAGAGCCGTCGTGGTCGGCAAGGTGCATGAAGGCGGCGAAACTCTCGCCGAGGCCGACGGGATCGAGGATGGTGAAACGGACCTTGCCCGGGGGGAAGGCCGCGACGAGGCGGAGCATCGAGCCTCGGAGGACATCAAGGGCGTGGGTCCTGGCATCCGGCCCGGCGACGACGAGGAGGGAACCCTTGCCGGTGACATCGACGAGTGCGGGGAGGTTGTAGACATTGGGCAGGTCGAGCGCGAGTCGCTGGTCATCGGGAAGGCCGCCGGGAAGCGCGGCGAGGTCGATCCTGAACGACCCGAGGGGGACGCCGGGTGGATGGCCCAGGGCGCCGTGGAAGGTACGCCAGTGCTCGTCCGACCAGGGAGGACAGAATGAGGCGACGAGGCCGGCCATCGCTTCGGCCTCGTCGTGGAGGCGAAGGCGGGAGTCCTTCCACCAGGACCGGAGGGCATCGAAGTCCTGAGCGGAACGGGCCTCGGAGTCGTGGCGCTGGGCGTCTCGCCGGGAGGTCGCCTCGGCGAGGGTCGAGTCCCTCTCGGCGAGGCCGGCGGCAAGCCGCTGGTCGCGTCCTTCTTCGAGGCGGCGGACGGTCTCGTTGAACCTGGCTTCGAGGGCGTCGAGTTTCTCATCGTGCCTGGCGCGAAGGGAGGGCCCGCGCTGCTCGCGACGCACACGGACTTCATCGAGGGTCGCGGCGTGCTTGTCGCGGCTGCGCTCGTGGTCGCGCTCGCGTCGCTGGCGGATCTCGTCGAGCCTGCGTTCGCGGGCCTGGGTCAGGGAATCGAGGGCGGCATCGAGATCGCGACGCGAGGCGGCGAGTCGCTCTCCGACCATGCCACCCGCGGCTGGAACCTTGCGGCGTGCGCGGAACCACACCGCGGCGCCTGCGAGCACGAACAGGGCGGCGGCGAGGCCGGTCCAGAGCGAGGCACGCCGGGCCCACTCCGGGTCCTCGGCCCAGCGGACGCCGATCCAGGTTCCCATTGCGAGCAGGGCCAGGAGGGGAACCACGAGGACCGCCGGGCGAAGGATCGGCGGGCGGATCGCACGACGAAGTTGCTCGATGGCATCGGAGAGAGGCGGGAGAGCCTCTGCGGATTCCGATGAAGCGGAAGAAGCGAGACCGTGACGGAGGGCGTCCGAGGCGGCCCGATGTCTCTGGACAAGGCCCTCGACTTCCTGCGTCTGTGTGGCGAGGCGTGCGGCGCGGGCGTCGAGCTCGCGCTTCGCGCGATCGAACTCCTGGCGTGCCTTGAGCGAGCCCGACTCGCTCATCGTGTCGGCGAGCCAGAGGGACTCCTGGAGCCGGCGTGCGGAGGCCTGTTCGAGCGAGGCCGTCCGCTCGTCGAACGCGGCGACTTCGGCATCTCTGCGGCGGATGACCGCGACTCGATCGCTCTCAAACGCCTGACGGGCCTGGGCGGTCCGCTCCTCACACTCCCTTGTGTTACGGGTCCGGACCTCCTCCCAGCGGCTCTCGGCGGTGAAGGACACCTCCGAGTGCTCGCGAGAGATCCTCGCCGACTCGTCGCGGGTTCGCCGGGCGAGGGTGGTCTCCCGCTCGGCCCTGTCGGAGACGAGCGAGCGGATCTCCTCGAGCCAGACGCGTGCTCTATCCTGAAACGAAGGCATCTAGCGGTCGTCCTCGCACTCCCGGCGGGCCGCGGCGATCAGGTCCGCGACGTGGTCGAGCCCCTTGATGGCCGTTCGAATCCTCGGTTCAATCGCTTCGAGGAACTCTTCCTCGAAACGGCGAGCGGCCTCATCGTCCCAACTCGACCTTGCCTTGGCCCAGCGTACCCTGAGGCGCTTGAGGGCGTCGGCGAGGTTGGCCTTGGAGACGCCGACGCTCATGGCCGCCCACCCTGCGACCAGAGGTCGCGATCGTGGGCGTCGAGGACGCGGCGGACCTGCCCGCGCGACGCGATCAGGAGCGTCCCGCGTGCGAGGGCGAGCGCTTCACGCAGGGAGGGGCGGTGGCGGAGGAACTCGCCGACGGTGACGAGCACCCAATCCCCAGCGAGGCCCGGGGGAGTGCCGGGGGAGGCGACCTCCCAGCCGGAACTCCCCGGGATCGGGTCCGGCCGCCGGAGAAGGGCGAACTCCGGCGCGGAGAGGGAGAGTCTCTGCACGGCGATGAGCTCGTCGGGGCCAGGGGGATCGGTGCTGATCGCGAGTCGCCCCAGGGCGGCACGGTCTTGGTCGGGCAGGGGTGCCTTGTCCGGAGCAAAGAGAGGAAAGGGCCCGGGCAGAGCCGCGTCGGGGGGGCAAGGAATCAGCGAGCGGAGCACCGCGGGTTGCGGGGCGCCATCGAGACCCGCCGCGAGATCCGTGCCGACGGGAGGGCCGGCCGCGTCGGTCTCGGGCGGTGCGATGCGTTCGTACTCTTCGATGAGGTCGGCGAGGCGAGAGAGGCGCTCCATGGCCCTGGGGACATCGCGGCCGATGATCTCGCCGAGCCCGGCGCACGAGCCCTTGTAGACCGAGGCCTCGTGGTCCCATGCGGCGGCCCACTTCCGCGTGGCTTCCTGGCGGGCCACGGCGGAGGCCAGGTCGCGTTCGGCGCGTTCGAGGGCCTTTCGTTCCTCGACGACGGAGGCGGGCTCCGGCGCGGCGATGAGTTGCTTTCGGGCGATCTCGGCCTTGGCGCGGCTGACCTTGTCCTCGCGGCGGCGGACCTCGGCTCTCCAGTGGGCGGGGCGTTCGTGGGAGAGCCACCAAGACATCCGCTGGACCTCGCTCTCGACACTTCCCAGGGCTCGGGTGACGTCGTCGGCAAAGTCGGCAAGGGCGGCGCGGAAGTCCTTCAGCGCCTCGCTCGCCAGCACCCTCGCACGATTGCCCATGGATTCACCGCTGGTTGAGGTAGTCCTCGATCTTCTCGGCCTTGCGGATGAGGAACGGGACGTGGCGTTCGGAGGCATTGACGAAACGGGCCAGGACCTTGGTGGTCTGCTCGAACTCCTCGACGAACTTGGCCTGCTCCTGGTCGCGCCAGGACTGCCCGAGTTCTCCCAGGCGGGAACGGACGACGCCCATCTGGTCGGTGATCATGGTGTTGAACCGCTTGAGTTCCTGCGCGAAGCGACGCAGTTCAGCGGGATCCACGACTGCCTTGGCCATCATCGCCTCCTTGTCAGGTCACGCCCAGCGCCGCCGCATCCCGATCGCTCAGCATCCCGCCGTCGGTGCGCCGTCGCACGGTCCCGTCTCGCTTCCAGGAGCGGTCGCACCGGGGCTCGCTCCGAAGATCGAGGACCCTGGGTTCGTTTGCCGCGGCGTCGAGTGAGACCCGGCTGACGCCGAGAAGGTCCGCGAGATCCCCGAGATCGAAACGCTCCAGGACGGCTTCGGGGTCGGGGAGCACGACGCCCGCGTCGAGCGGGTTCTCCACGCCGCCGCCCCTGCGGTTCTTCTCGAGTGCGACGAGGGCGGCCTCGCGGGCACGAAGGACCGCGGGCCAGGCGGCATCGGCCTTGACGCCGACCGGAGGGAGAAGGTCCTCGACGTGGACGCAGGTCTCGGGATCGGATGCCTTGCGGAGCGCACGGAATGCCTCGTCGGCCGTGTGCGGCATGATCGGCGCGAGCAGGCGGCAGAGGGCGTCGGCGATCGTGTGCATGGCGGCCTGGGTCGAGCGTCGGCGTGGCGAGTCTGTCCGGTCGCAGTAGAGGCGGTCCTTCGCCGCGGCGAGGTACACGGCGCTGAGCGTGTCGTTGCAGAAATCAAAGACGGCCTTGTGGAGGCGCGGGAACTCGAAACGCTCGTACGCGTTCACGACCTCCGCCCTTACGCGGTCGAGTTCCGAGAGCGCCCAGGCATCGAGCGAGGTTGGGGAAGGCGCGGCGACGGGCACGGACGGGTCGAAGTCCGCGAGGTTGCCCAGCAGGAACCGGATGGTGTTGCGGACCTTGCGGTAACTCTCTCCCGCGGCGTCGAGGAACGAGCGATCGGCCCGCACGTCGTTCTCGTAGGCCAGGGAGCAGACCCACCATCGGAGGACGTCCGCACCGTATCCTCGGAGGAGGTCCTCGACCTCGAGCGTGTTCCCGACGCTCTTGGACATCTTTCTCCCGTCCTTGTCGACGACGAACCCGTGGGTGAGCACGCCGCGGAACGCGGGCTCACCAGTCACGCCGACGGAAGGCAGAAGGGAGGACTGGAACCACCCGCGATGCTGGTCGGAGCCTTCGAGGTAGAGGGCCGCGGGGAAGTCGCTTCCGGACGATCGCTCTCGGATGACGGCGTTCCACGACGAGCCGGACTCGAACCAGACGTCGAGGATGTCCTGTCCTTTGCGGGCACTCGCCAGGAAATCGCTCCACCTGCCGGCGATCTCGCCCGGGCAGGCCGGGTCCGTCGACGGGTCGTAGCCCGCGAGCAAGTCGAAAGCCGAGAGCGAGAACCAGGCGTCGGAGCCCTTTGCTCGAACGACGGGCACGACGGCGCGGATGCTCGCCTGGGTGAGCAGGACGTGCTCCTTTCCCGCGGCGTCGGTCCAGAAGAACGCGGGGATGGGCAGGCCCCAGGCTCGCTGACGAGAGATGCACCAGTCCGGGCGGGACTCGAGCATCCCGCGGAGCCGATTCCGTCCCCACTCCGGATAGAAGGAGATGCGTGAGCCCACGGCGTCGAGCGTCGCTTCGCGGATGGTCTTCCCGTTGCGGGCGAGCGGTCGATCGACCCCGACGAACCACTGCTCCGTGCAGCGGAAGATGACGGGGGTCTTGCTGCGCCAGTCGTGGGGGTAGCTGTGGGTGAAGCGATGGTCGTGGAACATGTGCCCGCTCTCGCGGAGGCGCGCGACGATGGCGTCGTTGGCCTTCCAGATGTCCATGCCTCGCAGCCACTGGGGAACGGACGCGTCGTAGGACCCGTCGGCACGGACGGGGCAGTAGACGGCGAGCCCCTCCTTCTGGCCGGTCTGAAAGTCCTCGGTGCCGTGGCCCGGTGCGGTGTGGACGAGGCCGGTTCCGTCGTCGAGGGTGACGTACGCCGCGGCGACGAGGGTGAAACGCCTGGGCGTCGGGGGCGCGCCATCTGCTTCGCCCAGGAAGGGATGCCGGTACGCGAGCCCGACGAGGGCCTTGCCCGGCGCGGTCGCCAGCGTGCGAACGTCTTCGGCCCGTCCCGCCTTGGCGACCCGTTCGACGAGCGCGGTCGCGAGGACCGTCACCGATCCGTCGACAAGAACGAGCGAGTACTCGGCGTCGGGGTGGACGGCGACGGCCTGATTGGCCGGGAGCGTCCATGGGGTCGTCGTCCAGATCATGAACGTCGGGCGCTGGCCGGGGCGTGAGGGTTCGCCGTCGTCGTCTTCACCGTCGGGAAGGCCGAACGCGGCGTAGACGCGATCCGGATCGGCGGACTCGAACTCGACGAAGATGGAAGGATCCTCGCGGTCCTCGTATTCGAGTTCGGCATCGGCGAGGGCGGTTTCGTTGGCGATCGACCAGTGCACGGGCTTGAGGGCGCGGTAGATGACGCCCTGCTCGACGAGCCCGGCGAGGACCTCGAGCGTCGCGCCCTCGTAGACCGGGTCCATCGTCAGGTACGGATGCTCGTAGTCGGCGAGCGTCAGCAGACGCTTCATCGCGTCGCCCTGGACCTTGATCCACTTCTCGGCGTGCCTGCGGCACTCCCGGCGGATGATCTCGCGCTGCTGGTCGACGGTGAGTGTGCGCAGTTTCTCGATCTTCGCGCTCTCGACCATGTCCGTCATGACTTTGTGCTCGATCGGCAGGCCGTGGCAGTCCCATCCGGGGATATAGGGGCAGTCGAACCCGAGTTGGGTGCGGGAACGGGCGACGAAGTCCTTGAGGCACTTGTTGACGAGGTGCCCGATGTGGATGGACCCGTTGGCGTAGGGTGGTCCGTCGTGGAAGACATAGCGTTCGCGGCCGGCGCGAGCCGCACGGACGCGGGCATAGAGCCCCCCCCACCGCTTGAGGGAGGCGGGCTCGTTCTGCACCAGGTTCGCCTTCATGGGGAAGGGGGTCGAGGGCAGGTTGAGCGTCTTCTGGTAGGGGTTTTTTTCCGGCGCGTTGGGTGGGGTCGCGGCCGGCTCGCTCGTCGTCATCGCCTTGGGGCTCCTGATTCGGGAGGAATCCTAGCGGGCCGATGCGCCCGGCGGGCCCGGGCCGGCATAATCTGCGCATGAGCAAGGGCCGGGACTATTCAAAGTATCAGCATGGGGTCATCCGGCGGTTCTACGAGCATCGCGACACGACGCTGCTCCATCGGCTGGGGGAGTTAGCCTCGGACCTTGCGCTCGCGACGGACGAGGCCAAGGCCGCGGCGCTCTGGAAGCGAGTCGCCGAGACCTTGCCCAAGGCAGGGGCAAACCCCGCGCGGGCGTCGAAGATCGTTGAATCACGGGACGTCGCGGCCCTTGCGGCCCTGGTCGGCGAACTCTCCCGCTGATGGGGCGGGGATTCCCGGGCGTGACCCAGATCGAGCGATGCGCGCCGGAGGTCAGGCCGCGGATTCCTTGGGCTTGACGAGCAGATCGGCAAGTTGGCGTGGCTTGAGGACGTGGTCCTCGTCGATGACGTACTCGCGTCCGCGGTTGTCGGCATCGGGCAGCGCGAACATCAGGTCGAGCATGATCTCTTCCATGACGGCGCGGAGGGCACGGGCGCCGGTGTCGCGTCGCTTGGCCTCTCGGGCGATGGCGCGCATGGCCTCTGGCGTGAAGGTGAGTTTGGCGCCCGCGAGTTTGAAGAGGTGCTCGTACTGACGGATGAGCGCGTTCTTGGGCTCGGTGAGGATCTGCATGAGCGCTTCGAGCGAGAGGGGCTCGAGTGGCGCCACGACGGGGAGGCGCCCGATGAACTCCGGGATCATTCCGAACTCGATGAGGTCTTCGGGTCGAGCGAGTTTGAGGAGTTCACCCCGCTCCTTGTCCTCGTCGCGAGCGGCGCCGTTGGGCGCGAAGCCGATGCGAGACTTTCCGAGGCGGCGGCGGATGATGTCTTCGACGCCGACAAACGTGCCGCCGCAGATGAAGAGGATGTGGGAGGTGTCCATCTGGATGTACTGCTGCTCGGGGTGCTTTCGTCCGCCCTGTGGGGGGACGTTGGCGATGGTGCCCTCGAGGATCTTCAGCAACGACTGCTGGACGCCCTCGCCCGAGACATCTCGGGTGATGGAGACGTTGGACGAGGTCTTCCCGATCTTGTCGATCTCGTCGATGTAGATGATCCCGCGCTGGGCGGCTTCGAGGTCAAAGTCGGCGGCCTGGAGGAGTTTCAGGAGGAGGTTCTCGACGTCCTCGCCGACGTATCCCGCCTCGGTGAGGGTGGTCGCATCACCGATCGCGAAGGGGACCTTGAGCATCCTGGCGAGGGTGCGTGCGAGGAGCGTCTTGCCCGAGCCGGTAGGCCCGATGAGCAGGATGTTGGACTTATCGAGTTCGATGCTGGACTCGTCGGCCTCGGCGTGGAGGAGACGCTTGTAGTGGTTGTGGACGGCGACGGAGAGCGCTCGCTTGCCGGTGGTCTGCCCGATGACGTATTGGTCGAGGAACTGGCAGATCTCCCGCGGCGAGGGGACCTGGCTGAGGGTCGAGGAGGCCGTGGTCGTGCGTTTGCGTTCCTGCCTGAAGATGTTCTGGCAGAGATCGACGCACCCGCCGCAGATGTAGACCTCGTTGGGCCCCTCGACCATGGGGCCGACCTCGCGGCTGGTTTTGCCGCAGAACGAGCAGGTGGTGACGCGGCGACCGCGGAAGCCGCCGTCGCCGTCGCGCGGGCCGCCGGGGGGGTTGGTGGAATCGCCGGAGTCTTGTTTCTTGGCCATGCGAACCCTCTCCCGGACCGAGCGCACACCGCGCGCGCCGGGCCGATCAAGAGTGTATCGGCGCTCACGGGGCGCGTCTCGACAATCCGGGGTCGGGTCCCGGGCGAGTTATTCGCGTTCGGGCGGCGGGGGCTTCCTCGCGGCCAGTTTTTCGACCATTGACCGCTTCGCCCGGTCGTACTCCTCCCGTGAGATCTCCCCCCGATCTCGCATCGCCCGAAGGCTCTCGAAGAGCCCCGCGTCTGTTGCGGACTGGTCGGTTCGCAACAGGCGACGACGGATCGCCATAATCACGACCCCCGCCAGCAGCACGAGCACGATCACCGCGCCGATCGTCGCGAGGTACTCGAACGTGTCCACGGACCGGAAGGTCAGGCGGGGTGCGGACGCCACGGGTCAGGCTCCTCCCCGTGCGGCGATCGCCTGGCGGATGGGGTGGATGAGCGAGGGGAGGACGCGGGACTCGACGATTGACTCGCCGCGCGACGCGAGCCGCTGGAAGCAGGCCGGGAGCGCCCCGACTTCCTTGACCGGGCCGGCCTGGCGGAGCGTGAGGTAGACGCTGATGGGATCGACGCCAGCGGCGTGATCGGATTCTCTCGCTCGGCGGGAGCTTCGGGTCTTGACTTCGAACTCGACCTCGATCGAGCCCGGCTCGTTGAGGCGGAGGGTGAGGAAGGGCTGGCAGTCGACCGGTGAGGCCGAGTCTCCGTCCGAGAGCCCGGCCAGGGGAGAGCCTTCGTGGAGGGCCTCGAAGACGCACTGGTCGTGGTTGCCGGCGAAGGCCAGGTCGAACCCGAAGAGGACCTCGAGAAAGTCGATGTCGAGGGGCGAGATGGAGAGGTAATAGGGCGCGATCTCGAGGATGTGCGAGTGGTACTCGTACGCCGAGGTGAGTGAGTTGGGGTTCACGCTTCCGGATCGGATGTCGTTGGTGCGGACGGCGAGCCACTTGGGCTGGGGGTCGGTGCGGTCCGATTCCAGCGCCAGTTCATCGCGGTATCGCTTGAACTGGGTCATCGAGGGGCACTGGCGCCGGACACGCTCGAAGGTGTCGAGGATCGGCTCGCGCTTGCGGGGAAGGTCGAGTTTCAGATTGAGGCGCTGGTTGACGTAGAAATCGGTGCACAACGCCCGGAAACTCTCGCTCATCGACGCCTCCCTTCCCCGGGAGTGTACGGGGAATCTTCGACGAGCCAGCGGACCAGGGCATCTGTTGAGGTCAGGTCGTCGAGGGCGAGGGTGGCTCCGGCGTGGCGGAGAGCCGTGAGGTCGAACTGACCCGTCGCCACGCCCAGGGACCGCATGCCGTTCGCGCGCGCGCAGGCGATGTCCAGGGGTGTGTCCCCGATGATCGTCACCCGCGAGGGCTGACGGGCGTGCATGGACGCATGGCGGGAGACGGCCACCGGAGGGAGATGCTCGCGAGCGGGCGGCTCGTGCGGAGACTCGTCGCCCCACACGCGGACGGCGAATCGCGCGGGTTCGAGCCCGCAGGCCCGGAGTTTCATCGAGCCCGTCTCCTCGAAGTTGCCGGTCAGGAGGCCCAGCGTCACGAGGCCATCGAGCGCGTCGAGGAGCGCGGCGACGCCGGGGAGGGTCCTCCGATTCCCGGGCTGGTCCAGCCGCCCGGCGAGCCGGAGGGTGTATCGCTCACGCAGGGCGCGGGTGCTGTGGATGTCCGCTTCGATCCCATGGCCCGCGAGCAGTTCGCGCAGGATGAGCGGATCGAGGCGACCGGCGAAGGAGACGCCCTCGCCCGTGAACCCCGGCCCGAAGAGGTCCCGCCCGGCGTCGACCATCGCGTGGAACCCGACCCCTCCGGTCGAGATGAGTGTCGCATCGACATCGAAAAGGACGAGGTGGTCAGGAGCGGATCTCAAACGAGGATTCCTCTTCGACGACGGGGATCTCTTCTCGCTCGACGCCCTGGATGTTCGTGCGCATGTCCCGGGTGAGTTCGGCGAGGAAGAGGGCGAGGTCCGCCCGATCGCCCTGGGCCTCGGACGTGACGGTGCGATCGGGCTCGTTGCGGACCCAACCGGTCACGCCGTTGCGGAGAGCAAGGCGTCGGGTGGTCTCACGGAACCCTACGCCCTGGACGCGGCCGCGGAATCGGAGGAGAAGTCGTTCCATGCCGGAGGGATGGTTCCACGCCGTCGAAACGGGTCAAGAACACGGAGGGGTGAAACTGGGAAAGATGGCAAGGAGGAGGCCCGATAGGCGAAGCCGAAGGGTGGGAAGGTGCCGGGGGTAGCGACTTTTGCGCGCATTCGTTGGTTTCGAGCCGGATTGGTGCTAGTGTCTTGTTGGAAGCGGATCCCACCCGACCTCCGGACTCGACGCCTCGCGCCACGTCGGCCCATCGGGCGTTCGAAACAACCTTTTCGGGCGGGACGAGCCGAGGTTCTTGCGGTCGCACGACGCGCGTCGGGCGATGGTGGTGTAGGTGGGAACCCATGGGCTCAATGGCCAGAGCGTGATCCGTCGTCGAGCCGCGCAGGACGTGCGCGCGACGGATCGACAGTTGAGTCCGTGGAGAGGGGAAGCGCCAGGCTCATGACGGGCACGCGCCACAATCAGGACCGCGATCGGGTGCGCGATGCGTCCGACATCGTCCGCGTCGTCGGCGAGCATGTCACGCTCAAGCCGCGCGGGCGGGAGTATGTCGGGCTGTGCCCGTTCCACGACGATCACCGACCGAGCATGTACGTGGTGCCCGCCAAGGGGATCTTCCACTGCTTCGTCTGCGGGGCGGGGGGTGATGTCTTCGACTTCGTCCAGCGATTCCATCGCATGGACTTCCGCGATGCGCTCGAGCTCCTCGCGGCCAAGTCGGGGATCGAACTCGGGTCCGAGCCGCCTCCGGCCGCCGGCGCCCGTTCCTCGCGATCGACCCTCGCGAGGGCGAACGCAGGCGCACTCGAGTTTTTCTCCAGCATTTTGCGCCATGCGACGCACGGCGCGCGCGCCCGAGAGGCGATCACGAGGCGCGGGATCGCCCCCGAGATGATCGAGCGGTTCGGGATCGGCTCGTCGCCGGATCGGTGGGACGGGCTCCTGCTCTGGCTGCGTCAGCGTGCCGCGGACGAGGCCGCCTTTCTCGATGCGGGGCTTCTCAAGAAGCACCCGGAGCGAGGCTCGCTGTACGACACGTTCCGCAACCGGCTCATGTTCCCCATCCGCGACCTCGGCGGTCGCGTCGTCGCGTTCGGGGGTCGGCGTCTGGACGACGCGGACGAGCCGAAGTATGTCAACTCGCCCGAGTCTGAACTGTTCAGCAAGTCAGGCACGCTGTACGCCCTGCACGAAGCCGCCTCGTCCATCCAGCGTGAGCGCACCGCGATCGTCACCGAGGGCTACACCGACACGATCGCCTGCCACCAGGCCGGCTTCACGAATGTCGTCGCGACGCTGGGAACGGCCCTGACCCGCCCGCACGCGGCGATGCTCCGTCGTCTCTGCGACACCGTCGTTTTGATGTTCGACGGCGACGATGCCGGGCGACGCGCCGCCGATCGCGCGGTGGAGATCTTCTTCGGCGAATCGCTCGACGTTCGGATCGGGACGCTCGCTCGCTTCACGGACGCGAAGGACCCCGACGAACTCCTCAAACGCGAGGGCGGATCGGACGTCTTCCGACGCGTCATCGAAGGCTCCGTGGACCTGCTGGACTACCGGTACGAGCGCCTGCGAGATGAGGTGAAGGGGCTGGGGCCGGCGGCGTTCGCGCGCGCCGTCGAGGGTGAAGCCGATCGGCTCGTCGAGCTGGGCTACGACAAGGCCTCGCCCGCGCTACGGGCGCGCGTGATGCAGCGTCTGGGATCCATCATCGGCGAAACCGGGAACGGGACCGAGGCGGCCCTGGCCATCCTCCGGACCCGTCTGGGCCGGGGCGTGCGGGCGACGGAAGCGAGGGAAGAAGGGGTGCGGCTGATGAACGCGTCGGAGCACGCGCTGGCCTGCGTGCTCTGCGACGGGACCCTGCTGGGAATGATCGATCGGGAGGACCGCGTCCTGATCGCCCCGGACCGCTACACTTCCGCCCCCATGCGAGCCATCGCACAGGCGATTGTGGATGCGGATGCCTCGGGCGAGACGCCCGATCTCCGCCCGGTCCTCGATCGTCTCGGCGACGATGAATCGCGTCGGCTCGCCGCCGGGCTCTGCGCGAGAGTGGGGACGGAGACCGATCACTCAGCGGAGCGACTGGCGGAGCACTGGCGGGCGTGCCTCCGGCGCCTGGCCCACGAGCGAGAGACCACGGGAACGGACCTGACTGCACGGATCGCCGCGGAACGCGAGCGAAGGCAACGGTACGGGGGCGATCCTCGGATCCTCCCCCGCGCGAGGTAGACGCATGGTGCGCAACGCCGACTCGAAGGGAATCCCGGACATGACCGAACTGCATCCCGCGGTAGGCGAACTCATCCGAGTCGGGCAGGCTCGCGGCTGGCTCGGCTACGAGGAGTTGAACAACACCCTTCCCGACGAGTGGATCGAGCCCGAGCGCGTGGACGAACTGCTCGCGATCATCGATCGCGCGGGCATCGAACTCGTGGATGAACTCGAGTTCAAGGCCCGCGCGTTCCGTGCCGGTCACGCGCGCTCGGTCGAGCCCTTCCGCGGGATGCCGGCCCCCTTCCGGGCGATGAGCGTCGCCGGTGGGGAACGTTCCGAGGAGTCCGCGCGCCTCAGCCGCCGCCCCGCGGAGCCCGGCGAAGCCGAGGGTGAGGAGATCGTGGACGACGCGACGCTTCAGCGGGACCTCGACGAGGCGATGAACGAGGAGGGGAGCGCCAAGCGCATCGACGACCCGATCCGGATGTACCTCACGCAGATGGGAACGATCCCTCTGCTGACGCGCGAGGAAGAGATCCGCCTGGCGAAGAAGATCGAGCTCACTCGGATGATCTTCCGCCGCCGTTGCCTCGAGTGCGAGTACATCGTGCAGCAGGCCGTCGACACGCTTCGCCTCGTCCACCGCGGCGAGCTTCCCTTCGACCGCACGATGCGGATCTCGACCGCCGAGTCCAACGCGAAGGAGAAGATCGCGAGGCGCATCCCCGCCAACCTGGCGACGATCGAGAAACTCCTCGAGTTGAACCGAGCGGACTGGCAACGCCTTGAAGAGGCCCGCGCCGCCTGCAAGCCCCGGGTGGCGCAGGAACTGCGTCGGCGCATCGATTCCCGACGCCGACGTCTCGCCGCCCTGACGGAGGAACTCAGCCTGCGGACGGGGCGGATCATCCCGCTGATGCGCAAGTTGCGCTCCATCGCCAAGAAGATGGCCGACCTTCAGAAGGAACTCGCCAAGGCTCAGAAGCACCCGGATCGCGTGGACCCTGAGGACGCGGCCGTCATGCGTGAGGAGATCGCCGGCCTGCGCGCCCTCGTGCTGGAAGAGCCCGAGGACCTCGAGAAGCGGGTCAAGCAGCTCGGCACCGTTTTCTGGGAGTACGAGCAGGCCAAGCGCGATCTCTCGGGCGGCAACCTCCGCCTCGTCGTTTCCATCGCCAAGAAGTATCGCAACCGAGGGCTCTCCTTCCTCGACATCATCCAGGAGGGCAACACCGGGCTCATGCGCGCCGTCGACAAGTATGAGTACAAGCGGGGGTACAAGTTCAGCACCTACGCGACGTGGTGGATCCGCCAGGCCATCACCCGGGCCATCGCCGATCATGCGAGGACCATCCGCATCCCCGTTCACATGATCGAGACGATGAGCAAGTTGAGGAACATCCAGAAGCAGATCCTCCAGGCCACGGGTCGGGAACCCACGATCGAGGAACTTGCGGTCGCGGCAGGCATGAGCGTGTCGGAGTCGCGCCGGGTCATGAAGATCAGCCGCCACCCCGTCAGCCTCGACCGCCCCGTGGGGGAGAGCGAGGACTCGTACTTCGGCGACTTCATCGAGGACGAGCGCCAGGGCCCGCCGGCAGAGGCCGCGGCACAGGACATGCTCAAGCGGCGGATCGAGGCGGTCCTCAAGACGCTCACCTACCGCGAGCGCGAGATCATCAAACTCCGCTACGGCATCGGGGACGGGTACACGTACACGCTGGAAGAGGTCGGGCGGATCTTCAAGGTGACCCGAGAGCGCGTGCGGCAGGTGGAGGCGAAGGCGATCCGGAAACTGCAGCACCCGGTGAGGGCGAGGAAACTGCGCGGGTTCGTGGACGCGTCGGCGCAACTGGAAGAGGTTGAGACGGCCGTGATCCAGGAACCTGAATCCGAGGTTTGATCGACGCCTCTGCGGGTCCGAGTCTGCATGCTCCGGGCCGATAGGTGTCGGCAGGGCACACGATATCTCGTCCGGCGCACAGTCCGCGTCAAGGAAGTGTGTTGCCCGGGCTGAAGGAAGCGGGCTGCCCTCGGGGGCAAGCCCATCAGCCCAGGCCGGTCATTCGGCGGATGGTCGCGGGGGATTCCGGCTGGCCGGTGCGAGCGCTGAGGAGGATCGCCTGGCCGATGGCGAGGACGCCGGCGTGGTCGGCGGGAGGCTCGGGCGTCGGGCCCGGATCAAGGATGCGCTCGAGGCTCTCCTTGAGGGCCGCGACGGCATGGACCCCTTCGACGCCGCGGCGGGCGCCGGCGGGCCGGCTCTCGTCGGCCTTCTTGCCATCCTGCCCGATCCATTCGAACCCGTCGTCGAAGACGCGGAGGCGCCCGCCCGGGCCGAGGAGCGTCGCGGTGCGGTTCCATCGTCCGGCGTGGTCGCTGGCGACGAGGTTGGCGGCTCGTCCATCGGAGAAACGGAGGCTGGCGGTGATATCGCCGTGGAGATCTCGGAGGGTGTCGCCCGGGAGTGGCCTGACGGGGCGGTCGATGTCGGGAGGGACAAAGGCGGCATCGACGGTCTCAGGCTCGCCCATGACGTGGAGGATGAGTTCGATGGCGCTGAAGAGGCGAGCGCCGAGCGAGCCCTCACGCGGAGAGCACCAGGCCTCGACGGTGAGCGTCCTGACACGACCGAAGGCCGCGAGCACTTCGTGTGCGGCGCGGAAGGGGGCGGAGAGCCTCGCGAGGGGGCAGTGGTGGACGAAGTCGAGGGCGCGAGAAGCGGCCCATCCGCCAGAGGCGAGGTCGAGCGCGGAGGCTGGGATGGGCTCCATGGTGGCGACGACGCCGCGTCGAGCCCCGAACGCGAGGGCGGCCTTGGCGTCGTCGGGGCTCGTTCCGAACGAGCCCGCGGCGGCGAGGAAGGCGAGGTCGGCCTCGAAGGAATGGAGGGCGTCGCGGAGGTCGTCGATGCAGGGGACGTCGAGTTCCGATGCGACGGCGCCGCTCTGGGCCCTGACGGGGCAGCCCGCGCCGACGAGTTGGAGGTCGGCCGCGGCGGCGACATCGCGGACAAAGGCGAGTTGGCTCGGATTGAGCCAGGCGAGGGTTCGTCGTCCCATGCATTCGAAGCGTACCGCATCGGGCGAGCGCCTACCATCGGAAGACGGTGCGGCAAGGCGGCCGCGGACCCGCAAGGATCTGAGGAAAGTCCGAGCACGAGAGGGTACGCCGGTGGGTAACACCCACCCGTCCGAATCTGGCTGCACACGGGCGCGGACGAGGGAAAGTGCCACAGAAAGCAAACCGCCGATGGCGGGGGCAACCCCGATCAGGCAAGGGTGAAAGGGTGCGGTAAGAGCGCACCGCCCGCCCGGTGACGGGCGGGGCAGGGCAAACCCCGGCGCGTGCAAGGTCACGCAGTTCCCGTCCGCCCGAGAGGGCGGAGCGACCGGCCCGGTCGAAAGGGAACGGGTAGACCGCTCGAGCCCGCGGGCGACCGCGGGCCCAGAGAAATGGCCGCCCATGCGGACGGGGCGACCCGTCCGCGGGACAGAACTCGGCTTACCAGCCGCGCTCGCACGTACGCGGGCCTCCTTCGGGGGGCCCGCGGCCAGTTGTGGGGTTATGCTCCGCGCATGGAGATCACGAAGACCAAGCCCGAGACGTCGTTGGTGGATGTGCTCGGGGGCGCGACGAGGCACGAGGTGCAGGTTCTCGACCACGGGTTCATTGCGCTCCTCGACGCGATGCCCAGGCTCGTGCCCGCGGGCCAGACGGCCGACGCGGCGATCGTGCAGGCGGCGCGAGTGTCGTACGGGCAGGGAACGAAGCAGGTGCAGGAGGACCGCGGGCTGATCCGCTACCTCCTCCGGCACCGGCACACCACGCCCTTCGAGATGCTCGAGTTCAAGTTCCACGTTTCGATGCCGGTGTTCGTCGCGAGGCAGTGGATCCGGCACCGGACGGCGAACGTGAACGAATACTCGGGGCGGTACTCGATCATCCCGGACCAGTTCTATATCCCAACGGTCGATCAGGTGAGGAAGCAGTCGAGGTCGAACCGGCAGGGGGGTGAGGACGTGTTCGCGGGTGAAGAGGAGGCGACCGCGAGGGAGTTCGTCGCGTTCCTGGAATCTGCGGCGGGGCTGTACGACGCGTACACGAGGCTGACGGAGAAGGGGGTGTCGCGGGAACTGGCGCGGCTTGGGCTCCCCGTGAACGTGTACACGCAGTGGTACTGGAAGTGCGACCTGCACAACATCCTCCGCTTCCTTTCGCTGCGGATGGACGAGCACGCGCAGATGGAGATCCGGGAGTATGCGCGGGCCATGTGCGCGCTCCTCGAGCCCATCGTGCCCGTCACCATCGAGGCGTTCAGGGATTACGAGATGGAAGCGCTCCGGCTGACGCGCCTGGAGATCGACGCGATGCGGGGCGCCAGAGAGGGGGTCGTGCCGCCGATCGCATCCGAGAACTCGCGTGAGCGCGCGGAATGGTCGGCGAAGGCTGAGCGGCTGGGCTTGCGGGTGGAGGCTACCTGAGCGGGCGGACTTCGAGGACACCGCCTGAGAACCCCTCGCGGAGTTGAGCGAGGACGCGGAGGCCACCGGTCACCACGGGCTTGAAGGAAGCCCGGCAGAAGCGGTCCTTGGCGACGGGGAGTTCGCCGATCGGCTCGACCTCCATCCATGATCCATCGTCGCTCAGGATCTGCACGCGCCACGAGGCGGGGATGCGGCACCCGCCGCCGATGGTGCCGTCGTCGAACCAGTAGACCTCGACGCCGGAGAAGGCTCTGGGCTGGTCGAACGTGAGTTCGACCCACTCTTCCGAGCCCTTGTGGTTCCACCACGTCAGCCTCGGGACGGAGTGGTCGTCGGAGGACTTCGGGTCGATGCGGTCGCAGATCGCGAGGACGGAGTCCGACGTCCAGCAGTGTGAGGCAGCGGGTGTCGCGCCGGGGAGGGGAGGCGGGGGGATGACGCCTGGTGTCTCCGCAAGCCAGACGGCCATCTCGCCGGGCTGCCGGTTCGCCCACGCGAAGTAGGGGATGGCGGTGAAGTCAACTTCGTCGTAGCCGGGGTCGATGGTGTAGAGGGCATCGTCGTCGTGGCCGGATTCGCGCGGGAGCAGGGCCCTTCCGTGGAGCGTGACCGCGCCTTCGACGGGATGTGAAGACCGCTGGGCGCGGAGTTCGCTGCTGGGCGGGAGGATGAGGCGGCGGACGCCTGCGGGGTGGTCGGCCTGCTCGACGCAATAGACGATAGGCCCGCGCTGGAGGGCAACCCGGCCGACGTTTCCTGACACGAACGGGCTGGAGCGGACGCGCCGGGTTTCGAGCGGCAGGTCGAGGTCGATGAGATCGCCGGGGCGCCACGCGCGAGCGAGACGGGCGTAGCCGCGATCCAGGTTGAGGTCGGCGGGTTCGTTGTTGATGGTGAGTTTCGGGTTCGCGCACCACGCAGGGATGCGGAGCCAGATCTCGAAGCGGTCGTTGGAGCGCTCGGGCGAGACGCCGATGCGGACCCGCCCGGACCAGGGATAGTCGGTGCCCTGCTCGAGGGCGACGCCACGGCCTCCGAGATCAATGCGCGCGGTCGAAGCGGCATAGAAGTTGACCACGGCAACACCGGGGGCGGCGGCGTAGGCACACCCACCGAGTGAGGAGAAGAAGCGGGCGATGTTGGGCGGGCAGCAGGCGCAGGCGTACCAGTCCCGGCGGGTGCGTTCGCCGCGCGAGGCGAGGGGGTTCTCGTAGAAGAACCCGCGTCCGTCGAGGGAGAGCCCGGAGAGCGCCCCGTTGTAGAGGGCTCGCTCGAAGACATCGAGGTAGGAGGCATCGCCGTGGAGCATCGCCATCCGATGGCTCCAGAGTGCGAGGGAGATCGCGGCGCAAGTTTCGGCGTAGGCGGTCTCGTTGGGGAGGTCGTAGGCTCGGGTGAAGCCCTCGTTGTGGGCGGAGTTGCCGATCCCGCCGGTGATGTACATCTTGCGTTGGGTGATGTCCTCCCAGACACGATCGAGAGCGGCGAGCAGGTCGGGCTCACGGCCAGCGGCACACAGGTCGGCGACGGAGGCGTAGAGGTACCCGGCGCGGACGGCATGGCCGAGCGCATCGGCATGGTCGCGGACCGGGGCGTGATCCTGGCAATATTCGCCGTAGGGTTTGCGGTCGGGTCGTTCGATCCCCCGCTCGTCGATGAAGAAACGGGCGAGGTCGAGGTGGCGGTCGTCGTGGGTGACTCGCCAGAGCCTGATGAGGGCGAGTTCGGCCTCCTGGTGACCGGGGACGACGTGCCGCTTGCCTGGGCCGAAGCGATCGGCCATGTGATCGGCGGCGCGAATGGCGACGTCGAGGAGGGTGCGGGAGCCGGTGGCGTGGTGGTGGGCCACACCGGCCTCGATGAGGTGGCCCATGCAATAGGTCTCGTGCATGACGGCCTCATTCGTCCATCGCTTGTCGAGGCCGGTGAGGACGTAGTAGGAGTTGACGTAGCCATCGGGGAGTTGCATCCGGGCGATGTCGTTGACGACCGCATCGACGCGGCGCTGGAGATCGGCATCGGGGGCAAGGGCAAGTTGGTAGGCGGCGGCCTCGATGGCCTTGTAGACATCGGAGTCGTTGAAGAAATATCCCTGATAGCCGCCGGGGGGCGGATCGGTGGGCGGGTTGCCGTGGGTCGCCTGAACGATCTCGGCGGCACGAGCGATGTTGGCGAGGCGTCCGGTGGACTCGCAGAGATCGAAGTTGTGGGGGACGGTGGCCTCGCGGATGACGGCGAGGCGCTGGGCCCAGAAGCCGTCGATGAATCGGACGTGCTCGAAGGACACGGGTTTGAGGGCGCGGGTGTCGTCCATGATGGCTCCGATCCCGACCAGTGCCGCGGCGAGAACCCCGATGCTCATGGGAAGCCTCCGTTCGTAGAGTCTGTACCTTACCGTCTGAGGTCGGGGTCGGCGCAGTTCTGTGACGATCGGATCGGGTTCGAAGCGACCGTGACGGATCAGCCCCCCGTCAACAAGCCCAGGACCTCATCGTGGACCCGGGCGTTGCTGCTGATGCAGGTGCCTGTCCAGATCGAATCTTCGCCCTGCCAATCGCTGAAACGCCCCCCGGCCTCGGTGAGGATGATCTGGAGGGGCGCGACATCCCAGACGCTCACGCGGGGCTCGATCGCCGCCTCGGCCCGACCAATCGCCACGAGATAGTGCGCGTAGATGTCGCTCCACCCGCGGCATTCCCGCGAGGCACGCCCCAGGCGAGCCAGCACCTCGGTCTGACCGGTCTCGTGGTAGGTCTCGACGGCGGAAAAACAGGCGAGGCCCTCGTCGAGCCTTCCGACCCCTGAAACCCTGGCGGGGAGGACTGGGCCATCCCCGCAGCGGCGCCAGGCCCCCTGCCCGAGGGCGGCATGGACGCTCTCTCGGAGGGGGGGGAGATCGACGACACCGACCACGGCGCGATCGCCCCGCACGACGCCGACGAGCGTCCCCCAGAGTGGAACGCCTCGGATGAAGGCCTTGGTCCCGTCGATGGGATCGATGATCCACCGAAAGCCCGATGTGCCGGGGGACTCTCCTTCTTCCTCGCCGAGGATGGCATCGTGGGGGAAGGAGGCGCGGATGCGGGTTCGGATGAGATCCTCGCACTGGCGATCGGCGTTGGTGACGGGCGTCCCATCGGGTTTATGCTCGACGTGGAAGGAGGACCTGGCAAAGTGCATCAGAGCCGCGGCGCCCCCTTCGCGTGCGGCATCGATGGCGAGCCTGAGCCTCGGCGTGACTTCGTCGTGCATGGGCGATGCTATCGCCCAGCGCGCCGGTGAGGCCCGGAAACTCCTATCTTCTCAGGGAGGGGTTCGGATACACTCCCGAACAGAAGCCAAGGGGGCCCGCATGGAACACCTGAACGAACCCGAGACCAAGCTTCCGCCGGCTCCCGACGCCTCGCCCCAGGTCAAGACGCTCGTCGGTGAGCCGCCCTCGCCTTCTCGCCCCGGTGGCCCGGAGATCCCTGAACGGATCGGCGCGTACAAGATCCTGCGCAAGTTGGGCGAGGGTGGGATGGGATACGTGCTGCTGGCGATGCGCGACGACGGGCAGTTCCAGCAGCGGGTCGCCATCAAACTGATCAAGCGCGGGATGGACACGGACGAGGTCCTTCGCCGCTTCGAGTTCGAGCGACAGATCCTGGGCTCGCTGGTCCACGAGAACATCGCGCGGTTGTACGACGGCGGGGCGACGGAGGACGGCCGGCCCTACTTCGTGCTCGAGTACGTCGAGGGCGAACCGATCGACAAGTACTGCGACTCCCAGCAACTCTCGATCGCGGAGCGGCTGGCGCTCTTCCGGAAGGTGTGCGCGGCGATGCAGTACGCGCACCAGAACCTGATCGTCCACCGGGACATCAAGCCCGGCAACATCCTGGTCAACCCGCAGGGCGAACCCAAACTGCTGGACTTCGGGATCGCGAAGCTGCTCCGGCCCGACTCGGGCGGCGCGCCGGTCGCGACGCTCTCGGACATGCGCCTGATGACGCCCGAGTATGCCAGCCCCGAGCAGGTGCAGGGCAAGCCCATCACGACGGCGACGGATGTCTATTCGCTCGGTGTGCTGCTGTATGAACTCCTGACCGGGCACCCCCCCTACCACCTCCGAACCAGGATGCGGGACGAGATCGAACGGGTGATCTGCACGGTCGAGCCGGAGAGGCCTTCGACGGCGATCTCGCGGACCGCGGAGATCCCCACCGAGGACGGGCACAGCCAGGTGCTGACGCCCGAGGACGTCGCGCGGTTCCGTGACGCGACGCCGATCAAGGCGAAGAAGAAACTGAGCGGGGACCTCGACAACATCGTGCTCATGGCGCTGCGAAAGACGCCCCGGCGGAGGTACTCGTCGGTCGAGCAGTTCTCCGAGGACATCCGACGGCACGCGGCGGGCCTCCCGGTGATCGCTCGCAAAGAAACGTGGTCGTACGTCTTGTCGAAGTTCGTGCAGAGGAATCGCATCCCCGTCGCCGCGGCGGCGACGGTCTTCCTCGCTCTCTCGGCGGGGATCGTCTCGACGAGCGTGATGGCGAGGATCGCGGAAGAACGGCGTGTTGAGGCCAAGAAGCAGGAGCAGGCTGCGGTCCTCCGCACCGCGCAACTCCGCGAGGTTTGCCGGAAGTTCCTGACGGACTTCTACCAGCAGGTCGAGCGTCTCGAAGGCGGATCGGTGGCGAGGGCATCCCTGGCGAAGGCGAGCGTCGCGGTGCTCCGTTCGCTGGCGCTCGAGCCCGGCGTGACGGGTGACGAGACGCTTCGCGGAGACCTGGCCCTGGGACTGGAGCGAGCGGGCGACGCGATGAAGGATGCGCCCGACTCGGCCAGGGCATCGCGCGAGGCGTACGAGCAGGCGTATGCGCTCCGCAGCGGGCTGGGCGACCCCATCGCCGCCGCCCGCGTGCGGACGAAGCTCGCCGGCGCAAGGCTGACGGAGAACAACCCGACGGAGGCTCGGGTCGATCTCGAGGCGGTCATCGCCGCCGCGTCGAAGGAACACGCCTCCGCGGAGTGGCGGGACGTGCATGCCTCGGCACTGGAGGCGCTCTCGCGGGTCCATCGGCACGCGATGCGAATCGTGGCGGCGGACGAGGCGATCAACGAGGCGGTCGCGATCCGCGAGTCGATGCCCGACGCGAGGGAGGCGAGGGCCAGGGCGTACGTGGCTCGGGCGGCCCTTTCCAACGAGCGAGAGCACTTCGACGTCGCGTTGCTCTCCGCGGAGCGGGCGGTCGCGATCTACGCCACCCTGCCGGAATCGGACACGGCCGAGCGGCTCGAGGCGCAGCGGCTCGCGGCGAGGCTGTCGATGAATCTCCGAAACTACTCGCTGGCGAGGGAGCGGTTTGAGACCGCCAGGCAGATCGCCGAGCGGCGGTTCGTGGCGGACCCGCTCAGCGTCCGCGCGTTCGACGACTTGGCTCGCGTGTACGAGGCGTTCGGAGACCTGGAGTACGAAGTCGGCAACTTCGAACTCTCACGGGACCTGTACGCGGAGTATCTCCGCAGGGCCGACGAAGCCCTGGCACGGGATCCGCTCAGTGTGCCGCGGGCGCGTTCCGCGGCGCTGGCAAGGGAGAAGCTCGCCGACGCACACGTTGGCCTGGAACGGCACACGCCCGAGGTCCTCGACCTGCTCGACGAGGCCATCCGCCGATACAACCAGTTCCTGATCGCCGGAGGGACGGACGCTGGGCGGTATCGGGAGGACATCGCCCGGGCGACGCTCACTTCGGCCTACGTGCTGGACATTCTCAACACGGACGAGTCAGGGGCGTTCGATCGATACCGCACGGCGTACGAGCAACTCCTGACGCTCCGCGGAATCGGAGAACTCACCGAGAGCGAGAAACTGCGGCTGACGACGGCCCTCCGGAACGGCGGCTACCTGGCGCTGAAACTGGAGAAGCCTGAACAGGCCGAGCGATTCCTGACCGGGGCGATCGACGCCGCGGAAGGTCAGGACAAGAAGCGGTTCAAACTCTACTGGGCGTTGTCGGAAACCCATAAAATACTCTCCAAGCGAGCGTTCGCCGAGGCTCAGGCCGCCGGGCCCGATAAGCCGCTGGAGGCCAGGCAGCGGGAGGATGCCGGCAGGCTCCATCGCACGAAGGCGCGCGAGGCGATCCAGACGAGCCTGGCGCTCTTGAAGGAGCCCTTCAGCGATGCCCCGCCGCCGGAGGTCGCTGCGGTGCAGGCCCTGCACGATGAACTGACCGATCCGACCGGGGGTTGACCCCCGATCAGGCTGGGATGGCGTGCCCGCGAGAAGGCACTGCCATGCATTTCGGTCTTGTAAGGCCACATTCCACCGGTACACTGGCACGACTCGCTCAGCCGACAGGGTTGGCACGGGAGGAGTACACGCATGGTCAGGTCCCGAGCATGCCTCGTGCTGCTGCTTGCATTCCCCGCGATGGCTCAGAAGGTCATCCACGTTGACCACGACGCCCCTGGAGCCCTTAACGGCACGTCGTGGTTCAACGCCTACCGCGATCTTCAGCAGGCCATCGCCGTGTCGGCGCCCGGAGACCAGATCTGGGTCGCGGAAGGGACGTACTACCCCTTCGGGCAGGGCGTGCAGAACCCCTCGGTCACGCAGTGCAATCGCACGAGCACCTTCTCGTTCTCAAAGACCAATGTGAAGGTCTACGGCGGCTTCAGGGGCTACGTCAGCCCGTCGGAGCCGGGCGAGACCTCGCTTGCGGAGCGCGCGGGCCTGTTTCAGTCCACCAGACTCTCCGGGGACATCGACCGGAACTCGGCGGCGTGGATCCCCGGGCCCGGGTCGGTCTACGAGAAGCACACGGTCTCGACCCGTGCGCTCAACTCGTTCACCGTCGTCACGTACACGGGCGCCGCGACCGAGGAGAATCTCCTCGACGGGTTCACGATCATCGACGGCAATGCGCAGATCGTCACGCCTTCCTGCACCAACCCCCCCAACTCTCCGATCGGGACAACGGACGGGGGGGGCGTGCGGCTCATCGGCGGGGCGAGGCCCATGTTTGTCAACTGCACCTTCGCGCGGAACTCCGCCGCCGGGATGGGTGGTGCGGTGTACATCGGGAACGCGGCGCCTCGTTTCATCGACTGCGTCTTCGAGGACAACGCCGCAAACGACCTGGGCGGGGGCGTCGCCCTCGACGTCGCGACGTCCACGGCGGGGTTCGAGAGGTGCCAGTTCGTGACCAATGCGGCGGAGGTGGCGGCCGGAACGAATGAAGGGTACGGCGGAGCGGTCGCCTTCGACGCCGCCGCCAACGCGTCCTTCCAGGACTGCCTCTTCCTGGGGAACCTGTGCGGCGGGAACTTCCAGGGGAGCACGCTCGGGGGCGGAGCGCTGTTCACGGCGTCGGGAACCGCGACGATCGAGCGGTGCGTCTTCGTGCTCAACCGCGCACGGGGCGTGAACGCGCACGCGGGGGCGATCTTCCTGAACAACAACAGCACGGTGAACATCTCCAACTCGGTGTTCCTGGGGAACTCGTCGGCGTTCAACCCCACGGGAGGAACGAAGAACGCGGGCGACGGGGGCGCGATCCGGGCGACGCTCGGATGCAAACTGACGATCGTGAGTTCGACCTTCGCGGGCAACTCTGCCGCTGGCCTGGGCGGCGCGGTGATGTCCGATGACGGCCAGGCGAACGCGAACACGATCACCATCCGCAACTGCATCCTCTACGGGAACTCCGGGAACAAGGCCGTGGGCTGGGGGGATGTGCGTGATGAACTCTCGGAGACGGGCTCGGTCGCGCCGCCCATCAACGCGACGCACTCGTGCATCCGCTTCGGATTCGCGGGCGAAGGCAACACGATCGCGAACCCGTTGTTCGTCTCGCTTCTGGGGCCCGATGGGCTCCCCGGTACGGGGGACGAGGACCTGCGTCTCTCGGCGGGATCGCCCCTGATCGACACAGGTAACGAGGGTCTGCTGGCGACGTCGTTCGACTCGGCGGGGAACCTGCGGAGGCTCGACGGCAACAAGGACCTCATCCGGGCGGTTGATCATGGCGCGTTCGAGTTCATCGACCCGACCGGCTTCCGATTCTGGATGGACCCGGCAGGCGGTTCGTTCTTCGACGCGTTCCGATGGGACGTCGCGACGCCGACGAGCGTCAACGGCGCGCTCCTTGGCGAGGTCGTGACCGGGCCTTACACCGTCTCGATCGGTTCGGGAGCGGTTTCCGATCGGCTCATCGTGCGCGGTGGGGAACCCACGCTCGCCTTCACGGGCGGGGCGTCGTACCAGCTCCTCTCGCTCTCGTCGGCGGGGACGTTCCTGCTCGGGGGGGACTCGGCCCCACATCTCAGGCTCGAAGGGCACGGCCGTGTGGTCACGAAGAACGGCGCGATCGCATGCATCGGGCCTGCCCCGGAAGACCTCGGGACGCTCACGCTCGACGGGCCCCAGGTCCTGCTGGATGTCGGTGACGAGTTGTGCGTCGCGGACCAGGGAACGGGCGTGCTGCGAATCCTCAACGGTGCGCGAGTGCGCTCGAAGACGGCTTCGGTCGGTGACAAGCCAGGCTCGCTCGGCGGCGTGCTCATCGACGGGTTCAACTCGTCGTGGGAGGTCAGTTTCTTCCTCTCCGTCGGGAACGGATCCGTCCGCGTCATCAACGGCGGGATGCTCGACGTCGGTCTCGTCGGCGCGTTGATCCTGCCGGGGGGCAAACTCACCGGCGATTCGATCATCGACGGGGATGTCCTCAGCATCGGCGAGGTCTCTCCTGGCGAGGGCGACTTCGAGGACCTCACCATCGAGGGGCATTACAGCCAGTTCGGCTCGCTCGGGGGCGGGCTCTCCGGGGCCGGGAGGCTCCGCGCGCGGGTCGGGTTTGTCGGCGGGTCGCCCGTCTCCGATCGACTGATCGTCACCGGCCAGGCGACGCTCGCGGGCGGGCTCCTCATCGAGCGCGACCCCTCGTATGCGACACCCACGCTCGGCGATTCGTTCGAAGTGCTCGAAGCGGCTAGCCGTGTCGGCCAGTTCGACGTGGCATTCCTTCCGTCGCTCTCGTCGGACCAGTACCTCCGAGTGGACTATCCCGAGAGCGACGGCCGCGTGACCCTGTCCGTCCAGAGCCTCACCGAACTCCTGGCCTTTCTCAACAGTGTTGGGGGGACGATCGACGGCGTGCCCGCGGCCGCCGCCCTGGGGGATGTCGATCCGGGTGCCCTGGCAAAGGGGCCCGACCTGATTGTCGCCGTGCCCTCGAACGAGCCGGGCGAGCCCGGATCGGTTCTCGTGCTGTTCAATGCCGGGACCGATGGGCAAGGGAACTGGCTGGAGTTCTCCGAAGCGCTGCAACTCGCGGCAGGGGTGGAGCCTGCGGGACTCGCCGCCGCCGATCTTGACGGCGACGGAGCCGCGGACTTTGCAGTCACGCACCGCGCGGACCACACGGTGACCGTCTTCCTCTCGGACGGCGCCGGCGCGTTCACGACGAAGGGCCCATACCCGGCAGGACTGGAACCTGTCGGGATCGCCGCTGCGGACATCGATGGCGACGGAGACCTCGACCTGGCGATCGCCTCGAGCGGGAACGACCAGGTTGTTGTTCTCCTTAATGACGGGTCGGGCGGATTCACGCCCGCGATCATGCCGCCGCTTATCGTCGGGCCGACCCCGGTAGCGATCGTCGCGGTGGACCTGGACGGCGACGGGGACCCGGACCTGGTCACGGCCAACTCCGGCAGCCAGGGCCCGGAGGGCGGCGGGTTCGTCTTCAACGACGGGCCCGGGATGGGAGGACTCATATTCGAACCTTGCCCCGTGCCGGTGGGTCCTCGGCCGACCTCGGTCGTCGCGGGGAAGGTCGGCGCCGAAAGTCCTGGCGCCCGGCTGCTGGTGTTCACGAACTCTGACGCGGAGACGATCTCGGTGATCCTCGTTGTCGACAAGCCCGGCTGGCCGACGCGTCCCTTGGACATCCGTCCTCACGTCGAGCTACCCGTCGGGCTGCACCCTCGGTCGGTGCGGGTCTTCGACGGTGACGGCGATGGGGACGATGACATCTTCGTGATCGCGGAGGATGCGCAGGGCGTTGCACGCGTCGTCGTTCTTCGCCAGGACTCGGCCCCGCAGGGGCAGGTCGCGTTCGCCCCGTCGGACCTGCTCGAACTTGGCGACGACCCGAAGATCCTGCTCTCTGGAGACGTCGACCTCGACAGCCGGGAGGACCTCGTCGCGGTCGGCGCAGGCGGAGGAGATGCGCCCGCTGAATGGGCCAGCACGCGGAACAACTCGTCCACGCTCTGCTACGCCGATTGCGAGGGCGACAAGGATCTCGACCTGTTCGACTTCCTCTGCTTCCAGCAGGCGTTCGTCAACCAGGAACCGTATGCCGATTGCGAGAACGACGGGGACTGGGACCTCTTCGACTTCCTCTGCTTCCAGGGCAGGTTCGTCGTGGGCTGTCCGTAGCCGGGTTGCCGGGTGCGGGACCCGCTGCGTCCAAGATCACCGGCCGACGAGTGCCCCCAGTGGCGTGTGTGGCGTGCGCGAGCCGGGACCCGGTCTGAGTGTGAAGCGGGTTCGACTCGCCCTCGATCAATACCCGCCGCGCCGGCGCGGGTCACCCCCTGACGGCTTGGGGTCGTCCCCTCTCTTGGGCGTGCTGATGGCTTCGAAGCGGAGCGTCTGGAAGGCCTTTTCCGGAGGCTCGGGCGTGACGAGCCAGCCCCAGAAACCGGGAGAGCCATAGGCCCGCACCGTCGTCGGGGGGTGGAACTGGAACGCGAAGGGGCAGAGCCCGTCCATCTCATCGTGCGTGCCGAAGTAAGGCCACGGGCGATCGAGGGCGGCGGGCGAAGTCGATCGCTCGCGCATGCGCACGACGTCGACGGGAACCCAGATGACATCCTTCTCGTTGGCGGGGTGGACGAGGGCGAACTCGGCCCACGAGCGGAGTTTCTCCCGCGATGAACCGCGGCGCTTGCTCAGGAAATCACGATCGTTCGAGTCGGCACCGGCGTCGTAACCCACGACGAGCCTGGCGGGGAGCCCCGCCTTGCGATAGAGCGCGACAAGGACACACGTCATGTCGAACTGGCTGCCGCGCATGGCCTTGGCCGCGGCGGGGGCGCCCAGGAGATCGATGCCCTCCATCGCTCCGCCACGCTGGCTCCAGGAGATGCCGGAGCCAGAGGGCTGGAATCGTCGCTGGAGTTCGCCCGCGATGTACTTGGCGAGTTGCGTGGCAGGAATGGACTTGGGATCGTTGGTCCCGATCATCTCCTTGAGGAGATTCTCGATGGGCTTGGGGTCGTAAGCCTCGATCTGCCCCCGGGCGTCTGGCCCGACATCGATATACATCATGGGTTCGAAGGTCGACGCGGCGATCTCGGGCCAGGCGCTGGGCCAGGGGAGTTTCATCGCCTCTGTCTCATTGAAGACCGTCTTGAACGACGTCATCGGAACGGCGATCTTGAGCTCGAGTTGGCTCCCCTTCGACTCGAGGAGTTCCCATCGAGCCAGACGCGTGCCGGAGTGATAGAGCTGGGGGATCAGCGTCATCTTGGCGCCGGTCGGCCTGTCGTTGAACGAGAACTCGGACGTGATCCCGGCATCGTTGGTCTTGCTTGACGAGGTCTTTTCGGGGATCGGGAAGACGACGGCCGCTGTGGACATGGACCAGACGTCGTTCTTGGGCATGTTTCGGGCGTCGCGCTCGGACCATGCACGGACCGTGACGTGAACGTTGAACGTCCAGTTGTGGGGGTCCTTGCGTTCGATGATTTCCTGGCCGACCACAGGGGCACAGAGCAGGGCAACGGCAAGGCACTTCAGCATGGTCATGCTCCTGACAGCCTGGGGTTGGGCGCCGCTCCAGCGGGCCAAGGCCGTCGGTCGGGTCGCCCCAGCGCTTGCCGGGGCCACCGCGTAGACGAAGTCTATCCGGGATACGCACCCGAAGGCGAGGATGATCCACCGCTCTACAATCGTGCGGTTTCGCACCCCCCCGGAGGTATCCATGCCGGCCACGCGCACCGAACGTGACTCGATGGGCGAGATGCAGGTCCCCGCCGATGCCCTCTACGGCGCCTCAACGCAGCGCGCGGTCCTGAACTTTCCGATCTCGGACCGGCCTGTTCCGGACCGGATCGTCACCGCCTACGCCATGCTCAAGGCCGCGTGCGCGAGCGTGAACGAGTCGCTCGGTCGGCTCGATGCCGAGAGGGCCACCGCCATCCGCAAGGCCTGCGAGCAGATCGCCGCAGGCCTGACCGAGCACGGAGGACTGGCCCGCCACTTCCCCGTGGATGTCTTCCAGACCGGATCGGGGACCTCGACCAACATGAACGCCAACGAGGTCATCGCCAACCTCGTTTGCCTCGCCCGAGGCAAGCCCATCGGATCTTCCAAGGATCCCGCCTACCTCGCCGCCGGCGGCGTCCATCCCAACGACCATGCCAACATGGGGCAGTCGTCCAACGACACGTTCCCCACCGCGATGCACCTCGCCGCCGCCATCGCCATCCATGAGGATCTTCTCCCCGCGCTGGACCGCCTCGCAACGGACCTTGAGGCCAAGGCCACGGCGTGGGACCGGATCGTGAAGATCGGCCGGACGCACCTCCAGGATGCGACGCCGATCCGGCTGGGGCAGGAGTTTTCCGGCTACGCCGCACAGGTTCGCCATGCCCAGGAGCGGCTGCACCGGGCCCTTCACTGCCTCGGCGAACTAGCCATCGGCGGGACGGCCGTGGGAACGGGGATCAACACCCACGAGCGCTTCGGCGCGCTCGTCGCCGCGGAGTTGACACGTGCGACCGGCATCCACTTCCGCGAGGCCGCCAATCACTTCGAGGCGCAGCACGCCAGGGATGCGTTCGTCGAGGTCTCGGGCGATCTCAAGACCATCGCCGTCTCGCTGTCGAAGATCGCCAACGACATCAGGCTGATGGGGTGCGGCCCGCGCTGTGGGCTGGGCGAGCTGAAGCTCCCCGCCGTTCAGCCCGGCTCGTCGATCATGCCCGGGAAGGTCAATCCGGTCATGGCCGAGGCCATGATCATGGTCTGCTGCCAGGTGGTGGGGAATGACGCGGCGATCTCGGTCGGGGCATTCGGCGGGGTGGGATCGATCCTCGACCTCAATGTCGCGATGCCGATGATGGCCGCCAATCTGCTCGACTCGATCCGTCTCCTTGCGCGATCCGCGGACGCGTTTACGTCCAATCTCCTGAGCGGCCTTGAGCCCGACATCGAGCGATGTGCCTCGCTCATCGAAGGAAGCCTGGCGATGTGCACGAGCCTGGTCCCGGTGATCGGATACGACGCCTCCGCCTCGCTCGCCAAACAGGCGTTCAAGGAGGGAAAGACGGTTCGCGAACTTGCCCACGCGACGTTGGTGGGCAGGAAGTCGGTTTCCGGCACCTCCATCACCAAGCCCATGCTCGATGAGGCGCTCGACCCGTGGTCGATGACACTCCCCGGTGGCGAGGGAGCGGCAGGAGGATGACCCGGGCCGCACGACCTATCGATACTGATCCCCCCACCCCATGGTGATGCACTCGGTCGAGTTTCTCGGCGGGCTCGTGCTGCTGCTGGTCGGCGGGCGGCTCCTCGTCGCGGCGGCCGTGGACGCGGCTCGGAGGCTGGATGTCTCTCCGCTGGTGGTCGGGCTGACGCTCGTCGCGTGGGGCACAAGCGCCCCAGAACTGTCGCTGAACCTCGTCTCCGCGATCAAGGGTCGGGGCGACCTTGCCGTCGGGAATGTCGTCGGAGCGAACATCTGCAACATGGCGCTGGTGCTGGGCGTCGGGGCGCTCATCCGGCCGCTCGTCGTGCAGGAACGCCTGATCCGCGTCGAGATCCTTCTCAACGCCGTGATCCTGCTCTTCATGTCGATCCTGGGCGTCACCGCCGGTTTCGCGCCGTGGGAGGCCGGGCTGATGCTCGCGGTCTTCGGTGGCTACAGCGTGTGGACGATCCTTGCCGCCCTTCGCGCCAGCCCCAGCGCCGAGGCGAGGCTCCATGCGGCGGACGCACCCTCGGCCGACCCTATGCTCGGTAAGGCCCCGATGGGGTGGTATCTCATCGGGGCATGCTTCATCGGTGGGCTCGTGCTCCTCTCGTTCGGCGGATCTCTTGCCAGCGACGGCGCCTCGGGCTTCGCGATCTCCATCGGAATCCCCGCGTCGATCGTCGGCGTCACCGTCGTCGCGATCGGGACCACGCTGCCCGAACTCGTGACCTCCATCCTCGCGGTGCGCAAGGGCCAGACCGACCTGGCCATGGGCAACGCGGTGGGTTCGTGCCTCTTCAACGCCGGGGCGATCTTCGGGCTCAGCGCGTTGCTCGCGCCGCCCGGCGTCGATCAGACGCTTGTCCTGCCCCTCATCTATATGGGCGTGCTCTCGGTCGCGCTCATTCCCATCAGCCGATCGGGGGGCAAGACCGTGTCTCGGCTCGAAGGCGCGGGCCTGCTCCTCACGTACGCAGCGTTCCTCGGGGTCTCCGCGCTCCTTGCGTCACGGGCCTGAACCGACCGGCGTGGACTCCGCCTCCCGGTCTCGGAACAGCGCCGCGAATCCGAGCATCACGACCCCCGCCGCGATCGCCGGGATGAGCCAGATGCGAGGCCAAGCGGTGCTCTTCATGTACGCTGTCCTTGACGCCTTGGTCGCGCCGGAGATGGTTGGGTCTCCGGCGGAAGCAAAGTCCACCAACGCGGCGTGGATGGCCGTAGCCGTCGCGAGATCCTCCTCGGCCTTGATCGCATCGCTTCCGGTCTCCTTCGCGAGTTCGAGGGCCGATCGGAGTTTCGCGACGATGTCCTCCTGCTCGTCGAGCCGAGCGGCAAGAACCTGGGCCGCGGGCCGGTCGCCCCGGCGGATCGCCTCCCCCACTTCCCGGAGCGCATCGCCAGTCGCCACGTGCACACCCGCGTCCTGCGGCGTGTTCGCCTTGACGAGCGCCCCGAAGAGCTGCGCACCGACGCCGAGCCCGATTCCCAGCGTGGCGAGGACGAGGAACCCCTGGGCCTGCCCTCGGATCCTCGCCGGGGCCTTGCGATCGACGTAGACCTGTCCGGTCACGAAGAAGAAGTCATAGCACACGCCATGGAGCAGGATGCCCCCGAGGACCATCCAAGCCGCCATGGCATCGTCGGCCCCGGCGAAGAGCGCGTATCGCAGGACCCACGCGCCCATGCCGACGACGAGCATCCATTTGACGCCGAGCCTCGCGAAGCACAGCGGCATGACGAGCATGAAGACGACCTCGGACACCTGCCCGAAACTCATCGTGAACGCGGGGTCACGGAACCCGGTCTGCTTGACGAACACCTGCGCGAAGGCGTAATAGCCCGCGAGCGGGATGCAGATCAGCATCGACGCGACGAGGAACACCACGAACGAAGGGTGGCGGAGGAGCGAGAGCGCCTCCAGCCCCAGCACGTCTCGGACACGGACCCGCTTGCCCTTCGAGGGCGGCGGGGTGTTGGGCAGCGCGAAACTGAAGAGGCCGAGGATCACGGCCCCTCCCGCCCCGATGTAGAGAGGGAGGGCCTCGTTGTCGGCGTGGAGGACCCGGCTGACCACCACGTTCGAGACGATCCACCCGACCGTCCCGAAGAGGCGGATGCGAGGGAACTCCCGCGCCGGGTCTTTCATGTGATGGAACGAGAGCGTGTTGACCAGCCCGAGCGTGGGCATGTAGCAGAGCATGTGCACGAGAAGCAGCCCGACGAACAACCCCGGGGAAGCCTCGGGCCGCGAGCCGACCCACCCCGCCGCCGCCAACGCGACCGCGCCGCACAGGTGCATCACCCCGAGGATCCGCTGCGTCGAGAAGAAGCGATCGGCGAACATTCCAAGAAAGAAGGGGGAGATCAGCGCGGCGATCGGGCTGACCGTGTAGGCATCACCGATCGACCCGGCCATGCCGCTGGTGAACATGAAGTTCCCCAGCGTGACATACCACGCCCCCCAGACAAAGAACTGGAGAAACATCATCGCGGCGAGTTTCGACCCCACTGCGCCCCTGGCCTGTTCGTCCATCGTCGGCACCTCCTCGTCGAGGCGCGGAGTCTACCGGAGCCCCCCGGCACGTGGGCGGACCTGGGCGACGCTCAGGGCCTGCGCGGGGCGAACCGCATCGCCGCGACTTCCAGACGGTTGGCCTGCCGTCCTGGGCCCAAAAGGATGAACGCCCGCGACGCCTCGGTCGTTGCCCGGGGCACGTAGGCCTCCGAGAGCACGCGCGGCGTCGCGATGATCCTGCCCCTGCGGTCTCTGGCCTGGAACGTGAGTCCTTCGGGCGTTGTCAGCAGGTAGCCGGGGGTGGAAGCCTCGGGCGCGAGCACGCCGGCGATGGAGTCCTCCGCGAGCAGGACGAACTCGCCGCGGCGAGGGGCGAACTCGGCCATGCGCCCGAAGATCGGGTGGTAGATGATGAGCGGGGCCTCCACCCGATTGGAGGCGCGAGGGAGGGGCGACTGCGTCGGCGCCATGATCTGGTACGCGACCGCGGGAGAGGCGCGGGCCGCGAGGCGCACACGCGAGGTCACGGGGCCGATGTCGATGCCGTCGCCACGCGGGTCGAGCCGCACCGCGACGAGGTCGAGCGATCCGTCCGGAGTGACGAGGATGGCGTAGAGCGTGCGAGGGTCCCCCGCGAAGGTGGGCATGACGAGGGAGCCCTCGGCGCGGCGGAGAACCCGCTCCTGGCCGTCCCGCCCGCGGACGACCAGGACCCCCACGCCACCTTCGAGCCGGGTGTAGGCGAGGTCCCCTGTGGAAGACAGAACCGCGTGAGAGGCGATGCCCTCACCCTGAACAAGCCAGCGCAGCGTTCCGCCCCACGTCACCTTTCCGATCCACCGCGATCCATCGACACGGATGCCCTCCACCAGAAAGCCCTCGGCGTCGGACCCGCGGCCGAGGACGAGCCCCGGCGGAAACCCATCACGCGGGAAGATGCGCTCGATCGGCGAACTCGCGGTGTCGAAGATCTCGATGCGTGTCGCGAGCGGGTAGGGCGAAGTCCCTCCAAGCAGGACATCCCACGCCGGCGGGGAGCCGGTCTGGCAAGCGAGGTAGCGACCGTCGGGGGAGACGAGCGGGAGGACCTGCCCGTCATAGGGAACGCTCCCGATGGGCTGGACCTCGACCACGACGCTCGACGAGGCACTCGACTCGGGGTCGTCCACCGGCCTGGCGACAGGGCCCTCGTACGCGAGGGGAGCGACGCCGGCACCGGGCGCGGCCGCGCGGAGGCCGGGCCGCGGCCTGGGAGTTTCCTCTCGCGTGACGCACCCAGCGATGCAGAGCCCGCAGAGGACGAGGCCGGTGAGCCTACATGGATTCGTTGCCCGGCGCATCGTCGGCGTCGTCCTTCTTTTCTTCCCCTGGGGTGAACTTCGACCGCACGTCGTCGAGGTGCTCCCGGAACTCCTGGTTGAGTTTGTCGAGCCCCTCCGTGTTCTCGACGACGAAGGGCGTGATGAAGACCACGAGTTCGCTTGTGGTCTTGCCTTTCTCGCGGGACTTGAAGAGTTCGCCCAGGACTGGAATATCCATAAGGAACGGGATGCCGCGGACGACGTCGGACTCCTCGTTGCGGAGGATCCCGGAAATGACGACGGTCTGCCCGTGGCGCACGATGAGTTGCGTCGTGGTCTCGCGCCGATCGACGACAAACCCGCCGAAGAGCGTGGCCCCCGGGTTGATCGAACTGAGTTCGAGGTTCACCCGCAGGTCAACGTCTTTGTTGGGCGTGATGCGCGGGCGGGCCCGGAGCTGGATGCCGACCGCCCGGTAGTCGAACGACTGGACCAGGTTCCCCTGGTTGTTGGGCTGGGACTCGGTGATGAAGGGGATGTCCTGCCCGTCGAAGAACTCCGCTTCCTGGTTGTCGCTGGTGAAGATCTTGGGTTCGGAGAGGATGGTGACGGCGGTCTTCTGGGAGAGCGCCTGGAGAAGGGCGTTGAGGTTGACGCCGACATCGAGCACAGAGGTGTTGAAGAGCGCGCCGATCAGGTCGTCCTGCTGGGCGCTGATGCTGGCGTTGGCGGCGATCGAGTTGTCGGGGTTCGTGGGCGAGAGGTTGGAACTCGACCAGCGCAGGCCCCAGGCCTTGGCGTCATCGCTGGAGATCTCCGCAACGATCCCGCGGATGAGCACCTGGCGGCCCGGACGGTCGAGCTGCTCGACGAGAGCGATGACCGACGACTTGTACTCCGCCGGGGCGAGGACCATCAGGGCGTTCTGCCTCCAGACCGGGACGAGACGGATCTTCCCGATGAGATTGGATGATCCGGCGTTGTCCGTGGGCGGGCGAGACCGCTGCCACCAGAACTGGATCACGTCCGGCGCCACGGTCTCCTGCTGGGTGGTCTGCGAGCCGGTCGTCGTGGCCTGCGAGGAGAACGGGCTGGCCGATGAGGCGGCCGTGGTCAGGCCGGATTCCGACCGTCGAATCTGCGCGAGCGTGCCGTCCTGGGCGAGCAGGGTGTTGAGTTGCTCGGCCAGTTCCTCCGCCGAGGCGTGCTTGAGCTCGACGATCGCCGGAAGCCCGACGGTCTGCGGACGGTCAAGGTCGGCGATGATGCGGTCGATGACGGCGATGTTGTCGGGCGACTTGGCCACGACGGCGAGGCGACCCGACTCCGGGATCGCCTCGAAGGAGAACTGCCCCGCGAGGCGCCCGGCGCCCTGCGTCGCAGTCGAACCTCCACGGTTCTGCCCGCCCCCCGCTGTGCCGCCGGGCGTTCCCTGACCGAAGAGCCCGACAAGCAGGTCGCGCACCTTGATCGGGTCGGAATACTCGAGGTCGTAGATCCTCGGAATGACCGATTCCTCCGGCAGGGGCTGGTCCCAGTGGTCGAGGATCTGCCTTCGGACCTGATCGAGGATCGCCTGCTCGGCGAGCACCGTGACCGAGTTCTGCTGGGTATTGGCGGTGACGCGCATCGTCTGGGTGTTGGCGGTGTTGCCCTGGCTCTGGGCCTGTTGATCCCCACCGCCGAAGAACCGCTGGAGTTGCTGCTGCTGCTGGTTCCCGCCCCGCCCGCCCTGCTGGCCCTGGGCGCGGTTCTGCCCGGAGGTGGAGGAGAGATCGAAGAGATCGCGGATGTTCTGCTCGATCTGGGTCGCGTCGGCGTAGCGGAGTTGGAAGGTCTCCGAGACGAGCACGCCCGAGCCGGGTCGGTCCAACGAGGTGACGATCGCTTCGATCCGCCTGAGGAGGGAGATGTTCCCCATGACCGCGATCTGGTTGGATTCGGTGTCCACGGTCAGTTTCGCGAAGCCCGGGACGGCATTCTTGAGGATGTCCCCCATGTTCTTCGCGGTAGAGTGCTTGAGGTGGAAGACCTTCTCGGCGATCGTGCCGAGGTCGGTTCGGCGGAGGACGGACTCGCTCGCGGGGATCACGGGCACGTCCTGGCGATCGATCTCCGCGAGGGCCCGCATGGTGATGACGTCGCCGTTCTCCACGACCGCGACGCCGGCCTGATGGAGCGCGAGGAGCACGAGGTCGAGCGCCTGCGCCCGCGGGAGCGGGCGGTCGTTGAGGACCGTGACGCGGAGGTTCATCACGTCGTTCTGAGGCATGACAACCTTGCCGGTCGCCTCGACGATGAACGGGACGAGTTGCTCCACCGTCACGTTCTTGAACCCCAGCACGGTCGGAGGCCCGTCCAGGACTCGGCGCCCGCCGGAATCCCTCGGGTCGTCCTGCGCCCGCGCCAGCCCGACGACGGACACCAGGGCGGCGACCGACAGCACGCTCGTGATTCGACGCGTCATGACTTGACCTCGCTCTCGTTCGAAGCCGTGGCCGGCGCGGGACGCGCGGGCTCGGGCAACACGATCTTGTCCTGCTCGAAGAAGTTCACGGTGAACTCGGCCCCGCTCCACTCCACGATCGCCCGCCAGGGAGGCTCGACCCGCACCACCCGGAGCCCGCGCTCCGCATCCGCTCCGACTGTCAGGCGCCGACCGTCCGCGAACCAGACCGTCTCGTTGATCATCGCGATGATCGCCGGTCCGGCGTACCGGCTCGGGGGAGGGGGTGGGCCGGGATCCACAGGTGCGGGACGATCCTCGATGACGACCGGGGCCTCCCGCGGCGGCGGACCGGGAATGAAGAAGAGGGAACGACCCCGGAACTGCTCGACGCGGGCGGCCATCTCTGCCGTCCGGTCCTTCGGCGTCGGGGTGACGTTCTCGCTCGCGCTGGGCACGGAGAACGAACGGACGACGCCGCGCGACGTCAAGCCCACGATCAGCGCGAGGAGCAGGATCGGGAGCATGGCGAGTTTCCCCGCAACCCCGAGCGCCCGCGCGGCCTGACCCAGCACCTGGAGCATCACCTCGTCCCTCCGGGCTTCTGCGACACAAACCAGGCCTCGACCGTGAGCCCCGCTCGCACCATTCCCCCGCCGCTCCGGCGAGACCGGTCCTGCTCCTCCGTCCGTCGCATCGTGATGCGCGAGACCGTGGAGACACAGGGCTCACGCTCAAGGTCGGCCACCACGCGGGCGACGACCTCCGGAGGCGATTCGAACGTGACCTCCACGACCTGCTTCTGCAGGATCTGATTCGGCTGGAGGAAGGCGATCATCGGACCCGTGCTGAGCGGGACGGTGCGGCTCGTCGTCGTCTGCTCCCGCACGTCGTGCGCCGTGAGGATTCGGGTCAGGGCCTCGCTGATCTGCTCCGATCGCTGGCGGGGGTCGCCGGGGGGATCCACCTTCCCGAAACGCTCGACGCCCGACCGGATCTGGCTCACCTCGCCGTCGGGATTCGACGACTCCCGGTCGAGCCAGCGGAGCATCGCCTCCCGACGATCCGCGCGGTCGTTGACCGACGCCGCGGCGTCGATCGCGGGTTCGATCCCGAACAAGTACGCCGCGACCAGGGCGAGCGCGAGCACCGCCCAGCGCGCGGCACGGGGAAGCGCCACGAATCGGTCCGCGAGCGAACGCATCACGAACCTCCTCCCAGTTTGGCCCGGTGCGCTTGGAGCCGCCTCGCGTCCTCGGCCAGCCGATCCTTCGTCGCCTGATCGATCGCGGGGTTGCGCTGCGGATACGTCCGTCGGCGCACCCACTCGCTCCGCGCCGTCGCCTCGTCCATCTTGGCAATGTCATCGTCGGAAAGCTCGGGCGGGACCTCGCTCGAAGCCGTCGAAGGCGATGAACGCGCTTCCGATGGCCCGACCGTACGACGGTCGCCCTCGACCGCCCCCCCACGCTCCGTTCGCGACGACGGAGCCGACCCGCGCAAGCCCGACGACCCACGATCCGAACCCGAACTCAACGTCGTGGCCGGCGCGTGGCGTGCGGCCTCACCGTACAGACGCACCGCGAGCGGCTCCGCCGCGAAATCCTCCGCTCCCGTGACCTCGCGATAGGGCTGGAGCACGGCGGCGCCGAGGTCGAATGTCACGCCGTTGGCGGAGGACTCGACCCGTTCGATCCGCACGCTGGCAAAGAGCCCCGTGCGGTTGAGGTTCTGTTGGAGGCGGTTGACGTGATCGATCGAGTCCGCGTTGCCCTGCACCGAGAGCCCCTGTTCCTTCGAGAGACGCAGGTTGTCGACGACCACACCGACAGGGGTCGCCGCGGCGATGTCTGCGAGCAGTTTCGTCATCGGCCAGCGCGACTGCGAGACCTGGCGATAGAGGGCGGCCTGACGGCGGATCTCTCGCTCGGAAGACTGGTCGATTCCCCTGGACTTCGACTCGAGCACCACCAGGCGCAGATGGGCCAGCCCCAGCGGCGCCACCGTGGCGAGGACGATGCACGCCGCTCCTGCGAGCCACGCGTGCGTTGGGCGCGAGAGCCACTTCGCACCGCGGAGAAGGACAGGTGCCTCATCTCGTGGGGCGACGGCGCGCAGCGACGCGAGGGGTGTCGACGCCAGCAACAACGCGCCGATCACGGGGGCCGCGGCCCGGACCTCCTCCCCCTCGATCCCATGGCGGAGAGAGAGCGAAGCCGCAACACCCGCGTCGATGTGCATCGTCGGATGGAGTTGCGCGGGGGCATCCACCCCGGCGAAGCGCGCCGCGGAGCGGGCGGTTTCAAGCAGCAACGCACGCCACGCGGTCTCGTCACCTCGCTCTTCCCTCAAGACGCGGAGCCGGGTCCCCAGTTCTCCGGTCGCGAACACGACGATGGTCCCATCGCTCGCCGCGTGAAGCGAGAGCCCGGGCCCACCCGAGTGAAGCGCCGCAAGCACGGCGGGCATGGTCGTCCAGCGCTCGTCGACGCCCTTGATGAGTTCCTTTGGGGCTTCGCCAGGGAGCCACCCGGTCAGCAGAACGTGCCGCGACGCCGCGCCGTCCACGATGCCGCCGGCCCGTCGATGCTCGGGGATGCCCGCGGGGAGTTCGCCCTCCCCGAGGAGCCGAACCGCCGCTTCCACTGCTTCGTCCGTGCCCGAGGGGACGTTCGTCAGTTTGGTGACGGTCGAGCCGGCAGGCGCGAAACGGAGCAGCACGCCCGAGCCCCACGCCGCGAGCGTGCGACCGAGAGCCTCCACGTCTCCGGCAGGGAGCGTCTCGAGCACGGCGCGTCCGGCATCGAAGCGTGCGACGATCCAACGATCCGTGCCCTCCCAGATCGCCGCCGCCGATTCGTGTTCTCGTCCCGTCCTTGTGCTCATCGTGTCCTCAGGTCCGTGATGGTCACGGGCAGCGTCATCCGGTCGATCACCGCGATCATCTCCACTTCCACGCCGGAGGCCTCGTCCCGCCCTCGGCTGGTCACCACGAACGCGTTGGAGCGCACCCCGATCGAGCGGTGCATCTGCGCGAGCCTCGCCCGCGTCACGGAGGAAACCTCCAGCAGGTCCGCCATCGAAGCAAAGCCCGCGGGCCGCCCCTCGCGCGCAAAGATGATCGCGTCGGCGATCGCAGGATCGAGCCCCGGCAGATACTCGAGTGTCCTCGCATCGCACGTGTTGATGTTCAGCTTCCCAGGCGCTCCGGACGCGACGGCCCCGATCGTGCACTCGTCCAGGAGCGCGCGGAACTGGTCCACGTTGAGCGCGGGCGGCTGGCTCTGCTCCCCCGACGACCCCTGGATCCGGATCTGGTTCAGGGGCGTGCGGATCAGCGTCGCCATCGACGCGCCGCTCGACTGGGCATAGGCCACCAGGTGGTCCGCCTGTGATTGGTCCACGTTCAGCCGCGATCGGACCTCGCCGGCGTCCGCGACGCTCAGGTCCAGCAGCGGCTCGCCGCTCAACCCCAGGCCCCCGTCGGTCGATCCCGCCGTCAGGATCCCCGACCAACCGGCGTCGAGCACGCCGTCCGCGTTGTCATCCGGGAAACTCGCATCCCCATCGTTCTCGTTCGGATCGAGCACCCCGTTGAGGTTCCAGTCCTCCCCGCGAACGTACTCCGGCAGGACGCCGGCGATGAGTTCGAGTTCGGCGATGTGGCGGATCGGCGCGTTGCGCGGCAGGTAGGGATACTCGCGCGACAGGTAGTACGACGCCTCCGCCCCCAGGGGGTTCGTGTCATCGTCGGAGTCGATCCAGTCGAGGATGGCGTCCGCGACGTCTTCGGTCATGTAGGGGAGGGTCATCAACTCCGCTCTCGTCATCAGGTTGATGTTCAGTTTCGCGTGCGCGTCTACCGCGCCGATGACGTCCTGCCCCCCCACGCTCGAGAGGACGGTTACGCTTGCCCGGTCCAGTGTGAACTCCCCCACCGCCCCGAGCGCATCCATCACGTGGAAGGCGTTGTCGGTCTCGGGATCGCGCGTTGCGATCTCCAAGGCCGCGATCGCGGACTCGATCCCCGCGCGCGCCGCCCACTTCGCCCTCGTCCTTGCGACGGCCTCACGCCCTGCCGCGGCCTGCGCGAACGCCGATGCCTGGATCGCCACGACCGTAATGACGCCCACGGCGACCACCGCGATGACGAGAAGGGTCGTGAACCCCCTGCGTGGAGCGAGCCGCTTCATCGCGCCCCTCCCGAACCCGTGACGTCGGTGCCCGCGCTCTCATCGGCGGGCGGGATCTCCACGCGATCGATCGCGACGATCCGCCTCGCCGTCGCCATGACCGACGAGCCTTCCACCCCCGCGACGACGACGATGCGGACGGCGTGGGGCAGCCCGTCGCGGTCGGAATCCCAGCCGCCGAACCACGTGGTCCCATCGGTCGCCTCGATCGACAGCGAGACCGCACCCTGCGCCAGTCTCGCCGCGATCCCCCCGGCGTCGAGAAACTCATCGAACGCGGGATCACGTCGCCGCCAGAACTCGCCGCCGAGTTCCGAATCGATGACCTTGTGCTGGACCTCGAACTCGGGTCCTTCGCCCACGAAATCCACGCCCCGAACGGGCTCGATCGAGCGCGCAAGGAGAAGGATCTGGTCACGCTCGCGCGTCCCGTCGCGAGCATCAACGATCAGCAGCCGGGTCTGCCCGAGGTCGAAGTGCCTCACGACAACCAACACGTCGCTCGCGAGGCGCTCCGCGGTAGACTGCGCCCGGCTCATCGCCGTCCATCGCTCCGCCGAGCGGCGTTTGGCACGAAGCATGTTCGAGAGCGAGGCGCTGGCAGCCGAGACGACGATCGCGCCGACCATGATGGCCACGAGCAGTTCCACGAGCGTGAGGCCCCGGCGGCTCACAGCATGTCCCTTTCGACGGTCTGCTCGGGCGAACGGTCGGGGAACTCCTCCGTGTCCGAGCGCGGCGCGATCCGCGTCTCGATCGTCACGTTGCGCTCGCCCGCGGAGGTCGACCACAGCACCACCGCGCGAACGACGTACGCGTCGCCCGCTTCTCCTCCCGAGAACTCGACCATGTAGCGGAACCGCTCGAAGGGCGCCTCGCACGTACCGCGTACGGGGTAGCGGGAAGAGTAGGAATCCGGCCCGCGCAGCAGCACGAGGTTCAGTTGCTCGTCGGCGAGCATCGCCGCGATCTCGAGGTGCTCGCCGTCGTTCTGTCTCGCCAGCGCGTGCGCGATCGCGGAGTTGATCGCGACGAGCGCGAGCCCGACAAGCACAGCGCCGACGAGCACGTCGACAAGCACGACCCCGCGTCGATGGCGGCGCAGCGTCACCACGGCGCGTTCCTCCCTCCGGTCGCGTCGAGGTCTACTAGTGCGTCCTCCGAGGGCATGCCTCGGTCCCCTTCGCCCGTCGCCTTCAACGAGGCCTCGATCGCGTGCGGCGGGAGTTCGACCCGCCAGGTCGCGCCCGTGCGATCGTCCTGAAGGACGACGACGATGTGCGGCCGCGAGAACCCGGGGTCCGTCACGATGCGCCATTTCGTGTCATCGAGCGGGGTCGCGTCCGCCGTCACCGCCCGGACCCGGAGCGTGCCGAGGTCCGCGCGGGGCACGAGCGGGTCTTCACGCCAGCCCTCGTCCCGCCCCGATCGACGAGTCGTCCCGTCCGGGATCAGCACCCGCACGCTCTCCGTGTCGGCGTCGAGCGCGAGCATCGTGGTCGTGAGGGCTTCCCTGCGGCCCAGTGCGGAGACCACCCGGCGCACCCGCTCGGCGCTCGCCGTCGCGTCGCGCGTCCCGCTCGCCAGCCTCGGCGCGATCACGCCCGCGACGATCGCGAGAATGATCGCGACAACGAGGAGCTCGATGAGCGAGAAGGCGTGCTTCATGGCGCGCGGACGTCCTGGTTCTCTCCCTCGCCCCCGGGTTGACCGTCGGCCCCGTAACTCACCACGTCGAAGTCGTAGTTCTTCTCGCCCGGGATGACCAGGACGAACATGTTGCCCCAGGGGTCTACGAGCGCGTCGGGGGAGTTGACATACGGCTCCCACCCCGTCTCCGCAACGTCGCCCGGGCGCTCCCAGAGAATCGAGATGGAGTCGCCGGGCTGGACGCGCCGGTGATCCGTCTCGAAGAGCCGCACCTGGCTCGCCAGCGACGCCGCGTTGGCACGGGCCACGGACTGCTTGGACTGCCCGACCCGGCTGATGAGCCGCGGAGCGATGAGCGCCGCGATCACGCCCAGGATGACGACGATGACGATCACCTCGATGATCGTGAACCCACGCCTGCGAACTCGCCTCATTGAGGCACCTCCTGCATCTGCAGCAGCGGGAGAAGGATGGAAAGCACGACGAACCCGACCACGCAGGCGAGCGTCACCACCAGGATGGGGGGGAGCGCGGTCGTGAAGAGCTTGACGCTCGACTCCGTCCGATCCTCGAACGCCCCCGCCGCCTGCGAGAGCATCTCGTCGAGCCGCCCGGACCGCTCGCCCAGGTTGACGATCTGCACAAGCATCGGTGGGAAATACCCGCTCCGCTCCATCGGATCTGCTATGGTCCGCCCCGCGGTCACCTGCGCAATGACCTCTTCGACCACGAGTTCCATCGCACGGTTCCCGAGCGTCCCCTTCGTGATCCGCAGCGCGCCCAGCGTCGGCACTCCGGCCGTGATCAGCGTCGCCAGCGTCCGCGTGAACCGCGCGACCGCCACGTCGCGGAGCATCCGCCCGAGCACCGGCACCTTCAGCAGGTTCCGATCGATCCACAGGCGGGAGTCCGGTTCACGCCACGCACGGACGAGCAGCAGCAGCACGCCCGCCGCCCCCCCCAGCACGAGCCACCACCACTGCACCATGATCATCGCCCCGCCCTGCACGATGCGCGTCGGCAGCGGGAGCGTCACCCCCTGGCCCGCGACCGCATCCATCACCTTCGGGACGATCACCGTCACCACCACGACGATCGCGACCACGAGCAGCACGCCAAGGATCATCGGATAGAGCGTCGCCGCCATCAGCGACCGGCGGAGCTTGACGTCCTTGTCCAGCAGGTCCGCCGCCTGACGCAGCACGAGCGGGAGTTTGCCCGAGGCCTCTCCCGCCCGCACGAGGTTCACCAGCAACTCCGGGAACTGCCCACCCTGAGCGTGCAGCGCGTCCGAGAGGCTCGATCCGTGCTCCACGGCGGAGATGAGCGCGTCGATCAGCGCTCGTTGCTTGTTGCTGCGTCCCTGGCGGCCCATCGCCCTCAGCGCCTGAACGAGCGGGAGGCCCGCGTCAAGCGCCGTTCCCAGTTCGCGCACGAACACCGCCATCTCCGCGCGCCCCATGGCCCGGGTCGTGATGGCCCAGATGCTCCCTCCGACGCCGCCCGTCGCTCGCACCTCCTCGAGGCTCGCCGCAATGATCCCGCGCCGGGCAAGTTGCCGGATCGCCGACGCCCGATCGGGCGCCTCGATGGTCGGACGCCCGGAGCCGAAGCCCACCGAGGTGTACGAATAGACCGGCACTTACGCGCCTCCCTCATCCGTGTCCTGCGTTGCGCGCAGAACCTCCTCGAGCGTCGTCTGGCCCGCGGAGGCCTTGAGCACGCCGTCCTGCCGCATCGTGACCTGGCCCGCCGCCGCGGTCCTCGCGATCTCCGGTGCACTCTGACGGTTCGAGATCGCGGCCCGCATCGGCGCCGTGGTCAGCAGCACCTCGAAGAACCCGATCCGCCGGTGATACCCGGATCCGTCGCACTTCTCGCACCCGGCCCCTCGGAACGCCGTCCCACCCGGGAACATCGCGAGTTCCGCGGGCGAGAGCCGGTGCCTGATCCCCTCCGCGATAGGCACGGGCGTGCGACAGTGCTGGCAGATCCGACGCCCCAGCCGCTGCGCGATGATCCCCTCGAGCACGCTCGAGAGGAGGAAGGCCTCGATGCCCATGTCGAGCAGACGCCCCACGGCGCTCACCGCGTTGTTGGTGTGGAGCGTCGAGAACAGCAGGTGGCCCGTCAGCGCCGCGCGCACCGCGATCTCCGCGGTCTCTCCGTCTCGGATCTCGCCCACCATGATGATGTCCGGGTCCTGGCGGAGGATCGACCGCAACCCCGACGCGAACGACAGCCCACGCTTGGGGTTCACGGGGATCTGGTTCACACCGGAGAGTTCGTACTCCACCGGATCCTCGATCGTGATGATCTTCTTCGTCGCGTCGTACACCCGCGTCAGCGCCGCGTACAACGTCGTCGTCTTCCCCGACCCCGTCGGCCCCGTCACCAGCACCATCCCGTGCGGGATCCCGATCAACTGGTTCATCGCGTCCGAGTCCGGCCCACGCATCCCCAGCGACTCAAGGTCCAGGTTCACCGCCTCCTTGTCCAGGATCCGCATCACCACGCTCTCGCCATAGAGCGTCGGCACGGTCGAGACACGGATGTCGATCTTCCGACCATCGAACCGCAGCGTGATATGGCCGTCCTGCGGCGTGTACCGCTCCGCGATGTTCATCCCGCCCATGATCTTCACACGTGACGTGATCGCCGGCTGCAGGTGCTTCGGCGGCGCTTCCTGCTCCCGAAGCACGCCGTCCACGCGATACTTCACCGTCAGTTTCTTCTCGAACGGCTCGATGTGAATGTCCGACGCCCGCGCGCGGATCGCTTCCAGGATCAGAAGGTTCACCAGGTTGATCAGCGACGGCTGCTCCGCCATCCGGTGGAGGTCGTCCGCGTCGATCGCCTCAAGGTTGCTGACCAGCGAGTCCTCAGGGCCCTCGTCCCCCGCAAGCCGCGCCGCCATCTGCGCCGCCGTCGTCCCGTACGCCTGCCTCAGGAGTTCCCCCAGGATCTCCTTGGTCACTCCCACCGGCGTGACCGGCCGACCCGTCAGGATCGAGACCTCGTCCGCGACCCCCACATCTTCCGCTTCCAGCATCGCGACCCGCAGGCGACGCCCCGCGAACGCAAACGGCACCACTCGCAGTCGCATCGCCGACTCCGCTTCCAGACAGGACGCCGCCGCCCGATCAAGTTCGGGCTTCTCGGCCAGCGTCCCGCTCGACGATGTCTCTGTTGCTGTGCGATCCATGCTCGTTCCGGGACTCCCGGGACTCCCGGCGTGAAAGCGGCCGCCACCCTGTTCAGACCGCGGCCGCGGATCCCTTATCTCTGGATAATCACCGACTCGGTCACGAAACTCGCCCCATCCTCCAGCATCATCTCCTCGCGCTCGACCCCGGGTTCGGGGAGCTTCGCTCGCTGCTCGGGCGTCAGGAGCGACTCGACTCGCTCCCGCAACTTCTTGTCCGTATCTCGCCGCGCCTTCCTCGCATCGGCGACCGGGCCGCTGTCATCCCCGCCCATCGACATGCGGAGGACCTGGCCCCCTCCGAGCATGAACGCACCATCTCCGCCCTCCTCCTCACTCTTGGCGATCGCGTCGATCCACCGGTCGTTGACGCCGCGGGCCTCTCGCTCGTACGCCTCGCGGACCTCCTCCAGGCGACGCTTCTGATCGGACGACAGGTCCGCCATCCCCGCCGCCGCATCGAGCACGCGCTGCGCGTGCGTCCGGCGATAGACCTGCGGGAACGAACGCCGACGCACCTCCTCCGTCAGCCTCGCCGATTCGCCTTCACCCAGCATCGCCTGGATCACACGCGTGTGCCGCTCGTTCACGTCGCGGATCTTCGCCCCGGCCTCCCGCATCTTCTCCATCCGCTCCTGCATCACCGCGGGATCCGGGATCGAGATGATGCCTTCGCCTTGGTCGCCCGCGGCCATCGCCTCCATGACCTTCGCCCGCTCGACCAGCGCCCGGTCGAGGTCGATCTCGTACTGCAGGAGCGCATCGTCCAGCCCTTCCACCTTCGATGCATCGACCTTCATCCCACGAAGCACGTCCGTCAGATCGATCCGCTCACCGCTGAGCGAGCCGAACCGCAGGCCCTTCTCGCGCCGACGAAGCCGCTCGATCCGGTCCCAGCGCTCGTCCTGCTCCGAGGAGATCACCTGACGCAGGTCGCCGAAGAACTCCTTCTCAAGCCGCTCGCCCTCGAGGCGATAGGCGTCCATCGTCTTCTTCATCAGTTTCTGGAACTCCTGGAAGTCCTGCGAGTCGCTGAACTCGGACGAGGCCTCCCGCATCCCGCGGCGCATCGCCTCGGACGCCGTGCGATGCTGGGCCGCATACCCCTCGTAGAGCGCGGCGGCGTCCTCCTTCTGGGTCGCGTCCAACCCGAGCACCTCCGCGTATCGCTCCAGGCTCTTCTTCGAGATCGGGGCCTCGCCGGGACCGTCGCTGGATGCCCTCGCCGAGACCATCACCTGGGCGTGCGAAAGCCGCGCGTGGGCGAGCGGGAGAAGCCCCACCATCGCCGCCACGACCATCCCGCCCATGCCCGATCGGTTCTGTTGACGCTTCATCTTCATGGCCAGGTCCCCTTGGTTCGAGCGAAGCCGGTACGGACACCACCGCCCGCGCTTCGCCCCATGCTCCAAGGGATGCGCGACTCCAGTGAAACCGTCGCCGACGCGCCGTCGCCTCGGTCAGTTGATCTCCTGACGGCGTGGACGATCCCCGCCGCGATCACCCCCCCGGTCTCCCCCGCGCCCGCGGTCGTCTTCCCTTGGAAGCCGATCGATCTGCTCCTTCGTCAGAAGCCGTTGCAGAGCGGCGATCGTCGTTTCGTCAAGCTCCCTTCGTTTGCGCCTGACCTCGCCTGCTTCCGTGTCGTCCCCGCCGCCTCTGAAGAAGTTTTCGATGCGGAAGTTCATCTCGGTCTCTTCCGTCGCCTTGGCGAGCCGGTCGTTGAGCGTTCCCATGTCACGGTTGTACGAGCCAAGAAGGTTCGCGATCGCGTCCTGCTGGTCCGGCTTCAGGTCCGCGAAGCCTTGCGCCGCGGTGATCATTCGAGACGCCCTCGACGGGCGGTAGACCATCGGAAAACTCTCCCGCTGGAACGCCGCGGCGAACTCCGCCGCCTTTTCCGCGGGCAGGAAACCCTCCAGTTGCCTCGCGTATTTCCGGTTCACATCCCGGACACGCACGCTCGCCTTGCGCCCCTCCTCCATCACGCCCTGCATCGCCTCGAAATCCCCGCCGCGGCGGAGTTCGTCCATCCGCGCGAAGATCTTCTCCTGCTCCTCGTTCCGGCGGACCAGCTCGCGGTCAAGATCCACCTCGTAGAGATCAAGCACCGGCAACACCTGGGCCTCGGCCTCGGGCTCCAGTTTCAGATCCTTCACCAGCGTAAACAGGTTGACCCGCTCGCCGGAGATGAACCCGCGTCGCATCGACGTCTCTCGACGGTGCATCCGCTCGACCTTGTCATACCCGGTGGCCTGTTCCTCGGTCAGCAGCGACTTCACGTCCTCGAAGAACGTCTTCTCCATCCTCACGCTCGCCTCGCGGAACTGCCGCATCTGGCTCGCCACGCCCTCCCAGACGGAGGGATCGCGACTCTCGCGGAAGTCCTCCCTCGCTCGTTCCATCGCGGTCCTCGCTTCTCCAGCCTTGGCCTGGAACTCATCCATGTAGCCCTGGAAAAGGAGGTTCATGTCTTCACGCTGCTCGCGAGTCAGTTTGAGCATGTCGCCGATGGTCGTCAGTTCGCGGGAGTTGAGGCTCGGGGTCAGCATGTCCCCCCCGAACCCACCCATCCCCCCCCCAAACCCACCGAAGCCCCCTTGTCCGCCGCCGCGGGGCCCGTCCTGTGCGAAAGCGGGCGACGCCAGCGCCATCAAACCGCCCGCCACAACCGCCATTGCCACCTGCTTCAGGCCGCGCCTTGCCATGGGTCTTTCTCCTGGAGCGAGAGCCTCGCTACCTGCCTCAAACGACCGGATGACCGGTTCATTGCACCCGATCATCATACAGACCCATCGGCCGCAGGTGTCGAAACCCACCCATCCAACCCTCTGCGACACCTTGACAGAGCCCGCATTCCGGATTCACGAATCGCCTTTTGCCGTCGGCTCTTCTCCCAGCAGCAATCCCACCCGCAACTCCTGCGCGTTCGCGACCCTGACCGCGACTGGTCCCAGCTCGCCCATCCCGACTCCAACGACACACATCCGAGCCCTCCTCGCCGCTTCAGCACCCGCCCAAGAGTCCTCCACGACGCAGCAGTCCGAGGCTTGGATGCCCAGCCGCCTCGCCGCCTCCTGGAAGATCGCCGGGTCGGGCTTGGAGGCCTCGACCATCGTGCCGTCGACGACAACATCCAAGGCCCCGAGAAGGTCGAGGCGTTCGAGTATCAGCCGTGCGTTCCGGCTCGCCGAGCCGACCGCGAGTTTCACTCCCCTTTCCCGGAGGGCCCGAATCAGGCCGCGGATCCCCTGGAACGCATCGTCGGGACGGAGGGCCGCCAGCGATGCGCGAAAGATCCTGTCTTTCTCCGCCGCGAGGTCCGCCCGCTGCGATTCGTCGGGCCTCCGACCCGCCCGCTCGAGCAGCATGTCGAGGCATTCCATGCGCCCGACCCCTCGGAACCGCTCGTTGAACGCCCGATCGAAGGGGATGCCCTCGCGGTCGGCAAGGCTCTTCCACGCTCGGAAGTGGAGCTCATCCGTCGCGACGAGGACGCCGTCGAGATCGAAGATCACCGCACGGATCATGGAGGCACCGGCGAGAACTCCGCCGTTTCCGCTGGCCCGACGAACGTCTTTGCGCCCCAGACCGAGATGCCCGTCGCCCGGTCGCCCTCGTTCGTCACGCTCGCGCGGCCCATCTCGATCCTCACGCGCAGACGGGCACCGCGCCACGCAAGAGGGAAGGTCAACGCCGTCCAGGCCTCGGGGAGACGTGGGTTCAGGGTCGGGTCGTCCTCGACGAGCGCCGAGCGGAGGCCGGCGAACCCGAAGACCGCCATCTGCCAGACGCCGCCGGCCGCGGCGATGTGGACCCCTTCGCTCGCGCCCGAACCCTCCAGGTCGATCCGCGAACCTCGCTGCCAGAACGCCCAGGCGTCACGCGAAAGGCCGAGACGGCTTGCGAGGATCGAGTGAACCGCCGGGGAGAGCGAGGAGTCGTGCGTCGTCAGCGGCAGGTAGTAGTCCCACGCCCTTCGGACCTCCTCATCGGTGAACGAATCAGGAAAGAGGTGCATCATCATCAGGACATCCGCCTGCTTGAGGCAGCGGCTCCGGAAGAGCCTCTCCTGCGAGACATTCGCGCCGAAGGTGAGGGACCGGTCCTTCCACAACTCCTCGAAGCGGGGATCCGCGAGACGATCGAACCCCTCGCACTGGAGGATCAACACCCCGTCGGCCGCGCGGACCAGCCCGAGCCTCGCGGCGGCCCAGCCGAACTCCGCGCTCTCCACGCTCGTGGCCCCGCCGGCGGCGCCCACCTGCGACGCCAGGCGCAGGTTGAACGCCGCCATCCAGTTCGTGTAGGCGTTGTTGTGGGTGATGGGGGCGTACTCGTCCGGCCCCATGACCCCGAGGATCGAGGCGTGCGCATCCCCTTCCCGCGTCTCCATCCGATCCATCCAGAACCGCGCCGTCTCCACCACCACCCTGGCGGCCAGCCCGAGGAGATAGGCGGGATCGGCGGCCGCGGCGAAGTGGGCGAACGCGTACGCGACATCCGCGCTCACGTGGACCTCATGGTCGGCATAGGGCCAGTTGGGGCAGCACTCGCGGCCCAAAGTGTCGGCTTCCCAGGGATACTTGGCGCCGCGGTAGCCGTACCGCCTGGCATTCTCGACCGCGGCGTCGAGCGTGCGCACTCGGAAGTCCACCAGCGACCTGGCCCGCGACGGCTCGGTGTAGAGGTGGAAGGGAAGCAGGAAGACCTCGGTGTCCCAGAAGAAGCGGCCCCAGTAGGCCTCGCCTGCATAGCCCTTGGCGTCGATCGCGACGCGATCGTCGTCCACGTGCGCGCGCAGGAGATGGAAGACGCTCGCCCGTGCGGAGAGTCTGGATTCGTCATCGCCCTCGATCTCTACGCCCGCCCTCGACCAGCGGTCTCGCCAGATCGCAGCGTGGGCATCGAGGAGGGACTCGAATGTCCGTGTGCGAAGAGCGGCCATGGTCGCGGCGGGCTGGGCAAGGTCGCGGTCCGTCGTCACGAGCGTGCGCTTCTCGATGACGGCTTCGATCCCCGGACGGAGCATGACTCGCCCGAGGAGGTGGGCCCGGCGAGGCTCTCGCGTGGCTCGGACCTCCTCCCACGTGCCGGTCGTCGCCGACTCGATGCGGACTTCGTCCCCGGCGTCGGTCCGCAGGGTGCAAAGGATGGTTCCGTCCCCAGGGGCTTCGAGGCGCACCCGTTGCGCATGGTCGTACCCGTTGGTCCGCACGTCGGCATCGATGGTCGAGCGCAGACGAAGGCTCGTCGCGCGATCGGAGGTGAGCGTCAGTCGCTGGACGCACAGGTGCGGATGCTCGGCACTGACGAAACGCTCGAACGATGCGGAGAGGCGTTCGCCCGAGGGGCCATGGAACTCGACGACGCGTGCGAGGGTGGCCAGGTCGAGGCGCAACTCTCGCCGGTGAGAACGGACGCGCGGAGAGCCCGAGTGCAGCCGCTCGCCGGAGGCATGCTCGAGGTCGAGCCCGAGGAAGAACGGGAGGTTGACCATCTGCGGCCCGAGCGTCGGGTGCGGGGCGAAGAGGCCGGGCACGTACGCCCCCCAGCGCGGGGCCGAGGTGAAGCGCTCGCTCGTGACGTTGGTGGCACGTCGCTGGTAGTCGACGTTCTGGGGCGAAGCGGCGGGGTGATCCTCGACGGACCCGCGGACGTGGAGCGGGCCGCTGCCGAGCGTGAAGAGTCCCTCGAACGCCTTGGCTCGCGCGGGATCGACGATCTCGACGATGGACCAGGACATCTGGGGACGAGTGTAGTAAGGGGAACGCCCGTGGTGCGTCGGTCAGTCCGCGGGGAAATCTCCCGGCTTGATGGCGAGGATGGAGCACGGCGCGTCGCGAACGATGCGCTCGGCGGTTGAGCCCAAGAGGAAGTCCCTCAGATTCCACTTCGCCCGCGTGCCCACGACGGCAAGGTCGATCCGCTCGCGACGGATGAACTCGACGACGCCCAGGCCGTGGCCCTCGTGCATCTCGGCGTGGAACGTGGCCTTGAGCGCTCCGAGTTGGCGGGCGCAGGGCTGGCAGAAGTCTCGGAGGCGCTTCTCGATCGCGTCGCGGTACTTCTCGGCGAGGTCGGGCATGTTCTTGCGGACCTCGTCGGGCGGGCCGATGCCCCACCAGGGATCGTTGTAGACATGGAGGACGTGCAGTGAAGCGTCATCCTGCGCGGCGATTCGAATCGCCTGATCGAGGGCCGCGCCAGAGGTCTCGGAGAAGTCGACCGCGGCGACAACGCTGCGGAAGGGGGCTCGCTGCGCCTCTCGCACCAGGAGGACACGCGACGGGCAACGCTGGACCACCGCCGCGGCAACGTGGCCCAGACGGCGTTTGGCGTCGAGGTCGCTGTGGGCGCCGAGCACGACGAGGTCGGGCTTCTCGCGGGCGGCATGGTCGAGGATTTCGCGGCGAGGGTTCCCCAGAACGGCCTCGAACTCGACGCCGGGCCCGGCTTCGCGTGCAGGTGGCCACTGAGCCCAGCGGTCACGTGCGTCGTCGACGAGGAGGTTGATGGGCGGGAGCGCGGCGGGGAAGAAGGGCTGGGGGTCGATGAGATACGCAGGGATGGGCGCGGCATAGAGGGCCTTGACCTTGGCCTTGCTCCAAGCCGCGATCCGTACCGCGTGGTGGAGAGCAATGCCGGCGCATTCGGAGAAGTCGATCCCGACGAGGACCCTGTTCAGGCGATCCATGCGCATCCTCCTTCCAAGCGGGGTCTCTTGAACAATACCAGACACTCTGATCCGATGATCCTAGCGGCTCGACGGGTCAAGGGCCGCTCGTCAACCTGCCAGGGCTTCACGAACGACGCGGTTCATGAGGGCACGCGGGGGCGTCAGGCCCGTCCACGCTTCGCTCTGGAGGGCCGCCTGTTCCACGAACATGGCCACCCCGTCGATCGTTCGGCAACCCCTCGATCGTGCCAGGGCGAGGAGGGGCGTCTCGATCGGGGTATAGACCAAGTCCATGACAAGAGGAGCGACAGGGATCGCGTAGAGATCGAGCGGGATGGCCTCGGGGGCGGGTCCACCTTTCATGCCCACAGAAGTTGCGTTGATGACGAGGTCGAGGGGCTCGCGAACGAGATCTGCGAGTGTAAGCGCGCGGACCTTGCCTGAGAAATCGGCGGCGAGGGCGGCCGCGCGATCGGGCGTGCGGTTGGCGATGAGGACTCGCGCACCCGCCTTCGCAAGGGCCCACGCCGCGGCGCGAGCGACTCCGCCGGCGCCGACGACACCGACAAGGGGGGAGCGAGTGAGATCGATTGAGCCTTCCAGGGCCCGGATGATGGCGGGGGCATCGGTGTTGAGGACGCGGACGCCGGGCGCCCGGGGATGACCTCGATCGATGACGAGGGTGTTGGCCGCACCGAGGGCGGCGGAGGCATCGTCCAGAGACCAACCCTGCTCGCGCGCGAGTCGGACGATCGCTCGCTTGTGGGGAAGGGTGATGCTTGCGCCGCTGAAGTCCAGACTCGGATGGTGGATGAGTTCGAGGAGCGTGGCCTTGAGGGACTCGGGTGCCTCGTCGCCGCCTGGGATGCGAAGGGGGAGATCGACGCCGTCGTACCCGAGCGCCTCGAAGACGACATTGTGGACGAGGGGAGAGAGGGAATGAGAGATGGGATCGCCCACGACGGCGTAGACGCGGGTCACGGGAGTGATGGCGCGGAAACGGTAGAGGTGCAGGAGGTCGTGGAGGGTGGGCTGGCCCGGGGCGGTGGCGGTCTCGGGACGGAGCGAGGCGAAGGTGAGGAACGCGTTGAACTTGGGAGCGAGGACTCGGCTCATGAGCCCGTGCTCTCCCATGGCGAGGGCCATCATGGGATGGTCGGAGTCGCGCACGAGATCGAGGAGTTCGAGGTTATCGCGCACGGAACGGGCGGTCGTTGCAAGTTTGATCACTCCAACGCCAGGGGTGGCTCGCATCGTGAGGAGACGACGGTTGAGATCGGCGGGCCTGCCCCGGTGATCGTGGAGAGAGAGGATGAGGGAAGCGGTGGTCCCCACGGGTGCCCAGCCCTTGTGTCTGGAAGCCTCGATGTCGAAGTGGGCCACGCTGGGGAGGGGAAGGAGGTGGTCGAAGAGGGCAAGCACGGGGTCGGGTTCGCCCTCGTAGAACCCACCTTCCGCGGCGGCTCGGCAGGTAATGATGCAGGGAAGGGGGGACTCTCGCACGATGGATTCGATTTCGTCGGCGGACGTGTCGTCGTTCGGACGGAAGAAGCCGTCGATGCGGAACTCGACGAGGTCGGCCCCGGCGTCGCGGGCGGTCCGGGCCTGGGCGATGGCGTCGGCGTGGCTCCGGACCAGGATGGGGACGCAGGCAAGGGTGGGCACGCGAGGAGCGTACCCCCCTCACCGGGCTTGCGCCGCGGCGAGCGAACGGCTAGGCTAGGGGCATGGAAGTGAGACGCTCGTTCACGCTCATTGAACTTCTGGTGGTGATTGCGATCATCGCGCTGCTCATCGGGATCCTGCTGCCGGCGCTCGGCTCGGCGCGGCAGTCGGCGCGGACGATGGTGTGCGGGTCGCGGCTGCAGCAGATCGGCGTGGGGCTGGGGCTTTACCTGAACGACCACGACAACACGCTCCCGCAGATGAAAGGGCCGCTCCCAGGCGGGGGAGAGGCGGTGATCGGGGCGCTCTTCGGCGGGAAGAAGGGGCAGTTGCCTTTCTACGGGATCAACGAGATCGGGGCGGAGCGGAGGCCGCTCAACGCCTATGTCCACCAGGGAACGGTGCCTCCTGATGCGTCGGGAGAGGTGGTGGAGTTGGAGGCGTTCCGCTCGCCAGCCGATCGCGGGTCGGAGATGACGGGGATCCCGATCCCGGGGTTTGACAAGACGGACTCGATGTACGAGTTGATCGGGTGCAGTTTCACGTTGAACGACCACTCGCTCGACGGAGAGCAAGCGGCGACGCTCGTGCCGTCGGGGGGGGGACGGATGCCGTTCGTGCTCGATTCGACGCGGACGTGGGTGATCGGTTCGCACCCGATCTACAACTATCAGGAGGGCGGGGACCGTGGGATGTGGTGGTATTCCCGGAAGGGAGTGAGGGCAAGCCTTCTCTTCCTCGACCACCATGTGCGGATCGACCTTCCTGTGCCCGAGGGCGTGGTGAACACGACCGAGGACTACACGTTCCTCCCGACACCGGACTGGAAACTGCCCTGATGGCCACGGACGCGTTCCGGCGTTGCCCCGGGCGTGGCACGGGCTAAAGTATCCCCCTCGCCGGGCGATGGCCCGGCGGTCGCGCGCACACGCTCCCAACGAGGACGCTCCCATGGACGCCCCCAGCGGCAACACCGTCACGATCTCTGATGCCGGGCCCAGCAAGAAGCGGCTGACGATCACGATCCCGGCCGAGACGGTCGCGGCCCGTCTTCGAGACTCGTTCGATACGCTCCTGGCGGAAGCGACGCTGCCCGGGTTCCGTCGCGGGCGGGCACCGAGGCCCCTGCTGGAGAAACGGTTCGGATCGTCGATCCGTTCGGAGGCGAAGAACCAGTTGATCGCGTCGGCCTACGCCGAGGCGGTGCAGCAGCACGAGTTGAAGATCCTCGGGGACCCGACGAGTGAATCGTTGTCCGGGATCGAGCTGGAGGACGGGAAGGCCCTGACGTTCGACCTGGACGTGGAGGTGCTGCCGGAGTTCGAGTTACCCTCGCTGGAGGGGATCGCGGTCCGCAAGCCGATCGTCGGCGTGACGGACGAGATGGTGGGGAAGGAGATCGAGAAACTCTGCCTGAACGAGGGGGCGCTGGAGTCTCGGGACGTGCCCGAGGCGGGGGACTATCTGACGGGGCACGGGATCATGACGGGCCCGGACGGGACGGAGTTTTACAACATCCGCGGCGCGGTGGTGCAGGTCCCCCAGGCGGGGAGCAAGGGGATGATCCTGGGGATCATGGTCGAGGACTTCGCCAAGCAGTTAGGGCTCCCCCGGCCGGGCGAGACGGCAACGATCCGAGCGAAAGGCCCGGAGAACCACGAGGTCGAGCGCATCCGCGGGGCGGACCTGACGATCACGTTCCGCGTCGATCGGGCCGACCGCATCATCCCCGCGTCGATCGGCGATCTCGTTGCGAAGCTGGGCTTTGCCGACGAGGCGTCGATCCGGTCGGCGATGCGCGAGCGGCTGGAGCACCGGGCGGCGGTCGAAGTGCAGTCCGCGATGCGTCAACAGATCGCCAGCCACCTTGTCTCGTCGGTGAAGATCGACCTGCCCGAGCGGCTCACCGCCCAGCAAGCGGCGAGGAACCTCGACCGCAAGCGCATGGAACTCATGTATCGCGGGTTCGAGCCCCACACGATCGAGGAGCATGTGGCCGAACTGCGTAACGCGTCGGCTTCACAGGCGTCCACCGATCTCAAGCTCTTCTTCATCCTCAACAAGGCCGCCGAGTCTCTGAAGGTGCGGGTCGAGGAGGGCGAGATCAACGGACAGATCGCGCGGATGGCGGCGGAGCGGGGCGTCCGTCCGGATAAGTTGCGGCAGGAACTCGTCCAGAAGAACCAGGTCGGGGTGCTGTTCCAGCAGATCCGGGACCACAAGACGATGGACCAGTTGCTCTCCAAGGCAACGGTGACGGAGGTTCCGCTCGAGGAGTTCAACGCGCAGGCCGAGGCTCAGAAGAAGCCCAAGGGCTGAGCGAGCGTCACGCCTCCGTGACGTGCTCGTTGAGGGATCCGCACCCGGGGCAGATCACGCCGTACTCGCCCGCCGGACGTCCCTTGAGCGGGCCGCCGCACTCCAGACAAACGGCCTCACGCATCCTCGCGGTGATGGAGTTGACCCCCACGGCGAGCGCGGCGACGGCGACCCCGACGACGGGCCACACCGGCAGGGCGGCGAACGTGATCGCCCCCCAGGCCATCAGCGCGATCGCCACGCCGAGGGCGAGCGCGCGTCGGCGGAGGCGACGGAGCCAGCGAGGTCCCAGGTCCCTGGGGGGAACGGCATCCATGACGCTATTGAACCATCGGTCCGTCGTGTTGTCCACGCCCAATCGAACGGGCAACGTGAAGTTCACCGGTTAGGGCGCAGGGTCGGGGGGCGGAGGGTCTCGGTATACTCGTGTGCGATGCGAATCGTCCTGGTGAACTGGGCTCCCATCTGGGACGGTGCGGGACGCGGGGGAGGGGTCAACGGATATGCGCAGGGGCTGGCGCTGGAACTCCGTGACCGCGGGCACCATGTCTCCTGGCTGTCGTCCGGACTCACCCTGACGGGGGGAGAGACACGGGTCGTACGCCACCCGGATTGGCTCGGCATCCGCGTCTTCGAGGTGATTGACTCGCCCGTGCTGGCGCCTTCGATCGCCCAGTTTGCCGGGCCGGGGGCGGAGGCATCGTCTCCCGTGCTCGAGCGTGTGTTCGGCAGATTCCTTGCGCGGCTCGGCCCCGACGTCGTCCACTTCCACAATATCGAGGGGCTCTCGGCGGGGTGCATGGAAGAGGCACGCCGGGCCGGGGCGGCGGTGGTGTATTCGCTCCACAACTATCACACGATCTGCCCGCAGGTGTATCTCATGCGCGGGCATCGCGAGCCATGCTTCACCCCCGAGAACGGGCATGCCTGCACCGGGTGCATCGAGGCGGACGACCCCGCGCATGAACGGGCGCGGCGATGCGGGACCGCGGCCTCGCCTCACCCGTTGCCGACGGCCCGCCCTCGTCGCTGGCGCTGGGGGGGCGCGGAGTCGCACGAGCCGGCCGCGGAAGCGGAGGCAGGGCCCGGGTGGGAGGAGGTCACGCCGGGCACGGTGCTCGATCGTGCGATTCCGCTGGAGCACGACGACCGGGGCCGGACAAGGCAGGTGATCGCCGACCGCGGTCCGCGGGAGGACATCGATCCACTCCACCCGCACTGGCGGCCCGTGGAGAACGAAGTCATCCCCGAACCGAGCGACCCGCGTCCGTGCAATGCCTACGGCGAGCGCCGGCTGGCGATGGTCCGAGCGCTGAACTCGTGCGACAGGGTGCTGGCGGTCTCGGGCTTCGTGCGGGAGCGGTTCATCGCGGCGGGCGTAGGTCCCGAGCGCATCGAGGTCCAGTCGATCGGGACCCGCATGGTCTCGATCGCGAGACTGCACGAGGAACTCGTGTTTTCGCCGCCCGGGTTCGAACAGGGCCGCCCGGTACGTCTCGTCTTCATGGGCTACAACAACTGGTACAAGGGCCTGCCGATGCTGGCCGATTCACTGGAGTTGCTCGTGCCGGAGGTGCTGAACCGGCTGCACGTGTTCGTGTATGCGCTGGATGGGCAGAGCATGGAGTGGCGGTTCCGCAGGATCGAGCCCCGGCTGGGGGGGCTGACGATCCACCACGGCTACGAGCCTCACGACGTGCCCTGGATGCTCGGGGGGAAGGACGCGGGGCTGGTGACGTCGGTCTGGTGGGATAACGCGCCGCAGACGGTGTTCGAGTACCAGGCGTGCGGGGTGCCGGTGATCGGGGCGGCGCTGGGTGGGATTCCCGAGTTTGTGCGAGACGGCGTGGATGGGCTGCTGTTCCGGGGCAACGACCGGTATGATCTTGCACGGGTCCTGGCCCGAATCGCCCGGGATCCGGACCTGACCCGACGGCTGAGATCCGGGGTCCGCCCGCCCAAGGGGATGGAAGTGCACGCGGGCGAAGTGGAACAGACGTATCAGGATTGCGTATCCTGCGCGAGGCGGTCGCCGGCGTGAACCCCGGTCACCCGAGGAAGGGTCACGCTTGCAGAGCCCGCTGACGCCGATCGTTCACCATGTGGAGCATGTCCAGGCCGACCACGGCGTGGATCGTCGCTCCGGAAGGGCGTCGCCCAGGCTGGCGCTGGTACCAAATGTCGCGGTCGTCATCGTGACGTGGAACCGTCGCGAGGCGCTGGAAGGGGTGCTGCGCGCGATCGCGGCGCAGCGGTACCCGGTCGAGCGGCTGGATGTGGTCGTGATCGACAATGCCTCGAAGGACGCCACAAGCGAGCATCTGCTCGAGCGCTGGAAGCCTGAGCGAGTCGTCCACAACTCGACCGATCGTGCGCACGAGCCGCGGTTCGAGGTGCGAGTCGGCGGCGAGGGGACGAACCTCGCGGGGTTCCGGTCGCTGTCGATCGTGAGGAACTCGGAGAACCACGGGGGGTGCGGGGGCTTCAACACGGGCTTCGCGTTCGTCGAACGGGTGCTCGACGACGAGGCAAACCCTTCGCGGCCGGATTACGTGTGGCTCGTGGACGACGACGTGGACCTGCCCGACGACGCACTCTCCCGGATGGTGGAGGTGGGCGAGGCGGACGAGACGATCGGGATCGTCGGATCTCGGACGGTGGACCTCAACGATCGGCGGACGACGATCGAGACGACGATCTACTACAACGACCGACGGGGTCGGATGAGCGATACGCCCCCCCCCCACCACCCGCTGCGAGAGTCCCACGATCGATGGATTGATGAGATCGGCGGGACGAAGGGGGAGCGGGCGTTCGGGGGCGTGCGCGACGTCGATGTCGTCTCGGCTTGCAGTCTGCTGGCGCGCTGGTCGAGCGTGAGGCGCGTGGGGTACTGGGATCATCGCTTCTTTATCTATTGCGATGACGCGGACTGGTGCCTCCGATTCCGGCGCGCGGGTCTGCGCGTCGTCGTCAACCTCGACGCGGTGGTCTTCCACACGCCCTGGTTCCAGAAGTTGACGCCGGCCAGGGTGTATTACTCGCAGCGGAACGCGGTGTGGGTGGCGCAGAAGATGCACGGGGCGTTGCGCCGGCGGCTCGCGGTCGGGCGGTGGCTGGCGTCGATCATGTTCGACTGCCTGCTCGCGGCGTTCCACCGGCGTCTCTTCCACGCCGAGATCATCCGGCGCACGGCGGCGGACGCGATCCTGGGGCGGGGCGGCAGGTTGGAGAACGACGGGCCTGAGCGTCGTCCGCTGCTCGAGTCCCTTGAGCGCATCGGCGCTCTGCGCGCGGACTCGACGCTGGCGGTGCTGTGTGCGGACGAGGGGATGATCGAGAGCGCGGATCTCGTGCGGGCCCAGGTGACGCACTCGCTAATCGCACGCGGGCGGGCCCACGACCAGCCTCGCTGGGTCTACATCGTGGGGAGCGACATCCATGACAAGGACCACGAGCACTCCGCACCGGAGGTCCCCCTTCCTGAGCGCGTGCGTCACACCCGAAGGCCGCGGTCGAGGCTGTTCCGGCAGGCGGGGTTCCTCCGCCGCCCGCCCGAGGGTGTGATCGTGTTCGACCAGATCGCAACGTTTCCGCTCCTTCGGGGCGCGTACAACATCCACATCGATCGCAAGTGGATCGACCGCGCGCAGATCGAGCGAGACTCCCTTGCCCGGCGGGCCGCGTTCCTGGGGAGATGGATCGGGACGGGGGTGCTCTGCGCGTTGCACCTGGCGCTCAACCGCCGGCACGTCTCGGGGTCGCGCTACGGTTGATCGAACATGGCGCGATCGATCCCAGTTCTTGGCGCCGACCCTCCGCCCGACTGGCCGCGGACCCTCCACCCCCGCTCGATCGCGGTGCTGGGGTGGGCGCGTCTGTCGCTGGGCGCACGCGAGGGATCGGGGTACAACCTCTCCGCATCGGAACTCGCGGCGGGCCTGGCGATGTCCGGTCACCGGGTCTTTTATCTGCGATCGGGGATGTACTATGCCACGCGCGCCGGGATGGGGCTTCGAAGGACCGAGCACTGGCGCGGGATCGAGTGTTTCGAACTGCGGAACTCGCCCAATCTCTCGCCCGCCGCCGCCAACTTCAGGAACGTGCGGGCGGAACTCTCGCACCGCGGGCAGACACGTCTGGTGCTGGCGTGGCTGGATCGAGTCAGGGCGGAGATTGTGCACGTCCATTCTCTGGAAGGTTGCCCGTTTGACCTCATCCCTGCGATCCGGGGGACGGGGCGGCCCGTCGTCGTGACGCCGCACAACTACTGGTTCGTCTGCCCGCAGGTTGACCTGCTCCACAAGGAGATCTCGCTCTGCCGCGACTTCGAAGGCGGAAGGAAATGCGAGGGGTGCCTGGAGGCCGGGGAGCCTCGCCTCTTGCGCCTGAAAAGGGCGGCGGTGCAGTCTGCCGAGAGGCTGTTGGGATCGGGAGTGGTTCATTGGGCGAGGTGGGTGGCCGGGATGCCCGCCCGCCGACGCGAGGCTTCGAGGGAGGCCGGCAAGCGAGCGGTGCGGCTCGATCCGGAACTGTCCCGCGGTTTCGACGCGGACCCGACCGCGGATCCCCGCATCGTCCACGACCTGGGCAGGGAGCCTGAGCCACCATTACCACTCGCACCCGTGCTCGCGCGGGACGAGAACGAGCGGTTCCTTGCCTCCGACGTGCACCTGAAGGTCCTCAACGGGTCTATCTACGGCGAGCGAAGGCTCGCGGGCGTTCGGGCGCTCAACGCGGCGTCGCTGGTCATCCCGCCTTCGGATTTTCTTCGTCGCGCACACGTCGCGATGGGTGTCGAGGAAGCAAGGACGCGCGTCGTGCGGCTGGGCCAGCCGCACTTCGATCAGATCCATCGGCGTGCGGTCCGTTCGCCGTTCTACGCCGAACGGCCTTGGACGGCAAGGACCACGGAGCGGCCGCTCCGGTTCGCATTTTTAGGGGTCACGCGCGCGAACAAGGGGCTCGATGTGCTGGTCCGGGCGATCGAGGGTCTCGACCCGAACGTGCGTCGTCGGTGCCAGGTGCTCATCCGGGCCGGTGGCTGGGATTGGCCGTTCCGCAGGCGACTTGCGGCGTATCCGGAGGTTCAGTTCGCGGGGGGGTATGACCTGATCCAACTGCTCGCGGCGGCTGGCGAATACGACGTGGGAATCGTGCCGCACATCTGGTTCGAGAACTCGCCGCTGGTGCTGCTGGAGCACCTGCACGCGGGGAAGTTTGTGATCACGTCGCGTCTGGGGGGCCCGCCGGAGTGGATCATCGAGCCGGGCCAGTCGCGTGAGTACCCCCTCGGCAATGGCCTGATGGTCGCGGGCGGGGATCCCGCTGACCTGGCGAGTGCAATGGCGAGCCTTGTGCGAGGGGAGTTTGAACTGCCCTCGGCGCGCGAGGTCCACGACGCGACGCCGCACCTGGTGAGTTATCCGGATCATGTCCGCGAGATCGAGGGCGCGTACAACGGGCTGCTTTCGCGACCGGGCCGGGGGGTGGGGACGCTGACTTCCGGTGCGTTGTCCGCGGCGTCCCCCGGGCCTCCATCGAAGATGGCGCCCGCGAGCGGCTTGGGCTGACGAGGGCGTTCGGGGCGAGCCCGAGCACCAATTCCGATCCTTTCAGGGGTCACGTGCCGAAACCTTGGCGTGCCTCTGCTCGCCTCTCTGCACGCGGTCGATCTCGGTGTGCTTGTTGTGTACTTCGTTGGGCTGCTCGCGGCGGGGCTGCTGCTGGGTCGTCGCAAGCAGCGCAGCACGTCCGACTACTTCCTCGGCGCGAGGTCGATGCCCGTGTGGGCGGTGGCGATCTCCACCATCGCGACGGCCCTTTCAGCGGCCACATTCGTCGGCGCGCCGGCGCAGGCCTTCAAGGGCGACCTGACGTATTTGTCCGCCGCGCTGGGCACCATTGCGGCGGCGTTCATCGTGGCTTGGCTCTTCATCCCGGCGTTCTATCGCTCCGGCGTGATGACCGTTTACGAACTGCTCGGCAAGCGGTACGGCTCGCCGGCGAAGGTCGCGGCGAGCCTCATGTTCATGGTGGGGCGCGTGTTCGCGAACGGCGCCCGCGTCTACATCGCCGCGAGGGCCGTGGCCTTTGTCCTTCTCGATGCCTCGGAGGGTGGGGAGCACCCGGGCGCCCACGATCGGGCGATGCTTCTGGCGATCGGGATGATGGCTCTGGTGGGCGTGTTCTACACGCTCGCGGGGGGGATCACGAGCATCATCTACACCGATGCCATCCAGACGGTGGTCTTCGTCGGTGCCGGAGTCGCCGCGGCGGTGCTGCTCATCGCCTCGCACCCCGCGCCGCAGGAGATCCTCCCCACGCTGAAGGGGGCGACGTCCCCCTCGGGCACCCCCAAGCTCGAACTCCTCTCGTTCTCCCTCGACCCCGGCCGCACGTACACCCTCTGGACCGCCCTCTTCGGGTTCACGCTGCTGAATGTCGCGGCCTACGGCACGGACCACGACCTCGTCCAGCGGCTTCTCACGTGCAAGTCAGCGGCGAAGGGGAGCCTCTCCGTCATTGCGGCGAACCTTGTCGGACTCCCGATCACCGCCCTGTTCATGCTGATCGGTCTCCTGCTCTTCGTGTTCTATTCGCACCCTGCGATAGGGCCCGCGCCGGGCGACTCGCGCGACATCTTCCTCACGTTCATCCGGACGCGGGTCCCGATCGGGCTTGCCGGGCTGATGATCGCCGGGCTCTTCGCCATCGGCGTGGGAAGTCTGAACTCGGCGCTCAACGCGATGGCCTCGACGTTCGTGGGTGATCTCTACCGCCCCGTCGTCCGGGGCCAAACCGAGCGGCACTACGTCCTTGTCGGCAGGCTGAGCGTCGTCGCGTGGGGATTCGCGCTCGCAGGCTTCGCGGCGATGTGCATCGCGTGGGAGCAGGCCGCCTCCGCTCGCCGCGGGATGACGCTGCTGGACTTCGCGCTCTCCGTGATGCTCTTTGCGTACGCCGGCCTCCTCGCGGTCTTCGTCGCGGCGCTCTTCACCCGTCAGGGGGATTGTCGGAGCGTCGTCGCGGCACTTGTCGTCGGGTTCTTCACGGTGCTGGGGTTCGAGCTCTCTGGGTCGGTACTCGCGTATCCGTGGCGGCTGCCGATCGCCGCCGCCCTGGCGTTCTCGGTCGTGTGCGCGGGGCGCCCGACGCGGCGCCCGAGCACCTAGAATCCCGCCGCGACGAGGGACGTTCCATGGCGGACACGGGCGAACAACCAACGCCGAGCACGCCCGCGGCCCGCGCGCTCGGGGTAGTGGCGGTCAAGCGGATCGAGGTTCTGGCGGGCGCGGTGCGCCGGGCGAGAAAGGTCCTCCTCTGCGATCCTGACCTCGCCGCGGAAGACGTCCACCGGCTTCGGGTGGCCTCGCGCAGGGCCCTGGTGGCGCTCGACCTCGTCGATCACCATGCGCCCGGCGCGGTCCCCACGAGGTTTCGTCGCCGGATCTCAAGACTCCGCCGGGCGGCGGGACGTGTCCGCGACGGCGATGTCCAGGCGGCGCTCCTCGCCAGGATGCTCGATGCGGCGAACGGCGAGCAGCGAGACGAGATCCGTGCGCTGCTGGCCCTGCTCGACCGGACCCGGGCCGAGTCGTTGGAGCGCCTGCGTGATCGTCTGGATCGGCTTCGCATCCGCCGGCTGCGAAGGCCCGCGGAGAAGTTGCAGAGGCGGCTCGACGCCATCGGTGACCAAGAGTGCGAGAGCCTGGCCACCCTGGCCTCTCGCGTGCTGGCATCGGAGGCTGAACGCATCCGGGCTGCCGCGGACGCCAATCTGCGCGACCCTGATCGCCTCCACGAGTTTCGGCTGCGCGTGAAGCACGCCCGGGATGTTCTCGATCTGCTTCGGCCCGGGATCACGTGCGCGAGCGGCGTGCTCGATTCACTCCGTGAGATCCAGGAACGCCTGGGCACGGTTCAGGACGCGAGGGTTCTTGCCGAGCACCTCGATGCCGCCCCGCTGCTTGCCGCGAGGGCAAGAGCCCTGCACGCGCGCCGGATGGAGGACACCCTCGAGTGGTGGGCCTCGCAGGACCTGGGGGTGCTGCTGGAGCGATCGCTCGGCGTAGCGGGAGCGCGAGCGCTTCCCGTCGAGCCTGAGTCGAGGCCGATGACCCCGTCGGCGGTCGCTCCAGATGGACCTGTACGCCTGGCGGCGATCGACGTGGGGAGCAACTCGATCCGGCTCGTGATCGCGGAGACTCGAGGCCGCGGGCGCTATCGCGTGCTCGACGATGAGCGCGAGATGGCAAGGCTGGCGACGGGGCTCGACACGACGGGGAAGCTCGCCGGAGAATCCATCACGCGGGCCGTCGCCGCGGTTTCGCGTATGCGCGCGATCGCGAAGGGATACGGCGTCGCGGCCCTCCGAGTCATCGCCACGGCGGCGGTCCGTGAGGCGGGAAATCGCGAAGAACTGATCGCTCGGCTTCGCACCGAAGCGGACGTGGACCTCGAAGTGATCGACCAGGGGGAGGAAGCGCGGCTTGCGTTTCTCAGCGCCTCGCACGCGTTCGACCTGTCCGACCTCGCCGCGGGCGTCGCGGACATCGGGGGGGGGAGTTGCCAGGTCGTGCTGGCGCAGCGCGGCATCGTGGACGTCGTCGCGCCCACCAGCCTGGGCGCCGTGCGGCTGACAGAGGCGTTCGGCGGCCCGGAGGCCGCCGCGGGCGACCGGTACAAGGACATGCGCCGGCACATTCGAGAAGTCTTCGAGTCAACGGTTCCCAGGCCGTTCGTTCCACAGGTGCTGATCGCGACGGGAGGGACGTTCACGACGCTGGGTTCGATCGTGCTGGCCCGGCAGCATCCCGGCGATGCACCGGTGCCGGTGCAAGGAACGGAGGTCGACCGGGCGCAGGTCTCGCACCTGCTCGACTGGCTTCGCGGGCTTTCGGTGCGTGCGCGGGCCCGCGTCCCCGGGCTGCCGCCCGAGCGTGCGGACATCATCGTGGCCGGGCTGTGCATCGCGGAGCGGCTGCTCGATCATCTGGGTGTCAACCGCGTGCTCATCCACGACCGGGGAATCCGGGACGGCCTGCTCATCCGAATGATCCACGACCTGTTCCCGTCGCGGGAGCCTGTGGACCGTCTTGCGGCGGCCCGCGTCTTCGCCCAGGCGTGCCGGTATGAAGAACGCCACTCGGAGCATGTCGCAAGGCTCGCGCTCGCGCTTCACGAACAACTGGCGGCGTCGTTCCCGGGCTCGGGCGCGTGGACATCGTCGGCTTCGCGCGGGCTCCTCGAAGCCGCCGCGGTCCTCCACGACGTGGGCTACCTGATCAACTACGACAAGCACCACAAGCACGGTTATCACCTGATCGTCAACTCCGATCTCGACGGGTTCACCTCGCGTGAGATCGAGGTCCTCGCCAACATCGCCCGGTATCACCGGCGGAGCCCGCCCTCGCTCTCGCATCCCAACTTCTCACGGCTAGGGGAGGAGGACCGAGAACTCGTCCGGCGCCTGGCGGGAATCCTGCGACTCGCGGACGGCCTCGACCGGACACACACCCAGCGCGTCGCAGGGGTCGGCGTGACTGTCGAAGCCGGGGCGGTCCGGTTCGTCCTTGATGCCCCTCCTGACAGCGAAACCGATCGATGGGGGGCCGAGCAGAAGAGCGACCTGTTCCAGGACGCCTTCGGGATGGCCCCTCGCGTTGAGTTGCGGGGGGGTACCCCACCGGGCCCTTCGGATGCGGGCCGGCCCGAGGCCGAGACGATCCGCGAAGCCACGTGACATCCGAGGGGGTTTCTGGCATACTCCTGGCTCTTTTGCCCATGGAGATGTCACATGCTTGCGATCGCGATCGTGGCCTCGTCACTGGTCCTGGCTCAACCCGAGTCGGGCTCGTCCTTCGTCAACTGGGAGAACCCCCACGTCTCGCCCCTAGCGATGACGCCAGATGGAAAGACGCTCCTGGCGGTGAATACACCGGATAACCGGCTCGAGGTGTTCGACCTGACGTCGGGCCTTCCGGTCTGGGCGGCGTCGATCCCTGTGGGACTCGACCCGGTCTCGGTCCGCGCGCGGACCAGTACGGAGGTCTGGGTCGTCAACCACATCTCGGACTCCGTGAGCATCGTGGACCTGTCGACGATGAACGTGCGGTTCACGCTGAGGACCGATGACGAGCCGACCGACGTTGTGTTCGCGGGCTCGCCGGAACGGGCGTTCGTCTCCTGCTCGCAGGTCAACCGCGTGATGGTTTTCGATCCGGCAAACCTCTCCGCCTTGCCGGTCTCGATCGAGATCGACGGCGAGGATCCGCGGGCGATGGCCGTGAGCCCGGACGGCACCAAGGTCTACGTGGCGATCTTTGAGTCGGGCAATGCCTCGACGGTCCTCGGAGGTGGGATCGCGGGCGCAACGCTCGCGTATCCACCCAACGTCGTCAGCCACGCGGCCGGGCCCTACGCCGGGAAGAACCCGCCACCCAACGACGGGCCCAACTTCAACCCGCCGATTGCGCCGGGCAACGGCAACGGCCTCCCCGTCTCGCTGATCGTCAAGAAGAACCTTGCCGGTCAGTGGATGGACGACAACAACGGGAACTGGACCTCGCTGGTCTCCGGGGCGCAGGCGAACCTCTCGGGGAGGCTGACCGGGTGGGACCTTCCGGACCATGATGTCGGCGTGATCGACGCTTCGAGCCTCGGCATCACCTATGCCCGCGGGCTGATGAACGCGAACATGGCCCTCGCGGTCAATCCCTCGAACGGCCGCCTCGCGGTGGTCGGGACGGACGCGAGGAACGAGGTCCGCTACGAGCCGGTGATCAACGGGACCTTTCTGCGTGTGAACGTTGCGCTCGTCAATCCCGCCAACCTCGCCGACAAGTCGATCAAGGATCTCAACGCACACCTGACATATGGTGCACCGACGCTCCCGACGCAGGCGGAACGCGACCTCGCGATCGGCGATCCGAGGGGCATCGCGTTCGACCCGTTGGGGACGCGCGCCTTCGTGACCGGGATGGGTTCGAACAATGTTGTCGTGCTCAACTCGTCGGGCGAACGGGCCGGCCTCGGCCCCACGATTCCCGTCGGCGAGGGCCCGACAGGCATCGTGTTCGACGCCGCCCGCGCTCGCGTCTACGTCCTCAACAAGTTCTCGGCTTCGTTGAGCGTGATCGACGCGCCCTCGGAGACGGTGGTGGCGAGCGTGCCCCTCTTCGACCCGACACCCGCGGCGATCAAGATCGGGCGCAAGCACCTCTATAACACGCACAAGACCTCCGGGCTCGGATACACCTCGTGCGCATCGTGCCACATCGATGCCCGCTTCGACCGGCTCGCGTGGGACCTGGGCGACCCCGAGGGCGCGGCCAAGGGGCTTGGCGGGCTCAACCTCGGCGCCAACATCCCCGGGCTTGCTCCCCCGCTTGCCAACCCTGCCTTCCAGCCCTTCCACGCGATGAAGGGCCCCATGACGACCCAGACCCTCCAGGACATCGTCGGCCACGAACCCCACCACTGGCGCGGCGACCGCCTCGGGCTCGAAGAGTTCAACCCTGCGTTCATGGGCCTGCTCGGAGACGACGAGCCCCTGTCGCCCCAGGAGATGCAGGAGTTTGAGGATTTCCTTGCGTCCATCCATTTCCCCCCCAATCCCTTCCGCAACCTCGACAACTCCCTCCCCTCGAGCCTCCCGCTCCCCGGGCACTTCAGGTCGGGCCGTTTCGGCGGCGCCGGGCTTCCGCTTCCCGTCGGCAATGCCGAAGCGGGCCTGACGCTCTATCGATCGCAGGCCCGGCGTCTCGACGGCAACGCTTTCGCGTGCGTCACCTGCCACACCCTTCCCACCGGCGCAGGAACCGACTTCAAACTCGTCGGCGGAACGTTCCAGCCTGAGCCGGTCGGTCCCAACGGCGAGCGCCACCACGCCGTCGTCTCGGTCGACGGCACGACGAACGTGACTACCAAGACGCCTCAGCTCCGGAACCTGTATGACAAGGTGGGCTTCGAAGCGACGAAACTCTCCAACCGATCGGGCTTCGGGTTCCTGCACGACGGGAGTGTGGACTCCCTCGCCCGATTCGTGTCGGAGCCCGTGTTCACGGTCGCGAACGACCAGGAGGTCGCGAACCTTGTCGCCTTCCTGCTCGCCTTCTCGGGGTCGGACCTGCCGGTTGTGCCGCCGAACGTGGTTCTCGAACCCCCTGGATCACCCAGCAAGGATGCTCACGCCGCCGTCGGCGTGCAGACGACCGTGGTCAACGGGCTTGCGATCCCGCTGCCGCAGTTGACGCTGCTGAACCAGATGAGGCTCCTCGCGGATTCGGGCAAGGTCGCGATGGTGGTCAAGGGTCGTGTATCGGGAGCATCTCGCGGGTATGCCTATCTGCCCGGGGGAACGCTGCAGTCCGATCGCACGGGGGAGACGATCGGGTTCGACGCCATGCTCGTTCTCGCCTCGCCTGGCGCGGAACTGACCTTCACGATCGTCCCCGCGGGGAGCCGGGACCGGATCGGCATCGACCGAGACCTCGACGGGTATCTCGACGGCGACGAGATCGATGTCTGCGCCAACCCGGCGGACCCGAACTCGTTCCCGGGCGCTCCCGGGAACCCGGATTGCGAGGGAGATCTCGATCTGGACATCTTTGACTACCTCTGCTTCCTCGGGAAGTTCTCCACCCAGGACCCCTACGCCGACTTCGAGGGCGACGGCGACTGGGACCTGTTCGACTTCCTCGCTTTCCAGGATGCCTACGCAGGGTGTCAGTAATCGAAGTTCTCGGACGGCGTTGATCCGGGGCATCGCGCCATGGTGCGTGCAGGCCACAGCCAGACGCCGCGCGCGCCGATGTAGGTCAACATGGAGCAACGTCACCCCGTCCGCATCTCTCGACCGACCCCGGAGCCAGTCGACGCGCCCTTCGCCCTCGAACGCCTCAATGTCCTCGTACACGAACTCTCCAACCTGCTCGATGGTTCGCTCCGCTGCCTCTCGCAGGCCCGGCAGGCGGTAGGGGTGACGCTCCAGGTCCATGGAGCGGGGCTCGAGGGCGCCGCCCACCACCTCGAGGTCGTGCAGGAATCGCTCCGGCGCATGGCGGACCTTGTCAAGGGCGCCCTGTCGTCGTCGGTGCCCCTGGGCTTTCCGGGGTTGGCGTCGGCCAGCACGATCACCCTTGGCGCCGCGGCCGCCCACGCCATCGATGTCCTGACCCCGCAGGCGAACGAAGCCGGGACGGTTCTCCGAGCCGAACTGCCTCCTGATCTTGCCGAGACGCCTGCCGGACCGCTCTACGGCGTGATTCTCAATGCATTGCGCAACGCGTTGGAATCGGTGGCGCGCGCCGGTGGAGCTGGGCAGGTCGTGATCGCCGCTCGGACGAGGGGCAAGGGCGAGGATCGGTGGATCCATGTCGAGATCCGCGACGACGGACTCGGCCCGCCGCGCGGGCTGGATCGCGGGCGAGTCTTCGAGCCGGGGTTCTCGACTCGACCGGGGAGCGCGGGGCTGGGCTTGTCCATCGCCGAAGCCATTGTGAAGGACCTGGGCGGGACGATCGACTTGAGTGAAGGCGTCCGTTCGCGGCCTGCCGCCCCCCCGCCCGCACGCCCGGGCGCGGTGCTGAGCATCTCATACCCGCTGCCGGATCGATCCTCCGAAGCCGCGTGAAGCCACCATGCCCGAGCCCCGCGCCCGAATTCTGATCGTCGACGACGACCCGATCGTCTCCCGTTCGCTGTCGGAGTTCCTGTCCGGCGAAGGGTTCGAACCGTCGAGTGCGCCTGGTGCGCGTGAGGGTCTCGCGGCTCTGCAGGCGGCCGACGATGCGGACCAACCCATCGACCTGGTGGTGTGCGATCTCTCTCTCCCCGGGGGAATGGACGGGCTGGAGTTCCTCCGCAGGATCGCGAGAGAACACCCCGGAGTGGCGAGCGTGATGCTCACGGGCTACGCGAGCATCCCGTCCGCTGTCGAGTCCCTCCGCCTGGGCGCCGCGGATTATCTCACCAAGCCGGTGATGGACGACGAACTCCGCGTGGCGCTGGAGCGGGCGCTGCGCCAGCGCGAGTTGCTGGCCGAGAATCACGCGCTGCGGCGCCAGCTCGACCGCCGGCCCGCGCTCGACCACGTGATCGGGTCGGACCACCGGATGGCGAAGGTGCTCGAACTCATCGACGCCGTCGCACCCTCACGAACAACCGTACTCATGACGGGCGAGTCGGGCGTGGGCAAATCGATGATCGCGCACGCGATCCACCGCAAGAGCCCCAGGCGCGACAAGCCGTACGTCGAACTCTCCTGCGGATCGATCCCCGAGACGCTCCTGGAGAGCGAACTCTTCGGCCACGTCAAGGGAGCGTTCACCGGCGCGCACGCCAACAAGGCGGGGCGGTTCCTCGCCGCGCACACCGGGACGATCTTTCTCGACGAGATCAACTCGGCATCTCCCGCGATGCAACTCAAACTCCTTCGAGTGCTGCAGGAGCGGAAGTTCGAGCCCGTGGGTTCGTCGGAAACGATGGAAGTCGATGTCCGGGTGATCCTTGCCTCGAACCAGCCGCTGGAGCAGCTCGTCGCGGAGGGTCGATTCCGTTCCGACCTCTATTACCGCATCAACGTGGTGAAGATCGAACTCCCCCCGCTTCGTGACCGAGTCGCGGACATCGTCCCCCTCGCGGAGCACTTCCTGGGGATCCACGCCTCGGCGCTGGGCAAGCAACTCGCGGGATTCTCGTCCGAAGCCGTCGCCGCGCTCCAGCGTTACACCTATCCGGGCAACGTGCGTGAGCTTCAGAACATCGTCGAACGAGCCGCGGTGCTCTCGCGCAAGCCGACCATTGCCGCGGAGGACCTGCCTTCGCATGTTCTTGAGAACATCTCGCCTCTGGCCGCCCCGCCTCGCGACGAGGACGCGTGGGTACCGATGCCGCTCGCGGACGCGCTCCGCGAGCCGGAGAAGTCGATCATCGCCCGCGCCCTGGCCGCCAACGCCTGGAACCGGCAGAAGACCGCGGACGTGCTGGGAATCAACCGCACGACGCTGTACAAGAAGATGAAGCAATACGGCCTGGACCGCCGAGCGAGCTGACGCACTCCCCGCCCGTCGGTAGGATCCCCGTGTGGGATACGACGCGATCATTGTGGGCGCGGGCTCGATGGGCGCCTCGGCAGCCGACGCGCTGGCTCGCCGGGGGAAGCGTGTCCTGTCGATCGATCGATTGACCGTCCCGCACGGCCAAGGGTCACACCATGGGCGTACGAGGATGGTGCGCCTCGCCTATTACGAGCACCCGGACTATGTCCCTCTGCTTCGACGGTCGCTCGAACTCTGGAACGAGTTCAATCTGGCGGCCCCTCGCCCTCTTTTTCTTCGCACGGGCGGGCTCTACGCCGGCGCTCCATCGGGCGAACTCCTCACGGGCTCCTTCACCTCCGCAACGACGCACGCGCTCTCGCACGATCGCCTTCCCGCGCTGGAGGCCGCACGGCGCCTCCCCGGTCTCGCCCTTCCCTACGGCTTCGAGGCCTTGCTCGAGCACGACGCGGGCCTTGCGTTTCCGGAGGAGACCGTTCGGTTCCTTTCGCAACGGGCGCGTCAGTACGGCGCCACGATCCTCGAGAACGTCCGCGTACTCGACTGGCACGAGACACCCGAAGGCGTTGCTGTCCGAACAACCGATGGCGTGCACGAGGGCGGTATGCTTGTCGTGACCGGCGGGGCCTGGACAAGCGCCCTCCTCCCCCCCCTCGCACGGAGCCTGCGAGTGACCAGGCAGGTCCTCGTGTGGTTCAGGCCCACACATCCGAGGCCGCCCGGGCCCGTGTGGGCGATCGAGGACCCCTCGCTCGGCGTCCTCTACGGCTTTCCCCCGGTCCCCAACGAGCCCGGGATCAAGGCGGCCATCCACCGGCCGGGCCCGCCCTGTGAGCCGGCCACGGTCGATCGAAGCATCCATCCGGACGACATCGTCCCCATCCGCGAAGGCATGGACCGCTACTTCCCGGGGGTTGCTGGCGACCTCGCCGACGCGTGCGTTTGCCTCTACACCAACTCTCCCGATGGCCACTTCATTCTCGACCGCGTCCCCGGGACGAGAAAGGTCATCGTGGCCGCGGGGTTCAGCGGCCACGGCTTCAAGTTTGTCCCCGTCATCGGCGAGATCCTCGCCGACCTGACCGAGCAGGGTGAGACTCGCCATCCGATCGCGTTCCTCGGTGCCGACCGGCTGAGGTGACCCGCACGGGCCACCGATTCACCACGGGACGGGTACGCTGCACGCATGAGCGACACCTCCAAGGACACGAAGCCGATCGTCCCGCCCAGCGACTGGCGTCACACCCACCTCTGGCACATCCAGCCGGTGAGGGACCTTCTCGCGCTCGCGGCGGTCATCCTCATTGTGTACCTGGGCTACGTGCTTCGGGTCGTGACCGTGCCGCTCCTGCTGGCGCTGCTTCTCGCCTATCTCTTTGAGCCGCTTGTGCGATGGGTGACACGCTCGCGGTTGGTCAGCCGCCAGGGGGCGGCCGTGGGCATCATTGTCGTCGCGTTCACGGTCGTCGTCGTGCCGGCAACGCTCGGGCTCGTTTACGGCACGATCCAGGGCGTGACGTACGCCGCGGCAACCGCGGAGCGAGCGGGCCTGCTCCTCAAGGCGGCGGGGAGCGACCAGGCCGCCTACGAGAGCCTCCCTCCCGCGTGGAAGCACACCGCCGGCGTCCTGCGCGGGCTGCGTGATAAGAGCGCCTCGGCGCCGACGCCCGAGGGCCCTGATGAGTCGCAGGCCCTCTACTCCGCGCTCGAGTTCGTGATCAAAGGCATCCAGGCCAACGCCTCCGCGATCGGCAAGCAGGCGGTCGGAACGGGCGTCGATGCGATCGGCTTCGTGGTCGGCGCGGTCTCCTCGCTGACGATGCTCGTGTTCCAGGGCTTTCTGACCGCGTTCTTTTTTTTCTTCGCGTGCTCGGGCTATGGCCGGCTCCTGTCGTTCTCGCATCGGTTCATCCCGGCGAAGGGCCGCTGGAAGACGCTCGACCTGCTCGCGCAGATGGACCGCGTGATCGCGGGATTCATCCGCGGGCGGTTGACCATCGGCGCCTGCATGGTGGTCTACTTCACCCTGGCGTATTGGTTCGCTGGTGTTCCGGCTCCGCTGCTGACCGGCGCGGTCGTCGGGATCCTCTCCCTTGCCCCCTTCGTCGCGATGATCAGCATCCCCGTCGCGATGCTCCTTCTCTGGCTCGATCAATCGGGCGAGGGGTTCCGCGCAACGTGGTACTGGATCACACTCGCCCCGATCATCATCTACGTCGTGGGGCAGACCCTCGATGACTACGTGCTTTCCCCGCTCATCCAGGGCAAAAGCACCGACATGGACACCCCCTCGATCCTCTTCGCCTCCATCGCGGGAGGGACCCTCGCCGGGTTCTACGGCGTGCTTGTCGCGATCCCCGTCGCGGCCTGTGCCAAGATCCTCATCCGTGAACTCCTCGTCCCTCGCGTCCGAGACTGGGTTGAAGGCCGGGCCAAGGATTTCCTCCCGATCTCCCGCGGCGAGCCCTGACCCCCCACCCTTACACTGCGCCCATGATGCCCACGCTCGTGCTCGACGGCGCCCCGCTCTCGATCTCCGATGTCGACGACGTCGCGCGGCGGCATCGGCCGGTCGCCCTCGCGGAAGGCACCCGACACGCCATCGCACGATCTCGCCGCGTCGTCGAGTCCCACCTTGCGGATGGACAGGCACACTACGGCATCAACACGGGGTTCGGGTCGCTCTCACGGACAAGGATCAGCCCGAACGACCTGGCCACGCTCCAGAGGAACCTCGTGCGTTCGCACGCCGCGGGCATGGGCCCGTACCTCCCAAAGGACATCGTGCGTGGGATGATGGTCGTCCTCTCCGCGTCGCTCACCCGAGGGCTCTCGGGCGTTCGGGTCGAACTCGTTGAGCACCTCGTCCGCGTTCTCAACGCCGGGATTGTCCCAGTCGTGCCCGAGACAGGCTCGGTGGGCGCATCGGGAGACCTCGCCCCGCTCGCCCACATCGCGCTGACGCTCCTGGGTGAAGGCGAGGCGTTCGCAGGGGGCGTTCGCACCTCGGCCGCGGAGGCCCTCCGGCTTGCCGGGCTCACGCCGATCTCTCTCGCGGCGAAGGAGGGCCTCGCCCTCATCAACGGGACGCACCTGATGGCCGCGAGCGCGGCGCTCATCGTCCGTGACACCGAACGTCTCGTGCGCGACGCGACCGTCGCATGCGCGATGAGCATCGATGCCTGCAAGGCGACCGATGCCTTCCTCGACGACCGCCTCTACGCGGCGCGGGTGCACCCCGGCCCGAGGGAAATCGCCCGGCGTCTCCGCGAGCTCCTCTCCGGGTCGGAGATCATCACCTCCCATCGCGTGGACGACCCACGCGTGCAGGATCCGTACTCCCTCCGCTGCGCTCCGCAGGTCCTAGGAGCCTCGCTCGATGCGATCGCCCATGTTCGGGCGTGCGTCGAGCGGGAACTCGGCGCCGTCACCGACAACCCCCTCGTCTTTTCGGACGGTGCGGGCACGCCGATCGTCTCCGGTGGCAACTTCCACGGGATGCCCGTCGCGCTCCCCATCGACCACCTCACCCCCGCGATCGCCCACATCGCGGGCATCGCCGAACGACGGGTCTTCTTCCTCCTCTCGGCGACCGATCCGGTCAATCCTGTGCCACCCTACCTCGCACCCAACCCTGGGCTGAACTCCGGGCTCATGATCGCGCAGTACACCGCGGCCGCGTGCGTCAACGAGATCGCCGGGCTCTCGATGCCCGCGAGCGTGGTCAACATCCCCACGAGCGCGGGAATCGAGGACTACAACTCGTTCGGCCCTCGCGCCTGCGCCAAGGCCATCCGGGCCGTCGAACTCGCACGGCGCGTTGTCGCGATCGAACTGCTCTGTGCCGCGCAGGGGCTCGAGGGAAAGCGTCCCCTTCGTTCCGGCGCGGGCGTGGAAGTCGCCCGCGACGCTGTCCGGGCCAGGGTGCCCGCCCTCACGGACGACCGCCCGATCTCGACCGATCTCCAGCACCTTGAGGAGATGCTCACGGATCCGTTGGTCGACGACCCTTTCACCAAACACCAGTCTATCGCGGGAACCCGGTGAGATCGAGACCGTCCCCGGCGCTTGTACGGAACGTCCCGACCGCGTAGGGTGAAGCGAACCCACCACCGGAGCCTCGCATGCCCACGGCCGCGCCAAAGAAACGCGCCCCATCCGCCCAGCCACGCGTCGTCCGAGCGCCACGGGGCACGGAACGCACCTGCCGGACCTGGCAGGCCGAAGCCGCCCTCCGGATGCTCATGAACAACCTCGACCCGGAGGTTGCCGAGAACCCCGATGAGCTCGTGGTGTATGGCGGCCGCGGGCAGGCGGCGCGAGACTGGACTGCCTTCGACGCGATCGTGCGATCGCTGCGTGGCCTCGCCCCGGATGAGACCCTTCTCGTTCAGTCGGGCAAGCCGGTCGGCGTCGTGCGTACCACCCCCGACGCTCCGCGCGTTCTGATCGCGAACTCGAATCTCGTCCCGCACTGGGCCACGCAGAAGCATTTCGACGACCTCGTCGCTCGCGGCCTCATGATGTTCGGGCAGATGACCGCAGGGTCGTGGATCTACATCGGCACGCAGGGCATCCTCCAGGGGACCTTCGAGACCTTCGCCCAGTGCGCCAGGGAGCATTTCGCCGGGACGCTCGCCGGGCGTGTCTGTGTCACCGCCGGCTGCGGCGGGATGGGTGGTGCCCAGCCCCTCGCCGTCACCATGAACCAGGGTGTATGCCTGATCGCGGACGTCGATCACCAGCGCCTCGTACGCCGCCGGCGCGACCGCTATCTCGACGAAGTCGTCGTCGGGCTCGAAGAGGCGATCGACGCCGCATGGATCGCCGCGCGTGAGCAACGAGCCGTCTCCATCGGCGTGCATTGCAACGCCGTCGAACTGCTCGAACGACTGGTGGAGCGAGGGCTGACCCCAGATGTCCTGACCGACCAGACCAGCGCGCACGAGGTTCTGGCCTATGTCCCCGTCGAGCTTTCCGCGCGCGAGGCCGCCATCGTCCGCCGTTCCGATCCCCATCACTACGAGTCCATGAGCCTCGATAGCATGGAGCGCCACGTACGTGCCATGGTCGCCCTCCAGCGGCGCGGGGCCGTCACCTTCGATTACGGCAACAACATCCGCCAGCGCGCGTTCGACCACGGCTACTCCGAGGCGTTCTCCTTCCCGGGGTTTGTACCCGCCTACATCCGTCCTCAGTTCTGCGTGGGGCGTGGGCCTTTCCGTTGGGCGGCCCTCTCCGGCGACCCGCGCGACATCTTCACCACGGATGTCGAACTCCTCCGCCTCTTCCCGGAGAACCAGGGCCTCAGGCGCTGGCTTCTGTCGTGCCATGCTGACCATGACGCGCTCCTCCGAGGCGAAGTCGCCCGCTGCTCGCCCAGGTTCGGATTCCAGGGTCTGCCCGCACGGATCTGCTGGCTGGGCTATGGCGAGCGTCACCAGGCCGGCCTGCTGTTCAACGACCTTGTCGCCACGGGCCGCGTTGCCGCCCCCATCGTCATCGGGCGTGACCACCTCGATTGCGGCTCGGTCGCGTCGCCGAATCGAGAGACCGAAGGCATGCTCGATCGCTCCGACGCCGTCTCCGACTGGCCCATCCTCAACGCCCTGGTCAACACGGCTTCTGGCGCGTCGTGGGTCAGTTTCCATCACGGCGGCGGCGTGGGGATCGGCTTCAGCCAGCATGCCGGGCAGGTGATCGTCGCCGACGGCACCCCGGAAGCCGCCGCCCGGCTCGAGCGTGTCCTGACCAACGACCCTGCCATGGGCATCTTCCGCCACGCCGATGCGGGCTACGACCTCGCCAAGACCTGCGCCGACGAGCACTCGATCGGACTTCCGATGCGAGGGTGACCAGCCGACGTCTCCGACGATACTCACGCGCTGCGCTGAGGGTCCGGGAAGTCGCGGTACAGCGCGGAGCGGAAACCGGTCACCATCGAATACACCGCCGCGTGCAGGCGTTCCACCTCGCCCGCGCGAGTCGCGACGGTCCCGAAGGTCGCGTCGAGCGCCGCGAGATCGCGGAACGAGAGGACGAGATGGAACTCGCCCAGGTCTCCGGGCCCGAAACCGAGCGTTCGCCGGGTGATTCGGAAGTCCAGGAGCGTTCCCTCCCGGCGGAGGAACTCAAGGTAGGCCCGGGCCGCCGCGGCGAACTCGGTATCCCGTCGGGAGTCGATCAGATTGCACCAGACGTGGTAGTGCTGCATGAATAAACCCTTAGAGATTACCGAATCGAGTGGAAAAGCCCCTCGCGAACACATGGGAGAGCGGGCTCACATCAGACTCGCCCCGAGAGTGTGGGAAGACAGGGTAGTCTGGGAAGTTTGTGATTCCAACGATTTCTTCAGGATCAGACCCGGAAATAACGCTTCTTCAAGCCGATTTCCGAATGATCCAGCCAGGACAAACAGAAACCGATAGGTTCCCTGAAAACCCGGTTGAAAGATGCATCCCTTGGGCTATTCTATGCGGATTGCCCTTCTGATTGTCTGTGTTTGCACCGAGCCGTGGTCACACGGTCCGGATGCCGTGTTCGTGTTTTGATCGATGGGTGAACCTTGTAGAATGAGGAGAACGGAATGAATACGAAGGCGTGTATGGCTCTCGCCCTTGCGGCGGGGTGTGCGTTGGCCGCTACGGCGAACGCCCAGATGCAGGTCGGTCAGATCACCAAGATGCCCAAGAACGCCCTCAAGGGTCGGGTCCACGTCGACATGCTGACGGGCGACCACAAGATCGAGCGCTTCGCCCGCGGCCAGAAGCCCGCGCCTCAGGAGGACGTTGATCCTTCGATCTGGGCGAACATCGATTATGCCGGCAACGGCAACTGGTACACCTCCTCCGGCTCCGGACAGGAGACTTTCGACTGGGGCGACATCGGCTCCGGCGGGGATCCCGTCAACATTACCTGCGTCGATTTCTTCTACTGCTCCATCGCCGCCGGTCTCATCGACATCGAACTCTCCTTCTACCAGAAGGACAACGGCATCAACACCCTGACGTGGGAGTGGGCCCAGATCGACGGCGGCCTCGGCGATGCGTACTTCGGCTTTGCCGGCCTCCCCGGCGGGTCCGGCGGCGCTCTCGCCTGCTGGATCGTCACCGTCGATTTCGGCGGCCAGGGCTTCCCCTTCACCATCAACGGCGACACCGACGGTGACGGCGACCACGACTTCGCCTGGGGCATGCGCGTGACCGCCGGCGATCCCGGCCTCACCACCGGCGGCGTTCTCGCCCTCCCCGGCTTCGGCGACACCGGCATCCCCTGGAGCGCCGTCTCGACCAGCTTCGGAGTGGCCGATCTGACCGACACCTACGCCACCGGCGCCCATACGGGCTACTCCGGCACGTGGTGGTTCGGCGGCGCGAATCCGCCCGCTGTGCCCTACGCCAGCTTCTACCTCAACCTCTACGGCAAGACCGGCGGCGCGGGCTGCTACGCCGACTGCGAAGGCGACGGCGACCTCGACGTCTTCGACTTCCTCTGCTTCCAGAACGAGCACTCCAACCAGACCGCCTACGGCGATTGCGAG
>JAANMY010000012.1_pt1 | contig 185276 bp, 158 predicted proteins | sample 7279691 | NCBI WGS metagenome assembly JAANMY01 (sample SAMN14094543, study PRJNA606508) | bioreactor metagenome | isolation source: A lab-scale SPAN reactor treating ammonium-rich wastewater day 388 | place: Ireland: Galway | collected 2018-02-07
CGATCGGCGGTTTATTCGGCAGGGGATACGGGAACGGCGACGGACGGGATTATCTGCCGGCGCCGAACACCGATTACGTTCTGGCCAATATGATTGAACAGGGCGGACTGCTGACGCTGCTAGTAGTGGCGGCGCTCATCGGCCTCATCGTCCGCCACGCCTACCTGGTGGTACAGCATAGTACGGATCGTTTCGCGAGGCTCGTCGCGGCTGGCGTTGGGGCGATGCTTCTCTGGCAATCCTTGATCAACCTCGGGGTCATAACGAGTTCGATCCCGTGTACGGGCGTGCCGATGCCCTTCATCTCCTTCGGTACATCGTCGCTCGTCGTGACCTTGATCGCCGTCGGTATCATCCTTCGGCCCGCAACGCCGTCGCCCAGGCGCAACGCCCTGCCCCGCCCTTCGGAGGCGATCGGTTGACGATCGGACTTACTGGCGGAGGTACCGGCGGCCACATCTATCCCGCACTGGCCGTCTTGGAGCATCTTCGGGCAATAGCAGCGCCTCCTCGGACGATCTATCTGGGCGCGCGCGGCGGACGCGAGGAATCGCTTGCACAGGCTTATGGACTTACCTTTATCGGCCTTTCTGCCCGCAAGATCCAACGCCTGATGTCGCCTGATACGCTCTGGACGCTCGCGGTGCTGTTTCGCGGATATCTGCAGGCACGGCGCGCGCTGCAGCGGATCCAACCCGATGCCATTCTGGGTACTGGCGGCTATGTTGCCGCCGCTGCTTGCCTTGCTGCGGCCCATCTGCAGATCCCCGTAATCCTTCACGAGCAGAACGCCGTGCCCGGGCGGACCAACCTGTGGCTGGCGCGAAAAGCCCGAAGGATCTGCGTCTCCTTTCGCGGAACGGAGGCGGCCTTCCCTGCAGGGAAGGCGATCTGGACCGGGGTGCCCATCCGCAGCGATATCGTTTCTACATCCGCGAAGGCCGAAGCCCGGACGCACTTCGGTATCCCCTGCGGGGCGTTTGTGATCCTGGTTCTCGGAGGCAGTCAGGGATCAGCTGCGATCAACGCAACCGTCCGGAAAGCCGTTTCGCAGCTGCCCGAAGACGCATATGTACTGCATCAAACGGGCGACGGCGATAACCCCGAGTCCCCTTCAACGGACAGTCGGTACCTGCCGCGAGGGTACTTCGACCGAACGGACCTGCCGCTGGCCTATCGGAGTGCGGATCTCGTGGTGAGTCGAGCCGGAGCGTCGAGTCTCGCCGAGATCGCCGCGAACGAGCTTCCCTCGATTCTGGTGCCCTATCCGTACGCCTACGCGGACCATCAGACTGTGAACGCAGGCGCGTTCGTTGAGGCTGGCGCCGCAGCCCTCATACCACAATCTGATCTTTCTGCCGATCGCCTGATTTCGGAGTTTCACCGCTCGATGTCGGATCGTTCGGGACTCGTCGCGATGGCCCGGGCGGCAGCGGGGCTGGCCGCACGCGGCGCCGCCGAGGCCGTTGCTGACGAAGTAATGAAAGCCGCCGGACGATGACACCGTACAAGGTCCATTTCATCGGAATAGCCGGAGTCGGCGTCAGCGCTCTCGCCCGGATCGCCCTGCACCGCGGCTTCGGGGTATCGGGCTCCGATCCATCGCCGAATGCGTTGACCGCCGCATTGGAGGAGCTCGGAGCCGTCATTGCCTGTGAGCATTCGGCCGAGACGATCCGTCGGACGATGCCCGACCTCGTGGTCTACACGGATGCGCTCGCGCCCGACAATCCCGAGTTGGCAGCGGCGATGGAGCTTGGCATACCGCTTCAACGTCGATCGGAGTATCTCGGGCAGCTGATGGCGGGCTGCAATGGGCCCAGAATCGCCGTCGCAGGTACGCACGGCAAGACGACGACCACGGCGATGCTGGCTCATATCCTGACGGCGGCAGGCAGAGACCCGACGGCTCTCATCGGCGGCGAATACGGGCCGTTCGGCGGCAATGTCCGGCTCGGATCCAGCGGCGTGTTCTTGACGGAAGCTTGCGAAGCCTTCCGATCGTTCCACGCCCTTGCACCCGATATAGCCATCATTACCAATATCGAATCGGATCATCTGGACTGCTATATCGATGAGTCCGGGGTGATCGACGGTTTCGCGCAGTTCATCCGAGGCATCCGCTCCGGTGGTTCGCTGGTGCTGTTCTCCGACGATGCCAACAGCCGCCGCGCTGCAGCAATCGGAGGTCTGGCCGATGGAGCGGTAGTGAGAGTCGGTATGGGGCCGGACGCTGGTGCCGATATCGTAGCCGGGGGAATCGAGGCGTCGGAGTTCGGCATGTATTTCGAGATCGCGGCATCCGGGATCCCATCGCGCGTGCCATGCCAGATCCGCGTTCCAGGATTGCACAACGTGCGCAACGCGATTGCCGCCATCGCTGCGGCGCACCGGATCGGGGTCGATCTGGCAACCTCAGCCCAGGGACTGGCGGATTTCTCCGGTGTCGGACGCCGTTTCGAGATCCTTGGCGAGCGTAACGGAGTGGTAGTCGTCGATGATTACGCCCATCACCCGACTGAGATCGCGGCAACAATCGCCGGCGCCCGAGCGCGATATCCGGATCGGAGGATCCTGGCCGTATTTCAACCGCACCTCTATAGCCGCACGAGGGACTTCCTTGAGGACTTCGCTCGGGAACTCGCAGCCGCAGATATTGTGATCCTGTCGGACATCTACCCTGCGCGGGAATCACCGATCGAAGGCGTCGACATCATAGCCCTGGCGGCGGCGGTGGCCCGCGCGGCCCCGCTGGGCGGGCTGCATGTTGTACGTGATCGACATGCAGTGCCCGATGCCATGGGGTGGATCACACGCCCCGGCGATGTCGTGCTGATCATGGGCGCCGGGAATATCCGAGAGGCCGGCGTGAGGTACATCTCCGGCCAGCCAAAGGAGGTGCAGGCATGATCCGAAAAGCCGCCAATCGACGGAATGTACGTCGAAAGCCCGGGCCGCGCGCGGATATCAGAGCCGTTCGGTACAGCGCCATGGTCCTCGCGATCGTCCTCGTACTCGCCCTCTGCATCTCTCCGGCTGCGACAGTCCAACAGATACGCCTGCGCCGGCCTCTCTTATCGCTCGCGCACGAACGCCGGGGTGTGGAGAACACCCTGCACATGAACCCCGGCCAGCCGCTGGTGCGCCTCGATCGGAAGGGTATCGAGCGAACGCTCGAGGCGCTGCCGTGGGTGCGGCGCGCTGCCGTTACGCTCACCGGCCGGAGTGTCATGGCCAGTGTGATCCCGCGAAGATCGGCCTATACACTCCGGTGCTCCTCTGGTCAGTTCGAGGTAGACGATGACGGATATGTGATCCGGCCGAAGCGTGTCGGTATCCGCTTGCCGGAGGTTGCGGTCGAAGGACGGGTGCGCCTGTCGGTTGGTGATCGTATTCGCGATAAACGGCTTCTAGGAGGCATGACTGCAGCGATGCTGGCCGAGCGAGTCGAGTGCCTTCGGGGTGCGACAGTCTCCGTTGACCGGAACGCCGGCATATGCTTTAATAACTGGGACAGAGTGACCGTCGTCATCGGTGATGTTGAGGATCTGCCGCGGAAGCTTGCGGTAGTGCGTGCGATCTACGCTGCGAGAAGCGATATCGGCGTAACGGTCTCGGAGATCAATGTAGCGCATCCCAGGATGCCAGCAGGACGACCTCGGCAGCAGTCGGGCGATCGGCCTGCGGATCGGCGAGGCGTATAGTGGAAGTCGCCCGAAACGCTCCTATGCCGCTCGGTCACGTCGTGAATAAGGACGCGCGCAGCGCGTCGGAGAGGGTTGCGAGTGTTCGCCTCCGGCCACCGGCACCAACCATGGGTATGGCAGGTGTCGGCGCTTTGCTTTATTCTGGGCCTTCTGGTTGCGGGTTCACTTCAGACGGTAACGACTATCCGGCGATCGGGTATGTCGTCCGGCCGTGTGGGGTTTGGTGTGGCTCCGAGTCCTCACCTGACCATGACGCTGCGTCAGCGAGAGCGGGAGATTTCCGATTTACGGGAGAAACAAACGACCCTGGAGACCGTGCTGGCCGAGGGGAGCGGAAAGCTGGAAACCCTCAATACCGAGCTTCAGAAGGTCAAGCTGCTGAGCGGTCTGACCGAGGTGCATGGCCCGGGGATCATGCTGATGCTGCAGGATGGCAAACCTCGGTCGAATCGGGCGTTCGAGGCCGAACGTCTGACGATACACGACTACGATTTGCAGCTCGTCGCGAACGAACTCACCGCTTCCGGCGCCGAGGCGATATCGATCAACGGCCAGCGGCTGACCTCTCGAACTCCGATTCGGTGCGTTGGTCCGACTATTATGGTCAACAATATTCCCGTGGTGCCCCCCTTCGAGATTCTGGCGATCGGGGACCCCGGTACTCTGGCGGGAGGCCTGAATCTGCCTGCGGGATATCTCGATGAGCTTCGGAGCATCGACCCTAGCATGTTTCGTCTCGAGAAGCGAAAGGACGTGCTCGTGTCAGCGTTTGCCGGCAGCACTGAGGTTCGCTGGGCCAAGCCTGTGGCCGCGTCCGCACCGTCCAAAGGGCGATCGGGAGATCGATGACAGGGACGCTTCCGGTCCTGGCGCTGGCGCTGGGCATCGTGCTCGGTTGGGTGGTATTCGGCCGATTGTCGGTTCCCGGCGAGCTCGCCGGCCTGTACGCCCCGTATCTATCGCTGGCGACACTGGCCGGCCTCGACTCCCTGCTGGGCGGTATCAGGGCTGGCATCGAAGGCCGATTTCAAGACGATATCTTTATCAGCGGCTTCGTCCTGAATACCCTGCTTGCGGCCGCTTTGGCCTATCTCGGAGACAGGATCGGTGTGGACCTGTTCCTGGCAGCGGTCGTAGCGCTTGGGGGCCGGGTTTTCTTGAATCTTTCCTTGATCCGTCGCTATTACCTGACCAAGATCGCAATCGCCCGCAAGAAGGAAGGGGTGTGACGACGGAACTCCGTGGCTTACCATCAAGGATTGTCTCTGGGATCTCCTGCTTCAACACCATGTGCGAGTATGAATGATGTCGGCGGGTAGTGAGTTCATAGCTGGTCTCGATCTGGGCACGACGAAGTCCTGCTGCGTCGTCGCGAAGGTCGATCCTGACGGCGAGGCAACCATGGCCGGCGTGGCGCTGTGCCCGTCGATGGGTGTGCGGAGAGGTCTCGTCACCGATCTCGACGCTGCGGCAGCCGCGATTGCCGATGTCGTAAGCGCTGCGTCGAAGCATGCCGATGTGTCGATCTCATCCGTATATGTTGGTGTCTCGGGTGAGCAAGTGCAATCGATGAACTCGCGCGGCGTCGCGGCGATTACGCATGCGGATCAGGAGATTACGCCGGAAGATCGAGCACGAGTGCTGGAACAGTCCCAGGTCATCATCATCCCGAATGAGCGACGGATCCTGCATGCGATTCCGCGGGTCTTCAGTGTCGATGGCCAGCGGGGTATCCGGAAACCGGTCGGTATGTGCGGCAGTCGGCTCGAAGTGGAGACGCTGATCATAACCGGCTCTCGCAACAGCCTCTTGAACCTCGACAAAGCCGTAAGGACGGCGAAGCTGGATTGCGCCCAGCAGGTGCTCGCCTCCCTGGCTTCAGGCGTGGCTGTATTGAGTCAGGAGGAACGGGAGCAGGGCGTCTGCCTTCTCGATATCGGCGGCGGAACGACGGATATTGCCGCCTTTTCCGAAGGGGAGATCCTCCACGCCTCCGTATTGCCGGTCGGTGGCACCAACGTAACCAACGATATCGCTCAGGTTCTGCGCGTCGCCATTCAAGATGCGGAGTCCCTGAAAGTGGACCACGGACACGCGGTGCCGGCCGCCGTCGACGTGAAAGACGCCGTGGCCGTGTCCAGGATCGGCGGGACGGAGCCAAGGCCGTTTCGAAGAACCGCACTTTGTGAGATAATCCACGCACGGATGGAGGAGTTGTTCCTCCTGGTGAAGAAGGATCTCGACAAGGCAGGGGTGTACAACGCACTCACGAGAGGCATTGTGCTCACCGGCGGCGGATCGCTGCTGGCGGGAACGGCGGAGTGTGCGAGTCAGGTTCTCGGTTTGCCCGCGCGTGTCGGGCGTCCCAGCGGGATTGGGTCTCTGTCTGCATCCCGCCAGGTGTTATCGGCCGACGGAAGACAGTCAGGCCCGCCGATCGAAGACGACAGTCCGATCTATGCGACTGCAGTGGGATTGATGCGCTGGGGCGTGCTGCAGGAATACAGCGAAAACGAGAAGGTGAATCCGAATCCTGCAATCGCCCTATGGGACTGGATTAAAGGCTTCGGATCACGTCGGTGATGGGTTCAGGAACCCCTGACCGAACTCCATTTGAGGTACAGGCGAAAGGTGACGCATCCAATGGCAGACGCACATAGCGCAGATGAACGGCGGCAAGACACCCGGCCTCGACTGGTCGTCGCTGGTATAGGCGGGGCTGGCTGCAATGCCGTGAACCGGATGATCGATGCGGGCCTCAGTGGGGTCGATATGATCGCGATGAACACGGATCGAGACGCCCTCAGCCTCTGCCAATCCCCTTTGCGGCTGCCGCTCGGGCCGGAGACGACCGAAGGGCTTGGCGCGGGAGGCGATCCGAAGGTCGGTTGTCGAGCGGCCGAGGAGTCGCGGAACGAGATACGCCGCTCGCTTCAGGGCGCACAGATGGTGTTTCTGGCCGCAGGCATGGGCGGCGGCACGGGGACGGGCGCGATGCCCGTCGTCGCTGATATCGCTGCCTCCCTCGGCATTCTGACCGTGGCTGTCGTGACCAAGCCGTTTACGTTCGAGGGGCCGCGCCGCAAGCGTAACGCCGAAGCGGGGATTGATGAACTCAAGGGAAGGGCCGATACGGTTATTGTCGTCGCCAACGATCGACTGCTCGATGGCTGCGGCGCAGGGAGTATGCCGCTGATCGACGCCTTTCGTATCGCCGATGATGTGTTGCGCCAGGGTGTCCAGGGCATCTCGGATATCATAACGGTGCCAGGATCGGTCAACGTCGACTTTGCCGATGTCAAGGCGACGTTGTCGCAAGCGGGGACGGCGATGATGGGGATCGGAGAAGCCGAAGGAGAAGGCCGGGCCATCACCGCAGCTCGTCGCGCCGCTCACAGCCCGCTGCTGGATACCTCCATCAACGGAGCGTTGCGGGTGCTGATCAATATGACCTCGGGACCCGATCTCAAACTCGCAGAATTCTATGAGGCTGCGTCGATGATTCAGGACCTCTGCGACCCGAAAGAATCTCGTTTTATCTTTGGTTGGGTTCTCGATCCTGCCATGGAGGGGAAGGTTCGAGTTACCGTCCTTGCCACGGGTTTCGCCCAGCCCGATCAGAGGCCTGTCACTCCGATCGCGAGCCAGGAGCTGCGCCCTCAGCCACAGCAGGTACCCGTTCGTCCGGTCGCTATGGCCGAATCATCGCCCATCTCAGAGCCGGCAGACACATCGGATGGCAGGGAACAAGTGCCGGTTACGGTCCAGAGTCTGCTTACCGCAGGCAGCGAAGCGGGCGAGCCGGACTACATCATCGACGAACACGATCTCGATACACCGGCGCTTTATCGACGCCGCTAGATACCGCTTCGGCCGCAACGCCGCCAATAGGAGCCCTGGATACCATGACAACGACCCCACAATGGGGAGTCGAACCGCGTAGCGTCGGCGCAGACATCCGCGTCGTTGGCTGCGGAGGCGGCGGTACCAATGCCGTCAACCGGATGATCGAAGCGGGTCTGGGGGGCGTGGTCTTTATCGCCATGAACACCGACACCCAGGTCCTGGATGTCGCCCTGGCCACGAGAAAGCTCCGCCTCGGCGAGACATCGACACGAGGTCTGGGCGCCGGAGGGGATCCGGATGTCGGTCGGCGGGCAGCTGAGGAGAGCAAAACGGAGATCCGGGCAGCGCTCGAAGGTGCGCACATGGTATTCGTTACCGCCGGAATGGGAGGCGGCACGGGCACCGGCGCTGCGCCCGTGATCGCCGAGATCGCCCAATCGATCAATGCACTCACCGTTGCTGTGGTCACAAAGCCCTTCGGATTCGAGGGTCCCCGTCGGATGCAGACGGCCGAAGAGGGCATCGCCCAGCTTCGGAATCATGTCGATACGGTGATCGTCGTCCCCAACGACCGGCTGCTCACCATCGGCCAGAGAGATATCACCCTGGTCGATGCGTTCCGAATGGCCGATGAGGTTCTGCGGCAAGGCGTCCAGGGCATCAGCGATATTGTCACCATCCCGGGCCTGATCAACGTCGACTTCGCCGATGTGAAGGCAATCATGCGTAAAGCCGGACCCGCCCTGATGGGCATCGGTGTGGGGACCGGGGATAACCGCGCCGAGGACGCGGCCAGGGAGGCCGTATCAAGTCCGCTGCTCGAGACATCCATCGATGGCGCAACACGCGTCCTGGTCAACCTGACTTCCGGACCCGACCTTACTCTCGCCGAGGCGAACATCGCGGCCGAAACGATCACCAGGGCGTGCGATCGACACGAAGCGAATATCATCGTGGGATGGGTGCTGGATGAGACCATGGTGGGCCGTCTGCGAGTGACCGTGTTGGCCGCCGGATTCAATACGGAACCGCCCAGAGAACAAGAACAACCGGGCCGGCTTCCGACCAGGAATGAGCTGGACATCTCGCCGATCACCCGTGAGCGACCTCCCGCGAGGGAACCGGATCCGGCGCCGCGCCCCGAGCCCAGGCAGCCCGCCCCGAAATCCGATGACCTGGACATGCCCCCCTTCCTCCGGAGAGACGGCTAGGGAGGGGAGACCGCCTCGGCGCGCGACATCTGGCCTGATAGCACCTCGGAATAGATCCGTCGGGTTTCTCGGGCAGTGGTTGCCCAGCTAAACTGGTTGGCCCGAGCTCGCCCAGCCTCCGCGAAGTCGCGACGCGCGGACTCCGAAGAGGCTAGAAGCGACAGGCCATCGGCCCATGCCGCAGAGTCCATCACCGGTAGGACCAGTGCGCCGTCGGCAACGACCTCCGGCATGGCTGGCGCGTCGCTGACGATCGTCGGAGCTCCGCAGGCCATGGCCTCGAGCGGTGGCAGCCCGAAGCCCTCATATAACGACGGAAAGGCCATCATGTCCGCCGCCGAATAGAGCGCCGGAAGATCGCCGTCCGCGACGTAGTCGGTAATCAGCACATCCGCACTGACGCGGAGCCGCGCGATTTGCACAGCGATTTCATCATAGGCCCATCCCCGTTTGCCCGCGAGCACCAGTTTATGCGAAAGACCGGCGCCATGACGCGCTCTTGCATAGGCTTCGATGAGCATCGGCAGGTTTTTGCGGGGTTGGAGCACGCCGACGGAGATGATGTAGGGGCCATCGAGCCCGTAACTCTCGGCGACGCGTCGCCGAGCGAGGTTGGGATCGACTGGCCCCATGTCCGGCGGCGCAGCGAGCGGGATGGCGGTGACATGTCGCTCGGAGAGTCGATAAATCCGGAGGATATCCCGGCGTGATGACATGGAGTCCGTGATGACCCGTGCCGCCCTGCGCATCGCGCCGGGCACGGACCAGTTCAGGAGCATGCGATGGCGCTTCGGAAACCATTCCGGGTAGAGCCGGAACGAGATGTCGTGAACGGTGGTGATGATCGGGCACGGTGTGCGGAGCGGTGTGGTGTACTGCGTATGGGCCAGATCCACCCCATCCTGGCGGAGGGCTCGCGGGAACGTGGCCAGCGTCCAGATTCGATCGTTCGTGGCCGGTATGGTCCGGAATGTGATGCGGGGTGATAGGATGCCGGGGTCTTCGAGCATCGGAAGGCGTGTATAGACGATGTACTGATAGTCTGGTTCCTCGGCTCCCGCATGGGCGCGGATCAGGTTGAGCCAGTAGGTCCGATCGCCGGTAAATCGGCCGGTGAGCGCCCTGCCGTCGATCCCGATGATCATCGGACTATCGCGATACGCCGGAGCACGTCCGCGGTCTCCTGAGCGACGGACACCACCGTCATCTGTGCTGCGTATTCCGAGGCTCGAGCCGACAGTCGAGCGAGCGCTTCTCCATCCTGCATCAGGCTGTCGATCGCGCGGGCAATGCTGTTGGGATCCTCCGGCGGTACCAGATAAAGGGCGCCCGGCGTCCGGCTGTCGATCTCGATATTCGAAGCTATCGCCGACGCGACAATCGGCTTAGCGCAAGCGAATGCCAGAGCCAGTGAGCCGGACCCGCTACCCGAGGTAAATGGTGCCAATATCACATCGGTCGCCGCCATTATCGTTGCCATATCAGCATCCTCAAGATACCCTGTAACGGTGACACGTTCGGCCACACCGTGTTGGATGGCAAGCTGAACCAGGCTGTCGGCATACTGGCTGCGATCGTCGGGATGCGCTCCGCCGGCCAGAAATAGACGGGCGCAGCTCGGCATCTGCGCCATGGCGCGGATCGCCGCAGGATGACCTTTCCGTCGCGAAAGGAAACCGGGAATGGTGATGACGAAGGAGCCGCCGATACCGAGGGCCGAGCGTGCCTCCTCTCTCGATGGCAGCGCGGGCGCAGGCGGGACGAAATGCGGCACCACATGGATACGCTCCGCCCCAACTCCCAGGCGAATGAGTCGTTCCCTATCAAGGTTGGTATGGGTGATCAACCCATCGATATGGCGATTACGAAACTGGGTGCGGTTGGTCCATGCTATCGCCAACCGGCGCAGCGGATCTCCCGTTGGTTCGACGTATTCGTGCACGGTCATCACCGTCGGCGCCGATAGCCGATCGGCGAAACGCCGGAAGGTGTTCTTCCAGGGCGCAACGCCGCCGTAGAGGAAGTACTGATGCTGTAGATGGATGGCATCGAGCCCGTTCTGCGCCGGATCAAACGCGGCCGGCTCGCAATAGACGGGGATCTCGACCCTATGGCGGAGGGCATGGACGAGCGTTCGGCTGTAGTCGGCAATCCCGCAGCGGCTTCGAAGGGAGGTGATCATCGCGATCCGCAGCCTTCGTTCGGAACAGCCAATCTGGTTCATGTCAACGTTGATCGGTACGCCTGGAGGATGGCCTGAGCCGCAGCGGAAGCGGTTCGTGACCGGGCGTAGGCCGCCGACCGTTCGCGGAGCTCCGCTACGCCAATCGGGTTGGACAGGAGAGCCCTCAGACAAGCTCCGACGTGACCACGCTCCTCTGCGCGTACAAGCCGAATGCAGTGACCATCGAGCATCACATCCCGAAAGATCGGCAGAGCCGGCGCCAGCAGCGGCCTCCCACACCCAAGAGGCAGAAACCCATGCCATGGTCCCGCGACTCGCGGCGAACCGACAACGCTCGCCTCGGCCCCAAGTGCGAGTCCGGCTATCTCGTCGGCGCGATCAGGAGTCACGATCTCGACCCGGTGTTCCACATGGCGCTCGGCGGCGTACCTGCGGGCCAGCGTAGCGGGCTCTCCGTCTTCTCCACCTTCGCAGGCGGCCACCAGCCGAACCGAGGGGGGCAGTTCGTCGGCAGCGCGAACCATCTCTTCCGCCAGGTCCGGCGGGGTATCCCGAGTGATCATACAGAGCACAAAGGGCGCTGGTCCGATAGGGCTGAGGTCGGCCGGAGGCTCGGGCGCCCAGGGAGACACGATGTGGACTTCAGCCCCGTTGTCGATCGCATGGTAGAGGCAGTTGGCGTCATCCTCCGATGTGCAGAAGATCAGTTGCGGGCGGATCCCCTGAACACAGTCGGGTAGAACCTGCCGCCGCTCGTTGTCGATGACCTCATAGGCCAGCGGGAGGAGGCTGAGGGCGAAGATCGGTGAATCCGCAGGAAGGGACGCGAACGGCGCTTCGGGCGAGGATGGAATGATCCAATGGACCAGTTCCTGTTCGTCCGTCCGATCCGTTGGGGCGTCGGCGATCTGGATGGCGGAGATCCGATCCGCAAGGTGGGGCGTCATGGCCTCCGCAAGCGTCTCGGCATAGCGCCGAGCCTCTCCTACCGGGTCGCTGAACGGAACAAGCGTCAGTACCATAAGTCGGTTATACCCGCAGCCTCGTCCGGCGGGATAGAGCGCGGGCCACGGCGACAGGAAGGCGGCGCTCTGCGTATGGAGAGTAGGCCCCTTTCGATTGGACCGTCCGATGGCGGCGAACGGGTAGGTATACTAAGCGGGGCCCGGGCGGCCACGAGGAGAATCAGTAAGCGATGAAGGAAGGCATACATCCCAAGTACGTCGCAACCACGGTCACCTGCGCTTGCGGCAATACATTCGAAACACGCTCGACCAAGGGCGATCAGATCCGTGTGGAGATATGTTCAAGCTGTCATCCGTTCTTTACCGGTAAGCAAAAGATCGTGGATACCGAAGGTCGTGTAGAAAAGTTCCAGCAGAAGTATCGGCGAGGTAAGCAGTAAACCCTCGCAGGGCTCCATAGGGCGGCATCGATGGCAGAGGAGATGATGTTCGGCGGCCAGGCGGTGATCGAGGGTGTAATGATGCGCAGCCCGCGTTATTACGCGGTCGCGTGTCGAACGCCGGACGGCGAGGTGGTTCTGCATCAAGAGCCGGTCGGCGCTACCCTGCTGGGCAAGCTCGACTGGCTGAACCGACCGTTCCTGCGCGGCACTCTGGCGATTATTGATGCGCTTGCCCTCGGGCTGAAAGCCCTGGCCTATGCGGCCAACGTTCAGGCTACTGCCGAGGCCGAAGCCAACGAGGCGGCGCGTCGCGCTGCCGGGCGTCCGTCGAAAAAGGCCCAGGCGGCGGATATGGCCATCGGCGTGACATTAGCCATCTCGCTTGCGGCCGGCGTCGGGCTGTTCGTCATACTGCCAACGCTGCTCACCCAGCTGGTCCAGTATCGTCTGGGTGTTGATTCGGCCATCGCGCGCAATCTACTTGATGGCGTGATGCGGATCGGCATTTTCCTCGGGTACGTAACGCTGATCTCGTTCATCGCCAATATCCGACGCGTCTTTCAGTACCACGGAGCCGAGCACAAGGCGATCAACGCCTTGGAGAACGGCCGGGAACTGACGCTCGATAATGCGATGGCTGAGAGCCGGATCCACCCCCGATGTGGGACCAGCTTCGTCGTCATAGTATTGCTGGCCACGATTCTGGTCCATACCCTGTTTCCGCGGCCTGAGCATGCGCTGGTGCGGATTGCGCTCCATCTCGCTCTTCTGCCGCTGGTGGCCGGCACAGCCTATGAGCTGATCCGCCTGGCGGGCCGCGCGCGAAGCCAGCGGCTCCTCACGATTCTGCTGGCGCCCGGCCTCTGGAGCCAGCGGTTGACCACGAGAGAGCCCGATGCTCAGCAAGTGCAGGTCGCTCTCGCCGCGCTCACGAATGTCATCGATCGCGAACGGTCCGAACCGCCTGCCACGAGATAGACACACGGTCGGATTTACCGGTCGGTGAAACCCTGCATAAGGTTCCGCCGCCCCGGAGCGGGCGCCAGCGCCAATGAGCCCCTTCGGAAGCGGCTGGAACCGCGGAGCGTTAGGTGTCCCTTGAACTAGCCCGACAACGTTTGGAGCGGCTCGATGCCGAATACATCGACCTCGAACGCCGCATGGCGGATCCGGAAGTCGTCGCAGATCGGGATCTCTATCGGCAGACGACCCGCGCATGGAGCGCCCTCAGTGAAGTGGTCCAAGCGTATCGCGAATACCGCGAGGTGGAGAAGGCTCTGGCTGAGGCTCGCGATCTGATCGGCGACACGGATATGAGATCGCTCGCCGAGGCTGAGATCGCCGAGCTGACGCCACGCCTGGATGCGCTGGAGGATCGGCTTCGTATCCTCCTACTACCCCGTGACCCCAACGATGAGCGGGATGTGATCGTCGAGATCCGGCCGGCAGCCGGCGGTGAGGAGGCTGCGCTTTTTGCCGGCGAGCTGATGCGGCTGTACGCTCGGTATGCCGAGCGCCGCGCCTGGAAGATGGAGGTGCTGAGCGCGCAGGAGACCGGCATCGGCGGATATACGGACATCGTGCTGAGCATCGCGGGGCAGGGCGCCTATAGCCAGCTGAAGTTCGAAAGCGGCGTTCACAGGGTGCAGCGAGTTCCGGCAACCGAATCGAGCGGCCGTATCCATACATCGACCGCGACGGTAGCGGTTCTTCCAGAGATGGAAGAGGTCGAGATCGCCATCAGCCCGAAGGATCTTGAGGTCGACGTCTACCATTCGTCCAGCGCTGGAGGGCAAAACGTCCAGAAAGTGGCGACGGCGATCCGCATCCTTCATAAGCCTACGGGTCTCCTTGTCACCTGTGAAGATGAGCGGAGTCAGCTTCAGAACCGCGAAAAGGCCATGCGAATGCTCCGCGTGCGGCTCTACGAGCGGGAGCTGGAGATGCAGCGGGCTGCGCGGACGGAAGCGCGCCGCTCGCAGGTGGGTACGGGCGATCGGAGCGAGAAAATCCGTACCTACAACTTCCCGGATGGCAGGGTGACGGATCATCGGATTGGTCTAACAATCCACAATGTAGCTGGGATCCTGGATGGGGGCATCCAGCCGTTCGTCGATGCGCTGGTCGCAGCGGATCAAGCGGAAAAGCTCCGAGCCGATCTGGCCGAGTAATACGATGTTCCCCGAGGACATACCATGCCAGCGCTCTGCTGCGGATCTTATCCGCTGGGGAGAGAAGCGGCTGTCCGAAGCCAGCTCCGATCGACCGCGGCTCGAAGCCCAGATCTTACTGGCGCATACCCTTGAGGTATCCAGAGATCATGTGCTTGCGGGCATGATCACGGACGTAACGGACGAGCAAGCACGGGGCTATTGCCGGTTCGTTCTGAGGCGCGCGTCCGGAACGCCGTTCGCCTATGTTCTGGGCTTTCAGGATTTCTACGGTTTGCGTTTTACGGTAACGCCAGCCACCCTGGTTCCTCGACCCGAGACCGAACTCCTCGTCGATGTCGCTCTCGAACGACTGAACGGAATGGACGAGCCGCTGCTCATCGATGTCTGCTCTGGCAGCGGATGCGCCGCGATCGCCGTCGCGTACAACGCTCCCTCGCTCCGCGTTCTATCGATGGACATCAGCCCGGAGGCCACAGAGGTTGCGCGACATAACGGGGCTGCGCATGGTGTCGAGGATCGGGTATGCGTGATCTGTGCCGACCTTCTGACGCCTGTGGCCGCGTGTTCCGTCGATATCGTCATCGCCAACCCGCCGTACATCAGGTCGAGCGAGATACCGAACCTGCAGACCGAGGTGCGAGATTGGGAGCCGCGGATCGCTGTCGACGGCGGTCCTGACGGTATGCTGATCCACCGCCGTCTATTGCCCCAGGCGTATATGGTTCTCAGATCGGGCGGGTTGTTCGCGCTTGAAGTCGCGGCGGGGCAAGCCGCGGATGCCGCCCGGGCGCTCCGCGATACTGGCTTCACAGCGATTCGAAGCAGGGCGGATCTGGCCGGGCATGAGCGTGTCGTGATGGGTATCCGACCGTGACCCATGCCATCGTCTGCGATGGGTTGACGAAACGCTTCGGGGCGGTCTCGGCTCTCAACGGACTTGATCTGACGATCGCCTATGGTGAGCTGTTCGGTTTTCTAGGTCCAAACGGCGCGGGAAAGACTACAACCATCAAGCTCCTGACAGGCCTTCTCCGGCCTAGCTCCGGGACGGCAACTGTCTGCGGTTATCCGATCGCGCTACGATCGAAAGAGGCTCTTCGATCCATCGGATATGTTCCGGACAATCCATATCTGTATGAGAAGTTAACCGGCAGAGAGTTCCTTAGCTTTGTCGGCGACCTCTACTCGCTGCCTCTGGGAGGACGCGCTGCACGGATTGACGGTATTTTGGAGCGGCTCGGGCTAGAGGAAAAGCGTGATGAGCTGATCCAATCCTATTCCCGCGGCATGCGGCAGAAGATCGCCCTTGCGGCGGCCATGCTCCATCAGCCTTCGGTGGTCTTCCTCGATGAACCGACGGTAGGGCTTGACCCAAAATCGGCCAGAATGATGAAGGATGTGCTGCGCGAGATGTGCTCCGATGGCGCTGCGGTGTTCGTGTCGACGCATATACTCGATGTTGCGGAACGGATGTGCGACCGATTCGGTATCGTCAACATGGGCAAACTCATTACGACCGGTACGATGGCGGATCTTCGCATATTGACCTCATCCGGGGCGGCGAACCTGGAGGATATCTTCCTGCAGCTTACCGAAGTGGGCCCTGGCATCAGTCAGCCCCTGGGCGACAGCACGGATTAATGGACGCTCTGAATCCCGAACTGCAACAGATTCTAGTGATCGCCGTGGTTGCGGTGATCGTCCTCGTGCTCGTCATCGATCTTGCCCTTGCGGCGGCCTGGTTATGGACGAGAGATGCGGTCCTGGAAGGACGGCGGGCGGCTCTCTTCGCGCCTTCATGGAGTCTGATCGATCCCTGGTTCGGCGGTCAGGCCGCCGGCGCGCTCACGCTCTGGCTGATTCTGTTGCTGATGATCGCCGGAACACCCTTCGTCGATGGGGTCGGGACGAACTCGGGCATGCCGATCGGGTTCGCGGTCCTGGCCCTCACGATCCAGAACATCGCGATGGTCGCAGTGACCTATGCCTATGTGCGGTGGCGTTATCGCCTCTCTCTCGACGATATCGGTCTCCATTGGCCTCCAACGCGGTCCCAGATCCGGACCGGGATTTTACTGGGAATCGGCCTGCTCATTATTGGAGGCCTTGCGGAAGCCGGGGTGAAGGCAGTTGGCGACGCCATGTTGCCGGCGCATGTGAAGACAGCGATCGAACGGCTGAGCGGCGCGATGAGCGCTGGCGGCCTCCTTGCCGATGCGCGTCCCTCGCCCCTGGCCTTCCTGGGACTCGCGTTCGCTGCGTCTATTGCCGCGCCCGTGGGCGAGGAGGTGTTCTTCCGCGGATTCCTCCACAACTGCACGAGGCGGAGATTCGGTCCTGGCCTCGGAACGCTCTTGAGCGCCGGATGTTTCGCCGCAGTGCACGGGGGTCCGCTGATGATCCTCGCGATCCTGCCGATGGGCATCATTCTCGCGTGGGCCTACGATCGAACAGGGTCGCTCTGGGTCCCCATCCTCATGCATGGTTTCAACAACGGCGTGTTGTCGATCGTTGTCGCTCTGAATCCCGGGATGGCCCGATGAGGATGTGGCGGCAATGGCTATGGTTGCTCGCCGCCCTGGGCACGGTATCCCTTGTAGGTTGCGACACGGTCGATCGGGTGATCGGCCGCGGGCCGGGCCCGAAGCTGGCTGAGGTCAAGGCGAAGCTGGACGATGAGGACTGGCGAGGCGCTCAGAAGATCCTGAAGCGTTTGCTCCATGGTAAGGCGATCGGCGCCTCGGTCTATGCGGCAGCGATCGAGCTGCTTCTGGATGCGGATCGACCGACAGAGGCGTATGACTGGGCCGTCGCGGGCCTGAAGGCTACTCCAAACGGGTCGCCGACTGAGCACGCACAGCTCTACAGACTCAAGGGAGCTGCCCTTCTCGAGCTTCAGGATCCGCAGGGTGCGGTGGCAGCGAACCGGGCGGCTCTCCATCTCGACCCGAGTTCTCCGCTGGTGATGAACGACCTGGCCTATGCGCTGGTCGAGCAGTCCGATCCCATGCCCCATCTAGACGAAGCGAACCGCCTGGCGCTCCGCGCCGTTGAAGGCGCCGTGAAGGCTGGTATCACCGATGTCGGGTATGGCGTAATGCTCGATACCCTGGGCTGGATCCAGTTCAAGAGGGGCGAATGGACCTCCGCAGCGGCCAACCTCGGGCGCGCTGCGGATCTGGCCCCACGGGAACCGGTTATCCTGTACCATCAGGCGAGGCTATACGAAGCGAGAGGTCGCGATGAGGAAGCGACGATTCTCCTGAAACGGGCGATTCGCATCGATCCATCGCTGGATATCGCAGCCCGCGCTCTTAAGGAACTCCTGATGACGCGGGATGCGTCTTGAGATCGTCGGTCCGATCTTTACGGCGACTACGAACTTGACGGCCTCCGATCCCTGAGGTAGCATGAGAATGATAGGCACAATAAAACAGGTTAATGAGCAATGTCCCGAATGATGACCGAACAAGAAACCGCCGACGCCATGCGAATCTCGGACCTGTTCGCCCAGATACTCTTTCGCACACTCAATCGTCAAGTGGTTGGCGATGTGTCGGATCTTCAGCTCAGTTTCGCCCAGGCGCAGGCGCTCCGATACATCTGGCTGCACAGCAACGTGTTGATAGGTGACATTGCATCCGGTCTGAGCATCAGCTATCCGTCGGCCACCAACATGGTTAAGCGCCTCGAACGGCGCGGTTATGCCACACGGCATACCAACCCCGCGGATCGACGAGAAGTCGAGGTGCGGCTAACCAGCGCGGGCGAATCTCTTGTCGAAGCCATGGAGAATGAACGGGTCACACGGCTCGGCGCTTCATTGGGTTCGATGGATCCAGAAGATCGCGACGCCCTGATGCGCGGACTGAGGGCGTTCGTAACGGCTACGGTGCTCCAACCGGGGGCCATCGCTCAGGACATCTGCCTGAGATGCGGCGCGAAAATGACCGAGATGTGCCCTGTCTACGAGGCTCTCCACGAGCATCAGGACAGCATCGTCGGAGGCCTGTCGTCCAGCGAGCGTTGACCTCCGGCCTTCTCCGTCTGGCGCCTCCGTCCTTCTCTGGTCGTTCTGGTCCCGCCCGTGACACCCGGTGTCGTTGGATGGACACCAGGAGGAATCACCGATGAAACTACCCGTATATCTCGATCATGCGGCGACCACGCCAGTGGCGGATGAGGTCCTGGCTGCGATGGTCCCGTTTATGGCGCAGGCTCCATGGAACGCCTCGGCTCTATATGCCGGAGGGGCGATCGCTCGGGATGCAGTCGAGAAGGCTCGTGAGGAGGTTGCCGCGCTCATCGGCGCCGCTGCCGACGAGATTTACTTCACCGCCGGGGGCACCGAGGCGGATAACTGGGCGCTGAAAGGGCTGATGCCTCTGGTCTCAGACGGGCGGCCCCATGCCCTGGTCAGTTCCGTCGAACACTCAGCGGTTCTCGAGAGCGCTGAGGCGCTCGGGAGGCAGGGCTGGGAGATAGAGCGTCTACCGGTGGACAGCCGCGGTCTGGTGGAACCGGAATCTGTTGACAAACGTATAACGGAGCGGACCCGTATCGTATCCGTCATGGCTGGGAATAACGAAGTCGGGGTGGTGCAGGATCTCCGGAGCATATCGGACTGCTGTCGCAAGCGGGGAGCGCTGTTCCACACCGATGCCGTGCAGGCGGCGGCGGGGTTGGTCTTGGACGTCAACGAGCTGGGCGTCGATCTCCTGTCGCTTTCCTCGCACAAGATATACGGACCCAAGGGTATCGGCGCCCTATTCATCAGGCGGGGTGTGGCGAATCGACGTTGGATGGATGGCGGAAGGCAGGAGAAGGGAATGCGCGCAGGTACGACGAATGTACCGGCGGTCGTCGGGTTCGGCGCTGCTTGCCGGATTCAGCGAGATATGGTCGCGGAGGAGGGCCGGCGGTTGATGTCCTTGCGGGACGGCTTCGTCGGTAAGGTCCTGGAGCGGATTCCGGATGCGCGGTATACCGCGACGACGGCGCCGTGTATGCCGCATTACGCGCACTTCTGTTTCAAGGGAGTTGAGGGGCATCCGATTCTGATCGGGCTCGACGCCGCAGGGGTCTATGCTTCTGGAGGGGCAGCCTGTTCGGCGGGTTCTGTGGAAACCTCGCACGTGCTCCGGGCCATGGCCGTATCCGACGATTGGGCCAGGGGAGCGGTGCGGTTTACGCTTGGCAGGGCGACGACCGGTGAGGAACTCGATTATGCCGTATCCGTGCTCGATGAAGTCGTTCATGATCTGCGTTGATGGGTAATCCAGGGGCACGGCGCTCTCTGGTATCCGCTTGACAAGGTGTCGTGATGATCTTATAATGGCCGCGCTCCCACAAAGCGGCCTGTATATGCTTGCCGCGGGAGCGATGGTCGGCGGCGGACGGAGTGATCAGGTGAACAGAAGGGCCACGGCGGCCACGGCGCGACGAAGCGTCAGGACAGGCTTGGGGATGGAAGAGCAGGACACCGACATTGAGGTCCAGGATGAAGCCGGTTCGGACTATAGCGACGAGCCGGCGGAGCATTACTTCGGGCTCACGGATGTCCTCGCCGACGACGAATCGGACGGACCGCCTCAGGGCGTCGATGACGGCGTAGAAGACGAATACCGCCCCGAACAACCGGGATCGCATGATGAAGAGATGCATCTCTGGCTCGGACGCACGAGGAGCAGCAACCTCCTCACGGCCGCCGAGGAAGTTCAGCTGGCTCGAAGAGTGCGGCAGGGCGATAAGGCCGCCAAAGATCGGCTTACTGAAGCCAATCTGCGCCTCGTGGTCAGCATCGCCAAGAAGTACAGCGTCCGGGGAATCGCACTGCCCGACCTTATTCAGGAAGGCAACATCGGGCTGATACGCGCCGTCGAGAAGTTCGATCCGAACAAGGGCTTCCGATTCAGTACCTATGCGACGTGGTGGATCCGAAGGGCGATCGCTCGCGCGATCATCAATCAGGGCCGGACGATCCGGATCCCCGTATATGTATCGGAGATCATTCATAAGCTCGTCAAGGCGCAGGGGCGCTTGAAGCAGCAGCTGCATCGAGAGCCCACCGTAGAAGAGCTAGCCCGTGAGCTCGAGGTGACCGTCGACCGGGTCAACGAGATCATGAGGATTGCCAACGAACCTCTTTCGCTCGAGACCCCTGTCGGTGAAAAGGAAAACAGCCAGCTGGGCGATTTCATCGAATCCGACACCGCGCCGTCGCCGGCCGACGCGACACTGAACCTGATCCGCAGAGAACAAATCGACGAAGTTCTGAGCCGCCTGACGCCGCGAGAGCGTGAAGTGCTGATGATGCGGTTCGGCCTCGAGGACGGTTATGCTCACACCCTCGAAGAGGTCGGTACACGGCTTCGCGTTACGCGTGAGCGCGTACGACAGATCGAGCTGCGCGCCTTGAAGAAGCTGCGGACGATGCGACTGGATGAGCTGACGAGACAGTAGCGGCGCGCGCCTGCGTCTCGCAAAGCCCCGACTCCTGGAGCGCCTGCGGCATCGCATCGGCGCTCCTTATCAACTGCCAGTACAGGGAACCAGATATGATCAAAGCGGCAGCCATCCTCGCAGGAGGGCCCGGGCAGCGCATGTGGCCATTCGCCACCGTCCGCAACAAATGCGCTATGCCCGTCGCCGGTATGCCCAATGTTCGACGCCTGTGCAACGACCTGACCGAGATCGGCGTTCAACGCATCTTTGTCGTCGTCGGTGCGAATAGCGGCTCGATTCGGCATGCTCTCCTTGGGCTCGATCCGGAGCCGATCGTCGTGCGGCAGGCCGAGGGCGCCGGAACTGCGGGCGCCGCCCTTGCGGCGTTACATGCCCTGGGCGACGAGCCGACGCTGGCGCTCCCGGGAGATCTCGTCACGCCCGCAGAGGTCCTGCAGGACTTCGTCCATCGATGGCAGGCGTCGGGCGCCGAAGGCGCGTTGCTCAGCGACGCCATGCCGCCGGGTGAAGGGGGCGATTGGTACGCGGTCTCGGGAGCCGGCGGCCTGAGGCCGACCATCACGGGCCATGAGTTCGGGGCTGAACGGCGTTGGTGCGAGGCGGCGATCGTCAGTCCATCGTTGAAACCGGCGCTGGAGGCGAACCCGGGACGACTGATGCAGGTGCCCGTGGGCGGAATGCCGCCCATGGAGCCGGATCTAGCCCAGAGCCTCAACGATTGGAACGTCGATAAGGTAGTCATCGAGGCCGCGGACTTCGTGGTCCATATGGATAAACCGTGGCACGTGATCGAGGCGAACCGCCGCATGTCCTTCTACCTGACCGGACGATTGGAGGCCGATCGCATCCATCCCACGGCCCGTATTGACGATGGCGCCGAGATCGATGGCCATGTGTCCCTGGGCCCCAACTCGATGATCGGCAAGCGTGCAGTTATATCCGGCAATATCATCGTCGGGGCCGAGACCCGGATCACCAACGGGCCCATCGTGTATGGCGGCAACGTCATCGGGGACCGAACTCAGGTTCGGGATTACTGCCTTGTCGACCGGGGCGCCGTCATCGGTTCGGACTGCATTGTGGGCCACGGCGCTGAGATCGATGGGGTGATGTTCGACCGGAGCTATCTGTGGCACTATTGCGAGATCAGCGGTCTCGTCGGCCAATCGGTCGATATCGGGGCAGCCACGGTCTGCGGCACGCTCCGGTTCGACGATCAGAATGCCGAACACCGCGTTCGTGGCCGACGGGAGACTCCGCGGATCGAAGCCAACGCTACGTATTACGGTGACCATTCCCGAACCGGTGTCAACGTGATCACCATGCCGGGAGCAAAGATCGGCGCCTATTCCTGTGTCGGGGCCGGTATCGTTGTATACGAGGATGTGCCCGATCGAACGCTCATGCTCCTGAAGCAGGAAACGGTGCAGCGACCGTGGGGTCCGGAGCGGTACGGCTGGTAGCGGTGTGCTCGACCAAGCTAACGGAGCCAGTTGCCGGTCAGGATGAACGGCGCCCAGTAGTAGGGATGTCGATAGCGCGGGTCACGGGCGACCGCTAGCTGGGCCTGGCGCAGCGCTTCGGCTGTGCTCAGTTTGGACGGCGAACCCGATGAGAGCCGCCGATAGAACTCGACCATCAAGGTGCGGGTGCTGGTGTCCGCTACCTGCCATTGCGATGCGATGGTTGCCGACGTGCCGCCGATGAACAAGGCCCAGGTAAGTCCCAGGATACCCTCGCCGTTGACGCGCTTTCCTCGTGCGGTCTCGCACGCGGAGAGTACGACAAGGTCCGCCTTCAGGTCTTGCCGGGCCAAATCGCGGGCGGTTAGACGACCATCACTCGTAGCCGACGGGCTCAGAACGACGGCCGACTGCATGGGTGACCGTTCATCCAGGACACCGTGGGTCGCGAAGTGGATATACCGTACGCGGTTGATGGCTTCGATGACGCGCTCCTGAGTCGCGGATGCTCCGATAAGCGTCGTGGCGTGGCGCATCGTCGCGGACACGCGTCGAACCTCATCCGCTGTGGCTGGGAGCGGGCTGAAGCCGGGCCCGAACTTCGGGGCGCCAACGGCGAGCAGACCCGCAGCTCTGCGTCCCCGGGATCTGGCGTCCTGCACCATCCGAACCAGAGCGGTGACCGATGGTGCATAACTGACCGAGCGACGTTCTATCAACGGGCGCCCTCTGGCGTCAAGGAGCACGATAAAGGGTATATCGGGCATCGCCACATCCGTGGAGATGATGAGATGAGTCTTCCCTGCCAGCAGCGTCTCCACGGGTCCGATCATACCGGTATACAGTGCGCGGGCTGCGCCGCGGTAGGTCGGCTTATGGGCCATGATCTCTCGCCAGAGGCGATCTGCCTGATCGTAGATACGGCTTGTTCTCATCGGCGAGACGACATGGTGAATCGACGCCGCGCCCGATTTCGTGCGCCGCAGCACGAAGATATGGCATTTCTCATCGATGAATGTATAAGTGACGATCGCGGACGATGGTGCAGTTCGAAAGAGGGCGGAGGCAATCTCCTGCAGCGACGCAGGCGCAAACTCGCCGCTTCGCGCTTCTAGGTCGGGCCGCTCCAGGTACAGCGCAATGCGAAAGTCATCGATCTCCTTTTGCGCCTTTTGGATTGCCGTGGTCAGCGCATCGAGTTCATCGGTTACAACCGTCTGTTCGGCGCGTGCGCTGAGCTCCTTCAGGTTTTCATCGAGCTCTCTCGCCCGCTGGCGTTGATCCGCCGACATGGATCGGGATAGATCGATGCGTCCATCACGGAGCATATCGACCAGTCCGCGGGCCTTGGCTCGCTCCGATGCAAAGTAGGCCTCATCGATCCGGCCGGACTCGAGAAGCGCGCGTATCCAGCTTCGATAGATAGGAATATGGAGTCGTAAGAAGCTGGTCTGGAGGGATTGTTCCTGTGTAGAGTAGCGGTCTTTCTCGATGGCGCTGATCGCACAACCGTACGCATACGCGGCGGCTGGCCATTCCTTGCGCTTTTCCGCGATCTTCCCGTACCCCCGCCAGGTCTGTCGCTGGAGCAGGCGGGATTGTAGACTGTCGGCGATCTTCGCTGCGGCGTCAAACTGGATCTTCGCCTCGTCAAGGCGGTCGAGTCCCGTGAGCGCAAAGCCCGCCACGAGGTGTGCAGAAGCCTCCTGGACCCGATTACCCGTCGCCCTGGCTGCTTCCAGACGGCCCTCCGTGAGGGCCAGGGCCTGGGCGTACTCGTTCGTCTCCAGCATGATCTCCTGGAGCAGGCCATCGGTCTGACTCTGGTATCGCCGCTCATCGAGCTGTTCGGCCAGCCTCGCAGCTTCAAGGCCTAGCTCGAGGGCCTGGTCCATGATTCCAAGCCGGGCCAGCAGGCCCGCAAGGTTATGAGTTGCCATCCATTCACCCGATTGATTGCCGACAGCGCGGAACGCGGCCTGCGCTTCCTGCAGACTCTCGCGGGATTCGGAGAGCCTTCCCAGCTCATCAAGGGTGGTTGCAAGGTTGTTCAACGCATATCCCAGACTATCGGAGTCCTTGTGCTCCCGTAGTATCTCAATCGCCTTGTAGAAGAGCGCTACGGCAGGCCCATAGCGGCCAAGGTCGGACAATAGCCCCGCCTCATTCGCCATCAGGATAGCGTCGCGGCGCGATTCGCCTCGACGCTGCCGTATGAGCCTGGCCTCGGTGTTCCGCTGAAGCGCCTCCTCGGGCCGCCCGAGATCCTTTAAGGCCGCGCCGATATCCTGCAGAGCGTCCGCTTCGGCGTTGTCGTCCTTGATCTCGCGGAACAGGCGGAGGGCGTTCTCATAGAACACAATGGCCTTGGTATGCAGTCCGACCCGGGTATAGATGCTGGCCGCGCGACTCTGAGTCTTTGCTTCACCCTCCTTATCTTTGTCCGCTACGAACTCGATGCGGGCCTTCTCATAATCGGCGAGGGCGCGATTCCATTCGATGCGTCGCTTGTAGACCGATCCGCGAGTCAAATATCCATAGCCGAGTTCGTAGTGGGCGTTGAGGCGGGCGCCAACGGCGAGTGCCGCCTCCGCCGCTCGCAGCGCATCATCGTGCTTGCCTTCGATGGATAGCTTCTCCGCCGCCCGCCGGATTTGCAGGGCGATCGTCGGGTCGATGAGTTCAGCATTGGCCTGGAGGACGGACTCGCGCTCGGCGGCTTCGGCCGCCTTGATGAGCTCGGCCTGGACGTAGTCGTAGGCGTCGCGAACCGCCTGGATGAGCCATGCTGTTCCCTCTGCGTCCAGACGGACATCGATCGCAAGGGAGCGCATACCCTCGTCGGTACGCCACACGGTCTTCGCTCGCACCACGGCTTTGGCCGCGTCTCCAGATCGATACCACGTGGTCAGCTTCGCATCAGGTGCGATCCGCAGCGCTGCGGCTGCCCGGGTGATCTCCTCTAGATCCGCGCGGCGTGCCGCGGCGGAAGTGCATCGGCGCAGCGCCTCGTCGACCCGACCGTCGACGAGGTTCATCATATATCCTCGCACAACACCGATCGGCGCCGATTCGTAGGGAGACGGCTGGGGCGGGTCTCCATGCGAAGGCATCGCCTGCGCTAGAACGAAGGCAAGGGCTATGTATCCGATACCGACGGCACGACGACCGCGACTGCACGGCATACCGCGATTACTCGATGGCCGCAAGCAATCTCCGGACTGCTGCAAGGTCGAGCTTGCCGTAACCCCACCTGGGGTTTGGAGCCGAGCCGGTGTAGGCATCGGACGACAGCGATCGCCTGAGCAGGTTTCGGATATCGCCATACGTCAGCCCGGGCTTCCGCTCAAACATCAGGGCAATCACACCGGCTGTATAGGGAGTCGCCGCGCTAGTTCCGTTGAAGATCTGGTAGTTGCCGCTTGCATCCCGCATCCCGTCGGTTTCGTCGAGAGGAGCCGGCGCTGAGTAGAACTGCCCTGGAGCGACCAGATCGGGTTTCGTGATGTTGGGATCGCGGCTCGGTCCGACGCTGGAATAGGATGAAAGGCCGCCGATAATCATCGGTTTGCCTTCCGGACTGACGACAACAGGACCATCTTTATGCTCGAAGCGATCGTTCCAATCGTAACTGCCGATGGTGATCGCTCCGGCCGCTGTGCCCGGTTTGCCGACGAGCTTGGAAAAAGTCGAACAACTCGTATCAAACGCGCCGCCGCTGATGTAGGCATCGCATTGAACTGGCTGTTCGCCGCTGGTGAAGATCTGCATCGACCCTTCGCCGACACCGGTAATCGGTATGGGGACCGATGCCTGTCTCGTGTGAGGGTTCACGGATGCCTTGAGTTTCGGGAGGATGACTCCAGGAGCTGGTCGGAATCGGACTGTGCTCATATCCGAGGTCGAGAAGATCAGGGACAGGCTGGCGCCAGGACCGGACTTCCATTTGAGCTCCGCCGGCTTGCTGGAGCTGCCCAATGTGACTTCGGCATGAATCCTCTCGTCACCTTCATTGCCCGCTGCAACGCACAACGCTCTGGACCTGGTCTGATCGGTAAACCGTGAGCTCAGATGCTGTTCCTCAATACTCGTACCATCATGCGGTCCCGCATGGCCGCCGAAGCTGCACGACACGACCAGCGGCGTCGAACCCGCCACTTGATCGAGCCATTCGCACGCGGCATTGAGTGTCCATGCGAAGTCGAGTCCTCCCGACGCGGATCCCCCGATCCTGATGCCAATGATGTCGGCATTCGGGGCTACGCCGATATTACGCTTGAGGTTGTTGCCATTGCCAGCCGCGATGCCGGCGCACGATGTCCCGTGGCCGTTGAGGTCTCTGTTTCCGATCACGCTGGATGCTCCTCGGAGGTCCTGGGTCAGCTGGTCACGGGTATACACGGTTCCTACGGAAGCTCCGTTTGGATAGCGGATGGGCGCCCGGGATCCGCCGCGTCCGGCGTCGAAATCGCCGCTGGTCGTATCCCACAAATAGAGGAGACGCGATACGGGTTTGCCATCCTCGTACCGGATGAAGTCCTTATTCCGGAAGTCAAGGCCCGAGTCAACGATCGCGATGATCACGCCTTTGCCCGTGAGCCCCGAGAGGCCGCCGCGGACGATCGGCTCTGGCTCGCCGCGCGATGCCTTATTCCCGGGTTTGGGAGCCGGCGGCGCGGCAACTCGGTCGGCGATCGCTATTCGGACCAGGCCTGGGACTTTGTCGATCTGTGGTGCGAGGGCGCTGGCCTCGCTGACCGGCACGAAGGCATCGGCATAACGATCCGCCGAGGCGAATACCGGAGCTCCAGCGACGGCGTAGGCCTTTCGATTGGCCTCGGAGTCAAACTCCATGTTCATGATAAGATAAGCCTCGCCTGCCGGGTCCCGGGCGACAGCGTCGGCGCCATCCGACTTGATACCCATCCGAGCCACTCGTATGGCGGACTGCTGGATGATATCGTTCGTGTTGAGGCGCGCCGTAACCGAGATCGCCCGATTCTGGGATGTGGAGCTGGCGGGGCGTCGTTGGGCGATCGCGGCGAGGACGAGTATTGCGAGAGCGCAGGCAAGCGCGAAGGACAATGAACGTCGATGCATCGTTTCGTACCACCTCAATAGGGGTCTATGGTGCAGACGCGAAGATATGCCTCGATCATGGCGCCGTCGGCGGCTGCAGAAGCTAATACGAACATGGCGGGCGACCCGTTCCAACCCGGTTCGCGCCATGTGCTCTGCGCTTGACAGAGTGGCCGTTGTGGCAGTATGCTCTATTAGCACTCGAGCAAGGCGAGTGCCAGATCGATCTGGCATGGCGCCCGAGACAAGAGCAACGGAGGTAGTTCCATGCGTATAAGGCCTCTCTCCACCAAGGTGGTTGTTGAGCCCGCAGAACGGGAGGAGCAGTCGGCCGGCGGGATCCTATTGCCCGATACGGCAAAGCAGAAACCCATCGAGGGCAAGGTCATTGCTGTCGGCAAAGGAAAAACCCTGGACGATGGCACGGTAGCTCCCCTGACGGTTCAGGTGGGCCAGACGGTGATCTTCTCTAAGTACGGCGGCACGGAAGTGAAGCTGGAAGGCAAGGATTACGTGGTCCTGGATGAGGACCAGATCTACGCGATCAAAGAGTAGGCGATTCCGTCGGTTTTCGGCGGATGGGCATTCTGACCAACGATTGTAGGAGGAAACAATGGCAGCGAAGATGCTCCTCTATGATGAGGAAGCGCGCCGAGCGCTTGAGCGGGGCGTGAATACGGTAGCCAATGCCGTAAAGGTTACGCTTGGTCCTAAGGGCCGCAATGTTGTACTGGATAAGAAGTGGGGATCTCCTAATATCACCAAGGACGGCGTAACGGTCGCCAAGGAGATCGAGCTCGAGGATCCCTATGAGAACATGGGCGCACAGCTCGTCAAGGAAGTCGCTTCGAAGACGAACGACGTCGCTGGGGACGGCACGACGACCGCGACGGTACTGGCGCAGTCGATTGTGCGCGAGGGGCTTCGATATGTCGCCGCCGGCGGCAATCCCATGCTGGTAAAGCTGGGCATCGACAGGGCAGTGCAGGCGGCTGTGGCCGCGATCAAAGCCGAGGCGATCGAGGTCAAGGGACATGAGGAAGTTGCGAACGTGGCCGCCATCGCAGGCAACGATCCTGCCATCGGCACTCTCGTCGCGGAGGCGATGGACAAGGTCGGCAAAGACGGCGTGATCACGGTTGAGGAGAGCAAGGGCACCTCGGATGCGCTGGACGTCGTTGAGGGGATGCAGTTCGATAAGGGCTATATCTCTCCGTACTTCGTGACGGATCATGAGCGTATGGAAGCCGTGATGGAGAATCCGCTGATTCTGATCCATGAGAAGAAGATCAGCTCCGCGGCGGATATCGTCCCGCTGATGGAGAAAGTGGCTCAGATGCGCAAGGGCCTCTTGATCATCGCTGAGGATGTCGACGGTGAGGCGCTCGCAACGCTGGTGGTGAATCGCATTCGTGGCACGGTCGTTTCCTGCGCGGTGAAAGCGCCCGGGTTCGGCGATCGGCGCAAGGCGATGCTCGAAGATATCGCGGTCCTGACGGGCGGCAACTTCATCAGCGAGGATCTGGGCGTCAAGCTCGAGAACATCGATATGGGAATGCTGGGCACCGCGGCACGCGTTGTCATCGGCAAGGAAGAGACGACAATCATCGAAGGCGCAGGCAGCCACGATGCGGTTACCGGCCGGATCAACCTCATCCGCAAGCAGATCGAGGATACGGACAGCTCCTATGATCGCGAGAAGCTGCAGGAGCGGCTGGCGAAGCTCGCCGGCGGTGTCGCGGTGATCAAGGTAGGGGCGGCGACCGAAACCGAGCTGAAGGAGAAGAAGCACCGCTTCGAGGATGCGCTCTCCGCGACGCGAGCCGCAGTCGAGGAGGGTATCGTCCCGGGTGGCGGTGTTACCCTGATCACTGCCCAGGCCGCTCTGGACAGCGTCGAGGGCTCGGAAGATGAGCTTCGTGGGGTCGCCATCGTTCGGCGCGCTCTCGAGGAGCCTGTGCGCCAGATCGCCAACAACGCCGGCAAGGATGGCTCCGTGGTCGTCGGCAAGATCCGCGGTCTTCCCAAGGGCCAGGGCTTCAACGCGCTCACGGAAGAGTATTCCGACCTGGTGAAGGACGGCGTCGTCGATCCGGTCAAGGTAACGCGATCGGCGCTGGAGAATGCGGCCTCGATCGCGGCAATGCTACTGACCACAGAGGCGCTCATCGTTGAGAAACCCGAGAAGAAGAAGGACGCTCCGGCGCCCGGCGGAGGCATGGACTACGACATGTAGTTCGGCGTATTCCGCAGCCTGATCTACGTTCGCGGACCTCTTCGCTCTTGCGGCAAGGGGTCCGCGAGCGTTTCGCTTGGTAGGCTATAATGCGGAAATACCGACGGCGCCGTAGGGAACGTACAGGGAGAAGAGCATATGGTCATCATCGAGGGTATTGGAACCCTGAGCGTAACAGAGCCCGGTCACGACCGGGGCACGTATTACGAGAAAGCCGACATCCACGTCTACGGCGACATCGTCCACTTCTTCGCCTACGGCAAATACCATACGGCGGCCGCCAGTATGTGTCTGATCGGTTGGGATACGCCGCCAAGCGTCCGCGTAACCGAGTAATCGCCGGGCGGTCTTATTCCGGTGACGGATCGGATGGAGCAAAGCGAAGTACTCGGCCCTCTCTTCCTGATCCAGTTAGTCGGGCGACGCGGCGACGTGGGCCGGCAGCATAGGTCGCATCGACTGTCATCGTCCAGACCGCACCGCTCAGGGTTTCCACATCCTCAAGGACCTGGAGCGCGATCAGCGCCATATCCCGGTAGTTCATATTCGCGCCGCATAAGAGATCGATCGTGTAGTCGGGCGACAGGATTACGCGTACGGGGATCATCAGCTTTCTGTACCGAGCGGTGAGCAGCTCGCTGATGAGACGGCGATCTGCGTCGGTCCATCCGCGTCCTCTCACGCGGATTCGGGCTTTGATCTCCGCCTGCGTCGGAGAAGCTCCGGACGCGATCGACTCCGGTATGGTGTCCGTAGACAGGTGGAGTCCGGCTGTCGCCAGTGCACACCCGATCCCGATCAGCGACGCCATGGAACGAAGGTCCATGATCCTCCGCCGTCTACATGATATGCTCGAGGGAGTTCCGTCGCCCTCATTCGGTCAGACCCTGTCGGGCACTACATAGGGAGCTCGATACTCTCTAGTCAGCAGACGGTTGGCTTCGGCGTCCTCCGCGAAGCGCTCGGCTTTAGGGTCGATCACGAGCTTGCGGCCGTGCCGATAGGATTCGGCCTGCAGGGCTATGCCGTTGGATGCCAGATGATCTTCAAACCGCCCGAAGGTCTCCCAGATCTCATTATTCGCGTTCGCAAACCGCTTCGCCCTATTCGTAAACGGCTCAGGAGCGCCGAGCCTCAGGGAGATGTTGCCCAGGTGGCCCAGCGCCGCCGACTGATGCCCCTCCTCGATGTCACAGTTCAGATCGGATGATCGGCGCGAGCGTACTGCCTGCAGGAAGTTCGCATGATGATTGCCGCCGCCATCGAACTCTGCGATCTTCGTACCGTGCAGATCATAGGCCGTTGCGGAGCTGTAGCTGCCCGAGACAACGATCCCTTTGGTTCCGTACCAGATATTGCCCACCCGAGCGCCGCGAAGGTCATTCGTCGGCAATCCGCGCACCTCGAAGATGATCCAGGCGTCGCCGTAGTCCAGAAATACGAGCTCGGTATTCGGCGTCTGACCATCGTCTTCATAGCCGAACCGTCCGCCCACCGCAAAGACCGACTGGGGAAACCGCTTCTTATTCAGGCCCCAGCGCGCCTTATCCATCTCATGAACACCCTGATTGCCGAGGTCGCCGTTGCCGTAATCCCACTGCCAGTGCCAGTCGTAGTGGAAGCGCCGGCGCAGGACAGGCGCCTGCGGCGCCGGCCCGAGCCAGAGGTCATAATCGACCGTGGGCGGCGGGACCGTCGGTTCGGTGACCTTGCCGATGCTCTCGCGGCGTTTATAGCAAAGACCTCGTGCGAGGTACACCTTGCCGATCCCGCCTTTATGGATGAACTCGATGGCGTCCCGCATCCCCTTGTTGGATCGGCTCTGTGTGCCTACCTGGCAGATCCGCCCGTATTTCCGGGCGGCTTCAACCATGCGACGCCCTTCGAGGACCTCGTGGCTGGCCGGTTTCTCGATATAGACGTCCTTGCCCGCCTGCATGGCCCAGATGGCGACCAGCGCATGCCAGTGATTGGGGGTCGCGGAGGAGACGCAATCGATATCCTTCCGTTCGAGGAGTTTGCGCACATCCTGGAACGTTGCTGGTTCCGGCTTGCCCGCTTGCTTGATGATCTCCAGCGATGGGGCATAGGTCGCCGTATCGGCGTCACAGAGGGCGACGATCCGAACATCTGGCATCGCAGCATAGGCGCGTACATGGCTCTTGCCCTGCCCGTTGATCCCGACGACGGCGACGTTCACGACCTCGTTCGGCGAAACCCGCCTGGAGGCCGGTCGGGCCGGAGCCTGCACCGCGGCCTCCCCAGCCGATGCTGCTCCGAGCAGCAGCGCGGAGTTCTCGATTAGCCGTCGTCTTGAAATCTTCTCCATCGGGTCTTCCCTCCCGTTTCCCGGACGTTGATCACCAACCACGACAGGTTATTATGTGATGCTGTGTACTTCATTGGCCCGGCGGACTCCTGCCGTAGGCTATACTGCATGATCAAATGACAGGTGTAGCGCAATGACCGGACGAGACCGAACCTTCGCGTTATTACGGGACGAAGGGCCGGAACGATTGCCCTGTCTCCCGATCACCATGCAGTTCGCGGCGGATCTGGCGGGGATCCGTTACCGTGATTATGCCCTCAATGCCCGCTCTCTGGTCGAGGCTCAGCTTCGGGTCGCCGAGACGTTCGGCTTCGACTACGTCAGCGCCATCTCCGACCCGGCCCGAGAGGCTTCGGATCTCGGGGCGGCCGTCGTCGTGCACGATAACATCCCACCGGCCATCGATGAATCCCATGCGCTTCTTGCGGATAAGAGCAGGTTCGCCGATCTGTCGGGGCGCGTCGAAGTCTGCGGTCCCCGAATGGAGGATCGCATTCAGGCCGTCTCGATGTTGAAGGAGCGAGCCGGCGATACGCTGCTGGTGGAAGGCTGGATCGAAGGGCCGTGCGCTGAGGCGGCGGACCTTCGCGGCATCAATACTCTCATGCTCGACTTCAGCGATGACCCTGCCTTCGTTCTGGACCTGTTCGCGTTTGTCACGCAAATGGAGATTGGCTTCGCGAAGAAGCAGATCGATGCGGGCGCTGATATCATCGGGATCGGTGACGCCGCAGCCTCTCTCGTCGGCCCTGCGATTTACCGCGAGATGGTGTTGCGCTATGAACAGGCATTGGTACGCGCCATCCATACCATGGGCGCTCTCGTACGGCTCCACATCTGCGGCAATACAAAACGCATTCTGACCGAGATGGGGCAGGTGGGCGCCGACATCGTCGATCTCGATTACTACGCTCCTGTCGGGATGGCGCGCGAATCGATGGGACCGGAACAGACGCTCCTTGGCAATATTGACCCGGTTCGAACGTTGCGCGATCTGGAGCCTGACGGCGTATACGATGCGTTTCGGGCGTGCCATGCAGCCGCGGGATCAAAGTACATTGTCGGTCCTGGGTGTGAGGTCCCGCGGGATACCAACCACGACAATGTCCGAGCGATGGTGCGGTACGCTAGTGAGCACCAACCTTGAGCAATACCGAGAGAGGATGGACCGTCGGAACTTGAGTGACCAGAACACACATCTCGTACGGCTGCAGCCGATCGGCACCGAACTGCGGGTGCCGGGCGGCACGCCGATGCGGGACTTCTTATTTGAGCAGGGAGTGGAGTTTCCGTGCGGCGGCAACGGACGGTGTCGCGGCTGCAAGATCCGGATCGTCGAGGGTGATGCCGCGGTTAACAACGCTCAGCAAGAGCACCTCTCACAGAAGGAGCTCGATGCAGGATGGCGCCTCGCGTGTCAATGCAGGGTTGAGCAGAACCTTACGATCGAGCTCCGCCAATGGGACGCGGCGATCCTGGCCAACGAGGCATCCTTCGCCTTCGTCCCGCAGGAGGGGCTCGGCGTCGCGATCGATGTGGGCACAACGACGCTGGTGGCCCAGCTGCTGGACCTCGCGACCGGTCAGGTACTGGGTGTCAAGACCGGCCTGAACCCGCAGGCGCGCCATGGCGGCGACGTCATGACCCGCATCCAGTTCGCGCTCGCGGGCACCGGACTGGCCACACTACGTGATCTGATCCGGCACGAGGTCGGTCGGCTGATTCGGCAGCTCCTTGAGGCGTCCGGCTCCTCACGGGAGGCTATGCGCAAAGTCGTCCTCGTCGGTAACACGGTCATGCACCATCTGTTCTGCGGGTTGGACGTTGAACCGCTGTCCCGGTATCCCTTTGAATCGGATCACGACGGCCTGCACGTGGTGAGCGCAGCGGAGATGGATTGGGATGTGCCCGATGCCGTCCAGGCGTTCTTTCTGCCCGGCCTCGGGAGTTTCGTAGGCTCCGATGTTCTGGCCGGGATGCTGGCAACCGGAGTGCATGATGGCGATCGGCCCCGAATGCTGGTCGACCTCGGCACGAATGGCGAGATCATCCTCGCGGACAAACACAGAATCCTCTGCGCCTCCACGGCCGCGGGACCCGCGTTCGAAGGGGCTCGGATCTCCTCTGGAATGCGCGCCTCCACCGGTGCGATTTGGAAGGTGTTCGCAAGGAACGGCCATGTTGGATGCGAGGTGCTCGGTAATGTTGAGCCGCGGGGCATATGCGGCAGCGGCCTCGTCGATGCTGTGGCGGTCGGACTCGATATCGGCGCCCTTCGCCCGGGCGGACGACTCAACGGCGGCGATCAATGGAGCCTCTGCGGGGGTGTGAGCCTGACCCAGGCCGATATTCGGCAGCTCCAGCTGGCCAAGGGCGCGGTGGCCGCAGGCGTACGGTTGATGCTCGAGCGCTGGCCCATCAGCGTGGAAGATCTAGAGTGTTTCTATCTAGCAGGAGCGTTCGGCAACTATGTGGATCGTTCCAGCGCCCGGCGGATCGGCCTGCTAAAGGGATCGCCCGACAAGGTCGAACCCGCCGGCAATACCGCCCTGCTCGGAGCGAAAATCGCCTTGTGTAGCGGTTGGGAAGCCGACACGAGCTATACGGAGATCCGGGCGCGTACGGAACACGTGGGGCTGAACGAGGATCCCCGCTTTCAGGACGTCTACGTTGAGGAGATGGTCTTTCCCGCCGAAGACGACTAGCAGGGACAGGGAGGGTTGTCATGTTAACGACAGCGCAGGCCGCTGAGGCAAGAGCGAGGGCCATCGGGTATCTCGATCGCGCCGGAATCGTGCTGACACTATCAGAGGAGGCCGAGATCGAGGTCGCGGACTTCGGGCTCGGCGAGCTGGCTGCGACCGGCCTTGAGATTGTCACCTATGTGAATACCCGACGATGCTGCGCCAAAGAGCTGGTTCTTTTCCCCGGGCAGACTTGCCCGGAACATCGCCATCCGCCCGTGGACGGGGAACCGGGCAAGGAAGAGACATTCCGTTGTCGTTGGGGTCTCGTGTACCTCTATGTCCCCGGGGTTCCGACGGTGGCGCCCGGGGCGCGCCCGCCGGATGCACCGGATGGAGCGTACACGGTCTTTCACGAGATCATCCTGCGCCCCGGCGATCAGTACACCCTGGAGCCCGATACGCTGCACTGGTTCCAGGCCGGACCGGATGGCGCCGTCGTTTCGGAGTTCTCAACTACGAGCCGAGACGGATCGGACATCTTCACCGACACCCGCATCCAGCGCATACCGGTCGTTGAAGGCTGATCCGCCCTCAAGCGTGATGGCCTGCGGAGATCCACGGTGACTCCGGGCGCCCCGCAACGGCTCGCCGTCGTTCGGGAGAGGAGTGCGCTGCTGCGTGTTTGGTCTATCCGCTAGCGAGGTTGGTCAATAGCTCCGTTTCTTGCCGACAGCATGGACGATCAACCAGAGGATCGCTGAGACGATCGCTACTGAGAACGCCAACGCAACGAGATGGCGCAGAAGGTAGTTGAACAGCCAGATGGCCAGAACGACAGCCAGCGCCACGGCGACGATGCGACCCGTCGATGATGTACCCATGAGCCTCCTCCAGGCTAACGATCCCTACAGGGCCGAAGCCTCAATCTCGACTACGGGATCGCGATAACGGCGGTTTCGTACGCTCACCTTCGAAGCGCCCAGAAAATGGGTCGGATAGATCGTTCGCGCTTTCCTTGACATTTGCCAAATACTATAGGATAATACCGTTGTGAAACCTCTGGTATCGGTCCCTGACCGATCGGAGGGATCGCCCGCAAAAGGAGGGCCGACGGCATGGAGCCGCCTGACACTCTAGCGGATATATGGCCGGGGAGCGCAGCTTCCTGAGAACAGTCGCCGAGTCACCGCACTATCCCGAGGGACAGCGACGGCTCCGACGATACTCGAGGCGTAGAGAATGCGCTAATGGGGAACATGCTCCCCGGTCATCCCGACGAACCATCCCTCGGTTGCAGTCGGATACCCTCCTTCGACGCAATCCCGGCCGGCCGATTGGACTGGCGTTGAAACGCCGCCATCCGATACTCCGTCCATCATGGAGAATAGACATCCTCCTCAGGAAGGTTCGTATTATGAAGCGCTATGTGCCTCGCCTCTCATTCATCCTTGCCGCGGCTCTCTGTTCGGGGCCCATCGCTGCCCAGAATGGCTCAGCCGGCCAGCAGAAACGCCCTGAAGCGCCGAAAAGCTACCGCGCTGAGTTCGGCGTAGTAGCAGAGAGCCTGGCGAACACCTACAACGTCCGGCTGATCGTCGATCCGGGCCTCTTTATCGCCTCTCCACCAACACCGCCAAAGGAAGCTCGGAGCATCGAAGAAGCCCTGAATATGCTTCTGAAAGGCGTAACGAACTCGGCATGGCGACGGGCCTATCTTGGTCAGGCCGAATCGAGTGCGGGCCCGAATCCGGCTCGGTTAGCCGCGATGGTTCGGGCGATCGATTCACTGGAAACCGGCGGGCTGGTATTGGAGAATCCGACAACGCGACGTGCGGTGTCGTATCAGAAGAACATGCCGGTTCTGCAGGGATTCCACGAGGAGCTGAAGAGCCTGAAGTTCGATCCGGTCCCGATCTATGTCGTCTACAGCACCCTGGGGGGCGGAGAGGGCGGAAGCGCGCAAGATCGATTTCTGGACCTGCAGCGTCAGCAAATGGAGCTCATGATGCAGATGGACCCGGATACGCTCGCCTCAGCGATGGCTCAGGGGATGCAGATGTGGATGAGTCTCGATCCGGCGAGCCGCTCCCGTATGCTTGGAACCATGATGCAGGCTGGCACTCAGATGTTCATGCAGATGGACCCGCGCACACGGACCGAGCTCGTCGGTGGAATGATGCGCTCTGGGATGGAGATGTGGGCCAATATGCCGCCGGATCAGAGACAGAGGATGACTCAGGAGATGATGCAGATGGGCCAGGAGCTGGCGAACCAGCGAGGCGGATCTCCGGGCGGCCGCCCCTGAACATACGAACCGGCCTGATGGGCCGCCTGGGATCGGGCGGCCCGGAGGGCGCCAGGACGATCATCCTGAAGATCGATTTCTCTGCAGGAGTCGCAACGTAAACCGTCGAAAGCATCCGACGCCAGACCGATAGGCAGGTTCAACGGAGGTAGTCGACGAATGGCGAGTGGCTCGCGGTATTTGACCTTCGATCTTGGAGCTGAGAGTGGGCGAGCGCTGCTGGGTACGGTAGCGGACGGAATCATCCAGCTCGAGGAGGTCCATCGCTTCGCCAATGAACCCCAGCGGATCCTGAACCGCTTCCACTGGGATACGGTCCGGCTCTTTTCGGAGATCCAGGCAGGGCTGACACGATGCGTCCATGAGCATACGGGCGACCTCCAGGGCATCGGTGTCGATACATGGGGAGTTGACTTCGTCCTGCTGGACCGGAACGACGACATTCTGGGCTTGCCGTACCACTACCGAGACTCACGCACGGACGGAGTGATGGAGCGGGTATTCGAGCGAGTATCCAGAGAGAGCATCTACCGCACGACCGGCATACAGTTCATGCAGCTCAACACCTTGTATCAACTGGCCGCTCTCCGATTTGCTGGTTCTCCAGCGCTTGAAACCGCTCACAGTTTCCTGATGACCCCGGACTTGCTGAACTACTGGTTAACCGGCAACAAGACGAACGAGTTCACGAACGCAACCACCACCCAGTGCTACGATCCCATCAAAGGAGATTGGGCGCGGGATATCCTCGATGCCCTGGACATACCGAGCCGATATCTGGGGCCGGTCATCGATCCTGGGACGGAAGTCGGGGTACTGCATTCGGCGGTAAGGGAAGCCACAGGAGCTCGGCCCATTCCCGTGATAGCTCCGGCTACCCATGACACCGGCTCGGCTGTGGCCGCGGTGCCCGCAGCAACCGGTGACGGTTGGGCGTATGTGAGTTGCGGGACCTGGTCGCTTGTCGGCGTCGAGTGGCCACACCCGATCATCAATGACAAGTCGCTCGCCTGCAATCTGACGAACGAGGGCGGTGTCATGGGCACCTATCGTGTTCTAAGGAACGTGATGGGACTGTGGCTTCTGCAGCAATGCCGCCTCTCCTGGGCGAAGGATGGCCGGGACTATGGATACGGCGACCTTGCAGCTATGGCGGCCGCGGCGAAACCGTTTCAAGCGATGATCGATCCGGATCATCCGTCGTTCCTAAAGCCCGCCGATATGCCGAGGGCGATTGTCGAGTTCTGTCGTTCGACCAACCAGTCTCCGCCTGATTCGGTTGCCCAGATGGTTCGGTGCATCATCGAGGGACTGGCGCTGAAGTATCGATGGGTGCTGGAACGGTTGGAGGAGCTTACCGGTCGATCCATCGAGACGGTACATATTATCGGTGGCGGCAGCCGCAATGAACTGCTGTGTCAGGCGACAGCGGACGCCTCGGGTAAGCGCGTCCTGGCCGGCCCCGTCGAGGCGACGGCTCTGGGCAATGTGCTCGTGCAGGCGATCGCCACGGGAGCGCTGGAGACCCTCGCCGCGGGACGAGAGGCAGTTGCGCGATCGTTCCCGATGACGGAATACACCGCGCAGTCGGCGGGATCGTGGGACGCGCCCTATGAACGGTTTCGAACTCTTCTCACTGTTTAGCTCCCGCAGACGAAGTGGCAGCCGTTCGATCGCCAATGCATCTTGCGACCCCGGCATCGGGCCCGTCCTTTGACATCCGTTCGAACTCGATTGGCCCTTCTGTGCGGTCTCATGGCCCTGCTGGCGGTCGCGGCCATTCCCGTGCTCGACGTTCTCCAGGGGCGTCGCATGACGATGCTTGTCGAGCGTGCGGCCAGGAGGAGTATCCAGTCGGCAGACATCGACCGGTTGACCGGACTGGATCGGGCGAAGTTCGCAGCCTTTATCGTGGACTTTACGTGGTGGGATGAGCTTGCCACGTACGTAACCCAACCCGATTCCGACTGGGCTATCACGAATCTGGATTCGAGCTATCATGCGGTTAAGGCGGATTGCATCTGGGTCTTCGATAAGCAGCTGCGCCAGGTATACGGCGGAGCAGCCGCTGGTTCGCAACTCACGTCGGAGCTGCCATTTGATAAGCGCATCCTGCGCGATGAGCTCGTCGCAGCTCCCTTTGCCCGGTTCTGGGTTCGAACCAGGACAGGGCTGGCTGAAATCCGATGCGGCAGGATCCATTATTCCAACGATCCCAATCGCACCGGACCGTTCACCGGATATCTCGCCGCGGCGCATCTATGGTCAGGGCGGGATCGAGAGCAGCTCAGCAGGGTCTGCGACTGTGATATCGCGATCGTTGCGCCATCGGACTCTCGACCACGGATCACCGGCCGCGGGGAGTACAGCACATCCATACCGTTAAAGGACCACTCCGGGCGGATACTGGCACGGATGCGGCTCTCCGGCGTCGTAGCGGGAGCGGAGGCGCTCAGGGGCACCGAACGACACGAGCGGCTGGGACTGATCGGTTTCGCGGGAGCGATGTACCTGACTCTGATCATCGCGCTCAGCGCGTGGGTGAACCGGCCTCTCCGTTTGATCAGCGAGGCTATGGCCAGTGAGAGCCTGGCGCCGCTGGACCGACTGACATCCGGTGCGGGTGAGTTTTCGGATATCGCTCGACGATTACACCTTGTGGTTGAGCAGAAACAGCAGATACAACAGGATGTGGATAAGCTGCAAGCCGGGCAAAGGGCGTTGGCCGAAAGCGAGGAACGGTACCGGAGCTTCTTTACTCAGAACCCCGTGCCATGCTGGGTGTATGACATCGAGACGCTGCGGTTCGTCGATGTTAACGATGCGGCATTGGATGCCTATGGATACTCGCGGGCGGAGTTCCTCGGGATGTATCTCACCGATATCCGGTATGGTGAGGACATCGACGGGCTAAAGGCATCCTTGCGTCAGGAGACCGGCGTCCGACACCGCACCGCCATGCCCTATCGGATTCGATCAGGCGCAACGATCAGTATCGATACTACATCGATTCCTATGTTCCTTGATGGACAATCCTGCCGCCTGGTGGTCGCCTATGATGTAACAGAGCGTGTCGCGGCGAAAGCGCGCGCCGACGCCCTGCGCACCGAGCTCATGCGGAGCAATCGGGAGCTTCAGGAGTTCGCCTCAGTGGCGTCTCACGATCTTCAGGAACCGCTTCGTAAGATCAGCGCATTCGGCGATCGGCTGGCGCAGCGCCACTCCGAAGCCCTCACTCCTGACGGCCGCGAATACCTGGATCGGATGTTAGCCGCCGCCCAGAGGATGCAGCAGCTCATCGAGGGGCTGTTGAACTATTCGCGGGTCGCTACCCGGGGCCTCCCCTTCGAGCGCGTGGATCTGAATGAAGTGCTCCAGGGAGTTCTGAGCGATCTCGATGCGCGTATCCATGTGTCTCAAGGACGGGTCGAGTCGGATCAGCTCCCCGTCCTCGATGCCGACCCGCTCCAGATGCGGCAGCTTTTTCAGAACCTGATCGGTAACGCCCTGAAGTTCAAGCGTGCCGGAGTCGCTCCAGTCGTTCGTATCACCGCGGAGCCTTGCGTTGTCGAGGAGCGCGACTGCTGGAGATTGACCGTGGCGGATAACGGCATCGGGTTTGAGCCGGAATATGTCGACCGGATTTTCGGCGTGTTTGAGCGGCTGCACGGACGGGATGAATACGAGGGGACCGGTATCGGACTGGCCATCGTTCGCAAACTCGTTGCGCGACATGGAGGGACGATCACTGCAGAAGGAAAACCCGGCAGCGGGGCGGCCTTTTCCATCGTCCTCCCGGCGCGTCACGAACCGATCGACGTCGAACCAACCGGCGAACAGGAAGGCGGAGGCCAGGGCTATGGCGCTTGAGATACATTGCTACACGGTAGGACCGCTCGAAAACAATACCTATGTGATACGTCCGGACAGCGAGGAAACCGTAATCGTCGTAGATCCGGGATTCGGCTCCGAAACGGTTCTGGAGACAGTATTGAACTCGGGATATCGGATCACGGCCGTGATCAATACCCACGCGCATCTGGAGCATATCAGCCAGAACCGCGCGTTTATCGAAGCTCACGGCGCCCTGTTGATGCTCCATCCGGACGATGGGCCCCTGTTGCAGACCGTGCCAGCTCAGGCGGCATGGATGAATGTGCCTCTGCCGGATCTGCCGGAGCCGACCGTTGGCCTGTGCGACGGCATGGTCCTGCCCGCAGGGAAGGACTCCCTGACGGTGATCCATACGCCCGGGCATTCGCCGGGACATATCTCGCTGCTCGGGCCGGGATGGGCGATCGTCGGCGATGTGTTGTTTGCCGGTTCGGTGGGCCGGACCGATCTACCAGGGGGCGATCACGATGTCCTGCTTCGGTCTATTCGCGAACGGTTGCTAACCCTGCCCGATGACACGGTCGTCTACCCCGGCCACGGTCCTGCCACCACGGTAGGTCGTGAACGTCGCCTGAACCCGTATTTGAGCCATGGAGAAGTGTCATGAACCTCGTGAAGCGCGATGGGATCGTTCTCACGCTGGCCGGCGCACGTACGATACTGGAGGGTGCGCTGGCCGAGGCCGCAACAATCGGCGTGCCCATGGATATTGCCGTGGTGGACGCGGGCGGACATCTCCTGGCGTTCTATCGAATGGAGGGCGCGAAGATCACGAGTATCGATGTGGCGATCAACAAAGCGTTCACTGCGGCTGGAACCAGACGGAGCACCCACGAGTACGCTGAGATCGCCGGCGCTGGAGGGCCTGCCTTCGGGATCCATGTCAGCAACCAGGGTCGGTTTATGATCTTCGGCGGCGGCGTTCCGATCGTCATCGATGATCAGTGCATCGGCGGCGTCGGATGCAGCAGCGGATCTGCCGAACAGGATCGTCTTGTCGCCGAAGCGGGTCTTCGGGCGCTCCGCGAGGCTATGGCGAGTTCGGATCGATAGCGCCCGTGGGCGGATTCATCCCGTCGCTCGATCAGGCGGGAATCGGCATTGAGGCTCCAGCAAGCGCGTTGATGTGTTTGGTTGAGGCTGGCTGCAGAAGGATGCACCGGTTGGCGCCAGCCCAACGAAACTCATCACTCCCCCAATAGGCAACGTAGGCTGGCTTGCCGTCGTTAGTAGGATGCCAGCCATCCGTTCCGTGACCAGTGAACAGGACAACGCGCGCATACGGCTTGATCGGGGTGTCCTCTCTGAATACATACATGATGGGCGGCCGGATCGCCGAATCGGCGCACAGATAATCCTCGGTTACGACGATCCAGCCCCGGAGGGAGATCGTCGTTAGCCCCTGGTTCTGGATGACAATGTACTCCCCATGGACGTTCGCCGAAAGATGTACGTCAACGATCTTGAGCATCGGTGCGCACTCCTGTGGTGAGGTCGATGGGGCGTCGCGTCAAGAGCAGCCAACGGTCGCCCCGCAGTTCAGACACTTGTAGCATGCGCCATTGCGCACCATCAGGGATCCGCATTCGGAACAGGCAGGCGCATCCGATTGGAGCTCGAAAATCCGCCGTTCACGGTCGTGATATCCGCCGTCGCCCGGCTGGTGCGCTGTGCCGCCTCCGTTGAGCGACGGCTCATCCACCGGTGGTTGGGCATCGGACGGCAGAAACTTATGACCGAGCCAGCGAAAGATATAGTCCGGGATCGATTTAGCGAATCGGATGTCGGGATTCGGGGTAATGCCGGATGGCTCAAATCGCATATGGGCGAACTTGTTGACCAGGGTCTCGAGTGGAACGCCGTACTGCAGGGTGAGGGAGGCCATTGTGGCGATGGTGTCCATCAAGCCGGAAATGGTGGACCCTTCCTTGCTCATGGTCAGGAATAGTTCTCCCGGCTGTCCGTCCTCGTACATCCCGACGGTGACATAGCCCTCGTGCCCGGCGATGCTGAACTTGTGGGTGATGGATCGCCGCTCGTCAGGCAGCTTACGCCGGATCGGTTTCCCGGGGGTATGCACATCGCTGGACGGCGCCAACCGGTCGTCGGAAGCCGCTCCAGATGCGTGATGGGTGTTGACTGGCTGAGTCCTCTTGGATCCGTCACGATAGATCGCGATGGCCTTCAATCCCTGCCGCCAACCCTCCATATACACATCGCGTATCTGCGCCGGTGTCGCGTCGTTGGGCATGTTCACGGTCTTCGAGATGGCTCCGCTGATGAACGGTTGGACCGCAGCCATCATCCGGACATGGCCCATGTAGTGGATGGATCGAACGCCCTGCGCCGGCTTGAACGCACAATCGAAGACGGGGAGATGCTCCGCCCGGAGCGCCGGCGCGTTCTCAATCGTGTCAAACTCCGCGATGTGCGCTACGATCGAGTCGGTTTCTGCCGCGCTATATCCCAGAGTCCGCAATGCCTCAGGCACGGTCGAGTTGACGATCTTCATCATCCCGCCGCCGACGAGGCTCTTGTATTTGACGATCGCGATGTCCGGCTCCACACCGGTCGTATCACAGTCCATCATGAAACCGATGGTGCCCGTCGGGGCCAGCACGGTCGCCTGGGCGTTTCGATAGCCGTGTCTGGAGCCCATGGCAATGGCCTCGTCCCAGCTCGACCGAGCGTGATTGAGCAGATCCTCCGGCACCAGGGAGGCGTCGAGAGCATCGACCGCCGCGCGATGACTGCGCATCACCTCCAGCATCGAGGCGGCATTGGGCTGGTAGCATTCGAACGGACCGCCGTGATCGCGAGCGATACACGCCGACTGACTGTAGGCCGCGCCGGTCATAAGAGCCGTAATCGCACCGGCCATCGCGCGTCCTTCGTCGCTGTCATAGGCGAGACCGCGCGCCATGAGCAGGGCGCCGAGGTTCGCGTATCCAAGGCCGAGGGTCCGGAACAGGCGGCTGTTCCGGGCGATCGCCTCCGTCGGATAGCCGGCGAAGCCCACGATGATCTCCTGCGCCGTGATGATGATCCTGCAGGCGTGCTCGAAGGCGTCACAGTCGAACGATCTATCCGGGCGCCGGAACTTGAGGAGATTCAGGGAGGCGAGGTTGCAGGCGCTGTCATCCAGGAACATGTATTCGGAGCAGGGATTGCTTGCGTTGATCCGTCCGGACGCCTTGCAGGTATGCCAGCGCTGAACGGTCGTATCGTATTGCATGCCCGGGTCGCCGCAGATCCACGCGGATTCGGCGATCTCCTCCATCAGCTCGGTCGCGGCATAAGTATCCGCCGGACGTCCGTCCAGGACATAGCGCGTCGTCCACGGCTGATCGGCTTCAACCGCCGCCATGAACTCATCCGTGACGCGTACCGAGTGGTTCGCATTCTGATAGCTGACACTGTCATAGGCCCCGCCGGGCACATTGAAGTTGCCGCTGTAGCCTGCGTCGATGAGCGCCCAGGCTTTCCGTTCCTCATCCGCCTTGCATGTGATGAACCGTTTGATGTCGGGATGGTCCGCGTTCAGGATGACCATCTTGGCTGCTCGACGGGTCTTGCCGCCCGATTTGATCACGCCTGCGAAGGCGTCGTAGCCCCGCATGAACGATACCGGCCCGGACGCGGTTCCGCCGCCCTGGAGGCTTTCGACACTCGATCTCAACGACGACAGGTTCGTACCGGTGCCGGAGCCGTACTTGAAGAGCATTCCCTCGGTCTTCGCCAGGGTCAGGATGCTCTCCATGGTGTCCTGCACCGAGTTGATGAAGCATGCTGAACACTGCGGTTCTGGTTGATCCGGTAGACCGACGTTGAACCATACGGGCGAGTTGAACGCGGCCATCTGGTGTAACAGCAGATAGGTCAGCTCATCACGAAAGGCAGCGCGGTCGCTGTCCGTGGCGAAGTACCGGCCGGTGTGTCCCCATTCCGTTATCGTGTGTGCGACCCGCGTGATCAGCGCACGCACCGAGGACTCTCGCGTTGGAGTGCCGAGATGCCCTCTGAAGTACTTGGAGGCGACGACGTTCGTGGCCAACTGGGACCAGCTTTCCGGCACCTCGATATCGTCCTGCCGGAAGACCTCATCGCCTTTGTCGCCCGTGATCACTGCAGACCGTCTCGTCCAGACGACACTGGCCCAGACATCCTGACCCTTGTGGGTGTAGTATCGGTTGATTGACAGCCCGGGGGCTGCCATCACTCCCTCCGATCCATCGGAGGTGGGATTACCGCTGCGGTCGATCGCAGCGGACTCACCACTCGACTCGATGGTCCTAACGCTTGCGGATATATCGGTAACGCTCATCTAAGTCGGCCTCTCTATGCTTCTTTATTGCCGAAGTTCATCGGCTGCGGCTGTAATCATGATCTCCGCCGTCGAAGGCGGTTGACGATCTCTTTGAACTGGGTTGCATCCTCGAACTGTCGATAGACCGAGGCGAAGCGAACAAAGGCAACCTGATCGATCGTCCGCAGGCGTTCGACCACCATTTCGCCAATGACCTCGGTGGGCACTTCGCGTTCAAGTCGGTTTAACAGCAGGCGCTCGATATCGTCCGCGGCGGCTTCGAGCGTATCAGCGCTGATCGGCCTGCCCTTACACGCGATTCGCATGCCCTGCAGGACTTTCTCCCGTTGATAGGGTTCTCGCCGTCCGCTCCGTTTGACGACGTACAGCTCCATTTCCTCGGTCTGTTCGAACGTGGTATAACGGCGCCCGCATCCCTTGCACTCGCGGCGGCGACGAATCGTCGACCCGTCCTGCGCCTCGCGGGAATCGAGCACCTTATCGTCGTTGGTTCCGCAGTACGGGCATCGCATGGGAGCGGGTCCAATCGGTCTGGACGTACAAGATGTTGTGGTTACCGACTCTATCACCGCTAGATATTGCGTGTCAAGCCCTGGCGGAAAATCTATAGACCGTATTTCATCGCAGTGATAGGTCTCTGCTCGGACATGGGCCGCGCTTATTGCCTTTTCGATGTTGCGTGTGTTATGATTACGCTCGTGTGTTTCTCCACACTCCATGGCGCCTGCGTGTGCCATGGCTGGCCTACCGCCTCGGGAAAGGAAAGCACGGATGTCGTATGCCCGGGTCTCTTTACCCAAGCGCCGCGCATGGTACTGGACTTGCCTGCTCTTGTTAGCGTCCTCGTTGGCGCATGCGGCTGAGGAAGATCCCGGCAACTACCGTAAGCTTGCGGGTGCGGTCAGCGCTGAGAACCTCTCGTCGACGATCCGCACTCTCGCGGGGTATGGCTCTCGAGTCGCCGGATACGAAGGGGACGCCAAGGCCGCCGCCTACGTGGAGGGACGCTTCAAGGCGCTCGGTCTCGAGGATGTCGCTGTTCAGAAGTTTTCGGTCACCGTTCCCGTCGACCGTGGCGCTGAGATCCGGATTGGTGATCTCAAGACGCGCCTTTATCCGCTCTGGCCCAACCTCGTAAGCACATCCCAGCTGCCTCCCGACGGCTTGACGGGCGACTTGATCTACGTTGGTGATGGGAGACTGGGCAACTTCAACGGTAAGAAGGTTGAGGGGTCCATCGTCATCGTCGACTTCAATAGCCGCGCCGAATGGCTCAATGCGCCTCGGCTCGGTGCACGTGCCGTTGTCTTTGTCGCTCCCGAGACAACGATGCGCGGCGAAGCCGAATCGAAGTTCATCTCGATTCCTATCAATATCCCGAGATTCTGGCTAAGACGCGAGGATGCTCCTGCGGTCCTCGCGGCGGCCGCCGGTGAGACCGCTCCGAAATGCACGGTCCGATGTGATATGCCGTGGGAAACGCGCGATTCCAGCTGTGTATTCGGCAAGATCACCGGTACCGACCCCAAACAGCGTGAGCAGATCATTGCAGTGCAGGGCTACTTTGATTCGATCTCCGTCGTCCCGTCGCTGGCTCCGGGAGGAGAATCGGCCTGCGGCATCGCCAGCCTGCTGGAGATCGCGCGGATTTATAAGGCGAACCCTCCCAAGCGAACGATGTATTTCGTCGCGACCAGCGGGCATTTCCAGGCCCTCCGGGGTATTCGCGAGTTTCTGAATGCCCATATCGACGATTGGGAGCCGCCGAGTCTCGGAGAGAAGGCCGTCGCAGTCGAGAACGCCTCCAAGAACGCCATCTGGATCACGGGTGGTCTCCTGCTGTTCCTCGTCTGGCTTGTTTCGCGGGTGGCCAGGCCCGATCCTGAGACGGGGCGCCGCTTCAACGCGGGCACCGGCGTCATCGCGGCATTCACGGCGCTGTTCGTCGTACTGAACACTCTGTTCTATATGCAGCCGCGCGACAAGCCGCTTCGAAAGCGGGCCACGATCTATCTGTGGGCCGGGTTGGATCTCAGCAGTCAGACAAGGGGCCTGGGCATCTTCTATAAGGGCTGGTTCTACGACTTTCGCGAGGATATCCAGGGGCGGTTCTCGGATATCGCTCGCGTCTGTCGCGAAAACGCCGATAAGATCGGGAATGTACTCGGATTCGAGGCGAAGAAGGTGTTCGCCGACGGCGTAAATCCGGTCGACGGCAAGAACTGGCGCAACCACATACCGGGGAAGCCCGCGTTCGACTCCGAAGTGATCACCATGGCCCAGGGCAACGGCATCACCTTCGCCTCGGTGGACGACTCACGCGCCCTCGTTGACACGCCGTTCGATACCGCCGATCGTGTGAATGTGGCAAATGTGGCGTTCCAGACCCGGATGCTGGTCTGTCAGTTCTATCACATCACGCGCGATACCAACGAACCGGGGGACGTCAACGCCCAGCGAATGCCGATTACGGAGCCATCGAAATGGTCTCGGATGGCGCTGCAGGGAGGCTTCGCTACCGTTCGCGGCAGGTTGACGTTGTACAACCCGCGCAGGAGCTTTATCGCGTATGCGGATCCGGCGCTGGCCGACTCCCTCGCGGTCATTCGCAACCGAACCAAGAGCTATATGGGCGTTCGGGGCAATATGATCCAGGCGGTTCGGAACGACGATAAGACTCAGGAGAAGAACGTCTTCGAGTTCCGGGGTGTCGCTCCGCTCACTGCCTACGGTGGAAACGCCGTTACGCGCGTAGCCGCATACCACCTCGACTACCGGAATGAAGTGCCGGAGCTCGATCCAAAGACCGGGCGTCCGACCGGGCGGATGGTATCGAACGCGCGCAAAGGACAGATCAACTACGCTCCCGACCTCGGGGTAACCGGCGCCAAGTTCATGCCGCTGGATGTCCAGGTCACGACGGCGCGGAAGGAAGTGCCGGTAATCCTCTTCCGGTGCGTACCCACCTCGATCTATGATCTTGTCGATCAACAATCGCTGCGCGCACTGGTCACGATCGACATTCTAGACGGTGCGACCAACGGTGAACCCCGTATGTTCGGCTATGCCATCGACCCTCAGGATCCCTGGCTTGTCGGCTCCTATGTCGAGGATATGGCCGTTATCTTCTCTCAGCCCGGTGCCCGATTGAAGATACTCATGGGGGCCGGTCCGGGCGCGACACGGCTCTTGTTGATCAATCCCGATAAACAGGCTCCGGAAGGCCGGGGATATCTTGTCGGCGGTGATCCCAACGAAGCGCAGGACGCTGAGCTTCGGGGCAAAGTAACGCTCGACGCCTTCGATCCCAAGCGTGAGATCGCTCGACAGGGTGCGATCTACCACACCGCGCTGCATGTCGCGAACGATATGTGGATGCTCAACGATTTCCGGATCAACCGTCTGGCGAAATACCGGATCATCAACGAAGGGATCAACCAGCTCCACGAACTTGGACGAAAGGCCATCGCCAGCGCCACCGCCGCTCGGGATCAGCTGAACTGGGAGCGCTTCGACGCGGACAGTCGTGCGGCGTGGGGCTATACCTCCCGTGCCTATCCCGACGTACAGCGAACAGCCGTCGATGTCGTACAGGGAGTCCTGTTCTACCTCGCGCTTCTCATGCCGTTTGCCTATTTCATGGAACGGCTTCTATTCGGCTCCTATGATTTAAAGCGACAGCTCGCATGGGCAGCGCTCATCTTTCTCGCCATCTTCGGCATTTTCTCCCAGGTGCATCCTGCCTTCGATATCACGATGAACCCGGTGATCGTCTTGCTTGCCTTTATCATGGGCGCTCTGTCCTGCATCGTCATCGCGTTGATCGCGGGTAAGTTCGAAGAACAGCTCAAGCAGATGAACCAGCAATCGTCCGGCGTCCACCGAGTGGATATCGGCCGGGTAAGCGTCGCTCTGGCTGCGTTCAACCTGGGTATCTCGAACATGCGCCGCCGAAAGGCCAGGACCTTCCTCACGTGCGTCACTCTGGTTCTGCTGACGTTTACGGTTCTGTCCTTTACCTCCGTGGTCCAGACGATGCGGTTCAATCAAGTGCCGGCGCCCGGCAAACCCCGTTATAACGGCTTGATGATCCGAACCGCGATGTGGGACCAGCTCCAGGAGCCGGCCTACCGCCTGCTCGCCGATGAATACGGTAAGTCGCATGCCGTTGCGCCGAGGTCCTGGTTCTTCGGGACGCAGCTAGGCGAACAATCCTTCCTGACGATCAAGCGGGCCGATGCCCAGTATGATGCCAAGGCTCTGGTGGGCCTTACGCCGCAGGAGTCACGGGTCACACGCCCGCAAGACGCTCTCATTGCGGGTAGGTGGTTCAACTCCTCCGATGTGTATTCGGTGATCCTGCCTGATGCCATCGCGTCCGCCCTGCGAGTGGAGCGCGAGGATGTGGGCACCGCTACAGTCAGCTATGCCGGCGTCGACTATACGGTCATCGGCATCTTTGATGTCCAGCGGCTCAAGAAGATCCTTGATCTGGACAGCGAGCCGCTCACGCCTGTGGACTTTATCCTGATGCAGAAGATGACCCAGCAAGGGCGCAGCGGCGGTGAAACCGGTTTCCGCGAATACACGCACCTCGAGCCAGATGCTATCTTCTTCATCCCATATCGGACGGCGACAAACCTGGGCGCCGAGCTGCGGTCGATCGGCATCGACTTCGGGGATGCGAAGAGAGTGACCGAGACGCTGGGGCCGCTGATGCACCGGCTGGGGTTGAATCTTTATGCCGGCCGTATCCCGTCCGATCCGAACGAACGACCCAGTATCGAACGGTATTCATCGATCGCTGCCACATCGAGCAAGGGCCTCGAGCTCGTCTTCTTCCCGGTCCTGATCGCGGCTCTAATCGTCCTCAATACGATGCTGGGCTCCGTATTCGAGCGTGTGCGGGAGATCCACATCTTCTCATCCATCGGGCTGGCTCCCGCGCACATCGGCATGCTTTTCATGGCGGAAGCGCTGGTCTATGCGATCCTGGGATCGGTCGCGGGATACTTGCTTGGGCAGTTGACAACCACCGTTCTGGTTGCGACAGGTTCTTTCCAGGGCCTGTACCTGAACTTTTCGTCCGTATCGGCGGTGATGACGACGCTGGTGGTCGTCGGCGTCGTTCTGCTCTCCACACTGTATCCCGCACGTAAAGCGGCTGAGGTCGCCACACCGGCTATTGACCGTTCGTGGAGAGTGGCGGAGCCGAACGGCGATGATTGGACCATTCCGCTGCCATTCTCCGTTACGGGTGAGCAGGCAAAGGGGCTCAACAGCTTCCTTGCCGAATGGTTCGCGGCTTATGAGGAGTACAGCATCGGCGACTTTGTCACGCAGAACGTCGAAACCGAAGAGACCGAGGTACCGCTGCCCGGGGGGATCGGGACAGGCACGGTATACCGCATCCGCTGTATGACCTGGTTAGCTCCTTTCGATCTTGGCGTGAGCCAGCGCTTGACGATCGAGACCCAGCCGACTACGATGGCGGATGTCTTCGAGATCCAGGTCGTGATCCATCGTGAATCGGGCGACATTTCGAACTGGAAGCGCGTCAATCGGAGGTTCCTGAATACGCTGCGAAAGCAGTTCCTGATCTGGCGAACCCTGAAGCAGGGCGATCGCGAGCGGTACCTTGTTCGCACCGATGGCCCGGGCGACGCAACGCCCATGGCTACGGCTCCGGCAGCGGAATGAGGGGAGAAGCGCGCTCCATGCCATGGGGGGCAACGAGGCGCGGAAGCGGCAAGAGGGAGGTAGCGGCGCTTGGCCATTGACGACATTGCGCTAGCCAGAGAAACCGTTGAAGAGGCGTCCGTAGAGGAGGGCGCTGAGGGTCGAGCCGTCCAGTATGAGGAGGGCTTTACCGCAAAGACGCTTGTCGGTGCGTTCTTCGTCGGTTTCATCATGCTCCCGGGAGCGCTGTACCTGGGTCTCGTAGCAGGGCAGGGGCTGGGAGCCGCCGCCGAATGGGTGACCATCGTCCTCTTCTCCGAGGTGATGCGTAGGTCGTTCCTGCCGATGAAGCGGCAGGAGATCTACATCCTCTACTATGTCGCCGCAATGCTATCGAGCCTCTTGATGGCAGATCGGGGCATCTCCGGCGGTCCATTCGGATATCTGATCTGGAACCAGTATTTTCGACAGGCGCCGCAGGCGGGCCTCGTGGCGTCCGAGATTCCAAACTGGGTAGTTCCGCCCGCTGGCTCGGCGGCCCTCACACAGCGGACGTTCCTCCATGCCCACTGGGCCATACCGATCCTGCTGCTCGTCATTAACGAAGTGCTCGGACGGCTGAACTGGATGAGCATGGGCTATGTGCTCTTCCGCGTCACGTCGGATGTCGAGCGCCTGCCATTCCCGATGGCGCCCGTCGCCGCATCTGGAGCTACCGCACTTGCAGAGGCGGCCAGCAAAGAGGAGTCGTGGCGGTGGAGGGTCTTCTCAATCGGCACCGTGATCGGTCTCGTCTTCGGCTTCTTCTATGTCGGCATACCCGTCTTCACGGGTGTCGTGTTCAACAAAGCGATGCAGCTCATTCCCATCCCGTTCTTCGACCTGACGCAGAGCACCGAGACGATACTGCCCGGGGCGTTGACCGGACTGTCCGGCGACCTCGGCAAGGTTCTGGTCGGCTTCGTGCTGCCCTATCCGATCGTAGCAGGCAGCCTGGTGAGTTCGCTGCTATGCAAGGTATTCCCCGGCCCGACGCTGCTCTATAACTCCGGCGCTTTTGGATCTGCCGCCACGAACGGCTGGACGCGCGGGATGGATGCCATTAACACAAGGCTGATAACAGACATCAAGTTCTGGATGTCGATCGGGATCGGTCTCCAACTCGCCGTAGCGCTCATCGGCATCGTACAGGTCGTCAAAGCTCTGATGCGATTTAAACAAGAGACCAACGGACGAGGGCTCTTTTCGCAGGTGCCGAAAGGCAGAGGGGACATCTCCATCCTCATCCCGCTCGGTACATGGTTTGTCATCACCTGTTTCTATATCGTATTGACCCAGTATCTGCTCGGGGTAGACGGGCACGCTGGCCAGTTCCCCTGGGGGCTTCTGATCTTCTTCGGCCTTATCTGGACCCCCATCAACTCGTTCATCAGCGCACGGATGATGGGGCTGACAGGCTCCGGCGTCTCCTTCCCATTCCTGCGGGAAGCCTCGATTATGAAAAGCGGCTATCCTCATGTGGATATCTGGTACGCTCCGATACCTCTGGCAGATTACGGACCGCTAGCCCAGCGGTTTCGTGAGGTGGAGTTGACAGGCACCAAGTTCACCAGCGTCGTCAAGGTCGAGTTCGCCGTACTTCCGATCTTTCTGACAGCCTCGTTCATCTTCTGGGCCTTCTTCTGGCACACCGGAGCGATCCCATCCTCGCAGCACCCCTATGCCCAGCGTTTCTGGCCGCTTGCCGCAACGTTCCAGGCCATGTTCCAGACGATCAATAAGCCCGATGGACCCAAGTGGGTTCTGGAAGGGATCAACGGAGTCCGGATCGCTGCAGGAATGGTGGCGGGTATGGGGCTATACGGGATCATCAAGCTCGCCCGATTGCCGGAGCTGTTCTATTACGGCATGATCGGTGGTGTCGGCGCATGGCCGGCCGATATCATCCCGACGTTTTTCGGTGCATGGCTGGGCCGGCGGTATTTCCAGAATCGTTTTGGCGTCGATCAGTGGAGGATGTACGCCCCGGTACTGCTCGCGGGGTTTGCCTGTGGAACCGGACTGATCGCGATGGCCGCCATTGCCCTTTCCCTCATCGCTAAGTCGGTGAACTATCTGCCGTTCTGATGAACGCGCACCGGAGCCCGTTAGCCGCGCTGGCGATCACGACGGTCCTATCAGCGCCGTTGGTGGTTCTGCCTGTCGTTGGACCGGTCCTCGCTGCATGGCTCGGCACACGGCGGAGCGGACGAACGGCCTGGGTCGTCGGATGCCTGATATCGGCGATCTGGGGTGGAGGGCTGTACTGGCTATCGAGCGGGACCGTCAAGGTCAGCGGTACCGAGATCGCCCTGGGACCTCTGAGCCTGTTGATACCGGTCATCTGCGGCGGGTTAATCGCAGGTGGACTCTATAACATGGGTTTCCGTGGAGGTATCGCCGGCACAATCGTCCTGCTTGCAGGAACTCTGCTGACCGGTTATCAACTCAGGCCGGTGATCGCGCTTGTCAAGCAGCTGGAACCGTCCAGCGGGGAACCGACAGTACACGATGCCACCTGTTCCGATCACCTGACGAAGCTCTACACCGCAGCCCAGATCTATTCCGATAACTGGGACGGAATGCTCCCGCCGGCTGACCGATGGCAAGATGCTCTTCAAGAGACTTTGTCGGATCCGGCGGCGTCCCATTGTCCGGTCCTTGGACCGGATGGAAACGGTTACGCGATCAATGCTGAAGCCGCTGGAAAGCGGCTAGTCGAGATATCGACGGCGAAGGATATGCCGCTGTTCTTCGATAGTGATCTACCCGGGCCGAACGCAAGCGGCGGTCTGGGCGATATGCCGACGAAGGGACGTCACGGCGACAAGAACAACATCGTATATACCGACGGACGGGTCGTGGCCATCCGCGCCGTCGGTCGCTGACTGCTATGGATGCTGACCGGAATCGGAGCCGCACCGCGTCATCGTGAGGAGTAAACAGGGGAGGGATGCTGAGCCGAGGAGCGTAATCGGCTGGGACGGCATACGGTTCACGGTACCCGGCGATTGGAATCTGACCGGTGTCTCCGGTGATAAAGCGCATGGATACCTGAAGGTAGATTCGCCGGGGACGGCCTTTCTACAGGTGAAATGGACCGATCCGGGCAGGGCCGCTCCTCGTACACCTGTGCAGATGCTGGAGCGAATAGTGCGGCGCAAGTTCCGGCGTGAGGCGACAGCAGACGGGCCGCCCGACCTCCGAGGAATGCTCGATGCGTTCCTGAAGGATACCGAGAAGCGCTCGAGAAAGATCGGAGCCAGCTTCAGCTGCAAAGTGAGGCCGCAGACCGAGGAATCGGACGGCGAACGGATCGCGCTGCATTTTTCATGGACGGGCAGCGGCCAGGGACAGGGTAAGGTATGGCACTGTCGGATATGTTCACGCACCGTAATAGCGCAGGTCGTTGGGCAGGGGAAGGATCCTGTCGCGAATCTTGCTGCGAGGATATTCGGCGAGTTCCGCGACCATGGGGACGACGGATGGAATACATGGGGCGCGTTCGATATGATCGCCGCAGCTCCTTCGGATTATGTGCTGATGGCGCACAAGTTTCTTTCGGGTTATATGCGATTGGAGCTCACCGCGAGCGGAAAGGGCAAAATCGTCCTTGAGCGCTGGGGATTGGCGCACCTTGCGCGCAGAAAGTTCAGTCTGCGAGATTGGCTGGGCCAGACCGTCGGCGCCGACCGGTATGCGGCGGTATTTGAAGAGGTCACGTTGAACGAGCATGTCGGGGTGCGAGGCGCGGGGCTTGTCCGGAGTCCGCTCGGTGTGCTCCAGGCGGTACGGGATGCGCTGCCGAGCCTGCGCCCGGCAGTCGAGTATGAAGCATGCGCCTGGGAATGCGACGAGACCAATAAGCTCTATGCGGTCCAGACATGGCAGCCGAAAGCCTCCGCGACGATAATGGGTGACCTGGTGACACGATGCGAATGCCATTAGTCGATAAGATCCAGAGTCTGGCGTTCCAGTATCTGCCGTTTGTCCGATCGAGGGTTGGAGGGACGCGGGAGCAGATGCTCCGCCTGCGGCCGATGCGGAATACGGCAATCGAATGGCAGGAGAACAGCGCGGGCGAAGCCGAACTCACGATACCGTATCGAACCGATCGCCTTGCCCGTGTCCTGGCTGTTGTGGTCCGTTTGCCCGAGACCCGCCGAGTCCAGCTTGACGAGGTAGGCACGCATGTATGGAGGCTCTGTGACGGCACCCATACGGTGGAGGCCATTATCCGATCGATGGCGAGGGAGTTCAAAATGAACCGGGCGGAGATGGAGGCCTCAGTGGCGCGATATCTGCAGATATTGGCGGAACGGCGCTTCATCGGTCTCTACGAGCGAAGAGGAGCTCAGTGATGGAAGCGAATGACGCCGGACGAAAGGTGAAGCGGCAGATCCAGCTGCCGCTCGCCAAAGCGATTGAGATCGCCTTCAAGGGGATCAGAACTCGTTTCTGGAGATCGATCATCACGGCGGCTGGCATCTTTCTCGGCATCGCGTTCTTCGTATCTGTGAGGATGTCCGGTGAGTTCTCGAAGATACAGCGGACGGTGATCGAAGCGAAAAAGGAGGCCATCGCCGCAGGAACCCTCAAGCCGACCCCGGAGGATATCAAGCAGATTAACTCCCTGGAGGCCAACCAGTCGGAAGAGCGAAGCGCTGCGATGCGACTCCGGTGGTTGTCCGTGATGGCTCTCGTGGTCTGTACAGTCGGGATTACGAACGCCATGCTCATGTCCGTAACGGAGCGGTACAAAGAAATCGGTACGATGAAATGTCTGGGCGCCCTGGATGGGTTTATCGTCAAGCTGTTCTTTATCGAAGCATGCTTTCTAGGCTTGGTTGCGTCGATCTTCGGTTTTGTCCTGGGATGGGCGGTCATCTCGGCAATCCGTTTGATTACGGACGGCACCGAGGTGTTTGGAGGCTCCTATTGGATGGCATCGCTGAATCTCCTCGGTCTTTCTGTGGGGATCGGCACGTTGTTGACGTTCATCGCCACGATCGTGCCGGCGATGCGTGCGGCCGAGATGCCGCCCGCCGCCGCCCTTCGGGTCGAGATATAGAAAGGGCATCACAGCATGGCTGCCAACGAATACGTCGTTCGTACCAAGGATCTGATCAAGATCTATACGATGGGCGATCAGGTCCTGAAGGCGTTGAACGGGGTCAACCTCGACGTCTATCGTGGTGAGTACATCTCGATTATGGGTCCATCCGGCTCCGGCAAATCGACGCTCTTCAACGCCATCGGCGGCCTCGATAAGCCAAGCTCAGGCAGCGTCTTCATCAACGATGTGGACATGGCGCAGCTGGATGCTCAGGAGCTGGCGTATCTACGCTGTCATACCATCGGATACATCTTTCAAACCTTCAACCTTATCCCGGTAATGACTGCATTGGAGAATGTCACGCTGCCAACGGTCTTTGCGGGCATGAGTACGGATGATGGAGTCGAAAGGGGAATCGAGCTGCTGAACCTCGTGGGTCTCGGAGAACGACTGCACCATAAGCCGTCGGAACTCTCCGGCGGTCAACAGCAACGCGTCGCGATAGCCCGATCTCTGGCCAACAATCCCTCCATCGTACTTGCCGACGAGCCTACGGGAAACCTCGACCTCAATACGGGAACCGAGATCATCGAGCTCCTAAAGCGACTGAATCGGGATCAAGGAGTAACCATCATCTCCGCAACCCATGACCTCAAGATGCTCGATGTTTCCGATCGGATCGTGTGGATCCGCGATGGCCAGGTGGCCAAGATCGAGGAGCGAGCCGATCTCGATATTCGGATCGGGGAAATGGAAGGTGAGATCGGGGTTCACTGACATCATCATCGACGCCTGTCAGGATCGATCGAAGCCGAGGCTACCCCGTCGAGCCGAGCGAGTTCGACCGGTAGCCGGGTGGCAGTACTCTGGGTGATCGATCCGATACGGCAGATCAATCGCGCCTCATCAGTATCCCCGATTGGTTCGACGCGCATCTGGCCGAGGTTCCAACCGCTGGCGGTGATGCGCTCGACCACGGCTTCCAGATCGCCGCTCGCGATCTTGATATGGACGCTGAGACGATAATCGGTTACCCGTCTACGATCCGCACAGGATTCGATAATGTGCAGGCCCCAGAGCACCGACACCATGATGGCCGTCGTCAGTGCGACCACACCGAGCATCCCCGGCGTCTTTGCTGCTGCGGCGGCGAGCCCGATGACGGCCGTAGTCCAGAGACCGGCCGCCGTGGTCAATCCTTTGATCGACGTTCCTTCGCGGATGATCGCACCAGCGCCGAGAAAGCCGATGCCTGCGATCACCTGCGCAGCGATGCGGCCGGGATCCGCTGACGATCCGTAGATGGAGTGCATGTGCAGAGAGACGACCGTCGCGAGCGCAGCGCCCAACGCGACGAGGATATGGGTTCGGAGTCCGGCCGGATGACCGTGGATCTCACGCTCCAGACCGATGGCTCCTCCGCAAAGAGCCGCAAGAAGGAGAGCACGCGCCGATTCCCAATCAATCACTGGACTGTACGACGTTCCTCGAGTGAGTAGCTATGGAAAACGCTCGCGTGAACAGCGGCGAGATTGGAGCGTTGTAATGTTGTCGTGCATATCCTCGCCAAAATATTGACGAATGTCTCAAACGTGTGTTACAATATCTTTTCGTGCGTTGGTCCAGGAGGTCCGCCATAGTGAGTGAAGTCCAACACGTCTCGAAGCGAATCCCTCACGCGACAAGCATACCCAATCTGATCGAGATCCAGCTGGAATCCTATCGGTCGTTTCTTGAGGATGGGCTGCGAGAGCTGTTTCTAAGCTTTTCACCGATCACGGATTATTCCGGCGCTACGTCAATATCTCTGCTCGAGTTCACTCTGGGGCAGCCCAAGTACTCCATCGAGGAATGCCGCGAGCGGGATATGACGTTCGAATCGCCCATCAAGGCCCGCGTCGTCATGCGGCGGCCGAATAAGGAAGAGGCGGAGACCGATGTATACCTCGGCGATCTGCCTCTGATGACCGACAAAGGCACCTTCATCGTCAATGGCGCCGAGCGAGTGGTTGTCAGCCAGCTGGCGCGGTCTCCGGGCGTGTATTTCGATGAGCACCTGACCCCGGCGGGACGGATGCTGTACAAGGCGCGGATTATCCCGAGCGAGGGCGCGTGGGTCGAGTTTGAAGTCGATGCGCAGCGCGAGGATCTGCTGACCGTCCAGATCGGACAAGCGCGGAAGATCCCCATAACTACGTTCCTGAGAGCGCTCACTGCGTTCAGCCCGGCTTGTGAACCGATGACGCTCAACGTTCGCGCCGTTCGTGAGCATATGTGGCTGTACCATTCGGTTAGCGGCGACGAGACCAGGGTAACCGAAAAGGACCGACTCCTCCCGATGGTCCTTGCGCAGGACGTAGTCGTCAAGAGTACTGGTGAGATTGTTGCTAAGGCCGGCCAGCGGCTTGCCGCAACGATTCGGGAAGCTGACGCCCGCAATAGCGAGTTCGCCGCCCCGACAGAAGAGGGTGAGGACTCCGTGCGCCCCTTCATCGCGCTTGAGGCGATCCAGGCAGCCGTAGGGCTCGATTATGTCCTGACCCTATCGAGCCCGACCGACTCGACCGATGACATCGTCGAGCTGTTCGGCCGTCGCGTTACCCTGCGCCGGCCGGAATCGCTGGACGAGGAAGAGCGCTCCGCGATGGCTCCGGAGGAGATACTCAACGCGGAGAACTTGCTCGGGCGCCGGGCTGCCCGGGCGCTCTATGATCCGGACACCGGGGATGTCATCGTCAATCGGATGTATCGGCTCGATAAAACCGCGGTAGCTGCGATTCTGCGTCGCGGGCTCGATGTCGTGGACGTAATCGACCTCCACCGATATGTCGACGCAACGCTTGAGAGTGATGAGGCCGTCGGGAGCGCTCAGGAAGCCCTCATCGACATCTATCATAAGATGCGTCCTGGCGACCCGGTGACACCCGACTCGGCGCGTAACCTGTTCCAGAGCAGTCTGTTCGATCCGCGGCGCTACGACCTCGGCCGCGTCGGCCGCTACAAGATGTGTAAGAAGCTCGAGTTGCCCATCCGAGGCGACAAGACTCCGATCGTGAGTCGGATGATCACGCGCGAGGATGCGGTCCAGATACTCCGCTACATCATCAACCTCGATGAGGGATATGGTTCGACCGACGATATCGACCACCTCGAGAACAAACGGGTTCGGTCCGTCGGCGAGCTTCTGTACAGCCAGCTCCGCCTCGGCTTTCTCCGGATGGAGAAAGTCGCCAAGGAGCGCATGACCTCGCTTGCCAGCGATGAAACCGCGAGCCCGCATACGATCCTGTCCGTAAAGCCGGTCACTGCGGCGATCCGGAGTTTCTTCGGGTCGAGCCAGCTGAGCCAGTTTATGGATCAGACCAATCCGCTGGCGGAGCTCGCATCGAAGCGGCGTCTGTCGGCGCTCGGCCCAGGAGGATTATCGCGGCAGAGCGCCAAGCTCGAAGTCCGAGACGTCCATCATTCGCACTACGGTCGGATCTGTCCCATCGAGACGCCGGAAGGCCCCAACATCGGGTTGATCGGCTCGATGGCGGTCCATGCTCGAGTCGATAAATACGGCTTTCTGGAAACGCCCTATCGGCGCGTCCGCAAGGGGCTCGTGACGAACGATATCGTGTGGATGACGGCCGATGAGGACCATCGATACCATATCGCACCGGGCAACGAGCGAATCGATGGCGAAGGGCGTTTCGTCGACGACCGGGGCAATGTCAAGGCAGAGGTGCAGGTGCGGTACGAGGACCAGTACCCGATGGTTAAGCCGGAGCAGGTCCAGTATATGGACGTATCTCCCATGCAGATCGTCTCCGTTGCCACTGCGATGATCCCGTTCCTCGAGAATGACGACGCCAATCGGGCCCTCATGGGCTCCAACATGCAGCGCCAGGCGGTGCCGACCCTGCGACCGAGCTGTCCGATCGTCAAGACCGGGGTGGAAAAGCGGTCGGCGCTCGATTCCGGCGCTCCGGCCATCGCGCGCCGGGCGGGCACTGTTCGCCGCGTTACGGCAAGGGAGATCGTCGTCGAAACCGTCGATGGTCAGGTCGATCGTTATCGACTGCTGAATATGCTCCGGTCCAACCAGTCCACGTGCATCACGCAGCGACCCATTGTGGATCCTGGCCAACGCGTGCGGGAAGGTCAGGTGCTTGCCGATGGACCGTGTACCGACCGGGGCGAGCTTGCCCTTGGCCAGAACGTGCTCGTGGCGTTCATGCCGTGGGGCGGCTACAACTACGAGGATGCGATCCTCATCTCGGAACGACTGGTCAAGGACGACATCTTCACCTCCGTGCATATCGAAAAGTACGAGAAGGAAGCGCGCGATACCAAGCTTGGTCCTGAGGAAGTCACACGGGACATCCCGAACGTTAGCGAGGAGATGCTGAAGGATCTCGATGAGAACGGCATCATTCGCATCGGAGCGGAGGTCGGTCCTGAGGATATCCTTGTGGGTGAGGTCGCTCCTAAGGGCCAGAGTGAGCTTACAGCCGAAGAACGATTGATCATCGCGATCTTCGGCAAGAAGGCCGAGGAGACCCGAGACGTTTCGCTTCGCGTTCCGCATGGCGAAAAGGGAAAGGTCGTCGATGTCAAGGTCTTCAGTCGGTATAAGTACCAGTGTGAGCATTGCTCCAAATGGTACGACTTCAGCAAGAAGCCGGATCAGACGACCTGCAGCAGTTGTGATCGCGAGTTGGTGAAGAAGACCGCAGATGAGCTGAATCCCGGCGTTAACGAACTCGTTCGAGTCTATGTCGCCCAGAAGCGCAGGATCATGGAAGGCGACAAGATGGCGGGCCGGCACGGTAATAAGGGCGTTATCTCCAAGATCCTCCCGGAGGAGGATATGCCGTTCCTTCCTGATGGTACGCCCGTCGATATCGTGCTGAATCCGCTCGGCGTGCCTTCCCGTATGAACATCGGTCAGATTCTTGAGACCCATCTCGGCCTGGCCGGGCAGCACCTGGGCTGCTCCTTCGTGAATCCAGCGTTCGAGGGGGCAACCGAGAGCGACATCCTGGGTGAGCTGGAGATGACGGCCTCGCATCTGCGTCGAAGCAAGCTCGACGACTATGTCAACGGGGATCTCGGCCTCGATATCGATCTGCCCGATGATCCCGAATACACCGGTTTGAGGCAGCGATTCGCGTCGGAAACATCGGAACGACGGCTTGAACTGATCCGAGAGGCGTTGGAAGAGACAAGCTCCGAGCGTCTTAGGATCGTTGGAGAGCGGCTGCGTGCGCTGGACAGCGTGGCGCTCGAACGCGTCGCGCGCACTCTTGGCGCCGATCCTGTCACCAACGACCTTGCCGTGGCATGGGAACCGGACGAGATCGGAGTCGGTGTCGACGCTGCCGATGTCGTCCATACCGAAGAGCTCGCTGCCGCACAGCCAGTCCCGACGGACTACGACTTCGATGCGCTGATTCGCCAGATTCGTGAGAACGCATGGAACCGAGCGGGGCTGGACCCGACGAACGGCAAGTGCCACCTGCGGGATGGATTGACGGGCAGGCAGTTTGATATGCCGATCACCATCGGACAGATCTACATGCTCAAGCTCGCTCACCTTGTCGACGACAAGATCCACGCACGATCGACGGGGCCCTACTCCCTGGTAACACAGCAACCGCTGGGCGGTAAGGCGCAGTTCGGCGGACAGCGCTTCGGCGAGATGGAGGTGTGGGCTCTTGAAGCTTATGGGGCCGCCTATACCCTTCAGGAGATCCTCACGATCAAGTCCGACGATGTTCAGGGGCGTGTTAAGACCTATGAGGCGATCGTCAAGGGCGATACGATGCTGGAGCCGGGCGTGCCGGAATCGTTCAAGATCCTGATCAACGAGCTGCAGTCCCTCTGTCTGAAGGTTGAAGTTCAGGATGAAGCGAACCAGGAGATTGACCTGCGTGACAGCGATGATGACATCAATCCGAACGAGGACCCGGGCAAGGCTACGGCTCGTCGGCAGGCCCGCCAGCGATTGGGCGGCGGGGATCCGTCCTACGACTAATAGATTGGTTCAGGCCCGCGCCGTTCGGTCCGCCGCATCGAGACGGCGGGCCAGCATCCGGACGCGTCTCCATTGATGTGGGCGCCACCGATCGCACACATCCGCATATTGCCGCGATTAGAGCGGCGGGAGGTATCAGAGTGACCGACTCAAGGAGCTTCGCAAAGATCCGTATAGGGATATCGTCACCGGAACAGATACGCAAATGGTCTCGCGGTGAAGTGCGAAAGCCTGAGACGATCAACTACAGGACATTCAAGCCGGAGCGCGATGGGCTCTTCTGCGAGCGCATCTTCGGCCCACAGAAAGACTGGGAGTGCCACTGCGGGCGCTATAAGAAGGTCAAGTTCCGCGGCGTGACGTGCGACCGCTGTGGTGTTGAGGTGACGAAGAGCAAGGTGCGGCGGGAGCGGATGGGCCATATCGATCTCGCATCGCCTGTCTGTCATATCTGGTATCTCAAAGGCCAGCCGAGTCCCCTCGCCCTCGTCCTCGATCTGCCGCCCAGGAGCATCGAAAAGGTTCTCTACTTCAGCAGCCACATCGTGACGAATGTAGACAGGACTCGGATCGATGAGAACCTCGATGCGATGTACGAGGCAGTCGAAAGGGAGATTGTCGGTATCCAGCAGCGGTTGCAGATTGATATCGCGGAACTGGATCAGGAGTTCGCGGCACAGCTGCATGCGCATTCGAAGGAAGCGGTTGCCGAGCGGTCAGAGGCCGAGGCCGACATCGTCGTCGCCGGCCATCTCGAAGAGGAGTTCGCATCCATCGCGCAGGATAACACCATCGTCGGCGATCTGGATGATGACCCGGAGGGCGATCGGTTCGATGAGCCAGAAGGGCTGCGCGATCAGGATCTTGAGCCGCTGGAAGTCTGGGATGCCGATACGATAAAGAGAAAGACCCGAGAGCTCGATCAGCGCCGCGAGCAGGAGCGCAAGGATGCCGAAGAGCGGACCGAGGAGCTTCGACAAGCCCTCGAACTGATCAAGGCCATCGAGAAGCGACAGCTCATCACCGAGGACGAATTTCGTGCCATTGAGCGCCTGTGCATCGCGCTCCGCCATCAGATTGGCGAGAGCTATGATTCGATCGTCGAGGCGGGTATGGGCGGCGCGGCGATCAAGCAACTGCTGCTGGAGATCGATCTCGACGCCCTCTTCCATGACCTCCGGAACGAAGTCGATAACACGACCGGCACACGACGCCAGCGCGCGATCAAGCGGCTCGAGATCGTCGAGGCGTTCCTCCTGAGCAAAGCGCATCCGTCATGGATGATCCTGGATTGCGTTCCGGTGATATCGCCGGAGCTTCGCCCTATGGTGCAGCTCGACGGCGGCCGTTTCGCAACATCGGATCTCAACGACCTGTATCGGCGCATCATCAACCGGAACAACCGACTGCGCAAGATCCAGGAGATTCGCGCACCTGAGAGCATCGTCAATCACGAGAAGCGACTTCTTCAGGAGGCTGTGGACGCGCTGATCGATAACGGACGCCGAAATCGACCTGTGACCGGATCGACCAACCGACCGCTGAAGTCCCTCTCCGACATGCTCAAAGGGAAAGAGGGCCGCTTCAGAAAGAACCTGCTCGGCAAACGGGTGGACTACTCCGGACGTTCCGTGATCGTCGTCGGGCCGCACCTGAAGCTGCATCAGTGCGGACTGCCCAAAGAGATGGCGCTGGAGCTCTTCAAGCCGTTTGTAATGAAGACCCTGGTCGACCGTGGGTATACGCAGAATATCAAGACGGCCAAGCGGATGATCGATAAAATGCGACCGGAGGTATGGGATGCGCTGGAGGCGGTGATCCGGGAGCATCCCGTGCTGCTGAACCGCGCGCCGACACTGCACCGACTCGGCATTCAGGCGTTCGAGCCAGTTCTGGTTGATGGTAAGGCGATCCAGATCCATCCGCTGGTCTGTCACGCGTACAATGCGGACTTCGACGGCGATCAGATGGCCGTCCATGTGCCCCTGTCGGCGTATGCTCAGGCCGAGGCGCGGACCCTGATGCTGTCGATCCACAATCTATTCTCGCCGGCCAACGGCTTGCCGATCATCGCCCCGATTCAGGACATCGTCCTCGGCTCCTACTATCTCACGATGATCACTGAGGGTGCGGAGACACGCGAGACCCCGTTTGCGAGCGCCGAGGAGGCGTTACTCGCATATGATGCCGGAATGCTCGGGCTCCATGAGCCGATCCAGGTGCGCCTCGAGCGAGACGGTGCGATCTTCTATGCAGGGAAGGAACCCGGACGACAGACGACCGTCGGCCGTTTGCTGTTCAACGAGATCCTGCCGGAACGTTTGAAGTACACCGATTACTATCTATACAGGACCATCAAGAAGAAGGACGTCGCCGACGTAGTCTCCGAAGTCCACCGCTGCCATGGCACTCAGATGGTGCTTCGATTCCTCGATGAGTTGAAACAGCTCGGCTTCCGCTATGCGACCCAATCCGGCATCACGATGTCGATGACGGACATGGATGTGCCAGCCGCCCGGGAGACCATCCTCAATGAAACCGAGGCCGCAGTCGGCCGACTGCACCAGGCCTACCATCGGGGGCTGATCAGCCTGCAAGAACGCAAAGATCGGGTGTTGACGCTCTGGAATAAGGCCTCGGAGAATGTCGGTAAGGCCATTACGGCCGGGATCGAACAGTTCAATCCGATCATGATCATCACCGATTCCGGCGCTCGCGGATCCGCCAAGCAGATCACGCAGCTGTCGGGGATGCGCGGCGTCATGGCAGACCCATTCGGCAACATGATCGAAGACCTGCCGATCAAGTCGAACTTCCACGAAGGAATGAGCGTTCTCGAGTACTTCGTGTCGACCCACGGCGCGCGAAAGGGGTTGGCGGACACCGCGCTGCGCACCGCCGACGCTGGATATCTAACCCGCCGTCTGGTCGATGTTGCGCAGGATGTGATCGTCCGTGCCGAGGATTGCGGTACGACGCAAGGCATCCATGTGACCGAGATCTTCACCGATGGCAACCTCCTTGAGACGCTTGCCGTCCGGATCAGCGGGCGGATCCCGCTAGAGGATGTCGTCGATCCGCGGACCGGTGAGATCCTCGCTCAGGCGCAGCAGGCGATCACCAGCGACGCCGCCCGCCAGATCAACGATATCCGTCTTGTCCGCGAAGATGTCATCGAGCTGCGCAGCGGCGCAGTGGTGGCCGAAGCAGGGCAGGCGCTCTCGAGTGCCGAGGCGGAAGCGCTTCTGAAGCGGTCTGTGGTTCGGAGAAGTGCAGAGAAGCGTCAGCTGGCCGCCGAAGCGGTTCAGGACATAACCGATTCGATGCGGATTCTGATCCGGTCCGTGCTGACGTGCGAACTCCGGATGGGCGTGTGTGCGCGGTGCTATGGCAAGGACCTCGCTACCGATAATGATGTTCAGGTGGGCGTCGCGGTCGGTATCATCGCAGCGGAGTCGATCGGCGAGCCCGGCACCCAGCTGACGATGCGTACATTCCACACCGGCGGCGTCGCTTCGAGCAAGGAACTCGTCGGTGTCGCCAACGTCAAGCAAAAGCGGCAAAACGCTCTGCGCGAGCTCCACGAGGATATCCGCAGCGGCCATGTGAACTTCGAGCAAGAAGGCGGTACCGATCGAGAACGTTCCCGATCGGTGCAGGCGCTGCTCAAGGTGCTCGAAGAGCAGGTCGGCGGCCTGCTCCGGGTGATCGAACTCTTCGAAGCCCGAAAGCCCAAGGGGCAGGCGATCGTCACGAAGCTGGCCGGCACCGTTCAGGATATCAAGCGGAAGGGGCTGCGCCACGTCGTGATCGACTCCCGCTTCGGCATTGCCGATTCGCCGTTGAAGCTGACGGGAGAGGTCTCTGCAGAGGATGTCCTCGACCGGGATAGCGATCTCATCGTCGCCGCGAATGAAGCGATTACGGACAAGGTCCTTCGACGCATGGCGCTCAATGACCTGCCTGAGATCACGATCCGGAGATCCGTACTGGTACCGCACCGAGGCGATCTCGAGGTTGAGGTGGGCGATACCCTAGAGCCGGGCGACCGATTGACCGACGGGCCGCTCGATCCCCACGAAGTGCTGGAGCTTCAGGGGCCGCGCGGCGTCCAGGAGTACCTCATTCAGGAGATCCAGCAGGTCTACAAAGCCCAGGGCGTCGACATCAACGACAAGCATATCGAAGTGATCGTTCGGCAGATGCTGCGCAAGCGCAAGATCACCGATGCAGGCGGATGCCCGTTCCTTCCCGGTCAGATCGTCGACAAGTTCGCCTTTGAGGACACGAATCGACGTGTCGAGGACGCTGGTGATCTGCCGGCGAAGGCGGATTGGGTGCTGCTCGGGATCACCGAGGCGTCCCTGGCGACCGATAGCTTTCTCTCAGCCGCTTCCTTCCAGAAGACCACGCGGGTTCTGACTGAGGCGGCCGTTCGAGGTAAGAAAGATGAGCTCACCGGACTGAAGGAGAATGTCATCATCGGGCGGTTGATCCCGGCCGGTACGGGCTTACCGCGGTACCGGAGCATCGAGCCGGGGACGCCAGATGGTAAGGTGATTCCGTTCGATCCGCATGTGCGTCCTCGTGTCGACGATCTGGCGGCGGGTCGGACCCGTCAGGATGTGGAGAGTAAGCTCATCGGTGATGTCGGCGCTGTACTCCACCTGGACGAAAGGGACACCGATACAGAAGCCGCGTTGTCCGGATCGTTCCTGGATAGCAGCGCCGTGGACGGATCATCGGATCTTTCGTTGAGCCCAAGCGCCGACCAGTTGCGGCGCGCATGGGAGCAGGTCCAGCCGGTCGACGAAGGACCGTTGCCCGATGCTGAGGATGTCGGACTCCTCGCCCAGGATATGATGTACTTCAGCTCCAGGGACGGTGCAATGGAGGGCGATGGTCCGGATATGGATGGAGACCCGGCTCCGCAAGATAGTCCCATCGATGAACTGGAGGCGGAGTAGCGCGCGAGGGCGGGTGGCTCATCCGTTCTGCGTGTCGGAGTGGTGGATCCCTGCACACCGGCGGATGAGACGGTTTTGAACGATCGGGATAAGAATATCGAGGAGGTCGGCAGGTACAATCCAGCCGAGGGTATAGCTCAGTCGGCAGAGCACCGCCCTTTTAAGGCGGGTGTCCTGGGTTCGAGTCCCAGTGCCCTCATGATGATCCTACCGGCGTGATGGGTGACGCCGCTCGCCGGTAGGATGGATTTATCCCCGGCTGCGCTCGGACCGGCGCAACAACTCTTCGTCCTCCGCTCGTTGGATGTCATCGCTCGTAGCTCGCGGGGGATCTGCATCCCCGTCATCGTCCATCTCGCCGAATAACGTCGATACCGGTTCGAGATCCTTGTACTCCTCGATGTCCTTGGCGGAGACGAGGATGACGTATCGGAGGCGAAAATCCTTCTCGCGCTCGGTCAGACGATTCCGCCCTTCCTCCGATAGCCCGTCAAGCCACTTTGTCTTCATCTGATCTCGAACCGCTTTGAGGCGCTTCCGGATCTCGGTGGGCAGGGCCTCTTGATCGATCTCGACGGCAACCTCATCGTCTGCGTAGACGTGGGTTATCGAGCCCGGCAGTCCGGCATAATGAGCGTAATAGGTGCCGTGCTTCCAGTCCTCAGCTTTGACCGGTCGGTTCTTGATCCGAACACGTGCGCCCTGGGTCAGGTTTTCCATGCGTTCTATACTCCATACTGGGCTCAGGATGATGATCGTTGATCGGCTGTCGCCATGGCAAGCCAGTCGGTAACCAACTGCGGCGAGACGTTTCGCTCCAATCGTCGCCGCGCACGCACGATCGCATCAATGGCGGCGATCCACCGACGACTCGAGGATCCATGAGCGCAATCCGCCAGGGCCGCCCGATGATCCTCGTGTATGATCCGGTGTGCTCCGGCGTCGAGGCTCAGTACCAGTATATCGCGAAATGCCGATGCCATGATGTCGAGCACAACGCCGATGCGACCCCGATCGATACGCTGCTTGCCGGCGCCTGAGGCCGAATCCGCCTGTTCCATACTGCCGGCAGCGGATAGCCCCAGGATCTGCAGACCAGCGGCGACATTCCGTATCGCTTCTGCGGCACGGAGCGCTTCCAGCGGACTGCTTCGAGCGAGCTGAATGGCGACATCGGCGCATTGCCGGATCTCTCCGATGGCGTTCTCGTCCGATGCTAGTTCCACTGCAGCGCCCGTACGGCCTTCGGCAAGGGCTGCGATCTGCATGGCCCGACCATCGGGTAGTCCGTATCGCTCGGCGATCCAGACTGCCAGGGCGTCCTGATCGGCCGGGCGGAGAGTGATCGTCTGGCATCGAGACCGAACCGTCGGCAGTACTCGATCGACGTTGGGCGTGAGGAGTAGGAAGACAGCATACGGCGGGGGCTCCTCGAGTACTTTGAGCAGGCTGTTGGCCGCAGCCTCATTGAGAGTATCGGCGCGTTCGATGATGTAGACCCTGCGAGCGCCGATTGTTGGGGCGAACGCGAGGGTCCGTTCCAGCAGTCCGGGCGGCTTACCTTCACGGTCCCAAAACTGCCATATCTGGGTCTGAGCGCCCGACGGGCGTACGAGAACAATCTCCGGTTGTGTGCCTGCTGTCGCGCGGCGACAGCTGGCACAGTCGTCGCAGGCGTCGTATGGTTGGGTGTTGGGCGCGAGGCAGGCCGCGGCCTTGCCGAACGCCAGCGCAAGGGCCGTTTTACCCACCCCCATCGGTCCCTTTAGCATATAGGATCCGCAGGCGCGATCCTCCGCAAGAGCGTTCCAGAGCACACGGATCGGAGCCTCGAGGCCGAACAAGGCCTTGCGCGATAGGCTGGGCGGCATCGGATTGGACGGTGTCACCCTGCTACCAATCGATGGGCGCTCCGGCGTGGATCCCGGCTAGATACCGCTCGGCCTGGATGGCCGCCATACAGCCCGAACCGGCGGCTGAGATGGCCTGACGATACTCATGATCCTGTACGTCGCCGCAGGCAAACACGCCGGCCACCGAGGTGCGCACATCGCGATGGGTGACGATGTAGCCGTTAGGGTCCAGTTCAAGCTGGCCAGCAAACAGCTCGCTGTTGGGCTTGTGTCCGATGGCGATGAACACCCCCGCGCAGGGATGGAACTCGCTCTCTCCCGTTTGAGTGTCGCGGAGTGAGACGCCGGTAACGCGGCCCTGGCTAACGTCGTGGATTGCTGAGACCGTCTTGTTCCATAGAACGGTGATCCTGGGCTCCTTCAAGACCCGTTCCCGCATGATCTGGGACGCCCGCAGCTCATCACGTCGGTGGACGAGATAGACGTGCGAGGCGAAGTGGGTCAGGAACAGGGCCTCCTCCGCCGCAGTGTCGCCGCCGCCGACAACGACGAGTGGCTGGTTGCGATAGGCTGGCATCGGCCCGTCACAGGTGGCGCATGCCGAGACGCCGGCGCCTCCGAGACCTCCTTCCCACGATGGTTTCTCCTCCTCGAGCCCGAGCCATTTCGCTGACGCTCCAGTAGCAACGATCAGGACGTCCGAGGTGTACTGGTCGTCCTGTACGCTGATGGAGAAGGGGCGTTTCGTAAGATCGACGTGCGTCGCAAGGTCTTCGACAAAGATCGTGCCGAACCGTTCGACTTGCTGTCTCATGCGGACCATAAGCTCCGGTCCCAGAATGCCGTCCGGAAAGCCCGGATAGTTCTCTACCTCCGATGTGATGGTCAGCTGGCCGCCCTGGCCCTGCATCGCCTGCCCAAGCCCTGCTCCGCCGTCGATGAGAAGCGGCTTGAGCGAAGCTCTGGAGGCGTAGAGGGCGGCGGTGTAGCCCGCCGGGCCGCTACCAAGGATGATCAACGGATGGTGTTCTTTGACAATGGGCATGGGCTCTATTCTCCTATCAGGCGCTCGCCGAGGCGGGCCTTCAATATGAACTGGGTGATGAGACGGATATCGTCAGGGGAGAGGGAATGGGGTTCGCTCATCGTCAACTCGATCACGCCGGTGATGCGCCGTCCATTTTTGAGCGGCACTCCGAGGTAGGCAGTATGTTGCTCCCTACAGAACCATCCATGCACGGCCGAGCGAAGATCCTCCCCAACCAGCGGAACCGATAGGACCCGACCCGATGAGGCAACATTCCCGGTCAAGCCAGCGCCGAGGGGCACCGCCGCATCCGGAGCGTGTCTGCCCGGAAGGCGACTATCCGCCACGAGTCTCAGTTCCTCGTTGGCTACGGCATAGACAGAGCACCGATCGGCCTTCATTAAGGCCAGGGTGACATCACAGATCAACTGCAGCATCTGGGCCACGTCCGTGACCGATCCGATCGCAGCCGCAAACCGTCGGAAATAGCGCCGCATGGCGAGGCTGCGCTCCTGCGCACGGGCATAGGCATGGGCGTTGACGATGGCCAGCCCGGCCTGGTTCGCGATGGTATAGAGCAGTTCCATCTCGGCGACGGTGAATAGACGTCGCCGAGACGACATGGCGAGTACGACGCCGTGCACCGTCTCGCCTACGCTCAACGGCACGCAGAGGCACGAGGCGACGCCCTCAGGATGGATGGGCGCACTCCGATCTCGGGCGTCAGCCGCGACATCCGCGACAGCGGTGGGGCAACTCCAGGCGTATACCCATCCTGCGATACCCTCTCCTGGCCGGGGACGGTACCGCCCTAATCCGCCCTCATCAAAACCCCGAAGATAGGCTGGTCGGAGTCGGCCGTCTCGGTGATCCATCAGCATACACAGGACCGCATCCACCGCCAGAAGAGCCGTGGCCGTCTCAGACGCGCAGGCGAGGATCTCCGGGACTTCAAGCGTGGCGCCAACCCTCTGAGAGAATGTGAACAGAGCGTTCGCCGCCTCTGCACGCTGGGTGGCGTCCTCAAAGAGCGTGGCGTTATGGATGGCGATACCAGCGTGGCTCGATACGGCGTTCAACAGACGTAGATCGTCGTCCGTATAGGCGTCTGACTGTGTGCTCGTTACAACGAAGAGCCCGAGCGTTTCACCTGCCGATCGAAGTGGTGCGATCATCGCCGATCTGCTATGCGCTGCAGGTGATACAGTAGAGACATCCGGTCCGTCCAATCCATCGGCTAGCCTGCGGGCCTCGCCACCCGATACGATCTCGCCAGCCAGACCGCTATCGGCGGAGAGCTGCACCTCGCGCTCGTCGTCGTCGAGCCCTCGATCGGCCGCAATGAAGAGGTGAGTTCGATCGTCATTCAGGAGATACAGTACAGCCGTCTGCATCGGCACGTGCTGCGCGATCGCGTCGAGGGCGCTCTCGGCCACGGCCTGAAGGCTGACCGTGCCGGTAATCGTCTGAGACGCACGGTACAGAATCGCCAGTTCACGTCCTTGTTCCCTGAGCAAGTGCGCCTTGCGGCCCGTTGCAACGGCGAGCGCCGCGATGCCGGCGAATACAGTGAGCGCGCCGAGTCCCGACTCCGTAAGCGGGACCGCGTCACTCTCGTCTGCCGCGAAGATCGCCCCAATTACCTCGTCATGGGCCATGATCGGCGCCACCGCTCCGGTACGTGCGCCCGGGGCAAGATGGGCATCGAGGAGCATTGGCTGTCCTCCTCGAAGCGCTGGATCGGCCAGAGTGTCGGCGATCGCAACCCGTAGCCCCAGTATTTCTGAGGGATTACCGCCAGACGCAGCGACGAACTCCATCGACGCCCCTTCCGGCGGCGCCAGACCGATGGCTACCGAGTGCGCTCGCAATATCCCGTGCAGATCCTCGGCGATCATCTGAAAGATACTGCTGGAGGGCTGTCCTTCTGTGATCGCGGTGAGAACCTGCTGCACCGCACGCCGTTCTGTATCGCCCAGACGGTCTGCTTCGGACGCGAGCGGATTCGTGGGTTCTGTGCTCATCGTGCGGACCGGAGTCGAACTGCTGCGAACGTCAGCGGCGTGGGTCCAGCCCCGTCCATCGGTGTGACCACTCGGGAGCTGTTACGATGATGCAATCTGCTTCCACCGCACACTGCATAAGATTACCGTTCTCGTCGTTAAGGTACCGCGAGTCCATTACTCCTGCTTCCACCAGTCGTTCCAGACTATCAGGAAGCTCGCCGTACGCCAAACGATACGCGTAGAGGGCCCGTCCGATACCGAGCCGGATGAAGTGCGCCTCATGGGCGCCTTTCACCGGGCGAGTCGCTTCAACCGGGAGCTTAAGGAGCCGAAGTGTATCGACCTGCAGCGGTCCGACAGCCTCCTCGACCGCGCGGAAGGCGAGTGTATGCATGCCACCCTCCAGGATATGGGTGCCGAGAGACATCTGGATGGGTGATGGCGCCAAGCTCGCAAAGGCGTGATGCTGCGCTACCACTGTCCCATCGATCTCGATGTCGAACGTGCCGTGATCCGGGCCGGAAAACCCGTGCAGCTGAAGGGCGTAACGGTCGGTCTCAGAGACGACGAACGGGATCGCCAGCGCAGAGCCGGCGACGGTGTTCGGCCACTCGAGTAGCGGACGGCCGCCAAAGAGGCCTTCACAGGTGATCTTCGGCCTGATATCCCCGATCACTCGTACAGCCTGGAATGATTGCAGGAGATGATGAACCGTCCAGGGAGGAAGACGATCGGGCCACGGAGGCAGGGAGCCGAAGGCGGATGTTGGGCTATCTTGATACCAGTAGGCGAGGCTGTTGAGGTAGTCCGGGCGTTCGATGAAGAATCCATCCTCGGAAAACGGGAGATTACCTTTGTGCTCGATCTCCACCCGAAGGGACGTCGAGAAGTTCACGGGATCGAGAAGATGCCATCGGTAGCAGATGCCGGTGTCGCCGGCCTCGTAGCCATCCCAACGAGGCTGGCCAAACCAGAGACCGGATCGCGCTCGGAATCCCCAGGCATCATTGAAATAGTCCTCGCTGCCTGTACCCTGCAGGCTGGGAACGGTTTCACCGTCGATATAGAAGAAATCATCGCCTTCGCCGAACCAACCTGCCTGTGCATTCGTCACGCCGAGCACGGTGCCGACGTACCGTCCGGCGCCTTTGAGATCAGCGATGAGATAATCGCGACCGGAGGTTGCCGGATATTCCTGACGATACGCCACGTGGAAGTAAAGAGCGTCTTCGGCAAGATCCGGCGCCTCCTCCCAGTCGACCTGCCAGTAGATTCCAGCTCCGCGATTCGGGTTGTCATTGGTGACCGTGATACGTGCAGACTGGCGAAACGGCATCGGCCAATAACAGGTAAGGCTGCCGGTCGGGCTTACCTGGATAGGATAACTCTCGACAGGAGCTGGCATCCCAGGCGCCACAGCAAAGAACATGCCGAGAGGCGCTTCAATGGCCGGTCGCTCGGCGCCATCCCAGTAAACTCGAAATGTGAGGGAATCGAGTTCGCCAACGCCGCCGGCGTGACTCGTCATCCAGATGTGTCGGATGATGCCGGGACCCTGCAGCAACGGCATTTCCAGGACGTCTCCGGGCTGAAGCCAGGTCATATCCATATTGCCGTCGTTCCAGTTAGGCTGCTCGTTGCTGGAGACGCGACGGTTGCGGCCCGGGCTAGGCCTGTAGAGATTATCCAGGACGTGTTGATCCGACGGCATCTATGGCCTCCTCTTAGCCTAATCTGGACAATACCAGTTTGTACGATCGCATGATACACCGTGACCGTCGTTGCGTCAACCGTTATTCGTGCTGCAAAGAGATCCCTGGTAGGCCATCGCCGGTAAGAGGGAAGGTAACTCGCCGATGCACGGGGAATCCTGGTGTTGAGAGAACGGCATACCGGATAGCGGCAAGCGTCTGTGTCGCCTGACGGTACGGGTCGGAGGTGCTCCATTGACGATGGTACGCAGGAACAGGTCCTCGCGCCCTCGGGTCGTTGCGTGTCCACCTGATGAGCCTGTGGTGAGAGGTGGCGATCAGCCGGGCTGCGGCCTGCAGACCGACGGCAGCGGAAACCGATGGGTACGGATGGGCTGCCGGATTCGGCCCATGCAGACCCCGGTCGGTCCCGAAATGCCCGGGGCCACGGGATTGGGCAGCCGATTGCAGGCCGTGGCGCAGCCGATCGCTAGGCCTGGACGTCGATTCTATGTGTTCATGGTGATCATGGCTGTCGCGCTGATCGCCGGGCCATATCAACGGAGTGAAGGGATGGAGCGAGAGTCAGGGCGCCCGCTTACCGCCAGGGTAGCGGTGAGGAATGGCGCTCCGTACCTTACGATCAACGGAAAGCCTGTTCGAGGCCGGATGTTCTTTGGTGGGCCGGGCGCCAGCGGATTGAAGGTGGGTCCAGAGGGGCGGCGGTACAGCTTCGAGTTCGTCGCGGAAGCGGACAGCGCTGGAAAGGGTACGCTGCACCTGCGCTTTGGAAACCAGCCGGGCCGTGTATACCTCGATTCCATCGTCATCGAGGATGCGGAAACCAACCAGCCGCTGATGCCGGGGATGGACTTTGAGGCAGGAGAACGCGCATTCAGCGATTTCTGGAATGTCTGGCCGCCAGAGGATCGGAATACGGTAGGGACTGTTCGCACCGCACCAGGAGGCGGAGAAGCGGGCACGGTCGGGCTCGAAGTCGATATACGTGAGCCCGTCGTGGGTTCATGGCCGGATTTCCATCTCTATACCAGGCCAGGTCTCTCGCTGGTCCAGGGGCATCGATATCGAGTAACGCTATGGTGTCGGTCCGACACCGAGCGGGATGTCTATGTGGCGCTCTATCGTCCGGGCGACACCTATATTCATCTAGGAGGGCCTCCTGGGCGTTTCGATAGCGAGATCAAACTAGCTGCTGCATCTGGCGTTGACTTCGTTACCTTCATTATCCCAACGCCCTGGCCGCAACCTGGCGAAGCCCCCGACTGGACGGGAGTGGATCTCGAATGCGACCGTGTTCTTAGGAACAATCCCAGGGCCATGCTCATTCCCCGAATCGGGCTGGATCCGCCGGAGTGGTGGAAGCAACGGTATCCGGACCATATGATGGTGTGGGAGAACGGAACCAGGAGTCGGACCGCAGTGCCTGCGTCGCCGCTATACCGTCAACATGCCGTTGAACGCCTCGAAGCCCTTGTACGCCACCTTGAAGAACGGTACGGCGACCAGGTCGCCGGATACCATCCATGCGGACAGAACACGGGCGAGTGGTTCTATGAGGAAACATGGGGCGGGCTATATAACGGATATTCGCCAGCCGATCGCGATACATGGAGGGCGTGGGTTCGTCGAAAGTACGGAACCGACGCGCGACTCCGGAGCGCCTGGAGACGTTCGGATGCATCCCTGGATGCCGTCGAGGTCCCAGCGCCTTCGGAACGGCGCACCTCAACCAACGGCGTCCTTCGCAATCCCGCACAGGAACAGGCGCTAGTCGACTTTGCCGATTATCAGCAGGAGGCTATGGCCGACCTTGTCTGCGCTCTGGCGAAGGCGACACGGAAGGCGTCGTCGGGACGTAAGCTGGTTGTGTTCTTCTATGGCTACAGTTATGAGTTCGGCGGGGTGTTGCTCGGACCGGCGACGAGCGGCCATTATGCGATGCGCCGAGTGCTGCAATCCCCGGATATCGATATCCTCTGTTCGCCGATCTCCTACGGCGATCGCGGGCTGGCGGAGACCGGGCCCGTGATGTCCGCTGCCGAGAGCGTGGCATTGACCGGAACCAAGCTCTGGCTCCAGGAGGACGACACACGGACGCATGAGAGCCCGAACGTGACGGATGCGATCGCGCGCCTTTCCACGCCCTGGGAGACAGCGTCGGTCCTTACGCGGAACCTCGCGAATGAGGCGACGCGGAATATGGCGACCTGGTGGATGGACCTTGGGATGACCGGATGGTTCGACGATCCGCGCATCTGGGAAGTAATGGACCAGCTCCGGCCGTTGGATGCGGAGTTTGCCGCCGGAAGACATCCGTACCGACCTGAAGTCGCCTCAGTGATCGACGAGCGGTCGATGCTGCTCGTCGGACCGAACGCCCAGCATGTCACGGGTCCCGCGATCTACCATGCGCGTCACGCTCTGGGCCGGCTGGGAGCGCCCTATGGGCAATATCTCCTCGATGATGTCACAACCGGCAAGGTCCGGGCCAGACTGTACGTCTTTCACAACGCGTGGTGGCTGGATGAGACGCAGCGGAAACGTCTTCTGGAGAAGACCCGTCATGCGACCTCACTGTGGCTCTACGCGCCGGGATCGACTACCGATCAGGGACGGAGCCTGGACGCGATGCGCCAGCTAACCGGATTTCGGCTGGCTCCTGCTCCGGAGGGTACCCATGCGTGGGTCGAGCCTACGGCAGCCGGACGTGCGCTGGGCCTCACACGTGGGTTCGGCGTCAAAGCCCCGGTTCAACCGCTCTATTCGGTGACCGATGCGTCTCCAGAGGAGACCCTGGCGGTCTATGCGGATGGGACCGCTGCCGTAACGATGCGAAAGCAGCGCGGAGGCATCTCCCTGTTTGTTGGAGCGCCGGCGCTGACCTCTGAGCTTGTGCGGATTGGGGCTCGGGCTGCCGGAGTACACCTATTTGCCGTGGACGATACCTGTGTCTGGGCTAACGGCCCGGTGGTCGCGTTCCAGAGCGTCAACGACGGTACGGTAGCAGTTCGAATGCCGCACCCGGGACGGATTACGGATCTGGTGAGTGGGGCCGATCTGGGAGTGGGCCCGGTGATCACGGTGCCGATGCGCCGTGGTGAGGTCCGGATTCTGCGCTCCGATCGTCCGTAACATCACCTGGAGCCTATGGATCTCGGTCAGGCATACGGAGCGATGCGACGAGCCTCGCTCGTCCATGGCGGGAAAATGGCGATTTTCGAGCACATCGGGAGGAGAAGCAGGACGACTATCGAATGCAGGAGCAACCGTATATGAGTCTGAGTACAGGGAACCGTTTGCGTTGATCCCGATGATGCTGGGCACGACCCGGCGGAGGGTAGGAATAACAGCAAGGAGGCATGTCGTCCGGGATCGCAAGACCCGAGGCGACTAGGGAGAACATGGCACGACGGATCGATCAGGAGCGGTGCATCCAGTGTGGTATATGCTTGGACGAGTGCCCGAACCAGGGCATATCCGAGATGAATGGCGTATACATTATCGACTCAGGCCTTTGCACAGAATGTTTTGGCTTCTACAGTACACCACGATGCAGCGAAGTCTGCCCGGTCGAGGCGATCGAAACGGATGTCGAACAAGATGCCGACGAAGAGCTTCTCGTTGGCAGATCCGCGGATATTCATCCGGACCGTTTTCCGAGAAGCTGACCAGACGATCACACTCTATACCAAACCATAAGAGGATACAAACATGGCTGACTTACAGGCCCTCTACACCGCAGTACTCGAAGGCAATAAGAACCTTGCCGCCGAGACGACCAGGGAAGCGCTTGATGAGGGGGCCAATCCGGAGGAACTCCTTCAGAAATACATGATCCCCGCGATGGATGAGGTGGGGCGACTCTTCGAAGAGAACGAGTATTTCGTGCCGGAACTGCTCATCTCAGCCCGGGCCATGAAAGCGGCGCTGGAGTACATCCGCCCGAAGCTCGCTGAGACCGGAGCCAAGCCCGTCGGTAAGGTCGTCATCGGTACGGTGCGAGGCGATCTTCACGATATTGGCAAGAACCTCGTCGCTGCGATGCTCGAGGGCGGTGGCTTCGAGGTGATCGATCTCGGTGTTGATGTGTCGCCCGAGAAGTTCATCGATGCCGCCCGTGAACAGGGCGCTCAGGTCATCGCGATGTCGGCGCTCCTTACCACGACAATGCCCGGTATGAAGAGCACCGTGGAGGCGTTGACGAATGCCGGCCTTAAGGGCTCGGTGCGGACGATGATCGGCGGAGCTCCCGTGACCCAGCGCTACGCGGATGACATCGGCGCGGATGCGTTCAGCGATAACGCAAGCGGGGCGGTTCGAATCGCGCGACAGCTCGTCGGGGCCTGAGCAGCCGTTTCTCTATCCTGCTGGTGTGCCGCCAGGCGTGATCCGCACGCCTGGCTGGCGACGCATTGGCACATGGGTCTCATTGAAGGAGCGTCACAAAGGTACATGAACGTACATCCGCAGTCGGATATTGCCTCTGCCGCTGCAACGCCGGCGATCTCATCGGCTCACGACTTTTTGTATGGCCAGGCGCCGCGTCCGGTCAGCTGTGGGCGAGGCGTGGTGATCGGCGCTGGAGAGGTCATTCCCGAGGTCAACTTCACCCTCCCCCCGATCGATATTATGGAGGAGACCTGGCCCGAGGTGCGAGCCCAGTACACCGAGATGATCGACGGAGTGTGTAAGCGCGCCGCCGACCTCGAGGTTCCTGCCCTTGTTGTCGAGTTCGAAACGCTCCCTCCGATGACCGTCTTCCCTGAATGGGGCGCCGAGATCACGGAGCTCCTCGCTGCAACGATGCGCCGGTACGGCGAGACCCGTGGGCTGCGGTCCGCACTACGTCTGACCCCCAATGACACGCGGGACCACGTCCGGCCGCCCGTAATGCGAAGCGGCTCGTACTGGGACGGCATGGTCCGACTGTTCGACCTGGCTGGGCCGTCGGGCGCCGACATGATCGGTATCGAGTCGACAGGCGGCAAGGAGATCCATGATCAGGCCATCATGGACGCCGACCTCGAGGGGATCGTCTACGCCCTTGGCGTTCTGGCTCCCCGCGACATGAGGTTCCTCTGGACGGCGATCGTCCAGTCCTGCCGAACCCATGGGATCGTGCCGTCGGGCGACACCGCGTGCGGCTTCGCCAATACCGCCATGGTGCTCGCCGAACAGCGGATGATCCCTCGTGTGCTCGCCGCCGTGGACCGCGTTGCCTCGGTGCCGCGCGGCCTTGTTGCCTACGAGGTCGGCGCCGTCGGACCGAGCAAGGACTGCGCCTACGAAGGCCCATATATGAAAGCGATTGCCGGCGTCCCGATCTCCATGGAAGGGCGTTCTGCGGCTTGCGCCCATCTGAGCACGGTCGGCAATATCGCTCAGGCCGTTTGTGATCTGTGGTCCAACGAATCGGTTCAGAACGTTCGACTCCTGAGTACGAATGCGCCTACGGTTAGCGTTGAACAGCTCGCCTATGATTGCCGACTGCTGAATACAGCCGCGAAGACCCGGGCCGGAGCCGAGCAGATGCGCGATTGGCTTGTGGCCTCAGATGCGGCCCTGGATCCACAGGCGCATGTTCTACGGCCGGAGGTCGTGGTCAAACTATCAGCGCTGATCTCCGGTACCGCATGCGCGTATCAGCGGACCCGAATCGCGGTGATCGCGACGCTTGACGAGCTGGCTCGGGCACGAGTGGCCGGCGAGGTTCGGATCGCCGAGAACGAGCTCCGTTGGCTCGATCGATTCCGCAAGGCGGCTGATGGCTTGCCCGAGTGTGAAGACGAGTTTATCGCCGAGATGCTCGTTCGGTATGCCGACGCACCCTATCTCCCCGGTGAATACGGGCTTACTGCCTGACCGATCATTGAGCGGATGTCGGTGATTGGACCGAGCAGGGCGAGGTGTCCGTGAACTGGCCGCGATGATGACCCGGCCGATATCAACCAGGCCTGTGATATCGCCCCCCACACCGCTCGCGCCACGAATACGGCGCTTCCTGATGCTTGGTGAACGGAGAGCCGTGTGCGGATGAGTGCGCAGGTGTCCGAGATGCCTCATCGAATCGTGGATTTCAGCGCGCATAACGCCGAGGTCCGAGCGGTATGGGACGCCTATCACCGGGGGAAGCCCATCCGAGTGCCAATGATCCTCGGCATCAATCCACGCTACCTGTTGTGCGAGACCGGGGCGAACGCTCTCCATGTGGATTTTCGCACGTACTCCGAAGACCCCGACACCATGTTCGAAGCCCAACTGCGGTTCCAATACTGGATACGCCACCACCTGATGCAGGACGCCGATATGGGTATCCCGGAACAGTGGCATGTCTATGTTGACTTCCAAAACTACTACGAATCGGCCTGGTTCGGCTGTCCGATAGAGTATCGCGACGGTCAGGTCCCGGATGTCCGACCGGTCTTCGCAGCCGAGCCCGACCGGCTTCTGAGTCAAGGGGCGCCCAGACCCTTTGGCGGTGTAATGGGCCGGGCGCTCGAGTTCCATGCCCGGATGTCGGATCTCGCAAGTGAACGGACGTTCTACGGCAAGCCCGTTGTCGCGAACGCACCGAGCACCGGTCTTGGGACGGATGGTCCGTTCACCATTGCATGCAACGTGCTCTCGTGCGACACCGTGTGCGAGATGATGGCGGCGGAACCGAGGCGACTGGGACGGCTGCTGGATTTCATCACCGATGCGACCATCGAGCGGGTGGCGGCCTGGAAGGACCGATTCCGCCTTGCGTATCCGCACGACGGCTACGGGATCGCGGACGACAGCATCACTCTGATCTCAACCGCTGCATACCGGGAGCATATCCTGCCGAGACATCGCCGGCTGTTCGAAGCATTCGCGACGGAACGGGGGCGATCGATCCACCTCTGCGGCAATGCTGCACGGCACTTCCCCACCATTCGCGACGAGCTGGGTGTGATGTCGTTTGACACCGGTTTTCCCGTGGATTTTGGCCGGCTTCGTGCGGAGCTGGGTCCCGATGTCCAGCTGTACGGAGGTCCGTCAGCCCCGTTTCTTGTCGAAGCGAGCTCCGACGAAGTTCGTTCGGCTACCCTGGACATCCTCCGCTCTGGCGTGACGCAGGGGGGCAAGTTTGTAATGAGAGAAGGCAACAATCTGGCGCCCGGCACACCCGCGGTCAATATCGCCGCGATGTACGAAGTCGTCCGGGAGTTCGGATATTACGACGCGAGAGGTCCGCAATGCATCCAGTAATCGAAGCGCTGCTCCATACAGCGCCAGTCCTTACCGACGGCGCCTGGGGGACACAGATGCAGCAGCGGGGGCTGCCGATCGGTGCACCACCGGATCCCTGGAATCTGGACTGGCCGGATCGGGTTCAGGAGGTCGCCGCAGCGTATGTCGCCGCAGGGGCGCAGATCATCCTGACGAATACCTTCGGAGCATCAAGCGTGCTCCTCGATCGGCACGCTCTGGCCGATCGCGCCGTTGAGATCAACCGGGCCGGAGCCGCAATCTCGCGGGCCGCCGCGGGCAATCGAGCGAAAGTGTTCGGCTCGATTGGCCCAACCGGCAAGCTGCCCTCGGTCGGCGACATCGATGCGGACCTATTGTACGCTGCCTTTTCTCAGCAGGCTGCGGCCCTGGCGGAGGGGGGTGTCGACGGCTTCGTGATCGAGACCATGTGCGACCTCGCCGAGGCCGTGGCTGCAGTTCGCGCGGCGCATAGGATCGGTTTGCCGATCGTCGCCTGCCTTACGTACGGCGCCGGTCAGGCCGGCGCAAGAACGGTGATGGGGACAACTCCCGAGCAGGCAGCGATGGCGTTGCATGAGGCTGGCGCCGATATCGTCGGAGCGAACTGCGGTCAGGGGCCAGCGGATATGGCGATGGTGATTGAGCGACTCCACGCCGCCAGCGGTCGACCCGTCTGGGCCAAGGCGAACGCCGGTTTGCCCAGGATCATCGACGGCGTCGCGGTGTATGATGTAACCCCGGAGACGTTCGCTGCCGCAATGGCGCAGCTCCCTGCGGTCGGCGCAGGTTTTCTAGGGGGTTGCTGCGGTACCGCGCCTGAGTTCATCCAACGACTGGCCGAGCGAATCGTCAAGGGCGAACACTAGGCGGACATCGGTACGACGATCGGCTTGCGGATTGCGCTTCTGATCTCGCCTATGTCCATTGATCGTACGCAAACCTATACAACATGATGAAGCGTGGTTTTCCCGGTTCCATACTGCAACGGGGCCGCGGAGCCGTGAGGATGGATGCTGCCATGCCTGACGAGATCATCGTACCGGATTGGGAGTCCTATCGGATGGACTTTCAGCATCCCCACGTGCAGCTCGAGGCCCCGGAACGTGAGGTGGCGATCGTCGATGCCGTTCTCCGCGAACTGGTAGTCCGTGGGATCCTGCCCCACACCCGCTACGATCACGACCGCTTTCTGCACCATCGCGATGCGGTCGCGCGGGATTTCGAGATACCCTGGACGGCGATCACACCGCGTCAGCAGCGGCTCATGTATGCCATCAATGCGATTGCTCGGCCACGGCGGATGCTCGCCGCAGGCGTCTTCTGCGGCTTCACATTTATCTCCAACGCGGGCGCCGGCGTCGGGCCCGGAAGCTGTTATGAGGCGGAGGCGCTCGTCGGCGTGGAGATACGACCGGAGGAAGCGGAACGGGCCGAACGGAACGTGCGCCGCATCGATCCAACGGGCGTCGCTAGAATCGTTGCAGCGGATGCCGTCGATGTGGCCGCGGAATGGGCGGGCGATCTCGATCTGTTGTATCTGGATGCTGACGGCGATGCAGCGCGAGGGAAGGCGATCTATCTCGATATTCTGCGCGCATGCGAAAGGTCGCTGGTCTCCGGCGGACTCGTGCTGGCCCACAACAGCGTCAACTGCGCTGAACGGCTTGCGCCGTATCTCGACTGGGTCCGCGATTCGGCGAACATGCGCGCCAGCGTCAACGTGATCATCGATGATCAGGGCCTGGAGGTGTCACAACGATGACGAGTCGTGAACGGTTCCAGAGGATGTTCGAGCACAGGGAAGCGGATCGAGTGCCCATCATCGACTCGCCCTGGGGGGCGACGATCGAGCGCTGGCATCGGGAAGGGATGCCCGACGATGTCAGCTTCGTGGATTACTTCGATCTGGATCATGTCGCCGGCATCGGAGTGGACATTAGTCCCCGGTATCCAGTCGCGGTCCTAGAGGAAACCGAGGAATATGTCGTACACACATCCTCCTATGGCGTGACGATGCGGGACTGGAAGCATGCCGGCGGCGTACCGGAGTTCCTCGACTTTACGATACGGGATCCCGAAAGCTGGGCCGAGGCCAAGGCTCGAATGACGCCGACCTCCGATCGCATCGACTGGGCGCATCTTCAACGCAACTACAAGGGCTGGCGCGATCGTGGCGCCTGGATCCAGGGACATCTCTGGTTTGGCTTCGATATCACCCATTCGTGGACTGTGGGTACGGAGCGAGTCCTGACCGCGCTGGTTGAGCAGCCGGAGTGGATGCAGGATATCTTCAGCCATTTCCTTGAGGTTAATATCGCGTTGCTGGATCAAGTCTGGGATGCTGGCTATACGTTCGATGCCGTGACATGGCCGGATGACATGGGTTTCAAGCATAACCAGTTCTTCTCGCGCGCCACCTACCGTCGCCTCCTGAAGCCCGTCCATCAGCGCGCGATCGAATGGGCGCACTCCCGAGGCGTCAAGGCGTGTCTGCATTCCTGCGGTGATATCAATCCGTTCGTGCCCGAACTGGTTGAGTTAGGCCTCGATTCGTTGAATCCTCTCGAAGTTAAGGCGGGCATGGATCCGGTTGCACTGAAGGCGAAGTTCGGCGACCGCCTCGTTCTCCACGGCGGCATCAACGCCGTGCTCTGGGACGACCTGGAGTTGATCGAGGACGAGATAAGGCGCGTCCTACCGATCGTCAAGGAGAACGGCGGCTACGTTTTCTCCACCGACCACTCCATACCCTCGACGGTGAGCCTCGAAGGTTTTCGTCATATCGTGGCGCTGGCCAGAGAACTAGGCAGTTACGCCTAGACCTATCGGACGTTCATCACAGTCAGCCCTGGATTGACGGGGATCGGCCCGGCCCTGGCTGGCATTCGCCCTATCGAGACGGTCATACTGCCCCAACATCGCTATATCGACATCTGTCTACATCAATCGGCCCGGACCGATCGTAGGGCGGTCGACATCGACACTGCCGACGCGTCATGGACGTACGATCTGCCTGGCGTGCGCAATCAGCCGTTGCCCGATCGCCAAACCCTGAGTGTCGTTGTATCTGCCAGCAGTACGTCCGCTCGGTAATCGCATCCGGGTGCATGAACGGAAACGGGCTGGTGATGCGTCGGCGACCCTATCCCGCGGGGCTTCTTTCCGTTGACTCGGCCCTCGGCGGAATGCTAAAATGCGACACAATCAACGTTGTGTTTCCGACGCCGTCGGAGCCGCTATTCGTGCGGCGCCGGATCCCTACCTGTTCAGGAAGGAGCCACCCAGAATGGCTGTAAAGGTCGGGATCAACGGGTTTGGCCGCATCGGCCGGCTAAGCCTGCGAGCGATCCTGAAGAATCACCCTGACGAGCTCGAAGTTGTCGCACTGAACGATCTGACGGACGCCCAGACAAACGCCCACCTGTTCAAGTACGACACGAACTACGGGACCTACCCAGGATCGGTGAGCGTAGACGGTAAGGATATTGTCATCGATGGCCGTACGATCACCGTCTTCTCCGAGCGCGATCCCGCTCAGATCCCATGGCAGGATCTTGGCGTCGAAGTGGTGCTTGAGAGTACTGGCTTTTTTACCGACGCATCGAAGGCTAGCGCCCATTTCAACGCAACGACGGTGAAGAAGGTATTGATCTCAGCGCCCGCTAAGGGTGAGGACGTCACCATCGTTATGGGGTGCAACGAGGACAAGTACACCCCTGAATGTCGGATCATCTCCAATGCCTCATGCACCACGAACTGCCTCGCCCCGGTAGCCAAAGTTCTCAACGATACGTTCGGCATCGTCACCGGCTTTATGACCACGGTTCATGCATATACGAACGACCAGAAGGTGGCGGACCAGTTCCACAAGGACTTGAGGCGAGCCCGTGCGGCAGCGGAGAGCATCATTCCGACCTCGACCGGCGCCGCCAAGGCGATCTCTCTCGTGGTGCCTGAGCTTGCCGGTAAGATGCATGGCCTCGCCCTGCGAGTACCCGTGCCGACCGTCTCTCTGGTCGACCTGGTTATTACCACCGAAAAGCCGGTGACCGTCGAGTCCATTAACGACGCGCTGCGTACTGCGGCTGCGGGCCCGTTGAAGGGTTACCTTCGTGTCGAGGACGCACCGTTGGTTTCATCCGACTTTGTGGGCGAGAACGCTTCTTCGGTCGTTGACGCCGGGGAAACGATGGTGCTCGGCGATAGAACCGCCAAGGTTCTCGCATGGTATGACAATGAGTGGGCCTATTCATGCCGTGTCGGCGACCTGATCGTCTATATGAATAAGGTCGGCCTCTAGGTCGGTACCGCGCTGAAGAGACGGCGCCCTTAGCCGTATCCGTCCGTTCGGAGCGATCACTGAGATCGCACCGTCGAGGCCCTGGAGGCATGAGCATGAATGCTGGACTGAATAAGCTAACCATTGAGGATCTTTCGGTACAGGGCCGACGGACGCTCGTGCGTGTCGACTTCAACGTGCCGCAGCACGAGGATGGCCGGGTGATGGATGACCGTCGAATCCGGGGTGCGCTGCCGACCATTCGTTACCTGATCGAGCACAAGGCCAAGACGATCCTCGTCTCTCACCTCGGACAGCCGAAGGGAGATGCTGCCGATCGTGTCCGATACACGCTGAGGCCGGTGGCCGAGCGCCTGAGCGAACTCCTGGGGATCTATGTGCCGTTGATACCGGATTGCATCGGTCCCCAGGCCGACGCGGCCATCGCTCAAATGCAGCCGGGTGATGTGGTGCTGTTAGAAAACGTCCGTTTCCATCCCGGCGAGACTGCGAATGACCCTGTCTTCGCATCGAGCCTCGCAGCGATCGCCGAGCTGTATGTCAACGATGCGTTCGGCACCGCCCACCGGGCGCACGCTTCGACTGAAGGCGTTGCCCATCATCTTACATCAGCCGCAGGCTTCCTGATGAAGAAGGAGCTTGAGTTCCTCGGGCGGGCGCTCGACAGTCCTCCGGACGGGTTCGTGGCGGTGCTCGGCGGCGCAAAGATCAAGAGCAAGATCGGCGTTGTCGACAACCTCCTCACGAAGGTGAGCCGCCTGCTGATCGGGGGCGGCATGGCCTATACCTTCCTTCAAGCCCAGGGTAAGGAGATAGGCCAGTCTCTCTGTGATCCAGGCGCGCTGGAGTACTGCCGAAACGTCCTCGCTGTGGCGGGGGATCGTATACTGCTGCCGTCGGATGTAGTGATCGCCGACCGTGATCCGTTCTCCGATAACACCGATGAGGTCCAGAGCCAGATCGTTTCTGTGGACGCTATTCCTCACGATTGGCAGGGTGTCGACATCGGACCGGAAACCCGGGCCAGTTTCGCCGCGGTCATCGCGGATGCGCGGATAGTCGTTTGGAACGGTCCGATGGGCATCTTCGAGATCAGCCGTTATGCGGAGGGTACGCGAGCCATGGCCGAGGCCCTGGCGCGTTCGAGCGCGCTCACCGTGGTCGGCGGTGGCGAGTCCGCCGCCGCCGTCGAGGAGCTTGGCTTCGCCGACCAGATCAGCCATGTATCGACTGGCGGTGGCGCGGCATTGGAGTTTCTAGAAGGTCGACCGCTTCCCGGTGTTGTCGCACTAACCGATAAGCCCACAACCTAGAAACGGAATCTGGGAGAACCGCGATGAAGCTCGGGTTGCTGATTTCGCTCCGTTCGATAGACGAGGCCGACGCCCGATTCGAGCAGGCTCAGAACGCAGGCTTCACCCTGTGCCAGTTGAACCTTCATGGTCCATGCGCTGGTAGGGCGGATCTGGCCAGACTTGCCGAGCAGATGCTGGAGAAGCAAATCCGCCCCCTGGCGATCGGGTGTTATGTCAACCCGATGCGCCCGGATGAGGCGGGGCCTCTGGGTGCAACCCGCGACGACCTCTCCGCGCTTCTGCAGCACATCGACCTGCTTGGAGCGCGCAAGGTCGTCTGCTTCAGCGGCAGCTTTGCTGATACGCTGTATGATCCGCACCCCGATAATAGTTCAAGGTTGGCCCTGGAGCGACTCAGCGGCTTTATCAGCGATATCGTCGAAAACACCCGGGCACGGAACTACCAGATTGTCCTGGAACCCTGGTATGGTCACGTTCTCTCTAGCGAGGATCGCATCATTGAGTTCCACAGCATGTTGGAGCCGGCGATGCGCGAGCATGTACGCTATGTTCTCGATGCCGCCGCGTTGCTGACGCCCGAGCGCTATCCCGATAGAGACTCGATGGTTAGCCGAATATGCCGCTCTATTGGACAGGCGGCTGGCGTGGTCCATCTGCGAGATTGCGTAATGCCGCCGGATGGGGAACCCGGACTCCCCGGGCCCGGGCAGGGGGCTCTGGACTATGGATCCTATGTACTCGAGCTGAGGAAGAACGTCCCGTCCGACACGCCAGCGATTGTACGGAATGTCCCTCCAGACGAGTACATCGAAGTGCGCGACTATTTGCAGTCGTTGTCCATCCCATGGGCCCTGGCGTGATTCGACGCGGTTGAGCCTGCCAAGCCCGATCGAAACCGCGCGCCGCCAGGGCCATCATGCCTCAGTATGGCCGTTGAAATAACAGGAGTGTTTTAGATCATGCGCAGGAAAATCATCGCCGGCAACTGGAAAATGCACATGCTCCGGCAGCCCGGTACGGCGCTCGCGTCCGAGATCAGTCGCGTCGCCAGCGCCAATCCCGAGGTCGACGTGGTGTTGTGTCCTCCCTATACGCTGCTTGGCGCCGTCGGCGACGCCATCGGCGACAGTCTCGCCTCGCTCGGTGCACAGGACGCCTTCTGGAGGGATGCAGGAGCCTACACCGGCCAAGTGTCTCCCGTCATGCTCATCGATGCCGGCGTCACGTATGTCATCGTCGGTCATTCCGAATGTCGAGGTCGGTTCGGCGTACCCGAACCCGACTTCGATGAGACGGTGCTGCGCCACTTCGGCGATACCGACCGTACCGTCAATCTGAAGCTTCTGGCGTGTCTCAGCGCCGGACTCAGGGTGATCTGCTGCGTTGGTGAGACCCTTGGAGAGCGCGAAGCGGGCCAGACGGATGCGACCGTTCAGGCGCAGATCGAGGCGGCCATCGTCGGCGCAGAGGATCTCTCGGCGGTCGTAGTCGCCTATGAGCCGGTTTGGGCGATCGGTACGGGCCGAACCTGCGATACTCAGGAAGCCGATCGGGTATGCGGTGTCATTCGCTCCCATATACGGCGCCTCCGTGGGGCGGATGCTGCGGATCGCCTTCGTATTCAATACGGCGGCAGCGTCAAACGCTCCAATGCTCGCGAGTTGCTCTCCATGCCCAACATCGATGGCGCTCTGGTTGGAGGCGCAAGCCTGGTCGCTCAGGAGTTCGCGGGAATCATCGAGGCGTGTCGCTAACGGAGTCACAAGCTCCGGCGAATCCGGAAGGGTCCAGCGAACGAGTCCAACCGACCGACGCGGAGCTGGTTCACCTGATAGGCCTGACATCGTCTGAGCTCACCACTCTGATGACCGAGCGCGGTCAGCCAGCCTATCGGGGAAAGCAGATAGCGCGCTGGCTATACAGCAAGCGGGCAGCAAGCCCCTCGATGATGACCGATCTTCCGGCGTCGTTAAGGACCGATCTCGATACATGGGCCGTGGCACGTACGCTCTCTGCGATACGGATGGACGCGGCTGCAGATGGAGCGATCAAGTATGCGCTGCAGCTAAGAGACGGTCTGGCCATAGAAGCCGTATACCTGCCGTATCAGGACCGTGTGTCGGTATGTCTCTCATCCCAGGTTGGATGTCCGGCAGGCTGCACCTTCTGCGCTACCGCTCGTATGGGCTTGAAACGGCAGCTGACGGCAGGTGAGATCGTCGAACAGTATCTCTGGCTCCAGGACGCTCAACCGAACCGAAGGATCAGCCACGCGGTCTTCATGGGTATGGGAGAACCACTCCTGAACGTCGAAGCCGTGATACAGGCGTTGCGAGTACTCATCGTAGAAGTACAGGTATCCGCCCGAAACCTGACTGTTTCTACGGTCGGCGCCGTGCCTGGCATGCTCCGGCTGGCTGAGTCCGGCTTGCCGGTTAACCTCGCGCTGTCGCTTCATGCGCCAAATGACGGCCTGCGAGCCCAGCTCGTGCCGACCGCTCGAGCATGGCCGCTCCTGCAGATACTATCAGCAGCCGACCAGTATCGGCTTCAGACGGGTCGAGATGTGACGTATGAGTATGTGTTGATCAACAACGTGAACGATAGCGAAGCGAACGCCCGCGCCCTGACCGACCTTCTCGACGGCCATTCGGGATCTGTGAACTTGATTCCGTATAATCCGGTCAAGGGAATCGAGGTCTACGAGCCGTCCACGAGCGATCGGATAGGCCGGTTCCGCCGCATCCTGGTCGCTGCGGGACGAACGGTCACCCAGAGGATGCGCCGCGGTCTGGCCGTATCGGCTGCTTGCGGTCAACTCGCCGGAGCGGATGGCTCGAAGACCAGCCAGCGCCATATCCGTCGTTCCCGATGAGCTCTGGGCGACCTCGGACCCTGGTTCGGCTGATGTCCAGCCTGATCGTGGTCCTCTCAGGGTGCGGAGCGGAACCGTCAAAGAAGCCAGACGAAGCGGCGTCCCGGCGTCAGGTGGCGGCCAAGAAGGTGCTCGTCGCCTGGCAAGAACCGGCTCCCAATGGGACGGTTCGGCCAATCCTGGAGTTGGAGGCCGAGAGTGGAACGCTGCAGGAGGATCGGGGTTCCGGATCTTTTCAGCGTACGCGCAGCAAGGTCTACCGTAAAGGGGTCCTTATCGCCGAGCTCCGAGCGCCTGCGATTGACGCCGAGATGGGCGCACGGAGAATCATCGCTTCGGGCGGTGTACACATCATCGGTCATCAACCATCCGGGCTCCAAATGGACGCCGACCGGCTGGAATGGCTGCTTAACGAAGACCGGATCATCGCTCTGGGGCGAGTTCGGTTCGTACAACGGGATCGCGAGCGGGGTACCCTGATCGCCGAGGGTGGGCTGTTCGACCGTATAACCATGTACACACAAAGGCAGCGAATCACCATACCGTGATGGACCGATCATCCATAGAGATCAAGGCGGCGCGGAGGCGCTGATCAAGGAGGCCGACTTGGGAACGATATACGGGAGGTTGCTCGGTATCCCGGTTATGCTGTGTCTTGCCGTCGCCATCGGAGCGCAGAAGCCGGGCTCGGCGAAACAGATCCGTTTCGGCGATATCGTCATGAGAGATTTCGCGACGGCCGAACTCGAACTCGGGGTCATTGCGCGCGTCAAGGGCCCGAACACAGTCGTGGACATTACGGATGCCGCGAATAGCGCCAACTCCCGGGTGAAAGCCGCCGAGATCACGGCATATATGAAAAAAGGCGGGCGGAGTATTCGGGAGGTTGAGCGTATCGAAGCCTCGGGTAATGTCCAGTTCTCGGGTGTCCGAAAGGGACCCGGGAACACTACAGTGACCGTAACCGCAGCGGGCAGAAAGGCCGAATACGACCGCTCAGCCTCTCGCCTTACCCTGACCGGCCCGGTGACCTTCAGCGCCGTCCAGCCGAATCCTTCCGGCGGTGGTACGGATCGGGTCACGGGTAAGGCCGATCGCGCGGTCTACGACGAAGGTAAGCGGCTTGTACAACTGACGGGCGGCGTGGAAGCTACCGTTGTTACACCCGATACGCCTCCCGAGGGATCTACCTTCTCCGGCGACGAAGTCCAGATCGACATGAGCGTTCAACCGTATAAGATATCGATATCAAACCCGTCGTTGTCCGGTGTGATCAACATCCGAATCAAAGAGCCCGCCGATCCCGCGCCGAAGCCGGGACGCGGCAAGTAACGAAGGCAGCGAAGCGCCGTGGAGATCGCAGCCGAGGAGCTCGTCAAGACCTATCGGGGTCGTCGAGTGGTCGACGGTGTCCGTCTCGAAATGCATCAGGGCGAGGTAGTGGGGTTGCTAGGGCCTAACGGTGCGGGTAAGACGACGACTTTCTATATTCTGGTGGGCCTGGTGCGTCCAAACTCCGGCAGGGTACTGCTGGATGGTAAGGACATCACGAACATGCCCATGTACCGGCGCGCTCGAGCGGGGGTTGGGTACCTCGCGCAGGAACCATCTGTCTTTCGCGAACTTACGGTCATCGATAACCTCCGTCTGGTGCTGGAGCACACGGGCCTGAGTCGCGCCGAACAGCGCAAGCGCGCCGAGGAGCTGCTCGAAGACATGAATATCGGACGGATCCGGGACAGCCGAGGTAAGACGCTATCGGGGGGCGAACGACGTCGGGTCGAGATCGCTCGCGCCCTGGCGACCGCTCCTGCATTTATCCTTCTGGATGAGCCCTTCACCGGAGTAGATCCGATTGCGATTCAGGACATCCAACACATCATCGGTCGCCTTCGCGAGCGAAACATCGGGATCCTGATTACCGATCATAACGTTGAGGCCACGTTGAAGATCACCCAGCGGGCTTATATCATGGCGGATGGCCATATCAAGGCCGCCGGCGCCTCGGATACACTGCCACAGGATCCGGTCGCTCGACGTTTTTATTTCGGCGAAGGGTACGGCGCCTGAGCGATGCGCACGATCGACCGCCTGATCCTCCGCGAGCTGGCGGGGCCTATCCTCAATAGCTTCCTGCTGTTTCTTGCTCTGCTCTTTAACTCGGTCTACCTTCCGAAGATGACCGATCTGATGGTCAAGGGCGCTGGCTTCGGGCTCGTAGCCAGGATATCGATGTTCGGTGTGCCGGTGCTGGTCACCCAGTGCCTGCCGATGGCGATGCTGCTGGGCTGCCTGCTGGCCTTCGGTCGGCTTTCAGGCGACAGCGAGAACATCGCAATGTATGCCAGCGGGGTCAGCTTCTATCGCGCCTGTCGTCCTGTAGTCGTTGTCGGGCTGCTCATCAGTGTGCTCGCGTTCGCCTGGAACGAGGTCGTAGTACCGGCGTCCATGCGGGAGTTCTACAAGGCATCCTATGCGGCCGCAGAAGCGACGATGCTGCCCACCAAGCGGCAGCCGATCCACTACGCCGTCAAGAAGCCCGACAGTGACGAAATCGAAGAAGTCATCACGATCATGGGAGGATACGACCCCAGGGCAAGGCAGCTCCGCGAGGTGTCGATTCTGCTCATGAGCACCGATCCAAAACGGTCCGGACAGCCAGCCGCCCTGATCTACGCTGACCGAGTCGTGGCCCACGATGAGAAGGGTATGAACGCCGATTTCTACGATGTCTACATCCGCTATTTCGATCCGGATCGCACCGGGCGAAGGCAGACCGACGCCTGGTATGCCGAGGCGCGTTCTCGGGATCTGGGCGAAGGAGTTCGCTTCGATCGCGACTTCCGAGGCGTGCCCGAACCGCAGATTACCGACAACCGCATCCGATCCTTCGCGTCGCTCAGGGCTGCGATTGAGGAAAAGCGCCGGATGGGCAAGACCGATCTCGGCGCTGACGAGTTCAATCTCTGGGAGAAGGTTGCGTTGCCGGTCGCCGCGGTGATTTTCGGACTGGTGGGAGCGCCGCTTGGCGTTCGCCCTCAGCGAGGCTCCCGCGCTGTCGGATTCGGCCTGGCGATCGGTATCATCTTCGCGTACTGGCTGGTGCATAACGGCATGTTTCAGATGGGCAAAGGCGGAACGCTTCCGCCTTTGATTGCCGCGTTCGCTGCCAACATCCTGGGTCTGATCGCTGCAGTGACACTGGTAGCTCGTACGCGGCAGTAAGCCCATTCGATCTATAGTGACGGATCATCGGGCGCCGCCGGTTGACGGCGCGCGACTGTCCGGTACAAGGGGAGGTGAGGCACGTGTGGTGGACCGTGACGGCGCTCGCGACGACCGTGCTTACAGGCGGCTTGATCGCGTATGCTGGCGACCTTATTGGCCGGCGGATGGGCAAACGGCGAGCATCGCTTTTTGGGCTCCGCCCACGGCACACAGCCGCGATCATTACCGCCGCAACCGGAACATTGATCTCCCTGTTGACAACTTTGGCGATCTACGTTGCGGTCGAGCCCGTGCGAAGGGTGATCCTGCAGGGAGAGTCCGCGATCCGAGCGAATGCCGGGCTTCGTAAAGAGAACGATCGCCTTATCTCCGCAAGGACGCGGGAGCGCCATGCGCTCCGGAGAGCTCGGCAGGAGCGCGCATCCGCTGAGACGCAGCGACTTCGCGCTGTCGCCGCTCGTGTCACAGCCGACAAACGACTCAAGGTTGTACAGGTATCCCTGAGGGTCGCTCTGGCACAGGCCCGGTCGACGGAGATGGCTCGGCGTCTGGCCGAGACGGGCGCAAAGCGCGCAAGGGCAGAGGCGGATTCGGAACGGAGCGCAGCGCAAGATCTCGCGCGAAGGAACGAGCGGCTCAGGTCGGTGACCAGTGAACTGACCGATCGCTCCTCTGAACTCCAGCAACGGAACGAACAGCTTCGCCAGGCGAATACCGCACTGGGCGCCACAAACGCGGCCTATTCGCAGGAGAATGACGCCATCTCGCAACAAAACGAGAAGCTCGTTCGGGACCGTGATCAGCTGACCTCCTTGCTGGAACGTCTGCGGGCCCAACAGGTGCAACTGGCGAATGAAACGGAGTCGCTGCAGGCGAAGTATAAGGAGATGCAGGATAGTTATACTACTGCGTACGGGGCACATCGATCGCTCTGGGCAATGTTCGAAGCCCTTCGTACCCGGCGAATCGCGGTGCATGGCGGAGAGGATCTCGCTCGAACCGTGATACCGAGCGGTACACCGCCCGAGGGCGTTCGCAAGGCCATTGACAGCCTCTTGAGCGCTGCCCACATTGCCGCCCTTGCGCGGGGCGCCGCACCCGGTGAGCGTGCGCGCGCTGTGGAAATAGTCGATAAACGGTTTACAACACCGACGGCGTCTGGATCCACCGTTCTTCGCGTTACAGAAGACGATCGAATCGATGCGATCGTCAACCGAGTCTCCAGATCGGATGAACCGATCTGCCTTCTGGCCGTTGCAGTCGCAAACAGCGCTCAGGGTGAGCCCGCTGCGATTGACTTGCAGCCGCTGTCAAATCCTCTGGTCTATCGCAAGGGGCAGGAGGTGGCGGTGCGCAAAATCGACGGGTCCAATAGCCCCAATGAAGTATTCGATGAGCTCGTCCTGATGCTCAAAGGTCTCGGTCAAACCGCCCTGAGCCGAGGGATAATCCCCCGAATGGACCCGGCGACCGGCGAGCCCCAGGTCGGATCCTACAGCGCTGCCGACCTCGTTAACCTGTCGACCAAGGTTCGCGCGATGCGTCGATTGGTGGAGATCACTGCGTACGCGGCCAACGACACAACGGCTTCCGATCGCCTCGATCTGACATTTCGGTTGCGCCCTGCCATATGATGGTTGATCATGCCCCTACCGTGCGTCATAGCCATCGACCCGGGTAGTAAGAAGTGCGGCCTCGCTGCGATGACGAAGGATGGCGTCATATCGGTGCGCCGGATCGTCGATACACCCGACATCGCGGCGGTGGTTCTCGAGGTTCGCGGTGACACCGATGTGCCGGTGATCGTTGGCGATGGCACCGGCAGCCGCAGCGTACTGCGGTTTCTTACCGAGTTCGGTATTCCGGCTGGTACGGTTCCAGAGCGCCGGACCTCCGAAATGGCGCGACGCCGATATCTGACGGAGCATCCAGCACGCGGCTGGCGGAGGCTCATACCGCTGGGTCTTCGTACGCCGGATCAACCGTACGATGACTATGTTGCGGTGATCCTGGCCGAACGGCATATTTCCGGCCGTCGCGATTGACAGAACGCATCTTTTTATGGTAACGTAGGTCTAGTTCGGTGCGATGCATGTAGGCCTCGTCTTGTGTAAGGTGAGGTCGATGCGGAGCGCCAACGGCAGGCGGCTCAAGGCGGCTCTGCAAGCGTAAGAACAAGCGCGATCTGCGTTCATGAACGGACTGAAACGACGATCCGGGTGACGAAGAAGGAAACAGGGACGACTTCCAAACCCGAGCGCTCTGCTCAGGTCGTGCGTGACAAGAAGAGCGGGATGTTCGAGCGTTGCGGTAACGCCCTAGAGACGATCTGCCACCACGTACAAGGAGGAGGCAGAATGAGAAAGGTTCTCACCTTTCTAGGCGCTTCCGTATGTCTGGCGTGGGTGTTGCCGGTCATGGCCCAGGTCGCGCCGCCGGAGTTCAGTGATGTCCCAACGGACCACTGGGCGTATGAGGCGGTCGAGTCCCTGCGGGCAAAGAACATCCTCGTCGGCTATCCGGACGGATACTTCCGCGGGAAGCGCACGCTCAGCCGGTACGAATTCGCAGTCGCTCTCAAGAGAGCATTGGAAAGCATCCAGCTCGTTCAGGGCGCCAAGGGAGATCCTGGTCCACAGGGTCCCAAGGGCGATCCCGGCGAGGCAGGAGCGCCTGGCCCGCAAGGGCCCGCGGGTGTGGGACCCGAGGAACTGGCAACCCTAAAGAAGCTGGCTGACGAGTTCAAAGCCGAACTGGCCAATCAAGGCGTGAATATCAACGCGTTGAATGCGAAGCTGGACAAGGTCGCAAAAGACGTGGCTGATCTGCGCGCCACCGTCGAAGGCATGCCCAAGATCTCGGGTACCGTCTTTGCGGGTATCCGTGTCGATCGATCGACTGGCGCGTTCGTCGATATGGACGGACGTCCTTCGAACCCGATCCTTTCCGATACAGCCGTCATGACCCACGCTCTTGAGCTTGGCGTTGCGGCGAAGTCTGGCTCGACCGACATCAATGGCTCGATCGTAGTCGACAACTACAAGAACTACCTGGGTGGCAGCTACATCGGCAACTTCCCGCTGATGGATGCCCCGACCTCGGATGTCTACCTCAACAAACTCACCGTCAAGGCTCCGTTCAGCGGCTTCGGCCAGAACGGCGCGCTGACCATCGGTCGCGTTCCCTTCAAACTCAGCCCCCTGACGCTCTGGAGGCCTGATACCGATCGATACTTCAATAACCCCATCTTCGATGATGGCGCCTATCGCATGGACGGCCTGACGCTGGACTCCGGCGTTGGCAGCCTTGGATTGACGGTGTTCGCCGGATCGTTCAAGACCGTCAACGGTAATATGGGAACCTGGATGGGGCCGATCGCGGGTGTTAGCAGCCCGATGATCTATGCGGGTATGGGCGTAAAGCCGGTCGGCGTTGCAGGCGACGATCCTCTCTTTCTGGAGCAGATCGGCGGACTGTCGGCCACGCTGCCGCTTCGTGTCGGACAGGAAGGCAGTCAGATCCGCGCGACAGCGATGCTCGGCACCGGTACCGTAGCCTATCCGGCGATGACGCCGTTCACCAACGTCGCCGTTCTTGGCGCCGATGCGAAGCTGAACCTGAGCGACAACGTGACGTTCGACGCATCCTGGTCCAAGAGCCTTACCGGCATTGTCCGCAACGTCGGATCTGTCAATGCTGGCCAGAACGACGCGTATGTGGGTAACCTCGGACTTCGGTCCGGCAGTCTCGGCGTCACAGCTGGCTATAAGTACATCGACCCGATGTTCTACGCCCCTGGTTTCTGGGGACGTATCGGCAACTGGCTGAACCCGACGAATATCCAGGGTCCAACCCTTGCCCTCAACTACGACTTCTCGCCTGCATTCGCCATGAACGCCGGCTATGACTTCTACACGGAAGCTCGCAATCGGGCGGCTGCAGGCAGTCTCGGCAAGGACGATGAGATCCATCGTGTTCTCGTTGGACTCCGCTGGGCTCTGTCCGACTCGTTCGAGACGACCGTCGATTGGGAAGGCGTCTACTGGAGACTCCTCTCTGGTTCCACCGGACGAGTGCATCCCCAGGAGCACTACTTCACCATCGGCACCGGTTACGCCCTTAACGACACGACGAAGATCAAGCTGGGCTACCAGATTGGTTCCTTCGACGGTCATGGCTTCCTGACCGGCGGCGCCGGTTCGGGTGGCAACTTCAACTACAACGTCTTTACGACACAGGTATCGGTCCGCTTCTAACGACACCTTTCGTAGACGACTACAAAGCTCCCGCCGCAGCATACGCCGCGGCGGGAGCTTTTTCTATGTAAAATGCGTCTAGTAGTGTATAGGAGGTATACGATGACACGAAGATGTATGGCATACGGCGCTGCGGTTGCCAGCATCGCCTTGTTCGGCGGCGGCCTGGCCTCTGCGCAGCTCGGGAGCATCCTCAAAGGCGGCGCAATCGCGGTGGCTGTCGATCGCTTTGGCAAGGACATCGACAAGGCGATCAATACGGTTACGATGCGTAAGAACGCCGGTGGGAGGGATGCTACCAAGGTGGTCCCGATCCTCTCTATCGGCGACGGGGGCTACCTGGGAGCAGCCCAGGTGGCCGGGCCTCAGTCCCGTCTCGATCGGGTGCGCGCGGTTGCGCAGATCGAAGGGGACTTCAAGGCCATCGGCGGCGTTCGCCTCAAGGCCCTTGTGCCGGTGGAGACCAAGTCTCCGCAAAAGGGAATCAAGCGAGTCGAAGGAGTCGGCGTGAGCGCTATCGTCGACTTCAAGCTGTAACGCGAGGTATAGAGACCCGGAACGCGTTCGGAACAGTGGGCCCGGTAGGATTCGAACCTACGATCAATCAGTTATGAGCCGACTGCCTTAACCGCTAGGCTACGGGCCCCAATCCGAACCGATTGTACCCGATCCCCTATGTTCCATCGCGGGAATCATCCCGGACTCCTGTAAGGCCGTCCAGGTATCGCAATAGGCGGTATCGAGCGATGATCTTTGTTAAGGACCAGCGTTCGGCCGCCAGGTGCAGCGCTATCAGCAAGGCGACAAGGATCCAGAGCCGATCCGGAGGCAAGCTCGCAAGGATCGCGATCGCCGTAGCGGCGCCGAGCGCATTACTGCCGGTATCTCCGAGCATCAGCCGGCCCGCGCTATCCTCCCATTGAGTGAACCCTGCAGCGATGGCCACGGTGGCCACCGCTGCAGCCGAGACGCGGTCACCGAACCATGCTAGAGTCCCGATCGCGAAGGTCAGCAGAACCAGCAGCACACCGCCCGCACGTCCGGGTCGAAGATCCAGCAGATTGCCGGTATTGGCGCCAAGGGCGATCGCAAGAGTCGCGCCGAACGCCGCTAGACCCTTATAGCTCAAGGCGAACGAGGCGATAAGTCCGGCGGCAAGCAGCCCACCAACCGCTTTGATGAGCCCCGAAGTGATCCGTCCCTCCCTCAAGAGCGCTCGGACATGTCCGCGCAACCCGCGCGAGGCGGGGCTGCCCCAGATATCGTCAACGAGGCCAAGGGCGCCAAACGCCACGAGTGCGTAGCCGAGGGCCTGTCGGAGGTCTGGGTTGTCGTTGTGGATCGCCTGGAGAGCGAGGAGGCCGGGCAGAGCCCCGAGCACGACGATGGATCCTCCGCAGGTCACGATTTGGTCGCCGCGGAAGTTGGACCGAAGTGCGCCCCAGCGGCGCAGCAGGGGAGGTATCACGCTCACTAAGGTCCGCGCCCATACGGCCACCCCGATCAGAGCGACGAGCGTCAGTCCGCTGGCGGGCATCTCATCGCTCGTCGTGCCCACAGCGTTCGCGCGACATCCCGGAACTGACGCGCACGATGGCATCGCCCTCGCAGATCGTTTTGCGTTACCCGATGGTCCATCGTAACCGGAACCTCGAGCACCCGAAATCCGGCGCACAGCGCGTCGATCGTCATGCCCACTTCGCTGCCAAAGCCGTGAGCATTTCCGGCAACCGCGTCCCATACCATCCGTCGGAGCGCCCTCTGCCCCGACAACGGAGCCGCCATTCGGACGCCGCAACACCGGTGGATGCCCCACCGGGCCAGCCGGACGACGAGGCCCATGCCTCCTCCGCGCCCCGGATAGGACGGTAAGACACCGACCGACATGTCGCAATCGTCCGTTAGCACCGGAGCGAGCAGCGGGCCGCTGTTGGCCGCTGTCGCGCCCAGGTCCGCATCGAGGAGTAGGAGAACCTCGCCGCGGGATCTCGCGACACCGATCGCCTGTGCTGCGCGTTTCCCTCCGCGACCAGGGAGTCGCAGGACGCTAGCGCCGACCTCAGCCGCGAGACGAGAGGTCTCATCTGAGGAAGCGTCGTCGATGACGATGATCTCGTCGACCAGCGCTGCCGTAGATAGCGCCTGGATCGTCTGGCCGATTCGAGCGGCTTCATTATAGGCAGGGATGATCGCCGAGATCATTCCTGCCGCTCACCCGAGGGTAATCGGCCGTCGCGTGCCGTATCTTTGATACCGTACGACCCGCGATCGCCACTGGCGAGGAGGACGAGCGTGGTCTGACCGATCTCAGTATCCACATTGTCCACCGTGCTGATGCCTTTGCTCTGATAGGCAGTGATGTAGGAGACGTCAGCAGCTTCCGCCTCCGCGCCGATCACCCGTGCGCCGGTCTCAAGAAGACCGTCGATCAGCGGCAGATCGACTGAGGACCATCGCTTGCCCATCGCAGCGTTCGCTCCGCCGAAAAGGATGACAAGATGGACGGGGCGATTGTAGTTGCCATCGGTTTCGATCAAGTTCGCGTCGACGAGTTCGGTCAGGTCGCTGCGGGATCCACCATAGACGATGCGACGGCTCAGCAGTCTCAGCACACCAGATCGGGGATCATCGGCGCTGGCAGCGATCTCCGGAAGAACCTGGGTCAGTCTGGCGCGGACTGCGTCGAGGCGGTCAGGGAACGTCGACGGGATCGTGGTCAGCGATACGATCTCAGCGCCAGCGCTCCGCAGTTCATCCGTGGCGCGATGGGCCGCATCACCGTAGTCTCCTGTCACGACGACGGCGACGCGCCGATCCGTTAGCCTGTTGTGGGTCAATCTCGTTGATAACAGATTGACCAGCCGCTTCTGTTCCTCTGTACGTTGGCGAAGCGGTTCGATCTCGTCGGTGAATCGCCGGCCGAGTGCGGCCAGCTGTACCTGCAAACGTTCCACGAGCGCCTCTTGTAGGTGAGAGCTCCCGACAACCATACCGACGCCGAGCGCCATGAAAATAGCGACGATCGTGATGACGTGATATCGGAAACCGGGCGCCATGGGATCCTAACGCAGGCCTGTAACCGATCGAAACCACAGCCGTATGGCAACTGCGAGGGCTTGCAGAAACGGGGATCCCGCCGCCACGACGATGATCGGGAACAGCGCAGCCGCGACGATGGCGATGATCTCCATGGTAGCCGGTTTCCGGCGGCTGGACCAGAGCCTTCCGATACCCTTGGCGTCGACGAGCTTGGCGCCGATCCTTAGTCGGACAAGAAAAGTGCTGGCCATGCCGCCGCGGCCTTTGTCCAGGAAGTCCTCCAGTGAAAAGTGGGTGCCGACTGCGACGATCAGGGAAGCCCCGGCGCCATCGGCAAGGAGCAGCGCGGCATCCTCGCTGGTTCCGGGCACATGAAAGACCTGCGCAGTGAGTCCGAGTGTCTCGATTCGCCTGAGGCCCGGAGCTTCGCGCTCCCCGCGCGCGTACCCGTGAACGACAAGCTCAGCGCCGCATCGCAGGGCGGCATCGCTTACGCTGTCCATATCGCCAAGGATGATATCGGGGCGTATACCGAGTTCGAGCAAGGCGTCGGCGCCTCCATCGACGCCTATGGTGGCGGGACGGACGTCCCTGAGATACTCCTCGATCGTTCGGAGGTCTTCGCGATACCCCTCACCGCGAACGACGATTAGGACATGGCGCTGGCGCAGCTTTGTCGATACGCGCGGGATCTCGACGGGATCGAGGAGCAGGGCCTTCTCGCCTTCCAGATACGCAAGGGTATTCCGCGCAAACGCGTCCAGTTCGACGCTGAGATTGCCCCGGGCCGCCTCCAAGCGGCTGTCAATCTGGCTTCGCTCGAGGATCATACCGTTCGCTGTGAGTCCCTCACGAATACGGATCACGCCATCATCGACGGTTGCGGCGCTTCCCTCGTACCCGGATGCCTCCTCGAAGAAAGAACCGCTGTCGATCTCGATCATCGGTATCCCGGCCTCCATCAGAACCGTTGGACCCTGATTCGGGTAACGGCCGGTAATGAACGGGGCCACGTTGATGACCGCGCCGGGGCGCCGATCGGCGAGGGACCGCGCCGCGATAGCGTCGAGATCTGGATGCTGTATCAAGGCAATATCGCCCGTGCGGAGGCGAGTAACCAGTCTCTTGGTGCGCTTATCCGCGCGCAGGGTGCCAACCAGTCGTCCCATCTCCAGCGTACTCATTCCATTATGGTTTTGTCGCGCCGGCTTGTCAACTTGGCGCAAGATCACCGATTCCATACAAAGACGGGTAGACTGATGCTCTATGGACAAACTCAGCGTCCTCATCGCCGACGATGACGCTGTGATACGGATGGACCTGAGGGCTCTCCTCGAGGACCTGGGACACAGGGTTGTAGGTGAAGCGGCCAATGGTCGCGACGCGTGCCGTCTGGCACGATCGTTGAGGCCGTCGGTAGCAATCCTTGACGTAATGATGCCCGGCAGCAGCGGACTGGAGGCGGCGGCCATACTCAGCCGCGAGAGAATCTGTCCGGTCGTGTTGCTCACCGCTTACAGCGATGCTCCGTTAATCGATGAAGCGACTCGTGCCGGTGTTCTTGCCTACCTGGTGAAGCCGTTCGCAAGGTCGGAGTTGCAGCCCGCGCTGGAGATTGCGACAGCTCGGTACCGCGAGCTGCTTGTTGTGGAGCATCAGCGCGACTCTCTGGCCCAGGAACTCCGCTCGGCCGAAGCGATCCGTAACGCCACGGCAATCCTCATGCGCCGATGCGCGATCAATGAGCGGGAGGCGCAGAGAAGGATGCAATCGCAATCGCTTGCCACAGGCCGCACCCTTGGTGAGATTGCAGAGGCGATCCTCCTGACGGAGCACATCGAGTCGCCGGTTCGCTGATCCCCGGTCGTTCGTCGGACTCGCATCCAGGCCCATCCCACGCCCAGCGCTTACGGGCGGTCCCACACCGTTGTCGGACCGCCGTATCGATCCAGGCGGTTCGTCCCCCCGAGCTTTCGCGCGACGATGCCGAGCTCTCCCACTACGCTGCCTTCACGGCAGCTTCAGGAGAGATGTGTATGCCAAACCGAAGTACGTACATCACCGTCGGAGCAGTACGGATAACGAGAACAACGGCTCTGTGCGGTGTTCTTTGCGGCCTGCCTCGGCTCGCACTGGCGCAGAGCGATGGCAGCATCAATACCGGTGACACTGCGTGGATCCTGGTCTCGGCGGCTCTCGTTATGCTCATGACGCCAGGACTGGCCCTGTTCTACGGCGGCATGGTTCGCGCCCGCAACGTTCTCAACATGCTTATGCAGTCGTACATCGCGATCGCACTGATTACGATGATCTGGGCTCTGTGCGGCTATTCCCTGGCCTTCAGTCCGGGAATCCCGCTCATCGGCGGCTTTGGCTGGTTGGGCTTACGGGGCGTCGGTCTTGCGCCGAACGAAGCCTATGCAGCAACGATCCCGCACCAGGCCTTCATGGTGTATCAGCTGATGTTCGCGATCATCACACCAGCGTTGATCAGCGGCGCCGTCGCCGATCGGATGCGGTTCTCCTCGTATACGCTCTTCATCGGTCTGTGGAGCCTGCTGGTATATGTTCCTCTGGCCCACATGGTATGGGGCGTTGGAGGATTTCTACGCAATCTGGGTGTGCTGGACTTCGCTGGCGGCTCGGTGGTGCACATCAGTTCAGGTGTCTCTGCGCTAATCCTGGCTATGCTCCTCGGAGTACGACGGAAGGTATCAGCCGATGATATGCGCCCGCATAATCTGCCCATTACCGTGATCGGAACCGGTGTGCTCTGGTTCGGCTGGTTCGGTTTCAACGCCGGCTCCGCTCTGGCTGCCAACGCCGTCGCCGTCTCGGCCATGGTCGCGACCCATTTCGCCGCTGCGTCTGCGGCGCTGGTGTGGGTGTTTATCGAATGGATTGCCTACCGTCAGCCGACAGCTCTGGGTTTCATGACCGGCGCTGTTGCCGGCCTCGTCGCCATTACGCCCGCGTCCGGGTTCGTTCATCCAATCTCGGCCATCGCCATCGGAGCGCTCGTCGCACCGATCTCGTTCGGGGCCATCCGCGCCAAGGCGCGCTTCGGGTACGATGATGCCCTTGATGTATTCGGAGTCCACGGTGTCGGCGGGATCTTTGGCGCTCTTGCGACGGGTCTTTTCGCATCGACAGCTACCAATCCCGCTGGCGCCAACGGTCTTTTTTATGGCGCTGGCGCCGGTCTCCTTGTCAAGCAGTTGGTCGGGATCATGGTGACTGTGGCGCTCGCAGGCAGCGTGACATATCTATTGGGTCTATTCCTGAGAGGGACGATCGGCCTGCGAGTGTCAACGGACGAAGAGGACACCGGACTCGACCTGGCGCTCCATGGCGAAGCCGCGTACGGTGGTATGGCGATGGGGTCGGAGGCAGGTAGTCCCGTCGGGGCGGTCCATACCGGGCCGACTATTCTCTAGAAGTGAGGGGAGAAGATGATCAAGGTAGAAGCGCTCATACGACCCCAGAAGCTCGATGATGTCAAGTCGGCGCTCACCGATCTCGGTATTCGCGGTATGACCGTAAGTGAAGTTCGCGGAGTGGGTAAACAGAAGGGCTTTACCCAGCACTATCGAGGGGCGGAATATACCGTAAACCTTATACAGAAGGTGAAAGTCGAGGTCGTTGTGCCGGATACGGAGGCGCGTGAGGTGGCCGATGCAATCGCGGGCGCCGCGCGGACGGGTGAGATCGGTGATGGCAAGATATTCCTGATACCGGTCGCAGAGGCGATCCGCATCCGTACCGGGGACGAAGGGGATTCTGCGATAACCTAGCCCCCGTGAGGTCAAGCGTGGCCGTTGGGATCACCGACGGCCACGCGCGCCGTACGGTCAGCCGTCGTGGCGGCGGAGCTCGTAGAACTCACGAGGCGGTCTGCGGCTGAAGTCGGGTTCGTCGGTACGAGCGAGAATCGCGGAGCGGACCTCATCGATCAGATGGACCGGCGTTGATAGACCGGACGCGATTCCGATGGTATGGGCCCAGCACAGATCTTCGTCGCGCAGCCCCTCAGCCCCTTCGATGTGCCGGGTCCACGGATTATGCGCATGACAGAGCGCCGTCAACTCCATGGTGTTGGCGCTCGTCGGGCTTCCGACGACCAGCATCAAGTCGACATCCTCGGCAACGGAGAGCGCAGCGTCCTGTCGGTTCTGGACCGGTCGACAGATCGTATTGACGATCTGAACTTCCTTGCACATAAAGACCAGCTCGCCGACGATATCCTTGCATAGCTCGAGCGCGTGTGTGGTCTGGAAGATCACACCGACTTTCCTCCGTAAGGCTCGAGTGGCCTTCGCGTTTCGTAGCTGTTCCACCGTATCGATGACAAGGGCGGGATGGCGCAGGGCGCCGATGATCCCTTTAATCTCGGCGTGATGAGCGTCTCCGATGATGACAACCTGACATCCGCGGGCCTCCATCATCTGGGCCGCTTCCTGCGCACGGAGCACGATCGGGCAGGTAGCGTCGATGATGCGGTAACCGGCCTCCTTCGCCTCCTCAACCTCAGTTCGTGGCAGTCCGTGCGCACGGACCACTACCGAGCCTCGGGGACGGCCCTCGAGCGAGCGCACCTTCTGAAGGCCGCGTGATTCGAGATCGTCGGTGACATGCCGATTGTGGACCAGGTCGCCGTGAATATACACGGGCTCATCCTGAACCAGCGCATCCTCCGCCATGGTGATCGCCCGCTTGACGCCGAAGCAAAACCCGACCTCGCCAGCAAGAATGACGACGCGCAGGGGTGTTTCGGCCCGCGAGACGGGATGCCTGGCCCTCAACGGCCTTCCGATCGTGGATGTCGATGTTCTGGAGTATCCAGGGAAACCCGTGGTGCCATCGAGTATCTATACGAGGCAGGAGGCGCTGCGGTTAGCGGGTCGTCGGAGTATGAGGGGTGAGAACGAGGAACAGATCACGCAGACAACTACCCGGATGATTACGATAGACCGCTCAGGGGCGGGCTGGTCCGTTATTGTTCGATGTCGGATCATACGCGGATTCGCCGATGATGCCGTGCTCCTTAAGCTGATCGATTAGGATGGCAACATTGGCTAAGACCACCCGTCCGAGCTCGACGGCGTCAGGAGTGTCGAGACGAACCAACCGCCTCGCCGCAGCGCATATAGAGGCGAGCGGTCCGACGACGACTTCCTCGTTGGCCCATTCCTGCGGCAGGTTGATATCGGGTTCGGCCCACTCTGTATCGATTTCCGGGGCAACCACAGTGGGAACATCCGCCAGCATCCGAGCTTCGATCTCCCGCAGTTGGGCATCGATCGCGCGATGCAGAGGCGTATTGTCCATATCGCGATCGGCAGATACCCCGTAATCGGCTTTATGGGTGCCATAGAAGATCGGATCGGTTGTGGCGTAGTTGATGAACATCATGGCAATGAACTTCTGGAAAACATCGCGGTCGAATAAATGACGTGAACCGTACGATGCTGGATCCTGAACGGCATCGAGTACATCGGAGAACATCGCTGCGACAAACTGGCGCGCTGTAAGGTCCGATGACGTTCCGGTGAGGGTTTTGTCGCGGAAAGCGTAATAGAATAACGGCTCCGGACCGTTCGAGGCCTCTTCCTGCGCCGCGACGGTCATGAAGACGTTCAGCTTCATCATGCTGTCCAGATTCCGCCTCGGATATCCACGATGGACCATGTTCATGGCGTAACCCCGATACTCTGCGAGATCGGTGCCAAGGAAATGCGCGGTGCTGTCTGCGATGCGGTCGCGAAGCTCGGTCAACCTGCGGATCAGTTTATCGCGCGCCTCATCGATGATGGACATCAGCTCATCGCGCATACTTTCGTCATCTGGGAAGTAGTCGATTGTCTCAAACGTCGTTCGGATGACGGCGAAGTCGTTCAATCCGTCCTCAAGACACGGATAGGCGACTCCAAGCAAGAGGCCGGGCGGAAACTCATCGATCGTGTCGGCGTTTTTGAGGCCGCTGTCGGTGGCTACCAGCGCATAGAAGCGGTTATTGGTACTGAGACTTTTGAGGAGCACTACGTGGCGGCCGTCGGACGCCGGCCCCGGGGACGGGTGTGTAGTTACCGCCATCTCGTACTAGCGACCTAACGTGATTCCGAGGCCAAGATAGGTCGTGTCATCGTATCGATAGGCGTACGCCTGGAGCGGGCCGACGAGATCGATCTGGGCGGAATATGCTGGCCGCCGGCGATAGTACTCTGCAGATACGGCGATCCGGTACCGGGTTACCACTGTGGCTCCAATCCAACCGCCGTCCATGGACCGGGAACCGTAGCCCGCGTGCAGTCGCAGCGTTCCGAGGTGGGTCTCCATAGCCTCGCTCAGCGGGATGGTCTTGGACAGCGCCAGATAAGCCGCACGCCCGGACGCACCCGTGTTCAGGACGTCCTGGATGCCTACCGCGACGGAGGGAGCAAGGTTATTTGTGAACGCTTCGCTGATTACAGAATAGTGCAGATTCAGGGCGGTACGGGTCACCCTCTGCGGTCGCAGCGCTTCGACCTCCATCTCAAGGCCAAGATCGTCCTTAGGTACGCCGATATTCAGCCGTGCCGAGGTCCTGGATCCGATCGTCGGCATGAGGTAACGAGCCGTGAGATGCCCGGGCAGGGTTATTCTACCGGATGGGGCGCGTACAATCCGATCAGCGTTGGCGCGTAACGAAAGGACGATGCCCACGGCGACGATCAAGCAGATACGGCGAGACACAGGTCCTAGGATACCTTAGCCGTGGGAGTCGGGCAGGAGAGGTTCGCGGTGCATCGCTCCGTAAACCGGCGGATGCGTTCGATCGCTCGCTTCAGCGTGTCCAGACTTGCGGCATAGGAGCACCGGACATGACCTTCGCCTGAATCACCGAAGACGCCGCCGGGCACTACTGCGACCCCTTCTTCGCGCAACAAACGCTCCGCGAACTCAGTGGAGGTGAGCCCTGTTGCCGTAACGCTGGGGAATACGTAAAAGGCGCCTGCAGGCGTCGGGCAGGTCAAGCCCATGTCGTTCAGCGCCCCGACCATAAAGTCCCGACGACGCCAGTACTCGCGGCGCATCTTTTCCGTAGCGGCCGACCCGGTCAGAAGAGCCGCAATGGCCGCATCCTGCGAGACATGCGGCGCACAGAGCGCGGTGTACTGATGGATCTTGAGCATGCCGTTCGCGATCGGCGCACGAGCGCATGCATAGCCGACCCTCCAGCCGGTCATCGCGTGCGATTTCGAGAAGCCGCCCAGAAGGACCAATCGGTCCAACACTCCGGGAATCTCCGCGAGGGAGGCGTGGTCCTGACCATACACGAGTTCGGAGTAGATCTCGTCCGAGAGAACATAGAGGTCGTGCCGCTCCGCCAGGTCGGCCAGGCCCTCGAGCGTCGCAGCGCTCTGAACGGCCCCCGTCGGGTTGCCCGGCGAACAGATGAGCATCGCCTTGGTGCGGGATGTGACGGCTCGTTCGACACTGTCGAGATCGATGGCGAAGCCGTCGTCGGCGGAGGTCGAGACGAAGACCGGAACTCCACCGGCAAGAGCGGTGCAGGGACTATAAGAGACGTAACAGGGCTCGAACAAGATGGTCTCGTCACCCGGATCAAGGATCGTCCGGAGCGCCAGATCAAGAGCCTCGGAAACCCCGACCGTGATAATGATCTCCGTATCAGGATCGTAGACGGCTCCGGTGCGTTTTTCGACATCCCTGGCGATCAGTTCGCGGAGTTGACGAAGTCCGGAGTTGGCGGTATAGGTCGTATGGCCTTTCTCGATCGATTGGAGCGCGGCTTTACGGATGGGCCAGGGCGTTACGAAATCGGGCTCGCCCACGCCGAGCGAGATGACATCCGGGAGGCTTGCCGCCAGATCGAAAAAGCGCCGGATGCCCGAGGGCGGGATCGCGGTGACCGTACGATTAAGCGGTCTCACGGCGCAACCGGCAGGCGGTGGTCCTCGTCATCGATAAACAACTCGCCTTCGTCTTTATAACGCCGCAGCAGGAAATGCGTGTTCGTGTTTGTCACCATCTTTAGTGGCGCGAGCTTGCGCGAGACAAAGTTCGCGACCTCATCGATATCCGCGCATTCCACCGTAATGCGCAGATCGGACTCACCGGAGACGAGAACAACCGAGAGCACCTCCGGCAAGCGAGCAATCGTGCCGGCGACCTCATCGAATCCGGTCCCCCGCGCCGGGGCAATCTCAACATCGATATAGGCGGTCACCCGCTTGTCTCCGATCGCGTTACGGTCGACGATGGCTTTGTAGCGGCGGATCACCTTGGTGCGTTCCCACTCGCGAATGAGATTGCGAACGGTATCGGGGTCCATCTTGAGCCGTTCGGCGATCTGCTCGGGAGGCGTGTGAGCGTCTTGTTCCAGGATATCGAGGATGTGGTTCATGGTCGCGGCCGATCGTAGATTGCCGACTTCAGTATAGACCACAGGGAGCAGTCGGTGCAACCTCCGAGACTGGATGGACCGGCGTTAATCCTTTCCGAGGATATGGATCTGGGTGGTCAGGGTATAGGGCTTGCCATTCGTTTCGAACACGAGCTCACCGTAGATCGCGGCATAGCCCGAATCCGGTCGGTCATAGGTCGCTGTGAACGACTTCCCATTGAGCTTTATTGGCGTGAAGGTCCATTTCTGGTCGCGGAAGTCCAGCGTTGGCGCGGTGACGTGGAAGAGCCGTGCGCCTTTCAGGGTTTGGCCTGTCGTTACGTTGAGACGGACGCCCTTCGGGGTCGTTGTGTAGTTCCACTGGATCTTTGGGAACAGTCGTCCGGAGGCGATGGTTCGCGTGAAGGCGGTGAGCGTATTGAGGAGACGTCCGCGGTCCTCGAGCCCGTGACCGCTATTGGGAATGTAGGCTACCCACTTAGGCCCGACCAGCCCGTCCCAGTAGAGGTTCAGCGCATCCTGAGTCCAGTAGCGATCGTTCGTGCCGAGCAGGATCAGTTTGGGCATCGTGATCTGCTTACGGTAGCTGTACGGATCCTCAAGCTCCATCAGCCGGTCCGCCTTATTGCTGTTCAGGATCGGTATCAGCCCTGCAGAGGTGTAATCGTCGATCTGCTCGCTGGCTTCCCCATAGGACTTGATCATATGGGCGATCTGCGCCTTGACGTTGAGGATATCGATCACCATGGGGGCGATGGCTTTGACGCGCTTATCGCCAGACGCACCGACGAGCCAGGTGGTCCAGCCCCGTTTTGAAGCGCCTGTGATGATAAACTCGCGGATCGGCTTCTTAGCATGGGTCTTAGTAAATGCCTGGATCGTGTCCATGGCCTTGATCACGGTCTTCGCCATGGGGAAATGGAGCGGCCAGGTCTCATCGCCCGTCTCGATGAACTTGAGCCATGTGTATACGATCAGCTCATCCTCGACCTTACCGCCGTAGAGCGGCTGCATCGGGTTGTTGTAGACGATGGCGAACGGAGAGCCGGATGCCCTGGCCGCCATCAATCCGAGAACCGCCTCCTCCGCGCCGCCGCTGCCGCCGGTGTTCAGCAGGGTGCACATCTCAGGGGCATCCATCGCATCAGGGATGAATATCTGGAGTCTGTGTTCCCAGTTGTGGCCCTGCCAGGTCTGGGACACCATGCGGAGATCATAGGCCTTACCGCCCGGGAGCGTCTTCTCGGCCTTGAGTTCCCAGTGATACGCGGGTTCGGCTTTCGCCAGATAACCTTTGAGGTCTGCGGCGGCATCGCGGCCCAAACCAGCTGCCATCATCATCGAGCACACGATGATCAACGAATATTGTCTCACGTCGAAATCCTCCTGGGACTTGAATACGTCCTGAACGGATGCTATACTTTACCTCCGGGTACCCATCGGCTGAGCCGATTGGGCTGTGGAGTTTCGCTGGCGTGTCCTGGAATGACCTCTTCATCGGTCTCTCCCACTTCAACTACCTTGTGGTTGTGGATGTGCTGGCGATCGCCTGGCTCGTCTACCGCCTCCTGCTCTGGGCACAGGGCACTCGCGCGTGGCAGATCATCTGCGGGCTGCTGATCTACTTCGGAGCGGTCTTCGTTACCGATTGGCTCAACCTCTTTGCCCTGAACTGGCTGCTTCGAAGCATGTTCGCGTTCGGGCCGGTCGCCCTCGTCATACTCTTCCTCCCTGAACTGCGCCACGCTCTTGAGGAGTTCGGGCGGCCTGGTTTCTGGAGCCGTAGTTTCGGATTGGTGCCCCAGGAAGCCGTTGGTGATATGATCGACGCGGTTGTGCCTGCGGCTGCCTCGATGTCTGTGAAGCGAATCGGCGCGATCATGGTCGTCGAGAGGGAATCCCGTCTCGAAGATGTCGTTGCCACCGGTACGACGATGGAGGCCAGAGTCTCACGGACCCTGCTCGAAGCCATTTTCTATCCAGGCAATCCCTTACACGACGGAGCTGTGGTGCTCCGCAGTAATCAGCTTGTTGCTGCCGCTTGCACGCTGCCGTTGACCGATGCCCCTCGCATTGAGGCCGCTGTGCACACCCGTCATAAGGCTGCCCTGGGCATGTCGGAAGAGAGCGATGCGGTGGTCGTTGTGGTGTCTGAGGAGACAGGAACGATATCGATCGCTGTTGAAGGCCGACTCGTCCGCGGCTTTACCGAGGAGAGCCTTCGCGATCGTCTGCAGCAGACCCTCGACTACGGAGCGACGCCCGGGCTTGCCGGTACGGCCATCGGGCAGGCTGCCGTGCGGGTGAGCGGTGCGATCATCCAGAAGTCCAGAGCGCGCAGAAAGAGCCGGAGGCGTTCGCATGATGGAGCCGCGCGATGATCCGCGGGCTTCGAGAGAACCTGGCCCTGAAGTTAATCGCTCTGGCCACTGCGATCATGATCTGGTCGTACGCGGCCACAGAACGCGTCGGCGCTCCTACGAGACAGGTGATCGCCGAGGTGGTACCGACGGGTCAGCCTCCGGATGGGTTGACGGTCGATCTTGGAGCGGAAACGGTGACGGTGGAGATCGCCGGACCCAGAGCCCAGCTGGACTCTGTCGTAAGGGGCGCGATCAAAGCCATCGTCGATCTATCTGCTGCTCGGCCGGGCGCTCGCACGCTCCGGGTTACCCGCTTCGTATCTCCGCCCGAAGCTGCGGGGATCACGTTCCCCGGGCAAGTGCGAACCGTTCCGGCTCGCATCGAGACCACGGCAAGGAAGCGGATGCAGATTACCGTCCAGTATCGTACGGAGCCGCCGCTGGGCAAGCGATTCACCACACCGCGAATCGAGCCGGGCTGGGCGGATGTCGAAGGCGCGAGAGATTCCGTCGAATCCATCGCGTCCATAGTCGTCCGACCCGATGTGAAACCGCAGGGTTTCGGTGGACAAGTCCCGATCGACGCCGTAGACCGCAACGGCCTCGCCGTTGATGCCGTCAGGATCGATCCGCCCACCGCCTATGTGGAGATCCAGGCGCGGAACCTCGCCGAGGCCAGAACCCTGATCGTGAGCCCCACGCTGGTCGGAAGACCGGCTCCTCCCTTTGTCGTCTCTGCTGTGTCCTGCGATCCCGTGCAGGTTGAGGTCACCGGTCCCGTCGCCGAACTAATCGCCCTTCGGGCGCTGCGTACCCACCCGATCAATGTGGACGGGATCGCAGCCGATACGACCCGCCAGGTCGCCCTCGATCTCCCCGGTTCGGTTCAGCCCGTTCGGGGCGCCGTCCTCGTCAATGTGACCGTCCGACTGCGAGATGCCTCTCGTCCCGAGCCGTAGTCTGCGATGATTGACACCCATTGCCATTTGAACCACGATCGCTTTGAAGCGGATCTGGAGGCGACCCTCGAGCGGAGCCACCGCTCCGGAGTCGTCGGGCATATCGTGGTTGGGTTCGATAGGCCGAGTTCGGCGGATGCAGTCCGGTTGGCTGTCCAGTATTCGAATCTATGGGCTGCGGTCGGTATCCACCCGCATGATGCGACTGGCTACAGCGCAGCGGAGACCGGATGGCTTCGCGATCTGGCCCAAGCGGAGCGGGTCGTGGCCATCGGTGAGATCGGCCTGGACTACTATAGAGACTACTCGCCCCGTGTGGCACAGCGCGATGCATTCGCAGCCCAACTGGCTCTTGCGGTGGACCTCGGACTGCCTGTCGTTATCCACTGCAGGGATGCCTATGATGACGTTCTGGACACGCTTGCTGCCTATCGAGGGGCCGTGCGCGGTGTCATGCACTGCTGGTCGGGAACGGTCGAAGACGCCGAGCGGGCGCTGGATCTCGGCCTGATGCTCGGCATTGGCGGTGTGCTTACGTTCGTCAACCCCGGGTCGCTGCCGGACTCCGTGCGAATAGCCGGGTTGGATCGGATTGTCCTTGAGACGGACGCCCCGTATCTGGCGCCCACCCCGTATCGGGGCAAGCGCAACGAGCCCGCCTATCTCACGATGATCCGCGATGCCATAGCCAGGGTCCTAAGTGTCGATGAGGCGATCGTCGCTCAACATACGACCTTGAACGCATACAGACTATTCGATCGGATGGTTCCGGTCGCTGCTTGATATGTAGGCCTCGACGACATCCTCGGTCGGCCCGTCCATCCGGATCGTCCCCGCATCCAACCACACCGTTCGCGAGGCGGCCCGGCGTACGACAGGCATGTCGTGGGAGACGAAGACGATGGTTCTGCCGGAGCGCTGGATTTCCTCGATCCTGCGGAAGCACTTCGCCTGAAAGGCTTCGTCACCGACGGCAAGGACTTCATCCACGAGGAGGATGTCAGGATCGGTGTGGATCGCGATGGAGAAACCGAGCCGCATCTTCATCCCTTCGGAATAGTTGCGAAGCGGCGTATCCGCTTTCGCCGCAAGGTCCGGCGCATCGAAGGCGAACGCCACGATATCCTCCATTCTCTCCCGAATCCGTCGAACACCCATGCCGAGGATCGAGCCATATAGCTCGATGTTCTCGTACCCGGTCAGGTCCGGATGGAAGCCTGCTCCGAGTTCGAGAAGCGGCGCCACGGAACCATGGACGGAGATGGTTCCGTGTGTCGGACGATAGACTCGGGCGATCAAGGACAGAAGTGTCGATTTACCGGAGCCGTTTCGGCCGATCAACGCCACGGTTTCGCCCCGATGTACGGTGAGGTCCAGGCTCTTCAGCACCTCGATTAGTTCGCGAGGGCGGCGGCGAAGCGCATTAACCGCGGCGAGCTTGACCGAGCCGTAGACCTGATGGTGAACGACGAAGGACTTGCTGAGCCGTGAGCAGGCTATGGCCGCATCGACAGGGATCTTGGTCACGGACGCTCCACGAACTGCCACTTCCGTTTATTGAAGTAGGCGTAGGAGAGCAGGAGCAGAGCGACCGAAACAGCGCCGGTGAGGAGGAGATTGGCAGGATCTAACGGCATGGACGGATGGCCGCCGATGGCCTGGGGCGATGGCGGCTCCAACAGGCATTTACGATAACCGTTGATAATCGATGCCATTGGATTCACGGTGTACATCAAGCGCAGCCAGAATCGCCCTGGACCCGAGAGCGCCGGCGAGTAGTAGACCTGTTCGACGACGTACATGATGGGCAGCAGAAAGAACAGGAGGTTCAACAGGATGCCGGTGATGTACTTGACATCCTCGTAGAAGACATTGAGACACGCGACGAGGAGCGACAGGGCGGTCACCAGGATCAACTGGACGAGGACTAGATAAGGAAACCAGACGATCGTGGGAAGGATGGGCGCTCGGACATAGAGTAGAAGATACGCAAAAAAGATGCACCACGATAGGATGAAGTGGATGAAGTTCGCGATGGTCGACGATAAGGGGACGATCTCCCGGGGCAGATATACCTTCTTGATGATCCCATACATCTGTAGAATCGATTGGCTTGCATCTAGTATGGCCGTCTGAAAGTACGTCCACGGGATGATCGCCACGAGGACATAGGCGGAATAGCTTGTGAAACGATTGGCGAGGCCAGCGAACTTGAAGACGAACGTGATGCATGCGACCTGCATCAGCGGCGGGGCAAGAGACCAGAAGAACCCGAGACGGGAGTTCTTATATCGGACCTTTAGATCGCGCCGGACCAGCTGCCAGAGCAGCTCACGGAACCGCCAGACCTCGATGATATTATCGATCAATGGTTGACGAACCCTGTCATGGCCAACACGTCTGAGTATATATGTGCGGCTCCCGCCCTGTCAACGGCATCCAGTTCAGGCGGTCCGGGCCTGGCGCATGTGGACCAGTTGATTCGCTCGATGCTTCTCAACGGTTCCGATGTAATGATGGTCCCGCGCGCGGTGTGCGGACGCCCATGAAGAGGGATTCAGCGCCTGACCGTCGAAGTCAACCCGCACGACCTGAAGGGCGCCTGTCGCTCGCTCCGCGAGAAGCAGGTGGTTGTCGGGGCTGGTAGTTCGGCTCGATCATGACGCCGTCGTAGGATCATGGCGACGGCACCGGAGGAAACGGCCATGCAGCGATGGAAATACCGCTCACTCGTGTTGCGCGACCTGTCGATCGCCGAATCCAAGCTGAACGCAGAAGGCGAGAAGGGATGGGAGCTTGTCTCGGTTTGCCTTCTCGAAAGCAATACCGCACGCGTGTTCTTCAAAATGCGGGCAGACAGCGATGGTCCGGACCATGCGCACCAGGGCGATGCTTTAGGCATCCAGACACCGTTCTCGTAGCGCCGTACACGACATCCATCGTCAATCCGCTCACTTGCCGCCCGTGGCAAGATGCATAATATCGACCTGCGTGGCCTCGGAAGCCGGCATTGCACCGACGATGCGTCCCTCATGCATCACCACGATCCGATCGCTCATGCCGAGGACTTCCGGCAGCTCGGACGAGATCATGATGATCCCGACGCCTTTAGCAGCCAGATCGTTGATCAACTGGTAAATCTCCGTCTTGGCGCCGACATCGATGCCCCGAGTCGGTTCGTCGAAGATGAGCACCCTGCTATCCGTAAACAGCCATTTGGCCAGAACGACCTTTTGCTGGTTGCCGCCGGATAGATTCTGTACCGTCTGTTCGATCGAGGGCGTCCGGATGCCAAGGTCCGATACATATCCCTGCGCGATCCCTCGCTCACGCCCGGCCATGATGAAGTTGAAGCGGGAGATCGCGGCCAGATTCGCCAGGGTCACGTTCTCGCGGACGGCCATGCCGAGCACGAGTCCCTGCGCCTTCCGGTCCTCGGTAACGAGTCCGATACCGAGGCGGATGGCGTCCTGTGGAGACCGCACTCGGACTGGTTTGCCGTCCAGCAGGATCTGGCCGGCATCAAAGCGGTCCGCACCGAATATGGCTCTGGCCAGTTCCGTGCGTCCGGACCCGACGAGACCCGCGACGCCGAGGACTTCGCCCTTGCGCACCGTGAGGTTGATATCCTGCAGGACGTTCCTGCGGCTCAGTCCCTGTACCTCGAGGATCGGGTCGCCGATGGGCGCCGGTACCTTGGGAATCATCTGGGTAAGCTCGCGGCCCACCATCAACCGGATGATGTCGTCACGCGTCAGCTCAGCGATGCCGTGGGTCGCGATATGCCTGCCGTCTCGGAGGACGGTGACCCGGTCTGCGATTTCAAAGACCTCCTCCAGACGATGGGAAATATAGACAATGCCGACACCTTCGGCCTGGAGTTGGCGGATCAGCTTGAAGAGCCCGACCAGCTCATGTTCGGTCAGCGTCGCCGAGGGTTCATCCATCACGATCACGGAGCTTTTTCGAGACGTAGCCTTGGCTATTTCGACCATCTGCTGTTGAGCGATGGAGAGTGTATGGACGGGAGCTCGTACGTCGAGCTTGACGCCCAGGCGGTCGACGACTTCCTGAGCCTCTCGATACATCCTTCGGAAGTCGACGAATCCGGGAATACGAGCGCCCGGCTCACGTCCGAGAAAGATATTCTCCGCGGCGTTCAGGTAGGGGACGAGGTTGAACTCCTGGTAGATGATCGAGATGCCGAGGTCCATTGCGCGTTGCGGGCCGTCAATCGTCACAACGTCGCCCCGCATGATGATATCGCCTGCATCCCGCGGCTGCGCGCCAGCGAGGATCTTCATCAGCGTCGATTTGCCGGCGCCGTTCTCTCCCACGAGTGCGTGCACTTCGCCGGGCATTACGGTGAGGCTGACGCCGTCGAGCGCACGGACGCCGGGATACGATTTGCTGATCCCGCGCATTTCGATGACTGGATGGGTGGACTGTGCTGCGGTACTCACAATGGCGACTCCCGGCGGCGAATGGCTGGAGCATTGTAGCAGAGCCGAACTCCGTTGACAAGCCCGGGAGCGACGGCTATACTGGCATGACGTACGTTACGGACCAGACAGGATTCTATGCAAGCTCTAGAGGACTATGACGAGGGCGAGCGGCCCGTGCCGTCAACGGCTGCGGAGGGCCCATGGGAAACGGGGCTGACGCCGGCCGACCCCGCTCCGAGCGTGTCCAGCGCCGGCGTCAATACTCCGATCCGATTGTTCGCGGGCAGCGGTAATGAACCGCTAGCTCAGGCGGTTGCCAGCAGGTTGGATCTCACCCTTGCCGATATGCACCGGCGACAGTTCGCCGACGGAGAGATCCATCTGCGATGCGACGAGACGGTTCGCGGAACCGATGCCTATATCATTCAGCCTACCTGTCCGCCGGTGAACGATCACCTGGTGGAGTTGCTCATCTGGATTGATGCCGTCAGACGGGCGTCGGCCCAACGGGTGACTGCCGTCATACCCTATTACGCGTACGCTAGACAGGAAAAGAAGGATCTGCCGAGGGAGCCGATCAGCGCGAAGCTCATCGCGAACCTGCTCGAGCGAGCTGGGGCTGATCGGATCATGGTGATGGATCTGCACGCCGATGCGATCCAGGGCTTTTTCGGATTACCCGTTGATCACCTTACGGCAATCCACGTATTGGCCCGGCACATTGCCGAAAGGAACCCTCCGTCGACCGATATCGTCGTCGTTTCTCCCGACGAAGGCCGGGTGAAGATGGCTCGACGCCTCGCGTCACTGCTTGGCACCCGGTTGGCGGTCGTCTATACGGGTAACGCCGGCGAAGCGGGTGGGCGGCGAAGTTACCTTGCCGGGGAGGTGAAGGATGCCTCGCCCGTGATCATCGAGGATATGGTGACCACCGGTCGAAGTGTCCTGGAGGCCTGCGATGTCCTTATCGAACACGGCTGCCGCCCACAGATCCGGATCGCAGCCACCCACGGCGTCTTTGCCGGAGAGGCTCTGCGGCATATCGCCGAGCGTACGGATGTCGCTGAGATCCTCGTTACCGATACAGTCCCGCAGCCCGCAGCGCAGGAACAACCAAAGCTCTCGGTGGTGAGTGTCGCGGACCTGTTCAGCGCCTCTATTTTGCGTGCGCATTACAACCAGTCCATCTCATCGCTCTTTCCTCCGGCCGCCCTGAGCGCGCGAGGCTGAGTATGGACTACGAAAGGCCAGTATAACGTGACTGAGTCGCTACGCTTTGATACCTATTACCGCTACGACGAGTTGACCGAGCTGCTCCGCGGTCTTGAGGCGGCCTATCCGGACCTGCTCACGATCTCGAGTATCGGTACGAGCTACGAGGGCCGGGATATCTGGTGCGCCACGATGACGGCTCGTGCAACTGGTCCGGCCGAGCACAAACCGGCCGTGTATGTCGATGGCAATATCCATGCGACGGAGGTATCGGCGAGCAGCGCTTGTCTGTACTTCCTGTGGCAAACGCTGCAGGGATACGGTACCGATCCGGAGGTGCGCCGGTGTCTCGACACCCGTGCGTTCTATGTTATCCCTCGCTTGAACCCGGATGGCCCGGAGCTGTACCTTCGCGACAACCCCCGTTCGGTACGGTCCAGCGTACGCCCCTATCCCTACGACGAGGAGCCGATCGGAGGCCTGAAGGTAGACGATATCGATGGAGACGGACGCGTTCTAACGATGCGCGTGCCGGACTCGCACGGGGCGTGGAAGATATCGGACAGGGATCCCCGCCTCATGGTGCGGCGCGACCCAACGGAAGTCGGCGGGACATATTACCGACTCCTTCCCGAGGGGCGTGTCGACGATTACGATGGCATCATCCTGAACATCCAGCGGACCCCAGAAGGTCTGGATCTGAACCGTAACTATCCGGCCCACTGGCGAACGGAACAGGAGCAGCACGGCGCCGGGCCGTTTCCGACGAGCGAACCCGAGGTGCGCGCGGCGGTAGCGTTCATAACCAGCCATCCCAACATCATCGCCGGAGTGGCTTTCCATACCTACAGCGGCGTTCTTCTTCGGCCCTATGGCACCCAGAGCGATGAGAGCATGCCGGCGGAGGATCTCTGGGCCTATCAATCGATCGGAGACAAAGGCCTCGAACTGACGGGTTATCCGGCGATCAGCGTATACCACGATTTTCGCTACCACCCGAAAGAGGTCATCACCGGTGTCTTTGATGATTGGCTGTATGATCATCTCGGGGCGTTTGGATGGACGGTCGAGATATGGTGCCCGCAGCGGGAAGCCGGAATACCGGCCTTTGGACCCGGGAAGCCCGAGGGGGGCTATCGGTTCATCGATTGGTATCGGGACCATCCTGCCGACGACGATCTGAAACTGCTCCACTGGAACGACACCGCTCTGGACGGCAAGGGTTTCGTACCGTGGACTCCATTTGAGCATCCGGACCTTGGTGCGGTAGAGATCGGTGGATGGGATACGGCGTACTGTTGGCGTAATCCCCCACCGGAGCTGCTCGAAAAGGAGATCGCCCGATTTCCCGAATGGCTTCGCTGGCAGGCGTTGATCTCGCCCCGGCTGACGCTGGATCGCTTTACGTGCGAGCCGCTCGGAGACGGAACGTACAAGCTAACGCTCGTTGTAGATAACGAAGGCTGGCTGCCCACGTACGGCACCAAGAAGGCCCTGGAGCGAGGATCAGCTCGGCCGGTGATTGCAGAGATCACTCTCCCTGAAGGCGCGAGCCTCGAGATCGGACAGCTCAGGACAGAGCTCGGTCATCTCGAAGGCCGAAACGGCAAATCGGCGGCCAGCATCGGATGGATGGCGGATCCTACGGACGAACGTGCTCGAGTTGAGTACGTGATCCGAGCGCAGGCGGGCGACGTTGTCAAGGCAGTAGTGCGTGCCGAACGCGCGGGACGGATCGAAACGGAGGTTGCGCTCCGCTGACCCAGTCCGAGGCAGCATCTCGAACGTTAGGCGCCGGTCTGATGAGACTCCCGCGCATCCGGGAGACGGTTCACTAAAGCCAGCAGTACATCATATACTGCATCCGACACCGGAGCGCTCAGCTGTCGGGCCAGAGCCCGCTTTTTTCGAGCGGTCTGGATACACGCGGCATCGGCACATACATAGGCTCCTCGCCCGAGGGCCTTTCCCGTTGGATCGTAACATACAACGCCGTCCGGAGTCCGGACCAGGCGTAATAGCGCCCGCTTCTCGTCGGATGTTCGGCAGCCGACGCACATTCGGCGGGGTTTATGCCGGGGTCGCATGGGCATTCGCCAACCTCAAGACGCCGTGCGGTGTGATGGCGTAGGGCTATTCCGCCGGCGCAGAGTCTGCTGCCACTGATGCCGTATCTGGATCGGCCGCGGCGGCTGCGGGCGCTGGCTTCGTGGCGGCATCGTTCGCTGTGCCGCCAGCTCCCGTTTCACGAGCGATCTGCGACTCAGACCGAATATCGATACGCCAGTGCGTCAGCTTCGCAGCGAGACGGACGTTCTGCCCTGACTTGCCGATCGCCAGGCTCAGTTGGGCGTCGGGAACGATGACGAGCGCAGTCTTTGGTTCGCTTGGGAGGAGGCGAACGCTCGAGGGTTTCGCTGGCGAAAGCGCCTCTTGTATGTATTGAGCCGTGTCCTGTGACCATCGTATGACATCGATTTTCTCGTCATACAACTCGTTGACCACGGCCTGAACGCGGTTGCCTCGATGGCCGACGCAGCTCCCGACCGGATCGACTTTTGGATCTCGCGATAGAACAGCGATCTTGGACCGGGCGCCCGGCTCTCTTGCGACTCCCTGAATCACGACGGTTCCGTCAGCGACCTCTGGAACTTCGAGCTCGAAGAGCCGTCGGATCAGGCTGGCGCTGTTTCTGGATAGGATCACTTGAGGGCCGCGAGCCGTTCGCCGCACTTCGGCCACCAGCACTTTGATCCTGTCATTGAAGCGATAGGGCTCATTCGGCACTTGCTGGTCCGGCGGAATAACGCCCTCGATCTTGCCCAGGTTCACCAGAATGTGCCGATACTCCCTGCGTTGGACTACGCCGATGATGACCTCGTTGATCCGCTCACTGTATTCCGCGAAGACCCGTTCACGCTCGAGTTCTCGCAGCTTCTGAACCACAACCTGTTTGGCCGTCTGCGCCGCGATTCGCGCCAGTGCAGGCTCGCGTAGAACGATTTCGATCGTATCGCCTGCTTTGCAGTCCGGATGTGTCAGGCGAGCATCATCGATATGGATCTCGTCCGTGTCCATCAGGACGTCGTCGATGACGGTGTAGGAGCGGTAGACTTGGATGGTCTTGAAATCGTCGGAGACCTCGACGCGGATATCGCTTGTCTGGCCAACGAAGTTCTTCTTGTAGGCGGTGACGAGCGCGTGTTCGATAATCTCCGCCAGGGTCGCTGGGGCGATATCCTTTTCACGGGCGATCTGTAACAGGGCATCCATCAACTCGTCATTCACAGACCGACCTCCTATAGAATACGGAAGCCGCCTTGTCAGGCGGCCACACATTGGACCTTACAAGATAACCATCCCGTCACACGCACCGGGACCGAGCGAGTTGGGCTATTATACCATAGAGGAGCCCGTTGCAACTATGATTTGTCCCGTTTGTGATGGTCCCTGAATCCGAGCCGATCGCGTATCTTGACGAGGTGTTCCCCGGCATTCAGGGCGAAGGCCCGTATGTCGGTGTGCGCCAGGTGTTCGTTCGGTTCTCCGGGTGTCCGCTCGATTGCGCATATTGCGATTCCCAGCGCGCACGGCGAAGGAGCGAGCGCTGTACCATCGCGGATTCCGATGCTGCCGGAGCGACCTCGACGGTATCGAACCCGATCGACCTGCCGCTCCTGCAACACCTGATCGCCGCCGCCGCTGGCGGCGCTCCGATCCACTCGATCGCAGTGACCGGGGGCGAGCCGTTGGTGCAGGTGGATTTCCTGGCAGCGTGGCTCGCTCGGTTGGCGAACGACCAGAAAGTGTATTTTGAGGCCTCCGGGATCATGCCGGAGCGAATGGCATTGATCGCCCCATATGTCTCGATCTGCGCCATGGATATGAAACTGCGGAGTACAGCCGGGGGCGTGCCTCGATGGACCGAGCACGAGGAGTTCCTCCGGGTATGCTCGAAAGCCGGGATGGATGTGTACGTTAAGGCCGTCGTCGGAATGGATACGAGCGTCGACGAAGTGCAAACCTGTGCACGACTCATCGAGCGTATCCGGCCGGAGACCGTTCTCATCCTCCAACCGGTCAGCCCTGCCCACCGGGTGCGTTCCGGGCCGGATGTCTCCCTTCTTGCGGGCTTGCAGCGTGCGGCGTTGGAGATCATTCCGGACGTCCGGGTGATACCGCAAACGCACAAGATGATCGGCGCTCGCTGATGTCCGTGCCAGAGGCGATCGTCCTCGTTTCGGGAGGATTGGACAGCTGCGTCAGCCTGGCCTGGGCCCATCGTCAGGGCTGGGGTATCCGCACGCTCCACGTTTCCTATGGTCAACGAACGGAGAAGCGCGAGGAACAGGCCTTTCATGAGATCGCTGATCATTACGAGGTTCCGGCGGAACGGCGACTCCGGATCTCCATTGAATGCCTCCGGTTGATCGGCGGTTCGTCTCTGATCGATCGTTCGATGCCCGTCGAAGCGGCTGAACTGGATCGCGGGGCGCTTCCGACCACGTATGTGCCCTTTCGAAACACCCATCTCCTCGCAGCTGCCGCCAGTTGGGCGGAAGTCTGCCGGGCGGATCGGATCGTCATCGGCGCCGTCTATGAGGATTCGAGCGGATATCCCGATTGCCGGCCGGCATACTACGAGGCGTTTCAAGCCCTACTCGATGTTGCCGCGCCGGGAGCGAACCTCCAGGTGGTGACGCCGCTATTGCATCGTACGAAGGGGCAGATCGTCCGGCTTGGTCGCTCTCTGGACGCTCCTCTTGATCGTACGTGGTCGTGCTATCAAGCAACGGAGCGGGCGTGCGGCGTCTGCGATTCCTGTGCCCTGCGATTGAAGGGATTTCGGGAAGAGGGAATCCCGGATCCGATTCCGTACTCGTAATAGTCGGTACTCCGTCGCGCATACGGCGGCGTCCGCCGCATGACAAATATCCCATGTTGGCCAACAGCGGCGATGGGCCGTTGTCAGGACGATCAGGAGGTGAACGGCATGGTCCCAGTGATGGCGGCGGATATCCCCAGGCCGCCGCAGAGCGTTTTCGTGGGACGGTATCCGCAGCTCATCGCGATGCGGTACGTCTCAGGCAAGGAGCTTCCAGCAGGTGCGGTAGAAGCGATCCGCTCCGAGAAGGATCGCATCTTCGCGAAGATCGGCGGCTCCACGCTAGTGCTTGATGGCGGACGCTGGCGGACTGCGACGCCGTCGGATCGAATCCCGCAATTCGGCTCTGGCGAAGAAGGGCCCAACGGGGCGATGCTGACCAGCCAGGCTCGAACCCGGGACGGGGAGATCTGGGCTACCACCGCATCCGGAGCCTTTCGGAAGAAAGACGGCCAGTGGACCGTACTGGATATCCCGCGTGTCTATGCGGTGCGCCAGGTGATGCCCGATATCGACATGGTGATCCGCAGGGTGCTTGCGGACCCATCTGGACACATCTGGTTGGTGACCGATCGCGGCGCCTACCTGACCGACGGCCAGGGTTGGTGGCATCCGCTGGATCACCACGACGGCATGCCCTATGTCGTGATGACCTGCATGGCGATTGCCCCGAATGGGGATCTCTGGGGCGGGACGTCCGAGGGAGCGTGGCGCCTGCGCGCCGGTCAATGGCGCTATTTCTGGGGGCGGCGCTGGCTTCCGGGTAACAACGTTGCCGATATTACCGTGGATGATCGGGGGCGCGTCTGGCTGGCGACGGATGCGGGCATCGCCTGTATTGAGGAGCGGGAGATGTCGCTGGCCGATAAGGCGCTGCACTATGACGCGATCACTCAGCAACGGCATAACCGTAATGGCTGGATCTCCGACTGCAGGTTCGAGACGCCCGGTGAGCCGGATAAGGGCGTCATTCACCATGCCAGCGACAACGACGGCTTATGGACCTCCATCTACGTCGCCGCAGAGTCGTTTCGCTATGCCGTGGATAAGTCCGCGGAAGCTCGGGCCAACGCGTCGAAGAGCCTGCAGGCGCTGCTCGACCTCGTTCGGTTGAGCGGCTATCCTGGCTTTCCCGCAAGGGCCATCATCAAGAAGGGCGAAAAGGTAACCGGTTATCAGCCGCACGAAACGGTTCGAGTCGATGGCGAAACGGACCCGATCTGGTATGCCTCGCCCTCGCATCCCGAGTATATCTGTAAAGGCGATACCTCATCGGACGAGCTGGATGGGCATTACTTCGCCTGGTATGTCTATTACGAGTGTGTGGCGAACAAGGAAGAGAAAAAGCAGATCGCGGACGTATGCCGTGCGGTCACCGATAATCTCTTGCGCAACGGGTTTACCCTCGTAGGGCACACGGGCCGCAAGACCCGATGGGGCGTCTTCGCTCCCGAGTACCTGAACGAAGATCCCCGCTGGGTGGATGAACGGGGATTGAACTCCCTTGAGATGCTCTGTTATCTGAAGGTGGCCCATCATATCTGCGGCGATCAGCGCTTCGCCGATGCCTACGAAAAACTCATCTCAGAACACCATTACCTGATCAACACGTTGCTCTATCGACATCGCGCCATCTGGTATAGGATCAACTTCTCCGACGATGAGCTGGCCTTCTGCACCTTTTACCCGCTAATCCTCCTCGAGACGCGGCCTGAGCGAAGAGCGGTGCTGTTGGAGAGCCTCGCGACGAGCTGGAAGGGCCTCCGGGAAGAGAATCGGGCCTGGTACAACATCCAGTACGCGGCGCTTGCCGGCGGTATCGATCGTCTCGACCGCGCGGTCGAGTGCCTGCAGGATTGGCCCTATGAGTTGATTGAGTGGAAGGTGCGCAACAGCCATCGCCACGATGTTGAGCTCCGGTATGCCCCGGGACGGGGCGGACCGTGGCTGGATCGTGTCCTGCCGTTCAGCGAACTGCGGATCATGCGCTGGAACGGCAATGCTTACGAGCCGGATGGCGGCGGCGATGGCTCTTCGGAAGATGATGGCGGCGCCTGGCTGCTGGCCTACTGGATGGGACGGTACCATGGGCTGATCCGACACTAGGCGGCGCTGCACCGCCGACAGCAAGCTCCAGCAGGAGATCAGAACAATCCGGGAGGCACTCCGGCAGCGCCCGCGATCCCCTGCATCATCTCTTGTGCGAGCGCCTCCGCACGGGTCTGGGCCTCGCGTATCGCCGTGACGATAAGATCCTGGAGCATCTCAACGTCGTCAGGATCGACGGCGTCCTTCTGGATGCGAATGTCGACGAGCTTGCCCTTGCCGGTGACAACAGCCGTTACCGCCGTTCCCCCAGAGGACGCTTCAACCCGGGCGTTTTCGAGTTCTTGCTGGGCCGCCGCCAGATCCTCCTGCATCTTTTGCGCCTGCTTCATCAGTTTCCCTATGTCACCGAGCCCGCCAAGGGGATTGCGTCCGCCGAACGCTGGTGTCATGACTGTCGTCCCTCCGTTCTGGTTAGAATGATTCGTCTTCCCTGGATACGATCACGCCGTCCATCGTTCGAGCGGTCGTCTCCAGAAGCGAAGGTTGTTCGGTTGCCGCGGACGGTGTCTCAGCGCGGGTCTTCGCTGCCGTCCTGGAGTCCGGTGCGACGATGCATCGGACCTTGAGGCCCGCGACGCCGAGCTCATCAGCGAACACCTGTTCGATCATGGCGCGGGCATTCGGGCGGTCCGCGCGTGCGCGGGCGAACTCAGCCTGGAACGCGAGGCTGACCGTATCGTGCTCGAGATCGGCTACGGTCACATCATCGGTGAGCACTCCTGCAGCGGAGCGTGATCGATCGATGATGCGAGAGCGCACTCGAGGCCAGATCCGCTTCAATATGTCCAGAGTTATCCCAACATCGCGCGCAGCCCGGGCGGCGTTGCCCTGATCATCGGTGACGGACGGAACCGCTCGAACGGGCGCCGCGCGATCCGCACGGGAGTCCGCAGGATTGGTGTCGATAGGAAGCGCTTCGCGAGCCGGTGGCGCAACGCTGACCGCTGGGCGCTCCGTGGGTTCAGCCATACGCCAGAGGGTCCGTTCGAGAATGATTCTGTGTTGATTGGAGAATCGGAGATCACGCTCGGCCTCAGCGAGCATTGCGAGCAGTTCAAGCAGCCTGGCAGGGGTGAACCAGCCGCTTTGTTCACGAAGCGTCTCTGCGTGCTCCGGAGGCATCCCTTGCAGACTTGCGACGCTGCCGGTATAGGCGACCACCAGAATATCCCGTATATGCTCCTGCAGGGCGGCAAGAGCTTGCCGGACATCCGCGCCCGATGCAAGGATCGTCGTACTGAACTCAAACGCGGCGATGGCGTTCGCATCCCGGATTGCCCGCATTGCCGCGTCGATCGTATCCCGGCCTATGGCGCCGAGCGATTCCCGGACAGCGGTCTCGGTGATGGGTCCGTCCGCAACGGCGATCACCTGCTCCAGAAGGCTCAGCGAATCTCGGAACGAACCTTCTGCGGCCCTGGCGATTAGATACGCTGCTTCTTTCTCCCATTCAAGACCTTCGGCCTGCAGAACTCGCTCCAGATTTGCGGTGAGGGCATCCAGGGATCCGCGCCGAAAGTCGAAACGTTGACATCGGGATCGGATCGTCGGAGGGACTTTGTGCGCCTCTGTAGTCGCCAGGATGAACACAACGTTGGCCGGGGGCTCTTCGATGGTCTTCAGCAGCGAATCGAACGCCTTCTGGCTGAGATCATGCACCTCGTCGATGATATAGACTTTGCATCGCCCTTCAACCGGACCAAATCGGGTGTTCTCGATGATCTTCTCGCGCACATCATCGATACCCGTCTCCGATGCCGCGTCCATCTCGACAACATCGATCGAGGAGCCCGATCGTATCCGTTCGCACGTCGAACACGTGCCGCAGGGGTCCGGGGTGGGTCCCGTACTCGATTCACAGTTGAGCGCCCGGGCGAGGAGGCGCGCTGCGCTGGTTTTACCGCAGCCCCGTGGTCCGCAGAACAGATACGCATGGGCGTAGCGCTGCTGGCGGAGTGAGTTTCGGAGTACCGTGGTGACGTGATCCTGTCCGATCAGTTCGGTGAAGTTCTGCGACCGATATTTCCGATAGAGGGAGACGTAGGCCACGTTGTGCGCTCCGGATCCGGTTGCCGATGTGAATGTGATCGTGCGGTCCGTTTTTGTGATGTCGTCCGACGGGAGCGGCCCGATCACGGCTCTGGCCCGGTAATCACGCGGCACTCGGGAAGTCATCCTTAGTGCTGCTGCCTTCCGGCCCTGACACGGTTCAGATGCTTGCCGATGCGCGGAACCCGGCCATCGTCGCCGCTAAGGCGCGTTGAACCGCCTGACGTGCATCCCGAGAACGGACACCTCAGCCCCGCTTGAGCGGATTGCGGGTTCAGGGCACCGCTAGCTCCCCGCCTAGCACGATCACATCCCTATTGTACGCCATTTCTACTCGATCTTGGGGGATACCGTAAGGACAGAGGGAGCCAACGGCCCTACTGAGATAGAGATGGACGGACCGAGTGGTCCGTCCATCAAGGGATTGTCCCTAACACTGCCCGTAACGGCGGCGCCCTGCTATGGTGTTTGGCGCTGAAGCTCCGCGTAGCGATCGGCAGGAAATACATCCTTCTCCGTGATCGGCGCCCGTCGGAGAACCTGGGCTCGAGTGATCCGATATACCTTGCGGAGGATCCGGTTCGGCGGTGTCTTCTGGGATTCTACGGTCAGATATTTCCGATCCGTCATCCCTTCGCCAGACCATCCGAAACGATCCTGAACGAACGGTGAGGTGCCTCGGGGATCGAACTCGAAGACCAGAAAGTACCGATCACTGGTAAAGCTGTACATTTTCGGGTCCTTGCTCATGTCGATCTTCCGTCCCCAAATACCCTGGCGAACGGAGTGCTGATCCTGCATGAGCGTGACGCTCTGATCGATCGTAAAGGTAAAGGCCTTCAGCTGCGGCGGCCGCCAGTTCTCATCATGGAGTCGAATGGTGACGCGGGCGCCGTCACCGACGTTGAACTGACCCTTGAGTTCCAGTACCCGGTCGGCAGTGAACGTCGGACGGACGTCGAAGGCGGTCTCCCATGGCGGTTGGACCGCCGGCGGTCTGGGCAGACCAACACTCAGCGCCGGCGGGTTCTGACCGACGGCTCGGTATTGCTCCTGCTTCTGGCGCGCCTCCTCGGCGCTCTTGAAAACGTAGAGGTCACGTGCCGACGGCTCGCCGGTATTCGGGTCGGTGGTCGAGGGCAGCTTAGAATCCAGCGCCCAATCGATCTCGTGCGTATATCGGCTGTACTTACGCTTCAGCATGAGCTCGAGATTATGCCGTTCACTATCCCGTACGTTGCGCTTGCTGTAGTCCTTGGGGTCTTCGCGCACAATCTTCATGCTCATGGCGAGAGCTTTGCGCCAGATATCGATGGATTCGTCGATTCTGCCCAGACGCGTCAGGGAGTGCGCAAGCTGGTGCCAGACGAACATCGGAACAGGTTTCGTCATCTCGCCGCGCTCATCAGCGCCCTTACGTTCTTCGGCGCACTTTTTGTACCAATAGTAGGCGCGGTCGTAGTCCTTGATCTTATCGGTGTTTTGCCATCCGAGCTCGAAGGCGATGTCATACACCGTAGGGTTATTGGCGTCGCCTTCCTCCAGGAGCCGCTGTGCGGCCGGGATATAGCGTCGATCCGAGCGCTCGCTTGAGTCCGTGAAGTTGTACGCCAGATGCCATGCGCCGGTGATGTAGACATCGAGATTATGAGGATCGAGCCAGGTGACCATCCGCACCATGGGCAGGATCGCATCGTAATCGCCCTCGTGGAAGAACTCGTCAGCCCGAACCCACAGGAGTCCGGCAACGGCTTGCTGCATGCCGAGGAGAGGGCCGAGGATGAACTCTGTCGAAAGACCCGCGAACGGGGTCTTTACGCCCCGGTGCATATCGGCGACGACCGGATCAATCCGCGACTGCGTGAATACCACGGCGATCGCGAGCGGCAGGAGCGCCAGAAGCAGTTTGCGGCGTGTTGCCTGGTGCATGGTGATACCCCGCTAGACCTCGCGCCGATCGAAGACGATGATCGCCAGGATCAAGAGAACCGCTGAATAGATGATCGCATACGCAACATTCTGCATGATGAACATATTCAGGTTCTTGATGACCACCTGCGGATGGATCAGCTTGTTCTGGATATTGAAGTTGCCGAAGTTCGGGATGGCGTAATGGACGAGTGTGGCCACAGCCCGGGTTGCCACGTTCTTATTCTCTAATAGCGATTCGGTAACGGAGCTGAGGTTGCCCACGATGAAGAGGCCGAAGCTCATGAAGAAGTTCACAACCGGCGTCGCAAAGGTGCTGAAGAAGATGGCCAGCGCACCCAGCAGCATCATCTGGAAAAAGGTCATGATCACGCCCATGACCATATCCGGTGAGAATCGACCTTCTTGATACCGAAGGACGCCGAGAAACACGATACCCATCGAAGCCAGCATCACGAACACAGTGAACAGGCCGCCCAGGAACTTCCCCAGAACGAACTCGTACCGCTGAACGGGTTTGGATAGAACGGTGTAGATGGTCCGCCGCTCGATTTCGGTGGGAATCACCTGGATGCCTGTCAGGACGGTGATCAATAGGCCCGCGAGCAGAATCACGGCAAGGCCCAGACTTCTAAGGACAGCAGAGCTCTCTCGGGGACTGAGAAAGCCGACCGAAGGTCCGAGGGCGATCATGGCGACGGCGACGATCAGCAGGATCAACAGGATCTTGCGCCGAAGCATATCCTCCAGGGTCTGTTTGGCGATGGCAAGGGTGACCATAGTCAGCTTCCCGTCTCTTTCATGACCGTATCCACAAAGACCTCCTCGAGGGTTCGCTTATGCGGCGCGACCGAGACGATCTCGGCTCCCGCTCCCCGAATCAAGTCGACGATCGGGTTCGTATCTTTCGGGGCGACGCCGGGCACGCGGCCGAGGCCGTTGGACTGTTCGCCGGCACCGACGACTTTCCTAATCTTCTCGAGAAGCGCCGCGTCGCCGCCCTTATAGACGATCTCGACGGTGTCCCCTGAGGTCAACTCAGCGGTCTTCCCAACCGTACGGAGCTTTCCCTGATGGATGATGGCGACACGCGAACAGGTGAGCTCCACATCCGGAAGTTGATGCGAGCTGAGGAAGACGGTCTTGCCCTGCCGGCCGACGTTGGCGATGATGTCCCGCAGTTCCGCGTGGGCGATTGGATCCAGACCCGACGTGGGCTCATCGAGAATGAGCAGCTTTGGATCATTAATCAAGGCCTGTGCGATGCCGGTACGCTGTCGCATCCCTTTCGAATAACCCCTGAGCGGGCGCCGCCAGGCCGAGGGATCAAGGTACACATCCTCAAGGGCCTTCTGGATTCGCTTGCTTCGCTCGGGCTCGCTGATTCGGAATAGACGCGCGTAGAAATCGAGCATATCCCAGCCGGTCATTCCCTCGTAGAAATACGCTTCTTCGGGCAGATAACTGATCTGCCCTTTGACGCCGATGTCCCCGATGGGTTTGCCCAGCACCGTCGCCGTGCCCTCAGTCGGAAAGATCAAACCGAGCAGCATCTTGATCGTTGTGGTCTTGCCGGCGCCGTTGCGGCCGAGAAAACCAAAAACCTCGCCTTCCTCGACTTCGAGATTGAGCCGATCCACCGCCCGAATCTCCGTCTTGGTCCAGACGTCGAGATAGGTCTTCGTCAGGCCTTGGATACTGACGGCAGCAGCCATGTACGGACCTCCTTGGCACGAATGCCTAAGTCACAAGAAAGCGGGGCGTGTCGCTCGTGCGCCCCGCAACTCCGGAGTATAGCGTTATCGGCGATAAGGTGTCAACGCCGGTTCTGATAAGACAGTGCCCCATCGTGATGATACAATGACGGTATGCGTCATGTTTTGAGTTCCGCATTCATCGGAGTCGTTTTCTCGATGATTGCGCTCCCGGCGATCCTCATCGCCCAGGCGACAAAGCCGGGTGCGAGCTTGCAGCCGACGAGCGCTCTGCCGGCGCGCGTACCGTACAGGCTGATCTCAGGGATTGTGACACTAGAAGCCAGTATCGCCTCCGGAAAGCCGATCCGCTCGGCTCTGGACACAGGACTGACTACATGCATCGCTTCTGAGAAGCTTGCGGAAGCGGCAAGAATGACCAGGCTCGATGCCCAACTCCTGCAAGCCCCTCTCGGGCCTCTGACCGTGACGACCTCCTCGCCGATCAATCTCCGAATCGGATCAGCGATGTTCTCGTCGGTCCCAGTGTCCATCGGCGATGTCGGAAGTCAGATCAGCTCCGATCGAAGCCTCGAGTGGCCAGAACTATGGATCGGCCTTCCGGTATTGATGTCCTGCGCCATCGTGCTCGATCCGACGGATAGCAGCGCCACTCTTATCGATAGCGGAGCTCCGCCGCCGAGGGGCTCGCGGCTCATATCGATCGAGGTACGTGATGGCCGAATCGAAGCGCCAGTGATCCTGAACGGCAAGGGGCCTGAGAGCTGGACCGTCAGCACGGCGACTCCGGGCACGGTGGTATCGAGTCGCCTGGCCAAACTGATCCAGCCGAAAGTCGAGAACCTGAGGGATGTAAAGACATCGTCCGGACGTATGGTCCGTATTGGCGCATCGAAGTTCGAGGACCTTCGGCTTGGATCCGTGAAGATCAACGGTGTAACTGCGGTCGTCCCTGCAACTGACGGCCCTGAAGTGGCAGGGGTGATCGGAACCGATGTGCTGCTCCGACACGTCGTCTATATCAACTGCGCAAAGCGCCAGATGGCGTTGGCGCCCCGCAGGGCGCAGCGTGGACAGAACTGAGAACGATGACGAAGCGTCCTATACTGGACTCCATTCAATATGGTAGGAGGAACCTGCGATGAAGCGATTGCTGGTGGCAGTCGTATGTCTCGGTGTGGCTCTGCTCTCCATCAGCCCTGCACTGGCGCAGACAAAGTCGTCAGGACAGAAGAGCCAGAACTCAAAACAGAAGGGTAAGTCGGGTAAAGGCGGGAAATCCAGCGGTTCCAAGAACGCTGGAAAATCCGCGCCTAAAGGAGGCGGGGCAGGGCCGGGGAGCACGAAGCAGTCGGGGACTTCTCAGGGCAACAAACCAAAGACCGATACGAAGGTAAAGGGAGGCGTCGATACTAAGGCCAGCAGCTCGACGGTGGAGGATGACGGCGCTTCGGGTCCCGATAAGGCGTTCAACTACGGCGCTCTAACCTCTGTTGCGTTGTACAACGGCAAGGACCTCACAGGCTGGAGCTTGCGGCGCGCCGATGGTAAGAACGCCTGGAAGCCCGACGGTCCAATGCTGACCAATACAGAACCCGGGACCGATCTTGTCTCGGATCGGAAGTTCAGTGACTTCGAACTCCATCTCGAGGTGAACGTACCTAAGAATGGCAACAGCGGCGTCTATCTTCAGGGACGCTACGAGATCCAGATCGCGGATTCGGCGGGCGCCACGGATCTGACCAACGGCATGATGGGGGCGATCTACGGCAAGGCGGCGCCCCGCCTCAACGCGGCCAAACCGGCCAATGAATGGCAGACGCTGGACGTTCATTTCCAGCAGGCGTTGAGAGACGAGAGCGGCGCGATCATCGCGAAAGCGCGGGTCACCATCATCCTTAACGATGAGATCATCGCCGACAATGTCGAGATCGATGGCGTGACAGGCGGAGCGCTTGATGCCGCCGAAGGCACTCCCGGTCCGTTGATGCTCCAGGGAGACCATACGGCGGTTCAGTATCGGAACATTCTGATAAAAGAGCTGCCCTCTAGATCATTGCCGCCGGCGGTGATGGACGACGAACCGGGGGCGAAACCCCCGCCACCGATCGACAAGGGCTGAGACGCTTGCGCGTGCGAGACTCACAACGATCGAATAGCCGGACCTCCGAACGATAGAACGAAAGGACCTAACGTGAGAATGCCCCGGCAGTACGGATTTACGCTCATTGAGCTCCTCGTCGTCATCGCCATCATCGGCATCCTCGCCGCGATGCTGTTTCCTGTCTTTGCGCAGGCGAGAGAGAAGGCCCGCGCGATCGTCTGTATCTCCAACGTCAGCCAGCTGGGCAAGGCGATGGCCATGTACTGGATGGACAACGATTCTAACTCGCCCATTCAGGAGCATCTCTACATCGAGGGCGGCTGTCCGTTCTGGATGGATGCGGCGTACGGAGTACCCAACTGGTACGCCGCCCCCTACGCCAACTGGGCATCAGCGATCTTCCCCTATGTTCGAAGCGTCGAGGTATACCGATGCAGCTCTCAGCGGGGATGGACCCAGAACTCCGACACGACGCAACCCGGCCTCAGCTACATCTACAACGGATTTGCGGCTGGGAGGAGCGACGCCGCGGCGCAGAACCCTTCGCAGACGGTGTTGCTGTGGGACTATCGCTACCTCACGTCCTATGCGGTCGTTAATCCGGCTCCTCCCATTCCGGGCCTCTGCACCGATCCCGGCTGCTACTGCTACTATGATGGATGGTCCGCGCACACCGAGCAGTTCAACGTTCTGTACTTCGATTCGCACGCCAAGAATATGCCCCAGGCCATGCTGCGGGCCAATCTCTTCGGCCTGCCGCCGGGCAACGTATTTAGCTTCTAATAGCACGACCAGCGGATCCGGTCGGGCGCGTTTGTCGGTATTGGAGGTGGTCTGATGCCGAACATCGTAGGGTCCGGCGCCAGGGATGTCGTTCGTGAAGGCGCCCACGAAGTACGCGAGAAACTCCGCGACGATCTCTCCCGTTGGAGTAGGATACGGCGCCACGTCAGTCTGAAACCGGAAATCGGTTGTCTCGCCTGCGACGCCATGGGCAAGATCGCCTGTTCGGCATGCGGAGGCTCGGGTAAGTCCGCCATGGTGATGGAGAACGGCGCCCAGGAACCCTGCGTTCGGTGTGATGGACATGGCTCGACGACCTGTGTGGAGTGTGCGGGCGCGGGTTTGATTCCGAACACCCGGCGCAAGGTATTTCTCGGGCTCATCATCGCGGGAGCAATCGCCTGGGCGTTAGTGCTGATCCAGCTGTTGGGGCGTGATCTGCTGCCCGAGCAGCGCGCTGCGCTCCTTGAGCGCAACGACCACGGTCGTTCTGTCACCATCGCCCCCGGGGCTGTTCAGCGGGATGCCCCGCCGTCCCAGGCGCCTCCGGGACGTGCCGTACCAACCGGACAGGGTCAGGCGCATGGCCCGACGACACATGGCGCCTTCGGTGGCCAGTCGGTCCCGCCATCTCCAGGAACTCAGGGCTTCGCGCCGCCCGGGGGCGTCTCAACGAGGGGCGGATCTGCCGGCACATCCTCAGCCCCAGCAGGATATGGCGGCTATCCGTCGGGCGGCGGCAACAGCGTACCCAGCCCTCCAAGATAGTCTCCGAAAAGCGCGGGCGCAGCCATCCGCTCTCCTCGTCGTCGGGTATACTCTGAACGACGGTCAACGAGCCGTCGGTTGGACCAACGCACGGGACCATGGGTTCCGGCGTGTTCCTGGAAGGATCGTCATGCGCGAAGATGCTTCCATCGGCACGAGGTCACATGGATCCGAGGCGTAACGATCAAGGGCAGCCCGCATAAGGCGGCTCTTGGGTATGAGGAGCCATGCATGACCCACGAAGCTACTGCTTCGACGCCATCCAATCTGGCCCGGTGGAAGGTGCTTATCGGGGCCATCGTCGTCCAACTCATCCTCGGTACGGTTTACGGATACAGTATCTTCTGGCAGCCTCTTGAAGAGCAGATCTATCCACAGAAGCTGATTTCCCATTCCGAGCATGTCCGCCTCGCAGACGAAGGAGTCCGGCTTCCCGAAGGCGCGTTGATCCTTCCCGATGCCGAGGCCGCCCAGAAGCATCATGAGCGCCAGGCTCCGCTGAAGTACTCCTTCGCGATCGCCATCCTAACGTTCTCCCTCGTCATGGTTTTCGCTGGTCGACTCCAGGACGCCAGAGGCCCGAAGATGCCGGCCCTGATCGGAGGGCTGCTCCTTGGCGGCGCCTTTCTCGTTGAAGGAGTGATCCTCCAGACCGGAGCCATTCGCGGCACCGGCGGCAATACGGCCGCGCTGCTGCTGACGATCGGCCTCATGGCAGGCGCTGGAATCGGCTTCGCCTATGTATGTCCCATCGCCGCTCTCGTCAAGTGGTTCCCGAAGGCCAAAGGGCTTGTGTCCGGTCTTGCGGTGGCCGGTTTTGGCTTCGGCGCCTTCGTGTTCAGCAGCAAGGACCTCCCCTTCGGCGGCTCATCCTTCCTGCGCGACAACGGCCCCGCGATGTTCTTTCTGGTGCATGGTGGTGTCGCCTTGATCGCTGTCCTTATTGGGGCTACACTACTCAGTAATCCGCCGGGAACATCACTCCGAGCCGCGTCTGTTGCGGAAGGCGAGGGGATGCTGCGCCGTCCGGCATTCTATATGCTCTGGACGATGTTCTTCAGCGGCGCTCTCGCCGGCCTCACGGTGATCGGCGTCGCCAAAGGTTTCGCTGGCGAGCAGCTCGTGTCCGCGGCTGGTGTGGTAACACCGGAGATCAAGAAGGAGCTGATGGAGAAAGGCGCACTGGCCGTCGGGTCGCTTGCGATCTTCAATGCGATCGGACGTGTCGTTTGGGGAATGATCTCCGATCGGATCGGTCGGACGCCAACGTTCGTCATCATGTTCGCACTGCAGGCTCTGGTCATGTTCTCGCTGCCGACATTGACCTCTGAGACCGCGCTTACCATCGGCGCGGGCCTCGTCGGCTTCAACTTCGGCGGCAACTTCGCCCTCTTTCCCTCGGCAACAGCCGATCTATTCGGCGCGAAAAGCCTTGGCGCCAACTATGGCCTTGTCTTTACGTCCTATGGCGCCGCCGGTGTAGCCGGCATCTATGCGGCGAATACGGCCAGGGAACTGACAGGGACCTATGCCGGGGCCTTCGCAGTGTGCGGGATACTCTGTGTGTTATCGTGTGTTATCTCCGTCGCCCTGCATGCGGCCAGTCGGAGGACGGTCCTTGCCGCCGCCTAACGACGCAATCCAACACCAGATGCCGAGACGCTCTTCGGCGACTGTCTGCAGTCATCGCCGGGAGCCGTTCGATTGGCACATTCGTAACTATCACCGAGACGCGCGTCGAAGAGCTCGCGTTCTCATGGAGGTCAGTTAGCCAATGTCGGAAGCAGCTAGATCAAGCGATGCGATCTTCACCGACGCTTCGTCCTTCCCTCCGGACCCGGCGTTTACCGCCCAGGCCAACGCCTGCGATCTGGAAATCTACGACCGGGCAGCGGCGGACCCGGAAGCGTTCTGGGCCTCGTTCGCTGAGGAACTAGATTGGATACAGAAATGGAACAAGGTCCTCGAATGGAAACCTCCACACGCCAAGTGGTTCGTGGATGGCAAGATCAATCTGTCCTGTAACTGTGTGGATCGACATGCCGCCGGTTCCCGTCGGGACAAGGCCGCCATCATCTTCGAAGGCGAGCCGGGGGACGTGCGGACCATTACCTATGGGGAACTCCACACCGAGGTATGCAAGTTCGCGAACGTCCTGAAAGGCCTCGGGATCAAGAAGGGCGATCGGGTCGCGATCTACATGCCTATGATCCCCGAACTGCCGATCGCCATGCTCGCGTGCGCCCGCTTGGGAGCCCCGCACTCCGTCGTCTTCGGCGGGTTTTCCACGGAGTCGCTCCGTGAGCGGATCCTCGACAGCGGGGCAAAGCTGCTCGTCACTGCAGACGGCGGCTGGCGCAGGGGTAATGTCGTCCAGCTCAAGAAAGTCTCGGATGAGGCGCTGCAGGGCTGCCCGGATGTGACGAAGATGGTCGTCGTCGAACGGATTGGCGCCGACAAATGTCCGGTGACCATGGCGCCCGGGCGCGATATCTGGTGGCATGATGCTATGGCGTCGGCCTCGCCCGTTTCGGAGCCCGAGATCTGTGACGCAGAGGATACGCTCTTTATCCTCTACACATCGGGTTCGACCGGCAAACCCAAGGGTATCCAGCATACTTCCGCGGGCTATCTAACAGGCGTCTACGCTACGACCAAACTCACCTTCGACCTCAAGGACGACGACATCTTCTGGTGTACGGCCGATGTCGGCTGGGTGACCGGCCATTCGTATGTGGTCTATGGCCCGCTAGCGAACGGGGCGACGGTGGTCATGTACGAAGGCTCGCCCGATACGCCGAACCGTGATCGCTTCTGGCGGATCATCGAGAAGCATCGCGTTACGATCCTCTATACCGCTCCGACGGCGATCCGGACGTTCATGAAGTGGGGCGACGAGTTGCCAAAGGCCTGCGATCTCTCATCCTTGCGTCTGATGGGTTCGGTCGGTGAGCCGATCAATCCGGAAGCCTGGCTCTGGTATCACAACGTCATCGGAGGCGGCAAGCTGCCCATCGTCGACACGTGGTGGCAGACCGAGACCGGCCAGATCATGATCACGCCGCTGCCGGGATTGGTGGCGACGAAGCCCGGCTCGGCCACACGACCGTTCCCCGGTATCTCCGCCGAGGTGGTGAATGAGGCAGGCGAACCGATGCCGATCGGTGAGAAGGGCTACCTCGTCCTCACCAGGCCCTGGCCCGGAATGCTGCGGACGCTCTGGGGCGACGATATGCGATATCGGCAGGTCTACTGGAGCCGGTTCGCCGGCCGCTACCTGACCGGCGACGGCGCGGCAAAGGATGCGGACGGCTACTTCTGGCTTATGGGCCGAATGGACGATATCATGCTCGTCGCCGGCCACAACATCAGTACGATGGAACTGGAGAGCGCTCTCGTCGAGCATGCCGCCGTCGCGGAGGCCGCGGTCATCGGAAAAGCGCACGATCTGAAGGGCCAATCGCCCGTCGCGTTCGTCATCGTGCGCGAAGGCTATGTCGGGGACGATGCCCTCGCGACCGAACTGAAGAAGTTCGTCGGGGCCAAACTCGGCCCGGTGTGCCGACCGGATGACATCATCTTCACCGGCGATCTACCGAAGACGCGATCGGGCAAGATCATGCGGCGTCTGCTCCGTGACATCGCCGAGGGGCGTGTCCTGGGCGATACGACGACGCTGGCCGATCCCCATGTTGTTGCCAGTCTGAAGGATAAGTACACAAGCGACGAAGGCTAGCATAGACTGGCCAATCATCACGATCGGGCCGTTGCGTACACGGTAACAGCGATCCCCGGGAGGTACGCGCTATCGCACCCGGGGTTCGCAATATTGATCGGAGGAATACAACATGCGCAATCTCCATCGGCGAGTTCGCCTCGCCGCAGGATGGTTGGGGGCGCTCGCGCTTCCCCTTCTGTCCACACCCGCGCTCGCCGCGGATGCAGCCGAGAAGCCGGTTTCGTGGTATGACCGGATCGTTGTCAAAGGCTTCTTGCAGCTGGATGCCACGTTTCCTGAAGGGAAATCCGCAGTTGGAGGCTACTCCAACCTGCGCCTGCGTCGCGCTCGACCGACCATCATCGGGACGATCGATCCGCTCACCAAGCTGCAGCTGCAGATCGAGGCAGGATCGGGCAAGGCCGGTTCCGGGGCGTCGAACGTGATCCTGATGGACACCTATGCGGAACGACTGGTCCCTGGCCTGGGCGTCGTTCGTTTTGGCCAGTTCGCCCTGCCCTTCGGCATCGAGACCGCGGAGGATACGGCCGCGCGCCGATCGCCACTCGAACTTTCCTTTGCCATGGATCGCGTGGCCGTCAACGAACGGGACATCGGAGTCAGTGTCCAGTCCTCGGCGAACGCCGCCGCCGATACGCACTGGGCCGTAGCTCTCTTTAACGGACAGGGCGTACGAACCGCAGACGCAAACGCGAACAAGACTCTGGCAGGCCGCATCGCGCGGAGCATCGGCCCCTCGGTGCGCGTTGGCGTGTCGGGACTATTAGGTACCTATGTCGCGACTGATAAGAACGAATACGATCGCCACGTGCTTGGCTTCGAGGTGCAGGTTCGGTCCAGGGCGCTGGGGCGCTTCAGCGGCGAGTTCTGTACGGCGAAGTTCATCGATAGTCTCACCGCTGCCAAGCCCGCAAAGGTCGATTACCATGGCGGCTATCTCATGTACGAGGCACGGATTGCGGATCCGAAATCGACCCCGTTCATACGGTATCAACGGACCTACGGCGACCTCGACTATCGGTCGGTGGATCTTGGATTTCGGTACGACTACGCTCCCAATCAGCGGTTGACGGCGGAATACGATATCGTCCGGGGCGCCGATCAAAACGCCTTCGGCTTGCGCTGGCAGCTGGGGTTCTAGCGCGGCATGTCGTCCGACGGAGGGCCAGAACCTGCGGTCTCTGGCCCTCATGACCCCGCCGCATTCGATGCAGGATTATACTGCGGCTTGTCGAAAGGTTGTCCACGGCTTTGATACTCTGCCGGCAACGGCTCACCGTGGAGTGGTCCTGTGGAACGACGCACGAGGCGCAACGCTGGATCCTCGGCGTTCACGCTCATCGAGTTGCTTATCGTTATCGCAATCGTCGCCATCCTTGCGGCGATCTTGTTCCCGGTATTTGCTCAGGCGCGTGATAAGGCGCGTCAATCGATGTGTCAGAGCAATCTGAAACAGCTTGGGACGGCGTTTCTGATGTATACCGCGGATCATGACGGTGTGCTGCCCTGTCCGGGCGGCACGTTTCGAACATCCGCATGGCCCGGCGGCATTGTGATCCAGAGCGCCTGGCTCCTGAGCTCAAGCACAGGTTTGGGGAAGGATCTCGGCGGTATCTGGCCCTATGTGCGGCAGAGGGGCAACGGCGGGCCCAACAACGTCTACTCCTGTCCCAAGTCGCTGCCCGGTCCCGATAACGTGTACTCTCCCGGTCAAAACTACGTCATGAACGATTACCTGCGACCCTGTCATCCCGGCGAGGCCGCGTATCAGCGCCGTGATCTCATCTGCGGCTACCAGTGGGCTTCAGGGATCAACCCGGACACGATGGCAAACCCGTCGGCGCAGACCATTTTGCTGTACGAAGCCGCCCAGAACAACACGCTGCACAACGTCAATCGGAACGGTTCACCGTTCTTCAGCACGGGCAGGAGCGCCACGCCGCCCCTCTGTGAAGGGCATCCTCAGAACTACCACGCTCGAACGTCGAACTTTCTGTTCTGTGATACCCATGTCCGCGCATTTGTGCCGGGCTCGACCTGGGAAGCGGCGACCCAGGGCAGGTTCGTCGATCTGAACGCCAACTGTCCCACCCTTCAGGCCTTGCTCGCCACCGGGGATTATAGCGGCTCGGCGCCAACCAGCCTGTGGAATCCGGGTTTCCCGCTTGGCTTCGGCTACCCGTAAACGGATTGGCCCCGACGGCGGCGCGATATGGATCGAACCATCGAACGGGCCGACGGCGGCGGATCGAACGCTTGACGCAGGGCCGCAAAGGTGCTAGATTCCATGCGTTGAGTCCTGCAGTGTGGAGGTGGGAAACGTGCGTACCTGTATCCGTCGCATCATCGTGCACCAGATCGTAGCCGTGATGGCTGTTGGTCTGTTCGTCATCGCTGGCAACACGGCATGGTGTCAGGAGACCGGCGGCGTGCAGGCCGCAACTCCTTCGGTGACGATCAACTATCGGGAGCGGCCGCGATACCCCATCGATCCGCAACGTCTGAAGCTCCGCCCGACGCTCGACGGGGAGATCGGTCCGACCGAGTGGTCGCCGTTCGCAACGATCAGCAATGGGCCGGTTGTGGGAACGATCTACCTGAACTGGGACGATGACTTCCTGTATATCGCCTATCGGACAGAAGCGCCGGCATGGTGCATCGTGAATGTCGACACGGCCGGGGATGGCTGGCTGCGAGGAGCCGATAACCTCGAACTCGTTGTGAGCCCCGTGGACACGGTTGCGAGCGCTCCCCTGACGGTGCGTGTGCTCGATGCGGCAGTGAACCGAGATGCACCGATCTGGAACGATAGCGCGATCAAAGCCGCGGACATCGCCCTGATGGTCCGTCGGGCCGGGTCGGGCCAGGTTGTCGAGATGGCGGTACCGCGCGGGATGGCCGGGCTATCGTTACGGCCGGGAGCCCTGCTCGGTTTTCGCGCGGACTTCCTTCCTGCCGGAACCACTCCCGTATCCACGGCGCCCTACGAGCCGCACCTGCTGCTCGATATCAACCTCGTCGAGTCGCGTGCGGTTGGCGCCACAGGTATTGTCCCTCGACTCAGCCTTGCCGATAGTCAACTCGTATCTGGTCAGGACCTGGAGGCGACGCTGGAGCTTATCAACCAGGTGGATACGCCCCGGACCATCCGTTCGGTGAGCTGGACGGGCATCGGTCCGGCGCAGAACTATCTGAAAACCCTGCGCGAGGTGGCCCTTCCAGCCGTCAACGGCCTGAAGACGACCCGACTCCGGTACTCGTCACCGCTGCCGGACACAATCATCCCGGGCGTCTATCAGTTTGAAGTCACGGCGGTGATGGACGACGGATCCACGGTTGCCGCCAATACCAGTTTCTCGGTGCAGGAGCAGTTTGAGATCCAGCTGGACGCCGAGCCGCCGCAGGTGGCGCTGATCGGCCCGACGGAGATCAAGCTAACGGTGACCGTACGTTCGGCTGTGCCCGGCTTCAAGAAAGCGGATGTGGTGATCACCCCTCCGGCAAGCTGGGAGATCAAGGGCAAGCCGAAGCGGAGCGTCAACATTCACCGTGAAGATGGGACGATCCGGGTCGTCTATACCGCGATTGTCCCTTCGGCGACCCAGACCGGCGATTATCAGGTGACCGCCGATGTCCAGTGGCGCGGCAAGACCTGGACGACCCATCGCGTGATCAAGGTGACGCGTATCTCGCAAGGGTCCTGATCACAATCGATATCGGTGCGAGGGCCAGAGTGCGAAGCGCATCCCGATTCGGTGTCGCCCTCGCCGTCGTACTCGGTTACCTCGTATTCGGCCCGGCGCGAGCGACGGTTCCGCAGCGTCTGGATGCGGAGATCATACGCCTGGGCGGCCTTGGCGCTGGCTGGATATCGATCGCGAAGAACGGCTCCTTTGGACCGTCGGCGAGACGAGCCTATTTGCCGCCGTTGCCCGAGGGCCAACCGGGCGACTTCGCCGCTATCTGGACCGAGGCCGAGGGCCGATCGGCAGCTCGGATTCTCGGGGCGACGTCACCCTACGGCCTACCCGGCTCATCCGTCGAGCGTACAACCTTTCACTATCCTGTTGCGGAGGTCGTCTACGCCTCCGGCGGTCTGCCCGTCTTGGTGTCGCTCACCGCGCATGCCGCGCTCCTGCCGGGCGATCTTTCGGCGTCATCCTCTCCCTGCGTCGTCCTGACCTACCGATTGCGGAACCTGATCAAAGAGCCCGTCAACGCCTCAGTAGCCCTGTCCTTTCAGCCGAGTCTGGGCATCTCCGGACTACAGGGGCACATGCCGGATCGAACGGGTGTGCGGGCGTCTGCAGCTCCAACGCGATCCGGTATTACGGGTGTGCTGTTTGAGGCGGGGCCTCTCGTCGACCGCAAAGTGGCCGATCTACGTGTCTACAACACCCGCGGTTCTGAAGCGCTGCTCGCCGCATATCCGACCAGTACGGCCGCCGTCACGACCGCCGCATGGAATGCAGCGAGTTCCTTACCCTCATGGTGGGCCGGGTTCTCGGAGACGGGTCATGTTTCCGGGGATACGTTGGCGGGAGTGGAAGGGGAGATCCATCCGGCTGGATGCGTGGCCGTTCGGGTCCAGCTCAAGCCGGATGAAGTCCAGGATATCCCGTTCGCGATCGCATGGTACGCTCCGGCGTATTACGATCCCGCTGGAGCGCGCTTCCGCAACGTCTATACCCTGAGGTATCGAAACGCGGAGGAAGTCGGGCGCAACGCCCTCGAGGATCGTTTCATGAACCGTGCGCTCAGCTGCGAGTGGCAACGCCGTATCGAGGCGTCATCATTCGGCGCTCAAGCGCTGACAAGCCTTGCCGCGGAGCTGGAGGATCTGGCTGCCTCGTCACTACCGGCGCTGCCCGATGATCTCGAGGGCCTCACGGCGGGACTGCGGTTGTGCCTGACACCCGGGATGGCAACGCCCGATCCGAGAGAGGAGCGGCTTCGCGCATGTCTCATCACCTTCTTCCCGCGTCTCAACGCCCTTGAGTTGGCAGCTCACGCCGACGCCGACGAGACGAACGGCAAAAGGGAGACGGGCGTAGCCTGGTTCCAGCCGGCGTGGCAGCATGAGGAGGCGACACAGGATGGTCCATGGTTGGCGCGGGTCTGGAAGCTCAAGCGATCCGAGGCTCTACAGCTTCTGGATGACCTTGCAGCAGGCCGGCGAGCGGCAGGAGCGTGGCTGATCCCTCTTGCGAATCTCGCTGCCTCGGCCAATGACACCACAGTGGCTGCAAGGGCGCAGCCCTTTATGACCCCGTTCCCGGAGCCGATTGCAGGAGCGACATCCTCCTCTGCGTGGGTGTCATGGGCCAATCGGCTGGGCTGTCGCTATGACGCTCGGTCCGGATCGCTGACCATCAGGCCGTCCCTCGGCGAAGCGGTCGGTGAGATCACCGGACCTGTCTTTGATCCCCGATACTGGGCATCCCTGAATGTGTTGCGGACGTCCGTACGGGCGCTGATCGAATATCGGCTCGACCGAGTTCTGCCGACCGCTTCGACGCCGGGATGGATCGAACCAGAGCGCCGCGACGAGATCGGCCTGCCGCTCAGCGGCTTGCGCAGTCTGACCCTGGGAGTGCTGCCGTCCGGGGAGCGGCCCGATGGGGTCTCGGTGACGCTCGGCGCCAATCCGATTCCCGTAGAAATGGCGCAGATTGGCGGCATGATCGTCCTGACGTTTGAGAGCCCGATCACCATGCGATCGGGCGACACCCTGAGGGTCGTGCTCACGAGGCCATCGATCACTCGCCAATAGCGCGAGCTTCGCGAGATCGGCACCTGAACCAGAGGACCTCTTTGTCTCGACGGCTAACCTCGCATGATCCTCGCAATGTCGTTGTAGGTTACGGCGAGTATCAGCAACACCAGGATCCCCAACCCGACTGCATGGGCGCTGTAGACCTCGCGCGGCGAGAGCTTGCGCCGACGAACACCTTCCACGAGGATCAAGAGCAGCTGGCCGCCATCGAGAACCGGTATCGGAAGTAAGTTCAGAATGCAGAGGCTGATGCTGAACTGGGCCGCGAGGAGCATCATCGGACCCAATCCGAGACGCTGAACCTGAGTGGCCATCTGTCCCATCGCGATGGGGCCGCCGACGTTTTCCTTCGCTTCCCGATGATCGCTTAGGACCTCGAGCATCTTCATCACGAACGCCGCTGTCGTCAGGGTGCCGACCCGAACGGACTCCACGATCCCGACACGCTTGAGCTCGATGTTCGCCGCGATGCCGATCAAACCCCATGTGACCTTTGTACCGTCCTTCTCCCGGAATACCCGCGGTTTCGGCGTCACCGTTGCAGTGAAGGTGGTCGAACCTCTGCGGACCGTGATCTCGGTCGGTACGCCGGCTCTGGAGTGAATCGCATCGACCAGCTGCTTACCGGAGCGGATCGGTGTCCCGTCAAGCGAGACGATGTAATCGCCGACTCGCACGCCGACGCGATCCGCTTCGCCGCCGGAGATCACTTCAGCGACCTGATTCGTTGTCTGGCTATCGGCGGTCGGGAGTCCCGCGGTGACGCCCATGAGGCAGAAGATGAAGTACCCGAACAGCAGGCTGGCAACCGGGCCCGCGACGATCACAAACGCACGCTGGTACAGCGGTTTCGAGCTGAATAGTCCGTGATCCGCGCGTCGGGCGTCCGCGTTGAGAACGAGCTCCATCAGCTGTCGCTCAGACTCCGTGATCTCCGGAGAGCCCTTCAGGAACGTAAGCTCCGTACGACCCGCAGACGTAAGTTGGCGCTCCTCACCGATCGCGTGGACGATCAAGGAACGGACCTCGCCTCCAATGTCGGACGGATCGAGTTTCACCAGTGCATCGCGGGAGATGCGTCGAAGGGTACGGTCCATATCCGAACCCGCACCCCGAGAGGCGTCCACAAGCGAACGAAGCACGGGTACCCCGGCTGCCACCTCTTCCGGTTCCATTCCCGCGATCTTGACGAAGCCGCCGAAGGGGACTGCTCTTAGATGGAACTCGGTATCGCCCCATCGGCCCAGTCGAGCGATGACCTTGCCGAAGAACAGGGAGAAGTCCTCCACGCGCATCCGGCATAGCCGGGCGGCGAAAAAGTGACCGGCCTCGTGCGCGAGCACCAGCAGGCTTATCGTGATGATCAGAAAAACAAAACCCAGCAGTAGGTCGGTCATGCAGCGCTCCCCGCGGTTCCGTTATCGCAATCCTGTGGGCCATCGACCAGCGAACGCGCCATGGATCGGGCCCAGCGATCCGCAGTCAGTATATCGGCGTAACGAGCTGGGCCGGGTACATGGGCATTCATGACGGCGTGGACTACCTCCATAATACCGAAGAAGCGAAGTCTGCGTTCCAGGAACATGGCGACCGCCTCTTCGTTGGCCCCGTTCATGACCGCAGGCATCGTGCCGCCTGCCGCCAGCGCTTCGCGTGCGATCGAGATCGCAGGAAATCTCTCGTCGTCGGGCTGCTCGAACGTCAATGGGCTCCAGTCGGCGAGCTCCAGTCTCGGCAAGCCCGTATCGAGCCGTTCGGGATACAGCAGCGCGTACTGGATCGGCAGCCGCATGTCGGGCAGGCCCATCTGGGCCAGTACCGAGCCGTCGACGAACCGGATCAAGGAATGCACGATGCTCTGCGGGTGGATCAGCGTGTGCACGCGATCCGGCGGCATATTGAATAGCCTGCACGCTTCGATGATCTCCAGCCCTTTGTTCATCAGCGTCGCCGAGTTGACGGTGACCAGACCGCCCATGTTCCATGTCGGATGTCGCAACGCCTCGTCCGGCGTGGCCTCGCGCATTTGCTCCACCGTCGCACGGAGGAAGGGGCCGCCTGAGGCCGTAAGGATCAACTCAGCAACGCTGCCGGGAGGAGCGCCCTGTAGGCACTGAAAGATGGCGGAGTGCTCACTGTCGATTGGGACGATGCTGGTCCCATGTTCGCGTGCGAGCTGCATCGTATGCTCACCGGCCGCGACGAGGACCTCTTTGCTGGCCAGCGCTATGGTCTTACCGGATGCGATCGCGGCATGAGTCGCCTCGATCCCGACGGCTCCGGCCACCGCGACGACCACCGTGTCGACATCCGGCAGCGTCGCCACCGAGGTTAATCCGTCCCGTCCGGAGTAGACAACGGAGCCGGGTGGAACCGCTTCCCCGGACAATCGGGCGGCGGTCTCCTCGTCCGCGACGCACAGGTGTCGCACATCCCAGCGCCGGGCTTGTTCGGCGAGCAGGGCGATGTTGCGATGTGCGGCTAGAGCGACGATCTCAATCCGACCGCCCAGGCGCTGAACCACGTCCAGAGTCTGGGTTCCGATGGAACCCGTGGAGCCGAGTATCGCGATACGTCTCGCTTGTTGAGGCATCAGCGGAGAATGGCGATCCGTGCGTCACCATGCAGCCTGAGGATGATATGGGCGGCGCCAGGGCCGATCTCAGCCTCGGAGGGACGCTGGTCGTTCACACGTATCCGATCAAGGGATGGGACACCGTGAATCAGGACATGATAGGGACGATCAGGCCAGCCCTCGACCTTATACGCAGCAAGTCCGTTCCCCGGCGACAGTTCCGTGAGCTTCGCCGGCGCAAGGATGGTGATCTTCGGATCGCGTAGAATGCGATAATCAAAGACCTCTGGGCCGCCCAGCAGCTGAATCGCGTTCGCCTGAACCGTGCCAGGATTGATGGCGACCGGGTTGCGCGTCTGGGATTTTAGCGTCACCGAATCGGGGAGCAGCGCCTGTAGATCACGATCGCCTGCAGGCCAGCTCTGCTGGATGCCGGAGGCTGTGATGCCGTCGGCCAGCCGCTTCCATGGGCCTTTGGGATCGTACCCGGCGAGGCGATATAGGGCGTCAGAGTAGACCAGCCCACACCACTGCACCGGAAGTCCGATCCAGTTCGGCGCAACCCAGCCGGTCGCACCCAGAACAGGGATGGTCGCGTACAGGCCGATGGGGCCAGCGGTCGGGCGTACAAGGTAGACGAAGGGGACCCCGGTCCATGCCCAGTGAATCGCCTTGTTGAGGAATGCTTTTTCGCCGGTGATCTCATAGCCGAGCAGGTAGGCTTTCACGAGCCAGGCCGACGCAAGAATGTCCGGCGTATGGAGCGGCACCTCCCAGGTCTGGGCGCCCCTCGGGGCGCTGTTCGTGTATCGGTCGAGCCCACGGAGGCGCTCGATACCCGCCTTTATCAGATCGCCGTCGCCGGCATATACGGCGTCCATCAGGATGCCCGCCACGATCGGTGCAGTCAATCCGTTCGCGTGTCGTTCGTAATGCGTCCTGCCGTAGTCGGTGCTGGAGGCCTGGTACGGCACGGTCCCATCCCTGGCGAATCGCTTCAGCGCCTGAGCGGCGGATTGCCGGCTCCGAAGCATACTCTTTGCGACGTCGCCGAACAGGAGAGCCGTAGCGGGGTAGGTCACGTGCGAGACGGAGGCCTGGTTGCGGCTGGCTGGATCAGTCAGGTTGAGGACATCCTCTACCTCTGCGTTCAGGCGGTCGCTCAGGGCGCGATCGGAACAGGTCCTCGCCAACCACGCCATCCAGAGGGCTGCATCCGCCGCGACCGTGGGCGGGAAGCTCGCCACGCCCGGCCAGTAGGCATGACGGAATCGGGCGCCACCGCGGATCTTCGAATCGAGCCAACCGTGAGCGGCCCAACGCGCATACTGCGTTCGCGTCAGGCCCGTCTCGGGCACGGGCGGCAGGCCGATCTGCTGCACGCATCTCTGCACTGCCGGAAGGACGCTCGCGCCCGAGCCTCCGATGATCGTCGCATGGGCGGTCAAGCGGACGCCCGATTTCATGGGATAGCCGGTGTAGGGGAACAGGCTCCCTTCGGAGCGGTTCAGGCCATCGGAGCCCGGGATGATCAGGGCCTGGGCATTCGCATGGGAGCCGAACGACCGATCCGGCGAGTCGAAAGCGGCTGCCAGCCAGGGTTCCTTTCGCCATATGATGCCGATATAGCGACGGTTTGCCTGGACGACCATGAGCGGCAGCGTGAGCTTCGCTTGATCCGGCGCCAGGCGCTTGGACTGCTCGCCGATCAGGTCGGCCTCGGAACTGCTCGTGTCGGGCGGATCGAGGTACTCAACGCCCGCGAAGAGGGCACGTTCCCGTTTATGGCCATACGATCCATGCCCCGGAAAGATCGCGAGCATGGGAAAGAAAAAGACGGTGCGACGGCGGCTGCAGGAAAGCTGGCTGACGACGTCGATGCCGCCATCCCGCGCAGCCGGCCGAAACGTCTGGCTGTAGGTCCAGAGGCCTCCATCCGGGTCGACGCCGCGAACCGCAACGTTGAGCGCCGCGCCCTGCCTGGTTACCTTCGTCCGTCCGATCCGCGCAAGATCGAACCAGCGCATCTTGCCCTCGGCCTCGTATGCGGTCGGAAGCCGAGACCATCCTGCGGCCATCAGACTGCCTCCGACGGTCAGCCCATACGCCGCTCCGCTTGTGGTGGAATGGCGAAGGACGAGAGCGCCGGATCGTACCGTCTTGACGTTGGATGAGGGCGCGGGCGGCGGAGGGGTCCATTTGGGCACGGGCAACAACCGGCGCTCGGCAAGCTCCAGCCATGCGATCGTACACGAGCCGTCGACACCGGGAGGGTCGATCCTCAGGCGGGTTCCCTCTTCAAGCGGCGGGAGCGGTAGTGCGAGCTCCTCCCATTTCCGTGCGAGGACCGCCACTCGCGCCGATTGCGCCTCGGTCGTCTCGTGTCGGAAGTAGAAGACCTGCAATGTGCCCGCGCGGTCCGACTTCACCCGAAGGCGGAGCCAGAGCGGCGTTCCCTGTGGGATTTCATAGGCCGGTCCATGGATATAGGGATCGCCGCCGCTGATCTGGATGCGCATCCCTTCGGGCGTTGCCTCGATGCGTGACACATCATGGGTTGGCTGCCACGCGGCTACGGCTGCTGCGTTCGTGAGGTCGACTCGGACCGGGCCGCGTTGACCGAGCGCGGGCTGCAGGGTTGCGAACAGGAGGGCAACCGCGGCAGGGAGTAGCCGGTTGATCAGGGAGCCCCGCTTGGCGGGATGCCCGTAGTTCGGTAGGATACACATAACCCTCTCCTGATGTCGCGGACAACCGAGCGTGAACGACAGCGAGAAACTGCCTCCTGCTCGCCGTGGGTGGTCGAGCAGAAGGCGCGTAGGACAATGTTCGCTAAGTAGAACGGCGCTATGCCAGGGTGCCTGTGGGATCCGGTCGCCACGAGGCGAGCGTCTTCATGTAGTTGGCTCGCTCAAACGCGGCCGGCTCGGCCACGTACCGCTGGCTCATACTGCCCTGCATCTGCTGGATCGAATCGTATTCCTTTTCGACCATCCACGCTTCAAGCTCGCCGACCAGTTCGCCGATCCGCTTTGCGCCGCGCTGGAGGAACTCCGAAGCGATCTGAACGACCCGGGCGCCGGCCATCATCGCCTTGAGCACATCCTCGCCCGTGTGCACGCCCGAGGTAATGGCGAAGTCCGTCTGGACGCGCCCGTATAGGATCGCGACCCATCGAAGTGGCAGTCGCAGCTCCTGGGATTCGCTCAGAACAAGCCGAGGAACGACCTTCAGTTGTTCCAGGTCCAGATCCGGCTGATAGAACCGATTGAAGAGCACGATCGAGTCTGCTCCGGCCGCCTCCAGCTGCCGCGCCATATGTGCGAACGCCGTGAAGAACGGGGCTACCTTGATGGCCACCGGTATGGTGATGCTGCTCTTCACCTCCCGGAGCACATCCACGTACATTCGTTCGACTTCAGTCGACGACATCTCAGGGTCGGTAGCTACATAGTAGATGTTGAGTTCGATGGCGTCGGCGCCTGCCTGCTGCATTAGCTGGGCGTACCGTGTCCAGCCGCCAGCGGAGACGCCGTTCAGGCTGGCCACGATCGGAATATCGGTTGCCTGTTTGGCGCCCGCAATGATCTCAAGGTGGTCATCGGGGCCGACGCCATGGTAGGTCTGCAGGTCGGGAAAATAGCCGAGCGCTTCGGCGAAGCTCTCCCCGCCGTACGACAGGTAGTGATCGAGACGATTGCTCTCCGCGTCGATCTGCTCTTCGAACAGGGATTCCATGATCACCATCGGCGCGCCAGCATCCTCGAGGCTGCGTATCCCGTCGAGCGTCCGCGTAAGCGGCGAGGCGGAGGGGACGACGGGGTGCCGCAGCGTCAGACCGAGATATCGGGTTGTCAGATCCATCCGTGCCATGTTCTCCTTATTGACGGGAGCCGGCGCTGTCGCTGCCGCCTAATGCCGGCCCTCCGCATAATCGTCCTGTATGGACAACACGTTTACCGCGCCGCCAGCGCCTCGTATCGTGCCCATCGCTGGTCCACCTCAGCCTGTGCCGCCTTCAGGAGTTCGGCTGCCGTGTCCGGCTCGGCTTGTTTCAGCATCCTGTACCGGGTTTCCGTATAGATGTAATCGGACAGCGGCAACGTCGGCTTCTTACTGTCCAGCTGCAACGGGTTCTTTCCCTGAGCCGCTAGCCGCGGATCGTATCGGTAGAGCAACGCTGCGCCGGAATCGACGGCAAGCTTCTGCTGGTGCATGCCCTTGGCCATGTCGATCCCGTGTGCGATGCAATGGCTGTACGCGATGATCAGGGATGGGCCGGGATAGGATTCGGCTTCGATGAACGCCCGAACCGTCTGAGCGTCGTTGGCGCCCATCGCAATGGATGCGACGTAGACGTGGCCATATACCATTGCCATGAGCCCGAGATCCTTCTTGCCTACGGCCTTTCCGCCAGCCGCGAACTTGGCAACGGCGCCAAGGGCGGTCGCTTTGCTCGCCTGGCCGCCCGTGTTCGAGTAGACCTCGGTATCCATGACAAGAAGGTTGATGTCGTGCATGGTCGAAAGCACGTGGTCGAGGCCGCCATATCCGATGTCGTAGGCCCAGCCGTCACCGCCGAACGTCCAGACGCTCTTGCGAACCAGAGCATCGACTACGCTGAGCAGCTCCAGCGCCCTGACATCGGTTCGGCCCTCCAGCTTCTGCCGCACGGTCGCAACGCGGGCTCGCTGCTCTGCGATACCGGCGTCCGAGGTCTGATCCGCCGATAAGATCGCGCTCGCGAGGTCATCACCGAGATCCGCTGCCAGCTGCTCCACAAGGGACCGAGCGTAGCCCGTGCGCTGATCGAGGGTAAGTCGGAAACCGAGGCCGAACTCGGCAGCATCCTCAAACAGAGAGTTGCTCCACGCCGGGCCGCGTCCCTCGGAGTCCACACAATAGGGTGTTGTTGGGAGGTTGCCGCCGTAGATGCTCGAGCAACCCGTCGCGTTGGCGATCACCGCACGATCGCCAAAGAGCTGGGTCATGAGCTTAATATAGGGCGTCTCGCCGCATCCAGCGCACGCTCCGGAATATTCGAAGAGAGGTCGGAGCAGCTGGACGTTCTTGATCGTGCTGAATCGCACCGCCTCATCACTGGCGGTCACATCCGGAATCCCGAGGAAGAACTCCAGGTTTTCGGCTTCCGCCTCTCGTACGGGGCGCTGCGGGGCCATATTGATCGCCAGGCGCCCCACCTGGGACTTGTCCTTGGCCGGGCAAGCTTCGACGCAGATGCCGCAGCCTGTACAGTCCTCGACCGCCACTTGAAGGGTGTACTTCTGGCCGCTGAACTCGCGCCATTTCGCGTCGGAGGACTTGAAGGTCTCAGGGGCATCGGCGAGGACGGCGGGATCGTATACTTTCGAACGAATGCAGGCGTGGGGGCAGACGAGAACGCACTTGCCGCACTGGATGCAAAGATCCTCCTCCCATACCGGCACGTCCAGGGCGATGTTCCGCTTCTCCCATTGCGTGGTCGCCGTCTGGAACGTTCCGTCCGGAGGAAACGCGCTCACGGGTAGGGCGTCACCCCGACCGGCGATAATCTCGGCTGTAACGGTTCGTACGAACTCGGGAGCGCTCGCCGGCACGGTGGACGGGAGCCGTTGGTCGCCGGGATTGCGCCCCGCGATCGGGACTTCATGCAGGTGCGCGAGTGCGGCGTCGACGGCTGCGAAGTTCTTCTGAACCACAGCCTCACCCCGTTTACCGTAGGTTTTCTTGATAGCTCCCTTGATCTGTTCGATCGCCTGGTCCCTTGGCAGCACGCCGCTGATCGCGAAGAAGGCCGTCTGCATGATCGTGTTGATCCGGACGCCCATACCCGTTGCCTTCGCGACATCATAGGCATCCACCACGAAGAGGCGGAGGTCGCGACTCAGAACCTGTTGTTGGAAGGTCTGCGGCAGCCGGTCCCAGACCTCCTCGGCCGGATACGGGCTATTCAGGAGGACCGTCGCTCCGCGAACGGCGCTTTCGAGGACCGGGTAGCGTTCGATGAACCCGAACTGGTGAATGGCGATGAAGTTGGCGTGGCTGATCAGATACGGGCTGTGGATCGGCCGGGGCCCGAATCGGAGATGGGACGTGGTAACGGAACCGGACTTCTTGGAGTCGTACACGAAATAGCCCTGTGCCGCGTTGGGCGTTTCCTCTCCGATGATCTTGATCGAGTTCTTGTTGGCGCCGACCGTCCCGTCGGCCCCAAGCCCCCAGAAGATGGCGCGTACCACGTCGTCCGGCTCTGTGCTGAACTCGGGGTCGTAGGCAAGGCTCGTATGAGTCACATCGTCGTTAATGCCAACGGTGAAGTGGTTCTTTGGTGTCGTCCTGGTCAGCTCATCGAAGACAGCCTTGCACATAGCGGGGCTGAACTCTTTACTTGAGAGGCCGTAGCGACCGCCGATGACCTTCGGCATCACGCCAAACGGAGCCGCCCCTGCGGCAAGACCCTCGGCAATCGCGGTGAGGACATCCTGATAGAGCGGCTCACCCGCCGAACCGGGCTCCTTGGTGCGATCAAGGACGGCAATGCCGCGAGTGGTGGCTGGAAGGGCGCTCAGGAAGCTCTCTACGTGGAACGGTCGAAACAGGCGAACCTTGAGGACGCCCACTTTTTCGCCGTGCTCCGTCAGGTGCCGAACGGTGTCTTCGATCGTTTCCGCTGACGAACCCATTGCGACGATCACACGGTCGGCATCGGGAGCGCCGAAGTAATCAAACAGATGATAGCTTCTCCCGGTCAGCGCCGCGAGCCGATCCATGGCCTCCTGTACGATGGCCGGAGCAGCCATATAGTACGGATTGATGGTTTCTCGCGCCTGGAAAAACACGTCAGGATTCTGGGCGGTGCCCCGAACCACCGGACGGTCCGGAGAGAGGGCGCGGGCCCGATGCTCGCGTACGAGCTCAAGATCGACCATCTCACGCACGACCGAATCCTCAATCTCCTCGACCTTCATCACCTCGTGGGAGGTTCGAAAACCGTCGAAGATATTGAGGAACGGGATCCTCGATCGAAGCGTAGAAGCCTGCGCGATCAGCGCCATATCCATGACTTCCTGAACTGAGTTGCCGAACAACATGCCCCAGCCCGTCTGTCGAACGGCCATCACGTCGCTATGGTCGCCAAAGATGGAGAGGGCATGGGTGGCAACGGTCCTCGCGGTCACATGGAACACAGTGCTCGTGAGCTCGCCGGCGATCTTGTAGAGGTTCGGGATCATCAGGAGCAGCCCCTGGCTGGCGGTAAACGACGTGCTCATGGCGCCCGTCTGCAGCGCTCCATGGCACGCCCCTGCTGCCCCTGCCTCAGACTGCATCTCCTGGACCACCGGGATGGAACCCCAGAGGTTCGGTTTACCCGCGGCTGCCCACGCGTCACACTGTTCACCCATCGGAGTGGAAGGAGTGATCGGGTAGATTGCGATGACCTCCGCGGTCTTATACGCGATCGTGGCGGCAGCCTCGTTTCCGTCGATGGTTACATATCGAGGCATGGATTCAACCCTTTCTTAGCGGTTCGCCCTTCTTGTCGAGGAAGGCGAGCGTATACGCCGCTGAAAACGGCGCGGATGCGGGAATGGGATCGTGGGCCGATGAGCGCTTCGAAGGAGCGGCGGGTCTTCGTGGCTCGGATCGACACCGGAGAGAAGGAATGAGAGTGCGAATGCGTGAGGTCGTTGTACAGGGTGTCCCCGGATGGGGTATACGCGCTGGTCAACTGCGACGTCACTGACTTGCCTCGCCCGGACAACGCGGAACAAACTTGCTGTCGAGAGTACCGACTATGGTTGAGTATAGCATATCGGGGTCTGGAGTCTCGTATATGTGGTACGGTGATGATCCGCCAATGTCCCTCAGAGGCCCGAGGATCTGCAGCCTGGTTCACGGGAGTGCAACGATTGGCGACGTATGGAAGTCATAACGGATGGCGCTCCATAACGTGCCACGTTTCATAAGTGTGTGATCCGATGATTGCCAGGGAGAGATCGATGACCGCCGAACTAACCGCAAGAACCGAGCTCGGAAGTGCGGACGATCAGCTGGCCATACGGGCGCGCGATGGGGATACGCGCGCCTTCGACACCTTGGTCCGGCGATACGAGTCGCGTCTTCTTCGCTTTGCGCTCCGTATGCTCAACGATGCAACCGACGCCGAGGATGTGCTCCAATGGACCTTCGTTCGCGCCTATCGGGGATTGCGTGCCTACAGACCGGGCGGCTATTTTTCCAGCTGGATCTACAGGATCGCGCTGAACGAGTGTCGTCGCCGTATGAAGACCCGTGGGCGGCAGCAGCAGTGCACGACGGACCTTGATGCGGATCTGCCTGCAGCGTCCAAACAAGAGCCCCAATCTGTGGTCATCGCTGGGGATCGTAACCGCATGATCCGTGAAGCGGTTTACGCATTGCCTGCGCACTATCGCGAAGTGATCGTGCTCTTCTACTTCGATGATCTGTCGGTCGAGGAGCTGGCGCAGGCGATGGGCATATCGGTGAGTGCGGCGAAAGTAAGGCTGCATCGCGGCCGTGCGCGTCTTGGGGCGGCGCTGGAGGGGCGGTTATGAGGTGGTCGAGGAGAGTGGACGGGTCCTGCGCATCGGTGCGCCGCGCGCTGGACGGCTGGCTCGATCACCGCGGCATCGAGCCGCTGCCAGCTTCGATCGCCGAGCACCTGCCGGTCTGCAGCGAATGCCGACGACACGTGACGGAGTGGAACGCTATCGAGCTGAGCCTCCGGGCAGCTCGCGACGAATGGCCTTCCGCTGCAGAGGTCGAACGCCTTGTCGGCAAGGGGTTCTGTATCTCGGCCACGCGCACGCTTCGTCGGCCAGGTTGGTGGATGCGTCCGCCGATAACGGCATTCGCGATCGTCACTGCGATCGTCGTGATCGGGCTGCTGACGTGGTTCGTGTGGCCCATTAGAACCCCTCAGACGATAGCGCGGGGCGGAACCGCGGGCTCCAATCTCGGGCTGGGCGAGCCCTCGAACCTGCGGCCCGATCTGCCGGTTGCCGCAACTCGCTAGATACCAGACCCTGGCCCGGGTGCCTAGAATACGGTCCCGCTGGTGAAGTGGAAATCGTCGGCGCGAACGGGCGGGACGAACGCTCTGGCGTAGCCGTAGGCCGGCTCGCTCCGTCCGATCGCCGTGATGTGATCCAGCAATCGAATCGGGCTCTCATTGAACCGCATATGCTTCACACCATGGACGATCCGGCCGTCTTTGACCTGATACAGACCGTCGCGGGTCATTCCGGTCAACAGAAGCGTCATCGGATCGACGTGCCGGATATACCAGAATCGCGTTACGAGAATCGCGTCCTCGGTCTCCGAGATCATGTCCTCGATAGATCGATCGGAGCCGGCTACGAGCAGGTTGGTTGGCCTTCCGGTATAGGCTCGACCGTAATGGGATGCCCAGTAACGAGTATGAGCCAGGTTGCGCAGGATACCATCCTCGATCCACGACACATCCGGCGATGGGACGCCCTCACCGTCGAACGGCTCTCCGGGGCATACAGGGTCGGATGGCGCGCTTGAGAGGTGCAGGCCGGGAACGGCTACCCTCGTGCCCAATCGGTTCGTAAACGGACTTCTGCCCTCATCCGCCGCCTTCGCATCGAGAGACCAGGCCAGATAGGCCAGAAGCTCGCCAAAAGCAGCGGGCTCGAGCAGGACCGTACGGGGGCGAGCGTCTATCGCTTTCGGATTCCTGGCGGCCAGGGCTCTCGTTACGGCCTTGTCTGCAACGTTATGAGGGTTCACCCGGCCAAGGACATGGGATGCATTCGCCGCCCATCCAGAGCTGTCAGCCGTCATAACCGTACATGCGAACCGTGCATCGGAGCGCTGGTGATACGCGAAATGGCCGCGCGTGTTGAGGATTGCCGTGAAGTCAGACCCGGTGGTGAAGCTTCCCGCGCTGTTGAGGCCGTGCTGCCGAGCGAGCTCAACGGCATCCCGTATGCCGGCGGCCCGGGTCTCTGGCGAGGCGTCGGCTACGGCCGCATCCCACGACTGCACATCCGGGACAGCGGTCGGCTCGATCGGCGGCATGTGCTCGTTGTCCGTCGCGGCATGGGTCGCGATCTCTTCGGCTCTAGCGACGGCTTCACGGATGGATTCCGGGCTTAGATCGTTGGTCTGTGCGGCGCCGACCTGTTGGCCGAACGCCGCCTGGATGGTGATGCGGCAATCGGCCTTGCTCACGTTCTGTGTTATCGCGTTGTTCGCGAATCGAGTCGATGCGACGGCGCTGCCGGATATCGTCAGTACCACATCATCGGAGGCGCAGCCATCGAGGGCCATCTCCAGGATGCGGCGGGCTTCCAACTGGTCCATGTTCACTCCTAGGATCCGATGTCGAACTCGTCGTTCAGGCGGACCGTCACGTAGCTGATAACCGCGAGGAGACTCAGGGCGGCAAGCCACGATAGGCCGATTCTACCATTCTCGCCGATCGCCAGGCCGATGTAGAGCCAGATGAAGCCGATGACGCCCCACACCAGAACGGATGAGAAGGTGAGAAGCCAGAAAAGCGGCTTGCACAGATAATGGCGCACAAACACAAGGACGCCTGGTGCGCAGACGACGATGCCTGTCCAGAAATAGTCGGCCCACGTGATGCCCGGATGTTCCGGATCAGCCTTCACGATGAAGCGTCCGGCGTATACGGCCGCAATACCGAGGCAGAGCCAGGCCACTCCGAGGAGATCGAATCCCCACGATCGTTTGAGCGGGACGATGTCCGGGGGCGGCTCGGTGAGGACCGGGAGGGGCTCACGACATTTGCGGCAGACCTCTGCTCCCTCGTCGTTCTGGATACCGCAGGTCTTGCAGTATGTCAGTCGGAAGACAGGAGCCTCCGGGCTTGAGGGGACCGGCGGCGCGGTCGGTACGCCCTTATCCGGCTGAGCCGGCTGCACAGGAACCGAAAGATCAGGCACTTCCACGACTTCGCCCGTGAGGGTGGTCTTGAGCACCGTTCGTTGGGGAGGCTGCTCTGCTGTCGCAGGCGGCGTAGGAGGACGGGCCGGCTCGTGAACGGAGAAATCAATCAGAACCTCCGTATCGGTCCGATCTACAAGCGAGCCTCCGCACTTCCAGCAAGTCGCCTCGCGGGTAAAGCAAGGGGCGCCGCAGGACGGGCAATCACGACGGACCCCGGACTTCGCGTTCATCGTTGGCATCAGCGGTGGAGCTTGACGAACGGCCGCATCGTTGCGAACTTCTTTTCGCCGATGCCGCGAACCTCAAGGAGCTGGTCCAGGCTCGAAAACCGACCGATCTCCTTACGGTATTCCACGATCCGAGCGGCAAGGGCCGGACCAATCCCGGGCAGACGCTCAAGATCCGCGGCTCCCGCGGTGTTGACGTTGATGGCGCCATCGGCGGGACTGGTCAGGTCGCGGGATCGGCTCGCGCTCCGTCTCGCCGCACCACCCTTCTCGCCGGTCGAAGGCGGGGCGCCTGTGGCGGGGCTATCCGTCTGGGGAACGATAATCTGATCAGCATCCGCCATCCGTGCGGCGGGGTTGATGCCAGCGAGCTCCGCGTCGGGCAGCGGGCCCCCTGCGGCCTTGAGCGCATCGTCGACGCGGCTGGTCGCCGGAAGCGTATACAGGCCGGGACGCTGAACAGCGCCGCCGACATGGACGACGATCTGGTTATGGGGCGCCGTGGCTTCTGTTGCTGCCGTGTCGGAAGAGTTGGCGCGAATGATCCGAACCTCGTTGTCGGACCGAGCGCTATTACGGATCGCCCAGGCATAGGAGATGCCGAACAGCACGAGGCAGAGAACGAACAGCACTAGGCGCTGCGCGAGCTCGCTTACTCGGTCCGATTGTTCTGGCGACTGTTCCGTATTCATCGCTGGTCGGTCTCGCCGCCCTTAGAAGTCCGCGCTCCCCGGAGTCCGCGGGAACGGGATCACATCCCGGATGTTCTTCATACCGGTGCAGTACATGATCAGCCGCTCCAAACCGAGCCCGAACCCTGCGTGGGCGACCGAACCGTATTCACGGAGTTCACGATACCACCAGTAGGGCTCCTCCGGCAGTCCGCAGTCCTTGAGCCGACTGAGGAGGACATCCGCACGTTCCTCTCGCTGGCTGCCGCCGATGATCTCGCCGATCCGGGGTACCAGTACGTCCATGGCGCGCACGGTCCGCCCATCATCGTTCATGCGCATGTAGAACGCCTTGATCTCCCGTGGATAGTCGGTAACGATGATCGGGCGTTGGACGGCCTCCTCTGTCAGATAGCGTTCGTGCTCGGCCTGGAGATCGCCGCCCCAGACTACGGGATACTCCCAATCCCGATCGGCTTGCTCGAGGAGCGCAATCGCCTCGGTGTAGGTTAGATGCTCGAACGGCGTTTCCGCGACGTGACGCAGCGTGTCGCGAACCGTCGGATCGATGCGTTTTTCGAAGAAATCCAGGTCCTCATCACAGCGCTCAAGAACGTCGCGAAGCAGGAACTGGAGGAACTCCTCGGCCAGCGCCATGTCGCCAGCCAAATCGCAGAACGCCATTTCGGGCTCGATCATCCAGAACTCGGCAAGGTGGCGGGGGGTGTTGGAGTTCTCCGCTCGGAACGTCGGACCGAAGGTATAGGCGTTGGAAAACGCCAGGGCGAAGATCTCGGCTTCCAGCTGGCCGCTGACGGCGAGAAAGGCAGGCTTGCCGAAGAAGTCCTGGCTGAAATCGACTGCGCCCTCTGTCGTGCGGGGCAATGCCTGAAGGTCCAGGGCCGTGACGCCGAATAAGGCGCCGGCGCCTTCGCAGTCCGATGCGGTGATGATCGGGGTATGGACATATAGAAAGCCCCGCTCCTGGAAGAAGCGATGGATGGCGTAGGAAACGACATTCCGGATGCGAAATACCGCGCCAAACGTATTGGAGCGACCCCGAAGATGGGCTATCTCCCGGAGATACTCCATCGTGTGACCTTTTTTCTGCAGCGGATAGGTGGCGGCCGGCGCAGGACCGTGTACCGTCGCCTCTTCGGCCCGCAACTCCAGCGATTGACCGGATCCCGGGGATTCGACGAGGACACCCGTTACCTCAAGGCAGGCTCCGGTCGTGATCAGATCGAGCACAGCCTTACCCAATCGACTGGCCACCTCATGATCGAGGACGATCTGCAGATCCCGGAATACGCTGCCGTCGTTGAGCTGGACGAAATGGACGCCTTTACCGTCGCGTCGGGTCTTCACCCAGCCGCGCGCAGTATGTCGTTCACCCGCCGCTGATTGCAAGATATCACGGATATATTCGCCGGGCCGTATCACGCGCAGGCCTCCTAGCTGACGATAAGGTTGATCAATCGACCGGGCACAGCGACGGTCTTTCGCACCGTTTTGCCGTCGATAGCCTCCTGGACTCTGGGCAACGCGAGGGCAGCGGCTTCCATCGTCGCGGCGTCCGCATCGGCGGGCACGCGCGCTCGATCGCGCATCTTACCGTTGATCTGGATGGCGATCTCGAGCTCATCATCCGCAGCCAGCGCCGGATCCCATCGCGGCCACTCGGCATCGAATGTGGTGCCGGTACGCCCCAGCCGCTCCCACATTTCATCTGCAATATGGGGAGCGAACGGGGCGAGGAGGAGGACAAGACTCTCGAGCGCGGTACGAATGATCGCCGGATCGCCAGCGGACATGTTCTCAGGCGGCGCGTACCGATACAGATGGTTGACGAGTTCCATGATGGCGGCAATCGCGGTATTGAACCGAAACCGCTCGGTATCCTCCTCCACCTTGCGGATGGTCTTGTGCAGCTTCCTCAGGATCTCCCGGTGGCCATTGGACGCCTCTGAACCTTCGATCGACGTGGTGGCATCGCCGATGCGGAGCAGCGCAGCCTGCATCCAGCGCCAGGCGCGTATCAGGAACCGCTGAGCCCCTTCAACGCCTCCCTCCTTCCATTCGATATTGGAGGCGAAGGGAGCCGCGAACATGATATGGATCCGCAGGCTGTCGGCGCCGTAGCGCTCGATCATGCTTTCAGGCGATACCACGTTGCCTTTGGATTTGGACATCCGTACCCAGCGGTGGATGATCTGATCGGCTGGGAAGCCAGCGAGGTCCTCGGGGCGGAGGACGATCCAGTCGACGATGCTGTCGCCGTCGTTGGTGTCTGTAGCTTCGTCGGCGCGTGGCGGGCGTCCCGGCGTCCAGGCGAGTACCGTGCCCTGGCTCCGCAGCCGCGGGAACGGCTCCGAAAATCCGATGAGTCCCTCATCGTACATGACCTTGGTCCAGAACCGGGCATAGAGAAGGTGCATGACAGCGTGTTCCGCGCCGCCCGTATACATCCCGACCGGCAGCCATGCATCGATGAGCGAACGATCCGCGAACGTCGCGCTGTTATTGGGGTCCGCGAACCTCAAAAAGTACCACGACGAACAGGCGAAGCCGCCCATCGTATCGGTTTCCCGCAGGGCCTCGCCCCCGCAGGCGGGACAACGGGTCCGAACGAAGTCCGGCAGCGTCGCCAGCGGAGATTCCCCGGTTCCCGAAGGTTCATAGCGCTCGACATCGGGAAGCAGCACCGGAAGATCCGTCTCCGGAACCGGAGTCTCACCGCACGTTGCGCAGTGGACGATGGGGATCGGTGCGCCCCAGTACCGCTGGCGGCTGATCAGCCAGTCCTTCATGCGGTAGTGGACCCTTCGAACCCCGACCCCGTGTTCCTCGAGGAAGCTAATCACGCGCTGAACTGTATCCGGCGCGTTGGGCGCACCGGCGAATGGGCACTTCGGCGTACGTGCCTCGGGACCAGGGGTAAAGTCGAGCATTGCGCCGCCGTCCGGGAGGGCCTCGGTCATCTCGCTGCCGCGGCTGGGGCCATCCGCTCGGCGATAGACGAGCTCCACCGGCAGATCGTGGAGCTTAGCGAACTCGAAATCCCTTTGGTCGTGCGCAGGGACGGCCATGATCGCTCCGGTCCCGTAGCCCATCAGCACATAGTCCGCGATCCAGATCGGTATGGCCGCACCGTTCACAGGGTTCCGCGCATAGGAGCCGAGGAAAACGCCCGTCTTGGCTCGTTCGACGGATAGTCGCTCCGTGTCCGTGCTCGTTTGCGCACGACGGACATAGTTCTCGACAGCATCTCGTTGGTTCGGGGCGGTCAACTCGGCCACGAGCGGATGCTCGGGCGCGATCACCATGAAGGTGGCGCCCCAGAGCGTATCGGGACGTGTGGTGAAGACCTGTAACGTATGCGCTGAGCCGATCACCGAGAAGTCGACCTCGGCGCCTTCGCTCCGTCCGATCCATTCTCGCTGTTGGAGCTTGATCCCCTCGGGCCAGTCGAGCGTGTCCAGGTCGGCCAGCAGTCGTTCGGCATAGGCGGTGATGCGGAAGTACCACTGCGGCAATGGGCGCTTCTCGACGTGTGCGTCGCAGCGCCAGCATCGGCCTTCCTTCACCTCTTCGTTCGCGAGGCCCGTACGACACTGCGGGCACCAGTTGATCGGCGCCATCGCACGATAGGCGAGGCCGCGTCGATGGAGCAGCAAGAAGAACCACTGGGTCCATCGATAGTACTCGGGATCGCTGGAGTTGATCTCCCGGCTCCAGTCGTAGCTGCAGCCGATCCGTTTCAGGGTTCGACGATAGTTGGCAGCGTACTCTGGCACCATCTCGCGCGGATGGCGCCGCCGCTTGATCGCCTCGTTCTCCGCGGGCTGCCCGAAGGCGTCCCATCCCATCGGATGGAGGACCTCATAGCCTTTCATCCGTCGAAATCGGCAGTAGGCGTCCGTGGGCGCGTAGTTCTTGCAGTGTCCGACCGAGAGGCCCGCCCCTGATGGGTAGGGGAACATCTCGAGAACATAGTCCCTGGGGCGGGACGAATGGTCGTCGGCGCGGAAGGTGCCCTGCGCCTCCCAATGTGCTTGCCACCTGGCTTCTATATCGGTGAACTCGTAACGATCCGTCATGATGATGTTTACCACACTCCGAGCAGGGTACCTATTATAGTCGTCCTGTGTGATACGGGTCAAACGGTAGAGTTGGGACTCGCGTCTAGAAAAGACCGTCCGGCCGGGCCGCGATGACGAGCACGTCGAAGGTTACGCTGCATGCCCAATGGAGAACGAACGCGGGATAGAACGAGCGCGCCCGCAGCGCCAACCATCCGAGGACCATGGCGGCGAAAAACGACCCGATCACCTCCGGAGTGGGTTTGCCGATGTGCATGATGCCGAACGCGATCGCCTGAAGCAACAGGCCGGGCCACGCGCCGAAGAACCTTGCCAGGCCGAACGTCATGAAGCCCCGGTAAAAGAACTCCCAACCGAGCATATATAGGCCGTACGATGTCTCATAGTAGAGCAGATAGGGCCACGAATAGGCGGCCTGCTGCTGGAGCGGGTAATAGGCCATGAAGTCGGACTGTCGGGACGCAACCAGGAGCGGAACCAGCATCAACGCGTACAACGACAGGGTCAGGCGCCATTCGTCCGGTCGAGGACGCCACAGACCATATTGGTGGGGGCCTTCCCGGGGTAGGGCAAACATCGTAAGGAACGGCAGCAGCAGTAGCCCGACGAGGTTGACGACGAGGTATTCCTCCCAGCTTCGAGCGGTAAAGCAGCCGCGATCCATCGACCACACCGGACAGGGCTGCATGTTGTACACCGTCAGGAAGGAGACGACGACGCCGCTTACGATCAGAGTTGCTACGGAGGCCCGCAGGTTCCGGCGTCTCGCCTCGTTGTGCGTCTCCTCGGAGCCCGTGATAGCCGGTGCGGCCTCAACGGGGGATGGCAGATCGTCCGTCATCGTCGCGCCAAGCTTGCGCTCAGGTGTCTGAGTTCGCGCCTTGCCGCCGCAATCCCCGGTATGCGAAGCCCTCGCCGGTCCTTGAGAACTTGCCCGCCGACCATCGTGTACGCCACATCGTTCGCGCTGCAGGACCAGACGAGCGCGTTGCAGGGATCGCAGGATGGCCAGCGCCCGGGCTTGCGCAGCGAGACGACCGATATATCGGCAGCTTTGCCGGGCACGAGGCTGCCGACTACCCGGGCTAGACCAAGCGCCCGAGCGCCTCCGAGCGTCGCTATGGTCACCATATCGGCCGCGGTCGGCGTAGCAGCGCTCCGCCGCCGAGCTCGCTCAAGCAGCGCTCCGAACCGCATGTCCTCGATCATATCCATGGTATTGTTGCTCACAACGCTGTCGGTGCCCAGTCCGAGCCGCGATGCGCCGAAGGCCGAACGGTCCATCGTCGCTCCTCCTGGGTCACGAACCGAGCCCATTAACCATGTGAGCGGAGCGGCGCCGTTCCCCAGTTTCGCATTCGATTTTGGGCAATAGGCGATGGAGGCGCCTGACGGTCCCAGAAGCGCGTGATCGGAGGACGACACCTGAACACAATGAACCAGCAGCGTACGGTCGGTGAGGGCGCCCAGGTCCGATAGGTAGCGGATCACGCTGGTTCCGCCCGCGCTCCACAGAATCCGGCGCGCCTTCAACCGCTCGGCAATGGCGCCGGATCCGCTCCGAACGAGCTCGGCTTCCTCGTTCGACTCTGCCGCGTGGATGCAGAGCGGCGTCGACCTCTGGGCGGTATGATCGACCAGTGCGCGCATGAGCTCCGGACGGACCGTATAGGCGGCATGCGGGGAGACGCCCGGCGTTACCCAGGTCCCCTGAGCGGCGCTGCGATGGCGTTGGAGCGTCCGGTCGAGGCTAGCGAGTGTTGCTTCCACGGGCTCATCCTCAGCGATTCCGAATACCTCCTGATAGGCGATGGCCCGAACCCCGGACCGAGCCAGAGCGGTGACCGACGCTCCAGAATCGGTGCAGTCGCCAATGGTCGTGATTCCCGCCGAGATCGCCTCCGCTACCCCGATGAGCGCCGACGCAGCCCATTCGTCCTCCGTTAGGTGGGTTTTATACTCCATTAAGGACAGGATCCAGGGGAGCATGGGCAGATCCTCGACCAGACCGCGCAAAGCCGTATAGTCGAGATGCGCATGGACGTTGACGAAGCCTGGGAGGATTATGGCGTCACCGAAATCGATCGCATCGGTCGTCGGCGCCGAACCCGAAGCAGCGGGCCGTACAGCGGCGATCTTTGTGTCTTCGACGACGACCTCGCCATGCTCGATTACCGGTCCTTCAACGGGTACGACCCAGCGTGCGCGGAGCCGCATCGGCTAGAGCTGGGTGGCCCAGAGCTGTTCGAGGGCGCTGCGGCTCAGGTTCTTCGTATGTCCGTCCCCATGCAGGACGTTGTAGCGGTATTGTTCGAGGATCAACCCCCCGTGCCAGCGACCCGCCGCGTCGAACATGACGTTCGTTTCAGCAGGCAAGGCCATCGTAGCCTCTCCGAGATGACGGAAGGCGATCTCGGTTCGATAGTTATAGCTCGTCCCGAATCGCACATAGCTTGTCGGTCGCGCATCGAGCGGTATCCCGTTGGAGTCCTCGATATCATAGCCGGTGTCCGACGGGCATCGGAACAAATCCTTCGACTTTACGTACGGTTGAAGAGCTTCATGGATCATCGGCATGAACGGTATCTGGCTCTGGAACTCCGGGAACAAGCTCCAGATAATCGGTGTGTATTTATCAGTGGGATCCACCGCCCATGGGTACAGCTCATCGGAGTCCATGGCGTACATGCGGATCGCGAGCCCGATCTGGCGTAGATTCGAGACGCATGTTATCTCTCTGGCTTTGCCTCGGGCGGTCAGGAAAACCGGGAAGAGCAGTGCGGCCAGCACGGCGATGATGGCGATGACCGTAAGAAGCTCGATCATCGTGAAGCCGGTGCGGTTGCGGAACGAAAGGTCCATGGATCGATCACCTCGCGCCATACCGCATACTACCCCGTATTGGCTGCGGAATGCGATGCGCGGACTGTCCTCTGTGGCGCCGTCTGGATGTAAGAGATCGGATGTGTTAGGAGTTCAATATGGCGGATGACCGCTACGATATCGTGGTGCACGGAGGAACGGTCCTCGATGGAATCTGTGACGCTCCGTACGCCGCCGATATCGGCATTGTGGATGACCGGGTAGTCGCGATCGGTGATCTCGGTGATGCCCACGCATCCCGACGAGTTTCCGCGGTCGGGATGCGGGTGGCTCCCGGATTCATCGACATTCACACCCACTCGGATATCTCGATCACCTTCCATCAGCCGATGGTCAGCATGATCTCGCAGGGTGTCACGACCCAGGTAACCGGCAACTGTTCGCTGTGCCTCGGGCTGGCTACATCCAGCGAGACCTTCGCGTTTGAACAGAGCTGGTTGGATGCCCATGGCGCTCGGATCTGCTGGACCGACCTGGATGGGCATCTGAAATACGTCCGTGAAATCGGCTGCGGCACGAACTACGTGATGCTCGCCGGACACGGCACCATCCGTAAGCGAGTGATGGGCATGGCGGACCGGTATGCCGACAGGCACGAGATCGAAGCGATGAAGCGCGAGCTTGTCGTAGCGCTGGAACAGGGCGCATGGGGTATCTCCACCGGGTTGGAGTATACGCCCTCCGGATGCGCCAACCTCGAGGAGCTGGTTGCGTTGTCCAGCGTTGTACGACGGTACGGGGGCTTCTACGCGACGCACCTGCGCAATGAAGGAGACGCCCTGCTGGAGGCGGTTGCCGAGGCGCTTGCCGTGGGTGAACAAGCGCGCGTAGCCGTGCAGCTCTCCCATCACAAGGCCGAAGGGCGCAGGAACTGGGGCAAAGTCCACGAGACCATCAAGATGGTCGACGCAGCCCGCCAGCGGGGCGTTGATGTGGAGATGGATCAATATCCGTATACGGCGTTCATGACCAATCTTGCCACGCAGATCCTCCCTCCGTGGGCGGTACGGGGCAGCAATGACGAGGTGCTCGCCCGTCTCCAGGACCCAACGACCAGACAGGGGATTGCGGCCGAGGTGCGGGATCGATACCCCGATCTGGAGGACGATTCGACCGAGAGCCCATGGGAGCTGATCGAGATCGGTGTAGCCCGCGGACTTCGATCACTGCAGGGACGGACCGTGGCCAGCCTCGCCCGCGAACAGCGCCGTTCGGCGGTGGACGTCGCGCTGGATCTCGTCGTGCATGAAAGCAACTTCCTCAGCGCCATCAACCATGGTATCGGGGCGGAGGACGTCCGTTATGTCATGCAGCACCCGCTTACGATGATCGGCTCTGATGCCGTAGGGACAGGGCCCGAAGGTAAGACCGGCGACGATCCGGTGCATCCCAGATGCTATGGGACGTTCCCACGCGTCCTCGGGCGGTATGTTCGAGAGGCCGGCGTCATTACGGAGGCGGAAGCGATCAAGAAGATGACCGTTCTGCCAGCGACGCGTCTGGGCCTCACCGACCGGGGGAAGCTTGCGCCAGGCGCTTATGCGGACATCGTCGTCTACGATCCCAATCGGGTCGAAGATACCGCTACCTATGAAGAACCACACCGCGTGGCCACAGGGATCCAGACCGTGCTGACCAACGGTCGAATCACGTGGGATGCCGGCGCCTGGACCGGTGCGTTGCCCGGCAGGGTCCTGCGGCGCGGGCTCTAACCGCTCCCCGCTGCGTTTGGGGCTTCCGGATCCGCTCGGCGCCCCGCACGCAGCGGTCGATGGAACCGTCGTCTAGCGGATGCCGGCTTCGCCGAGCGCTTTCATTACAGCCGCCGGGTCGAAGCCCTCACCCTTATAGATCACCTTTCCCTCGCGATCGTACAGGACGTTCGTCGGATACGCCCGGACTTTGAACATGCCGACCAGATCGGTCGACGTCTTGTTGAAGCCGACAGGGAACGTGAGGCCGTGGCGTTCGGCCCAGGCCTTGACATCGGCTTTGGACTCGCCGATACCGTTGACCGCGATGATCTCCAGACCGTGATCCTTGAACTTCCGATACAACTCCTCGAGATGCGGAGCCTCCGCATTGCAGGCGCCTCAAGTGGAGAAGAAGAAGGTAAGGAAGATCATCTTGCCGCGAAGATCCGAAAACCGTATCTGTCGATCATCGTAGGTTCGGACGGTGATCGACGTGGGCACGGAGGGGCTATCCGGCGCGGGCAGCGCCGTGAGCTGTCGTGCTCCATCGGGCAGCTTCACTGCGAACCCATCCGTAGGGAGCGGCTTATCGATCTCGACCGTGCGAACCGTTTCGACGATCACCGGAGCGTCCTTGCTGAAGAGCGCGACGCGTCGTACGAGATACCGGTCGTTGTCGATATACAGTTTGGCCGAATGATCGGCATCGTAGTCGAAGCTCAATACCCAGGCGAGCTGGTCGCCGAAGCTCTGCGGGCCGCTCACCTCGGCGCTTCTCATACGGGACGCAAGGTCGTCACGACGATCCTGCCAGCGGCCTTCAAGAAGGAGTGTGATCACTCTGGAGGCTGGCGTGGGTACGGCAATCCCTTTGAGCGTATCGACCCCGATGAGTTGTCTAGAAGCGGCGGTTCGAGTGTAGACACTCCGATCCACCCGCAGCGCCGTCAACTGCTTGCCGTCCGACCATACCTCGGTATCGCAATAACTTCCGGTCATCGAAAGCCGGTACAGGTTCGGTCGTTTGGCGGCAACGACGACGGAGGCGGAATACTCCTTGTCGCCAGCTTTATGCGTCCAAGCCGACTCGCAGCGAAACGTGCTGGCCGCCCGATAGTTGGCGGCGGTCTTCATCAAGATGCGCGCCGCGTCGGCGGCCTGCCCATGTGCGAGCGGAGCTGCGACCGTGGTCGCTAACAGAGCGATTATCGATCTCAGGTTCATTGGCGCTCCTTTGCTGATATCCATATGCCGTCCGCGAAGCGGCCTCCCGCGCCTCGGCATAGTATCAAGATCTCAGTATAACGCAACCCTGATCGTTGATGGATCGTTGCTGTTCATCCGATACCGAGCCATCGATGCATCAGAAACCACACACGGTCGATCAGAAGCGCCATACGGGCCATGACGGTCGAACCGAAGATGGCGCCGAACGCGAACATAAGCATTAGGCGGCCGGTTCGGGCGGTGCTCTGGATCACCCTGTTCTTCTGTTCGAATGAGAAGAAGAAGTAGGTCATCACGGTGATGATGATCACGAGGAACAGGATGTTGTTCAGCGATTGGCCGAGAGGCGTCACCTGAGAGCCGGCCGGAAGCATACTCTGGGTGACCCACAGGGGCTTGAACGATCCGCGGATCTGTGGGATGTATAGGTTGGCAGTCGCCTGGAACGCCTGGCCGGCGGCGAAGCCCAGCAGGATCCCGATGGAGATTCGGCTCATCCAGTTATAGCGTTTTGTGAAGATCGTGTAGAAGAGGAATCCGCCGAACAGAGCAAAGGCCCAGGGCCACTGGCCATCACGGGTCATCGGAATCCACCACTGCGGCTTCAGGATCTCATGCCACGCGGCCTTGATCGTATAACCGGCGGCGAGGCCGATGAACATGTGCTCGAATAGCCTGTAGAGCCAGTTCTCTTTGAGGATAAGGGAGAAGAGCGCCAGAGTGCCGATCGCGCCGATCCAGATACCGACTGGATGTGAATATTCGATCACGCCTTGCCTCCCTGTCTCCGCGAGGCGAACATCCCGTAGTTGCCCAGGCCGATCAGGACGAAAAGCAGGATCAGTGTCAGCGATACAGGGGTAATCGCTCGAGTGGTGAAACCCTTGATGCCGAGCATCCGCTCGTACTCCGCCGCGCCCTTGATGCCAAAGAGCATCCCGGCGATCTGGCCGGAGTCGATGTAGGTATATAGCTCGGGCGCCATTACAGAAGTCGGCGCATAGCAGAACGGCGCGTCGGTGCTTCCGGCAACAAGGCCCAACCATGAGACGTAGTTGGCGGAAGCCGACACCTCCGCAATAAAGCCGACATCATCGAAGTTCCGGATACCCTTCATGATCGGGAACTGATGCAGGGGTTTGCGCTCTTTCGTATCTTGCTTTAGAGTCTCTTCGATATTCCGGACCATCCCTTTGAGTGTTCCCGCGATATCGGCCCGGAAGCCAAAGTTGATCCAATCTCGTCCGTACTTGTACCCGTACTTCGGAGCGAGTTCATCGGCTACTTCGTAAGCCAGGATCGTGGACTGCGGATCACCGAAGGCGATCAACGCGAACTTGAGCTTTCGCCGCATCAAATGCTCGATGATGACCCTCGTCTGCGGGCGATTTTCCCCCTGGGTGCTCGCGCTCCAGAGTGTCGAGACGATCGCGAGCTTTCTGGGATCGGCCTTCTCGATGGCGTCGTAGACGCCGCGCGCCTGTGGGCCGACGGCGAGGGGCAATGGGATCGGCACGAGGAGCCCGATGACCACGATGAGGAGGAGTGTCAGATAGAGATATCGGCGATCGATATTCTGAAGGTTCTCCGCGAAGCTGCTCATGACTCATCTGCCTTTGCTTCAAAGAATGCGCCTCGTTCCAGCGATAGCCAGAGGCGCAGCGCGATGGCCAGGCCGCCGATACCCAGGCCGAAACCGATGGCGCGTGTCGCAGGAGCGTTGACCGTCAGCAGGAGCCAGTTGCTGATGCTGTCGAGGCGAAAGATGGAGGCAAAGGAGCCGTTCTCCGGTATCCAATGCGTCAGGTACTGGCCGATAGGGATTTGACCCAGCATCACGACCAGGGCTGCGACCATCAACAGCGTAGCCTCGGCTGACTTTATGCGGAAGGCGCGGTATGCAGCGGAGATGATGAAGAACGCAAGCGTCGCAAACATCGCGGCGTCGAAGCTGTTGAGGACATCCCGGAAAAGCGAGCGGAAGAAGAGCGTATTCTCGAACCGGATGCCAGCGACAGCCATTACCACAATGGAGATCAACAGGACCGCGCTGTTAGGCCATCCTTCCCGTTGCTTTACCACTTTGCCCGTGTGGATCCGGACCAGACTGAATACCCCGAGCCCAAGAGTGAACGCGGCGAGAACGTTGATGACATTGCCGACCGTTGGCACCGCAAACGTCAGGAAGTTCTCGTCGGTGCCTTTTCGCACCGGCCAGAAGAACTCAAGAGCATAAAAGAGGCCGGCCAGAAACGTCAGGCTCGCGATTAACGCCTTGCGGGCACGTCCCGGCAGGCTCTGAAGCACGAAGAAGAGGACTACGCTGCACGCGATCACGAGGAGCGGTGCGATCCAGATCATCGACCCTTTGGCTGCAGGGAAGGCGCTGATGAGGAACTTCTGCAGGTTCATACCCTGATCCGCCTTCCTACAACGTGAACCATTGAATGAAGAACCATTTCGCGCCGAGGGCGGGAATGGACATTGCAATCGTTCCGATCAAGACAACGAGCAGAATGATGATCTTGCAGTAATCCTGGCCCACAAGGCTGCCGAGTAGAGTGGGCTCGCGGGAGATATAGGCGCTCGCGGCATAGTATTCATCACCGATGATCGTATAGTCGCAGGAGGCGATGAAGAACGGCAGCTGGGTTGTCGATACGGTTCCGGCGACCTGGATCGCGCCGACCTGCTGTCCCGCTTCCGCGAAGATCAGCGATTCCGCGAAGAAGTCACCGAAGAGAAAACTCGCCGCTACCTTCTCCCTGAAGATCGTTCCGGCCACGCCGGAGGCGAAGGCGAACTGGCGATCCGATAGGAAGTAGACGGAGTTCGGATCGTAATCCTCTGGCTTGCCGGCTGCCGTGTAGGAATCCCGAACGACTTCCTCCGCGACCGTATACAGAGCGGAATCGGCAGTCGGCATGATTAAACGATTGCCGAACTGAGCAGCGGTCTTGATGATATAGCTGAAGATCGTCAGAGCCTGCAGCCCGACAACGCCGAGGCCGCTCAGTCCAGGAACCATCAGGATCGGACGGCCCATCTCGGTAGCGCGCCCTACTGCTTCGTCGATGGCGTTGAGACCGGGTATCCGCCGAACGAAATACTTGCGCCCACGTTGCGCGGTCACGATCGTAAGCAGAACGATGGCGCTCAGGAGGGCGATCAGGATCGCGGACTCCCAGCGATCGCTGGCGTGAATCACTCGGTATCCTCCTTGGTCTTCAGTTGCCGCGAAGTCGCCAGCTCTTCGATCTTCCCGATGAGCAGCTCGACGTTGGCGCGGGATTCTAGCAGGCGCGACGCGCTGGACACACGATCGAAGCCAATGATCGGTGCGATAAGCGGGGATGTGACGATGAGCGTCTGGCTGGCGAAGAACGAAAGCGGCTTGTGCATTTCCAGCAGCAGGATCGCTGGCGTCTCGAGGCCTCGACGATGAATCTGTTGCGCAATGTGATCGATCATCCTGTCACGTTCATCGTCCGCAAGAGGCTCGCCCAGATTGTCGATCACGACGCCCCCTCCCAGTACGTTCTCACCAGATGCTCAATATGCGTTCGGCTGCCCGTCTGGCCTTCGTCGGCGTATCGAAGATAGATGCCGCGAAAGGCATCCAGTCTCGACACGCTGCGAAAAGGTGACAGGAGGATACCACTCGAGTTGACATCGATTCGCTTGACCGCCTGCCAACTCATCGATAGACGTGTCAGGCCATAGGAGCAGCGAATACCCTCCGCGTCAAGCCGATAACGGATTGGCAGGAGGTATTCGAAAGCGGAGCCAACGACGAAGCCGCATCCGAGGACACCGCCGAGCCAGTGATGGAGCGACAGGGCTCCGGCGAGGACGCCGAGGGCTCCGGCAACAGCAATGCCCCAGATCCTCCATGGAGATCGAGTGCGCAAACACACCGACCACTCAGCCGTGGTGGTGGCCGCAGATATCGTGGAGCCCGGTTCGGGCGACGCTCTGACCGTACGAGTCACTGGCATGGGCGCGTGATTTGGTGCGGGACGCCCGAGCGCCTGAGTGCCGGGCAGATGATATTGATTATAGTGGCGTTGGGGTTCATCTGTCAACATGCACGTCCTGAGCGCCGATTCGTGACGAAACTGGCTATGGCGATTTCTGGGCAAGATCGTTGACAACGGATGGGCTCTCTGGTATACTCCGCGCCTGTAGACCCTACGAGGGATCGAGAGGAACCCCCATCAACAAAGAGTTTCGCGTCAACGAACAGATCCTGCGATTCAGCCGGGACTATCCGCGAGTTCGGGACGTCCGCGTCATCGACGAGAATGGTCAGCAGCTGGGCATCATCGAAGTTCGCCGCGCCCTCGACATCGCGAGGGACCGATCGCTCGATCTCATCGAGGTGGCTCCGCAGGCAACGCCGCCCGTCTGCCGTATCATGGACTACGGCAAGTATAAGTATGAACAGTCCAAGAGGGACCGCGAAGCGCATAAAAAGCAGCGGGGCGGCGATCTCAAGGGGCTCTTTCTGCGGCCGAGAACGGATGAACATGACATCGCTTTCAAAGTCAAGAACGCGATCAAGTTCCTTCAGGAAGGCCATAAAGTCAAGGTGACGGTGCGGTTCCGCAGCCGAGAGATCACGCGGCCAGAGTACGCGATGAAGCAGTTAGAGCAGGTGGCGGAGGCAGTGAAGGATGTCGGTGTAATCGAGAAGGCGCCGGCAATGGAAGGCCGGACGATGACGATGATCCTCGCGCCAAAAGGGTAAGGCGCTCGAACCGAGTGTGCGGGACTTAATCATGTCGAGAGAGCGGAAATGGCGAAGATAAGAACAAAGAAAACCGTTGCCAAGCGTTTCAAGGTCAGTGGGGGCGGAAAACTCATGCGGCGCAGCGTCGGGCTAAATCATCTGATGCGCAAGAAGACCAAGTCGCGACGCCGCAAGCTTACCAAAGGTGTGGAGCTTTTTGCGGGCGACGGCCAGCGGATGATCCGAATGCTCGGCGGGCGCAGCTAGCCGTTCCCAGCTCGGGCCGTCTGGGTCCGAAATCATCACGAGAGAATGGGATAGAAGCGGGTTCTGCGACCCCTCCCATCTGCTAGGAGACGATAACTATGCCGCGCGTGAAACGCGGGACGCTGGTACGTAAGCGTCATAAGAAGATCCTCGACGCCGCTGAGGGGTATTTCGGCGGGAAGCGCAGGCTGTTTCGGAGCGCTAATGAACAGCTCCTGAAGAGTGGAGCCTACGCTTATCGAGACCGTCGGAATCGGAAGCGAATGTTCCGGCGATTATGGATCACTCGGATTAGCGCCGCATGCCGCGCGAACGGTATTAGCTATAACCGGTTTATGGAAGGCCTCAGAAAAGCGGAGATCATCGTCGATCGTAAAGTTCTGTCGGAACTGGCGATCACCGATGCTGCGGCGTTTGCCGATATGGTCGCTGCTGCGGCCGGGGCGCTCGCTCCGGCGGTCTGAACGCCAGTCGCGGGTCCTTTGTCTGCAATGGGAGGATCCGCCCATACCGCTTCGACACCGTACACTGATGCCGCCCGGGCAGCGTTGTGTTCCCCGATGTGAGGAGCCTTCGCCGCCGGGGCGGTTTCGTTTCTATTATGGCATCGGCACAACCGTAATGGCTTCGGCGAAAGGGAAACTCGGTCAAGGGGCTGTTGATGGATGAGATAAGCGCACTTCTCGACGATGCGGCAACAGGAGCCGCCGAGGCCCGTACCAGCCAGGAACTGTCGGCGGTCGAAACCCGGGTTCTTGGATCCAAAGGGCGTCTGCAGGCTCTGATGGCAGAGCTGCGCCATGCGCCTCCCGAAGAACGCCGGAGCCTTGGCGCTCGCCTCAACGATACCCGTGTCGCGATCACGACGATCTTCGCAAAGCGCAAAGAGGCCATCAAGGCGATCGAACGCGAACGGAGGCTAGAGGCCGAAACCGTGGACGTCACGCTGCCCGGGCTGCCCGTTCCTCGAGGAAGATCGCATCCGTTGTCCACAACGACCGATCGGATCAAGGAGGTTCTGATCGGCCTCGGCTTCGAGTTCTTCGATGGTCCGGAGCTTGAAGACTACGCGCACAACTTCGCCGCGCTGAACTACCCGGAAGAGCACCCGGCATTCGACGAGCAGATGACGTTCTATATCAACGACGATCGGCTGCTTCGAACACAAACCACCGCCATCCAGGGCCGCGCCATGCGCGGGCGCAAGCCGCCGCTCAGGATCGCTACCGTGGGGCGATGTTTCCGATATGAGGCTGTAGACGCCACCCACCACCATACATTCCATCAAGTCGATGTCTTCATGGTGGATCATCATGTGTCGCTCGCCGATCTCAAAGGGATCCTCAAAGCCTTTGCGAGCGCGATGTTCGGCGGCGACGTCGAGGTGCGGTTTCGACCCGATTACTTTCCGTTTGTCGAACCGGGTGTGGATTACTCCATCTACTGGCGCGATCGATGGCTCGAGCTGGGCGGCGCCGGCTTGATCCACCCGAACATTCTGGCGGCCCACGGTTTCGATCCGGAAGTCTATAGCGGTTTTGCCTTCGGGCTCGGCGTCGAGAGGATCCACATGATTCGCCACGGTGTAACGGATCTGAGGGACTATCTCAACAACGACCTGCGGTTCCTGTGGCAGTTTTGAGACAGGGGAGGTTGGAGCGATGAGACTGCCCGTGGAGTGGATCCGTGAGTACGCACCGGTCCCATTGTCGAGAGGGGAGATCGCCGAGCGGCTGACGATGGCCGGCCTTGAGGTGGAGTCGCTCGAGGAGACCGAGGCGGGAGCCGTGCTCGATATCAAAGTGACGCCGAATCGCGGGGATTGCCTGTCAGCGCTTGGCGTCGCCCGAGAGCTTGCGGCGGCATGCGACGTGCCCTATCAGGGCGGACCCGACATTGCGCCGGAGGGCGCGGAGGCGCACGGTATCGCCGATCGTATCCAGGTGCACATCGAAGAGCCTGATCTTTGTGCGCGATACGCAGCCCGGGTGATCGAAGGGCTCAGGATCGGTGTATCGCCGGATTGGATGCAGCGACGATTGATCGATGCAGGGATGCGGCCGATCTCCAATATCGTCGATGTCACCAACTATGTGATGCTGGTTACGGGGCAGCCGCTCCACGCTTTCGATTTGAGCGCCTTGCACGGGCCGCGGATCGTGGTGCGCCGCGCCCGTGACGGTGAAAGCCTCATGACACTGGACGGTACGCTCCGGAGTCTGACCGCAGATATGCTCGTCATTGCCGATGCCGCTGAGCCCGTTGCGATCGCGGGCGTCATGGGCGGGCGTGCTACCGAGGTGACGGATCGGACCAGTACAGCGCTCCTCGAATCGGCTAACTTCCGCTGGCAGAGCGTTCGACGCACCGCGCGGACGCTCGGCATGAATACGGAAGCCTCCTATCGCTTCGAACGGGGCGTGGACCCGGAGGGTGTTGCCTATGCAGCCGATCTAGCGTGTCAGCTGTTGGCGGAGATCGGAGCGGGTTCGCCCTTGCCCGGCATCGTCGACGTCTATCCCGGTCGTCAGGAGATCCCGGAGCTATCGCTGCGATCGGCTCGGTGTGCGGCGCTTATCGGTTACGCGCCAACGGACGAGGAGATCGTCCGGGCCCTATCCGCTCTCGGGTACGCGGTGCAGCGCAGCAAGATCGGGGTTTTTGCCGTACGACGCCCATCGTGGAGATCGGATGTGGAAGGCGAGATCGATGTAATCGAGGATGTAGCGCGGGTGCTCGGTTACGAGCGGATCCCCGAGCGCCTGCCTTCCGGCGCGACTACGTTTGGCTCCGATACCGAAGCGTCGCGTATGGACGCTCGCGTTCGACGCTCGCTCATCGGCAGCGGTCTCACCGAAGCCAGAAATCACACGATGCTGGCTCCCGATCCTCTGGACGAAAGCCTCTCCGGCTACGATCGTATCAGCGTACGCAGCGCCCTTTCGGCGGATCTGTCCGGCCTGCGGCGCTCTTTGCTGCCTGGACTGTACGCGGTACTCGATCGGAATGCGCGCCGAGGGCAGGGACCGCTTGCGTTCTTCGAAACCGGCGCCATCTTCGGTCAGGACCCATCAGGCGTGATGATCGAGGAGGCTGCCGTTGCTGCGATCATCTGCGGGCCACTTCATCACCGTTCCTGGGTGCGCGATGCGGTTGGGAAACCCTCGTTCTTCGTCGGCCGCGGCATCGTCGAGCGTCTCGCTCTTGACCTTGATTTGGAGTTTCGGTTCGAACCCTCTTCGGACGCGCGATTCCATCCGGGACGGCAAGCGCGGATCCTGCTCGACCATCGTACTGTTGGGATCGTGGGCGAGCTGCCGGAGGAGGTAAGTCAGGAGCTTCGGACCCGGGATCGATGCGTGGTGATGGAGATCCGATTGACGCCGATCCTCGACGCTGTTACGAATCACACCGTCCGGTACCAGCCGCCCGCACGTTTTCCCGCGATCGCACGGGATCTTGCTCCCCGACTACCGCTGGATGTGTCCTATGCACGAGTCCACGAGGTGGTCGAGGCGCACGGCCGCCATCTTCTCGAGGACATACGGGTTACCGATGTCTATACCGGGCCGCCGTTGGGTGAAGGGCTGAAGAGTCTGACCCTGTCGCTCACCTTTCGATCCTCGGAGCGCACGTTGACCGATTCGGAAGTGGATGATGCGTTGAGTGATATGCGGCAATCCATGGTCAGCAGCTTCGGCGCAACGTTTCAAGAAGCCTGAGTCGGGCGATGACGCACCCGCCCGGTGACGGCGCGGACGATCGAATGAAGCGATGCTCGTGGGTACGGAGCCTCGATATGCGTACAGCGCTGGCGTGCGCCGCCATCGTTCTCCTCGCCGGAGCGCTGCGGCTCTGGGGGATCGGATGGGGACTGCCGAACCCGGACCGTACGTTTTCACTGCACCCCGACGAAGGCGTCAACCTGGTCAACGGGGTACTCGATCGCGGGGTAGCCAGACCGCACCTTGATATCGGCTTCTACAACTACGGGTCGTTCTATTTCCTGCTCTGGCAGATCGCTGTCGCCGTCAATAGCGCCTACGGATTTGTCCATGGGTATGCGGACCCATCGTTGCGGCTGGCGGCACAGGACAGCATCGGCGCGATGCTGCTGGTCGGTCGGTTGTTGTCCGCGTCTGCTTCGGCGCTGACGTGCGTCATCCTGTTTCTATCCGGCCGCCGCTTGGAGCGAGGGCGCGCAGGCGCCATCGCGGCGACGTTGTTCGCAGTGGCGCCGCTCGCGGTCGTGAACGGCCATTTCGCTACCGTCGATAGCGCTGCCGCCCTTCTTGTGGCCTGCACCATGTTCGCAGCCTTCGCCTATGCCCGACACCCATCGACGACTACGTTATCCGTTGCGGGCGTATTGGCGGGGCTCGCAGCGGCAACACGCTACAACACCGCCCTGTGCGCCCTTATGCCGCTCGTTGCGATCTGGCGCCCAGGAGATCAACCTGCCGATGGGGGATATGCCCTGCGGGTTCGCCTGACGCTCCTGCTGACGGCGACTTGCCTCGCAGGTTTTCTCATCGGCTGTCCAGGCGCGCTCATCAACTCGTCGAAGTTCCGCGCCGATGTCCTGTTCGAGGCCGCAAAATCGGCTCGCGGGATGGGGGCGCTCTTCGAAGATACGGGCAACGGATGGGCGTACCATTATCTGGTCTCGCTCCGCCACGGTCTCGGTTGGCCGGCTCTGGCGCTGGTATCTCTGGGCGTGGTGATCGCGCTCGTTCGCCGCGACCGTTCGGTGTGGATTCCGCTGGCGTTCCTCATTCCGTACTACCTGATGATGGGAGCGGCGCAGGTTCGGTTCGCCCGGTACATGCTGCCGATGCTGCCGGGTGTTGTCATGCTGACCGGCCTGGCGCTCACAGGGCTCGACGGTCGGCGATGGACCGGGCGGACAGCGCTGGGAACGTACGCTCTGGTTGTTGGCTGGACCGCCTTGATCGCTGTCGGCTACTGCCGCGTGATGGCGGGGCCTGACGCACGTGATCTCGCGTTGAGATCGATACGGTCGGACGTCTCGAAGGGCTCGTCGATCGCCTTTGCCACAACGCCGTGGTACTGGTCGCCGTCGCTTCTACCGGATTTCATTTCGCCCATTCCGGGATCAGCCAGGCGAACGCAGATCCTGTCGCAGCCGTCGGATTGGATCCTGAGGCTGCCGCGAGCCGATAGGGAGTGGGACATGGCCGCCCTCGAGGATCCATCGCCAGCTGCCGTCATCGTTTCGGATCTGGAATCGCAGGACCCTGTACGCCTACGACGCAGGGACGCTCTTCAGTTTCTGCGTCGCGCGGCAAGCGGGCGCAGGGCGCGGACGTTCGGCGGACGGCCGACGATTCTAGATCTTCCGCTGGTGTCGAAGGGCTATCTGCCCAACGACCTTCTCTACGTTTGCCCGACGATTACCGTGTACCTCTCACGATAGGATATGGACCGCCAGAGGCTCCTCGAAGGCTTTCGCGGGTACCTTGCTCTTGAACGCCGTTCATCGCCGAACACGATCGAAAGCTATACCCGGGATGTCCTCCAGTTGCTGGATTGGATGGACGATCGCGGCGATATGGGCGGGGCGCCAGACGCCGAGGATATTCGACGCTACACCGAGCATCTCAGCCGGACGGACCTTGCGCCGGCGAGCGTCACGCGCAAGCTCGCGTCGATCCGGGCGTTCGCGTCGTATCTATTTGAGGATGGACTGACCATCGACAGGATACCGGTCGACGGAGCTGGGCGCCGCCGTCGACAGCGCTTGCCTCGACTCCTATCGTTGCCGAAGATGGCGCGGCTACTCGATCTGGAACCTGGTCCGAACGCCCCACTCCACATCCGGGATCGCGCAATGATGGAGCTGCTCTACTCGAGCGGGCTGCGAGTCTCGGAGCTTGTCGCATTGACATGGGCCGATATCGACCCGACGCAGGGCACCGTTCGCTGCATCGGAAAGGGCAATAAGGAACGTGTGGTCCCGATCGGGGGCACGGCGCTTCGCGCGATCGGCGCTCACTATCGATCGATGCAGGAAGCAGGCCGGCGGCCAAATCCGAGCGATCGGCTGTTCGTTTCGCGGCGAGGAGCAAGGATCACCCGTGGCCGTGTCTGGCAGATCGTCCGGAATGCGGCGGCTCGTGCGGGGATTACCGAGCGCGTCTCACCGCACACATTCCGTCATAGTTTCGCGTCCCATATGCTGGCCAGAGGCGCGGATCTGAGGGTGCTCCAGGAGATGCTGGGGCACGCGCGAATCACGACGACGCAGGTATATACCCATGTGGATCGCGAGCGGCTCAAGATGGTGTACCGTCAGGCGCATCCTCGCGCTGTCCGACATTCCATCATCAGGACAGCGGAGGCGGTCTCCGCCGAGGGCGGGCTCGACGCGGCATGATCGAGGAGGTTCCATGGTTCAGCGGGATGTAGGGACGATCAAGGAAATACCCACGGAAGAACGGCCGCGCGAGCGTCTTGCGCAGTACGGTCCGCAGAGCCTTTCGACTCAGGAGCTTCTGGCAATCATCATACGCACCGGCAGTCGTGAACAGAGCGTTCTGCGGTTGGCTGATGCACTCCTCCACGCCTTTGGCGGCTTACGGGGCCTGGCCTCTGCTGAGCTCGGTGATCTGAGACGAACCAGGGGTATCGGGCCGGCGAAGGCGGTTGAGATCTCGGCGTGTTTCGAACTGGGCAAGCGGCTGGTCGCGTGCGCGGATGAGCGGAATCGGAGGGAACTGACGACGCCGGAGGCCGTCGCGAACCTGCTGATGCCGGAGATGCGGGATCTGGAGGTGGAGGAATGCCGTTTGCTGACCCTGGACACGAAATCGCGACTCATCCGGATCCGCCAGATATCGCTGGGTATTCTGGACCAGACCGTGATCCATCCAAGGGAGGTGTTCCGCCCCGCCATATCCGATGCCGCGTGTTCGATCATTCTCGTCCATAATCATCCGACCGGCGATCCAACTCCAAGCGCGGACGACCACAGCATTACCCGGAGGCTTCGGGCGGCGGGAGAACACATTGGTATCGAGCTTGTGGACCACGTTATCATCGGCGATAACCGCTGGGTGAGCCTGCGGGACCGAGACGGATGGTAGATCCGTACGGGTTGAAGCGCATTGCGCTGGAAGCGCGGGATCATCTCGAACGGATCACTGCCGCCCGGGAAGAGGGTCTGCGACACTGCAGGGCGGCCATCCAGCATGCGTCGCGGGCAATACGGGCGACGCACCGCGGCGACCACGAGGACGCCAACGCCTGGCTGGAGCGGGCGTACGCGAGCGTCACCGGGGCCGGCGAGACGCTGAGGGATCATCCGTGTCTCTTCCATGCGGGCTTTGTGCACGATGCCCAGAAGGAATACGCAGAGGCGATGATCTTCACCGCGATGGTATCCGGGCATCCTCTTCCGAGGCCTACCGAGCTCTCCGTCGAGATCCCGGCCTACCTCAACGGCCTTGCCGAGGCTGGGAGCGAAGGTCGCCGGTATGTTCTGGACCAACTTCGATCGGGGCATTTTGATGAAGCCGACCGGATGATGTCGGTCATGGACGACATCTACGACGAACTGAACCAGTTTGATTTTCCGGATGCGGTTACGGGCGGGCTGAGGCGAACCAACGACGCATTTCGGGCGGTTCTGGAACGAACGCGGGGTGACCTTACGTGGACGGCACAGCATCAGACGCTGCTCCAAGCGATGTCGGATTTCGGACGTTTCGTTGACCGTTGATGGATCGACGGAGCGTGCGCCGATCGAGAGTCCAGCGCCGATCCTCACCGTGCTCATGCCCGTGTACAACGAACGGAGCACCATTGAGGAGATCCTGCGGCGTGTACTGGAGGTGCCGATCTCGAAGGAGCTGTTGATCATCGACGACGCTTCCACGGATGGAACCAGGGAGTATTTGCAGCAGCGGATAGACGGCTCGGATCCTGCGCTCCGAGCCGTCTATCGGGAACAGAATGGCGGCAAAGGGGCCGCGATCCGGGCGGGCCTCCCCTACGTCCGCGGCAGGTACGTCGTGATACAGGATGGCGACCTCGAGTACGATCCGATGGATTTCCTGAAGCTGGTTCGAGTGATGGACGAGGAGGGAGCGCCCATCGTATACGGCAGTCGTTTTATCCATGGCATCCCGCCCATGCGCTGGGCCAACAGGCTGATCAACCGGCTGCTGGCGATGATGGTCCGCAGGTTGTACGGAGCGGCGATCACCGATGAAGCCACGTGCTATAAGGCGTTTCGTTCGGAGGTGCTTCTGGGCATCCCGCTGACCTGTCGCCGGTTCGAGTTTTGCCCGGAGGTGACTGCCAAAGCCCTCCGATCGGGATATGATATCCGCGAAACGCCGATCACCTACAGAGCGAGAACCGTAAAGGAAGGTAAGAAGATCCGATGGACGGACGGTGTCACCGCGATCTGGACGTTGATCCGATATCGCTGGTGGCGCCCATCACATTGACGAGAGGGAACCATGGAGACTGTAACACTGGTCGCGCCGGATATGCATTGTGACGGCTGCGCTGCATCGATACGACAGACACTTGGTCGAGTGGAGGGAATCGATTCGATAGAGATCGATCTGGCCCGGAAGGCCGTTACGGTGAACTACGACGCGGCGAAGATCGGCATCGATGCGATCCGAACTCGTTTGGACGATGCCGGATTTCCGGTTGAGGCCTGACGCGACCGGGATGAAGGCGCCGCGAGAACTGGGAGGAACGGCATGAAGGACAGGTTGGCCAGGTGGACGATCTCGATATCCGCCGCATGTATGACCCTTATACTGGGCGTTACGACGCCGGTAGGGGCGGCTCCTCCTGCCGCGATCAGCCCCGACGGTCGACAGATCGCGCTGGCTTGGCCGCCGACGGGTACCGCCGATGCGGAAACGACGCTCCTGAATACGGAGACAGGGGCGGTGGAAGGGCTGCAATCGGAACAAGCGCCTCTAGGCATGGCCTGGTCCCCGGATGGAGCGTTCCTCCTGTACGCAGTCGGTAATCCGGACGAACCGGTTACATACGTGTTCGATATGACCAAACGACGATCGCGTCGCATACCGGTGAAGATGGGGCCTCCCTTTGCTTGGCGCGAAGATAGCCGCCGGTTTGCCGGAGTCTGGAAGAACGAGGACGGACGCACGGAGGTGGTGTTCTTCGGCCTGTCTGAGTTCGGAGAGACACTGCGCGCACCGTCTGCGGTCGATGCCATCATCGGAGATCGTATGGTCTGGCTGCCGAACACCGATGATGTCGCGTTCATCGGCCAGGTTCGCGGGCTTGCGAACGTGCGCACAATGGAGGGAGGGCAGGAACGCACCATTACCTCGACGGGCGATATTCTTACCATTGCGCTCTCGAAGGACGGGAAGGAGCTCATATGGGCTCGATCGAGCCGTAACACGCGGTACATTCTGTTGAGCCTCTATGCCTTTGACCTATCCACGCGATCGGTACGGCGCCAGGAGTTTCCGGAACGGGTCGCTGGCATCAATCCTCGGCCCGACACGTCGCCGACAAGGTTGATCTCCGCGACTCTGTGCCCTGCCGGGGATCGTCTCGCGGTCGTCGTGGAGTACCCGTCTTCGGGCAAGACCGCAGGCACCTGCCGGCTCTACGCGTTGCGGATGAGCGGAGGAGGAGCCCGTATGGTCCGGAGCGTCCCGAGTGCGAACGCGGGCCTCACGGCTGTTTGGTCCGACGATGGCCAGCGACTCGCGGTCGTCGATCGTCGCGGTTCGGAGGCCTACCTGGCGGTGTTCGATTCGAACGGTTCCAACGGCAAGGTTGCGCTCCATTGGAGACGGCCATAACGACGTTCCAGAGGCCTCCCCGGCTCCGACCGGGAGGAACCATCGGCGTCACGGCCCCGTCGAGCGCGGTGCGCAGCGATGCGTTCGGCAGGGGGCTGGACTATCTGCGGGCGCGGGGCTTTCGCGTTGTCCTCGGGGATCATGTCTATGATCGTTCCGACTATCTCGCGGGCCTCGACCCCGACAGAGCCGGGGATCTCCAGGCCCTGCTGGGGCGGTCGGATGTTGATGCGGTGATCTGCGCCCGAGGTGGGTATGGCGCCTGTCGGATGGTAGACCTGATGGACTGGGATCGTCTGAGAGAACAACCGAAGATATTCATCGGTTACAGCGATATTACGACCCTCCATCTTGCCATCGAACGACAGTGCGGCTGGATGACGTTTCACGGTCCTATGGTAACGACCCTGGGGGACGGACTGCGCCCGACCGAAGAGGACCTCTTCTGGCGCATGATCATGCATCCGGAGCCTGCCGGCCGAATCATCGGGCCGACGGACGAGTTGGAGCGCCTCATGGACGGGACTGCGGAAGGTGAGCTCGCAGGCGGATGCCTCACGCTCTTGTGCGCTGCGCTCGGCACGAAGGAAGCCCCGGATTTCGGGGGACGAATCGTCCTCCTCGAAGATACGGATGAACCGCTCTATCGCGTGGATCGGTATCTGGCGCAGCTCGTACGCAGCGGTTGCCTCGATGATGCGGCCGGTTTCGTCGTCGGTACGGTCAGTAATCTGATGGACCAGCCGGAGAAGCCGATGCGAACTCTCCGGGATCTGTGGATAGAATATCTCGGGCGGTTCGGTCGGCCGATGATCTCGGGCGCGCGGTTCGGGCATGTTGATAGCCCCATGACGCTGCCGCTGGGATGTACCGCACGTCTCAATGCGGGGGCGGGAACGTTGGAAGTCATCGGACCGGCCGTTCTCTAGTCGATCGAAGGCCGATCAAGGGAATGCCCCTTGATGGTGTCGGATGTCCGGATGGCCCCTATCGAGCACTACTTCGATGACATCGAACCGGCAGGGGGCGTCGACATCTCCGTGAACGCTGAGAAACTCCAGCGCAGCCTCCTGGAGGCGACTCTGCTGAGCGGGGCTGACCCGAGCCGCCGGCGGGTCCTCGCCGCGCACGTTGGCCGTTTTTACCTCGACAAAGATATAGGCATCGCCATCGAGGGCGATGATGTCGATCTCCCCGTGTTGAGCTCGATAGCGCCTCGCGAGGATGATGTAGTTGAGCTTTGTGAGGAACTCCGTCGCCATCGCCTCGCCTGTTACCCCCGGACTTGAGGTCCGAGCGTTCAGCTCGCGGGAAGGCTCCAGTACTGTGCGAACCGGGCCGAACGATCGTCGGTGCTCCGGCATAGGACCGAGCTGTTGCAGCGCTGCCAGATGCGAACGGCTCGGATAACCCTTGTGCTGCGCAAGGCCATACCCGGGCCAGGCATGATCGAGTTCCTCCATGTATCGATCACGGGTGACCTTGGCGACGATCGACGCGGCCGCGATGGAGACGCATTGGGCATCACCGCCGATGAGAGCCCGATGGGGTATGGGGAACAAGGGAACTGCGAGTCCATCGATCAGGACGAAATCGGGACGCTCCGGACAAGCGTCGAGCGCCCGTCGCATCGCGAGATGGGTGGCTTGCAGGATGTTGTGGCGATCGATCTCCGCTGCGGTCGCGGTTCCGATGCCGATGGATGCGCCCGACCGCTTCAGTTGGTCGAGGGCGTCGGCGCGCTGGCGGCCGGTCAGGGATTTGGAATCGGCCACACCGCCAACGTCGATCCCGTCGGGCAGAACGACGCAGGCCGCCACCACCGGTCCGGCAATCGGTCCTCGACCCGCCTCATCGATACCGGCAACCGTGGCGTGGCCCGCATCGTGCGCAGCGTGTTCGAAGGACCATGTTGGAACCGATCTGATACGGGCCATACGCGATGTCGCCTTCCGTTGGAACGACGTCCCAGCCCGATGGCCGACGAGGATGGCTGTGTTAGCGGATCAGCCGGATACGATTCAGGGGCCAGAACACCGCGATTGCCTTGCCGATGACTCGGTTGCGGGGGACGGTGCCCCAGTACCGGCTGTCGTTGCTATTATTCCGATTGTCGCCCATCACGAAGTACTGCCCGCGCCCGAGGGTCAACGGGCCGGTTGTCGCATAGGTCGCCGGCAGGCGGTCCTCCATCGCTTCGAGGATATAGGGCTCCTTCTGCGGCTTGCCGTTAACATAAAGCTTGAGTTCGTTGGACGAATCCCGCTTAACCTCGAGGGTGTCACCGGGGACGCCGACCAGCCGTTTGATCAGTACGTTTTCCGCGCGCCCCTCAACATCGGCCTTTTTCTCCGCTCGAAACACGATGATGTCGCCGCGATGGGGATCGCCCAGGCGATACACGAGCTTGTTGACGAAGATGTGATCATGGCAGGTATCGGAATAGACGACGCCTGTACGCGACATCCCTCGATCGTGCCCGCAGAGCGTGGGTTCCATCGATTCGGTCGGTATGTAGAACGCCTGCACGAAGAACGGGCGGATGATCATGAACACGAGGACGCTCGCGATCACCAGCGATTCGGCGAGTTCGGCGAAAAAACGGGCGGCCCCGTTGCGTATGGGCGCGAGGATCAGTCGCAGTATCGTAAGCGCCGCCGCGACCATAACAATCGTGGCAACGCTGAGATTCGCCAGATATTCGGTAATCCCGACTTCCTGTGGGTGCAACGAACCGCTCCCGAAGAACCTATCCGGCTGTATTGGGCTGCTGGGTCTCCGTCTTTTTGGCGCGAAGCTCTTTGATCCGAGCCTTCTTGCCGATCACACCTCTCAGGTAATAGAGCTTGGCGCGACGGACCATGCCTCGTCGAATCACCTCGATCTTATCGATCCTCGGAGAATGAACGAGGAAGGTTCTTTCGACGCCGATACTGTG